>Ga0308164_10000132_pt1 | contig 209892 bp, 195 predicted proteins | sample PhyTR2_FD_201031 | JGI IMG/M metagenome (GOLD analysis project Ga0308164, IMG submission 201031) | Phyllosphere microbial communities from UC Gill Tract Community Farm, Albany, California, United States - DLSLT.R2 | ecosystem: Host-associated > Plants > Phyllosphere > Unclassified | place... | reverse complement strand
ACGGATCAGATTACCCAAAACCGAGGGTATGTAGCGATTCCTGAAGTTGGAGATCAGGTGATGGTGAATTTTGTGCATAATCATCCGGACCGACCTTTCGTAATGGGCGGAATGTTTCATGGGGGAACGGCGCTGGGAGGATTTGCTGACAACCGAGTAAAATCGATCATGACAAGGAGTGGTCATAAAGTGGTTTTCACAGAAGATGAGAGTATCATTATTACAGATAAATCGGGCAACGAAATTCATTTGGATACAACAGGGAGTAATATCAATATCACAGCACCTGAAACGATGACGCTGAATTGTAAGAACATGAATATTAATGTTACAGAAAGTATGACCACCAATGTAGGAATGAATCAAAGCAATACTGTTGGAATGAATATCTCCGAAAGTGCGGGGATGAATAGAACATCAAGTGTAGCCATGCTCAATATGCTTTCTGTAGGAACCGATTTTATTACCAATGTTACCGGCAAAATGACAGAATATATTCAAGGTAATAAAGAATCTCATACTGATAAAGATCGATTGAGAGTTGCCAACGGAAAAATTACCAATCAAAGTCAGGGAGTATTTGAACAACATTCTCAGAAAGAAATAAAGAACAATTCTGCTGAAATTTCAAAAAATCACTAATCATGGGTAAGGAATCTTACATAGGAGGAGATTATATAGAAACAACGGGAGGTTCAGCAAAAAATTTTGCAGGAGGAAGTATTGAGAATTCATCTCTTGCGAATCAATTTACACAGAATGGGCTTGATTCTGGAGTTAAATACGGTGTTAATGAGGATGCTCCGATAATTGATGCTGTTGCCAAAAAAATTATCAGATTAGAAATAACTGATTTAATTACAGGATATACTATACAAGGAGTGAAGGGATTAGATTATACTCTGTACGATCCTGCAGTTGTAGTGCCAACCTACAAGGTTAATATTTTCTATGTGGAGAAAAATTTAAAAGGAGAAGATTGTAAGATTGAAAATAAAGGAGAATTTAATGTCACTAGAGATGCATGGTATAGTTTAGGAAAGAACAAAGAAGGTAAGTATGAATTACTTAATCGTGCTTTTGTCCCTGATAATTATAACCGGAATTTATATGGTCTTCATTGGATTCCGAGCTATCCAAATATTTCTGCAAGATTTGTAAGGTCAAATATGGATGCATTTATTTTTACCAGATACGGAAATCGTAAAATCCCGGCAAAACCTTTAAGAACTCAAAAAAGATTAGATAGTACAAGTATAGATTCTCCCAGAGCAGATCAAAATTTTGCAACAGATGTTATGATTCATATAGGAGGAACATATGAAATGAAGGGGTACGATCACTTAGGTGGCTCTTATGGATGTTTTGCTTATATACCAAAAGATGATATATATTCTACACCTGAGTTAGCAGAAGAAGCTTCACGAAATGATGATTATGATGATGTTACTTCAAATGATAGTTGGAAAGAAATAACAAATAAAATAAAAATGCTTGCGTTTGAAGATTCAAAAGAAATGCAGGTGTTGTTAAAATATAGGGATGAATCTAAGGTTTATTTCCCACCAAAAATTTTAAATGAATAATGCTATGAAAAATAAAAAAAGTTATTTCATACTATTTTCTGGTTTTTTGTTAGGAATATTGTTTTATCTCTTTAATGTGATCGTAAGCAATTCAGAGGTTTCTTCAATAGACCATGAGCCTCAAGAACTTGTACGGAATATAGATTATTTTATCTTTTTCATTTACGGAATAATGGGCATCGGAGCTTCATTCATAATTCTATTTTTAATCAGGTTATTCAGCAAAAGATAGTTAAATAATCACATTCACATCGAGCTTTATTGAATAAAGATATTTGTTTTAAAAAATAATTTCTTAGAAAAAATGGGAGAATCTCGCATAGATTGAAACTAATGGATTATTCATTAAATCAACATACCAATGAGGTTTTAATGACCATCGGTAAATATTGTGGTATTATTTTAATAAGTTTAAATATAAGTTGTACAAATATGAATAATGATTACTTTCAGGTATTTGGCAATAAAGATTTGCTGGGAAAGTGTAAAATAAATCTTGTGAAAATAGATGAGGCCGCTAATGAATAAATTGATTCGTTATTTATTTAATGTAACTGAAAATAGGTGATTCTTAAATAACGTTTTCGATTAAATTCCGGATGATGTCAAACTTATATAAAGTAGATCAACAAAAGGATTCTCAAAAAATATAAATTTAATTTGTTAAAGACTTTGAAAATTTATTAATTAAATCTTAATTTTTTCATTTTTACGTTATTTTTCACAAAGTGATTATTTGTAAACCCTTTGTGGTAAAGGGTTTTTCCTTTTTTTTTGGCGAAAGTCGTAGTTCTACTACATAAAATCGTAGTTCTACTACAAAATCTCAAATAAGTGCTAAAAATGTTTTCATTACCAATCTTTGGCTCTATCTTCGCTATAGTTAAAACATCAAATCACAAATATTAACAGTTTAAAATTTACAAAATCATGGCAGACAATTCAAGAGGAATCTTAAAATTCAACGGAAGCGAAGGACAAAAATTATTAAAGCTTAATTACAGCGTATCAAGATCTACAGACGTTTCCGGGCGTGTAGCTTCAGATCCTTCAAATGCAATTATCAAGCTTACGATAGAAGCTACAGAGAAATCTGAAATTCTTGAAAGTTTGCTTAACGGGAAATACAAACCAACTTCTGGTGAAATCACATTCAACAAGTCTCACGAAGAAGGTACTTTAATCACTTTAAACTGGGAAAACGGTTACGTTATTCAGCACGAAGTTGATTTTGACGCTGTCGACCAGAATTCTATGTTGATTAGCTTCATCGTAAGCGCAGAAAAAATCAATTATGGAAATGCAGCTTATGAAGGTGTTTGGCCAGGAAACTAAAAGCCTACTTATTTAAATCAAAATTCTTACAGAATAGCGTGCTCAAAAAGCAAGCTATTCTGTTTTGTTGTTTCTAAGGGATTTGAATGACTTCTGAAAATTGCATTTTTTTGCAAAAAAAGATTAGTAAAAAGCAAAAATAAGCAAAACGGTTAAAACCGTTGCTATGCAGGGTTTTATAAAACAGTAGTCTTAGTTCGGAACTCGGTGTCTGATAGGTTTTGGTCAAGAAAATACAAAGTTAGGTTACTAATTCATTACCGATTTATAAAGTAACCTTTCATTGTAACTGATTATATTTCAGTATTTTGCACTATTTTTCATATTCCCTTGTAACTCAATGTAATTTAATTTTAAACATTAAACATTTGAGTTATGGAACAGACAAAAAAATCCACGTTCAAGCTACTTTTCTACTTAAAAAAGAACGAGCCGAAAAAGAATGGTAATGCTCCTATTATGGCACGCATTACCATTGATGGGACACCTAAGACTTTGGGAACTAAGTTAGAAATCAACCTCAATAATTGGGATTTAAAGTACGGAAGAGTTGAAGGCAAGAGTGCAAAAGCACTAGGTATTAATCAAAAATTGGATAATATACGGGCACGTATTGATACCCTTTATGAAGATATGCTGAAACACGAGGGTTTTGTAACGGCACAAAAGCTGAAACTTGCATTTCTCGGTGTTGGTGTTATGGAAGATTCCTTGCTGAAAGTATTTAAAAAGAACAATGACGATTTTGGGAAAATGGTATTACAAGGAGAACGCTCCGAAAGTACCTATTACAAATACAAAATTGTCTATAACCACGTTGCTGAATTTATCAAAAGCAGGTATCATCGTGATGACATGGCGTTCAGGGAATTGACGTGTGATTTTATCAGAGAGTTTGATTTCTTCCTTAGAATAGACAAAAAGTGCACACACAATACGGTTTGGGTATATACTATGCCACTCTATCGTGTTGCGGAAATAGCTGTCAAAAACAGTCTTATCAGGAAAAATCCTTTTGAAGATTATGAAATATCGATGAAGGAAAATGACCGTAGCTATTTACTTAAAGAAAACGTTGAATCCCTATTATTACACAATCCTTCAAAACAAAATTATGAAATTGTAAAGGATCTTTTTGTATTCAGCTGTTTTACAGGACTATCTTATATAGATATTAAACAACTTAAAAGTACTAACATACAATCCTTTTTTGATGGTCACGACTGGATTATAAGCCGAAGACAAAAATCTGATGTTGCTTCTAATGTAAGGCTTATGGAAATACCCAAACGAATTATTGAAAAATACAAAGGTACCACCCGAAATGATTCTATTTTTCCTGTTCCTACAAACAAAATTTGTAACAGCCATATAGACAAACTAATTCAAGAATTGGATATTATTACAGAACAAAAAGTAACCTTTCACACAGCGAGACACACTTTTGGAACAATGTTTTTAACAGAGGGCGTACCACTTGAAAGCCTCAGCAAAATGATGGGACATAAAAATATTTCTACCACTCAAATTTATGCCAAGATTACCAGTCAGAAAATCAGCAAGGATATGGATTTGGTTTCTGATAAATTTAGGTCTATGGAAAATGCTTTTATGGAATCTATGTGACATATTATATCAAGAAGCAGGATCATAGAATCCTGCTTCTTATTTACATTCATTCCTCAAATTTTGAACGCACTATTTTTTATATTTACAGTTGGGAATGATTAAAAATATCCCAAGAATTCAGCAAATTTCTATTAATATAAAACTTTATCCTGTGGAAGATATAGACCTTACCAAAATAAAATATTATCCCGACAGATTTTATATATGTCTTGATGGATTTGATATCCAAAATTTAACAACTTTCGTTACAGATCTTAATATTGGTCAACAACAGTCCATATTTATACACGAGTACTACCATTATCTAACTAACATTGCAACTCTGCCCGGAATCCGCCAGTTTGCCCTCAATTTTTGCGACAGATTTAAGGCAACGACAATCTTGACTGTAGCAGAAGGCTTAGATGCATTCCCGATAAATTCTAACACACACGAGAAGTGTAAGGAACTGGTGCAATATTGGAAAGGTATTATTGATCTGCTTGAAGAAGATGATATTGACTATAAAGTTGTGGAAGAAACCCAAAAGTCTGCTAACAAGAAGTTTACTATAGCATCTGTGGAAAGAGCAGTAAAACCAATGGAAGTTGTCATTGAAGGAAATGTGACAAACGGGGGCAGAAATTTGATAAACATTTCAATTACTGGCTTAATTGGCATTCAATCTTTCAATCTGACCTTTGGAGCAATTGACGAGTTTCTTAGTTCATCTATTGACGAATATCTATTTGAAAATGATCTATCAGATATTAATCCAAGTATGCTTAGCAACAGACCTTTTTATCCTTACTGTTTTTTTGATGAGCTACTTTCATTTTATGGCATACGAAGGCCATCAACATTTGAAAAGATTGTTATAGCCTACTTTTCCCTAAACTCTTCAAACCCTCCAATTACCCTTATCAATATTCTAGAAAAACTTCAGGATGGCGGTTATGATGAATTTCAAAAGAGTCCTGAAAATTTTCTTATGTCAAATTTTCTTGAAGCTTCCCAATATAATGAGGTTCTTGATTATATAAAATCATTCGCTGATCAGTGTTCTGATCAAGGACGAGTCCACATCGCACAGGCACTTTATTATTATTACGACAAATTTTATCTTGCTCAGAAATTAAAAGAAAAAGATTTCTTTTTCTTCATTAGGCCATTTTTTGTAAAAGCAGAAGATACCTTGAGGATGAAACAGAAATTTCTACTTGCTCTTTCAAGAATTATCAACCTCTTTACCCCGCCATTAATACTGAAGGATAAGCAATTCTTTTATATTGATAAACTTACTTCATTTGGCGAGTCTACAGCTTTGATATTGGCTACATACGAAATTTTGGAAAGTGTTAAGACCAATCAGATTGCTAAAAGACCAGCACATCTTAAAGCTAAATATAGTTTTCCTGACCGAGATCCAGATTGTGACACATTCGAGCTGTTTACACCTCCACCCATATATGGAACTGTATTCAGATTAGCACTTAATGAAATAGGCTTGTATGGTACATATCTACAGGAACTTGAAAAACGTAACCAGAATAAAGAAAATGACAGCACTAAGTAATATTTAACATGCATGACATTATCAAAAAGACACCATTATATCCCGCAGTTTCTTATTAAGAGATTTGCTGATGATGATAATATGCTTTATCTCTATGATAAAGAAAAAGGAGCTTTCGCAAAAGAAAGAAGAAGTCCCAAGTCTGTATTCTTTGAGATGAACCGGAATACCTGGTACCTTGACGGAATGCCTAACGATAATATGGAAAAACTTTATGCCGAACTTGATGAAAAATTCTCAAAAGATCTTGGCGAAATAACACGTACAGGTATTATTACCGAAGAAGCCTTAACATCTATATTGGTAATGGCATCATCGATGAAATGGCGCTTGCCGGCTAATGATAATCTTTTTGACACCAAAGACAAGGAGTACCCGTATGATAAACTTCCTGTAAACATAGTAATTAAAAAAGAAGATGGTTCCGATCACAAGGAGGCATTGGATTATCTATTGAATTCAGAATTGTTCAGGCATACCAAAAAATTAATATTCCCATTTCTACCTTTTTATGACAATCTTAATATAAGCGAGGAAAAATTACTCCGGGTTCACAAGAACAGTTATGTTAACTCCAATCCAAATATCAAATCAATTTTAGGAGATGTTCCTTTAATAGAAAGTGACAGTAATAATCTTGATGATTTTGGAAATTTCATCTTGCCACTTGGCAGTAATGATACCTTTATCTGCAATAATTCCCAAGTGAAACGTGTACAACATATCGCATTCTATGTAAATAAGGACCTAGCAATGTTCCATCAGGCACAGAAATATATAGTGTGTAAGGATAAAGAACATCTTCAGGGAATCATAGATGCTTACGCTCATCTCCAGGCAATCGGACAAACAGAAATGATAAATCGTTACGTGTTCCAGTTTGTATAGGACTGATTATAGTATTTAAAGGCGGAGCATTTTTGTTCCGCCTTTTTTTATGCCCATACTTAATCCCCAAAGCACATTTATTTTTTCCGACGCAAATCCCAATGCTCATAAAAGATCTTTGATTGGATACTTGATAAAGCATATTGAAAAAATCGCCCATCACTATTCCCCGATGATATTTTTACAATATCCTTAGAGTGGCTTCCCAAGCCACTACAATAATGATTGTTTAAAAATTCTGCAAAATATAATTGCAGGTTTATAATCACACAGACCATTTCCTAAATGCCTTTTCCATTGGCTTCCACATAGGTTTTATTCAAGAGCCAGTATGCTGCTTTGTTCCATTTCAAGAGCAAAGGTATTTCCGTGTTCTTAACGCAGGAACAAGGTCGTGCCCTCCTGGTTTGCAAAAAAATCTCCACCCATTCGGGTCGTATTTTTTTGACAAAACCTTGTTCCTGCTAAACACTAACCTTTTTATGCTCGTGAAACGAAACAAAGCATACTCCGGCTCTTTAGACGAATAAAAAAAATGTCAGAAATGAAAAAATACAGCATTGGAAATGGCAAAAGAGTGAAACGAAACTTCAGCACCTCCTCTCATTGCCGAATAAATCAAATCAAAAAAAATCAAACAGGAATTTAACAACGTAAAAATCGAAAATTATGAACATCACAGGAAGATTGACAAGGGATGCGGAAGTACGCACAACGTCACAGGAAAAACAAGTAGTAAACTTTTCAGTAGCGACCAACGACAGCTACCGTAACAAGCAGGGCGAACGCATAGAGCAGACAACGTATTTTGATTGCTCCTATTGGATAACTCCAAACGTAGCAAGACTGCTAACAAAAGGCACTTTGGTAGAACTCTCAGGGCGAGTAAGCACAAGAGCATGGACAGGCAATGACGGAGAACCAAGAGCAGGACTGAATTTCCATACCTCAAACATCAAACTGCATGGAGGTAGCAGAAAAACAGAACCTGTACAAGGTACTACTACACAAGCCGAAAACAACAAGGCAACAGCACAGAAAACAGAGGACGACCTCCCATTTTAATAACAAGTACTAATCATTTTTTAACATCAAAATTTTAAGCATTATGGCACATAATATCAATTTCAACGAGAGAACAGGACGTTATTCATTTTTTAGCGTACAACAAAAAGCGTGGCACGGTTTGGGGCAAACCGTGGAGCAATATCCAACAAGTGAGGAAGCTATCAAACACGCAGGGTTAGATTACGAAGTCGTAAAATCCCCACTATTTACCAAAGGTTCGGGCATTATCGAAACCGCTAACGGCATTGAGATAGGCAGTAACGAATTGGAAGTACCTAACTATTTCGCCAACATACGCACCGATAACAATGCAGTATTGGGCGTAGTCGGTAAGGATTACCACATCGTACAAAACCGTGAAGCCTTTAATTTCTTTGATGCTATTGTAGGCGGTGGCGAGGGTATTCTCTATGAAACCGCAGGAGCATTAGGTAACGGAGAACGCATATTTATCACAGCCAAATTGCCCGATTATATCCGAGTTGGTAACGGGGATGACGTGACCGAGAAATACATTTTCCTAACCACTTCGCACGATGGTAGCGGAAGTATCACAGCCGCATTTACTCCCATTAGGATTGTCTGCCAAAATACCCTTAATGCGTCATTACGCAGTATGACTAATGTAGTCCGTATCAAGCATACATCGGGAGCAAAACAACGTATTGAGAATGCTCACAAGATTATGGGATTGGCGAACACATTGAGCAATCAGTTAGAAGGCATTTTCAACGAGTGGGCAAAAGTGAAGGTAACAGACAGAGAGGTTAAAAAACTAATCCAATTGGCACTTTGCCCGAACAAAGAAACGCTTGACCTTATCAAAAAAGGCGCAGACGATGAAATTTCAACCGTGTTTAAAAACACTATTGAAGATGCTTTTGCCTATGCTATGATAAGTGATACACAGCAAATGGATACGACCAAAGGTACTTTATTCGGAGCATACAACGCTGTTACAGGCTACTATCAGAATGTACGCAATTACAAAGACGATGAAGCCAAGTTACAGAGTATTGTATTGGGTGGAACGGCTCAACTCAAATCACAGAAAGCCTTTGAATTGTGTACTGGCTTTGCCTTAGACGGTACGGAAATCCTAAACCTTAATTAAATAATCATAGGCTACCGCCTTAATCGGTGGTAGCCTACTATAAACAAGCGATATGAAAGCAAAATCAATAGACGAAGCCAAAAGTTTGGGTAAAGAAAAGAGCCTTGAAACGCAATACAAAGATGAAGCTATATATATCATTTACTGCAATAGGACGGAATATTTCTATGTAGATACCTATAGCCTAATACGACTTTGGGAACAGCAATTTGGCTACTATGTAAATGGGGTTTATACCGCTGAAAAATCACGCTCATAAAGCTATGCAGGTAACAGATTTAAACGGTTATCCGATTGAGATAACAAACCTTAAAGAAGCCATTAAAATGGCAAGGCAATACAAAGAATACCGCCACGAGGATAAAAGTTTCTCCGAGTTCGACAAAAGGCAAAAAGCCTATTGGACGGATATGTATAAGAAACTGACAGCAATCAAAGAACAAGTAACAACACTTTAAAATTTCAGAACAATGAGCACAAATTTTTTTAATCAGATACAGCAGTTGGATTTTACAGGAGTATTGCAACTGAACATTTCAAAGGGAATAGAAAGCAACCTAATAGTAACGGTAATGCTCAACAACGAACAATGCGGAGATAACGCCAAAAATGGTATTCCACCATTGACATTTAACGCCACACCGCAGGAGTTTGACGAGGGATTTTTTGAGCAGATAACCGCACCTATCCAAAGGGTATCGGGCTTAATGGTGGATATGGAAGCCTTTATGAAAAAATTGGAAGAAGTCAAAAAACAATCGGCTATGGAAAAAGAAAAAGCCGACAAGCAGAAGAAAGAACAGGAAGCCAAAGACAAGAAGTTTAAAGATGCTATGGCAAAGGCTGACGAGTTGGAGAAAGAGAGCAAATTCCGTGAAGCCTGGATGAAAGTACCCGATATAACGGAGTTCCCCGAAAAAGCGGACGAGATACGCAAACGCAAAACGGAATTATCAAACAAGTTTGCCACACCGAGCCTTTTCGGAGCAATGGAAGAAGCAAAACCCGAACCGCAACAAGCGGAAGAAGTTACTACCGATTACCCCATTGACGAAACGGACGAAGAAGAACAGTATTAACACCTAAAACGAGAACTATGTTATTAGCAACGCAATTAGAACGAGTTTTTATACTCAAAGATAAAGGACAGGACATCAGACTGACCGACCCCGAACCACGTTGGAGCGTGGAAAGTGTAATGAATTTTTACGCCAATATGTACCCGATTTTGACGACTGCAAAAGTATCTGCACCGCAAATCAAGGATGATGCAGTAGAGTACAAATTTGAGAGCGTAATGGGTACGAAAGGTTAAACCAAAATTTTAAAACGATGAATTATGCAACGCAACATCATATCGGGAGTTATCAGCATACCCGAACAGAAACGACAACGGCAGTTACACCGACAGTTGGGCGACTTCGCAAATTGGCTACAAAGACCGAAGGACGCAAACCAAGTGCAGAAAGACAAGCAGAAATCCGTACCAATAGCAATGCTACCAATGGTATTCTAAAGTGTACGTTTCTGCCAAAACTGAAAACAGCACAATCCGTAAAGGCTTGTCAGAAAACGGAGAGGGATTTTTACAAGTCCCTTTCCAAACTTGCCGAGCATTACAGCATTGAGCCAATGCAGACCCAAGATTTTGAGTTCCCCTACAATATAACATTGGCTATGTGGGATATAGAAACCAAAGTAAAACGCACCAATATAAATTGGGATAGTTTCAAATTGTTACAGGATAGTAAGAAAACATTTTTTGTAAGCGAGGAAAGGTACAATGTGGGTACAACCTTGTATTATATTCCCATTGTGCCACTCTTTCAAATGCTCAAAGACCCGAAGCGTAAAAAGACCGCACAGCTACTTATATCGGTATGCAGTTATCTGTACCATATTGCCGATGTGCCATATTACAGACAGGAAGACAGCTATCTGTATTGGCTATACGAAACTCACAAAGATTGGGTGGAGCAGGACGATGAAACCGAAGAAGCCGAAGCGTATAAAAGTGAGTTGAGAAATGCAGAATATATTGGCGACAAGATAGAACAGAAGTTATTTAACCGTATCAATCTAAAGGTATTTGAACAGCGTTTGAACCGATTTAAAAGCCTTGATACATTCGACAGGGAATGTTGGCAAGTTGCGTATAATTCTTTTGCACTTTTTAAAGAATATCCAACAGCAAGCATTTTCAGAAATGCACCAATGCACGAAGAAGACCCCGATAATGACGAGTACGAAAACGAGGCTATCGGAATGCAAAAGTATATCTCCTTTATTGCCGATACCAAAGGCTGGCTGTATGAAAACCTTTCGGATAGCATCAACAATGAGTTTAACGAATATGGCGTAATGGAAGAACCAACCATCAGTAAACGTTTTGACGGAAGCGAAATAACAGGAAACAACCTTGATTTTGAAAACCGTCTGTTTGCCGTATTGGACGACCTCTGCACAGTATTAAATGACTATAAAACAACAGAAAAATGAACACTGTAAACGACATAACCAAAGACTTCGGCACATTGTACCACCCAAAATCTGCTTTAGTTTTCTACGAAGCTAAAGGAACAGATAGCGATATGTATGTGGAGCATTTTGATATGGATAGCAACGGAACGCCTATAAATGCCCACCCATTGACAGTAAAAGAAGCTAACATTTTGGCAAAGGCTTTACAGACCGATGAAGAAAAAAACACAGCCTTTTTAAAGCCAAAAGGGATTTTGCCTACCAACATTCTGCATATCAATCCGAGCGAAAAAGGTACTGTGCTTTGGTACACCAAAGCACAGCAAAGGCAACTATATTTTGTAAATAGTTTGGGCGTACCTAACGGCAAGGCACAAGTACCGCCAATGCTTTGGTTTGCCAACAAAAACAGTCTTTCTGTATTTGCTTTGGCAAACGACAGAAGACCCACAGAAAAAACGCCTTTGCATTACGCTCCTTTCTTCAATATCTACGAAAAGGGCAATGTATGTATGGGTACGGTAAGCATTGATATTAAAAATTCGGCTTCGGTTGAGGAATTTATACAGGCGTGGGAACATTATTTTTTCAATTCCTATTTCAGCCATTCATTATGCGAAAACTTGACTAAAAAAAACATTGTAAACCTTTGGAAAGAGCTTATCAATACAAATAAATCCTTTCCGAAAGAAGCATTAAAAACGAATAACAAAACCCTTAAAAATCTATTGTGATGAATACACAAAAAACAGCAGTCCATTTTACGGATAATTACCTGCTCAATCCAACCAACCCGATTTCGGTAAACCTTATAGGAGCAGGTGGTACAGGCTCAAAAGTATTGACCGCCTTAATGGAAATAAACGAAAGTTTGATAGCATTAGGACACGCAGGGTTGCAAGTCCGCCTTTGGGATGATGATGTTATCACGAGTGCCAATTTGGGCAGACAGCGTTTTGCAGAAAGTGAAACAGGATTATACAAATCCGTTGCTTTAATCAATCGTTGCAACCGTTGGGCAGGTACAAATTGGAAAGCCAAAACGGTAAAATTTGAAAAGGATGAGTTCGGCAGATTGCCCGAAGAAGCAAGGGCAATCATAACTATTACCTGTGTGGACAATGTACAGGCGAGGTTTGGCGTTGCTGAAATTCTAAAAGAAATAGGCTATGGCAGACATTATCAAGATGAGCCAAAATATTGGTTGGACTTTGGCAACAGCCAAGATACAGGGCAAGTGCTACTATCTACTATCGGAGCGATAAAGCAACCCAACTCAGAGAAATACCAAACTGTGGCAAGCCTGCCATTTGTTACCGATGAATTTGGCGAATTGCTGAAGCAATCCGAACAAGAGGACAACACGCCAAGTTGCTCACTTGCTGAAGCGTTGGAACATCAAGATTTGTTTATCAATTCATCACTTACACAAATGGGTTGCTCCTTATTGTGGAACTTATTCCGCAGGGGAATGACCGAATATAAGGGATTTTTTCACAATCTGAAAGATTTCCGCACCCACCCGATAAAAGTCGCCTAAAAGCCGAAATCGGCGGGCAAAAATGCAATTCCTCGCTTCGGTCGGAAACGCATTTTTGCGGTTTAAAGTGGATGTAACCCCTTTTGTCAAAATGCACTGCCACGCAATTTCCTTTCTTATACATTTTGCCAAACAGGTTACGAGATTTTTGCGTGGGATATTCAGTATCCCATTTTGTTGTATTTAACATTGACTTCTTTTCTTTTCATATAGCAACGAAAGAAAAGATTCTGTGTTATAAAACAATTTTTTTTTAGTTTTATTTGGCATTAGGTTGTGTGAAATATCTAGAAAATGTACTTTTGCACCACTCAATGAAAAGAACAGTACAAATATCATCCCAAGTTACTCCGCCTTGATCTTAGGCTAAGCTGTTATATTTTCCAATTTTAATTTATTGGCTTTTATGTCGTACCCGAAAGGTTTTTCTTTCGTGTACACTCTTTTCTATTTACATTTTTTCATATTTAAACATAATCTTTTATGCAGAAAATCATCAATTTGTTTGATTTCAAACAGAAAATTAATTACAAAAACGAAATTCTTGCTGGTCTTGCAGTAGCCATGACCATGATACCAGAGTCTTTATCCTTTGCAATTTTGGCGGGGCTTTCCCCTTTGACAGGACTTTACGCAGCATTTTTGATGGGCATTGTGACCGCAATCTTAGGAGGTAGACCCGGAATGGTCTCCGGAGGTGCCGGAGCAACGGTAGTGGTACTTATAGCTTTGGCTGCATCACACGGCGTGGAATACCTATTTGCGGCAGTCATATTAGCAGGTATCTTGCAATTTTCAGTAGGGATTTTTAAGCTGGGTAAGTTTGTACGCCTGATCCCACAACCGGTAATGTATGGTTTCTTAAACGGTCTTGCTGTAATAATTTTTATGGCACAGGTAGCTCAATTTAAAGTTGTAGAAAACGGGATTGAAGGTTGGATGCAAGGTTCGGCACTTTTTCTAATGGCTGGATTGACATTATTAACTATAGCCATCGTATTTATATTGCCAAAATTTACAAAGGCGGTTCCTGCATCCTTGGTAGCAATAATAGTTGTTTTTGGAATTGTATATTTTTTCGGTATCGATACTAAAAAAGTAATTGATATTGCATCTGTAGGAGGTTCTTTACCTTCATTTCATATCCCTGTTATTCCTTTTAGTCTTGATACATTGAAAATTATTTTCCCTTATGCCTTAGTAATGGCAGGAGTTGGATTGATTGAAAGTCTGTTAACGCTTAATATGGTGGATGAAATAACTAGCACAAAAGGGCAATCTAACCGTGAGGCTGCCGCACAGGGTATAGCAAATATCACTAACGGTTTCTTCGGAGGAATGGGTGGATGTGCAATGGTTGCCCAGACTTTAGTGAATATCGGAGCTGGAGGAAGAGCCAGACTTTCTGCAATAGTTGCATCCATAGCAATCTTATTGATCATTTTGGTTGCAGGCCCCGTAATAGAGCAAATTCCAATGGCGGCATTAGTCGGGGTGATGATGATGGTAGCTATAGGCACATTTGAGTGGGTCAGCTTCCGAATTATTAATAAAATGCCTCGACACGATATTTTTATTGGTATGCTGGTAGCAGTTATAACAGTATTATTGCACAATTTAGCTTTAGCCGTTTTGATAGGTGTAGTTATTTCAGCTCTTGTATTTGCTTGGGAAAGTGCCAAACGAATACGTGCAAGAAAATATGTAGATGAAAATGGCGTGAAGCATTACGAAATTTTTGGTCCGCTTTTCTTTGGTTCTGCTATGGCGTTTACCGAAAAGTTTGATGTATTAAACGATCCCGATGAGGTGATAATAGATTTCAAGGAAAGTAAAGTAGTGGATATGTCTGCTATTGAAGCCTTGAATAAAATTACGGAAAAGTATCACAAGGAAGGTAAAAAACTACATTTGCGTCATTTAAGCCAAGATTGTAGACAGTTACTGAAAAATGCTGAAACGGTTATAGATGTGAATATTATTGAAGACCCTACCTATAAAGTAATGACCAATAAATAGTCTCTTATGTTGCCTTAGTTATTGCTGAAGTATTCTTCAGCAATAACTGCTACTCCTAAACTAAAATATCTTTTACCATTAGAAACTCCCTCGATAGCATTTTTAAAATCGTATGTATCGCTTCCGATAAGCAAATAACTTTCTACACCCATTTCCAGAAGTGGTTTTATGGCTTGTTCGCTTTCCTTTTCGCTATGTGCAATGAGTTTTATAGCTGGATATTGTGTCCTCAATTCTTGAAGCTCCACCAGCACATTCTTGTCGTAAAAATCAAGGTCTATAATACAAATTTTAGGGAGTTCATTTAATGAACATAATTGTGATAGTCCATATTCAATGCTTTCTGAACGAAATAAGACTTCAGTTCCAGAAGCAATGAGGTCTTTGCATATTAAATCTAAAATTGGGCTTTTATCATTGATAAAGGCGAGTGTGATTTTTTGTTGGGATGTACCAGTTTTCATATCATCATACTTTTTTAAAGTTGATGTAGCTCTGCACAAAAAGAAAGCGCAGGCAACTACACTTACCGCACATTGAGGTACTGGTATACCCGACAACGAATAAGCGAGCGCCCACGCCTATGGCATGAGCGTTCTTCCTTATTGTCCCGTTGTCTAAAAATTACCAGTTTTCAATGTGGGACTTAAAGCAAAAACACTTTAAGATTTCTATATTTTACATAGCAAAGATACTAAACTCTTGCTATTAGATGTATTAATGCAACAAAAAAGCTTAGTCTGAATTAGTTTTGTGATTGATATAATTCTGCTCCAATATTGTCATCAAATCTGTTTCCTTATAAATAATTTTGCCACCAATCTGAATATATGGCAGGATATTATCATCACGATATTGCTGTAAAGTTCTTTTACTGATATGGAGCAGTCCACACACATCTTCGCCCGACAAATAAATTTCTCCGTTCATTACAGGCCGGTAATTTTTCAATATGCTTTTGATGCGGTTTTTCAACTGCATTATCATTTCTTGATGAGCAATTATTTCTTCCGCTTCATTCGTCAGTAAATCCATTTTCATTGGTATTGTAAGGATGTCCGGCTTCGAGCAAAGCCTGTACGTCCGAAAGTTTATAATAATTCTTGCGGTTCAATTTGGAATAAGGCAATAAGCCTTTGTCCTTATAGGTCTGCAAAGTGCGCTTGGTAATGTTCATCATCAGGCAGACCTCTTGATTATCGAGCCACTGCTCTTCTGCGAAAATTGGCGTGTATTTTTTCGTGGCATTTTCGGTAAGTTCCAAAAGTGATTTCAGCTCATTTTTCATTCCCTCCAGTACGGATTTTTGTATTGCGATTACTTCCATTTTTTGCTCAATTTTGCTGTGGAAGTCGAATTTATAAAGGGATCTTGAAGTGTTGAGGAAAGTTGCATATTTTGGCTTTGAAAGGTAGTGTTTGGCAGTTTACTATCTTGTTTAAATAAAAAATCGGATAACCTTTTGGGCTATCCGATTTGCTTTAAAACCATATTCTACAATAATTATCTGCGTTGGGCAGGTTGTTCTGTTGTTACTTCAGATTGTTGTTTTTGCTTTTTCTCACGAGAATAGACCCACAGCGATAACAACCCGAAAATAATCAATGCATAAGCTACCCATTTGCCAACCTTTTCAATCAATTTAATGAAAACCGAACTTTCATAAGATGAGAAACCCTCTGCTCCCATAGGGCTGCGCCTGTAAAACTTTCTCCGGTTAATCCAATAACGAAGTCCCAAGCCTGCAACCAAAAATATTATCCCTATAACCAATGATGCAACCATATCCTCACATTTTTAATTTCACAAGTATAAATTTAAGAAATATTGATGAGCCAGTAAAATACTCCTAAGCATACGCTGTAAATAGAAAACGGCTTACCAATCAGATAAGCCGTTTTATGAAATGACATACTACTTTTAATCACTACTGTTAAACTGAAAACTCACTTGCTTTTCGTTTCCAAAACTGTCCGAAATCCAAACTTCAAAGGATTGGGAAACGGTAGATGTTGAAGTGTAATACAACCTGAATTGTTCAGTGGGCAACGAATATAAATCGTTCGGCAGGTACGACGGCTCATCATAATACCGGAGCGTTCCTTGTCCGTCAAATTGGAAGTAGCGAAGAAAATATTGCGTGTTGCTGTAATTTCCAGTACGCTGTATGGTAATGCGTATTTCTACCGTCTGCCCATTAGCTACATCTTTAGGTACTGGCATCACTTTGACCTCAAAAGGAAAATCGTTTTGTATTTCGAGTTCATCGTCTTTGCTACAAGATACCAAAGAAACCGAAGCTGTCAGGATTGCCAAGAGTACGTATATTGAGCTTAATCCTATTCTGAATTTATTGAATATTGCTATCATTGCTTTTACGTTTTAAAAATTGAACCTTAATCCCACACCTGCGGACGGTCGGAACTGTTTTAAGTCTGTACCCCATAAGACCTTTGTACGTCCTTGCAGGACTAATACAAATCGGTCGGACAGGTACGTTTCAAAATTGAGCCGTCCACCAGCTCCATAGATGAAATTATCGTCACTCACTATCCTTGCTCCGTCATACAACATTGCTTCGCCACGGTTAATACTTTCATAACCGACTACGCCTGTAATTGCGGCATTCAACGTAATGTTCTTCCGGCCATCGCCCAACAGGAAGAAGCTGTAACCGCCTTCGGCAGTGTAGGTTTCTTGCGGTATGCGGAGATCTTTGTAGTCGTGATATTGATGTGTATATTCCAAAGCCCAAAGCTGATAGTTCCCATTCTTGCCGTTTACGGTCATTCCGATATTGATGTAATAGTCATTGCCGATTTTATCATCGGATAATACCCCGACATTTACTTCTAATCCTTTCTGTTTCGGCAACATTCGTTGTGCCTGGCTGGTTGTGATACCTATTATAAGAAGCATCACGGTATAGATATATTTTTTCATACTAATTAATTTAAAAGGTTATTAAAATTTCAGGTGCATATCGTTAATCAATCGGGCTTTTATCAAATCCAAATTTTCTACCTGAAGCGTTTGATGCCTGCCACCGTTTTTCTCGAAAATTTCAATCAGCAGTAGCTTGTCATCGGCAATGGTAAACTGGTCTAACAGGAAGACATTTTGTTCGGTAGTTTGTCCTGAAATTTCATTAAGCGGTTTATAAGTACGAAGTGGTATCATCGGGCGTTCCTGAACCACAGTGCGTTTGGCTACTTTTTTATCTACCACTTTGAAATTGATAAAATCAATCTGAAATGGCACATTGGTACGGTTTCTCAATTCCGTATGGAAATAATATTTACCGTTATGAATGTAAATACCTTTGAGGATAAACTGAATGCCGAAGCTTTTAGCCCCGATATGCTTTACAATACGCTTATCATTTTTGTAAATGGTTTCCAAAAGCAAGCCCGCCAGTGATGGAGAATTGTTGCCCAATTCTTCAAAAAGCACATCGTTACCATTGGCTTTATCCACTGCCTTTTGCATCGTCAGCAGGTCATAGCTCAGTGCTTCAGGATAGTAACTATAATACACATTGAAGCTGTAAAAGCGACCGTCATTTGTTATAACCGAAAAATTGGTTTCCGCTTCAAAATCCCTTACAGATGCTTTTACACGCAATACGTTCTCGGCATCTTCCGCTTTTCCCGCAATCAGGTATTCGCTACCCAAATCCACATAACGAATAGCGGTCGGGAAAATCAGGTGCGAAGTTTTATCGTAAGTAACTTCCAATTTATAGGGTTCTATCTTGCCCAATGCAAGTTTCGTTCTTACACTGTCCTGTGCGTAAGATTGTACGGCAAAGCCGAGTATCAGGGCAAATGCCCAAAAGGTTTTTAAATGATTTTTCATTGTTCTATTTATTTGAGTTCAACATTATTGTTTGGAAACAAGGAAGACCTGATGTCCTGATTTGACTGTGACCTTCGGCGTTTTTACCTTTTTGGCGAAATAGCCCGAAATACCCTGTACTACGCCACGGCTAAGGTCTGCGGCTACCTGCTGTCCGGCAGACTGCGTAAGCCTTATGCTTGTTCCCGAAGTCTGGCTCATATTACCAGCCATTTCGGTAAGGGCATTCATTTCCGGAGAGTATGGAACATACAGACCTTGCTGTCCGTCCAAATCATAAATGGTTATATCCACCGGAATAATATTGCCCTCCAGCTCTATGGAAGTAATTTTTAGCTGCAAACGTCCCCCCTGAAACTTTGCATTGGCGGTTACAATCGTCCCCTGCGGAATGGTACGGTTAGGTGTTTTGGCTGGCTCTAATAAACGCAAGCGTACACCTGTTTCGCCAATAATAGTCTGTGTTTCGTGTACACTGGCTTTGATACTGTTTTTAGGTTGTACCGCTTGCTCAATAGAACCTGCCGTATAAAACCCTCGGTTCCTTGTTTTGCTCCAATCGGCTGAAAAAGTACTATCGGTAGGCTCACGGTACAGCGCAGATACGGTGTTCTTTCTTGTCGGCGTGAAAGCCACAAAATGTTCTTTTTGTGTTGAACTTGTTGTAGTTGTACTTGCACTTTTAGCAGGTGGAGCTCCTGTTGAATTTGTACCGGTTGGCAGATACTTTGCCGCCATTTGGTAGGATTTCTCCATTAGGGCAAGCTGGTCATCAACGGTTACAGATTTAGGTACATCTTTTTCAGCCAGTTTTTCTTTCAGCTCGTCCAGTTGCCTACGGAGTTCTATTGTTTCCGAATTGTTGTCCTGATAAAATGAACCTAATGTGCTTTGTGCATTGCGGTAACTGCTCAATGTAGGATTACCGTTTCTTCCCGAACTTCTGCCACCTCCATAACTGTTGCTTTGGTCTTCTTCAGGTTGTTCATCAATCGGTTCTTCTTTGTCTTCGGTATTCCAATAATCGGAAAGTGTAGTTAAAGCATTACGCTTTTCCTGCTCTTTGCGTTCGAGCATTTCCTGCTCATACGCCTTGCCTTTGTCGGCAGGCATTCCGGCTCCGGTAGCCTCTGGTACTGCATCGTTCAATCCGATATTTTCCATTTCCTTTTTATCGGAAGACGGTTTAAATATCAGGTACATACAGCCGAGGAACACGACACCCATCAAAACAAATATGAGTGGCTTTTTGAGTTTTTCGGCTTTGTTCTGTGTACTGTCTTGCAGTACATCAGCGGTTGCTGCCGGGTTCCCCTCCGTTACCCGAACAACCGATTTTTTGTTCTCATTTTCTTTCATAAATCTTATCTTTTAGAATTGTTGATAATGTGTCCTGCAATCTTGCAGGGCTTTCACCTTTTTTGAGGACAGGGTTTTCGATATGCTCGATAACCATATCGTTACCGGACTTTGAAGTATCGTACCATACTTTGCAAATGACACCTGCGGTAAGTAGCAGATACGCCACAAAAAAATAAAGCGTGTATTGGTGCTGCTTCCGCAAGGGCAATGCCCGCCAACGTTCGTCCAGCTTGTCAAAATGCCTGTCCATATTTGCTCTTAGTTTTTTCATAACCTTACTATTTCTGTTGTTATAGCTTGAAACGCTTAGGGCTTTTACTTGCTTTTTGCTTCTGTTCATCATTGACCAAAGCGACTGCCTCTACCGCTTTGGGTGCGGATATTACAGACAGGTTTGTGAGTTCCGATTTTTTCAGCAGTTGCCCAAAGCGGTCTTTCTTAGAAACCTCCATTCTGTTGAGCGAGAATTTGCCGTTTACGTATTTTACCCACATATTGCATTCTACACGTGGTTGGTCTTCTCCCGACCATTGCAGGTAGCCTGTCAGCAACAAATCCTGTTTAGGTAAATTGTCCGTACCTTTTTGGCAGTTTTCGAGGTATTCTCCGATGCTTTCTTTCAGCTTTCCGGCATACGCACCCTGCGTATGGAAATAACCATTATATCCTTTATCGGTAAGGATTTTTGCAAACGTGCTTAAATCTGATAATGCTTCCATAAGATTGTTTTTTAGCGTTCGATGACTTCTATATCCCTGTTTTCCACGACAGCAAATTTTTCAATATTGAAACCCTGCGGGTTGTTGTCAGAGCGAACGGAGTTCACGAGATAGCAGGAGGTAATCAGGTTACGTTTGGTTACGTTGCTCGAACGGATAATGAACTGTTTGGCATAGGTTCGTACCGCATACGGGTAAGTGTCGAAATTGCACACAACACTATCTACCTCGATGCGTTGCTGCACATTGCCCGAAATAATCCTGCTGTAATATCCCTTTTCCGACAAGTCTTTGTAATAATCGAAAGCACTTTTGTCGGCAAGGTTGAATGCCCTGCTCATATTGCTTTCGATAGCATTTTTGTCGGGTGCAAGCGTGAAAAAAAGCTCGTGGAAACGTCTGACGTGTTCCCTTGCTTCTACGGGTCTGTTGATGCTCGCATCTTGCGATAAGGCAAGCATCAGGGATTTGCCATTATCCAATACATAGATTTTCTGGCGTTGTTCTTCTGCAAAGCGGTAGGAATGCCATACGGCATATCCTACCACGCCAATGCAGAGAACGGCAAACACAATGGCATACAAACGTATCTGCCGAAAGCTGTTTTCTATATTTCTTAGCGTTTTAAATTCCATTTTCTTAATGATTAATTATTTTATTTATTCATCAGCTTGCCACCAATATTTCCAACGGTTGAACCTGCCCCAGCTCCGGCGATGTTTCCGGTTTTCATTGCAGCCTGATTTACATTACGGGTAAAGTTTCCTGCGCCTCCGGCTTGGATTACCCAACCAGTGACAGTTGGTATAGTGAAGTATCCGATAATGCCGATTATCATAAAAATGATATACACTGTATTGGAAGTATCAGGTATAAAGGTTGGATCAGACAACATTTCGATGTCCCTTTCAATAATCAGCGATTGTATTCTTGCCAGCATTGAACTGAACAAATCCGATACAGGAAGCCATAGGTAAACACTGACGTACCTCGTGATCCATTGTGTGAGCGTACTCTGAAAGCCGTCCCATACGGAAATAGCAAAGGCTATTGGTCCGAGTATGGAAAGGACTATCAGGAAAAACGTTCGTATGGTATCAATGACCAGAGCCGCCGCCTGAAACAGTATTTCCAGCAAATTTCGGAACCAGTCCTTTATGGCTTTCTCTATCTTGTATGACTGCCTGTCCATATACATTCCCGCCATTGTACCAATGTCGGATGGCGACCAGCCCAATTCGTCCAGTTTCTTATCGAACTCTTCGTCCGATACCATATAGGCGGTTTCTGGATTTCTAACCATCGCTTCATATTCCAATTGGTCTTTTTGCTGCTGCAATTTGTTCAGGTCAAGCACCTGGTCTTCCAGTATGGCGTGAGTTCCTGTAACCACCGGGCTTAGCACTGCATTGATGGTTCCGAGCACGATGGTCGGGAAAAACATAATGCAAAGCCCCAAAGCAAACGGACGTAGCAATGGAAACACATCAATAGGTTCGGCACGACTTAAAGCTTTCCAAACCTGTAATGCCACATAGAATAAGGCACCTAATCCCGCCAGACCTTTAGCCACTGCCGCCATATCGCCTGCGAGCGGCATCATATCATCGTAAAGAGAACGTAGGAGTTCGTGAAGATTATCCCATTCCATAGCTTACCAGTATTTTTGGTTATCAGTTCCGTAGAGTTCAAGCACTCTCTTTGCATCGTTTTTCTTTTTCGCTCTCAGGTAGCTGACGGAAATATTCTTATTGGTGTAATAGCGGACAAGGCTGTGATAATCCTTAACTTCTTTGTACACGCGGTCAATAATCTCCATACGCTCTTTGTCATTCAAGGAAAGACTTGATGATGTTATTATCTGCTTCAATTCTTTCAGCAGCTCTGTACTTTCATTCAGCAATGCCGAATAGCCGTTGCCAATTGCTACCAATTCCTGTGGTTTGAAATTGGGGTCGTTCATCATCTTGCCGAAATTTGTAACGTATATTTCCGACACGTCACCGACTAGCAAAACGGTTTGCTGCACCTTACGGGCATCTTTCACCAGATTATTAACTGCCTGTAGCTTGTCATAATATTCTTTGCCTTGCTTATATACCTTTTCCACTTCCTTGAAATTTTTAATAACATTGGATACCGTGGATGAAGTCTGTACGATTTCGTTCGCACTGTTAAGAATACCTGAAGCCAGGTTTGTAGGGTCTGTAACTACCCATTGGGCTTTCGCTGACGGTGCTACGGCGAGCATTAGTGCCGTACACACCAGATACAATACTTTTTTCATTGTTTCTGAATTTTAAAATGTTAATGACTATTGATTTGATTTGTCCCGCCTTTGCATTGCGATATGCTTAATGGCGAGTTCTACGTTACCGTCCAGTTCGGAAGCGAGCTGCATTACTTCCATTTTTTCGGTTTCTTCGGTCGTATAGGCGAGGTATTCCTCCAAACTAACTTCGGTGGCATAGACTGCCGAGTGCGTACCACCTAAGCCAATCCAAACCTCCTTGTACAGTCGGCTCGCATCGTTGTTCATATTGATAGAAAGTACCTGCCCTTTTTCTTTGTCGGTTAGCCCTAACATCGCCTGTATATCATCGAATTTGTTCATATACTTTCGTTGGTCTAAGAGGATTTTGCAGTCGGAGTTATTGATGATACTTTCCTTGACAATGGGCGACTGGATAATGTCATCGACCTCTTGCGTAACGACAATCGCTTCTCCGAAGAACTTTCTCACGGTTTTAAAGAGGTACTTTATGTATTCTGCCATTCCCTCCTTTGCGATTGCTTTCCAGGCTTCTTCAATCAAAATGAGTTTGCGGATACCTTTGAGCCTTCGCATCTTGTTGATAAAGACTTCCATAATGATGATTGTAACTATGGGAAAAAGGATTTTGTGATCTTTAATCGCATCAATTTCAAACACGATAAAACGCTTGCTCAAAAGGTCTAACTGCTTATCGGAGTTCAACAAATAATCATACTCGCCACCTTTATAATAGGGTTCGAGTACGTTTAAAAAATTGGCGATGTCAAAGTCTTTTTCCCTTACCTGTTTTTCTTCGAGTACCTTGCGGTAATCGCCCTGCACATACTCATAAAAGCCGTTGAATGACGGATAAACATTGTCCGATTTTATTCGTTCGATATATCCGCTTACGGCATTGGAAAGTGCAACCTCTTCTGAACGGGTTGGCGGTTCATCATCACGTTTCCAGAGTGTCAGTATCAAAGTCTTGACACTTTCTCTCTTTTCAATGTCGAACACGCCATCATCGGTATAGAAAGGGTTAAAGGCAATTGGATTGTCTTCTGTATAAGTGAAGTAAACGCCGTCTTCGCCTTTGGTTTTTCCTTTGATGAGTTCACATAAGCCCTGATAGGAATTTCCGGTATCTACGAGAAGTACGTGAGCACCCTGCTCGTAATACTGCCTTACCATATGGTTTGTGAAGAACGATTTACCAGAACCGGACGGTCCAAGTATAAACTTGTTGCGGTTCGTGATAATCCCACGCTTCATAGGCAGATCCGATATATCCAAGTGTATAGGCTTTCCTGTTAGGCGGTCTGCCATTTTAATCCCGAATGGAGAGGGCGAATTGTGGTAATTTGTTTCTTCTGTGAAGAAACACAGTGCAGGCTCGATAAAAGTGTAAAAACTTTCCTCACTCGGAAAATCGCCTGCATTGCCCGGCATTCCCGCCCAATATAAAGTAGCTACATCCGTAGTGTTGTGGCGAGGCTTACATTCCATCAATGCCAACGCACTACCACAATCGTTCTTTAATTGTTTGAGTTCTGTCGGGTCTTCCGACCACGCCATAATGTTGAAGTGTGCCCTTATGGAAGAAAGACCGAACGAATGTGCTTCGTTCAAGTATTTTTCTATCCACTCTTTGTTGATTTGGTTTGCCCGACTGTAGCGAGCTAAAGAGTGCATATTCCTTGCGGACTTCTCAAACTTTTGCAGGTTGGCTTCACTGTTATCCAAAAATAAATATTGATTGTAGATATGATTACAGCTTAACAGCAATCCAACGGGTGCAGCAAATGATAAACGGCAGTCGCTCCGGTCGGTAGATAGTTTTTCAAAACGGGTATCAGCCGATACCGTTCCGGGCAGGTCGTCCGTATCGGACAAGGTGTGCAGGCTCAACCTTTTATTCCCGATACGGACTTCTTCTGTTCCGAGTGCGATGTCCTGCATCGGTGTTCCGGCTTCTCTCGAAAGGGTAAGGTACTGTTCCAGCAATCCCTGTTTTTCGTCCGTACCGATAATGTCTTCTTCGGTCAGGCGTTTTAGGGTTACAAAACCGCTATCGTTCACGATGCGCTCAAATTGTGCCACAGCTTCCATAAACCTGTGGATGGCTTCTTTATCCCTTATTTCTTTCGGGATAAGCGAACCTTTGCAAAGCGAACTGAAGTTGCTTTGCATACGCATTCTTTCCTTACTGGTCTTGGTAAGGAACAGATAGCAATAATGGTTTAGGAATGGTCGCTCGTTGAAATGGCGTTGGTAGGACTTAGCTAAAAAACTTTGGTCTTCCTTTGCCAAATCAGGAGCATAACTTTCTTTGATGTACCAATCCTGTTTGTGGATGATCGTAAAATCCGGCAAAGTCTTGATAGCTTTGTGCCAGGCGGAATGAATGGCCTCATATTCCGCAGAAGCTACCGTAAATAGTTCCGGTAAACGCACTTCAAAACAGGCGGTAATGTCTGCATCTTTGGAAAGAATGCAGTTGTTTTCTACTGCCAGCAAAGGAAACTTGCTTTCCAATGTGGTGGTCTTTGCTACATTTCTCATACGGCATTCTGTTTAGAAGTGAATTTTAAATAGCGGTGTACAGGCTTGCGACAGATGATGTAACGGGGATGCCGTTTATTGGCGGCTATCTTCATCAATCCGTGTTCGCCATATTTTCTATTCAGTGAAAAGGTTTGCCATACAATGAGCGAAGCTCCGCCTGCTCCGAGCAGCAGGCAGATGTAAGAGTTTACGCCTGCCATATACAGTATCATCACGAGGATAAGAGTACCGAGCAGCCCACCTGCGAAAATGAACAGGTATTGTGCTTTCAACCCTTTAAATTCTACCGTCCTGCCAATGCCTTTGTTTATGTTGTAACTGTTCATAAAGCAAAGGATTAAAGGAAGAATGAACGTAGGATGGTAGCCGCCACGATTAAGAAGATACACGCACCGAACCAGCTCGCCGCAGTTTTCGATGTGTCGGGGTCGCCCGAACTGAATTTGTTGTACACCTTAACGCCTCCTATGAGCCCAACCACCGCACCGATGGCGTAGATTAATTGGGTTGCGGGGTCGAAATAGCTTGTTACCATTTGGGTAGCCTCGTTGATACCTGCAGTACCATTTCCCTGTGCGAACGCACCAATTCCTGACAGCATTGCCACGGCTGCCAGCAAAACTTTTTTTCTCTGTTTTTCCATAATTGAAACACATTAATTTGTTACTGTTTGCCCACTCCTTGTGGGCTTCGGGACAAAGGTGTTTCGGAAATTGAGGCGTTATAACAAATTGGCAGTCAGAGGAAGTATTTGGCGGTGAGTGGCATTGTGTAATAAATAATGGGCATAAAAAAACGCCAAACATTTTACTGTTTGACGTTTAGATATCTTAAAGTTTTATTGACCGCTCTATAATAAATCTATTCCTAACCTGATATTATAATAATCCTCTAAAAACTCATCAATGATTAGCTGATTTGGTTCATTGATTAAAAACCTGACATCATCTTCAGCAAAATCGGGAATTCCAAAATTTTTAATATAAGTTCCATTTAAAGAATAATATTCAGAAGAATATGGTTTACTTGTGGTTTTAATGTAATACCAAAATAAACGTGATTCCAGAATTTTCTTAACTAATTGCATTTCTTCTTCTGAATGCCCTATAATTGCCTGACCATTATAAAACATCAAATCATCATCATTAATAATTAAATAACTTGGAATTCTATCGGAAAATTTGGGAAAAAATAATTTGTTACCAACCTTTTCCAATGATTGTGTCCTTCCAAAAGCAAACCATTTTTCATACTTTCCTTTTCCTTTGTCTCTTTCAGCTAAAATCTTCTTTTTTACTTGCAGATATTCGAAAGCTCTTGGAAATTGTTCTCTCAATAAATCTTCTTCAATTGCTTTTGGTTTTATTTCAGCATTGTAGGGAAATAAAACTTTTTCTTTTACAGCATCAAAATTAATATCCCTACTCAATTTATTTGAGTTCAAGATATCTTTACATATTCCTTTTTCTATAGGGTAAAGGCTTCCATTCTGAAGATAAAAAAAATCATCGTCTTCGGCAACAGGCTTAAATATATAAATGTCATTTTTCAATGTAGCAATACCGTGTCTTGTTTTATATTTTTCTCCAAATGGAGTTCCAATTGCTTCAATCCGCGATATAACTTCATTATTATTTAGGTTCCAACCTTTCTTAGCATCAAGATTATTATAATTGATTCTACTGTATTGATTTCTATTAATGGGAAGCTCCTTTTCAGCAGACTTGTAATATTCTACATAATTTTGTTCGGCTTTTTCAAGGAAACAAATACAGGTATAAGTACTTTTTGATTTGAAAATTTGAAGTGTCCCAAAATCAATAATTCTTATTGTTGCCCTATTTTCTTCGAAATAATTCCTTAAGGCTCTACCATTTAAACTTTTAAAAAAAGTGTTCATTGTGATGAAACCAAGAATGCCATTTTCTGCTAGATTTTCGTAACCTATTTGAAAGAATGGAATATACAAATCAGGGTTGCCGGATCTGCTAACTTCCCAATTTTTAATGTTCTCTTTCGCCTCTATATCTAAATTTCTTGTTGAAACATAAGGAGGGTTTCCTACAATAATTTCAAATCCCTGAAAATCCTCATATATGTTATTCCAATTATATAATAAAGCATCCCCAGTGTGTATGTTAAAATGAAACTCTTCTACATCTTCTCCTTCTGACAAGGCCAATAAACTTAATAGTAGTTTACTTCGGGTAACTGAATAATCTTGTATGTCTAAACCGAAAATTTGATGTTGAAAAATATATTGATAATTGTTACCTGTTCTCCTTCTTAATTCTTTTGCAGCAGTATATAAAAATCCGGAACAACCACAGGCAATATCTGCAATTTTCACATCTGCAATTCTATTAGCCTCTCTACCAAAAGATTGATTAATAATGTATTCTCTGATTTCTGATGGTGTGTATATTGCTCCATTTATTATTCTGTCTGATGGAGAAATTACGAATTCAAAAAGTTCAATTAAGGCTTCAATATTAAAATTTTGAATTTCTCCTTGCAAAACAATTATAAATTCACTTAAGTTTTTAAACTCAGGTTCTTCATTATCATTTATTATATATCTATGAATGAATAAATTATTTAAACATTGAATGTTATTAACACTTAGGTACGCAGAAATAATAAGTCTGTCTACAGCAATAGGTTGCGTAGAGTACGATTTTAGATATTTAAATATTTGCGTTTTCAATACTATTGGGCAGATTTTAAATATTTTAAATAAGTAGTGAATTCTTCAGCTAGTTCACTATGAATAATTCTAAGTTCATTTTTTATCTTTATATTTTTGGGATCTTTAATTTGTTCTTGAAGCTTTAATAATCTTACCCAAATCTCATCTAATTTCCAAATGAACTTATATCTAGATAAATTAAGCTGTAGCTTTGAAAACATGTATTTCGCCTCTCTAGAGTTTTCTTTTGGAACGATTGATCCATCAAAATCTCTTTCAAAGTGCTCATTAAAATCAATATCGCAAGGGTCTATATAATCTCCTTCATCGTCGGATTTTAGAATGTTTACGTAAGAACAGCAGTAAACTAAGTTTGAATAATCAGTTGCTAATGCCGGATTTTTTGAGAAAGGCTTGAAATGGTCAATATGAAATGTATTTCTGCCTCCAAACCAAAAATCTGAGCAATCTGTATATCCGCACCTTGAGTTAAAGTCAGTTGCTAAATATGATTTAAAACTTCTATAGCTTGCGTAAGTTTTTGTGCAAGTTCTTTTAGGGGTTGCGCTTCTAAAATTACTTGCCATCTTCGTCGAGTTTTTTTAGTAGTAAATCAACCTTGCTTAGGATATTATCAAGCTTATTAGAATTTGAAAGTGTTTTAAACTCTGAAGGGATTATACTCTTTCCGTCTATCGATCTTTCCAAAAAGTCATCAAGTTCAATGATTCTACTTTCATTTGTGATATCAGCATCGCCCTTTTTTCTAATTTCTATTAAGGTTGCTAATTCTTGCTTATAATTTTCGATTCTATTTTTGTAGTGTTCAATTTGACTTATAACTCTATCTAAAAATTTTGCTTTTGCATTGCCTTCTTCTTTGTTGTAGAGTATATTTTTCACATAAACAATATTTACATCATTGCTACCGCTGACCGCCTCGTCATCAAGCGCAGTCAAAACAAAACTGGGAAAATGATTGCGGATGCCTTGAAACTCTTCTACCAAATCGACCCCATTATATGGCACATTATATTTAATATCAGTTTTAAGTTCATTTAGTCTAAAGTCTGAAATTATAGCGTCAGGAGCAATCTTAATGATGCTTTCTATCATTTCATCTAAATCAGATAAAGGAAACATGGTAATCGGCTCCAATTTAGCTTTTAAAGGAGATTTTTCAACAAATTCTTCAAAATCTTCCAATGTATCCTTTTCTTCATCTATAAATAATATTTTATACATATTTTATCTTTTATATTTAATTGGAAAAGTAATTTTTAAACCAAAACCTATTTCTGGATAAAGTAACGCTACCTTTCCGTCGTTCTCATCTACAATAGATTTTACTAACCACATACCTAGTCCTGTTCCTTCTTCCTCGCCTGTTTGTTTATTTCTTCTAGTAGTAAATAGCGGTTCAAAAATTTTTTCCGGCTCTAAAATGTCTGTTGATAAACCAGGGCCATTATCATGATAATCAATAACTATATCCTTGGAGTTGCTTGAGACCTTGATTTTAACAATTCTCTCCCTTTCATCTTTTGAAATGATAAAGGCATCAATCGAATTAACCAATACGTTGTTGAAAATACTATCAATATCAATTTCAAATACTCTCATATCTAATTCTTCAATTTCAGAAATATCCAAAATTATCCCTCTATCTTCAAATACTGTACTCCAATCATTCTTTAAACTTTCAAAGTACGGTTTCAAGAATAATTGTTTTCTTTTCCTTTTGTCTTTTCTTGTTGCGCCTAACGAAAAATTCAACCAATTTTGAAGTTTCGTATCTTGTTTTTTTATACGCTCCAATTGTTTGAAAGGGTTTTTACTATCTTTTAACCCAGTGTATTCATCTTCGGTTATTTTTTCAAGCATTAAGTCTTTTAGCTTTTCTGTTCTTGAAGCTAAAACATCATTTAGCTTACTTAAGTCATGACTGAATGAAGCTAAAACAATTCCGCTACTGGCTAGAGCACGAAGCATTTTTTGTTCTTCCTTCAGTTTCTCTATTTCTTCATCTTTTCTATCTAACTCACCAGCTAAAATTTCTTTTTCTTTGTCTGATTCTGATTCTTCACTCTGTCCTTGTTCACTCTGAGGGTTATTATTACTGGAATCATTCGTCTTTTGTTCCTTCTTTGCTCTACTCTTAGCTAAAATTTCATTTTTCAACTTTTCCGCCTTTTGCCTGTCTCTTTCGGGACCGTAAATAAAATCATCATATTCAGACATTTCTCTGGCAATGTAAGCTCTATCCTTTTCGAATTCAGCAATTATCTCTGTGATTAGTAATGAAAATATCTGAAAAATTTTATTCTCTTGTAATCCTTCACGGCTTGACTTATCTTCAAAGTTGAGGTTTGTTAATCTTGAAATATTTATAGCACCAGCTACATTATCGGGTTCAACCCTGTATCCACCTTCCTTTTTTGCAACACTTGCAGGGCTTTGAGTTTTTCTACTACCCAAACCAAGCCAATCAAAAGCTACATTTTTAACTTCTCCATAGGGTCTAACTCTAAAATTATCTCTAACTAACTTAATTCCTCCGAATTTGTTAAGCCAATCTTTTCTGCTATTTGACATGAAGTTTTTGTTAAAAAACTTTTTTGCATCTATTGAATTAGACTGTCTTTTTAAAAAATAGAATGTAAAATTGAAGACCCCAATACTCTCAAAAACATTATCCTCATCTATAGCACCAAATCCTTTGAGTAATTGATTAAAGGATGTATTTTTTTCCCAATATCCACGTAAAAAATCACTTCTTCTGTAGTTTTCCTTTTGCATAGCTTGTCTATCAAAGAATGCATTTGGAATTAACTCAACATTATATTCGTTTCTGTAAATTTTAATCTTTACATTTTGATTTTCATCTGCTGTAGCAACAAGTTTGTAATCAAAATCATCACAGACAGAGCCTAAAACTTCTCCATATTTTTCAGGAGATAAAGAGCTAAATACAAAAATTTCAAAACCACCAGCTTCTTTTGGTGGGACTAAAACTTCTAAATCAGAAAAAACTTGGTCAACAAAAAAATCTTCCCAATTATCTCTTAATTCAGTGATTTTCAGAATGGTTCCATATTTAAATTCCTTTTCAGATTCTATTTTCTTTAAATCAGTCTCAGGAAGTTTTTTTAAAACTTCATCTTTAATTGAATCCGTTTGCAGTCCTGTTAAGATAGCACCAACCTTATCAATTGTCTTAAACTCACCCTCGAAGTCTTCCCAGTTCACAACCCAATAATACCCTTTGTTATTAGTCAATTTACCCTCTACATCAGTATCTGGATTATGAATTTCAGGCGCAGGATTAAAGACAGTAGTCATTTCACATCTACTTCCCAACTTATCCAGTGCAAATCTCCCAATTCCTTTTGCCCCAGACTTTACTCTACCATTTTTTGTAAAAACCTCATTTGCTTTATTATCTGTACCAATGGTCATCCAATGGTCACGAATAATATTTTGGGTCATTCCTTCACCAAAATCAATAATATAAAGCGCTGAAAACTTCGCAATAGAATTTCTAAAAGTTGCTCTATTTTCTTCCGACAATTCATTTCTAAATGCATAAAATCCCTCCGTTTCGTCTTCTGAATAAAATTCGGTTAAAAATTCTTTCGACAAGCCCAGTTGTATTAGGCCTTGGAAATGAACCTCATCTATCTTAGGAAGGAAGGTTGAATATTTATTATCGAAGTAAACAATACAAACTTTACTATCTGCATCGTATGCATTTTTTACAAGTTCAATTATAGCTCCTTTAGAACTGGCTACATTTTCCCTACCGATTAATCTTGCCGTTCTAGCAGAGACTTTGAATGGGATAATGTTATTATTGTCTTCTCCCATTTCTTTAATCATTAAAAAGTTTTGTTAGCTTCACATCTAAGCTATCTGCAATTTTTACAAAAGTTTTAATAGGTGGCTGAACCTCATTGGTACACCATCTTGAAATAGTGGCTTCATTTTTACCTAGTTTTTCGGCTAACCATTTACTACTTACATTCTTTTCTGCAAGTACAACTTTCAATCTATTAATTGCTTTTTTACTCATAAAAATTGCATATTTTGTAAAGATATTGATTTTTTCCAATCCATATCATCTCACTAATAGTTTATTTTCATAATAAAAAACCAGTTTGCACTAGCAAACTCCCCAATGTCAAAATCATTCAAATCGTATTTTCACAAAGTGGAAGAACTGGCATCCGTTTTTGTAGAAAGAGTGCTTTCCAAAAGCTCTGCTATTCTTCGGGATGAACCCGCAATGGAATTTTCCAGCAGATTGAATAATTGAATACCCTATATTCTCTGAACTATATTCACATTCTTCGGCCTTTCTTCTGACTTATTGTTTCGATTTCTTCTATTTTCCGCTGTACAGGCGGTTTTTGCTCCGCTTTTATTTTTTGCTCATTATTCCTTTTTACGGTTTCCGCAAAACGGGTCTGATGCCACGGTATTACTTTGGCTTCAAAATGCAGGTGCACTCCGTGTTTTTTTAGATAGTCTGAACTATTTAAGTCATCAGTCTTGTTCTGCCTAATGGGGTCAAGGGTACGTTTGCTAGGAATTTTTACAACAATAAGGTCTTTGGGGATCTCCTTAACATTTAGGCTTACCTCTTGAAAAGTATGAGTCTTTTGGTTGTAAGGAATTGTAAAAGTATTGTCTTTGTGCGAATAATAATGTTTGAGTTCGGAAAAGATGATGCCCCGTGACCAAACATCGTCCTTAGGATGTAATTTGTCATTAAGCAAATCAATATAAAAGGTGTGTCCTGCAATATCGATCGTTGGTATAATCCCTTTATAAGCAATTTTATCAAACGAATCTTGATTAACCATTAGCCTGAAATCGTCCATTCCTGCAATCTTATCATCTGGAATATTATGTTTCTTAGACATTCCTATCGGATCAAGTTTTACGAAGTCGGGTATCTCTGCCAATTTTGCTCCCTGTTCGGCGTATGTTGTCAAACTCTTACTATTCGGGTTGTACCAAAATCTGTAACCCTGTACTGCTTTCTCATCCATATCGGATATAGAAATTACATTTTCCTTATTGGCTTTTTCACGGAGTTCCAATTGATTTACATCCACTATAAATTCTGTTCCGAATACCTTATGTGTCGGAAGTGCCCTTTGTGTATCGGTAGGTATCTTATACAGATTATCCTTTGGCTCGTTGACAATATATTCTTCTTTTGGTTGTAGCTGTTCGGCAACATTAAGTTTTATATGCTCAATGACATTGGTGTCTACCCATGGCAGGGTACGGGCTTCAAAGTGCATTTGCTTCACATCTTGATCAGTAATGCTATTTCCATACTTTCTATTCCATCCCACTATATCCAACTCATACTGATTTGGAAACTGCACTATAATAATATCAGTAGGCAGTTCGGTCATTTTAGAAACATCGTCCTGTTGAAATTCACGTTTAGTTGGATTATAAGGAATGACATAAGCCCGTCTGTCACGGTCATAGTAGTATTTTATTTCAGTAAAGTTTATGCCTTTGGATATAAAGTCGTCCTTTGGCCGTAGTTTGTCCATGCGTAAATCCACATAGAATGTATGACCTGCAATATCAAGTGTAGGTAGCATGCCTTTATTCAAGCGAAGGTCAAGCAAACTGCCCGGTTCTATATTGGTATTCGGCAATCCATTTTCCATATTTTCTTATTTTAAAAGAGGGTACGGTTTTAATCATAATATTTGTACTCTTAAATAGAGTAAACATTTACAATCTGCGTCCACGTTTTTGCTTATTGATGATAGGCTTCATTGATGACTGTTTCATCCGTTCAGTTTGTTTTTGCCTTAGTTCTTCCTTATTTTCTTTGATGATATCAGGTAAATCGGTTTTCTCCCAAGATATCTGCGGTGCGTTAAACTGCATTTTAAGGTTACTTGTTTTCAATCCGAACTTTACGTCCCTGTTGGTTATCAGGTTCCAGCCCACAGGATCCAGTGTAAAGCTGAATGGTAATCTGATCGCTATAAGGTTTTTGGGAATTTCTGTTATCTTCAAATAATCAAGCTCTGTTATTTCCCGTTTTTTAGGATCATACGCAAATACATTTTCTCCGAGTACTTGATCGTACTGTGCAAAAGAAGGTAATGGTATTCCTTCAGACGCAGGGTTATCTTTGGGAATAAGCCTTTCTTTATCAAGAACCACATAAAATATATCGCCCGCAATATCAATGGCTGGTAACACACCTTTATTCACCCGAAGATCAAATGCTTGTTGGTCTACCATGATCTCAAAATCTGTTTTTCCTTTTAGTTGCTCCATCGGTACGTTGTACTTTTGCGAAATGCCAATGGGATCAAGTTCCACTAATGGGGGTATTGTTACCCTTACACTTTCTTCGTCTGTCCAGATGTTGCGGATATTCCTGCTTTCCAGTCCATAGTCAAATTCATATCCTCCGGATACATCTCTCATATATCCAAAAGGGATAACATTTTTTTCATTTACTTTTTCCGTCAACTCTAATTTTTCAATATTGACCCAGAAATCAGTTCCGTGTATATTGATGATTGGCAAATCTCTTTTCATGATAGTTCTGTGCTAGTTATTAATAAATAATAAAGGGGAATTATCCTTCAGACAAATTCCCCAATGTCAAAATCACTCAAATCATTTTTCCGCAAGGTGGAAGAGCCAGCTTCTGTTTCAGATGAGAGAGTACTATCCAAAAGCTCGGCAATTTTTCGGGAAGCACCCTCAACGGAATTTTCCAGCAGGCTGAATAATTCAGTTCCCTGCAATTTTTGAACTATCGCAACCGCTGTTTCCTTTTGAGATTGTTCCAAATTTTCTTTTTGGAGCAATGCCCCTACGGAGCTTAGTTCGGCATAGGTAACCCCTTGGGCAAGACTGTCATCGCCACCGGATATTCCGTACCTGTTCCATTCTTCTTCCTCTTCCTCCAAATCAGGCATATTACTGAAAACTTCGTCCAGCTCTTCCTGCGGAATTTGAATACCTACGTTTTCATTTTCGTCGTATTCAATATCTAAATTATCAGGGTTTATCTCTTGTTCCTCTATTTGGCTTTCATTGGCAGCGTTTGGCACTAAAAGGCTTCTTACAGGCTTGGGCTGACCCATAATATCGGGCAGGTTCGGATTAACTTTTTCCTGCATTGGCTTATGCTCCGAATTTTTTTTTATGACAATCTTGTCCTGTACCAGCAGGGCAATGACTATGAGCAGGCATATCACAATTAATGTTTCCATAGCTTATAAAATAGGTTTGTACTTATCATTGAAACTCTTGGTAATCTGCTCGCCAAATTCCTGAAAATGGTAATCCAACAAATTGTCCAAATAGCCGTAAATGGTTATCTTGTCTTCGCCTATAACCTGTACAATACGTGACATCTTTTCGTGAAAATCAGGTCGGATGTAAACAGTTTTCCCGTCACGGGCATTGGTATCAGGTTTTTTGAAAAAGATACTTTCGTAGTCTGCTTCGTTCGTCCTTTTGGTTCTGCTCTTTTCTTTAACCGCAGGTTTTTCCTGCGCCAGTTGTTTAGGCTTAATCTCTTCTTTTTCGGGTTCTTCAATAGGCGGTTCAGGTGGAAGCTGCAAGCCCTCTTTTTTTACGCCATCTACCATCAGGTTCATCATCAGTTCCTCGTTAATATCAGGCGTGACTTTCTTTTTATTATCTTTCTCCATAGGGCTATAATTGAATGATTTTTAAAAATTCGTCTATGAACAGGTCTAACTGACTGGCTTTCATCAATCGTTCATCGGGAGGCATAACGGTAGAACGGAAAATGGTTTTGCTGTCCGTTTCGCTTTCTTTGCGGAAGCGGGTGCTATTCTTGATTTGGCTTTGCATCAGGCTTAACCCTAATTGCGCAATAAGCTGGTTATACACGCCATATAAGGGTGTGCTTTCCCTGCCATCAACCTGGTTCCAAAACAGGTTAATGGTTTTTATTGACGTTTCCCCTTTTTTCATAATTACGTCCTGCAAAAGCTGTGTGAAGATGAGCGTACTTTCCATTACCACACGGTCTGCCGTGATGGGCGTAAAAATGTGGTGCATTCCTGCCAATGCTTTCAAAATGCCGGGCGTATTCACAGTTCCAGGTAGATCAAAGAATACCACATCAACCGGAACGGTAGAAGTGTTTACAAATTCGTGAGCCGCTTCCAATACGCTATCCGCTTTGTACTGCATAATGGGATAGGCTTTTTTGTTAATGGTCGTAAATTGTTTGTATGCCAGTTTTTTTAAAGCCTCGTTTTCCATTACCATTGCTAAGTCCCTTGTCTTCATTTTCATAAGACTGTGCTGTGGAAAATCCGCATCAAATACAGCTACGTTATAGCCCAATCGATAGTGCATCGTACTTGCAACAAGCGTTGTAAAAGTGCTTTTGCCTACACCGCCTTTTTGAGATGAAAAGGCGATAAATACTGTTTTGTGTTTTGAATTCATATTGCTGCTGTTTTTAAATATTTATATATCCATTTACCTATGTCCGTATATCCGCACTTACCTATCTGCGTACTTCTCTATATAGGTTTGTCGCTCCGTACATACTTTGATAGTTAAGCAGGTAATGATGCACCAAGCTATTTACCTGAATACACGCTTATAGCAGTATGCAGGCAAGTATGTTTGTACCAACAGACCTTTTTATTTATGTATCCGAATATGTCAGTACCCAACTACACAATCACATATCTCAATAGGTACTTTTTTACATAGCTGATTGCGTACTTATGTTGTTACCTGCATACCTAACTATGTCCCTATATCTATCTGTTTGTAGGCACAAAGAAATGTAGATATATAGGTGCATCTATTACCATGGCAGTGTTTGGCGTTCAAAGGCAGCGTTTGTCCTGGTATTGCATTGCAATACTCTTACGGGCAGGGCTTTACTTTGTAAAATGATTTTTATTAACGGATTTATGCATAGGACTTCTGACAGATCGGAGGGTAACGGGAACGGCATCGAGCCATTTTTCCCTGTTACATTTAATCCGTCCCGCAGGGCGGATTTTTGTGTTCATCAGAACACGGCAAGTTGTGTTTTGAGGCACTCGAAACCGAGTTAGTGCCTCAAAACAACTTGCCCTGCTGGGAGCTAAAAAACACTCTCCGAAGTCGAGGTTTTGTGTGGATTAAAAATGGATTAGTGATGAACGACAACAGTAACAAAAAACAGAATAAGGGCGGACGGACACCTAAAACCGACCCAAGCATCCACCGCCACGTTTTCCGTCTTACAGACGAAGAAAATGCCAAACTTTTATCGCTTTTTGAAGCATCGGGAATGCCCAATAAAGCAAAGTTTATCATTTCCCTGCTGTTCAGTAAGGAAATGAAATCGGTTAAAATTGATAAGGGAACGGTCGATTTCTATATGCGATTGACTTCGTTTCACAGCCAGTTCCGTTCCGTAGGTGTCAATTACAATCAGATTGTGAAGCTGCTGTACCGTCATTTTTCCGAGAAAAAGGCGGCAGCATTTCTCTACAAATTGGAAAAACAGACGGCTGAAATGGCGGTGTTATGCCAAAAAATCATTCAGATAAGTGAGGAATTTGAAGCAAAGTATCTGAAAAAACAGCCTTAGAAATGATAGCGAAAATTGGCAGAAGCGGAAATTTATACGGGGCATTGGCGTACAATCAGCTCAAAGTGGAGAATGAAAACGGACAAATTTTGTTCGCCAATAAGATGATTGAAACCGCTAACGGTCATTATTCTGTTGCACAATTAGCCCAATCTTTTGCTCCTTACCTGATAGCCAACCGCAATACAGAAAAGCATACGTTACATATTTCGCTCAATCCCGACCCGAAAGACAAGGTAAGTGATGACAAGTTTAGGGAAATGGCGGAAGAATATATGCGGGAGATGGGTTACGGCGAACAGCCTTTTGTAGTATTCAAACATACCGATATTGACCGTAGCCATATCCATATCGTATCGGTTTGCGTGGACGAAGAGGGCAAAAAGATTTCGGACAAGTTTGAGAAAATGCGGTCTATGAATATATGCCGTGAACTCGAAAGCAAACACGGATTGATACCAGCAACAGACAAAGAGCATAAGCAAAATGATAAGGTATTTCGTCCGGTGGATTATCGGGCTGGAGATGTAAAAAGTCAGATAGCTTCGCTAGTACGACGCCTGCCGAACTATTATCAATACCAAACTTTGGGAGAATACAATGCTTTGCTTTCCCTGTTCAATGTTACCACCGAAAAAGTGGAGGGCGAATTGCAGGGGAAGATGAAGCAGGGATTACTGTATATTCCCTTAAATGAAAAGGGCGAAAGAGCCGGACATCCTTTCAAGGCTTCCTTATTCGGAAAGAACGCAGGGCTACCAACTTTGGAACTGCATTTTGCAAAAAGCAAAGAGGCTTTAAAAGCCAATCCAACCCAAAAAACTTTACAATCCGCAGTTACCATTGCCCTAAAATCAACAAGCGATGAGCAGGCGTTTAAAAAACAATTAGGCGAACAGGGTATTAACGTGGTAGTGCGTAGAAATGATGCAGGGCGTATTTACGGAATAACTTTTATAGACCACAATTCTAAAACCGTTTGGAACGGTTCACGTTTAGGTAAGGAACTTTCTGCCAATGTCTTTAATGATTATTGGAACAATAACATCAAACCGGAGATTAAAGAACCTGTCGTACAACAACCGAAAATATCCGCATCAAATGATGCGGATCTTCCTGCGGAAGAACCACACCATTTGTTCGACTTCCTGAATACTACTGAAAAACACGAAGACGGTTTGATTGAAGCATTAGGCGGCTTATTACCCGAAGCACAGGGCGACGATTACGAGGAACAGGATTTTGCCAACAAAATGAAGAAGAAAAGAAAACGTAATAGAGGTCAGAGGTAACAAATAGCCAAACACTGCCACCCACTGCCATTGACTGCCACATTCTTATAGCCACTCTTTTGAGCCTTTAAATTCACGCCCGAACATTTAAAAATTTATAAAAATGCAGGGAGAAGACGATTTAAGAGGCTTAGCCAAGATTATGGCTTTTATGAGGGCAGTAAGCATCATTATAGTATTGATGCACCTCTATTGGTTCTGTTACGGTTTCTTTATAGAACGTGGCTGGACGTTAGAAATCATCAACAAAATATTAAGCAATTTTCAGCGTACCGCAGGACTGTTTTCGCATACACTATATACCAAAGTTTTTGCTTTGGTATTATTGGCATTAAGCTGTTTGGGTACTAAGGGCGTTAAAAACGAAAAGATAACCTGGTCTAAAATCTATGTGGCTTTAGCTATCGGCTTTGTTCTTTTCTTTCTGAACTTTCCTTTATTAAAGCTACCACTGAACACAGCTACATTTCTATATATCCTTACCACAAGTTTAGGTTATATCGCCTTAATGGTAGCCGGAGTTTGGATGAGCCGTTTGCTACGCACCAATTTAATGGACGATGTTTTCAACAATGAAAATGAGAGTTTTCAGCAGGAAACCAAACTGATGGAAAATGAGTATTCTGTCAATCTACCTACAAAGTTTTATTACAAGAACAAATGGAATGATGGCTGGATTAACATCGTAAATCCTTTTCGGGCAACGATTGTGTTGGGTACTCCCGGTTCCGGAAAATCTTATGCCATTGTAAACAATTATATCAAGCAACAGATTGAGAAAGGTTTCTCAATGTATATCTACGATTTTAAGTTTGACGACCTTTCCACTATTGCCTACAATCATTTACTGAAGCATCGGGATAAGTATAAAGTGCAACCCAAATTTTATGTGATAAATTTTGACGACCCACGCAAGAGCCACCGTTGCAATCCGCTTAATCCCGATTTTATGACAGACATATCCGATGCCTACGAGGCGGCTTATACCATAATGCTAAACCTCAACAGAAGCTGGATACAGAAGCAAGGGGATTTCTTCGTGGAAAGCCCAATTATATTATTGGCAGCCATTATTTGGTATCTGAAAATCTACGATAACGGTAAGTATTGCACCTTTCCCCACGCTATTGAATTACTGAATAAAAAGTACGCAGACGTATTTACTATTTTGACTTCGTATCCCGATTTGGAAAACTATTTATCTCCGTTTATGGATGCTTGGCTTGGCGGTGCACAAGACCAATTACAGGGGCAGATTGCATCAGCTAAAATTCCTTTGTCAAGAATGATAAGTCCGCAATTGTATTGGGTAATGACAGGCGATGATTTTACGCTGGACATCAACAACCCGAAAGAGCCAAAAATTTTATGTGTAGGTAACAACCCCGACAGACAAAATATTTATTCGGCAGCTTTGGGGCTTTACAATTCAAGGATTGTCAAACTCATTAATAAGAAAGGACAATTAAAGAGTTCGGTTATCATAGATGAGTTGCCCACAATTTATTTTAGGGGACTGGACAATCTTATCGCAACTGCGAGAAGTAATAAGGTTGCGGTTTGCTTGGGCTTTCAGGACTTTTCGCAATTAATCCGTGATTATGGCGACAAAGAAAGTAAAGTAATTCAAAATACCGTAGGTAATATTTTTAGCGGACAAGTTGTAGGCGAAACAGCAAAGAGCCTATCAGAACGTTTCGGGAAAGTGCTACAAAAACGCCAAAGTATGACAATAAATCGCAACGATAAATCAACTTCAATTTCTACCCAATTAGATAGCCTTATTCCTGCTTCAAAAATCAGTACACTTACACAGGGTATGTTTGTGGGTTCTGTTTCTGATAACTTTGACGAACGTATCGAGCAAAAGATATTTCACGCTGAAATTGTCGTTGATAATGAAAAGGTAGCATCCGAAACGAAAGCCTATCAGAACATACCACAAATCTTATCTTTTGTAGATGAGCAGGGCGAGGATAAGATGAAAGAGCAGATTGAAAGTAATTACCGCCAGATAAAAACAGATATTCTGTATATTGTGGAAAGTGAAGTGGAGCGTATAAAGAATGACCCGAACTTACAACATTTGGTGCAGCAGGACAAAAAGTAGGAAATTAATGCAATGGTTCTTCCGGCAAAGCAATACCGCAATACGGCAAAATAAATCCGCATATACATCTTGACCTTTGTCTTAAAAGATAAAGTCATTATGATTACGGATATAGAAGAAAACAAACCAACAAGTACAAAAAACACTTCATCACGCAGGATATTCATTCTTTTGGCTATATGCTGCGTCGCTGTTGCTACTCCTTTTTCCTTTACAGGAATTGCAGTGGGTTTGCCTGTAATTAGTAAAACTCTTGGAGGCAGCCCAATTCAGCTCAATTGGGCTATAAATTCCTTTTTATTAACTTTTGGAAGCACCTTGATGGCTGCCGGAACACTTGCCGATTACTACGGGCGTAAACGGGTTCTTTTAATTGGTTTGATAATCTATGGAGTGTTTTCGGTTTGTTTAGCTTTTTTAACTATTAACATGGTTTGGTTTGACTTACTCAGAGCATTTCAGGGAATAGGTGCGGCGGCAGCATTTGCTGGTGGCTTTGCATCGTTATCTCAGGAATTTGAAGGAAAGGAAAGACTACGGGCATTCAGTATCGTCGGGACTAGCTTTGGTATTGGATTAGCTTTTGGGCCTATTGTAGCAGGATGGCTTATTGCAAACTTTGGTTGGCAGGCAATCTTTATACTTGCAACAACTTTGGCTGCAATTGCCCTTTTTCTAGCCACGGTCTTTATGACAGAATCTCGTGACCCTACAGCCTCCGGGCTTGATTGGAAGGGTAGCATCAGTTTTACGTTAGCACTTTCTTCATTTACATTCGGAATAATTCAAGGACCGGAAAGTGGCTGGAGTCATCCATTTGTTGCTACACTATTGATTGCATCTATCATTCTGTTTGTGGCATTTGTAATAATCGAACGTTCAGTTGAGCGTCCCATGCTTGACCTGAGTTTGTTTCGCTTTCCTCGTTTTTTAGGGGCACAGTTGTTGGCTGTAGCACCATCGTTTGCATTTGTGGTGCTTCTTGTACTGCTTCCGGTACGTTTCGTGGGAATTGAAGAAATGGATGAGATAGCTGCGGGTAAGATTATGATGGCACTTTCTGCCCCCTTCCTTATTTTACCTATAGCCTCGGGATATTTGACCCGTTGGTTTAGCCCGGGAATAATTTGTAGCATCGGCTTTGCGATATCGGCAATTGGACTCTATTGGTTGGGACACTTTACTGATGGTTCTGAAATTTATACGTTAATAGGGTCACTGCTAACTATTGGTGTAGGAATCAGTTTACCGTGGGGATTGATGGACGGACTGGCTGTAAGTGTTGTACCCAAAGAAAAAGCCGGTATGGCAACCGGTATTTTCAGCACCTCACGTGTAGCCGGGGAAGGGCTTGTGATAGCTATAGTAACGGCGATATTTTCTGTTTTGACAAGTGCTAACATAGAGAGAATTGCCGGAAAAAATGCGGGACTGGTTGCTCAACGGCTCGTTACCGGAGATGTCAAAGAAGCATTACTACTTGTGCCCTCAATAGAAAAAGCTGACTTACATCAGGCTTATAGCAAAGGATTTTCAACGCTTATGTTTATTTTATGCGCTATTACACTGCTTACAGCACTTTTTGTTTTCATTTTCCTTCGTAAAGATGTCAATACCGTTGAGGATGCGAATTAATTGAAACTCGAAATGTTCCTTGCTTATTTTAAACTATCGAGAAACTAAAATGGCAATGAAATACCCCAAAACGGCTAAACACTAAACACAAACTATCCTCAACTTTATCCAAAATAAGAAAAAAAGATTTTACACAAAATGTGGCAATAAATCTAAAAGTAATTAATCGGAAAAAAATATGAAAATTTCAATTATAGGTGCTGGTAATATGGGGTTAATTCTTGCCCGAAAATTTGTTGAAGCTGGGCATGAAGTCAAGGTTAGCAATTCGCGTGGACCGGAGACAATTAAAGAATATGCACGAACTATTGGATTTAAGCCTGTGGCGGTGAATGACATAGTGAAAAATGCTGATGTTATTGTCATCGCTATCCCGGTAAAAAATATTCCTCTTCTTCCAGAGAATCTATTTCAGAATGCTCCTCATTCCGCTGTTGTTATCGATGTTGGAAATTACTATCCTGTGAGAGACGGGATTATCAAGGAAATTCATGATGGATTGCCTGAGAGTGTCTGGACATCAAATGTAATAAAGCGTTCCGTAGTGAAAGTTTTTAATACAATATCTCCCCTTTCAATTCAGGAGCTTGCTAATAAATCCGAGAAGATAGCTATCCCTGTTTCAGGTGATAATGAAAGAGATAAGGAAGTCGTAAAAGGTCTTTTAGACGATATTGGCTTTGATTTTTTTGATGTTGGAACCTTAGCGGATTCATGGAAGCAACAACCGGGAGCTCCAATTTATGCCACGAACTTAAAGCATGGAGAGATTAAAAATTGGGTAAATCTGGCAATAAAATCATCATTACCGGAACGTCGTGAAAATTTTTTAAAACTTATCACAGGCTTGCCAACGAACTTATCTCTTTCAGAACAGACAGAGAGGATAAGAAATTATCTGTTGAGTGATGAAATAAATTAACTATAAATCCAGTAGAGAAAATGACAATAAATCTTGAAAAAAAAATAGCTATTGTCACCGGTTCTACTGCTGGAATCGGTAGAGCAATTGCCGAAGGACTACTTAGTGCAGGAGCAACGGTCGTTATCAATGGACGAACCAAGCAGCGAGTGGATGAAGCACTTAAAGAATTGAGAGGCATGTTTCCTGCCAGTTATGTTTATGGTGTGGTTGCAGACCTTTCAACATCAGAAGGAGCGGAATCATTTCTCTCGCAGGTTCCTCAAGCTGATATTTTGGTTAATAATGTTGGAACGGCTACCCCAAAAGAATTTATGAATATTACAGATGAAGATTGGGTCAATCTTTTTCAAATTAATGTGATGAGTGGTGTTCGGATGGCTCGTAGTTACCTTCCTCAGATGATTGCTAATAATTGGGGTAGAATAGTCTTTATAAGTAGTGAATCAGGAGTGAACATTCCCAAAGAGATGATTGACTATGGAATGACTAAATCAGCTCAATTAGCACTTTCAAGAGGACTGGCTGAATCCGTTGCCGGAACCGGAGTAACCGTAAATTCGGTATTGCCTGGCCCAACCCGTTCTGAAATCATGTATAACTGGATGGATGCTCAAGCAAAAGCCCGAGGAATAACTCAAGAAGAAGCAGAACAGGATTTTCTTCGTACAATGCGGCCAAGTTCCCTCATAAATCGCTTCTCTAGCACTGAGGAGGTGGCAAACTTGGTTGTCTATGTGTGTTCTGAACAATCCTCTGCTACAACAGGAGCAGCATTACGGGTTGATGGCGGTGTTATCCGTTCTATGATTTGATGGGCTATTATAAAGAACTATCACAAGACCCGACTTTTTTTTGCCAAATGACAAATTCCAATCTGACCCCGTATGTTAACTTTATCAAATGAATGAATTTATCAAATATGTTTTACAATTCGGAAATTTGAATGTCCAGCAAATTGACCTTATCGCAAGCAAGGCAACAGAAGGAGAGTTTCCAAAGGACAACTACTTTTGGGAAGCTACCAAAATACCTAAACACGTCGGCTTTCTTATTGAAGGGGTGGTACGTGTTTCTTTTTATGACAACAAAGGAGAGGAAATTACCAAATACTTTTTTGATGAAAACCATCTGATTAAAGATTGGGGGAATTTTGAGCCCTCTTTTTATATACAGGCAGTCACAGATTGCAAATTCATCATGTTCAGCAAAAAAGACTGGAAAGAACTTTCCGAAACCATTTTGGACTGGGACAGGGTAATTGACAAAATCATGACTAGACAGCACACTCAAAAAATAGAAAAAATAAGTTCTATGATTTCACAGGATGCTACCACCCGCTATCTTGAATTTTTAAAGAACTTCCCGAATATTGCTAACCGAATTCCTCTTTCCTACATAGCATCTTATTTAGGAATTACGCAGTCGTCCTTAAGTCGAATCAGAAAAAGTATTGGCTAATTTGCTTTTTGCCAATTGGCAAATGTTTTCTCTTTTAAACGTGCAACCTTTACACAATAATTTTAAACAGAAAAACATGCCAACAATTCTTATAACAGGTGGGCACAGCGGATTAGGTTCCGAATGCTCAAAACTTCTCGCTTCAACCTATCATTACAATCTAATTTTAGCAGGAAGAAGTCCTGAGAAAATGGAAAACTTCGCAGCAGAACTACGAGATTCCTATGGAATAAAAGTGGATATTATTGAAATGGACACTTCTTCTTTAGCCTCAGTCCGGTCTGGGGTTGCACAATGCTATTCAATGCTCGATAGTGGTGATATAGATTCTTTACAGGGAATCATTTGTAATGCAGGTGTTCGGTTAAACGGTGCAACTACTTATTCCGAAGACGGCTACGAAACAACGTTTGCCACAAATTACTTAGGGCATGTCCTTTTAACCGAATTATTGATTGGCCGAATAACTAACAACGGACGTATCGTATTTACTTCAAGTGGTACACATGACCCGGATACTGCCGATGGAAAAACAATGCGTGTTGCAGCAGAACGCAGTGCTATAGAACTCGCCCATACAGGTAAAGACGGTAAAAAAACAATTCCAAGCGGAAAAGCCTATTCCACATCTAAGTTGTGTATCATTCTTTACGCCTATGAATTAAACCGAAGATTGAAAAATGCAGGTGCTCCAATTTCTTCAATAGCATTTGACCCGGGAGCTACTTTTGATACCGGATTTTTAAGAAGTATGCCTAAGCTTGTACAATGGCTGGCAAATACTTCTTTTATGCATTGGGTAATGAAACGAAGTGGGATAACCCTTGGCGACGTTGTTTTATCGGGGCAGTTTCTTGCCAAGATAGCCGCAGACCCATCGTATGCCAATGGCTCAGGCAAATATTTTCAATCTAATAGTGGCAATTTAATCGAACGACCTTCTTCTAAATTATCCTACGACGAGCAACGGGCGAAAAAGTTATGGAGTGACACTAAATTGCTCATCCATTTACAAGCAAATGAAATATCATCAATATTTGGTTAAACATTGCTGATAGCACCAATTTTTATACAGGATTGCCTTAAAGGCATACGCCTTTAAAAAATGTCTATCATCCTTAATTGAGCTTACCTCAAAACTGCAATGAATTACCTTAAAACGGCAAATTCACTCAGAGACCAAATTCTGAAATTTGTACTGTTAAACAATCAAAAATTTTAAAAAATGAATATCGGAATTTTAAATACCGGAAATATTGGAGCCCGCCTTGCCAGAGCATGGGTAGCGGCAGGGCACGAACTCGTTCTTGCACAAAATGGTGATTATTGGAACCTTGAACCACTACTGGAAGAATTGGGTAGTAGTGTCCGCTACGGGACAATCCGTGAAGCAGCAGAGTTCGGAGAAGTAGTATTATTTTCGGTTTATTGGCCAAGGGTTGATGCTGTTTTAAGTGAAGTTGGAGATGCACTTGATGGCAAAATTGTTATTGAAACAATGAACCCTTTGGGTGTCAACGATAAATTTGAACACTACCATGATTTGGAATTTATGCGTGACAATTCAACAACGGAGGTATTGCAAGCACATATTCCAAAGGCACATGTCTTTAAATCATTCAATATTCTACCCGCACCTACACTTGAAGCTGCGGCATGGTCAAAATCGGTGGTACAACCCAACGTTTTTTATGCTGGAGACGATATAAAAGCCGGAAAGATAGTGCGTAGTCTTATTGAGGATGCAGGATTTAAGGCTGTAAATGTTGGGGCGATTTCTTCTGCCCGTTCAATCGAACAATTAAGTCTATTCATGCACCATGTCGCTAATCATGAATATAATGGAGATTCCGATTTGGTACGATTAGGCGTTTCTGTTATCGAAGCAAATCCGGGTCCTGTCTTTAGAGAAGGCTTAGTTTAAGAGCATAAGGATAATCCAAAAAGAATAACCTTCTTGAACATGGTACTCGAAGGTTATTTTGTTTTATTTCAATTCCGAAATGAAACAAAATAAAGCATAAAACACTGATGGATACAGTATATAAAGAAATGCCGGTCGATTACATATCAGAAAATGAGTTATCTTTCAATGGTACAATTCTAATTCCTGATATCAGTGGATTTACAAAATTTGTAGATGAGACTGAATTTAGTGTAGGTAGGGAAATTATAAAAGAATTACTGACAGAAATTATAAGCAGTAATAGCCTTGATTTGCATATTTCTGAAATTGAAGGAGATGCAGTGCTATTCTATGCTAAAAGTATAATTACCCCAATACAAATAAAACAGCAATATGAAATCTGGCTGAAAAATTTCCAAAGAAAGAAGTCGAAACTAGCAGATGAACTAGGCATTGATATTGATTTATCACTAAAGCTGATAGCCCATTACGGGAGGATTTCTACCTACAAGATTGGGAGTTTTGAAAAGTTATATGGAAAAACCGTAATTGAAGCCCATAGACTTCTAAAAAATAATGTACCTAGTAATACCTACGTTTTGATTACCGAAAATATATTCAAATCAGACCCTACTACTTATCAGGGAACAAGCTATGCCTATGGCAGTGAATTTTGTGAAATATATGGCAATATTGAAAAAATAGGGTTCTGCTATTTCAGTTATGAAACAGATGATGAGGCCAGGAAGGTACAAATGAGACCTAGCGACAAAGCAAAATCGAAAATGATAATCTGAATAATTAAAAATTTACAGAATAATTCGTATTAAAACCCATAATAATTATCATGCTGAAATGTTACTACTTTGTCCAATAATTACACTTCTGTGTTCCTTTCCCCAATCGGCAAGCTCATATATAAGTTTCTGTAACGACCAACCATATTCTGTAAGGTTATATTGCACAGACACGGGCTGCGTATCCAAAACGGTACGTTTTACCAATTTATTCATTTCCAAGTCTTTTAATTCCTTGCTTAACTGCTTATTTGAAATACCATTCATATCGTTCAGTATTTCGGAAAATCTTCTCTCGTTGTAATAACACATCGATGAGATAATGGAAATTTTCCATTTTCCATTCAGTACATCCATCGCATCATGTATCGCCATGATGTCTCTTTTGTGGCAAAGTTCTTCTGTCATAATTCACTTAGTTACTCGAAAGTTACTGTTACTTTTGGTTACAAAGTAAAGAAAATAAATCTATAAGACCTACTTTTGTAGAGTAAATAAATTAAAAATTTCAAAAAATGAGTTTTACAAACAAACACGTAGTAATAACAGGCGGTAGTCAGGGAATCGGATTGGCAACTGCAAAAGCATTCATTAAAGAAGGAGCGAATGTATGGATTACCGGTAGAAATGAAGGGAATCTGAAAAAAGCCGCTGAAGAAATCAACAGTGCTAATTTAAAAACAGTAGTGTCAGATACTTCTACTCTACAAGGCATAGCTGTTCTGGAGCAGGCGATTGCAGAGAGCGGTGTAAAGCTGGATGTACTTTTCCTAAATGCGGGCATTGCCATATTTTCGCCAATTGCGCAGATTACTGAGGCAGACTTTGATGCTCAGTTTAACACCAACGTAAAAGGACATTTCTTTACACTTCAAAAGCTGATTCCACACTTATCAGATGGCGCTTCAATTACTTTGACATCTTCTGGTGTTGCTACAGGCGCAGCCATTGCAACGGCAGCTTATTCTGCCACGAAAGCAGCATTGAATAAACTTGCCCATGTTGCGATAAACGAACTTGCTGACAGAAAAATTCGTGTAAATCTTGTAAGCCCAGGTCCCATCCAAACACCTGGTCTGGATTCTGTAGCCCCAGGTGAAGCGTTGGCTTACCTTGCTTCATCAACAGCTCTTCAAAGACTTGGCAAGGCTGAAGAAATTGCGAGTACCGTATTGTTCTTAGCTTCAGAGGGAGCAGCATATATTAACGGAGCGGATATTGCAGTCGATGGTGGATTTATCCAATATCATCTGAAATAACACATTGTTATTAGGCATTTGATACAATAATCGCTACACATTATAATAACCGGAAAACTTTAAATCTTCCGGTTATTTTTTTATAGGGAATTAGCAACTGAATCTTTAATTCGGCAATGCAATACCTTAAAACGGCAAAATAGAAACAAGCATCTTTGAAGAACTTTGTCTAATTATTTAAAATTTATAACATGTCACAAGATAAAAAAGCATTAACAGAACCCAAAAGTATCGATGAAAAAGAAGTAATCGAAACTATAAAAACAATCGGATTTATTGGTACAGGACTTATAGGCAGTGCACTTGCCCGACTTTCCGTAGCAGCAGGATTTAATGTTATCCTTAGCAATTCAAGAGGAACGGAAAGTCTTAACCCACTCATTGAGGAACTTGGGTCTTCCGCAAAAGCAGGAAGTAATATAGATGAAACCATATCCGCATCTGATATCGTAATTGCACCGCTTCCTTTGGAATATTATAAAATATTACCTACCGAAAAACTTGCGGGGAAAATAGTAATTGATACAATGAATTACTATCCAACTGACGATTTTCATATTAAAGAGCTAGACGATGCGCAATTCACATCCAGTGAATTAGTACAGCAACACCTGAAAGATTCGAAGGTTGTAAAGGCGTTTCACAATGTTGGCTTCCACCATCTGTTTACAGATGCAAGACCAAAAAGTGACCCTGAAAGAACTACTATTCCTATTGCAGGGGATAATGATTACGCAAAACAGGTAGTAGCAAATTTAATCGCCGCACTTGGATACGATACTATAGATACAGGGTCTTTAAAAGAGAGTTGGCGCATTGAGCCTGGCACTCCAATTTATTACTATCCCTATGCACCTGAAATTCCTAAAGAAATATCTGACGAAGAAGCAAGAGAAATTTATTTAGAGCAAAAAGTAAATCCTATATCCATTGAAGAAGCTAAAAAATTAGTAGATGAGGCAACAAGAAAATTTCCGATTGGAGGAAGAATGGATTTGCTCCCAAATGCCCACATTTCAGCATTTATAGAATTTACAAAAAAGAGATTTTGAAAAATTCTTTGTAGAAAATTAATTCGGCAAAGTAATACCTCAAAATGGCAAACTTCAGAAACCTATGATTTCTGAAATTTGTCATAACAAAAAAATTAAATAATATGTCACAAGAAAACAAATTAGAAAGTGGTTTCGGCGGGAAGACCTTAGCCAATAAAACAGCGTTAGTTACCGGTGGGTCACGTGGAATAGGACGTGCAATAGCTGAACGACTTGCAAAGGATGGAGCTTTAGTAGCAATCACTTACAATTCAGGCAAAGATGCAGCTGATGAGGTTATTGCAGGCATTGAGAAAGCTGGTGGCAAAGCTTTTGCACTTCATGCAGACCTTGTAGACGCGGATGCAATCCCTTCATTTTTTGAAAAACTGGATAGCGAGTTTATTGCACGAACAGGTGGTAATACATTGAATATTCTGGTAAACAATGCCGGTAATGCTGGTTGGGGTAATCTCTCAGATGCAACGCCGCAAAGTTGGGATACGATGTTTGCAGTTCATGCAAGAGCTCCTTTTTTTGTTATTCAGTCAGCACAAAGCAGGCTTTCTCATGGTAGCCGCATTATCAATATTTCTTCTGGTCTGGCGACACGTCCGCAGCCTTCTGTTCCCATCTATTCGGCTGCTAAAGGGGCTATCAACACGCTAACTCATGCACTTGCAATGGAATTTGGCGCACGGGGAATTACGGTAAACGCAGTAGCACCAGGTTGGACACGTACAGATATGAACGCAGCAGTTCGTGAAAATGGCGACATTGTAAAAGCTATAGAAACGGACACCGCATTAGGACGATTTGGAGAAGCCACAGATATTGCCGAAGTAGTCGGATTTTTAGCATCTGACCAAGGTGGGTGGGTAACCGGACAAATAGTTGAAGCAAGTGGCGGTTACAGGCTATAACCAATGGTTCAGTAGTCCTGCCAGTGCATTCAACAGAAGAATGAGCCGGTAGCGTGGCAGCTACCGGTATAATTTTGTAAATTTATCATATGAAAAAGTCAAATTCAATTAATATCAGAACGTTATCGGATATACATCGGGACCACGAACTTCCTGCACCTCAACATCCACTTATTAGTCTAATCAATTGGCCCAAACACCGTATCCCCGACAACAAATTTACAGATTCCGTCTTGTCCAATTTCTACCGTATATCTTTTGGTATTGGATTAAGTGGATTATCTAAATACGGACAATGTCATTACGATTACGCAGAAGGCGGCATGACGTTTATAGCACCCAATCAGATTATTGGCAAATGTAGTTATGATTTTGCAGAAGATTGGTCTCTATACACCCTACTTGTGCATCCTGATTTTTTATTGAGCTATCCAGTGGCAAAAAAAATTAAGCAGTATGGATTTTTTTCATACAACATCAATGAAGCACTCCATCTATCTGAAAAGGAAAGAACTACGATAGAAACCATTTTAAAAGAGATAGAGGATGAATTAAGCAACAGAATTGATGAACTTAGCCAAGATGTAATCATTTCTCAGATTGAACTGCTGCTTACTTATGCGAACCGTTTTTATAAAAGGCAATTTATCACAAGGAAATCTGTTAATAGCAATTTACTCCAAACTTTAGAGGATATTTTAGACGATTATTTTATCAGCAACAGAACCTTAAATACTGGTACACCAACAGTGCAGTATCTTGCTGAACAGATGAATGTTTCTCCAAGCTATTTAAGTGATATGGTGCGTTCGCTTACGGGACAAAATGCACTAAATCTAATTCATCAGAAAGTAATTGAAGTAGCTAAAGAAAAATTATCAACTACCAATTCGTCAGTAAGTGAAGTTGCCTACGAACTGGGATTCGGGCATCCATCATCATTTACCAAGCTATTTAAGGCGAAAACAAAATTGTCTCCCTTAGATTTTAGGAAGTCATTTAATTGAATTTCTAATTCAAGGTCATATTAAAATTATATGTTGATGTGCTTTTTTATTGGAACACATTTCCTTAATACCGAATGGATAAATTTTATAACGAAACGATATTTACTCTGGAAACGGCAATCAACGAATTGGAGATTGAAGCCGATTATTCTATACAACGGATAGAAGCCGTTATAGATATCATCCTTAAATGCCTGTCCGAAGTAAAGGATTATGTTTTAAATAGGGGATTTAAGAATATTGATGAGGAAATTCATTTTTTTAAACATCAGAAACCTACCATTGTTTCAAAACTAATTTACTATAATGCTATTTATAAAATCGAAACAAAAAAGCCTTACGGTGCAAAACCTATTAAGAAATACCTGAATGATGAATTAAAAAAACTCAAAAGGTATTTTGACAACAACCTTGAATTTTATAAATACTACCGAACCAATAATTCTTTTATTGACGATAAGCTCTTTGTACGAGGCAAGTACGATATTAAGCTAAGTTTAGACACGTTTTATTTTGAGGCAGACCATAGCTTCTCCACTTCCCACGATTATAAAGTAGCAAAGATTATAGCTAATGACCTGATACAAGTCTATCTTGAAGACCAGCTTCACAACACGGCATATCAAGATAAATCAACAGACCTGCCGAAATTGAATTGGACAAGCAGTAAAACAGCACTGATAGAATTGATTTACGCCCTACATTCACAAGGAGTATTTGACAATGGGAATGCAGATATTAAAGTTATTGCAAAAACATTTGAACGAATTTTTAATATTGACTTGGGGGACTTTTATCATACGTTTATGGAACTTAAATCCCGAAAAATAAACCGAACTAAATTCCTTGATAGCCTATGTGATGCGCTAATCAAGAAAATGGACGAAAAGGAAGAAATGTAATGGACTTTCTTACAATACGCCACGAGGTAAGTGAACATCTTTCGTGCGTACAATGTTCTCCGAATTATTTGGCGTTTCTTTCTGCTTTTCTACCTGCTCCGCAGGTTCTCCCTTAGTTTCCGGCGTAATGGATAATTGTATCTTTCGCTCAACGGCAGCCAGTTCCGTTTTAAGTTCGCTCAATCTGCTTTCTTTAGACCACGTACCGTTTACTACTTCCTGAAGAATGGGCAGGTCTTTTTGTATCTCCGCAATTTTCTTTTGCTCCTGTTCGATATAGCCGGGCAATTTCTCCAGTGCGTTAAGGAAGTTCATAGTCGCCAGCTTTTCATCTTTAGCGATTAGACCATTGTTGTAGGTATATTTGATATTGCCCTCGCCCTGAACCAAAAAGCGGTTCACCCGAATATCTACGCCCTCTTTTTCGGACATTTCGGTTTTGACCAATAAGGTAAAACCATACAGGTTTCCTATTTCTTCATACTGACCTCCGGTGCGGGCTTTGTCCGCAAGCTGGTTGAGCTTTGCACCGATTTGTTTCATATCCCCATTGGGCGGTAAGCCGACCAACTGCACAGGATTTGCGATTGTGCCGTCCGAATGTTTTTGTATGCGTTGCTGTAAATTTTCCCAATCGAGGCTCATTCGGTTTAAGCGTGATTGCGTACTATCCAGCAATTCCGTAAAATCTTGCAGCTTATATTTGGCACTGAATTTAGAACGGTTGAACGCCTGCTTTTCGCTTTCCAATCCTGCAATTTGTTTTTCCAATTTGGCTTTGTCCAACAGGTCTGTATTTCCTGAAAGGATAGCCACATATTCCGAAAAGTTCATTCCCGATTTTTCGTCCATACTGCCCTCGTCAATGGTTCGCTTGCCGAGATTATTGTTTTTTAATTGGTCAATAAATAGCTGTTTATTGTACAGCAGGTTAAACTTATAACTGTCCAGTGATTTTTCTACGGCATAGATGATTACATCTACTTTGTTATCTGCAAAGAATTTGGCAATCTCATTGCCCTTACGAACAGCTCTGCCATCCCTTTGGGCAAGGTCGCTCGGTCGCCAAGGTGTATCTAAATGATGAATGGCAACGGCTCTTTTCTGTGCGTTCACGCCTGTTCCGAGCATACTTGTAGAACCGAACAGCACACGGATTTTACCCTCGTTCATTCCTTTGATAAGTTCCTTACGCTGCTTATCATTCTTGGCTTCCTGTATAAAGCGGACTTCGTTTGCAGGTATGCCGTGGTCTTCCACGAGCTTGCGTTTAATTTCGGAGTACACGTTCCATTCTCCCGGCTTGTAGGTTCCCAAATCAGAGAAAACGAACTGTGTTCCTTTCTGTGCGTTGAATTTGCTGTAATACTTGGCAATGTTTACCGCACAATGCGAAGCCTTGTTGTCGGGGTGGTCTTCGTACATACCACTTACCATACGCATATCGAGCGACATCTTACGGGCGTAATCCGTTGCAATGAGCATCTTTGCTTTTTCTTCGCTAGCACTTAGCTTGGGTCTGCCCAACAGTTCCGCATTTCCTGTTTTGGCAAACTCCATTAGTTTTTGGATAAATTCAGCTTGGTCTGGAGTAGGCGGTATGTTATACAGCACCTCGTTCTTATTGGGGCGGTCAATGCCTATATCTTTCGCTGTTCGGTAATCTGTAATTTCCGAGTAGAATTGCGCCAGCTCCGGCACTTTGATAAAATAGCGGAAACGCTCTTTTGCCACAATGTTGTTAGCAACCGAAAATTCATAATCAGTTGTTTTCCTTGCATAGATAGCCGCCCACGCATCAAAAGAATGAATGCCCTGTTTTTCCAATGCCTGTGGTCGCAGGTATTTGAACAGCAGGTACAGTTCCGTTAGTGAGTTGCTGATAGTAGTCCCTGAAAGAAAGGTCGCTCCCATATCCGCATTTGTGCGTTCCTGAATGGTACGGATAGCAAAGAGCAGGTTCAATGCCTTTTGGCTGCCGTCCACATTGCCCAATCCGGCAACCCTTGTATGCCTTGTATTGAACATCAGGTTTTTAAATTGGTGGCTTTCGTCCACAAACAAATGGTCGATGCCCATCATCTTAAAATCCACCACATCATCTTTGCGGTTCTCAATATCGTGTTGTAGGGTTTTGAGTTTTACTTCGAGATTTTCTTTCCGCTTGATTACTCCGGCAAGCATCCCTCTGGTAACTTCCTTGCCTTGCGATTGCAGGGCATCGAGGTTACGCTCTACGCTGTCTAATTCTATTTGGAGTATTTCTTTTTGAATTTCGGGCGATTGCGGTATCATTCCGAATTGGTCGTGTGTCAGTATCACACAATCCCAATCGTTGTTTTTAATGTCTCCAAAAATCCGCAGGCGTTTTTGAGGCGTAAAATCTTCCTTGCCCGGAAACAGGATTTTGGCGTGTGGGTAGGCTGTGCGGTAGGCTTCGGCAATCTCGTGTACATTGCTCTTCAGCCCGATAATCATCGGCTTATGGGCTAACCCCAAACGCTTCATTTCCTGTGCGGCGGTACACATTACCAACGTTTTTCCTGCACCTACTTCGTGGTCGCAGATAGCACCGTTGTTCAGCTTTATCATCCAAACGGTGTCCTTTTGGCTTGAATACAGGTCTTCAATGCCCAATGCCTTACGGTCTAAGCCCGGAAAATCCTGATGGCTGCCGTCATAGTTCGGACGGACGAAGCAGTTAAACGTATCGTTATATTGGTCGGTCAGCCTGTTTTTAAACTCATCGTTTTGGGCGTGAAGCCAATCGGTAAAGGCAGTACGGATTTCATCAATCTTGGTGTTCGCCATCTGTATGGCTTCCATATCCCGTACCTTGACCTCTTGGTCGCCAACCATCACTTTTTTGGTAATATCAGGCGTGGTATTGACAAGGGCGTGTTTGAGCAGGGCAATCCCGTCAAACGTCCGGCTTTCGGCTTTGACGGCATATTTCTCCCAAATGTGCATATTCCCCTGATGGCACTTTACGGAAAAGTCATCGGAGCTTTCGGAATAATGAACGAGTACATCTGCATCGAACAGGTGTGAAGCAAAACGGGCGTAAATGCCTGTGGGTATCCAGCGTTCGCCCAAATTAAAATCGAGTTCCTCAAACTCAATTCGTCTTGGGCGGGCTTCTTCCAAAACGGTAAGGCTTGCTTTGGCTTCGGTATCATCGGGATTGCGTTCGAGGTAGGTTCGTACCTCTTCGGCTTTCTCCACTACGTTGCCAGCAATCCAGCGTTCCGATATTTCATATTCCCTTTGTAAAGGATTGTAGAAAATACGACCGTGTAAAGCTTCTTTCAAAGCATCATCGGTCATACCGCTGATTTCGGACATATAGCCCAAATCCACGCTTCCGTATTTGTTCAGCGAAGCCGCTAATGCTTCTTCGGGATTGTCTGTTGCTGTGGTTGCGGTAGAAAAACTTACAGGCCGGCTGAATATATCCGCTTTGTGTGTTACACCACCAACAACACGCTCCAAATAAGGGATTTCCTTACCGGAACTATCCGTTTTAATGAGCTTGATATTATCGGCACTGTTGAGGTTGCCGTATCTTTTAACAAAGGCATCGTATAAACGGTTAAGATTTTCCCTTTCTTCCTTGTATTCAGTCTGATGCTGTGCCTCTTTGGTGTAAAGCTCTTGGTAAACATCACGCACCCCGATATACGCTTCGGCTCTTGCTTTCTGTGAGGTCGGTAACTGCAAGGGGTGGAATACTGCCGTACCGTCTGATGTATCTACATCTTGCAGATAACCCACCCAACCATTATCCACAACAAGGCAATCGTTACGGTGGAACGATTGCAGTTTACCACTATACGGAGCAGGTTCGGGAATAGTATCGGGAATGGCTGGCTTGTCAGCTTGGCCATTCCCGTTGATACCTGAAAACAGGTCGCCGACAGCCTCCTGTTTTTTACCATTGGTAGATGTATTCCCATTGGTGGCTCTATTGGTAACAGGAGGCATATAAGGTTGCTGCATCGCACTGAACAGGTCGGTCTGGCGACCTATTGCACCTCTTCTTTTTTTAGTGGTTTGCCTTTTAGTTTGTGTCGCCCTTTTGGGCGGAGCAATTACCATTACAGGTTCGTCCACATTTTCAAACAGGTCGAAAATGCTTAACTGCTTTTCCTGTGGGCTTTCCTGAATTATGGTCGGTGTAGTAAACCGTTGTCGTTCCGGCTGAACGGTTACAGGTTCAACAACCGGAGGTGTAATCGGAATTTGTGTGATGGGTTCATCATTCCGTTCGCCTTTGTATAAACCTAAGTTCAGGTACTTTCCAAAATCTTCGGAAAGTATTTGTTTGAGGTCTTTGGCAATTCCGGCAACGCCGTCTTTGTGTATATAAATTAAGGCAGGCTGTCCGTAAGGGTCAGTATCTAATTTACGGTCAGTATGCACAATCCTTGTGTTGTCCTGAAACAAGGCATTGCCCGGCGTGTTATATTCTGTTTGCCTGCTTTGGCAAAACAGTTCTTCTGCTTCTGTCAGACTTTGTTTTGCCGTATTTTTTTGCAGGATAATCAGGTCGCTTCCGACTTCCGTACCTGCATATTTTGTAAACAGGTTGTTGGGCAATCGAACAACTGAAACCAAATTATTATCCTGCATCAATGCCCTGCGTATCGGTTCGTTCTTTGGGCTATTCAAAATGCCCTGTGAAGTGATGTAAGCCAACAAGCCACCCTCACGGAGCATATCGGTTCCTTTCAAAAAGAAATAGTTATGAATGCTTCGGGCTGCCTGTACTTTTGCACTCTCCTTACTTCGGGAATAGGATAAATCAAAGACGGAAGTATCGCCAAAGGGGATATTGCTGGCAACAACATCATATGTGTTTTGTTCCCTTTCGGGAATTTCCTCAAAGCCGCTTACACGTACCTTGCTTTCGGGAAAAAGCTGTTTTAAAATCTTTCCTGTCAGCAAATCCTTTTCATAGGCAGTAACATTTTCCTGTTGGTTTTCTGAAAAGGATTGTACAAATGAACCGATGCCTGCGGAGGGTTCGAGGAATTTCTGAATGTTCAGCCCGCTTTCACGCAAGGTTTCGGAAATTGCATCTATAACCTGTGGAGGCGTATAAAAAGCTGTCAGTACGGAACTTTTCATACTATCCACATACCTGCGGTATTGCTTATCGTCTTCTGAATTTTCTTTGAGTAGCTGGTGGAGTTCCTGTGTGAGTGGAAAAAGGTCGTGTTCCGTTTTTCTCCAATTATTAATGTCTATTTCGTTTTCAATGGGGTTCAGAACGAATTTAAGCCCACCAAATCCAGCGTATTGCGTCATTAGCAACCTTTCGCCTACGGTGGCTTGTCGTTTCTCCTTTTCCAGTTTAAAAGCAATTCGCAGGGCATTAATGTTCTGTTGGAGATGTTGCTTTTTACTGAAGCCCATTTTCCTCTATCCATATTGCGATGGTTCCCGTTATTTCGGTGTAGAGCAGGTCAAACTCATACCCGTATGCGAAATCATCGGTTAGTTCATAGCCGGAGAAAACAGCCTCACAAACAGGGAACATTTTCAGGGCGAACGGTCGCAGTTCCTCATCTGCCATAATGGTATCAAACTCATTGCATACCACCTGAAATACGGTGTCAAACTTGGAGAAATGCAGGTTTTCAAACAGGATATAATTGGCTATTTCGTTGCATTGCTCAATGGTATTTCCCGAACGAAAAGCACCCTCGTAGGCGTTGGCAGCCCACGAAGAACGCTGGTCTATAAACTTTTGGTCGGTGGCTTTTTCGGGAAAGCTCGTATTTAATAATTCTTGCAGTCGTAATCTGAAATACGATAGGTCTTTTTGCTGTGTATCCATACTATAATTTTGTTTAGAATTTTACTTGAAGCCTAAAATTATAGCAGTAGATAAGAGCCTTTACAGAAGTGGCAGGCTTTGGCTTTGAGAGGCGGGATTTGGCGTAACTCTAATGCTGAAAACACTCGAACATAGATAGCTTTTAATTAAATTTGACGACTAAACAGTTTGAGAAAAGATGGCAAAAAAGGATTATGAGAATAAAACGCCGAACAATATCACAGAATTTGTAACCCTCGCAAATGATATTTCCGACTACCGGAATAGATTGAAAGCAATAGATTTCCTTTCAAAGTACAAATGCTATGAAAGTAAAAAGGAATTATATCGTTTGATGAAAACAGATAAAATATTCGATGTAAAGGAACAAGCCTTTAGAGCATTGCAAAATTTTGGAGAAGATGTTAGATTAACCAAAAAAAAGAAAGGTAAGCCAGTTAAAACGATAAACGATAAACTTTTGATTTTACATAATTCGTTTAATGGCGACCCTTATACATTGACAGATTTCAAGATTAAGTTTAAAGACTTATATCCCTACGTGTATGATGTTTACAACTACGAGAAGAAATCAAAATTTGATGACTTTATAACAAGCTCTATTAAGACGTTTGCAAAAAGGAAAATAAAGCACAACTATTCAATCAATATAAGTTTTGATGCTCCTAATATTTCTATTTCCCGAGAGGTATTTGAGATAGAGTACAAGGGAGGTTCAGATACAAATGACGAGTTAGTGATTGAGAATGATACATTAACAATAAAGTGCAATAGAACTGCAAAAATCAATCTTATAAATATTGTCTTTTCAGAAAACAGTTCTATTCATAACCAGATTATAAAATCTCTGATTTACTATTACATCAAAGTAAACCGCTTTATTCCTATAAAAAACATCTCAATTAACCGAATAAAGCAAACAGGAGAAGAAACAATTTTTTCCCTACCAACTACAAGGATTTCTATCGAACAGATATTAAACGATAAATTCAAAGGTGTTGATGTTTTAACTGTCAGCATTAACAACATATTTAAGGTTAATGATAAATCTAAAGCAATCCAATATGCTTTAACCTATCTTTTGAAATCTAAAATTACCAATGAAGAAAGTGAGCGATTTGAAAAGCTATGGAAATCCTTTAACTCTATCTATTATTATTTTGGAAACGGTGCAAATGAAAATGAATGCCACCGATTAATGCGAAGTTTTATACTTACTAATCCAACATTGTTTTCAAAATCATTGCATAGAGCAAAAAGTATTACAGCTAAAGAACTTCGAGAAAAAGTTCGCTTTTATGAGTTATTAAGTAATGATTATGACACTAAAGAAAAGATAGTTGCCTTTATTGCTTTTGTCTTTAGGTATCAAAATAAGGTTGTTTGTAAAAACCTGCTTGATAATATCAGTTATTTTGAAGCTGATTTAAAAGATGTTTTCAATTTGGATAAAGTTGAAAGTAAGTTTAATAAGTTCAGCTATATCAAAGACCTCTATCAGAATAATAAGTCTTCAACAGACAATGAAATAATCTTTAAAAAAGTTAGAGAATATTTAGAGGATAAGGTTAAAAACCCTGTAACGACTACCGATTTAGAAATTGTTGTCTTCATCTGTATTAAATACTGTTACTATTTACGGAATAAGATATTCCACGCAGAAAAGCAAGACTTAACTTTTAGGTTTGCTAAGAACAACTTGATTTTTGAATTGGAATGGGTAAATGATATATTGGAAACTTTGATTGTCGAGTTAATAGTTTCTAATTCAAGCTGGACAAGAGGATAGAATTTTTAAATCCCTGTCGAAACAGGGACTTAATTAAATTTTATTCAAAATTTGAAGCATCCTGCGGACTTCAATATCCATCCGTGAAAAAGCAAACCATTTTTTGCCCAGGTCTTTGAGTGATGCCCCGATATGATAAAGCTCCGTATCATCGATAATCAAAAATCGGTCGTGAGCATCGGAGAAAACCTCAACCTCAATAGTAGGATATTGGCTGTTGTACCGTTGCAAATCCAACCGTAGTTGATTGCTGATGCTTTTAGTATAGATTGTTGCGGTTACATTATCCTTACGTTTCCCCAATAAAGTCAGCACCGTATCGTCCACATAATTATCAAGCAGGATAATGGAGCTTCCGGCACTTCGGATAATATCGGAAACAAACGTATAGGCATCAAAAACCTGCCCGTTATAGAAAATACCTTTTTCGCTGTGAAGCTTATCGCTTTCCAATGCCTTAAAAATCTCTTCAAATTTTTGGTCGGCTTCTAATTGCTTCAGTTCAATCTTATCCAGCCGATGAAACAAAGAAGCATTGCTGATAAGCATACGCCGCATTTCTACAAAGGCTTCCATAATTTCTACACTGACTTTAACGGCAATATCTGAACGGAGTATGGCAGAAGCCATTGCTACCCCTTGTTCGGTAAAAACATAGGGCAAATAACGTCTTCCACCGTAGTTCAAACTTGAGGTTCCAATTTGGAACCTCAAGTTGCTGGCTTCCTCTTCGTTCAGTTGAAAGCAAAAAGAAGCCGGAAACCTTTCAATATTTCTTTTTACCGCTTTGTTGAGGTTCTTTGTTTCCACTTGGTATAAGGAAGCAAGGTCGCTATCCAGCATTACTTGCTTGCCACGTATGGAATAAATCAGATTTCTGATTTCCGTTGTACTAATGTTAGGTTTATTTTCCATTACTTCTTGTAATTTTTGCTTTTTTCAAATTCAAAGGAACTATCGGCTTGCTCATTCAATACGATATAGGCATCGAACTTCTTTCCTGCCTTGCTTTTCATTCCTTTGATGAGCGAAGTTTTCCTTTTATTGACAAGGCTTTCAATATCGGCTATCCCGATTTGTACGCCACACACATTGCGGAATTGTACCCAGCTACAAACTTCATCCGGGCACTTCACTATCTTATCACGGATAATGAGTTGCTGGCTTTTACATTTCGGGCAATTAAGTTTGGGCAGGTTGCCGTTGGCAATGGCAGTTTGCAATAGTTCATTGGTAATAGATGAAGCATAGGTTTCCATTTCCTTTTGAAATGCTCCGGCATCGGCTTCATTGTTTTCTATTTTCTGCAAGGTAAGTTCCCATTCAGCGGTCATTGCCACATCTGCAATTTTGCGGTCTTTTACGAGTTCATATACCTGCAATCCTTTTTCAGTCGGGATTAAGGATTTCTTATCCCTTTGGATATAATTTCGGGTAAACAAGGTTTCGATAATCGCCGCCCTTGTTGCAGGTGTACCAATACCAATATTTTGCAGGGCTTTACGTTCCTCTTCGTTTTCGATTTCCTTTCCGGCACTTTCCATAGCCGACAAAAGCCCTGCTTCGGTATAAAGCACAGGCGGTTTGGTTTGCTTTTCCAAAACGGTGGCTTCCTTAATTTTGAGTTCATCACCCTTTTTCAGTTCGGGCAAATCCTGTACAGGTTCGGTATCATCATCCGAGAAACTACCTTTAATGGAACGCCAGCCTGCTTCCATAATCTTACAGCCTTTTGCCGTAAAGTCGTAATGCAATGCCTGTATAGCAATATCGGTCAACTCTTTGATACAGACTTGTGAAATAGTTTCGAGCAACCGAAAGGCAATCATATCATAAACCGCATTTTCCTTTGCGTTCAGTGCTGACGGGATTTTGTCTGTAATCAATAGTCCGTGGTGGTCGGTAACACGCAAATCATTCACGATACGTTTATTGAAACGTCCCCATTTCATTTTTGATACGGCTTGTTTGCAGGTTTCCCTATCCTGCAATGCTCTTACGAGATTGGGAATTTCTGCCCATACATCTTCGGGAATGTATTTGCTCCCTGTGCGTGGGTAAGTGATAAACTTCTTTTCGTAAAGGCTTTGGGCAATATTCAGGGTTTCTTCGGCAGAAAGGTTGAGCTTTTTGTTGGCTTCCTTTTGCAGTCCAGTAAGGTCAAACAACAAAGGCGGTTGTTCTGTAACGTTCTTGGTTTCTACCGATGTAATTGTTGCCGTATCGCTTCGCTGAATGGCTTTCAATGTATCATCGGCAAGTTTTTGGTCTTCCCATTTGGTTTTGGAAAGGCTTTTAAAATCAATACCTGCTTTATGATGCAACAACTGTATCTGCCAATATTTCTTTACCGAGAAGTTTTTGTTTTCGAGATAACGCTTGCATATCAAAGCCAGTGTAGGTGTTTGCACCCTGCCGAGCGAGTAAACCCCGTTACCTGCGGCAATGCTCAATGCCTGTGTAGCATTGATGCCCACCAACCAATCGGCACGGCTTCTGCCTTGTGCCGCCTGATACAACCCGTCAAATTCTTTTCCGTCTTTCAGGTTGTCAAAGCCTTGTTTGATGGCTTTTTCGGTAAGCGAGCTTATCCAAAGCCGTTCAAACGGTTTCTTGCATTTGAGGTGTTCGTATATATAGCGAAAGATGAGTTCGCCCTCACGTCCTGCATCGGTAGCTACAATAATGCTATCGCTACGGTTGAATAGCTGGTCTATTATTTTCAGTTGCTTTAACGCACCCGCATCAGCGGTATAGCCTTTGTCTTTTTTTACTTTCCGGACGGTCAGTAAAAACGGGTTGGGGAGTATGGGTAATGATGCTTTGTCAAATCCTGAAATCCCGTAATCTTCGGGCATTCCCAATCCTATTAAATGACCGAATGCCCACGTAACAAAATAGCCGTTACCTGTTAAGTAGCCATCCTTTTTATCGGAAGCTCCCACAAGTCCGGCTATTTCCCTTGCTACGCTTGGTTTTTCTGCAATAATTGTTTTCATACACTATATTTTTCTGCCTTTGGATTTTGCAGGAGTTTGTGGCTTTTCCTGTTGTTCCTGCTGTTGTTTGTTTTTCGGTGTTTGCTGCCCCGACTTCAAAGGCTCGTTGATATTTTTGGTCGCTTCGTTGGTTTTTCCCTCCGAATTGACCGCAGTTTGTGTCTTATGGGCTTCGGCAGGTTTCGCCTGTGCCTTAACCTGGCTTGGAAAAGCAAAGTCGGTTTTTCCGTTTTCCTTGTTGAAAGTGATATAACCCTGATACGGTTGTCCTTTTTTATCTCTTAATCCGTTAATATATACGGTCTGACCGTTTTTGAAATCCTTGTATTGCTCATCGGTCAGTTCCTTGCCCCTGAATGTTTTTGGAGCTTCCTGCGGCTGGCTTTGCTGATTGCTTTGTCCGTTGTTTTGGGCTTGACCGTTGGTTTGGGTTTGCCTGTTGGAATTATTGCGGTCAAACAGGAACTCAACATAACGCTTGTCTGCATTGAACTGTACCGTTGCCGAGAACTCCGTTCCTTTAGTAGAAATCATACCGTCTAACTTTAGGGGCTTACCCTCCATTAAGGTTTGCTTTTGGGCATCGTCCAATTTCACGCCCTTAATTTCATCGGGAATTTTTATGAAATCCGTTCGCAGTGCAATTACATCGTTTGTCAGCCTGTCTATACTGATAATGGACGGCATCAATTCTCCTGTCTTGGTATTTTTCAAATCAACCACACGCCCCATATTGCCCGTTTCGAGCAAGTTTTTCTTGTCCTCATCCGTAAATTTGTGTCCGAAAAACTCAAAATGTAGATTAGGCTCTTTTTTGATGCCGTGTATTCCCACAACAATTTTTCCGTCTTCGGCTTGCTGTAATGACAGTCGGGCATCTGTGCGGAGAATAGTACCTCCAAGATTAACCCCTATCGGTACGAGTTCATTGGTTTTATAACCTTTCAATAAAGGTTCAAGCAGATTTCTCTTTTCAAGGTATTCCTTGCTTAATCCGAGATTGGTCATTGTGTCCCAATCAATCTGCTCCGGCTTGTAGCGGTATTCGCTTACATCCGGCGTTGTCTGTGCTGTTTCCATATTTTTTTGATTTTCTTGTTTTTTATCCTGTTGAGGTTCCGTTTTTACCTCGTGTTCTTTCATCACTTTTTCGCCTTCGGGAGTTGGCTTATCTACCTGCTTTTGCATTTCCTGTGCTTTCTCAACGGCGATAGGTGCAGGTACTTTGAAGAATGAAAAATTGGTAGGGTTCTTCAGTTGGCTGAAAAAATTGGAGAAGAAGTTGGAAAAGAAATCGCCACCCCTGTCCACACGCATAAACTGATTTTGGTTTTTCTTCGTGGGTTCAACGGTTTCCATTTTCCCGTTTTCGTCTATGCTCTTTACCGCTTGGATTTTCATTTTTTCTTTATCCAGCACTAATAATATGTCCGATAATTGTTCGGGCATTTCCTGTTTATTGGTTGTTTCTTCACTCATAATCTGAAAATTTTAAAAGTTTACCGCCGAATGTAAAGGAAGCGTTCACTGCATTGCCCGAAGTGGCACTCAAAGGCAGTGTTTGTCACTTATTGGCGTTCATTTTAATTGTGGGAGGGTTAAAGCTCTCTCTTATGAATTGATGCACATCGGATAGCTTGTAATACAGTTTACCGCTAATAGTATAATAGGGTAGCTTGCCGATAGAGCGATACCGTTGCAGGGAACGGTTGCTGATTTTCAGCATTTGAAGCAAATCCTGATTGTCGAGCAATTCCTCGCCGTCAATACTGTTGCGTTTCTTTTGCAAATCATCAATATGGTCGCTAAGCATATCAAGGCGGTCAATTATGCGTTCCATCCACGCCAAAAATTCCATTCTGTCAATATTCATTGGGACACATTTTATTGTTTGCCTGATTTTAATTTTCTGCCTTTTTCGATATAGCTTTTGCCTTTTGCCATAAGTTCCTGCACAAACTCATCACTGCTTTGTATGGCATTGGCGTTGAGCATATCCCTAATTGCTCCAATGGTATAGAAGTATTGACCATAGATTTTTGAATAAGCAATCTCGCCTTTGGTACGCATACGCCACAAGGTCTTTTCGCTGATGTGCAGGTATTGGCATACCTCGTGGTTATTGAGCCACAGGTCATCATAGCTTTTATCTTCCTGTCTTTTCAGATAGTCAGCAATGGCATTGATACGGCTGTTTAGCTGTTGCCACGCTTCTTCTTCAATGGTTATTATTTTCATTGCATAGCTTTTTAATATTCACTATGCAAAATTGTTAAGAATGGCAGTGTTTGTCTGCCAAGCCTTGCCAATTGGTTTGGCGGTTTTTTGAAAATTTTTACAATTAGGGAAAACCCTTGTTTAATAAGGGTTTTGGGGCATTTGGGATATTTTGTAATGGAGTTTTGCCCATATCTGCCAATTGGCAGATATGGGCAAAGAAAAAGCAGTACACAAAATGTACTGCTCTAACATAATGTTTTAATATAGCTAAAGGTCTTTATCCATATATTCTTCGAGGGATATTTTGAGCTGGTCTAAAAATGCCGTTCGGGAACCTGCTCTTGTTTTCATCCGGTGGAAAGAGTGATGTATATCGTTTAATGGTGTTCGGAATAGCACCTGAAAAAGCAAAGCTAATTTTCGGATACCTATTTTTCCGTATGCAATGGAATTTGAAGCATATAAGGCATATATCAGTTCGATAAGTGCATTTTGAGAATTTGTCCACGAAATATCCTTATTTGCATCTCCATTTAGTAAAATGGTATCGGGATTTTCTTCGGGGTTGATTTTGGTAAGCATATAAGTATAAAGTAATTCATTCGCTATAATATAGGCTATCTTGTTATCATAGTATGTTGAAAAACTAAGGTCAATTTCAAATACGCCACTCTTTAATCCATCGTGGTAATTGATTCGTCCGAGCCTAAAATAAGTATGGTCACGGTCTGTCCTGCCTGCACGGTAATATCTGTAAAAATCCTCATTGCAAATTCTTTCTTTATATTCTGATTTGAGGGCTTTTAATTGATTCTCATAATAACTTTGATGTATTTTTCCATTGCTCACGGGGCAGGTTGTTTCAATGCGGAATACTTTGTTATAGTAAATGAGTTTCCCTAAAATTTGCGGTTTAATATTCCTGAAAAAGTCAATCTCTTGCTGTTCATCTACAAAACTATCCTGCAATACTTTAGCTTTTATACTATACAGCATTTCTTTTAGAAACAAGGTCATTTGGTAAGCCTCATCCGCCGTTCGCATCATTTGAGAAGACAGTTTATCTTCCTGATGATGAATTTGCGTTAATATTTTATTCAACACGATTTCCATAGCATAGTCGTTTAGAAGTTCTCACTATTTGTTCGGAGCTACATCTATTGTTGATATGCCAAAATTTGGGAATAATATTGAAACCAATATCACAGAATACCCCCAATGGGGAAATTTTTATTGATATTTCAAGTAAATGAAAGGGCAAAAAAAGGCAAAGCATTAAGGAACTTTACCCATTATTTATTACATTTGTACCAATGATTTACAAGGTAATCAAGTGAAAGCAAGTGCAGTAAGCACCATTACTAAATCGTTACCGATAGAGTTCCCAACTCTTGTAAACTACTCTTTATTAGCCACTTTTGGCTATATTAATCTTTTTTGCAAAAAAAAGATGATTTTGGTGCAATATATGTTGTCAAATAACTGAATAGAATCACAATTCACAAATCGAAAAATATTGCTATGTTTCAGAATAATAACTCAGAAAAGCTGCAGGCTCCGAAAGATTCCATACCCTCTAAGGTGGTAAATAAAGTCAGTGAAAAAGCTCAAAAGGCCGGTGGTAAAGTGAAAGAAGCGGGTGAGAAAATTTCTAAGGGACAATCACTTGCCGGAAATGTACAGAATTCTTCAGCGATGTTTATGAATCAGAATATGCAGTCAAACGTTGCTCTGACAGCAGAAGGGAAAGTTTGGGCAAAGCAGCCTACTTCAAAAATTCATAATGCAACGGCAATCTCTACCAGCCAGATTTTAGGCATCAATAGAGTCGTAAAGCTTGAAGTAATTATTGAAGGAAAACAAATTCAGCATTTTAAACACTTTAAACTGAATCAAAGTGCCGTAAAACATCATAGTTTTAGTTTGACTTTAGCTCATGATACTTTAGGAAGTGCAGAAAACCACAATTTAGAAGAAGCCCAGAATTTTTTAGGAAAAAGACTGACGGTTATTTTTAAATATAAGGATGTTATTGATGGTCCCGAAAGAAATTTTGTCGGGGTTATTACAGAAGTTGGTTTCAGTCAGGATAAAGGGAGTCTCGGCAATATTGTTCTCACAGGTTTCAGCCCCACGGTACTTTTAGATGCGGCTCCGCATATTCAAAGTTTTGGCGGTGCACAGGAAATAAGTCTCAACAGCATTGCAGACCATGTAATAAAAGAAGGTCTTGGCGGAAGCAAATTTGATTTTAGAGTAGACGCCCAACATGGAAATGTATCTTATAGCTCACAATATGAAGAGACGCATTATAATTATTTAGCAAGAATTGCTGAAGCCTATGGCGAGCAATTTTTTTACGACGGCGAAGTATTGCATTTTGGTAAACTTCCACCTTCGGAACAACCTATAAAGCTTACTTACGGAAGCAGCGTTAATGATGTTAAAATTAAAATGAAAGCTCAGCATGTACATCCTACATTTTATGGCTATAACAGCAGCAAAAATGAAAAGCTGACAACAGGAAGTTCAAAAATAAATCATTCTTCGGACATTGCTAAAAGAGCTTACGAAATTTCTGAAAAGACATTTACTACACCATCACTTAGAGTTGCTCCGATTAAAGCGTCTTCTTTCATGGATGTTGATGCTTCACAAAAAGGAGCAGCTGGAAGTAAGGCTTCCGATGTTTTTGTAACTTCAGGAACAACTACAGTTCCTTTTTTATATCCGGGTTGTGCTGCAGATATCGAGATGCGGCAGTCTGATACTAATCAGACATCTTATTTTACAAAGCTTTTGATGATAGAAGTCTCGCATGAAGTTGATGCCAGAGGATATTATACCGGAAAGTTTGAAGGTATTGCAGCTGACTGCGGATATATTCCCCGCCCGGAATTTGAAAGTCCGAGAGCAGATGCTCAATTTGCAAAAGTTATATCCAATACCGATCCTTTGAACCAAGGAAGAGTTCAGATACAGTTTGACTGGCAGAGCGGTCAGGATACTTCAGAATTTATCAGAGTGATGACGCCTGATGCTGGAGGTAGCGATAAAGTAAATAAAAATCGTGGTTTCATGGCAATTCCCGAAGTTGGGGATCAGGTTGTTGTCAATTTTGCACACCAACATCCCGACAGACCTTTTGTGATGGGTGGAATGTTTCATGGTGGAGTTGGCGGCGGCGGTGGCGCCGGAAATAACGTGAAAAGTTTATCTAGCAAGAGTGGAAATATTATCTGTCTGAATGATGGCGCCGGCATTGAAATTAAAGACAGAAACGGAAATCATGTGACTTTAAGTGGAACAGGAGATGTTACAACATTTGTAACGAATGATAATAAAGAAGACATTGGTAATAATCATACGACAAACGTCGCTACGAAAACGATCATTAATGTTGGGGAAGATCAGAGTATTTTAACAATGGATAATGGTGGAAAAATAAGTGTAAAAAGTACTACCGAAATAAAATTAGAGACAGGTAGTAGTTCTATTATCATGAAAGAGGATGGTACGATTGATATTAAAGGAGTTAATATCACAATTGCGGGCTCAGTAATCAAAGTTAATGGGTCAACATCAGTTACCGCAGATAACTCTTCAGATACATCATGTTCTGCATCAGGCATTAATATTTCTCCGTCAATTATTTCAATCAATAATCCAAATCAAGTAGATATTAATTAATGTAAATGAAGATTATAAAATACAAGATCAAAAAAGGAGAAAATTTAACGTCTATTGCAGAGAAATTTAATGTAGATTCCGAAGAATTGAAGATGTTTCATAACACACATTCGGGTTTTTCCAACATGATTATATCTGATAGTTTACCTCTTCACCTTCATACTATTTTTATTGAGCAGAATATATTTGAAAATTCATTGATTAAAAATGAAAAAATGGAAAGTTTGAATTTTGAAAGAGTTGCAAGATACAGATGCGAGCAGCTTAATATAAGCAGAATAAATAATGAAATTATTACGCTTTCGGCAAATACAATCTATGAATTTTTAGTAAAAAAAGCGGAAAATACAAATATTTTTGAGGTGGAACTTACAGATTCTGATTTTTCAGTGGAACCCGCAATTTATGAATCAGGTTTTTTGTTTGCACAGAAATTAGAAAAACTGAAATTACCGATTAATTTTAATATCTCGGGTCAAGCTTTTATTAAAGAGATTTTCAATCATCAAGAGATAGAGAACAGATGGATGAAATTTCGTGATCATGAATTACAAAATACAGACATTTATCAACAGCTAGTGTCCCAATCTCCAAAGCAGGCAGAAGATATTATTAATACAGGAAATAAAGAATTTCTTGACCAGGATAATTTCATTAAGATGATGGATAAGAATCTTTTTTTCCACATCTTCACGAAGGCTTTTTTAGGAGAGCAGCTTCAAAACTACAGACTTCAGCAGTTTTCTCAGATCTTCCCTAATGTGGATCTTAAAACGGATGTAACAAAATCTGTTGTTCGTGAAGATGAAAATACAGCCACCTATAGACTTGTAGGAACTTTAAACAGAGAAAATATTTTTGAAGAAACGTTGAAAAATCTGTATGACACTATTTATAAATCAAGTTTAAAATTTAATTATACAACTTTCGATTTTATTTATCGAATTACTTATACCGTTGATAAAGAAACAGGGCTTTTACAGGAAGGAAAAGCGTCTATTGCAGAAAAAATTAAGAATAATTTTGAAGTGATTACCGAATATAATATTAAGAAAGTTGAACTTTAAAGAAAAACGATGGAAAAAAAATATGAATTTAGGCAATTTAGCATCTCAGTTTGGGCTATTACTTTGTTGGTTTTTTTTATTGGATTAATAGCTTTTATTAGTACAGATTATATTTATAGTCTCTTTAGTAGTACTACACAGCAGACCTATACTATAATTTTTGTTTTATCTATTACGTTATTTATAATTATAGGAATTAATTTTTATTTTTCTAAAATAATTTCAATATCTGTAAAGCAAGATTCGATAATGATTAGTAATACCAAAGCAAATACAAGTATAAGATTACCCAAAAACAGTATTGTTAATTACAATTTAAATATCACCAGAAAAGGGATGTTAGATATATTGAGGATCAGACTGGCTGATAAAAATATGTATTTCTGGTTAGGAGGCATTAGTTTTAATCAGGAAAATAAAAGTGATATTGCCAATAAAGAAAGCCTGCTGCAACAACTCAAAGCAGAGTTACCCAATAAGAATGTAAAAACTTCTATAGATAATATGATATTATTTTTTGCTAACAAATTTCCATTTATCATGTTGTTTTTAGCATTAGTGATAATGGTTTGGGGATTTATTTATATAATTAATTTATAATCAAGGTAATAAATGGTATCATTTTACTCCAAAAAAAGTATTTTCTTTATGGGAGATTATTCAAAAAATAATAAACAAGTATACAATTTGCATATCTGTTTTTAATACAATATCGTTTTTATGCTTTGATAATTATGGTATTTTTTTATAGTTATTAAATTTAATCATATGAATGGATACTCTAGTATCACATTCAAATTATTTATTCCAAATATTAAAGTTATGGCAGTTTCATATATTCCCGAAGATAAGGTGTTTGCTGTATGTACATACCAGTTAAGTTCAACACCACAAAAATTTTCTCATAGCAGAAGTACTTTTAATGTTTATTATGAGAATACTAAACAACCGATACTTACAGTAGACGATAAAAATATTATGGTCGAGTTTACCTGTAAGTCGCCTGCAAATTTAGCGGGTACATTGCTTGCTTTTGGTGCTGGTCTTGCGGTGGGAGCACTTGTTTTTCTTTCAGGTCCTGTTGGTTGGATAGCGTTTGGAGTTGGAGCAGCTATTTTTGTGGGTGGAGCAGTTGCAACTATTAAAGCCGTAAACCATAAATGTACAGACCCTTTAAATGGAGGACAGTGGTTTCTCGCTCACAATAGTGTAAAGATCAACCAAGCTTCTGCCATTACTCGTTCTTCTATTTTAAAATGTGGAAACAGTGGTGTACTTACTCCATTCTTCGATGAAGCGTCTGCTAATGCAGCAGCAAGTTCAATTGCTTCCAAAAACAAATGGGAATTGGGAATTAATGTGGTCGCATCTTTTGGAGCCGGTTTTTTTCTTCCCGGTGCATTCACTGGGTTTGGTGCAGCATCTACAGCAGGAAAAATCTGGATGGCAGGCGGAAGGTTCATTGCCGGATTTGCCGTTTTTAGCGGAATCAATTATGCTTTTAGAGGAGGAATAAGATGGGGTCACGAAAACGTAGGCGATGTAAGTGATAATACTACGTACGATAGAATGAATAATCATACCGAAAATATGGTCAATCGCGAGACAGGTAAGATGGAAGAACAAGATATTGATCAAAACAGCTTATGGGGAGCTCCGTCAAAACCGGATGATTTTGTACAAGACTCAGAAGATATTATTGAAATAAAAAAAGAAAACGGCGCATGGTATAAAATTACTTCCTATAAAAGAGGAACCGTCGCCGGTAAAATTACCAATATTGCGGAATCCAGAAGAGTACACGCCAGTAATGTAAACCTTCAGCGTCAGTTGGCAAATTTAGAAGGTCTCTCCCGTCAGCAGTTAAGAACAAATCCTCTGGCACGGCAGTTACTTAATGATTTAAACAGTGGGAAATATCCTGAGTGGCGAAATGCTGCAAGATTTTACAACAGTGGAAGAATGAATCCGAGCATGATAGATGACGGACAGGCTGTGGCTGCAGCCAATTCTAAAAACAGTTTGAAAAGCCTTGCCTCAAACTCTGTTCAGGGTGCTCTTTTCTTGATTCCATTCATAGGAACCATTTTCTCTGAAGAAGCACGGGTAGATCTTGCTCAGGGAATGGCAGCAGATCTTGCCGCAGAACCGGGTGGTAGTAAGCTTGTTGCCACAACGCCTGTTGATTGAAAAAACTTAATAACTAGTCAATGAAATATTTAACATACAAAAAGATTAGCAAATCTTTTTAATTGACTTATCCCTTTTTACATTATAAAAATCTATCCCAAACAATCCCATTTTCTTATATTTGTTCTTTATTCAAAATATGGAGGCAACACAAGATAAAAGGCTTTTTCTGATCGATGCTTATGCAATGATTTTCAGAGGATATTACGCATTAATTAGAAGCCCTAGGATTACGAGTGGGGGAGTTGATACCTCTGCGATTTTTGGTTTTACAAACTCTTTGATCGAATTAATCAGACGTGAAAGACCCACCCATTTGGCAGTGGTTTTTGATGTCGGACAGGCGAGTATCAGAACCAATGATTTTGCAGAATACAAAGCCAATCGAAGCGAAACTCCTGAAGCCATCAGAATTGCGATTCCATATCTTCACAGGATTTTAGATGCCATGCATATTCCGCACATGGGTGTGGAAGGGTATGAAGCTGATGATTTGATAGGAACTCTTGCCTGCAAAGCTGAAAAAGAAGGATACACCACATTTATGGTAACTCCGGATAAAGATTTTGCACAACTGGTCACCGATAAAATTAAAATATATAAACCGGGATTAAAAGGTGGCGAAATCGAAATTCTGGGTGTTGAGGAAGTAAAAGCAAAATACGGAATCGAAGATCCAAAACAGGTCATTGATTTCCTTGCAATGATGGGGGACGCTGTTGATAATATTCCGGGATTAGATGGTGTGGGTGAAAAAACGGCCATGAAGTTTTTACAGGAATACGGAAGCATAGAAAATCTTTTGGCCAATACCGATAAACTGAAAGGTAAGATTAAAGAAAAGATAGAGGCATCTGCAGAACGTGGAATTTTATCTAAAAAATTAGCAACCATCATTTGCGACGCACCTGTAGAATTTCATCAGGAACAATACGATCTCGAAACCCCGGATTTTGAAAAAGTAAAGGAGATTTTTGATGAAATTGAATTCAGAAGATTATATGAAAATTTATACCGTGCGTTTGCTCCTGCAGAAACAGTCACTGTAAAAAATACAACCGTTGAAAAAGATGGTGTAATTGTCAGCGAAACAGAAGTTTCAATTTCTGAAACTCCACAACAAAAGGTTGCCAGAAACGTAGGTCAGCTTGACCTTTTTGCCAGCTTTGAAGAATTGGATCAGGCAACTTCTACCAAAGAAACCATTGGGCAGAATGATCATTTGTATCAGTTTGTTGATAATCCTAAAGCTCAGAAAATATTAGTTCAGAATCTTTTAAAGCAGAAAGCGGTTTGTTTTGATACCGAAACAACTTCTCTGAACGAACTGGAAGCCGAATTGGTCGGGATGAGCTTCTCCTACAAAAAAGGTTTGGCGTATTATATTCCGCTTTCGGAAGATCAGGGTGAAGTTTTACAGACGCTCGAAATTTTCAGACCGTTTTTTGAAAAAGAAAATTTACTTAAAATCGCTCACAACTTAAAATTTGATTATAAAGTTCTGAAGCAATACGATATTACCGTAAAAGGTGCGATGTTCGATACCATGATTGCCCATTACCTTTTAAATCCGGACGGACGGCACGGGATGGATTATCTTTCAGAAGTTTATCTCAATTATAAACCTGTTTCCATCGAAACCATTATCGGTAAAAAAGGTAAAAATCAGGGAAATTTCAGAGATGCAGATCTCAGAACACAGACCGATTACGCTGCAGAAGATGCAGATGTAACTTTTCAGCTATATGAATTATTTGCACCTCAATTGAAGAAAGAAAATCTTGAAGATCTTTTCTACAATATAGAAATGCCTTTGATGGAAGTTTTAGCTAAAATGGAACTCGAAGGAATTTCTTTAGACGAAAAATGGCTGGCTCAGGAAAGCATCGATCTCGAAAATGATTTAAGACAATTAGAATCTAAGATTTTTGAAATTTCAGGTGAAGAATTTAATATGAATTCACCACGACAGTTAGGAGATGTTTTGTTTGATAAAATGCAGCTCGATCCGAAAGCCAAAAAAACAAAAACCGGGCAGTACGCAACTTCTGAAGATGTACTTCAGAAATTAGCTTCAAAACACGAGATTATTCAGCATATTTTAGAGTACAGGACGTATCAGAAACTCAAATCAACCTATGTTGACGCTTTACCGTCGCAGATTGATAAGGATGACAATCGTGTGCATACCAATTTCTCACAAACAACGGCTGCAACAGGTCGTTTGGCAAGTGTAAATCCGAATTTGCAGAACATTCCGATTCGTACTTTGAGAGGACAACAAATCCGTGGAGCGTTTGTTTCGGCTGAAGGAAAGAAAATTATTTCTGCCGATTATTCTCAGATCGAATTGCGCCTGATTGCTGAAATTTCAGGGGAAGACAATATGATCAAAGCGTTTCAGGATGGTGAAGATATTCACGCTTCTACTGCGGCAAAATTGTTTGATATCCCTTTGGAAGAAGTTTCAAAAACGCAGCGTGGGCAGGCAAAAACCGTCAACTTTGGGATTTTATATGGTCAGGGAGCTTTTGCTTTGGCAGAACAAACCGGTTTGTCGAGATCAGAAGCCAAGCAAATGATAGAAGCATATTACGAAACCTACCCGAAATTGAAAGAATACATGGCAGAGCAGGTGAAAAGAGCTCGTGATATAGGTTATGTAGAAACGATTTTAGGGAGAAAACGTCACTTGAAAGACATCAATTCCGGAAATTTTGTGGTGCGGGCTCATGCTGAAAGAAATGCCGTAAACGCTCCCATTCAGGGGAGTGCGGCTGATGTTGTGAAAATGGCAATGATCAAAATTCAGAAAGAACTAGAAAAAGAAAAACTGCAGACAAAGATGCTCCTTCAGGTACATGACGAATTGGTTTTCGAATCTCCAATTGATGAGGTAGACGTGGCTACCAATATCATTAAAACAGAAATGGAAAATGCTATTGAAACCCAGGTTCCGTTATTGGTTGAGGTTGGAGTAGGGAATAACTGGCTGGAAGCGCATTAAATTTTAATTAATATCTAAAAAAGTAAAAACCGCAGAAATTTTTTCTGCGGTTTTGTATTTATAAAGCTAAAAATTAGCTATTTAACTTTTATCTTACGCTTCACAAGCCGAACAGCTCACAAAATTCACCATCATTTCCTTAGAAACAGACGAGCTTCTTTGGTAATACAAAGTTTTAACACCTTTCTTCCAGGCTTCAATGTAAAGGTAATTCACATCTTTTACAGGCATCGTAGAAGGAATCTGTAAATTCAGAGACTGAGCCTGATCGATGTACTGCTGTCTTTGTGCAGCCTGAGAAATAATCTCCATCGGAGAAATTTCTTTGAACGTTTTGAATACTGCTTTTTCCTCGTCAGTCAATTCATTCAGGTGCTGTACAGACCCGTGGTTTAGCATAATCGTTCTCCATGTTTCTTCATTGTCAAGACCTTTTTCTTCCAGCAATTTAGCAAGATATTTATTCTTACGCATGAAGTTTCCTTTCGCCAAACCAGCTTTGTAGTAATTCGATGCGAATGGCTCAATTCCCGGCGAAGTCTGTCCCAAAATAGCAGAACTTGAAGTGGTAGGAGCAATCGCCATTACCGTAGTGTTTCTCATACCGTAACCTTTCAGAAGTTCCGGCTCACCATAGATGTTTGCCAATTCTTTTGATGCAATATCTGCCTGAGCTCTTATGTGTTTGAAGGCTCTTGCATTAAACTGTGTCGCCTCAAAACTCTCAAAAGGAATCATATTTTTCTGAAGATAAGAGTGGTAACCCAAAACTCCTAAACCAAGCGCTCTGTGGCGCATTGCGAAGTCTCTTGCTCCCTGAAGGTAATAATTTCCTTCTGTTTTTTCGATAAATTCAGATAAAACAGCGTCAAGGAAATAGATCGCCAACTGTACTGCGTTGGTATCTTTCCATTCGTCGTATAATTCTAAGTTCATAGAAGACAGGCAACAGATGAAAGATTCCTGTCTTGTTGACGGAAGCATGATTTCCGAACAAAGATTACTCGCATTGATGGTCAGTCCAAGGTCTTTATACACCTGGGGTTTGTTTCTGTTCACGTTATCGGTAAAGAAAATATAAGGAAGACCTTTTTGCTGACGGCTTTCCAAAACTCTAGCCCAGATTTTACGCTTGTCGGCATCACCGTCGATCATATCCTGCATCCAATAATCCGGTACGCAAATTCCGGTAAACAGGTTCTGAATCGGACTTCCAATGTCTTTAATTGATAAAAATTCTTCAATATCGCCGTGGTCAACATCAAGATACGCTGCAAAAGCACCTCTTCTCACGCCGCCCTGAGAAACGACATCCATAGAAGTGTCAAACAATTTCATAAACGAAACTGCTCCCGAAGATTTTCCGTTATCGGTCACCGCAGTCCCTCTGTTACGAAGTTCCCCGAAATATCCTGAAGTTCCGCCCCCTATTTTCGTCTGCATGATCACTTCACCCATTTTGTGAGTAATTCCTTCAATGCTGTCCGGAATATGCACGTTGAAACAAGAAATTGGAAGACCTCTCTGCGTTCCCATATTCGCCCACACCGGAGAAGAAAAACTGATCCATCCTTTCATGATCATCTCCTTAAAAGCCGGCTGCAGTTCAGGTTTGTATAATTTTTTTGCTGCGGCAGTCGTGATTCTGTCGATTGCACCGTCTACGGTTTCGCCTTTCAGAAGGTAACCTCTGTTCAGCATTTGCTCAGATTCTTCGTTGAGCCACCAGATATTGTTGTTTTGTTCTTCCATTTCTTATATTGTAAAATGCAACTTATGCATTGTTTTGTAATTTTTGTAGGAGCAGAAAATTTTGTCTTTCTCCTCACTTTTCTACCTGCTTTCGCTACTCGCTTTTTTCTTTTGCAAAGAAAAAGAGCTCAAACATGCCGCTCAATCAGGGCTAAGACGACGGTTTGTTTTTTCTTATTCCAGCCAAACCTAACGGGTTTTTCACCCTGAATGTCATTGCGAGAAACGAAGCAATCTCTTTCAATCAATTTGATTTCTTTGCTTTTGAATCAACCTTGTCAAGGTTCTTCATGTAAAAAACATCGCTCTCTAATTTTTTGGCTAAAGCCAGATGAAATTGTTCTCTTTCTAAAACGGCTAAAGCCCGTTCCTATTGATGTTCCATCCAAACCTAACGAGTTTCAAAAACCCGTTAGGTTTTGCAGTGCCATTATTTCTTTCTGTCATTGCGAGGCACGAAGCAATCTCATCTTTTGTGCAGAAGCTTAGACAAGCTCAGCATGACATCTCTAATACTAACTGTTTCAGCATTCGCATCACACTTGCGCCCCGACTTGAACGGAGCTCTTTTTGTCATTGCGATTCACAATAGTTCAACACATTGCTTCACCTTGTTCGCAATGACAAAAAAGCGGGAGTGGAAGGCGGAAGCTGGCGCCCAAATCATTTAAAATCTAAGATTTAAAATTCAATATTAGAAAAGATCATTCGCCGTAATACTCTTATCATGCTTCGTATAATCCACCGGTCTTTTTGCAAAGAAATCATCCATAGAATTGGCGAAAACTTCCTCTTCAAACCATTTCATCGGGCTGTATTGTTCTGCCGTAGTGTTGTAACGCTTTTCCATGTTGATTTTGGTTAAACTTTCGTCAACACGGTATTTCATAAAGTTGATCAGATCCTGTTTAGAGAATTTATCCAGTTCGCCCATTTCAAAGATCCAATCCAAAATTTCTCCTTCAAGTTCGATAGATTGGTCTACCAAAGTATAAATATCTTCAATATCAGAATCAGTCAAAAGATCCGGCTGCTCTTCACGAATTTTATTGATCAGATAAATTCCGCCATTGGCGTGAATCTGCTCATCAATAGACGTCCACGCAATGATATTGGAAACATTTTTCATGAAACCTTTGAATCTTGTGAACGATAGAATAATCGCAAACTGTGAGAACAAAGACACATTCTCAATCAGAATACTGAATAAAAGCAATGAGGAAACATACTCTTTCGGAGTTGTAGAATTGGCATGTTTCAGAACGTTAGACAAGAAATCAATTCTTTTCTTCAATGCAGGAACTTCTACAACGTGGGTAAATTCTTCGTTATATCCCAAAACTTCCAGCAAACGGGAGTAGGCTTCAGAATGACGGAATTCACATTCAGCAAATGTAGACCCCAAACCGTTCAGTTCAGGTTTTGGTAAATGATGATAAAGGTTTCCCCAAAATGATTTTACCGAAACTTCAATCTGAGCAATCGCCAAAAGTGCATTTTTTACCGCATTTTTTTCGTGCGGCTCGAGCTGCGACTGAAAATCCTGAACGTCTGCCGTGAAATCAACTTCCGAGTGTACCCAGAAAGATTTGTTGATCGCTTCTGTAAACTGAAGAACCTCAGGATACTCAAATGGCTTGTAGCTTACTCTTTTATCAAAAATTCCCATATCGAATTGTAATGTCTTAAAAATTATAAAAATTGATCACTCTGTATAAAACCCGGGAGATTGATAACTTTCTGATTCGTTGTAAGTTGTGTTTGAAACTTATGAACGGAAATAATCATTCATCTCTCGTACCGTGCGAAGCACAAAGTTCGAAAAAAAGAACTGATTTGGAAAGGGGTAAAGACTAATTGGCTGACTTTTAACCTTAAAAGTTTTCCACATTTACATGAAACTCGCTCTGATATTGGTTTAGAGATAGTTAAGCATTAAAAATGGCATCTCTGTAAAGATTACAATTAAACAGTTGTATTTAAATATTTGTATTTCAATTATTTAAATATTAAACGATATTTTTTTTAAAGATTTTTTTAATCTTGTAACAAAATGAAAATATATACTACTTATTGAAAATAAAACAGCAATCACTTAATGTTAGTAATTCAGGATCTACATAAATCATACGATACGGGCAAAAGTAAACTGCACGTTCTCAAGGGTATTAATCTTAATATTGCCGAGGGTGAATTTGTCTCTATTATGGGAAGTTCCGGTTCCGGAAAATCTACTTTACTGAATATTATCGGAATTTTGGATGAAAAAGACAGTGGCGTTTATGAGCTCGACGGAATTCCGATTGAACACCTGAATGAAGTAAAAGCAGCTGAGTATCGCTCAAAATTCCTTGGCTTTGTTTTCCAGTCGTTTAATTTGATTGGATATAAAACGGCTTTGGATAATGTTGCACTTCCTTTGTATTATCAAAACGTTCCGAGAAAAGAGCGCAATCAAAAAGCAATGGAGTATCTGGAGAAAGTAGGCTTGGCACAATGGGCAACCCACCTTCCGAATGAGCTCTCAGGTGGACAAAAACAAAGAGTTGCGATTGCAAGAGCATTAATTACCAATCCTAAAGTTGTTTTGGCTGATGAACCCACGGGAGCATTGGATTCTAAAACGACTCACGATATTATGAAGCTTCTTCAGGATATCAACAACGAAGGTAAAACCATCATCGTGGTAACTCACGAACCGGACGTGGCTGCACAAACCAAAAGAAATGTCATCCTGCGAGACGGAATTATAGAAAGCGATGAGTTTATCAATCAGATTGTGCTTTAAAGGTGAATTGTGAATGGCCAATTTTGCTTCGCAAGTTAATTTGAATGCAAGTTTCATAATTTTAAAATAAACACGAATGAATTTTAAAAAGAGAAAAGATGTTTTTAAATCTCAATCACTATAAACTTGATGTTTATAAATCAGCAAGAGAATTAAGATTTGAATGCTATAAAATATTAAAAGAACTTCCAATAGAGGAGAAGTATAATTTAACAGATCAAATACGAAGAGCATCTACTTCTGTAGTTTTAAATATTTCAGAAGGCTGTTCAAGAAAATCTGAAAATGAAAGAAAAAGATATTTTGAAATCGCAAGAGGTTCTGTTGTAGAATTAGATTCTTGTTTTGATATTATTCTTGAATCTGAATATCTTGTTTTGTTTGATTTAGAAAAAGCAGGAAATAAATTAAAAACAACATTCATTCTTTTGAGTGGAATGTTAAAATAGAGAATTGTAAGTGGTGAATTTTGCTTTGCAAGTGAGTTTTAGCATAATTTAATTAACAATTGACTCAAAGAAATTAAAATTGACATTGAAAATAATTGACTTGCTAGCAAAATTCACTGCGAAGCAAATTGACTTTTTTACAAAGTAAAAAAAATAAAACTATGTTTGACCTAGATCGTTGGGAAGAAATATTCAGTTCTATTCGCAGTAATGTATTGCGGACGGTGCTTTCGGGCTTTACGGTGGCATTGGGTCTGTTTATATTTATCGTTCTTTTCGGAATCGGAACCGGGCTGAAAAATGCTTTTACGCAAGGTTTTGCAAGAGATGCCCAAAATCTGATTTCAATTTTTACAGGAAATACAACTGTTGCCTATAAAGGTTTGCAGTCAAATAGAACGGTGACGATGAATAACGACGACTATGATTTCTTAATCGACAGCGATAAAGAAAAAGTAGGGTATTCTACCCCAAGATATACCGCCAATCTAATGGTAAAATACGGTAAAGAAAGCGGAAATTACCAGATCAACGGTGCAGATCCTGAGGAGAAATTTATCGAAAACAGAAAAATGCTCGAAGGACGTTACCTCACACCGGGAGATTTACAGAGAAAACAAAATGTTGCCGTTGTAGGAAGAATGGTGCAGCGGGATTTAATAAAAAACGGAAGTCCGGTCGGGAAAGATCTCGATATCAACGGAACGATGTTTAAAGTAGTCGGGGTTTTCTCAGATGACGGTGGCGACTGGGATGAAAGACATATTACGGTTCCGATCACGACTTTGCAGCAGATGAAAAAAGGTTCTGATACGGTGAGCGGAGTTTATATTGCGTATGATGAAAATATGACACCTGAACAGGCTATCAAATATGGGGATCAGCTTAAAGAAAGACTGAAATCCAGAAAGAATGTTTCTCCGGATGATGAAAACGCAGTGCGTGTCTGGAACAATGCTCAGAATATGAACGAAACCTTCATGTTTATGGCAGTTCTTACAGGAATTGTAACTTTTATAGGATTGGGAACTTTGCTTGCAGGAATTATCGGGATCAGCAATATCATGGTGTATATCGTGAAAGAAAGAACCAAAGAAATTGGTGTGCGGAAAGCTATTGGTGCGAAACCAAGAAGCATTGTTGCGCTGATTGTTCAGGAAAGTGTGGTGATTACCGTAGTTTCAGGGTTTGTAGGAGTTGGCTTGGGTGTTTTGGCATTACATTTAATAGGTGACAGCCTTGAAGAATACTTCATTAAAGATCCGAGTGTGGGCTGGGGAACTATCTTTGCGGCATTTGTAGCATTGGTTTTTTCAGGTTTGATTGCCGGATTCGTTCCTGCCTACAGGGCCTCAAAAATTAAACCTATCGAAGCGTTAAGAACAGAATAATTTAATTTAAAATTTGTTAATGAGATCCTTTGAAAACGAAATTCAATTTACAACTCATAATTAATAACTATAACTCATACAAGTGAATATTTTATTTAAAAAAGATACCTGGCAGGAAATTTATTATTCACTAAAGAATAATAAGCTCCGCACATTCCTTACCATGATTGGCGTGGGTTGGGGTATGTTTTTGTACGTAGTTTTATTGGGTTCCGCAAAAGGAATGGAGAATGGTTTTGATAAATTATTTTCAGGATTTGCGACCAATTCTATTTTCCTTTGGGCACAAAATACCTCGATTCCTTACGAAGGTTTCCCAAAAGGAAGAGATGTGAATCTGAAATTATCTGATGTTGAGGTTTTGAAAAGAAAAATATCAGATATCGATTATATTTCGCCACAGAACTCACGAGGAAGTTTCACAGGAACACCCGGTGAATCGATGTCAAGGAACGGTAAAAATGCTACCTATTCTTTAACGGGAGATTACCCGATTGGAAATAAAATTTCAGAAAAGAAACTGATTTTCGGAAGATATATCAACGATGCAGATGTTTCCGGAAATAAAAGTGTGGCAGTAATTGGAGAAGAAGTGTACAACAACTTTTTCGATTCAAAAAAGAAAGAAAATCCTTTAGGAGAATCCATTAACGTAAAAGGGCTTTTCTTTAATGTAATCGGAGTTTTCAGAGTAAGAAAGGGTGGCGGGTTTGAAAATGACCGTACCGTTTTTATACCGCTTTCTACGTATACCAAAATGTACAATGCCGGGGAGCAAATCGATATGTTTGCGATTGTGAGCAAGCCTAATGTTGATGTGAACAGCGTTGAAGAAAGAGTGAAGACAGAATTAAAAGCCAAAAATCAGGTTTCGCCAGAAGACACCAATGCTTTCGGAAGTTTTAATTTAGGTAAAGAATTTAAAAAACTCACAGGATTTTTAACCGGAATGCAGCTTTTAACCATAATCGTAGGAACCCTTACGATTTTGGCAGGTGTCATTGCCATTTCAAATATCTTATTGATTACCGTAAAAGAAAGAACGAAGGAAATAGGTATTCGAAGAGCTTTAGGTGCAAAACCTTCTGAGGTAAGAAACCAGATTTTGCTGGAAAGTGTTGTCATCACGCTCAGTTCGGGTATACTGGGCTTTATTCTCGGCATTTTTGTCTTGATGATATTTAACTCATTGACTCAGAATCAGGATGAATTTCCGTTTTATAACCCGACCGTCAATTATACCAATGTTTTTGCGGCAATGTCGGTGATGGTGATTTTAGGTTTAATTATCGGAATGATTCCTGCTCAAAGAGCGGTGAAAATACGACCGATTGAAGCGTTGAGAAGTGAATAACAATTTGGGAATACAGATTTAGAGATTTAGTTTTAATCTTTAAATAAATTAAATTATTAAATAAAAAATAAACTACTATATGAAAAAGAAGTTCACCTGGAAAAAAGCAATCTATATCGTCTTGGGACTTTTATTGGCATGGGCATTATTTGCAGGAATCAGTTATCTTGTAAAATCAAATTCTAAAGAAAGTGAGGCGTTTCTTACCAGAAAACCGACCGTTCAGAATATGGATGATAAAGTGATGGCAACAGGAAAAATTATCCCAAAAGAAGAAATTGAGATTAAACCGAATATCGCAGGAATCATTGATAAAATCTTAGTAGATGAAGGTGATAGAGTAGAAGCCGGGCAGTTAATTGCTACAGTGAAAATTATCCCCAATATCGCTGAGGTCAACAATGCACAACAGGAGGTGGTGAATTCTCAGCTTCAGATCAGCAATGCCAAAATGAACGTTGATAATATGCAGAAGCAGTTTGCAATGCAGCAAAAACTATTCAGCCAGGGTGTAATTTCGAAACAGGAATATCTGAATTCCCAACAACAGTTATACTCAATGCAGCAAAGTGTGAGAAATGCCAATCAGCAACTTCAGACTGCACAAAAAAGATTACAAATCGTAAAAACAGGAGCAACTCCTGAATTGCAGGGTCTGGCAACAACCCAAATCCGCTCGAAAGCTGCAGGAACTGTTCTTGAAGTTCCGGTAAAAGTGGGAAGTCAGGTAATTGAAGCTAACTCTTTCAACGCAGGAACGACGATTTGCTCGATTGCAAATTTGAATTCGCTGATATTCCAAGGTGAAATTGATGAAGCTCAGGCAGGAAAACTCAAGCAGGGAATGGATATGAATATCGTGATCGGAGCTTTGCAAAATAAATCTTTCCCGGGAAGACTGACGATGATCGCTCCAAAAGGAAAAGACAACAACGGAACGATAAAATTTCCTGTAGAAGGGGATGTTCATAATCCGAATAACGAATACATCAGAGCCGGATTTTCTGCAAACGGCGAAATCGTCATGAGTTCTCAGAAAAATGCTTTGTTATTGGACGAATCTTTAGTTCAGTATGAAAAAAGCAATGGTAAAGACAAATCTTTTGTTGAAGTAAAACAGCCGGACGGAAAATTCAAGAAAGTGTATGTGAAATTAGGTGCAAGCGATGGTATCAATGTACAGATTCTTTCAGGAATTGATAAAAACGCAAATGTAAAAGTCTGGAATCCTTCTGATAAAGATAAAGAAGAATTAAAAGAGAAAGCGAAGAAGTAATAGTAAGCTATATAGATGAAAAGTCCCGGATTTCCGGGACTTTTTGTTTTTACTATTCATCAACCTAAAAAGGTTTTAAATTTTAATTTTAATAAAAAAGTGATGTGAATTAACTCAAAAACTTAATTTCTTTATCTTTAAATTTATTTTTTACCACCAGTTTATTCATTGTCTTCAACATTTGTCGGCGAAGTTTGGCTAATTTTCTTACGTTTTTATCTTCGCTGTAATCAAAAATATTATCCTTGAAGCTGAACGTGTCACCATCTTTGAACGTGATATTGTTTTTCTTCAATTCTCTTTCTATCATAAGATTGGTCATACTTTTAAGGATTAAATATTCAGATTTACCAAGAGATTTTAAAGAAGTAAGCAATTGTTTTTTGTATTTTTTCTTTCCCATAATTCAGACTATTTTTTCCTTTTTAAGATTTATACAAATATATCTTTTTCATCAAAACTATTTTTGTTTAAGGTTAATTTTTTATTAAATATTTTAATTTTAAGTCGTAATCTGAAATTAGATTTTAAAATCAGAATTTAATATCGTAATATTGCAATGATAAAATAGAAGATGGGACTTACAAAGACTGAGATTTTTACCGAAAAGCAAAACAGATTAGCCGTACTTTTTAAAGTTTTGGGTCATCCTGCAAGAATTGCAATTTTACAGCATATAATCAATCAAAAAGCTTGTATCTGTAATGATTTGGTGGAAGAATTAGGTTTGGCGCAGGCCACTATTTCACAGCATTTAAAAGAATTAAAAAATATTGGAATTATCAAAGGCTCCATAGAAGGGAAATCAGTTTGCTACTGTATTGATAGCGAAGTCTGGACAATGATTCAAAATGAGTTAGGCTTGTTTTTTAGACAAGATGCAGAATCTGAATCTTGCTGTTAGAAGCATTTTTATGTTAATTATCATCGTTATATAGCAATATTACAATTTAAATTTAATTAAATATAAACCATATGAAACTTTCAGATATTAAATCAATTTTACCAACATTAGAGAATGTAGAATTTCAGTTAGAAAACGGAACTTTTGTACCGGAACACTTTCACGTAACAGAAGTGGGACAGATTAGCAAAACCTTCATCGATTGTGGCGGTATTATACGCTCAGAAAAAGTTGTCAATTTCCAGCTTTGGAATGCTGATGATTTTGAGCATCGTCTGAAACCCGGAAAACTTTTAAAAATTATTCAACTTTCAGAAGAGAAATTAGGTATTGAAGATTCGGAAATTGAAGTGGAATATCAATCTGAGACTATCGGGAAGTATGATCTGGAATTCAATGGGAAACATTTTGTTTTGGTTAACAAAAAAACAGCTTGTTTAGCAGAAGATGCCTGCGGAATTCCACAACAAAAGCAAAAGCTCAATCTTAGTGAGATTAATAAAGAAGAAGTTAGTTGCGCTCCAAATTCAGGATGTTGCTCATGATTCTTCAAACAATTATTAAATATAAAAAGCCAATAATAATTACCTCTTCAGTGATTGTTTTGCAGCTTATTTTTGGTTTTGATCCTAAATTCTTTATTATCAATCTTATTTGGTTGTTTGTTTAAGTATGAAATCGCCCTGATTTGGAAGCATAAACAACAACTAAGATTCGGCGCTTGCATTACTCGCCCCGATTGTTCGGGATGACTTTAAAACAATAATAAAAGCTACATATGAAAAAGAAAATATTGATACTTTGTACAGGAAATAGCTGTCGAAGCCAGATTGCACACGGTTTCCTTAAAACTTTTGCAGGAAATAAAGCCGAAGTTTACAGTGCAGGAATTGAAACGCATGGAGTCAACCCCAAAGCAATCAAAACAATGATGGAAGAAGGAATTGATATTTCGGATCATACTTCCAACAATATTGATGAATATAAAAATGTAGATTTTGATTTTGTGATAACGGTTTGTGATAATGCGAAAGAGAACTGTCCGTATTTTCCGACGACTGCAATAATATTTCATCATGATTTCCCGGATCCTGCGAAGGCTCAGGGAACAGAAGATGAAATCTATAATCATTTCAAGGCAGTAAGAGAAGAAATTAAAATGTATTGTAAAGAATTTGCTGATCAGAATTTATAATTGAAAGATTTAACAATTTTAAATTCCAAAAATCCTTAAAATCAATACGTAAATCTGTATGAAATTCCGTAATTTTGGCATTCAAAATCTAAAAATCTAAAAGTAAATGGACATTATTTTTGACCTTATCGAAAAAGAAAGAGAAAGACAATCCCACGGATTAGAATTGATTGCTTCAGAAAACTTTGTTTCTGAAAATGTAATGAAGGCGATGGGAAGTGTGCTTACAAACAAATATGCAGAAGGATATCCCGGAAAAAGATATTACGGAGGTTGTGAAGTGGTAGATGAGGTTGAAACGTTAGCGATCGAAAGAGCAAAGCAGCTTTTCGGTGTTGATTATGTAAATGTTCAGCCGCATTCCGGATCTCAGGCAAATGCTGCGATTTATCTGGCAGTTTTGAAACCCGGAGATAAAATCATGGGGATGGATCTTTCTATGGGAGGTCACCTTACCCACGGTTCTGCGGTAAACTTTTCAGGAATCCAATATGATGTAGTTTCTTACGGCGTTCAACAGGAAACAGGTTTGATCGATTATGACCAAATGAGAGAAGTGGCGTTGAGAGAAAGACCAAAAATGCTAATTGCTGGTTTCTCAGCGTATTCAAGAGATTTAGATTATGCAAAATTCAGAGAGGTTGCAGACGAAATAGGAGCAACACTTTGGGCAGATATTGCACACCCTGCAGGGTTGGTTGCAAAAGGACTATTAAATAATCCATTCGAGCATTGCCACGTTGTAACAACAACTACTCACAAGACTTTGAGAGGCCCGAGAGGTGGAATGATCATGATGGGTAAAGATTTTGAAAACACGTACGGACACAAAACACCAAGAGGAGAAATCAAGCAGATGAGTCAGGTTCTTGACGGAGCTGTATTTCCTGGAATTCAGGGAGGCCCTTTAGAGCATGTGATCGGAGCAAAAGCTGTAGCATTTGCTGAGGCAATTGATGATCAGTTCTTGACGTATGCAAAACAAGTAAGATCCAACGCTCAGGCTCTATCAAAAGCAATGATCAGCAACGGATTTGACATCGTAAGCGGTGGTACAGATAACCATTTGATGTTGGTAGACCTTAGAAATAAAGGAGTAAACGGAAAAGAAACTGAAAAAGCTTTGGTAAAAGCAGATATTACTTGTAATAAAAATATGGTTCCTTTTGATGATAAATCTCCGTTCACTACTTCCGGAATCAGATTAGGGACTGCGGCTATTACAACAAGAGGCCTTAAAGAAAATGATATGAATACCATTGCAGAATTAATTTCTGAAGTGGTAGAAAATATCAAAAACGAAGAAGTAATTTCTGAAGTTAGAAAAAAAGTAAACGGATTGATGGAAGGTAAAGCTTTATTCAATTACTAATCAGTTATTGGCTTTTTAGCTTTAAATAATTCTAATAATATAAAGAGGTGCAAATTATTTTGTGCCTTTTTTTAATAAATAGTAATTTTAATTACTCATTACTCATTACTCATCATATAATTATGCAGTCGGAAAAAAAACTTTTCACCTTTGAAGAAACTAAACAAAAGCTAGTTAATTATTGTGTGTATCAGGATCGGTGTCATGCCGAAGTGGAGCAGAAAATGCGGGAATTTGTGTTGATTCCAGAAGCCAAAGAGGAAATTCTTTTGTATTTAATGAAAGAAAATTATCTGAATGAAGAACGTTTTACAAGAAGTTATATTCGTGGTAAGTTTTACATAAAACATTGGGGAAAAAATAAAATCAAAATGCATCTCAAACAAAAAGGGATTACTGAAAAGTTAATAACCAAATGTTACGACGAAATTCATGAAGATGATTATGAGAAAACAATACAAAGATTATACGAAAATTACGCAGCTAAATTAAAAGGTCTGCAACCGTATCAGAAGAAATCTAAAACCATTACATATCTTATCAGCAGAGGTTTTGAATATGAGTTGATTTTGCAACTTACTGAAAATTAAGATAATTTTGATTTTAAATCTTTATTGAGTTTTTTTTGGATGAAAGGTGAATTTTGAACTAGACACATTTCTGTTAGGATGAATGAAAATATTTATTTACCAAATATAGCGCGGTCTAGAATATATATATTATTGGGAGTTTTTTATTGTAAAAGAAAATTTAATACAAATTTACAACTGTAATTACCTTTTTATCTTATAGATTATTAGTGAATGATAATGAAATACAAATCAAAAATTAATATAATAAATATGCTATTTTAATATTTTTTTATATTTGTATAATTTAATACGAGATAGCTCTGATATTAAATGAAAATGATTAAATATGAAAAAACTTTTATTTTTTTTACTCCCTTTTTTTTTGTTTAGTAATTTTATTTACGCCCAGCGAGACACTGATCATTGGTTTGCTCCTTATTATGACAGCTCCTCTACTAATTATGTTCACGCTTTATATCTTTCTACAGATTCTGTTACACCTTTCCAGGTTCGTGTTTATAATAATAATATTCAAATAGGAACAGTAACAATAAGTAAAGGCAGCCCTCAGGTTTACAGTGTTCCGACTGCATTGATTAAAGCTAATCTGGTGAATAATGCGGCTCAGGTTAGAACATTAGGGTTACACACAAATGGTAATTTACCTTATTTCGCTACACTCAGAATTTACAGTTCAAACCATGGAGAAGTGGTAACGTCAAAAGGTAGAGCTGGTCTTGGTCGATTTTTCTATAATGTTTCTGCTCCTATGACCTACACGAATAGCACATTGAATTTTACGACAGGTATTTTGGCTGTAGAAGATGATACTACTGTTACAGTCTCAGATTTTGATAATGGTGTTAAATTTATTAATGTCACGGGTTTTCCTTCTACGATAACGTTTACATTAAACAAGGGACAGTCATATATTCTTGCAGGGCAATCGGTGGTCCCGGAAAACAGATCCGGATTTATAGGGGCAAAAATTGTTTCAGATAAACCCATTTCTGTAACAAATGGGAATGCTAATGGTTTCTATGCCACTACAAACGTTCCATTTGGTTCCGATCTCATATTAGATCAGTCTGTGCCAAGTACACGGCTAGGCTCTGAATTTACAATAGTAAAAAGTTTATCAACCAGTCCAAACAATGTGGAGGGAGGGATTATTGTGGCTACTGAAGATAATACACAAATATTTTTGAATAATAATCCGACACCGGTTGCAACTATTAATGAGGGCGACTTTTACCGGGTTTTAACTTCTGCTTTCGTTAATCAGGGACAGGGGCATTTTAATCTGTATGTAAAAACATCTAAAAATGTATATTTCTATCAGCTGGTTGGTGCATCAGGAAATACAAATTATACTGGAGGGTTCAACTATATTCCGCCACTCAATTGCTATCTCCCAAAAACAATTGATGAAATTGGTTTTGTTAATCAAATGCCAACCTATACCGGTAATATTAATTTAAAACTTAATATTATAACGGAAACAGGTGCTGCTGTTACAGTAAATGGCATAACACCAACGGCGGCTCAGGGGCCATATCCTGTAACAGGAACCAATCAATGGGTTACCTATTCAATTCAGGGAATTTCCGGTAATTTAACTATTAATTCTAACCGAGCGGTTACTGCAGGGATAAATGGTGGTTACCTAAGTGCCGGCTATGGTGGCTATTTTGCAGGTTTTTCATCTTTACCGGCCATTACCAGATTGACGGGTGACTGTATTCCCGGAATAGTTCTTCGTACTGAGGCTATTTATAATACCTATCAATGGTATTTAAACGGGAACTTAATTCCTGGAGCGACGAATAGTATTTATACGCCTTTACAGGCAGGTGTTTATAGTTTAATGGTAAGTGCCGGGGGCTGTGCTCCGATTATGACAGCGAATTATAAAGTGTATACTTGCCTTTATGAAACAGCACAGGCTACTACGATTTGCGAAAGTTCACTTATAATAACCCCTCAATTTTCGACCTCGCAGCAAACAGCTTTAAATTCTTCAGTTCAAATTATTTCACAACCTGTCAACGGTACTGCGATATTGAATCCTATAACTGGAGTTATCACTTACACACCGAATGCAGGCTTTTTGGGTACAGATACTCTTTCATATCAGTTCTGCGGCAATGTTCCGGATTTTCAGGATTGTGAATTGATAACCCATACGATTAATGTTGTACCGATCCCCGTAGTGAACAATGCTGTTTTGCGCTCATGTGCAATCGAAACCAATCCCTCAAACGGTTTATTTGATCTTACTACGGCACCGGTTAATGCTCAGCCAGGTGTCGTGAAAACCTACTTTACATCCTATAATAATGCAGTTAACAATACAAATCCTATTTCTGCTGTTTCAGCATCCGCATACATGTCTGGCAATACAACAATTTTTGTTAAGGTAGGATACCCCGGAGGCTGTTTTAAAATTGCTGAAATACAGCTGCTTATTATTCCTTTGGTGTATTCACAAACTTTATTAGATCAAACCATTTGTCAAGGAGCTACCACAACGCTGGATGCAGGTGTGGGTTTTGATTCGTATCAATGGAGTACTGGGGCAACAACCTCCTCTATCACTGGGGTTGGAGTAGGAACTTACTGGGTAAAACTGACAAAAGGACAGTGTACTGTTCAGCAATATGCCAATGTACTTGCAGCTTCACCACCAGAAATAAGCAATGTGGAAATAAAATCCAATGGTTTCATAGTTACGGTGACCGGAGGAAATCCTCCGTATGAATATTCTATAGACGGATTCAATTGGAGTACTTCCAACGTTTTTACCAATGTGATGCGTGGAGATGTTACAGTGTATGTACGAGATAAATACCGCTGCACCCCGGTAAAGTTTGAATTTTTTCTTCCAAATATTGTGAACGCTATTACTCCGAATGGAGATGGGCATAATGATATCTTAAATTATTCAGCATTAAGTGCTTACCCTAACTTTAAATTTGAAGTCTTTAACAGATATGGTGCTGTGGTTTTTTCAGGAAGCAAAAATAATAATTATACTTGGGACGGAACAATCAATAATAATATTAAACTTTCAAGCGGAACCTATTGGTATAAATTAAGCTGGAGCGATCCCAAGAGCAGAGTTCTGATAAACCATGTAGGGTGGATACTGCTTAAAAATCGGGAATAAATGATGATTTGTAATTATGAGAAATCAGGTCTCCTTTTATAAATAATTATGTCTAAAATATTGTTTCTATTTTAAACTGACGATTTCAAAGACTGAAATTAGGGACTGTTTATATTTTTTTTGTGTAGTATTTTGATTTTAAGTGAATTCATGATTAGGAATATCATGAAGTACGTAACTGGAAATTGGTATATGTACAAAATAATTATAATGCCAGTTTGGACAAACGATTACTGCTCATAACTGTTAATTTATTGTTTATGATTGTTTTTAAGACTTATGCAGGAATTATAAGGCATTCAAATTTCTTCGTTTTTTAAAATTATTCTTGCTTCAGGGAGTACATTAATTACATTGATCTTTTAACTTTATAGAGGTTATGGTAGGTAAATCGTTTATTTATATCCTACATTTTTTTCTGTTTTTTATCTCAGTATCATTAATGTTTTTTCAGGATGGCCATTAAAAGCTTTTGTAAGATTGATGAGGATGATTACGTAAAAGCAATACAAAGATTATAAGAAAATTACGAAGCAAATTTGAAAGATTGCAAGCGTATCAGGAGAAATCTAAAACCATAAAGTACCTTTTAATCAGAGTTTTGAATATGATAAAATAAATGATACATTTGATAAATAATTAAATACAAATTGTGAATAACAAAAAGATTTCGCTTTCACCACCGAATATGGGTGGAAGTGAGCTAAAATATATACAAAACGCATTAGATTCAAATTGGGTTTCTCAATATGGCTCAAATATAGATGAATTTGAAAAGAATTTAGAACAGTATTTGGGGGAGAATTCTCATGTTTCTGCTTTGTCTTCAGGAACTGCCGCTATTCATCTGGGTTTGAAACTACTCAACGTTGAAAAAGATGATTTCGTGATTTGTCAATCCTTTACTTTTGTGGCCTCTGCCAATCCTATTTTATATTTAAAAGCAATTCCGGTGTTTGTTGACAGCGAAAAAGATACCTGGAATCTATGTCCGAATGCGCTGGAAGATGCCATAAAATTCTGTTTAAGCAAAGGAAAAAAGCCGAAAGCCATTATTGCCGTTTCATTATATGGAATGCCTTTTAAGGTTGATGAAGTCATGGCTTTGTCAAAAAAATATGAAATTCCGGTTCTGGAAGACAGTGCAGAAGCATTGGGAAGTAAATATAAAAATAAACCCTGCGGTACTTTTGGGGATTTGTCGGTCATTAGTTTTAATGGAAACAAAATCATAACCACTTCTGGTGGGGGAATATTAATTTCCAAAACTCAGTCTGAGAAACATAAAATACTATTTTTGGCGACTCAATCAAAAGATAAAGAAGATTATTACAGTCATTCTGAAATAGGATATAATTATAAAATGAGTAACATTTCTGCCGGTATAGGAAGAGGGCAGATGGAGGTTTTGGAAGAAAGAATCAGGCAGAAGAGAGAAAATCATATATTTTATAAAAAGCTGATAGAAAATTTTGAAGGTGTTACTCTTTCTACAGAACCAAGCGGAGATTTTTTTTCTAACTTTTGGTTAAATACCATCATCATTGAAAATAGTAATTTTTCACCTAAAATGCTTAAAAAGCACTTCACAGAACTAAATATTGAAACAAGGCACCTTTGGAAGCCCATGCATCTTCAGCCTTTGTATGAGAAATATCATTTTTTCGGGAATAATTTCTGTGGTAAACTTTTTAATAAAGGACTGTGCCTGCCTTCAGGCACTTCACTTACCGATACTTGTAAAGATACCATAAACAGTGCATTTAAAATTATGTCAAATTAATTTTAAAAGATAAAATTTTATCATACTTTTGTGCGATATTTTGAGGTAAAAATGTCAGTCTTAAAATGAAAAACACATTATAAATATGAACAACAATATAAATGTTTAGTTCTGTAAGAAAGAAAATGTTTAGGGGAGATAATGTTGTTAATCTCTCAGATGTAAGGTATCTTCCTCGCTGGATTATACTTGCAATTGATATTATAATCTTAATTATCTCACTATTCCTTTCTAATTATATCATAGAAAAGATATCTCTCCGCCAATTTATTTATCATCAGGAGCAAACTGTAGTTTTCGCATTCATTATTTTAATCAATGTTTTATTTATGTATGTTTTTAAAACATATGCAGGAATTATAAGACATTCTACATTTATAGATTTGTTTAAACTTTTGATGGCGAGTTTCTGTACGTCCTTTGTTGTAGGAGCTTCCAATCTTGTTCTACTTTGGGTAACGGGAGAAAAGTTTATCCTTACACCTTATTTGATTTTATACTTTATAACATCCTTTATGGGCTTGTTTCTATTCAGATTATATGTTAAAGAGTTTTTTCATATCGTTCGTGAATACAGAAGAAGTGCCTTGAAAAAAAGAATATTGGTTTTGGGAATTGATGAGCAATCTATTGCTATTGCAAGAGCTATTCTGGATAATCCGAGTTTACCTTATCAGGTAGTTGGTTTTCTTACACAACGTACAGATTCTAAAAGAGCATCATTGCTAGGCAAACCCATTTACGCTAAAAATAGAATCGAAGAGAATACCAAAGACGATTTGATTATTGATGGAGTCATTGTTATAAAAGAAATGATGTCTAAAGATGAGATGAACTCTTGGGTGAATTTATTCTTAGAAAAAGATTTGAGAATTTACAAATCACCATCTGTACAAAAATTAAGAGAAAGTGATTTGGGAGCTTCGATTAAGAATCTCCAGATAGAAGACCTCCTCAATAGAAGACCTATCAAGATTGAGAATGAAGAAGTAAGAGCAAGACATTTTAATAAAAATATATTGGTAACTGGGGGCGCCGGATCAATAGGTAGCGAAATTGTAAGACAAGTGGCACAGTTCAATCCTGCGCTTGTTGTTGTTTTAGACCAGGCTGAAACACCTTTATACGATATAGAGTTAGAATTAAAAGAGAAATTTCCTCAGATCAGATTCAAATTTGTTTTAGCAGATGTTTCAAATAAATATCGTGTTGAGCCGATATTTGAAATGTATAATTTTTCTATGGTTTATCATGCTGCCGCGTATAAGCATGTCCCATTAGTTGAAGAAAATCCGCATGAAGCAATACTGGTAAATGTTTTGGGATCTAAAAATATCGCAACTTTATCAAGCAAATATAAGGTCAACAGATTCGTTATGGTATCTACAGATAAAGCTGTGAATCCTACGAATGTGATGGGAGCATCAAAAAGAGCTGCCGAGTTGCTTGTACAATCAATTCAAAACATAGAAGGGAATACTACAAAATTTATCACCACGAGATTTGGAAATGTTTTGGGCTCCAATGGTTCTGTAATTCCTCACTTTAAAAGACAAATCGAGGCGGGGGGGCCTGTTACAATTACGCATCCTGATATTGTAAGGTATTTCATGACTATTCCTGAGGCATGTGAGTTGGTGCTGCAAGCAGGAACCATGGGTGAAGGAGGCGAAATCTTTGTTTTTGATATGGGAGATCCTGTCAAAATATTAGATTTAGCACAGAGGATGATAAAACTTTCAGGTTTCGAACCTCATGTTGATATTAAAATCATCTACACAGGTTTAAGACCTGGCGAGAAGCTTTATGAAGAGCTACTTAGTGATGATGCGAAAACACTTCCTACACATAATGAGAAGATCATGATTTCGAAAGATCCTACTTTAGAATATTCAGAGATTGATGCTTTAGTTAATTTAATTACAAAAGCATCTATTAAAAAAGATAAAACTGAAATTGTGAAAATTCTTAAAGTTATAGTTCCTGAGTTTAAAAGCAATAATTCTATCTACGAAGTGTTAGATAACTAAAAAAAACATAAGTGTATATTTGCACAATTTAAAATATGAAGAATAAAATATTAATTATATTGTCAGCATTAATTATTGTTTCTTGTAGGACAAATCCGAATGCAAAAAATGACTTGAATTATATGCAGAATATAGAGCAGGTTGCTGTAGAAAACTCAATAAAGAATTCTAGTTCTACGATTCAGCCTGGTGATCAGTTGGTGATTCTTATCACTGCAAAAGACATGGATGTTGTAAAGCCTTTTAATCAGAATTATTCTTCGTCAGAAGTGGTTCAGTCAAATGCAATGGCAGGCGGAAATACGCCTAATCAGGGTGCCAGTTCGATACAAGGACCAACATATATTGTAGATACGAATGGTAATATAGATTTTCCTATTTTGGGCATTTTAGATACTAGTGGTAAGACTTTAGTGGAATTAAAAGAGGAGCTAAGAGAAAAAATGGTAAAGTATGTAATCAATCCTACCATTAGCATACGATTAGCCAATTTTAAAGTTACAGTTTTAGGAGAGGTAAACAGACAAGGTGATTATACAGTTGCGAATGGTCAAGCAACAATTTGGAATGCTTTGGGGATGGCAGGTGATCTTACGATGTATGGTAAAAGAAATGATATATTGGTTGTAAGAACAGAAAACGGAGTAGTTTCTCATGGTAAAGTCAACTTACAAGATGCATCTCTTATTAATTCTCCATATTACAATTTAAAGCAAGGTGATGCTATTATAGTATCTGCAAATAATTCTAAAGATATTCAAGCTAAGCAGAATCCTAACACTGGTCTTTACTTAACTGCGGCATCTATCGCAATAACTGCCGCCGCTTTAGTTGTCACTTTAATTACTAAGTAAAAAAAGTAAATATTTACTAGTAATCAACGCAATCAATTCATATTTAGTTAAATGATGAAATCTTACAAAATAGCAATAATAGGCCAAGGTTATGTGGGACTTCCATTGGCATTAGAATTTGCTAAATATTTTCCTGTTTTGGGTTATGATATCAATTCAGAAAGAACTGAACAGCTCAATGATGGAATAGATATAACACTGGAAGCTGATATTGAAAAACTTAAAATTCATCTTAATCTTTACAGAGAATCTGAAGGTAAATTTGGCTATAAGGCAAGTGCTGATTTAGACGAAATTTCGCAATCAAATATTTTCATTGTAACTGTACCTACACCCATAGATAAATATAATGCCCCGGATTTAAAGCCATTGTTATCTGCATCAAAAATGTTGGGAGGGGTTTTAAAAAAAGGGGATATTGTTATTTACGAGTCTACAGTTTTTCCAGGATGTACAGAAGAAGATTGTGTACCTGTTTTGGAAAAATATTCTAATTTAAAGTTCAACAAAGATTTTTTTGTAGGATATTCACCCGAAAGAATTAATCCCGGAGATAAAATACATACGCTGACTTCGGTAATGAAAGTAACTTCAGGATCAACTCCCGAAATTGCAATTGAGGTTGATGAATTATATAAAAAGATAATTACAGCAGGAACTCATCTTGCGCCAAGTATTAAAGTAGCAGAAGCTTCAAAAGCTATAGAAAATGCACAAAGAGATGTTAATATTTCTTTTGTAAATGAATTGGCTTTAATTTTTGATAGGATTGGTATCGATACAACCGATGTTTTGGAAGCGGCGGGTACAAAATATAACTTTTTAAAATACAGACCAGGATTGGTAGGTGGCCATTGTATTTCTGTTGACCCTTATTATTTGGCACATAAGGCAGAACAATTGGGTTACCATCCTGATGTTATATTGTCTGGACGCCGTGTTAATGATTCTATTGCGAAATTTATTGCATCTAAAGTAGTAAAACTACTCATTGCAAAAGGGGGAGTCATTAAGAATTCCAAAGCTCTAATTTTAGGCGTAACATTTAAAGAAAATTGTCCAGATATTAGAAACACTAAGGTGTTCGATATTTATAAAGAACTTTTAGATTACGGAATTGACGTTGAGGTGTATGACCCATGGGCAAGTAATAAAGAAGTAGAAAAGGAATACGAAATCACTTTATTAGATAAGTTGGATGATAATATCAGATACGATTCTATTATTATTGCCGTTTCTCATAAAGAATTCCTTTCAATAGATTTCAATACTTTAAAGAATCCAAATACGGTTGTGTTTGATACGAAATCTTTCTTAGAAAGAGGTCAGGTAGATGCCAGACTATAGATTAATGAGAGAGATCATATGCTCTTTATATTGTGATAAACAATAATTGTACATTTGCAAAATTATTAAATAAAATTATTTTAAATGCATAATTCTACCATAGAAGAATCAAATAACGAAATAAATATCAGAGAAATTATACAACCATATTTGAAAAATTGGTTATGGTTTATTGTTGTTCCAGTTATCTCAGTATTAGTTATTTATTTCTATCTCAAAACCATTACTCCACAATATAGTGTGCAGACAACGGTATTGATAAAAGATGTCAAAAATATGCCATCTGCGAGTGGAGAATTTGGGATGTTGCAGGATTTATCTGGTTTTGGAGGAATGGGTACTAATAGTGTAGATAATGAAATAGAAATTTTTAAATCTAAAAAACTTATTCATGATGTTGTGAAAATGCTCAACATTCAGACATCAGTATATTCAAAAGATAATTTGACGGAAAAAGAATTGTATCATAATTCCTCTCCTTTTTTTATTAAAGTAATAAACGAAAAGGAGGTTGCTTATTTGCCGAAAAAACCGATTCATGTGAGTATAAAAGGGCAGCAAATCACTTTATCCTCTGAGGAGTTTCCTAAAGACATCACAACAGTTTTCAGTAAAACAATTAGTTTGCCTTATGCGAATATAATTATCCAAAAAAATAACAATTTTAATAAAACAAATGCTGATAACTTCTCAGATATTTATTTTACTTATTCTACGATTGATGGTAAGGTAAATGATTTGCAGAAAAACCTAAATGTAAGTTTAGTAAATAAAGATGCAACCGTGATTGGTCTGTCTTTAAATTATGGAAATACAGATAAAGCTAAAGATATCTTAAATAATCTTGTAAAAGTATATAATACTGATGCTATTACAGATAAAAATTCAGAATCTGAAATTACACGCGATTTTATTGATGAGAGAATCAATATAATTGCGAATGATTTAGGTGAAGTTGAAAGTCGCAAAGAACGTTTTAAAAGTTCAAATCAAATTACAGATTTGATGACAGAAGCTAAAATTGGGCTTGAAGGCTCAGCAGAAGCACGAGCAAAGCAGATTGAGGTAGATTCACAACTTGATATCACGAATGCTTTAATCAATTTTATGTCAAAACAGGGAAATGGTCAAGTTTTACCAGCCAACGTGGGGATCACAAATTCAGAAGCTACGGGTAATATATCTGCATATAATCAATTGGTTATTGAAAGAAACAGATTATTAGAAAATGCTACACCTCAAAACCCTGTCGTGGCAGATCTTACAAATCAGATATCATCCATGCGTTCTGCCGTAATGGAAAGTTTAAATAAAAGCCGTTCGGGTCTTCAGTTTGCTAAGAACCAATATGTTGCAGAGCAAAATAATGTTTCATCAAAAATATCTAAAATTCCTATGCAGGAAAAATTATTTAGAGATATTGAGAGACAACAGCAGATCAAAGAAAGTTTGTATCTTATATTACTGCAGAAAAGAGAAGAAACAGCAATCTCTCTTGCAGTTACAGGAGATAAAGCTAGAATCGTGGATTATGCTTACGCATCTCCACAACCTGTAGCGCCTAAAAAAATAATGTTTTTGGGAGGTGCACTATTGGTGGGATTATTAATACCTTTTGCTACTATTTATCTGAAAGAGTTGTTTAATAATAAAATTAAAACGAAGCATGATCTTGAATCATTAACGGTAGGTAAGCCTATCATAGGAGAAATTCCTAGAGTGCTAAAGGGACAATCAGAATTGATAGGTATCAACGACCTCTCTCCGATGGCAGAAGCATTTAGAATATTAATTACCAATATGAACTTTATGCTTCCGAAGAAACAGGCTAAAACAGTTTTTGTGACCTCAACTGTAAAAGGGGAAGGAAAAACATTTGTCTCCGTTAATCTAGCATTAGCTATGGCTACACCAAATAAAAAAGTGATTATTATTGGTTCAGATATTAGAAATCCACAATTGCAAAGATATAATCCGGCTCGTAAAGGGCTAGCAGGTCTTACAGAGTTCTTATATGATGAGCATACAGAATTGAAAAATATCATTCATGTTTCTACATTCAATCCTCACTTGGATGTAATTTATTCAGGAAGTATTCCTCCTAATCCTACTGAACTATTAACGAATGGCCGTTATGAAATGTTGTTGGAGCAGCTAAAATCTAAATACGATTACATCATCTTAGATACAGCACCTTTAATGCTGGTAACTGATACTTTCCTATTTGCAGACATGGCAGATGCCATTCTTTATGTGACCCGATCTCAATATACTGAAAAGACATTACTAGAGTTTGCTAACAAAAATATTGATAGTGGTAAAATCAAGAATGTTGGTTTCGTGCTGAATGATGTTGAGAAAGATTATTTTGGATATGGGAATAAGTATGGATATGGATATAATGCGGAAGAAAAAAAATGGTGGCAGAAGGGAATTTTTAGATAGTCTGGAGTATTGTGTTTAAAATATATCCATATCTAGTTTTAATTCATATTATTTTAGACAGGAATATTTATATTTCTAAGATCATCAGTAATTAATTTGAATTAATGAGTAACTATAAAAATGTCTTGAATATAGCATCAAATTACGGTAATAAGTTTTTTAGTCTTATATCTGTTTTCATATTCATACCATTGTACATTAAGTATCTTGGTATTGAATCTTATGCAGTTATAGGTTTTTACTCTCTTTTATTAGGAATTATAAGTTTTGCTGATTCTGGATTATCTTCTGCTATTATAAAAGAATTTGCCTCAACAGAAAATTCTCAGTATAAATATAGTATATTACGATTAATTGAACAAAGATATCTTCTAATATGCATTTCCGTAACAGTTATAATCTTTCTGTGCTCTCCGTTAATAGCTCAAGAATGGCTAACTTCAGAAACAATACCGAAAAATGATTTAATATATTTTTTACGATTGATTGGTTTAGGTATTTCACTACAGCTACTTTCATCTTTGTATTTTGGATCAATTTTTGGATTGGGATTTCAAGTTGAAGCAAATCTGCTACAAATTATTTGGAATATATTAAAATCATTTGTCGTTGTAGTAGGATTAATCTTTATTGATAATAATCTTGAAGTTTTTTTTATTTGGCAAATTGTTTGTAATTTAATATATATATTAGCTTTAAGATATAGGGTGATTCACCATCTTAAAGATTATGGTCTAATACTTTTTGTAATTATAAAAAAAATACCCAAAAGTATCCTTAATTATGTTGGAGGTATGGTTTTAATTGCAATAATTTCTGCAATAAATTCACAAGCAGATAAGATTGTTACTAGCTCTTTTTTTTCTTTGAGAATTTTTGGCTACTATACCGTTGCTTCAACAATTGCACAGATACCGGTTATTTTAGCTATGCCATTGACTATATCTCTTTTCCCTATTGTATCACAAATTGTTGCTAAATCAGATATTAAGGAATTAAAAATTATTTTTGTAAAATCAACATTTATATTAAATAGCCTGATTTTCATGGCGATGTTTGCTTTGTTTTTTTATACAAAAGAGTTAATATCATTATGGACGACTAATTCAGTAGAAGTTAGTTTTCTACCAGAAGTAATTCGTTCTGCAAAATTTTTAATTATAGGTTCATCCATGCTGGCTTTACAACTAATGTTTTTTTATATATTACTTTCATTTGGTAAAACTAAATATAATGTTATACAAGGAATTGTTCAAATTCTAATAGGTGTACCTACACTTTATTTTTTTGTAAACAAAATTGGAATGTCTGGTGGAGGTATTTCTTGGATTTTAATAAATCTAGGTGGCTTGGTTTATTTATTTATTATTGTCACTAGAAAATTTGTTAAACTCAATATGTTAAATTATATTTATAATAATTATATATCGCCTTTTATAATTAGTTTATTAGTTTTTGTACTTTTTTTCTATGTATACAAAATGCTTTCAATCAATTTCATCTTGATAATTATTATATCATCTTTTTTTTCAATCTTACTAAATTTAATGTATTATAATATCAGAAACAAACTACCATTGTTCAATTATAAAAACATTATTAATCTATATTATAATTAAGATGAAAAAGATATTAAAAGTGGTTGTATCATTTGTAATAAGCTGGTTTTTTAAAATATATGATTATAATACACATATATATATTACTAAAATAAAAAATGTATTATACTCTTCTTGGATAAAGAATGTATTTAAAAAATGTGGCAATAATTTTTATGTAGCTTCTCCTATTTCCATCAAAGGTGGGGACTATATTGAAATAGGAAATAATTTCACTGGTATAAATAATTTGCGATTTGAGTGTTGGAACGAATATTTGGGGATGAAATTTTCACCATCATTAGTAATAGGTAATAATGTTTCAATGAATAATAATATTCATATTGGATGTATAAATAAAATCTTAATAGGAGATAATGTTTTATTCGCTAGTAATATTTTTGTTACAGATCATTTTCATGGATATGTAGATGAGAGAGATTTAAATATTTCACCCCATTTTAGAGAATTGTACTCTAAAGGACAAGTAGTAATTATGGATGATGTTTGGATTGGCGAAAATGTTACCATTATGCCAAACGTTACAATCGGTAAGTCTTGTGTTATTGGTGCAAACTCTGTGGTTACAAATAGTTTTCCTGATAATAGTATTATCGCTGGAGTACCAGCCAAAATAATCCGAAAATTAAATTAATATGAAACAAAAAAATAGAGTCTCGATAATTGCATTTTACCTACCTCAATATCATCCAACTCCAAATAATGATAAGTGGTGGGGGGAAAATTTTACAGAATGGACAAATGTTAAAAAAGCAAAACCGCTTTTTAAAGGTCATCAACAACCTAAAGAACCTGCCGAAGAAATTGGTTATTATGATTTAAGAGATACTTTAGCAAGAAAAAAACAAGCGGATTTAGCAAAAGAAGCGGGTGTTTCTGCTTTTTGTTATTATCATTATTGGTTTGGAGATGGTAAAAGAGAATTAGAGTTACCTTTTAATGAAGTACTTGAAAGTAATGAACCTGATTTCTCTTTTTGCTTGTGCTGGGCAAATGAATCTTGGTACTCCAAACTTTGGAATAAAGACGGGACTTCAGATAATACACTTTTAGTAGAGCAGAAATATTTGGATATAGAAGAATATAAGAGACATTTTTATGCATTACTACCTGCTTTCAAAGATTCAAGATATTTAAGAAAAGATTGTAAGCCCATTTTCATGATTTATAAACCTCTATTGTTTGAGGATGTCAAAGGTTTTATAGATGTTTGGAATAAATTGGCAAAAGAAAATGAAATGGAAGGTATTTATTTTATAGGTCAGACTGCCTGGGATGAGGAAATTGATTTGATACTAAACAAAGGATTTTCGGCAGTTAATATTGTCAGGCTTTATCAAATTCATAAAAATCAGAGCATATTAAAAAAAATTAAAAGGCGAATAACAAATGTATGGTTAGCTAAACCATTTGTTTACTCGTATGAAAAAGCAATAAGGTCTTTTATAGGGGAATCTGAAAAGAAGGAAAATATCTACCCTTCTATAATCCCAAATTGGGATCATACTCCTAGAAGCAAGACTGGCGGATTCGTATTACAGGGATCAACTCCCGAACTTTTTAGAAAACATGTAAAAAGCATATTAAAAATTATTCGTCATAAACCCAAGAATGATCAAATTGTTTTTCTTAAATCATGGAACGAGTGGGGGGAAGGAAATTATCTTGAACCTGATAAAAGATATGGTAAAAGTTATATTAATGTATTGAATGAAGAATTATCTAATGATCAAAATTAATATTTATTCATGAATTTTTTTTTTGAATAGTTGATTTTAACAAAAATAGGTAAGTAAAATGTATTTTGTTCTTGCATTTCTTTTAGTAATATTATGTATTTTTGAACTGATTGACAAATCAGCACTATACAAAAAAGTAGCTCTCACTATAGGGGCTGTTTCATTAGTGCTGTTTGCAGGTCTTAGATATGAAGTTGGGACAGATTGGGATGCCTACTATATTAATTACAAATTATATTATTGGGATACTGAATGGGGATATAAATACATTAATTATTTTTTCTCTAAAAATTTAGATGCGCCTTTTAATGCTTTTTTACTTTTTTACAATGGAGTTTCGTTGTTGTTGATTGCCAAATTCATAAAAAATCTTTCAGGTTACTATCTAATTGCACTTTTAGTATTTTATTCAGATTTATATATGTACTATAATTTGAGTGGCATGAGACAAGCAATGGCGACATCACTTACTTGTTTTGCGTTAATATTTGCGGTTAAGAAAGAGATCAAATGGTTTTTACTCATTATTATTATAGCTGCATTTTTTCACGTCACATCACTAATTTTCATTTTTGCTTATTTTATTCCTAAGAAATCTCTTAGTTTGAAAAATATAGTTCTTATTGGGTGTGGTTTTATAGTCATTGTTTTTGCGTTTAATAATTTTGTAGGATCTGTCGATTATCTATCAAAAAAAACGGAGTATTATACAGAAATTCAAGAGAATGCAGCAAACTTACCGACGCTTTTTGCTATTGGGTTAGCCAAAAGAGGTGTAATAATTGTCATATTTCTATTACTTTATAAAAAGCTAAAAGATATCCCAAATCTTCCATATTTTTTTAATATTTATTTGATTGGATTTGTAATTTATAGCGGCTTATACATGATGTCACCTGATTTCGGAGTAAGGTTTAGCTCATACTATACAATTTTGGATACAATTTTAGTAGGAAATATTGTATATTTTGTAAAAACAAAAACAGTCAAATATTTAGTCTTAATTCTTTTTTGTGGACTATCCCTCTATAAAGTTGGTGTGTATGCTGCAGAAAAAACGTATCAATATAAAACAGTTTTAGAGTAATGAAAATTGTATTTTACATATCATCCATGGCTTCGGCAGGAGGCATGGAAAGAGTACTCTCCCAACATATCCAATTTCTGGCAAAAGAAAATGAAATCATCCTTATTACAGATGATAACAAACAATCTTTCTACGCACTTCCAGCGGCAGTAAAACATGTCAGTCTTAATCTCGATACAGAATTATCTCTGACAAATAGCAAGTTGCAAAGAATAATAAAAATTTTTTCTACTTTTCAATATAATGTGAAGGGGCTAAAAAAGCACTTTGGGAATTTGCAACCAGATTGTATTTATACTGCGCACCCCCTTAATCTTCTAAAAGTTGTTACATCGGTCAAAAGTTTTAAAAAAATATTTGTTACAGAACATGCATCATTATCTGCATACAATTCTGTTTACAAAAAAATTGCTCTAGTATTATATAAAAGATTAAAACTTTTAACGGTACCTACCACATTAGATTCCGAAATATATAAAAAATTAGGAATCGCTAATGAATATCTTCCTAACCCGCTACCATTTTATCCTGAAGTAAGCTCTTCACTAAAAAATAAAATAGCACTTAATATTGGGAGATTTACAGACGACAAACAACATGTTTTACTATTGGAATTGTGGTCCAAATCAATAGCTATTGCAAATGGTTGGAAATTGAAAATAATAGGAAAAGGAGAAAATGAGCATGAAATAGTCTCCAAAATAAAAGAACTGGATTTACAACACAGCGTAACTATACACCCACCAACCCAAAATATCACAGATGAATATTTGAAAGCTTCAGTTTTCTTATTTACTTCCAGAGCAGAAGGTTTTGGACTTGTTTTGGCAGAAGCAATGGCCTGTGGTGTACCGTGTGTATCTTTTGATTGCCCAAGTGGTCCCAGAGACATTATTAATAATGAAAAAGATGGATTCCTGATTAATTTGGGAGATCATTCCGATTTTATAAAAAGACTTGATGAGATAACGGAAAATATAGAATTGAGAAAAAGATTAGGAGATACCGCAAAACAATCAATCAAAAAATTTTCTAGTGAACTAATCAGTGAGAAACTTAATAAGCTTGTAAATTTCCATTTTAAATAATAAAGAATGATCAGTGTAATCATACCCATGTATAATTCGTCATCTACCATTGTAAAATGCTTAGATTCTGTTTTAAATCAAACTTATCAGGTCTCTTCATACGAAGTGATTATAGTGAATGATGGATCGAAGGATAATAGCAAAGAAATCGTAGAAAGATATATAAAAGAATACTTTAATCCCAATTATAAAATTATTTTAATTGATCAAACTAATGGTGGTGTTTCAAAAGCTAGAAATATTGGGCTTCAATATGCTAATGGCGATTTTATTGCTCTCTTAGACTCAGACGACGAATGGCTTCCAGATAAGCTTGATCGTCAGATTTCCGTCATTAATGAAGGGGAAAGCATCGATTTTTTAGGTTGTAGTAGGAATGATGAACAATTAAAAATTTTTGGAAAAAGAATAGATTCATTACATAAAGCATCAGTCAAAGAATTATTACTGAAAATGTTTCCGCAGACGTCAACAGCAATATTTAAAAAAGAAGTTTATCTACGGAATGGAGGCTATAATGAAAACATGACTCATGGTGAGGACGGTGAGTTTTGGGTGAGGATTTGTTCAAATTCTAATTTCTATTATTTACCTGAATCTTTAGTCATAACAGGGAGTGGGAAACCTAGTTTTGGGCATAGCGGTTTGTCTGCAAATTTAAAGGCAATGCAAAAAGGTAATGAATACATTATACAGCAAGCTTTGAAAAACAAACTCATAGGATACACATTCTATTATTTTTTAATGTTTTTTTACAAATTCAAATACTTAAGAAGAATAATAATCACTAAAATAAGATAAAATGTTATACAAGATTTATTGGGGATTTTTAGCCTTATGCTATTCCCCGTTCTTTAGAAAATTCACATTTCCTTCGCATATTGGCGTTCCAATTTTCACCTACGGATTAAAAAGGGTTACTGTAAAAAAAAGGGTTAGAATTATGCCTGGAGTAAGAATTGAAACACATAAAAAAGGAACTATAGTTTTCGAAGAAGAAGTCTCAATCGGTCAAAATTTTCATATAACTTCAGCAGGAAGTTTAGTAATTGGAAATAATACAACTATCTCTGGAAATGTATTTGTTACAAATATAGATCACGAATATTCTAAAATTGGAGTCCATATATTAGACCAGTCAATGATTGTAAAAGAAACTTGTATTGGGCCAAATTGTTTCTTAGGATTTGGAGTAGCAATTCAAGCTGGAACAAAATTAGGACGTCATTGTGTTGTCGGTGCAAGTTCCGTGGTGCGGGGAACTTTTCCTGACTATTCTGTAATTGTTGGAATACCAGCTCGCGTTGTTAAGAGGTTCAACCTAGAAACGAAGGTTTGGGAAAAAACAAATGCAGATGGTTCATTTATAAATAAATAAATAAATAAATAAATAGAAGATGAAAAATATTTTAATCACCGGGGGGGGCGGTTTTATTGGCTCCAATTTAGCTTTAAAATTGATCTCAAAAGGTTATACTGTTACTGTTTTAGATAATCTTTCACCTCAGATTCATGGTGATAATCCAAGAGAGACATCACCTTTGTATCAAAGTATAAAAGACAAAGTGCAATTTATAGAAGGTACAGTTACAAACATTGAAGATTGGAAAAAGGCTCTTGAGGGACAAGACATCATTGTGCATTATGCAGCAGAAACAGGAACAGGACAATCTATGTACGAAGTACAAAAATATGTTGACGTGAATGTTACGGGAACTTCATTAATGCTCGATTTGTTGGTAAATGGAAACTATAATGTTAAAAAAGTAGTTGTTGCATCTTCCCGCTCTATATATGGTGAAGGAAAATATTTAAGCAAAGAATTAGGAGCAGTATATCCTAAGCATCGAGTTGCAGAAGATATGGATAAAGGCGATTTTGAACCAAACTATGCTAATTCATCAGCACTCACTTTGGTAGCCACTGATGAGAATTCAAAAATTCATCCCTCATCAGTTTATGGTATCACTAAACAAAACCAGGAACAAATGGTTCTTACGGTCTGTCCTACAATCGGTATTGCAGGAGTAGCTTTCCGTTATCAAAATGTGTATGGTCCGGGGCAATCTCTTAAAAACCCGTATACCGGTATTTTATCCATTTTTTCTACCCAAATTAAAAATGGAAACGGCATCACTATATTTGAAGATGGTAAAGAAAGTCGTGATTTTGTTTATATTGATGATGTTGTAGATGCTACTATATTGGGGATAGAAAAGGAAGAAGCGAATGATCAGGTTTTCAATGTGGGAACAGGTATTGCGACAGACGTCATTACGGTTGCAGATTCGCTTTCTAAAAACTACGGCATAGAAGTCCCTATAACCATTTCCGGAAATTATAGATTGGGTGATATTCGTCACAATTTTGCCGACCTTACCAAAATCAATTTGACTTTAGGTTTTGAACCGAAATTCTCTTTTGAACAAGGGCTTCAGCAATTCACAGATTGGGTCAATACTCAGGAAGTGCAGGAAGACAAATACCAAAAATCAATTGATGAGATGAAGGCGAAAGGTTTGTATAAATAATGAAGCAAATGCTTGAGAAAAAAAATATATTATTGATTTCGGTAAGTTTTTTTAATTACGAAAATTTGATTAAAAAACAGCTCGAAAGGATGGGAGCAAGTGTTGATTTATTCGATGAGCGCCCATCTAATTCATTTTTTAGCAAAGCGATTATTCGTATTAAAAAAGAAGTTTACTCTGTAAAAATAAATCAGTACTTTAAAGAGATAATTGAAAAATTAAAAGATAAAAAATACGATTATTTTCTTTTAATAAAAGGTGAAGCAACACCTGAATTTTTTCTTGAGTTTTTAAAAACCAATAATCCAGGTATTCGATTTATTTTTTATACCTATGATTCATTCAAAAATAATTCAAATGGCTTGGATATTTTGGATTATTTTGATGCAAAATTTACCTTCGACAGTCAGGATGCACTTCAATACAAAATGAGTTTTAGACCTTTGTTTTTTGCAGAAGATTATGGAAGATTAAATGTAAAAAATAAGGTTTTTAAAAACGATTTGGCATTCATAGGTACAGCACATTCCGATCGTTATAGTATCAGCGAAAATGCTAAAGCTTGGTGTGGAAAGCATCACTTAAAAATGTTTACCTTCTATTTTTCGCCGAGCAAAACGCTTTTTAAATTCAAAAAACTGACGGATAAAGAATTTAAAAATTTTGATGAAGAAAAAATTTCATTCAAAAGTCTTGCACACCAAGAAATTGTAGTGATTTACGAGAATACAAAAGTGATATTAGATATTAATCATCCCGGTCAAAACGGCTTGACAATGAGAACTTTTGAAACTTTAGGAGCTGGTAGGAAATTAATTACTACAAATCCTAAAGTAAAGATGTATCCATTTTATGATCCGCAAAACATTTACATTATCGAAAGAGGGAATATACGATTTGAAGAAGATTTTTTTAAATCTGATTTTAAAGAAATGAGTTCTGAGATAAGAGAAAGTATGTCTTTAAAAGGTTGGGTCCAAGAAGTTTTCGGACTTTTTAACACTTCACATTGGGAAATAGTTCTAAAAAAATAATATGAAAGTAACGGTTTTTGGGGGATCCGGATTTATAGGTAAAAATTTAGTAGAATCATTGCTAAAAGATATGGAAGTTCAAGAAGTTTCTTTACGAGATAGTTTTTGGAAAAATATTATTGATGCTAAATCAGAAGTTTTTATCAATTTAATTGGTAAAGCGCATGATCATAAAGGCTCAGCAACTCAAAAAGACTATTATTTTGCGAACGTAGAATTAGCTCAGGAATTATTTGAAATTTTTAAAAAATCTGAAGCTAAATTATTTATCCACATTAGTTCATTGGCAGCTTTAGAAGAATTTGAATCTATCAAGCCTCTCGAAGAAAAAGATATATGTAACCCAACTTCGTTTTACGGAAAAAGCAAAAGAGAATCTGAAGAATGGTTGTTGAAACAAGAGATAGAAAACGATAAAAAAATAATAATTATTCGTCTGCCAATGGTTCATGGTCCAGGTGATAAAGGTAATCTGCGATTGTTGTATAACATGATTTCAAAAGGCATTCCATATATCTTGGCTTCATTCAATAACGAAAGATCGTTTATCTCTATTGATAATTTTAATTTTTATATTAAAAAAATAATTGAAAAAAACGAAAATTTGGATAATGGAATTTATCATATTTCCGATAATGAAACTGTTGCTACCAAAGATATTATTGAAGTCATAAGAAAAATTGAAAACATAAAAACCCCTAATTTAAGTTTGCCAAGATTTATTATAAAAGGCATAGCAAGAATCGGAGATTTTGTCCCAATTCCAATAAATACAAAAAAATTCAAAAAATTAACCAATAATTTATTAGTTTCTAATCAAAGAATAAAAGCAGCCTTAGAAATCAAAAGCCTACCACTAACCGCTGAGGAAGGCCTCGAGAAAACTCTAAGAAGCTTTAAAAAAAACAAATAATTTATTGACATGAAAAAATTCTTGCATATAATTATTATATTAATTAGCATTTCCTATCCTGCGCAGTCTTTGGTAATTTTTAACGAGATTACAAAAGAAAATTTAACCTATAACAAAGTAGATATTTGGACAGATGGTTCAAAAATGACAGATTCAAAAATGGATGGGGTTGTTTTCATCAAAAGGAATAATGCGTACTACAAACTTTTTTACACAAATAATCTAAATGCTCAACTGTTTGGTGTAAAAGGAGATGACAATTTGGATGATTCCCGTGCTTTGCAGTCTGCAATTAACTATGCTATCAATACTAGTCAGGACTTAATTATCCCTTCAGGAAGATACTATATCGATAAGACAATTCTTATTCCTCAACATTTTCATTATTCTATGAAAAATATTAAAATTGATTTTTCAAATTCAGTACTTATTTTAAGGAAGGATATAACTCTTTTTCAAAGTGATAATTGGAACTCTAAAAAAGATTCAAAGATGTCCAATGGTATTACGGTGGGAAATTTTGAAATTATTTGTGAAAAAGTAATACCAAATAATTATGCAATCAAAATTCAGGATTATCATCAAGGCTCTAAAATTGAAAATGTTTCTGCATCTAATGTGAAAAATCTACTACATTCTAAAAATGGATATTATCTGGAATTGTATAATATAAATTCCAATTTTAATGGAAGAGAAGGTAAAAGATTTTTATTCGAAGGATATCATGGTTTAAATAAATTTACAAAGCTTACGGCAGGAAATTCAGATATCTGCTACAGCTTTGAAGACGGAATGGTTGCGGCTCTTGATATGCAGAATATTTCTGTAGAAGGTTGTCGTGTTGGTCTGAATTTTACCAGTGAGGTTCATAGCTTTCATCTACAATCTAGCTACTTTGAAAACTTCGAAGTTGGTCTGGTATTTACAAATTATATTCACTCCGCTATGATTGATAATAGTTACATGAACTTTTTAAATAGAGAGAATACTTACTTGCTAGAGTATAAAGGTCTTCCAGCAAATAATGTTTATTTTAATAAGGGTAATACTTATATTGGAACTAATATGAAAAATCTTGTTAAAAATAAAGAAGATATCTATGGGAGAGGAGTTGTTTTTGAAATTAATTCTTTAGATCCCAAAAATTATGACGCAATTAAATCCAAAATGGGAGAAAACGTTAAAATCAGCAGACCTTAACTTAATATGGAATACATAATTACACTCATTTTACTTTTTGCAATATTATTAGTCTACTTTAAAATAGCAGACAGGTATAATATTATAGACAAACCCAACCACCGAAGTGCACACACACAAATCACTTTACGTGGCGGCGGAATTATTTTTCCCATCTCATTCATTCTTTTTTATCTATTTAATTTAAATGAAACGATAGACAATTATTGGTCTTTTGGTTTTGGATTATTGGCAATTTGTATTGTGAGTTTTATTGATGATATCAAACCATTGTCAAATAGAATTAGGTTATCAGTTCACTTTGTTTCTGTGATTTTACTCTTGTATTTTACCGGAGCTTTCAACTTCATGCCATATTGGGTTTGGCCGATACTATTTATTCTTATTATCGGAACATTAAATGCCTACAACTTTATGGATGGTATTAATGGGATGAGCGGAACATACAGTTTAGTTACTTTGTCAACTTTATTTTATATTAATAAAGAGGTAGTCATGTTTACCGATAATGATTTTATTATTTATCCTGTTTTAGCTTCTTTGGTTTTCTTGTTTTTTAATTTTAGGAAAAAGGCAAAATGTTTTGCAGGAGACATCGGAAGTATGGGAATGGGCTTTTGGGTAATTGGCCTTATCACTTTGCTAATTATGAAAACTCAGGATTATAAATATATTCTGTTGCTATCAATTTACGGAATGGAAGTGGTTCTGACCATCATTGAAAGATTACTATTGAGAGAAAATATTTTTGAGGCACACAGAAGACATTTATATCAGCTTTTTGCCAACGAAAAAAAAGTGTCTCATTTGATTATTAGTTCGGTTTATGCTTTTTTTCAATTGTTAATCAACATATTTTTAATAAATTCACAACTTCCTATCTTGGCTCTTATTTTAATCATTTTTGTTCCGGTTGGGGGAATTTATTTAGCTTTAAAATGGAGTTTAAAAAAACAATACAATCTATAATATTACAAATACATCTATGAAAATAAAAGAAACCCCACTCAAAGATTGTTACATCATTGAACCGACAATCTTCGAAGACGACAGAGGTTATTTTTTTGAAAAATACAATGAAAAAAAATTCGAAGAATTGACCGGAATGAATGGTCATTTTGTACAAGATAATATATCAAAGTCTTCTTATGGAGTTTTGCGCGGACTGCATTTGCAGAAAGGTGAGCACGCTCAGGCAAAATTAGTATCATGTTTAGAAGGCAGAGTGTTTGATGTCGCTGTAGATCTACGTAGAGATTCTCCAACTTTCGGAAAATGGTTCGGGGTTGAATTGACTCCAGAAAACAAATTACAGTTGTATGTTCCAAGAGGTTTCGGGCATGGTTTTTCTGTTTTAAGCGAAACCGCAATTTTTGCTTATAAATGCGATAACTTTTATAATAAAGAATCTGAAGGAAGCGTAATATGGAATGATAAAGATTTAAATATCGATTGGAAACTTCCCGAAGATGTCATCCAATTGTCTGAAAAAGACAGGATCCTTCCGACATTTGCAGAAGGCAACTTTTAATAAATAAATTCATAACCACTTAAAAATTAAGTGGTTTTTATATGTCCAAGATACAGCGTTATATTTTGTATCTTTGCACACTCAAAATAGAAAGATGCGTACAAAATCTGTAGGAAAGAAGAAAATAAATATTGTAACCCTTGGCTGTTCCAAGAACGTTTACGATTCAGAAGTTTTGATGAGCCAGCTTAAAGCCAATGGAAAAGAGGTGGTGCATGAAGATAAAGGAGATATTGTGGTAATCAATACCTGCGGATTTATTGATAATGCAAAAGAAGAATCTATCAATACCATTCTTGAGTATGTTGAGGCGAAAAACAGAGGTGAAGTAGAGAAGGTTTTTGTTACAGGTTGTCTTTCTGAGAGATATAAGCCAGATTTAATAAAAGAAATTCCGGATGTTGATCAATATTTTGGGACAAGAGATTTGCCGATTTTATTGAAGCATTTAGGGGCAGATTACAAACATGAGTTGGTAGGCGAGCGATTGACGACCACACCAAAGCATTATGCGTACCTTAAAATTTCTGAAGGCTGCGACAGACCTTGCTCGTTCTGTGCAATTCCTTTGATGAGAGGCGGTCACGTTTCTACACCGATTGAAAAATTGGTAAAAGAATCTCAGAAACTAGCTAAAGTAGGAGTAAAAGAATTGATCTTAATTGCTCAGGATTTGACGTATTACGGTTTAGATATCTATAAGAAGAGAGCTTTGGGCGAACTTCTGAAAGAATTGGTGAAAGTAGAAGGAATTGAATGGATTCGTCTGCATTATGCTTTCCCAAGTGGTTTCCCGGAAGACGTTTTAGATATCATCAGAGAAGAGCCGAAAGTTTGTAATTATATAGATATTCCGCTTCAGCACATCAATTCAGATTTGTTGAAATCAATGAAACGTGGAACAACACACGAAAAAACTAACGCTCTATTAGATAAATTTAGAGAGAAAGTTCCGGATATGGCGATCAGAACGACTTTAATCGTTGGTTATCCGGGCGAGACTAAAGAAAGATTCCAGGAATTGAAAGAATGGGTGAGAACTCAGAAATTCGACAGATTGGGATGTTTCACGTATTCTCATGAAGAAAATACAGGAGCTTACGTTTTAGAAGACGATATTCCGCAGGAAGTGAAAGAAGCAAGAGTAGAAGAAATCATGGAATTGCAGTCGCAGATTTCTTGGGAGAAAAATCAGACCAAGATTGGCGAAGTTTACAAATGCGTTTTCGACAGAAAAGAAGGAAATTACTTTGTGGGCAGAACAGAATACGATTCACCTGACGTAGACAATACGGTTTTGGTGCCTGCAGAAAATACATACATCTCAATTGGTGATTTCGCCAATGTAAAGATTACTTCCGCAGAGGAATTTGATCTATATGGTGAACTTGTGTAAACTAAAATAAGATAAAAATGAAAAACCAATGATTCTGTCATTGGTTTTTTATTTTGGCAGCTTTTCCGCCCTCCGTTCCCGCTTTTTTGCAAATTTCCGAAGCTTTATCCTTGCTGTAAATGCAAAAAGAGCTCCACTCAGGTCGGGCTGTTGCAATTCGATGTTATAAAATGTGAAAAATCATTAATTGAAACGTTGATGTAGATTCAGCATAGTCTTTTCCTGCAGGAAATATTGAAATCAGGAGTACCGCAGAAATTAAAACAAGTAATATTTTGCTGTTTTTCAATTTTTCCAAGATGCTTTTTTATCAATAAGTAGTTTGATTTTTGATTATTTATAAGCAGATTTTAGTAAAATCACAATTTTTTAATTAATTGATTTTCATGGTTTTGTAATCTGAATCTGCCCCTAAGTGGACTTAAAGCAGTTAAATCCGTTAACTTTTAGCCGTTAATTTTAACGTTTTTTAACATAGGGTCTTAAATCCCCTGATAATAGGTAGTTAGAATAATATTTAAGATATATTTAACTTTTATTTAATACTTGTTAACATTTAAAATAGGTGAGGAAAAAGTTTCACTATATTTTTGCCCTGTCAAACAAAAAAAAGTTCAAAATGATGAAAAGATTCATTCTCGTAATCATAATGATGATTTCAACACTAGGTATCTATTCTTTCAAGAACAATGCCGAAGATGCGAAGAAAACAAGTTATGCGTCGTACTACCACGACAAGTTTAATGGTAGAAAAACTGCAAGCGGAGAAGTTTTTAATAATTCGAAACTAACCGCAGCGCACAGAACGCTTCCTTTTGGAACCGAAATTAAGGTAACCAATTTGAACAATGGAGAAGAGGTAATTGTAACGATTAATGATAGAGGACCTTTCCATTCATCAAGAGCATTAGATATGTCTAAAGCCGCGTTCGATGAAATTGGGGGAACACAGAAAGGTATTATCCCAGTAGAGTACGAAATTGTCGATTAAATTTAATACGATTCTTAAAATTAAATAAAGCCAGCTGATTCAGCTGGCTTTAATGTTTTTAGAGGTTTACTTCTACCATCGCAGGGCAATGATCAGAATGTACCGCTTCCTTTAATATAACGGCTCGTGAAAGCTTATCTTTCAGAGAATACGACGCAAAGTTATAATCTAGTCTCCATCCTTTATTATTGGCTCTGGAATTCTGTCTGTAACTCCACCATGTATAATTGTCCGGCTCCTGATTAAAAAACCTGAAGCTGTCTATCAGTTCGCATTCATTAATGAAGTTCGTCATCCATTCTCTTTCCATCGGTAGAAACCCTGAAGTATTTTTCAAGCCCACCGGATTATGAATGTCAATCGCTTCATGACAGATATTAAAATCTCCGGAAATGATAAGATTCGGAATGTCTTTCTTTAAATTTTTAATGTATTCTAAAAAATCATGACAGAACTGCATTTTAAATTCCAGTCTTTCAATATTGGATGCTGACGGTACATAAACAGAAATCACAGAATAGCCGTCAAAATCTGCACGGATAATTCTTCCTTCATTGTCATAGCTTTCAATTCCGCAACCATATTCTACATGATGTGGTTTTGTTTTAGAGGCAATTCCGACTCCGCTGTAGCCTTTCCGCACTGCTGAATGCCAATAACTGTGATAACCGATTTTTTCAAGACTTTCAATGTCTATTTGATCATTACCAGCTTTACTTTCCTGAATGCAGATAATATCAGGATCTGCAGTTTTTAGCCAGCCGATAAAATCTTTAGTAAAAGCGGCTCTGATTCCGTTGACGTTGTAAGTGATTAGTTTCATATTTAAATTATACTCTTTTATAAATCTTTAATAGTTTTTAGAATTTAAATTAATAATAAGTTTATTGTTTAATTTTTAGAAAAAAAGAAATAAATGACCAGCATAATAATACAAAACAAAACGAAAAATAAAATCCATTTTCCAAAAGAATTTGTTTCTACAAACAGATTGCTTTTTTTCTGTGGAATAGGATGTTTCCCGTCAAGAAATTCTGTTTCATATTGAAGAAGCTCTGGTTTATTTCCAAGCATTTTCTTTACTTTTTCCCAGTTCGGATCAGTGGGATAAATAATTCTTTCCGGATTACTTCCTTCCTTAATTTTTATCTCAATCTTCCCATTGATGTTAGTCATATTTACATTAATATTCGAAAAGTCATTCAGCAATTCAGATGAGAATAGCATTTTTTTGCTTTGAAGACTTTCTACAAACTTTTTTGCGGTTGACAAATCCATTCTTGCCGTATCGCGAACAAGTTTTCTAGCTTCTAATTTTTTATTTTGCTGCAAAAGTTGGTTAAGTTGTTCATCCGTTTGATTTTTTTGAAATAAATCATCAGTGGAAATGCTTGAAGTGTGATGATAAGCAGATTTTGTAATCAGATTAGATCTACTTATACTTTCAACAATATCTTTGCATTCTTTCAGACTCAACCCCGTTTTGTTTTTAACTACTTTTATCGCAGAAATCATCTCATTTCTATGAATCAACTGTTGTACTTCTGAAAGTATGTTATGTTTTTCGAGGAAAAGGTTGTAGTCATCCATTTTTAGAGCACTTTATTCGGTAATTTACGAAATTACAAAAAAACTCGGGCGTAAAAAATCGAAGATTTTTTACGCCCGAGCCCAAAATTATAACTATGAAAAAAACTATTTTGGTTCCAAAACACTTATTGGAATAATACATTCTTCTAACGAGATCCCACCGTGCTGGTAGGTTTCCTTATAATAATTGACAAAATGATTGTAATTTTTCGGATATGCTAAAAACGTATTGTTCTTGGCGAAAATATATTTTGAACTTAAGTTTCCTTTTGGTAAAAATATTTTCTCAGGATTGGTAACAGCCCATACATCTTTCTCGTCATACGTCAAGCTTTTCCCTGTTTTATAACGGATGTTGGTTGAAGTTTCTCTGTCTCCGACAACACGACTTGGTTTTTTAACGTAAACAGTTCCGTGATCGGTTGTGATGACTAATTTATACCCGCTTTCTGCCGCCAATTTGATAATCTTAATTAAAGATGAATTCTCAAACCAGTTCGACGTTAATGAACGGAAAGTTTTATCGTCTCTGATCAATTGGTCAACAATATGATTGTCTGTTTTTGCATGAGATAAAATATCGATAAAATTGTAAACGATCACCAAAAGGTCATTATTTTTATGCTGGTTGAAATCTTCATAAATCTTTTTCTCAAAATCGGCATTCAAGACTTTCAGATATTTCATCGATTTAGAATTTAAACCAATTCTTTTCATCTGATCTTCCAAAAAGTCACGCTCATACTCATTTTTATTTCCGTCTTCATTGTCATTAAACCATTTATCAGGAAAACGTTTTTCAATTTCTGACGGAAGCATTCCCGCAAAAAATGAATTTCTTGCATATTGAGTTGCTGTAGGAAGAATACTGTAATAGTAATCTTCAGATACCTTATTGTAAAATTTAGTAAATAAAGGCTCAATCACTTTCCACTGATCATATCTCAAATTATCAACCATCAGCAAAAGAACTTTATCTTTCTCAACCTCAGGTTTTACCTTATCTCTAAACAATGTGTGGCTCATCAATGGCTTATCACCACCATTCAACCAGTCTTCATAATTGTTTTCAATAAATTTAGCGAACTGAATATTGGCTTCCTCTTTTTGAGATTGCAGCAAATCTGCAAATTCGTTGTCGGCAACTTTGTCAAATTTCAATTCCCAGTTGACGATTTTTTTATAATATTCTGCCCAGTCCTGGTACGTTCTCAAATAAGAAAGCTCCATAGAAAGGTTTCTGAATTCCTGCTGATATTGAATAATAGTCTTCTGCTCGACAAGATTATCTTCCTGAAGATTCTTTTTTAGAGATAATAATATTTGATTGGGATTCACCGGTTTCAAAATGTAATCTGCAATCTGAGATCCGATTGCTTCTTCCATGATGTGTTCTTCTTCACTTTTCGTAACCATCACAATTTTAAGAGAACTGTCTTTCTCTTTAATCATCGGGATTGCTTCAAGACCGGAAATTCCGGGCATGTTTTCATCTATAAGTGTCAATGCAAATTTTTCTGAATCTATCAGTTCTAAAGCCTCGTTCACATTGTTTACGGGAGTTACGTGGTAACCCTTTTTTTCTAAAAATACGATATGAGGTTTGAGTAAATCTATTTCATCATCGATCCATAATATTTTTTCTGACATAAAAGTTTAATTTTTTCTACGGTTATTGTATCAAAACTGCGACCAAAAGCCTTTAATAAAAGCCAAATTGACGCGGTTAAAAGTTAAATCTTAGTTAAAGATATTTTTGATTTTAAACATTAACTATGTGGTATGAAGATACTCTAAAATCTTCGGTTTTAAAAGCATTATTAATAAAAATTCATTTGATTAAGTTTTGCAATTTTCTCTGAATTAAGTTTAATACCTTAATTTTGCATTCATCACAGTTATTTCAATGCAGAACAAGCTTAAAATTATCAACGATCCTGTACACGGTTTCATTAAAATTCCTCACGAAATTTTATTCGATATTATCGAACATCCTTATTTTCAGAGGTTAAGGAGGATTTCACAGACCGGACTTTTAAACTTAATTTTTCCTGGAGCTACACATACCAGATTTCATCATGCTTTAGGAGCAATGCACTTGATGTTTACCGCTTTGGAAACTTTAAAGCAAAAAGGAATTCAGATTTCTGAAGAAGAGGAAAAAGGAGCGATGTTGGCAATTTTAATGCACGATATTGGTCATGGTCCGTTTTCTCATGCGTTGGAAAATATGCTGATGGATGACTGGCATCACGAAAATCTTTCTTTATTATTAATGAACAGATTAAATGATGAGTTTAACGGACAGCTTTCTACGGCGATAGAAATGTTCCAGGGGAAATATCACCGAAAGTTTTTTAATCAGTTGATAAGCTCGCAATTAGATGTTGATCGTTTAGATTATTTGAAGAGAGACAGCTTTTTCACAGGAGTTTCTGAGGGAAATGTGAATACCCAAAGAATTATTTCAATGATGAATGTCTGCGAAGACGAGCTGGTGATTGATGCAAAAGGTGTTTACTCAATTGAAAATTTCCTTACCGCAAGAATGTTCATGTATTGGCAGGTGTATTATCATAAAACATCGGCTTTGGCAGAATTTATTTTGGTTAAAATTTTACAGAGAGCAAAATATCTGGCTTCGCAAGGAGCAGATTTGCCCGCAACTGAAAATTTAAAATACTTTCTGAATCGTGAGAGAAGTGAAGAAACCGACGAAGATGTACAAAGATTTACCCAAATGGATGATAATGATATTATTCATGCAATGAAATTGTGGCAGACTTCTGATGATTTTATTCTTTCATATTGGTGTCAGTGTGTCATCCAGAGAAACCTTCCGAAAACGATTATTTCTTCCCAACCTTTCGATCCGGAATTTGTAAAAGAAAAAATAAAAAGCACCAATGAGTTTTTAGGAATAAATAATGCTCACGAACTCATACACGAGATTGAGCGCAGCTTGTTGCCTTATAATACTGATAAACAACCGATATATTTATTACAGAAAAGCGGAAAAATATTAAGACTAGACGAATCGGAAGACCAACTTTTATCGGGATTAATCACAAATAAAACGACGCGGTATATTCTTACTTTTCCAAGACATTAATGAGTTTAAATTCTTAAAGAATATTAAAATCTGTATTCCTCAAACTAAAAAATGTTGGTGAATAATAGAATTTGTTATCTTTGCAGAATATGGAATTCACAGCTTCGCAAATTGCGAGTTTTATTGACGGAAAAATTATAGGTGACGAAAATGCACTTATAACAGGAGTTTCGCCTATTGAAAGTGGGGAAGCAGGGCATCTTTCTTTTATTGCCCAGGAACGTTTTTCTCACTATTTAGATACTTCGAATTGCTCCGTTCTTATAGTTTCGGAAGATATTTTAACCAAAGAAAGTTACGACCAGACGATCATTGCTGTGAAAGATGCCTATCTTTCTTTTCAGGTTCTGATGAATTTATATCAGGAAATGCAGGGAAGAAAAGAAGGTATTGAAGACGGCGCTTCTATTCACGATACCGCAGTGGTGGGTGATAAAGCGTATGTCGGAGCATTTACTTACGTTTCGGAGAAAGCCAAAATTGGGGATGGATCACAGATTTATCCTCAGGTTTATATCGGAAAAGGTGTGAAGATCGGTAAAAACTGTAAAATTGACAGTGGTGCAAGAATTTACGATTACTGCATTATTGGTGACAATTGTGTCATCCATTCCAACACAGTGATTGGCGGTGATGGGTTTGGTTTTCAACCGACTGCTGAAGGTTTCAAAAAGATCCCTCAACTGGGTAATGTAATTATTGAAGATGATGTTGAAATCGGTTCAAACTGCAGTATCGACAGAGCTACAATTGGCTCAACGATAATCGGTAAAGGAACGAAAATCGATAATCTGATTCAGATTGCGCACAACGTAAAAATTGGTCAGAACAACGTAATCGCTTCACAAACTGGTATCGCAGGTTCTACAATCGTTGGTGACTGGAATCAAATCGGTGGTCAGGTAGGCATCGTAGGACACATCAAAATTGGAAGTCAGGTGAAAATACAGGCGCAAAGTGGTGTGAATTCTCATGTGAATGATAAAGAAACGGTTTACGGTTCGCCGGCGATCAGCTATAATAATTATCTTAAAAGTTACGTACACTTCAGGAATCTTCCTGAGCTCGTAAAACGAATAAATAATCTTGAGAATAACTCAAACTCAAAAGATCAGACTAATGAGTGATATGCAAAAAACACTTCAGGAAGAGGTTACTCTGTCCGGAATTGGCCTTCATACTGGTAAAGAAGTAAAATTGACCATCAAACCTGCCAAAGAAAATACAGGTTTCATCTTTGTAAGAACAGATTTAGAGGGTCACCCTCAGGTCGAGGCTGATGTAAACTACGTTGTAGCTACCGAAAGAGGAACAACTCTTGAGAAATTAGGCGTAAAAATCAACACTTGCGAGCATCTTTTAGCGGCATTAGTAGGTTGCGATATCGACAATGCTTATTTGGAGATGGATGCTTCAGAACCGCCTATTTTAGATGGTTCATCTAAATTTTTCGTAGAAGCAATCGAAAGCGTAGGAATTGTAGAACAAAAAACTGCCAGAGAATATTTGGTTGTCAAAGAAGTGTTGAGCTACAGCGATCCTGCAACCGGTTCTGAGATTACCATTATCCCTTCAGATAATTACGAAATTACAACAATGGTAGATTTTGGGACTAAAGTTTTAGGAACTCAGAATGCTACTCTTAAAAATATTTCAGAGTTTAAAGAAGAAATTTCTTCGGCAAGAACATTCAGCTTTTTACATGAATTGGAAATGCTTCTTGATCATGGCTTGATTAAAGGTGGTGATATTTCTAATGCCATTGTATATGTTGATAAAGATCTCACTACCGAAACAACAGAAAAATTAAAGAAAGCCTTTGGTAAAGATCACGTTTCGATCAGACCAAACGGAATTCTTGATAATTTAACTTTAAACTTCCCAAATGAAGCTGCAAGACACAAATTACTAGATGTAATCGGTGATTTAGCTTTATGTGGAGTAAAGATTAAAGGTAAAATTATTGCCAACAAACCGGGGCATTTTGTAAATACTCAGTTCGCCAAAAAGCTGAACCGCCAGTGGAAATTACAGAAAAAGAAAAACGTTCCCGATTTTGATTTAAATAAAGAACCAGTTTTTGATATCAACGGAATTATGAGACTAATGCCTCACAGACCGCCGTTTTTATTGATAGATAAGATTCTTGAGTTATCAGACACGCATGTGGTAGGTTTGAAGAATGTAACGATGAATGAGCCTTTCTTCGTGGGTCACTTTCCGAAAGAACCTGTAATGCCGGGAGTTTTACAAGTTGAGGCGATGGCGCAGACAGGAGGTATTTTGGTACTGGCAAGTGTACCGGATCCTGAAAACTATTCTACTTATTTCATTAAAATGGATAAAGTAAAATTCAAAAGAAAAGTAGTTCCGGGTGATACTATGATTTTCAAAATCGAATTGATCGAACCAATCAGAAGAGGTATCGTGCATATGCAGGGTTACGGATATGTTGGTGACACGATAGCAGTAGAAGCTGAGCTTATGGCTCAGGTTGCAAAAAATAAAGTTGAGTAAATGATTCACCAATTAGCCGCCGTTGATAAACGTGCAAAAATCAGTAAAAATGTAATTGTAGAACCATTTACTACCATTGCAGGTGATGTGGAAATAGGTGAAGGTACCTGGATTGGTTCTAATGTAACCATCATGGATGGTGCAAGAATCGGAAAAAACTGCAGAATTTTTCCCGGAACGGTAATTTCCGCAATTCCTCAGGATCTGAAATTTGATGGTGAAGATACGCAGACCATCATCGGTGATGATACCACGATCAGAGAATGTGTTACCGTAAACAGAGGTACAAAAGCTTTAGGTTATACTAAAATTGGCAGCAACTGTCTGATTATGGCGACCTCTCATATTGCACATGACTGTGTGATAGGTGATCATGTAATCATTGTTAACGGGTGCGGTATTGCTGGTCACGTAGAAATAGGTGATTTTACGGTGATGGGTGGCTTAAGTGCTGTTCACCAGTTTGGAAAAATTGGGAAGCACGTAATGATTTCAGGGGGAACTTTGGTGAGAAAAGATATTCCGCCTTATGTAAAAGTAGCGCGTGAGCCGATGTCTTATGCAGGAATCAATTCTGTAGGTTTGAGAAGAAGAGGATTTACCAACGATAAAATTTTTGAAATTCAAAAAATTTACAGAGCAATCTTCCAGATGAAAATGAATGTTTCTCAGGCAGTTTCACACATTGAAAAAGAAATGCTTCCTACAGCGGAAAGAGACGAAATTCTACAGTTTATCCAAAATTCTCCAAGAGGTATCGTAAAAGGATACGGAACAGGCAAAGAATAATTTAAATTTAAAATGATGAAAAGTTCAGTTTTAATCTTTACAGTATTTTCTTCTTTTGCCTTTGCACAGCAAAAAAGAGATTGGTCTTTGAATATGAAAGATTCTTTGGCAGTTAAAAATGTAAACTCTATTCTGGATTATTCAAAAAAAACATTTTCAAATCTGAGTTCAGACCTGAAGAGTTCTTCAGAAGTCAACAAAAATCTTGATCAGCTTTTAATTAATGATATCAATTTTAACTCGGTTATTAATAATCGTTCTGTAACTTCAGTTGATGCAGGAACTTTTTACAGACCAAGAATTGACGGGATGGATATGCTTGGAAGAAAGGTTTTGAGCCTTCAGGTCTATAAATCAAAATAAAAAAAATAACATACTATAAATAATGGCAACAAGTAACGATATCAAAAAAGGTCTTTGCATAGAATACAGCAATGATATTTTTAAAGTAATCGAGTTTATGCACGTAAAACCAGGTAAAGGTCCTGCTTTCGTAAGAACAAAACTAAAATCAGTAACCAACGGTAAAGTAATTGATAATACTTTTTCTGCAGGTCATAAGATTGATGAAGTAAAGGTGATCACCAGAAAATTCCAGTATCTTTATGATGATGAGAACGGTTTCCACTTCATGAATAACGAAGATTTTTCTCAGTTATACTTAGATAAAGAAATGATTGAAAACTCCAATCTGATGAAAGCAGGTGAAGAAGTGACTATCATTTTGAAAGAAGCTGACGAAACTCCGCTTTCTGCAGAATTGCCGCAGTCTGTTTACTTAGAAGTTGTAGAAGCTGACCCTGGTGTAAAAGGAAATACAGCAACCAATGCTCTGAAAAATGCAATCGTTGAGACAGGAGCAAGAGTAATGGTTCCTTTATTCATTGAAGCGGGCGACAAAATCAAAGTGAGCACAGAAGACGGTTCTTACTTAGAAAGAGTAAAAGAATAAGTATTCAAAATAATATGAAGCTGGAAGTATCACAACTTTCAGCTTTCATTTTTTAGGGCAGCAATTTCCGCCTTCCACTCCCGCTTTTTTGCTACACTTCGTTTCGCAAAAAGAGCTCCGTTCAAGTCGGGCTGCAAAGTCAAACGGCATTGAACATTGTCAAGGGTTTAACCTCTGGCAAGACTGAAATCTATTATCCATTATCATTTATCGCTCATTATAAATTATGACGTTTCATCAGCCACAAAAACTAAAAACAATCGCAGATCTTATCGGAGCAAAATTTGTAGGTTCCGAAGATTTTCAGGTTTTTGGTACCAACGAAATTCACAGAGTAAAATCGGGTGAAATTGTATTCGTTAATCATCCGAAATATTATGATAAAGCTTTAAATTCCGCTGCTACCATTATCTTAATCGATAAAGAAGTAGAATGCCCGGAAGGAAAAGCGCTTTTAATTTCCGACGATCCGTTCGGAGATTTCAATAAAATCAATACTCATTTCACCAAAATCTACAACTTCACAGAAACTCTTCATGATGTAGAAATAGGAGAGGGCACAAAAATCCATCCATCCGCTGTTCTAGGAAACAATATCACCATAGGGAAAAACACAATCATTTTTCCAAATGTTGTTATCGGAGACCGCACAGTGATTGGAGATAATGTCATCATTCAATCCAACACTGTTTTGGGGGGCGACGCTTTTTATTACAGAAAATTAGACGGAGATTTTGACCGTTTAATCTCTGTAGGAAACGTCATCATAGAAAACAATGTAGAAATCGGAAACGGCTGCACAATTGACCGGGGAGTTACAGATTCTACCATTATTGGTGAAGGTTCAGTTTTAGATAATCAGATTCAGATCGGGCACGATACGGTGATCGGTAAAAAATGCTTAATTGCTTCTCAGGTAGGTATTGCAGGCTGTTGCATCATCGGAGATGAGGTTACTTTATGGGGACAGGTCGGCATCGCATCAGGAAACAATATCGAAAGTGGTTCTGTCTTACTAGGTAAAACCGGAGTCAACCGAGATCTCAAAAAAGGAACTTACATCGGTATGTTTGCAGAAGATTATAAAACTTATCTTAAAAAAGAGGTGAAGCTGAGAAATCTTGAATAATGTGAGCCTTAAAATATATTTCCAGGCTTGTAATTGAAGAATAAACCGTCTTGACTAAAAAACTTATTACCATAATTTGTTTAATACTAAAATATAGTTTGTTGATTTTAACTTCTAACCCACTTCCAAATCTCTTTCAGCGTAGCCTTATTTCCATACATTAAAATTCCTACTCTGTAAATTTTTCCGGCTAAGAAAATCATAAAAATAGTCGTTGCTAATAATAAGAATATAGATAAAGCAATTTCCCATGCCGGAACACCATAAGGTATTCTTGCAATCATCGCAACAGGCGACGTAAAAGGAATAATAGACAGCCAAAATCCTAGTGGCCCGTCGGGATTATTCATCAAAGAAAAACTTCCGTACATTCCTAAGGTTAATGGTAAAATGGCAAATAACGTGAATTGCTGTGTTTCTGTTTCGTTATCTACTGCAGAGCCGATTGCGGCGTAGATTGAGCTGTAAAAAATATATCCTAAAAGAAAAAATACAATAAATACAAAGATAATTAAAGGGAAATTTAAATCCAGCAAACTGTGGGAAACCTGAGTGGCAATCTGGGCAATATCCAATTTATCAGATACTGCTTCATTGCCTCCCGGAATATTTTTTTGAATGGATGAAAAACCTGTATTTAAAACCAATGCTCCAATGACTGACATCGTTATCCAAATGATAAACTGGGTCAGAGCAACCATAGTCACCCCAAGAATTTTCCCCATCATCAGTTCGAAAGGCTTAACCGAAGAAATAATAATTTCAACCACACGGTTGTTTTTTTCTTCCAAAACACTTCTCATCACACGGACTCCATAAATAATAATGAACATGAAAGTAACATACATCAGTCCTAAACTCAATCCAGTTTTAACGCCGAAAGCAAGATCAGAATCTTCTTTATTATCTTCTGAAACATTAATGGTCTTCAGTTCAAAATTTTTATCAAGATTATCAAGCTGAGATTCAGCAATTCCTAACTGCTTGATCTTTTCTTTTTTAATCACATTGCTGATATCAGAAATAATTCGTTGCTTAGTGTCAAGTCCTATTTTAGTGTTAACAACCAATCTTATATTTTTTTCTAAATCATCAAAATTCTGACTTGCTATTTGAGGTAAAATCAAAATACCATCTAAAGATTCATTTCCTTTAAGGTTTTTAAGTTTAGATTTTTCATCAGCTGCCGGAACAAAAACGTATTCCAGTTTATCATTGGATTTAAGCTGACCTTTGAAAAGCCCGCTGTTATCTACAACTTCAATAACGTTGTGCGATTCATTGGCTTTAAACATCAATCCAATCACTGCACCAAATCCAATAATCATTAGTGGAGCTAATAACGTCAGGAGAATGAACGATCTTTTCTTAACCTGTGTAAGAAATTCTCTTTTTGTAATTAAATATATATTGTTCATAAACTTAAGAATGATTACTTACGGCATTAATAAACACTTCGTTCATACTCGGAATTTTTTCCTCAAATGATCTTACTTTTCCGGCCTGTACAAGATCAAGCAAAATATCATTTTGATTGACGGTATTTTTCAGGTCAAACGAAATCAGATTATTTTGCTCAGATAAATTGAAAATTTCATACTTATTCTGAAAGTTCTGAAGCTGTTCATTATTGACATCAGAAAGTGTAATTCCAAAAATATTCTTCTTGAATTTTTCTCTTACGTCAAAAACTCTACCGTCAATTATTTTTTTAGAATTGTCAATTAGTGCGACATAGTCACACATTTCTTCCACACTTTCCATTCTGTGGGTAGAAAGAATAATCGTGGTTCCGTTATTTTTAAGTTCGATGATTTGATCTTTAATCAAATTGGCATTCACCGGATCAAAACCTGAAAACGGTTCATCAAGAATCAATAAATGCGGCCTGTGAAGTACAGTCACCACAAACTGTATTTTCTGCGCCATTCCTTTGGATAGTTCAGACAGTTTTTTCTTCCACCATTGATCGATATGAAGTTTTTCAAACCATTTTTTGGCTTCATTCAGGGCATCATTTTTCTTCATCCCTTTCAATTCTCCGAAATAGAGAATCTGATCTCCGACGCTCATATTTTTATATAAGCCTCGTTCTTCAGGCATATATCCAATGTCTTTGATATGATTAGGATTCAGCTTTTCTCCATTGATGAAAACATCTCCGGAATCTGCCTGAGTAATTTGATTAATGATACGGATGAAAGAAGTTTTTCCTGCTCCGTTAGGTCCCAGAAGTCCGTAGATACTTCCTTTCGGCACATGTATGCTAAAATCATCCAATGCTATTTTTTTTCCTGCATTGTAGGTTTTAGTAATATGTTCAGCTTTTAGCATTCAGTTGTTTTTTATAATGAGTATAAAAATAATCCGAAAGTTACGGAATTAAAAGAATTTTGCTAAAAGAAAAAATCCTGATGTTGATCAGGATTTAATATTATTGTTTTACTATCTGAGTAACCTTTTGCGTATTGTCGCTTAGAATGTAGCGAATCAGATACTTTCCGGGTTTTAATTTTTCAATATTGATCTCAGCTCTGTTTGCGTTGACATTATAATTGGCAACCTGTGTTCCTAATATAGAGTAGAAAATAACTGATTTAATTTTTAAAGAAGTATCTTTGGCTTTTACCACCAAAAAATCTTTTGCAGGGTTTGGGTATGCAGTAAGAACCCCGTCATCAGATTTCTGAGAAGTTGAAGATGGTTCTTTAATTTGTGCTTTAATATTGTCGGAAAATCCAACAAAAGCACCCATAAATATAATTAAAAGTAAAAGTTTTTTCATCTAACGTATAATTTGCATAATTATTACTAACAAAAGTAATAAATTCTATAATCATCCACAAGAGTTTTTTATAGAACTTATATTAAATTTGCAATAAATTATTCAAAAAGTATTCCAAAATGATATATTCAAGAAACAGAAGATTGAGAGTAAATGAATCTATGAGAGGATTGGTAAGAGAATGCAGCCTTTCTACAAATGATTTTGTAATGCCAATTTTCGTAATGGAAGGTGAAAATAAAGAAGAAGCAATTTCTTCAATGCCCGGAATTTTCAGACGTAGCATCGATTTAACAGTTAAAGAATGCAAAGAATTATTTTCTTTAGGCGTAAAAGCAGTCAATTTATACATGAAAGTTTCAGAACATTTGAAAGACAACACTGGAAAAGAAGCCTGGAACAAAGATGGATTGATGCAAAATACGATCAAAGCCATCAAAGATGCTGTGCCGGAAATGGTGATTATACCTGATGTTGCCTTAGATCCTTATTCAATCTATGGCCACGACGGAATTATAGAAAACGGAAAAGTCTTGAATGACGCAACCAATGACGCCTTAGCTAGAATGTCCGTTTCTCATGCAGAAGCAGGTGCAGATATTGTGGCACCGAGTGATATGATGGATGGCAGAGTTTTAGTGATTCGTGAAGCATTGGAAGAAAATGGTTTTCATGATGTGGGAATTCTGAGTTATGCTGCAAAATATGCAAGCTCGTTTTACGGACCTTTCAGAAGTGCCTTAGACAGCGCACCGAAAGATAATATGGAAATTCCGAAAGATAAAAAAAACTATCAGATGGATTTTCACAATTCACGTGAAGCATTGAATGAAGTTTTCAAAGATGTCGAAGAAGGTGCAGATATTATCATGATCAAACCGGGTTTGCCGTATTTGGATATCGTTTCTAAAGTGCGTGAAGCCATCGATTTACCGATTGCAGTTTATAACGTAAGTGGAGAATACGCCATGCTGAAAGCCGCAGCACAAAACGGGTGGCTTGATAATGACAAAGCAATCATTGAAAGTTTAACGTGTTTCAAAAGAGCAGGAGCAGATATGATTTTCACGTATGCTGCGAAAGAAGCTGCAATTCTTTTAAACAGGTAATTAGTTTTAAGTTATTCGTTATGAATTATAAGTTATAAGAAAACATTCTTGACTCATAATTCATAACTTTTCACTTATAACTTTCAAAAAATTATTTGAAATCAAAATCTTTCCCTTTGGTGAATTTAGCCGCAAAAGGTGATTGATTTCCCGAATATTTTAAAACAAAATGTTTCTTTGTATCCGTATCAATTTTGGCTTCCACTTCAACATTCTCCGTTTGAAAGCTGACATCCAGGCCAACGCCGGATTCTTTTTCCAGAAAAATTTCTACACTTTCTGCATAGAATAATGACGTGCTTAAATAATTAAATTTAATATTCTTCCGATAGGTTTTTGATTCAGAATCTGTGAATTCAGAATATTTTCTCAGAATTTCTATTCCTGGAGAATCGATGTTGGTAATTCTTGATTTTGTCACGCCGTTGACACGCACAGAAAAACTTTTGGCACTGTTGATGTTTCCATTGATTCCTATATTAAAAAGAGAAGGTAAAGCCAAACCATATTCCACCATACTTTCTTTGGTAAATTCAAAATCAGGAATTAAAGCCGCATATTTTGGAATACTCAAAAGCTGATCTTTCACGGTTTTTAATTGCACATCAGAGAATAGAAATCCGATGAGATTATTGTTGGTTGTTCTCCAGTTTCTGCCGTTCCATTCATAAATTTCGCAAAGCAAAGTATCTGCGGAAGAATGGGGTAGAAGGTCGATATCCTGCCACTTGAAAACCTCTTTTGCGTAAGGTCTGCGGTTGATTAAATTGATGCCGAGATCCAATGCGAGTAAATCGGTCAGTTGTTGATTGTTTTCCATAAAATTTAAATTGTGATTGGTGATTTAAATTTAAGAAAAATATGATTTACTTGAAGCTGGAAAACGAAATTGTTTTAAAATTTACAGCCAGCCTTTTTTGTTGTGAACATAGGTGTCATCAAATTGTTCATCACTCATAAACAGATAAATAATTCCCTCGATAAATGGGATAATTGAAGCTACACCACAAGTAACAACATTTAATACTAATTGAATAACTCCTTCTTTTGTATATCCCAAATAGAATTTGTTTAGAGCTAGCCAACCGACAAGAAGACCTAAAAGTGCGGCCGGAATTTTCTTTTCTGATTTATAAGGCATATTATTTTGCTGTTGAGTATTGCCGTCTTTTGTATAACCGTAATTTTCCATAATAAATTTTTGTTGTGTCTGATAAGTAGTATTAATACAGGCATCGTTACAGAAGATTTTAGGATTAATGAAAAATTAATGTTGATTTATTAAATTATCATAAAACTGAGGTAAGGAATTTTTAATCTGAAATTTAAATTCAAAAAAACTTTATCTTTGCCTCTATGATTTTACGAGGAGAAAACTTAATCAAAGAATACGGTCCCAAAAAAGTTGTAAAAGGCGTTTCTGTACAGGTTCAGCAGGGAGAGATTGTAGGTTTGCTGGGTCCGAACGGAGCCGGAAAAACCACTTCATTTTATATGATCGTAGGTTTGGTAAAGCCAACTTCAGGAAAAATTTTTCTGGACAAACAGGAAATCACGACCGATGCAATGTACCGAAGAGCGCAAAAAGGAATCGGTTATCTGGCTCAGGAAGCTTCCGTTTTCAGAAAGCTGTCTGTGGAAGATAATATTATGGGAGTTTTGCAACTGACGAAACTTTCAAAACGTGAGCAGCAGATCAAATGTGATGAGCTGATTGAAGAATTTTCATTACAACACGTCAGAAAAAATCGTGGTGATTTACTTTCCGGAGGTGAAAGACGTAGAACGGAAATCGCAAGATGTTTGGCAACGAGCCCGAGTTTTATCCTTTTGGATGAGCCTTTTGCCGGAGTTGACCCGATTGCCGTTGAAGATATTCAGAAAATTGTACGAAGCCTGACTGATAAAAACATCGGGATTCTGATCACCGATCACAACGTACAGCAGACGCTGGCGATTACGAACAAGACATACATTATGTTTGAAGGTAAAATCCTGAAAGAAGGTCTTCCTGAAGAACTGGCAAACGATCCGCAGGTAAGAGAGGCGTATCTGGGTGAGAATTTTGTTTATCAAAGTATTTTTGACAAGCCGAGCAAGAAAAAACATGCGTACAATATCTGGGCAGGAAATTTTGATTCTAAATCTCAGTTTCAAAGCTTTGTTGATGAAAATTTTGCTCAGTTTGATGATTTACGATTGATGCATGGGTTTGAAGATATCAGTTTTGCATCTTTGGGAAATTCAGAAATTCAGCACATTTTCAATGACGTTGTTGATAAAAATGCTAATAACTCTTTTGTTTTTCAGCGTAAGGAAATCAATTCTCAATATTCTTTGGAGCAGGCAGAAGCGGAATCTAAAGCAGCAAGTAAGTCTGATCTTCATTATCTAACGACCTATGTTTACGAGGGGTAATTTTTTCTATAATTTATTTAGAGAATTAATTTTTGAACACTAAGTTCACAAAGTTTATTTAAAAAATTCTGTGTAAGTCTCACTAAGCCGCTAAAGCTTATATAAGTTTTAGACTGTTGAATTTGTTTTAAAAAAAACTTCGTGAGCGTTTATAAGTGAAACGGCTTTGTGAAACTTGTAACATCTAATTTGAGAAAAAAACTTTGAGTACTCTGTGTTCAAATTAAATCAGCAAATTGAAAGTCTGAATGTTAGCATTTTGCTTAATGATTTACTTCAGTAAAACTTAAAAAATCTAAAGCAAATTGATTCTTAAAACTTAATGTCCTTAATGTTTTAAAATTTAACATTACATTTAGTTTTAAAATTAAGTAAATCATTTGCTGAAAAATATAATAAAACGTACCTTTTCTCTGAGAAGCGGTACGTTTTTCTTTTAAAACCAATTCATGGCAAAACCTTTTACAAGAGCACTGAGTATTTTCGGGATTTACAGACAACTGAAGCCTTTTATCAAACCGTATCGTTTGATGATTTATGGGACATTATTTCTTACATTTTTGGGAGCAATAACGGCTCAGGTAAATGCTGTGGTTTTAAAGTACACGGTTGACGAAGTTGAGAAGTTAACCAAACTTCCCAGCCCGATGTCGGAAGGAATCCATGTTCTTTTGGTGATCTCTGCGATACTTTTAGGAAAAGAAATTGCCAATATTTTTATAAGCTTCGGGCAGAAATTTTATGGTGAAAAAATCAGGATTAATGTAAGTTCAGTTTTAGCACAATCAGCAATCGATAAAATTTTAACCTACAAAGTTGCTTACTTCAGTGACGAAAACCATGCTTCAGGAAAACTGCAGACCAGAATCGACCGTGGAATTGAAAGTTTAACCAAGCTTGTTCAGAACTTTTTCATCGATATTTTGCCTATGTTTTCAAATGCGATTATCGCTTTGGTCATTATGTATATGCAGAATGTGTATGTAGGGTTGGTTTCTACGATTATCGTTCCGATTTACTTTTATGTCACTTCAATGCAGGCTAAAAAATTGGGTGGTGTGAGAAGGCAACTGAGAAATCAGCGTGAGCAGAAGACTTCAGGATTATTAAATTTAATCAATTCTATTTTAGTGATTAAAAGTTTTGTCCGTGAAAAATTTGAAGGCAAAAAACAGTACGATCTCCAGATGCAACTGATGGAGAGCCAGATGTACACCCGGAAAACAAGTTTTATCTACGAAGGTTTAAAAACATTCATCGAGCAGATTGGGGTGGTTTTGATTATTTTACTGACTGTTTATCTGGTACTGAATCAGCAAATGACAATTGGTGCCATTATGCTTCACATCATGTTGTTCAATAACGTTTCTTCGCCTATCAGACAGCTTCACAGAATTTATGATGATATGAATGATGCAATGATTTATGCTGAAGGTTATTTCGAAATTTTAAATGCGGATAACGAAGAAGAACCCAACGGAACTTTTGTTGAAAACGAGATTACAGGAAATTTTGAATTAAAAAATGTCAACTTTACTTATCCAAACGGTACAAAAGCATTACACAATGTTTCCATGGTCATTGAAAACGGGAAAACCACAGCTTTAGTCGGCTTAAGTGGTGCCGGGAAATCTACAATCATCAATCTTTTATGTAAATTTTATCTTCCCGATTCCGGTGAAATTTTGTTGGATAAAGTGGATTTAAACCAATATGATAACACCTTTTTACGAGGAGATTTAGGACTGGTTTTACAGAAAAACCATATTTTTCAGGGAAGCATTGAAGACAATATCCGCTACGGAAATATGAATGCGGGTTTTGAGCAAATTGAAGAAGCCGCAAAAAAAGCCTATCTCCACGATCAGATCTTAGATTTACCCGAAAAATATCAGCATGATGCCACGCAACTTTCTGGCGGACAGCAACAGAGAATTGCGATTGCAAGATTATTCCTGAAAAATCCACCCATTATTTTCCTGGATGAACCCACTGCAAGTCTCGATGCCATCGCAACCGAACAGATTAAAAATTCATTAGATGCGATCAAAGAAGGAAGAACAGTGGTGATTATTTCACATTCACTTTCCCAGATTTTAGATTCCGATAAAATTTATGTGATGAAAAAAGGACACGTCGTAGAAAGCGGAACTCATGATGAACTGGTACAAATGAACGGGACGTACAGAGAAATTTTTGATGCTTCTGCAAGGAGCTTGAATCTCGATAAACTGGTGAATTCTTTTAAGAATTAGTTCTGTTAATTGATCATTTTATAATTTACTTGACTGGAATGTTCCAGTTGCTTTATTAACGCAAAGTTTAATTAAAAGCATCACATTTTTCAGAAGCAGAGATTGCGACAAGTCGCCTAAGCTTGAAAAAAAGATAGCTTAAAATCAATTTATTGATTACCCTTTGCTCCTTAAGATATCACACAAAGAAATAAATCTTTGCGTTTAAAAACTTACAGATTACATTTGCAAAATAATGAACGACCATTACCTCAAAAAAATTGACCGCGTCACCGCCATTCTCACCCAATTACAGTCAAAACCGATTGTAAGAGCACAGGATTTGGCTGAAAAATTTGAAGTAAGCGTAAGAACAATCTATCGTGATGTAAAAACTTTGGAAAACGCAGGGATTCCGATTGTTGGTGAAGCGGGCAGCGGTTATTCTTTGATGGACGGCTACAAACTTCCGCCCGTCATGTTTACCAAAGAAGAGGTCTTAAGTTTTATTACTGCGGAAAAACTTATGCAGAAATTTTCGCACGAAAGTCTGGGAAATCATTACAAAACGGCAATGGAAAAACTGCGTTCAGTGCTGAGAAATTCAGATAAAAATTTAATTCAGAATATTGAAAATCAGATTGATATTTTTGATTACAGTCCAAAATCTGATGATTCCATAAAAAACGTTATCCCGATTATTTTGGAAAGTATTGCCGAGAAAAAACAGCTTTCTATTGAATATCAAAACGTTAATGAAGATATTTCTACCCGTACCATTGAAGCGGTTGGAATCTTTTATGAGTTTACCTACTGGTACATCATGGCTTTTTGTACGTTAAGAAAAGATTTCAGACAGTTTAGAGTCGACAGAATTTTGAGAATTTCAAAAACAGAGACTTCTTTTTCACAGGAATACGGGAAAATCAATGATCACCGAAGAGTTGCCTCAAATACGACCACCAAAGTAAAATTATTGGTTGATAAAAAAATCATGGGATATCTCGTCAATTCCAAAGGCTACTATGGATTGATCGATGAGAAAGAAACCAAGTACGGCATAGAAATGACCTTCGAAACTGAGTGGATTGATGAAGGGTTTCCGCGGTGGCTGATTACTTTCGCAGACTACGCCACGATTCTGGAACCGGAATTATTAAAAACTAAAATGAACAATTTAGTTCAAAAACTTTCAGAAAAGTTATCGTAAAAAATCTCCCCCAGATTGCACAGATCATCACAGATTTTTTGAATTTAATCTGCTTCATCTGCAAAATCTGCGGGAGTAATATATTCGCAAAGATAATGCGTAAATCCGCGCGATCTGTGGGAAGCCTTAGAATCTTTCCCAGAAGAACGGCGGCTCAATTCCCAGTGCTCTCAAATAGACAAATCCCTGTCCACGGTGATGCACTTCATTATCCACAAAATAAAGAATATTCTGATACACCGGAAATTCGTACTGACCAAATAAGTTGAACGTTTCCTGAAATCTTTCTTCTGAAATCTGATTAAAATAATGGTTAATGACTTCCGTTTCAGAATCCCATTTTGCAAGAATTTCTTCTTTCGTTTTCGGCTGAAAAGCTTCTTCAGAAAACTCTTCGATTTGTGTTTCGACGATTCCTTTTAAAGCCGGACCTCCAATGCTGATTAATTCAACGGCTAATTTGGCAAACGGTCTCATTCCGCCAATCGAAAACTCGAATAATTCTTTTTCAGGGAACATTTCAATGACTCTTCTTGTAAGGTTTCTGTGTCCTTTCCAATGTTCTAATAATTGTCCTGAAGAGATAAACTGTGTCGTTGCTGTTGCTGTAGTTGTCATAATTTTTGTTTTAAGTTGTTAATCTTATGACAAAGATAATTCGTGTTGATGACAACAGTTTGTCAGTAGGATTTTTGATGTTTAAAAAATATTTTAAATTTTTCAAATAATTAAATATTTCTCACGTTAGATGGATATCCGATACACAAATGTTTCCTTAGTAAATATGTAGAGGTAGATAAATAATTTTGAATGAGGCCAATCTTTCGGGGTTGGTCTTTTATTATGGGTAATGAGTAGTGTTTTTAATGAGTAATTTTTTTAGGAGCTATTCCGGCTATCCGCTGTATCTTTTTTTGTAGCGGTCTCCGCTCTGCTGCGTCCACTACAAAAAAAGGATGCCGCTTCTATCCGGGCTAGGAATTCAGATTTTTTCAGAACATTGGGGTTTTCATTTTTTCTTTTTGTAAAATAAACTAATTTAGTCTTATGAAAATTTACACCAAAACAGGCGACAAAGGACAAACCGCTTTGTACGGCGGAACTCGTGTCTCTAAAGCCAGCGCCAGAGTAGAAAGCTATGGAAATATTGATGAACTCAATTCCTTTATCGGAATTTCAAAGAGCCATATTATGGACGATGATGTTTTAAAACAACTGAAGAAAATTCAGTTTGATTTATTTACAGTCGGTTCTGAAGCCGCAACTCCGGTTGATAAACTGATGTTGGCGAATGGAAAATCACGTCTGCCATTAATTATTTCCGATACAGAAATTGAAGAATTAGAAAATTGGATGGATGCTTTTGAAGAAAAATTAGAACCGCTTCAATATTTTATCCTGCCCGGAGGTGGAAAATCAGCCACTTTTTTACATGCTGCAAGAACGATTTGCAGAAGAGCAGAACGCTCATTGGTTTTCTTAAATGAATCTGAAGAAGTACGCCCTGAACTCATTAAATATTTAAACAGACTTTCAGACTATCTTTTTGTTTTGGCAAGATACATTTCAAAAATCAACAACGAGCCGGAAGAATACTGGAATCCGAATGAAAGGTAATATGAACAAAATATTTCTAATATTCTTTTTTCTAATTTCTTACTCTGTTTTTTCTCAGGATATTACGGTTTATCTTGATGAAGGAGATGAATTGATTTCAAAAAATAAATTTTCTGACGCTGAGAATACTTTCAGAAAAGGTTTAAAAGAAAATCCCGAAAATCCGATTTTAAAATCACAACTGGCTTTAACGCTCATCAATCAGGATAAGAATGATGAGGCCGAAAAAGTTATCAATGAAATTTTAACTCTACAACCGGAATTTACCGCCGCACTCTGGTACGGCGGCATTAATCAATTCAATAAAAAAGAACCGGATTTCAGAAAAGCAATTTCTTATTTTGAGAAAGCCTACAACCTAATCGATGTGAATTCGGGACAATATTCTGGAGTTAATTATTACATCGGAATGTCATACAGAAAACTTTTGTACAGAGAAGGTGTAACTTATAGTGAGGTAGACAGAATGCTCGAGACGTATAAGAAATACATTGAATTGCAGCCTAATGCCGAAGATATCATCGATGCGAGAAGTTTTGTGAAAAAAGTGGAAGAGAAAAGACCTGGAAAAAATGTAGGAAAATGGATCATCACCACAGAGCAAAATGTTGAAGGATTAATCAATAAAACAACAGCTCAATGACGAAAGTTTTATTATTCATCAACGGAGACACTCCGAAGTCATTTCCTGATCCTGAAAATTATGATCTGATTGCCTGTACCGACGGCGCATTTCATTATCTGAAACAGTTGGGTTTTCCTTTAGAAAAATTAGATTTTATTTCCGGCGATTTTGACTCACATTCCGGTGCCGATGAAAATGTATATGAAGATAAATTTATCTATACTCCCGATCAGGAAAAGACCGATTTTCATAAAGCATTGGAGATTATTGAAGAAAAAGGCATTAAAAATATCGATGTTTTTGGTGGAAGTGGAGGAGAACAGGATCATTTTTTAGGAAATCTGACGGTTGCTTTTACTTTTAAAGAAAATTTAAACATCAAGTTTTACGATGAATTTTCAAAGTATTTTTTTATACCTAAAGCTTTTGTACTGAAAGATGTAAAAAACAAACTGATTTCATTGTATCCTTTTCCAACTGTTGAAAACGTAACAACTAAAGGTTTAAACTGGGCTTTAGTCAATGAAAATCTGAGTGTTACCGCAAGAATAGGGACAAGGAATTTTGCTGTGGAAGATGATGTTTTGATTGAATATCAGAAAGGAGATTTACTCGTCTTTGTTGGCCGGAATTATCTCTGATTTTTACATAGAAAATAACGATTTCAGTAATTTCAAATCTGTGGAAACTTTAAGAAAATTTAAAACTAAAAAATCAATCTTTTTTAGCAATTTTGCATTCTTAATTCACTTGTCAAAAAATGAAAATAAAATACTCGGAACTTATTGATCAGACATTGTATTTCCCAACGGAAGAATTCAATGTTTCTGAGAACAATTTGTCTTTTCACGATATTCCATTGATGGAAGTTGTTGAGAAGTTTGGAACGCCTCTTAAGGTAAGTTACCTCCCGAAGATTTCTCAAAATATCCAAAAAGCAAAAGGCTGGTTTAAGGAAGCTTTTGAGAAAATCGATTACAAAAAAAATTACAGATACTGTTACTGTACAAAATCCAGCCATTTCAAATTTGTGATTGAAGAAGCTTTGAAGAATGATATTTCGATTGAAACTTCTTCAGCTTACGACATGGATATTGTGAAATCTCTTTATAATGAAGGGAAAGTCACGAAAGATATTGAAGTGATCTGCAACGGTTTCAAAACCGATGATTATCTGGCGAAAATTTCGGATATGATCAACAGTGGTTTTGAAAACATCACTCCGATTTTGGATAATTACCGTGAGCTTGATAAATTAACGGAAAGCATCGACACGACATTCGACATCGGAATCAGAATCGCATCCGAGGAAGAACCGAAATTCGAATTTTATACCTCAAGATTAGGGATAGGATACAAAGATATCATTCCGTATTACAGTCAGAAAATTGCAGAGCATCCGAATGCAAGACTAAAAATGCTGCACTTTTTCATCAATACCGGAATCAAGGACACCGCATATTACTGGAATGAATTGTACAAATGTCTTCGTGTATATGCACGTTTGAAGAAAATTGCTCCTGAAGTGAATTCATTAAATATTGGTGGAGGTTTCCCAATCAAAACTTCTCTTAATTTCGATTACGATTACCAATATATGGTGGAAGAAATCGTCTCTCAGATCAAGAAATTCTGCGAGGAAGAAGGAGTAGAAGAACCGAATATTTATACAGAGTTCGGAAGTTTTACCGTTGGAGAAAGCGGTGCAAATTTATATAAAATCATTTCTCAGAAACGTCAGAACGACAGAGAAAAATGGAATATGATCGATTCATCTTTCATGACGACACTTCCTGATACTTGGGCTATTTCAAGACACTTCATCATGCTTCCTCTCAATCGTTGGGAAGATTCTTACGAAAGAGTTTTCCTGGGTGGGCTGACTTGTGATTCAGATGATTATTATAATTCTGAACAGCATACCAATGCTATTTATTTACCTGTTTTCAGCGATACAAAGCCTTTGTACATAGGTTTCTTCCACACCGGAGCGTATCAGGAAACGATTGGTGGTTATGGCGGAGTTCATCACTGTCTGATGCCTCAGCCGAGACATATTCTGATTCAGAAAGATGAAAATGGAGAATTCCAGTATGAAATCTTTAGAGAAAGACAGGAACCTGAAGATATTTTGAAGATATTGGGTTACTAAGTTATTGCGAGAAGCGAAGCGACGAAGCAATCTTATCAATAGGAATGGGTATGTCATCCTGAGCTTGTCGAAGGAAGCCTGTTTTCATAAAATAAAATATCAATTGGCTTTAGCCAAAACTTATTTAAAACATTGCTCTCAAATTTTGAAAGCAATGTTTTTTTATTTAAAAGAATTTCGAAATCTTATCAACTTCCAGTTCAGTATAATCTGAGACAATAATATTCGCTAAACTGTAGTCCTGATTATGGGTATGCAGACTTTTATACGCCGCACAAAAAATATTTGCATGATGAGCTGCCAAAATTCCATTGGTAGAATCTTCAATGACCATGCAGTTTTCAATAGGTTCATGAGCCATTTCAGCTGCTTTAAGAAAAATTTCCGGATGAGGTTTTGATTCTTTCAGATCGGCACCGCTGATCTTTCCGCTGAAATATTTTTCTAATTCAAATTTCTCAAAAACCATATTGATGGTGATCATCGTTGCGGAAGAAGCAAGAATTAATGTGATTTCGTTTTCGTAATAATGTTGAATCAGTTCTCGAACTCCCGAAATTAAATCAAACTCTTCATCATGATAAAAATAATCTTTGAAGTGCGCTCTCTTAATTTCTGCAATCTCTTCAAAGGTTTGTGAAAGATTGAATTGATGAATTAACGTTTCGCAAACTCTTTTTGTGGAAGCACCGGTGAAGGAGGTGTAAAGTTCTTCCGAAACGTCGATTCCTAATTGATTGAATGTTTTGAAATACGCTTTTCTGTGCAAAGGTTCTGTATCTACAATAACGCCATCCATATCGAACAGCACAGCTTTTAAGGACATGTTTTGAATTTTTTACAAAGGTAGGGAATTTGACTGGAAGCCTGAAGATGGAGGAGCGAGAAGAAGTATCCATAAAGTGAAGAATTTAGCAGCTATTTTGTATTAATCTGCGAGAGTTAAAATTAATAAAATCTAAAAACCAAATATTTGTTTAATGTGCAACGTATAAAATTTCTGGCTTCCATCATCCAACTTCCAGCTTTCTCCTAACTTCTTCTTATCTTTGCTGCTAATATTTTAATCTTTAAATCATTTAATTTTTTAATTATAAATTATGAAAACATACGCAGGAATTCCTGAAGAAAATGCTTCATTAGAAAATTCAAAAGTAGTTTTGGTAACAGTTCCTTACGACGGAACTTCAACATGGGGAAAAGGTGCCGACAAAGGTCCTGAATTGTTTTTGGATGCTTCCGAAAACATGGAGTTGTATGACATCGAAACGGGAACTGAGCCTTATCTTGAAGGGGTTTATTTAGCAGGGGAAGTTTCTGAGAATTCTACTCCTGAAGCAATGACAGAAGCGGTTTATCAGAAAACAAAAGAACTTTTGGCAACAGATAAATTATTCACACTTTTTGGCGGGGAACATTCTGTTTCTATCGGTTCTATTCGTGCGGTGGGAGAAAAATTTGAAAATCTTACGGTTTTACAGTTAGATGCTCATACAGATCTTCGTCCGGAATTCCACGGTTCTACTTCTAATCATGCTTGTGCAGTTTTTGAAGCAAATCAGAAACATAATTTGGTGCAAGTCGGAATTCGTTCAATGGATGTTGAGGAAGTTGAATATTTACCGGAAGGAAGAGTGTTTTTCGCTCACGAGATTGCCAACAACGAAAACTGGGTGAATGATGTTTTAGAAAAAGTTTCAGGAAACGTTTATATTACCATCGATTTGGATGCTTTTGATCCGTCAATCGCACCTTCAACAGGAACTCCGGAACCAGGTGGTTTACAATGGTATCCAACTTTAGAATTATTAAGAAAAGTTTTCGAAAAATGTAATGTTGTTGCTTTTGATATTGTTGAATTGATGGATTCTGCTTATTCAAAACCAAGTGCATTTTTAGCAGCAAAACTATATTATAAAATGTTAGCGTATTATCACATCAACAAAGGCTAAATTCCGCAGGAAATGGATTTTTTCTTTCAGTTTTTCTTTGGAAATTTGTGATACAAACAAAATTAAATGTTCACACAAGACGAAATAGATTATCAGAGAATTGCCAAAGCGATAGAATTTATTCAGAGCAATTTTAAACTTCAGCCTAATTTGGATGAGGTTGCTGAAAAAGTTAATTTGAGTCCGGCACATTTTCAGAGAATATTTACAGATTGGGCAGGAACAAGTCCGAAGAAATTTTTACAGTTCATCAGCCTTGAACATGCAAAAAATCTATTGAAAGAAGAAAAAGCCACGCTGTTTGATGCAGCTTTAGAGACCGGGTTTTCAAGTACGAGCAGGTTGCACGATCTGTTTGTAAAGATTGAAGGAATGTCACCTGCAGAATATAAAAACGGTGGAAAAAATTTAAATATCAATTACAGTTTTTCTGAAAGCCCATTTGGAAAAATGATCACAGCTTCCACCGAAAAAGGAATCTGTTATATGGTTTTCGAAGAAGATAAAGAAAATGCATTGAGAGATTTACAAAATAAATTTCCCAATGCATCTTTTTTTGAAAAAACGGATGAGTTTCAGTTAAATGCATTATCCATTTTTAATAAAGACTGGACAAAATTGAATACCATCAAACTTCATTTAAAAGGAACCGATTTTCAGCTGAAGGTTTGGGAAAGTTTATTAGCGATTCCGATGGGGAAATTATCAACGTATGGAAATTTAGCCGATAAAATTGGAAATCCTAAAGCTTCAAGGGCAGTCGGAACTGCAATTGGAAGTAATCCTGTTGCATTTTTGATTCCATGTCATCGTGTTATCCAGTCTACCGGAAATATCGGCGGTTATATGTGGGGAAGTGATAGAAAACAGTTGATAATTGGCTGGGAAAGTTCGAAGGTTTATTTGGAAGATTAGAATTGAATTATTTTTTGAACCATTAAGATTTGTTTTTAAAAAGTTAAGTTTAATTAAGGAAAATCAAATAGATTTTAATGAAGTTGACTGCTTAAAGCGAAGTTCAACTTAACCATCTCAACTCATTAATAGAATCTTAATGGTTTAAAATTAAATATTGAAATTTAAAGATGAATTTATTCGACGACATACAAGATTTCCCCATTAATATTCTTCCCAAAGATGGAGTTACAGACTATTACGGTAAGATTTTTTCCGATGAAGAATGCGAAAAATATTATCAGTATTTGTTTAATCAAATTCCGTGGGAAAATGACGAGGCAGTTATTTTTGGAAAATTAATTTTAACCAAAAGAAAAGTCGCATGGTTTGGAGAAAAAAAGTTCGAATACACCTATTCAAACAGAACAAAATGTGCCAAGCTCTGGACTCCCGAATTGTTAGCTTTAAAACAAAAATGTGAGGAAGTTACCGGCGAAACATACAATTCATGCCTTTTGAATTTATACCACGACGGAAGCGAAGGAATGGCTTATCACAGTGATGCTGAAAAAGATTTAAAAAAGCACGGAGCAATTGCTTCTTTAACTTTCGGAGCTGAAAGAAAATTCTCTTTCAAACATAAAGTTTCCAAAGAAAGAATTGATATTTCATTGGAAAACGGAAGTTTATTGGTAATGAAAGGAACCACTCAGGAAAACTGGCTTCACAGACTTCCGCCAACCACAAAAGTAAAAACTCCAAGAGTAAATTTGACGTTCAGAACGATTGAGGAATAAAAAAAGCAGTGCAAAATTGCACTGCTATTCTTTACAAGCTTAATTTTGTTAACTTCTAACTTCTAACTTCTAACTTCTAACTTCTAACTTCTAACTTCTAACTTATTTCAAAACCTCAACTTCAATCGCACTGTCATCGAAAACCTTAATAAACGCTTTCGTATAATCTTCCTTCGTTGCAAAATTCGGATTAGCCATAAATTTCTGTGGATTCACCGAGAAAAGAGGAAACCAGGTAGAAGAAATCTGAATCTGAATTTTATGTCCTTTCTTAAATGTATGCACCACATCCTGCAATCTGAAATTCACGGCAGTTTTTTGATTAGCGACCAAAGCTTCAGGTTTTTCTCTTGAATTTCTGAATCTTGCCGGCATAATCTCGCTTCTTACCATTTGGTGATAATTTCCGTAAATCACACCATCTTTCTTTTCGGCTGGCTTAAAATCTTCAGGATACACATCAATTAATTTTACGGCAAAATCAGCATCTGTAGAAGTGGAAGCAATATTTAATTTCGCTAAAATTTCTCCCGCAAAAGTCATGTCTTCCGATAGAACATCCGTTGTGAAAGTCAATACATCAGGTCTTCCAACTGCAAATCTTTGATCTTCCGACATATAATTTCTTGGCGTAAATCCATTAAAATCTTTCAGATTGTCAGAACTTAAAACCGGATTGTTCGGGTCACTGTAATATTCTGATGATCCTTGCCCGACAATGTTTTTTAAAGTTCCCTTGGCTAAATAGAAGTTTACTTTCTGAGCATTTTTTGGTGGATATTGAGTAAATTCTTTCCATTCTTTGGCGCCAGTGTCATACATTAAAGCTTCCGGTAAACCGGCGTCTTCTTTTGTATTCCCTTTTAAATAATGATTAAAAAATTTCGTTTCAATATTTTTTTGGTAATACGTTGCAATGCTGTCTCCGAAATAGATTTGATTATGAAAATGCTTTCCTTCCTCACGTCCCCATCCTCCATGAGAAAATGGTCCCATTACGATGGTGTTTTTAGCTTTCGGACTTGTTTTTTCAATGGTTTTATAAATATTTAAAGGCCCTGAAAGATCTTCCGCATCAAACCAACCTCCAACGGTCATTACTGCATGACTGATATTTTTCAGATGTGGTAAAAGCCCTCTTTTCTGCCAAAACTCATCGTAATTGGGATGATTCATAATTTCGGTCATGAAGAAATTATCTTTATAATATTTTTCGTAACCGTCTTTCAAAGTTCCCATATCTCGGTAGAATTTTAAACCGTCTTCCGAGGTAGATTTAATCATAGAATCCGAATACCATGCTTTGCTTTCGGATTTTGTTTTCTGAACTCCAAACACTGGAAAGGTTTTAAAATAACCCAACATAAATTTTCCGTTGTGAAGAAAATCATCGTTCCAAAAGTCAGAAATCGGAGCTTGTGGTGAAGAAGCTACCAAAGCCGGATGTTGCGCCAAAGTTCCTACAGCTGTGTAAAATCCGGGATAAGAAGTTCCGTATTGACCAATTTTTCCGTTGTTGTGTTTGACGTTTTTTATTAAATATTCTATCGTGTCGTAAGTATCGGTGCTTTCGTCGACATCTTTCTTTGTTTTTCTTTCAACCTGCGGTGTCATATTGGTGAAAGTTCCTTCACTCAAGTATCTTCCTCGAACATCCTGATAAACAAAAATATATTTGTCATTCATCAGATATTTATTCGGGCCGAGACTTCTGCGGTATTCATTTTCACCATACGGTGCAATGCTGTAGCAGGTTCTTTGCATCAGAAAAGGATATTTATTTTTATTTGAAATATCTTTTGGGGTATAAACTGCTGTGAAAAGTTTTATACCATCACGCATCGGAATATAAAATTCCTGTTTTGTAAAATTATCTTTTACATAAGTGTCTTGTGGTTGAGTCTGCGCATTCCCAAATAGGAAAAGCAAAAGCAGTAAAAATGAATATCGGAAGTTCATAGATGAAATTTGCTGCTAATTTAATGATTAAATAGTTTTGGAGGTTCTGCTTTGGAAATGATATGCAGAGAAATGAAAAAGAACGGAATTTCTTCTGGTCTTTTGGTAAGTCTTAATAGTTTTGCTCGTGTCAGATGATCTATGTGTTTCTAAATTTTTTTTGAAGCTTCTTCGATCCATTCAGATAGCTTTTGATAATCTTTTAGCTCAATTTGCCATTTATATTTCTCAGCTAATTCCCAAGCACCTTTAGTAAATTTGGACGTTGTAATTAGACAAGATTTTGTTGCTTTATATTCATTATGAGCCCAAAGTAAATTTCTTACAGGATCTACTCCAACTTTATTTGACCATTTTTTTGCCTGAATTAGATATCTTTCTTGTCCAAATGATGTTGATTTATTCAATGCAATAATATCAATGCCTCCATCTTTTGATCCTTTTAAAACTTCTACTTCATATTCAAATTTCTCCAATATTTTTGCTAAAAGCAATTCAAAGTTTCTCCAATTAATGGCTTTAGCTAATTCTTCGTTACTTATTATTTCTTTATAAATTTGTAAATCAATATCATTCAAATCATATTTTCTTACTTTTTCATTATTAATAAGAATATTTTGGACTTGCTGAAGAATTATCTCCCTATGATTATTATTCCAGCAGAATATTCATACCAATTATAAATAGGATTGTTGAAATAAAAATTTTCATCAGAATATATTCCTGCTTTACTATTTTCTATATAAAATTCATCATCATCATCTAAATTGAAAGTAGGATTCTGAAGAGTGTCATAAACAATGTTTAATAATGCCGATCCTAAATCTTTACCTTTTAAATCGGTATTATAGTAGTTTGCTAATATGACACTGCTTCTTTCATATTTATTCATTTCAATTAAATATTCCAATTCATCATTTAGAAGAAAATGAGAATTATATTGTTTCTTAATGTCATTAGTTATGTATTCTAAAATGGAATCCATAATATCTATATTAATAAAATCTCTATCTTTCAATTACTTAAATTTTAAAATTAAATTATTATCTGGATTAAATTAATGTTGATTTTAATGACTAAATATACAAAACGTCACAAAAATAACGTCATTTAAACTAACAATTTCATTCCCATCCAGCCTCACTCTACATAAAGTAAAAACACCTCTGCTTATCCTTACAATCAAAATACACAAAGAACAAACAGGTAAGTTTCAATTCATAATCACTTGACATTAAATTAAAACAGGGGTGTTTGCCCTTTCTGTCAACTTACATTGAGTTCAAACAACGGTGTTTGTGTTTAAATGCAATTTATTTTATATTTGATTGAAGTAATTATTCAATTATTAACAATAAAAACACATTTGACGTATGAAAATTTCATTACAAAGAGTAAGCACCAAAGATTTGGCGACACTCACAGAAAGAACAATCACTGTCTCAGCTTCGGGAAAATATCCGGTCTTGACAAATCATCCTTTGATAAACGAGCTCACTACGCATTATGCAGATTATGATGCGGTTTATGCCAAGAAAACTTTTAGCGGAAAAGGGAAAGATGTTGCAGCGGCAGACCATGACAGAGACGTTGCTTTCAGCTCTCTCAAAGCTTTTTTAAATGGATATCGACAAGTTGTTTCGGTGCCGAATTTTCAGGATGCGGAAGATTTGTATCAGGTTTTTGTACAGTTTGGTTTAGACCTCGACCGGATGAGCTATTCTTCGCAAACGGCTCAGATGAAAAAATTAATTGAAGAGCTCGAACTTCCTGCAAATACTCAGAAAATTACCAATCTGTCTTTATCTGTTGCTTTTACAGAGATGAAAACCAAGCATGAATATTTTGAAGATATTTTCGAAGAACAGACAGAAGCTAATGCAGGTCTTCGACAAATGGAAAGCGCATCATCAGTACGCCGAAGTTTAGAAAAAACGTTGAAATCTTATTTTGCGATGATTACCGCTTTAAAAGATGTTCCCGATTGGAAAGATGCTTATGCTGAGGTTAATGAGTTGGTAAAAGCTGCAAAAAATTCTACTGTTGCAAGAAAAAATAATGGGTCTGCTATATAGGTGACATGACGCAGGTTTTTTGGAGTACACAAGATAACTAAAAAAAGAAAATGACCAGAATTTCTTCTGATCATTTCCAAATATATAAAAGGTTGGTTTGGTCTCTTAAAGCAGTATTATCCGGCGTTGACTTGTATTCAAAATCATTGCCAAAAACTTACATTTATGAAAGTAATCTAAAAAAATAATCCAAGCCAATGATTTACAGATGTATTAAATAGGCTAAATAAAAAACACCTCCAAAAAGGAGATGTTTACTTTTATAAAATGATGTTTTTATAAATTTATGCTTTCAAATATCTTGAGTATGCGTAACCTTCCTGTCCGTCAGCGGTTTTTACTTTCCACCAATCGTCAGAAGTTTGCTCTACTAAAGTAACTGAAGAACCTTTTTCCGCTTTACCGACAATAGCAGCTTCTGTAGAAGGCTCCTGTCTGATGTTCAGGTTAGAGTCTTCTGTTGCGATCGTAAGTGCTGCACCCGCTGCAAGACCTGCCACCTGTACATCGATATTGATATCTGATGCAGAATACGTAGAGTCGATTGCTCCTAATGCGTTCCAAACTGCATCTTTTGCTGCAGTATTAGAAGCGTTTCCTGAAACATAAAGAATACCGTCCTGCTCCTGAACCTGAAGATTTGAAACTCCCGCAGACTGAGCCGCAGAAACCACACTTGAATATTTATCTTGTAATGTGCTCATCTTTAATATTATTTTACAACCAAATTATTATTGTATTTTCCAATTTTTAAAGCATCTACAGATTCTTTAATTTTTCTTGCCTGCTGTGAAGAGACATTTCCTGTAAGTGTTAATTCTCCATTTACGGTTTCAACTTTTACAGAAGGGAAATCTTTAACAGCATCTTTTACTTTCTGCTGAACCATAGGATCTGCAGCTGGAGTAGTGGTTACGGGTTCAGAAGCAGTTACAGCAGGAGCAATAGTTGCCATATCGTGTACATCTTTTACCCCTTTGATTTCTTTCAGAGATTTGATAGCTGCATCTTTTTCAGCTTGCGAAGTGAATGTTCCTCCTAAATGAGCAACACCTTCTTTTACTTCTACTGTTGCAGCAGGATTAGCAGCAACAATTGTAGTAGCTGAGGTCTGAAGATCAGCATCAGATACTTTCTTTTTACACGAAATAGATCCAAACGATACTGCCAAAGCTAAGGCAGACATTGCGATTGTTTTTTTCATAATTTATTTTATTTAATGTTTTAATTACTCTCAAATGTAATAATAAAATCTATACCATTGATGTGAAAAACAAATAAAATTGTCAAGCTTTTAATTTAATTCTTTCATTATCTGTATCTTAATTTTTCCCTGTTGAATTTTAAGTAATTTTAACATTAGTTTAGGCTTAATTAATAAAACCATTATATTTGTGGCAATTGAACTTTATATATGAAAGGACAGAATAAATTATTTATAGCAATCATCGTTGCGTTGGTAGTAGGTGTAGTAATCGGCGGATTTGTGCACATTCAGTACCCTGAAAGTGCAAAACCATTCTCCCAGAACATCAAACTTTTAGGAACCGTTTTCATCCGCTTAGTACAGATGATTATTGCGCCATTGGTTTTCACAACTTTGGTGGTGGGTATTGCCAAAATGAGTGATATCAAAATGATTGGAAGAGTAGGATCTAAAGCGATGCTTTGGTTTATTTCAGCTTCTCTCGTTTCTCTATTTATAGGTTTGATTTTAGTGAATTGGCTTGAACCTGGTCATGTAACGAAACTTCCTATTCAGGATGCAGCGTCTGCTGATGAACTTTTAAAATCGAGCAAAGGTTTTTCTTTGGAAGATTTTGTGAAACATATTATTCCCAAAAGTATTTTTGAAGCTTTTGCAACCAATGAAGTGCTACAAATTGTAGTTTTTTCTATCATGTTCGGAGTTGCTTTGGCTAATTTGGGTGATGAATACGCCCAGCCTGTCATCAAATTATTTGATGTCATTGCTCATGCAATTCTGAAAATGGTGGGTTATATCATGTGGTTTGCACCGCTTGGGGTTTTAGGAGCAATCGCCGCAGTGGTTGCGACCAATGGTTTTGAAATATTTAAAGTCTACGCAATTTATCTCAGAGACTTTTTCTTTGCCATAGCAGTTTTGTGGCTTGTATTGTTAATAGTAGGATATTTGATTTTAGGAAACCGTCTTTTCGAATTATTAAGAAGAATAAAATCTCCATTGTTGATTGCTTTCTCTACGACTAGTTCTGAAGCAGTTTTCCCAAAATTAGTCGAAGAATTGGAAAGATTTGGCTGTAACAATAGAGTAGTGTCATTTATTTTACCTTTAGGATATTCATTTAATTTGGATGGAAGTATGATGTACATGACGTTTGCGTCAATCTTCATCGCTCAGATTTACGGAATTGAGATGACTGTAGGGCAGCAAATCACCATGCTTTTGGTTTTAATGTTAACCTCAAAAGGAATTGCCGGAGTTCCGAGAGCTTCTTTAGTAATTATCGTGGCAACCTGTTCAATGTTTGGTATTCCGCCGGAAGGAATTGCCTTAATTTTACCAATCGATCACTTCTGTGATATGGCGAGAAGTATGACCAATGTTTTAGGAAATGCTTTGGCGACGTCTGCTGTTTCAAAATGGGAAGGGCAACTTGATAATCATGGTGGAGATCTATAAATATGAATGATGTGTAATTGGTAATGAGTACTATGAGCCGAGAACTGTAACTCAAAAAAAATTAAACTTACAACGTTGAATTTACAACAACATAAAAATGCAATTGCTGATAAAGGATTTTCCGTTATCAGCAATGTTTTTTCTACGGAAGAAATTGAAAAAATAAGCGAAGTCATTCAAAATATTGATACCTCAAAAGAAACATTCAGGAAATCGGAAGATCTTTTTGCGATCCGTCAGTTTTTAAAGGAAATTCCTGAAGTAAAAGATTTTATTTTTAATGAAAATTTAAAAGCGATCATCAAAGAAATTTTTGGAGAAAATTATTTTGTCGTCAAAAGCATTTACTTCGATAAACCTGAAAAATCAAACTGGTATGTTGCATATCATCAGGATTTGACCATTTCTGTCGATAAAAAAGTTAGTCTGGAAAATTTCGGGCCGTGGACAACCAAACAGAATCAGTTTGCGGTTCAGCCACCTTTAAATATTATTGAGAATATTTTCACGATACGGATTCATTTAGACGATACTGATGAAAATAATGGAGCCTTAAAAGTCGTTCCAAAATCTCAAGCAAAAGGAATTTACAGACCCGAAACCATCGATTGGAATGTGGAAAAAGAAAATATCTGCAATGTAGAACAAGGTGGGATCATGATTATGAAACCTTTGCTTCTTCACGGTTCTAACAGAACAACAAATGGAAAGAAAAGAAGAGTCATTCATATTGAGTTTTCGGATAGAGAATTGCCGGAGGAGTTGAATTGGTCTGAGAGGATGAATTAAAAAAAGACAAAAACACGAATGTTTAAAAGAAATTGATTAGTAATTCCATTAATAATTATTGGAATTTATTATAATCTATGGAGCATCCAAAATGCCGATACTGAAATGGTGTTTCAGGAGTTTGTATATGCATTTCTGCTTTTATTATTTTTAATTTTCCTTGGCTTTACTGTCCATAAAGATTTAAAAAAATATCATATTTCAAAATCATTGGAGAGTTTTATTCCTTCAGTATCGGTTTTTTGATTTTATTCTCTTTTGCAGTAAATGCCTTTGTTCTTATCTTGAGGGATAATTCCTATGTTCTAATTCATGCCGGATATGATGGAGATTTTAATGGTGCATGGTTTGAATTCAGAGAAGATGGAACATATAAATTTGTTGATCACGCCGGAATTGGAGCAGATTTACAAGAGGAAATTATGTGATAAAAGACTCGCTTATTACACTTGATAAAAGCACAATAGGAAATGTGATTGTTTCAAATAAACTGGCTACAAGGATAGATTCCTCAAATATTAAATGCTAATTCAGATCGATGGCAAACATTCAGTGTTAAATGATAATTTCAAATTTATTGTAAATGATGATTTTGAGAATTAATCATATTACTACTTTTTAATTAAAAAAAATAACCCGATTTACAGCCACAAATTGCAATCTTTACAAAACTATGAAGTGGTTTAATTTTATCAGCGTCGGGTGAAACCCGATGTAAAATATTATTGTAGATTCAAGCCCTGAAAGGGCGAAATCAATCATGTATTCCAATAAGCTTTGGCTAAAGCCATATGAATTTCCATATTTCTAAACGGGCTGAAGCCCGTTCCTATTGATAAAATCAGATTGTTTTTTAGAAGAATCATTTTGATCATTCAAATTCAACATATTTAAAGAAAAAAAAACCCGATTATTCAGCAAAATCTGCGTGACACAAAACAAAAACCTCTTTCAATTTGGAAGAGGTTTCATTATTTTAAACTGCAAATATCTTATTTCACAGAAATCTCATCCACAAAAATATAAGCTTCACCACCTGCTCCCTGATGCCATTCCGGAAGTTTGCCAAAATGATACGCTTTCACTTTTAGATAACGGGCTTCAGTTGGAAGAATATCTGTTGCAAAATCTTTCACCTGAACTGTTTCGTCTTTAGCATCAATAGTATTGTCTAAAGTTTTCAGAAGAATGAAAGTTTTTCCATCCATTGAAGCGTAATATTCCACTTTCCTCGGCATTAAAATCCATGCGCGGCTGTCCTGTAAATACGTTGAAGAAATGTGACTGATCTGTTGAGGAGATTTAAAATCAATAATCGCTTCTACAGTCTGTCCCTGATAACCTTGCCATTCGCCTTTTCGCCAGTTCACGTCACCGTTGATTCCGTCGATGACCGCCAGTTTTCCGCCCGCCGTGTACTGCGGATTTACCGTTGCATTAATCGTCACATCCCAATGATTGGGTCTTCTGTTGAAATTTGAAGTGGTAATTCCGCTTTTTTCGCCATTTCTTTCAGCATAAGTCGAAACCTGGGTCGTTTTGCTGATGGTAAAAGGCTCTTTATAAGCTTTAAAAGTTTTTCTAACGTTGGCATCATCTTCATCCATCGTCATGTAGTAGACTTTGTCTTTCTCGTTCAGAGGTGTGATTTTTACCTGAGTCGTAAAATCAAACAGTCGATCCGCAGCAATTATCGGAGATGCGGTTTGTTCTGTATATTTTAAATCTTTAGCCACTTTTACATTTTCAAAACCTAAATGTTTAAGCTCGCTTTTCGGAGTGTTTTTCGTAATGATTCTCGTTGTTCCGTCTTCTAAATGCAGTTTAATTTCATCAAAATAAGGCGTTACCGTTTCCCATTCAGGTTTTCCGGGAGTTACCGAATAAATTCCCATCGAACTTAAAATAAACCACGCACTCATTTGCCCGCAATCTTCATTTCCGATCAGACCATCAGGAGTGTTTTTGTAGAAATTATCGAGAATATATTTAATTTTTTCTTCCGTTTTTTGTGGTTTGTCAACGAAATTATAAAGATAAGCGATGTGGTGACTCGGTTCGTTTCCTTGAGCATATTGTCCCATTAAACCTGTAATATCCACCTGTTCTCTTCCTGTCGTTTTATCAGAAGCTGAGAAAATAGCATCAATAAACTGTTCAAATTTTTCCTTTCCACCATGAGCTGCAATTAAACCCGGAATATCCTGAAGAACAGAATAGGAGTAATGCCACGAATTTCCTTCAGTATAATTGTTGTTGACTTCACTCGGATCAAACGGCTCATACCAATTTCCATTCTTTCTTGCCTGCATAAAACCGTTATTTGGATTATAAAGATTTTTCCAGTTTTGAGAACGTTTCATGAAATATTCGTAATCGTCTTTTTTGTTTAAAATTTTCGCCATTTGAGCGATACACCAGTCGTCGTAGGCGTATTCCAATGTTTTAGAAACACTTTCGTGCTCATCATCAATGCTGATATAATTATTTTGTTTGTAAGCATTTAAACCAAAAATATCCTGCATTGCCGAATTTTTTGAAGCTTCAAAAGCTTTTTCGTAATCAAAACCTGTAATTCCTTTTGCCATCGCATCGGCAATCACAGAAACTCCGTGATAACCGATCATACATTCCGTTTCATTGGAAGCCAGTTCCCAAACGGGAATTCTTCCGCCCTGTTCACGTTGTTTAATGAAAGTATTGACGAAATCTGCCGTTCTTTTTCTGTCAATCAAAGTCATCAGAGGATGTGCGCCTCTGAAAGTATCCCAAAGCGAGAAAACGGAGTAGTACCCGAAATCTTTCGCCATATACAATTTATTGTCTCTGCCACGGTATTTTCCGTCCGCATCCATGTTGATGTTGGGTTGCGTGAAAACATGATACAATGCCGTGTAGAAAACCGTCAGTTTATCTTTGTCTACAGATTTAACTTCAATTTTGGAGAGTTCTTTATTCCAGTCTGCTACCGCCTGATTCTGAATTTCATTGAAATCATTCGATTTTCCTTCAGCCAGCATATTTTTTCCTGCACCTTCATAACCTGTCGGAGAAATGGCAACTTTTACACTGATTTTTTCACCACTTTTAACGGCAGTTGTGAAGGCTAAAGCCAATTTGGTTCCTGAAAAAGTATTGTTTTCATTTTTACCGTTAAAATTTTTACTTGAAACTTTAACTGGTTTAGAAAACTCAATTCTTGCATAAATGTACTGATTGGTTGCCCAAGCTTCACTTCTTCTGAAAACTTCGATGGTTTTACTGTCAATGATTCTCACTTCACCTTCCAGCAATTTATCTCTGTGATTTAAATCTAAAACAATATTGGCGTTTCCGGCTTTATTGAATTTATATTCGTGATAACCCACTCTTTTTGTTGTGGTCAAACGAACATCAATATTGTGTTTGTCTAATTTAACCGAATAAAATCCAGCCGTTGCTCTTTCATTTTTGTGCGAAAATTTTGATGAATATTCTTTCGGAGTCAGTCCCGGCTTTCCCATCGTCGGCATCAGCATAATGTCTCCGTAATCAGAAACTCCGGTTCCGTTTAAATGGGTATGCGAAAAACCATAAATCACCGAATCTGAATAGTGATAACCGCTGCAACCGTCCCAACTTCCGTCAATTCTAGTGTCCGGAGAAAGCTGTACCATCCCAAAAGGTACGATGGCTCCGGGAAAAGTATGACCATGACCGCCTGTTCCGATGAACGGATTTACGTATTGCGAATAATTTTGTGAAAATAAATTATGGCTAATCAATCCTAAAAGAATGAATAAAAATTTCTGCATGAGTTTAAAATTAAAATCGCCCTAAAATACACAAATTTTGGCTTTACAAAAGAATTTATCTATGAGTCCGTTTATTGATTCTAAATAGCTAAAATTTCCGTAAATTTGTACCCAATTTATATTTTTATGTTGACTAAAGAAAAAGTTCAGGATTTCCTTAAAGAAATAGAAGTAGATGATTTGGTGAGTAACTTTCAGGTAATGGGCAGCGATGTGTACATCGATATGACCGCTCATTCACCGGCAATGCACGAAAAAAAGAAGCTTGAAGCGGCAATGAAACAGGCTTTTGCAAGTGAATTTGGAGAAGAAATTAATTTAAAACTTAAAATAGTTTCTCCCGAGCCAAGTGAAGTTCAGCTAAGTCAGATCAAAGGAAAACAAATTCCTGGAATTCAAAATATTATCGCCATCGCATCCGGAAAAGGAGGAGTTGGTAAGTCTACGGTCGCTGCGAATCTTGCAGTAACTTTAGCAAAAATGGGTTTTAAAGTTGGAATTTTAGATGCCGATATTTACGGACCATCTGTTCCTACCATGTTTGATACAGAAGGCCAAAAGCCGATTTCTGTTGACGTGAATGGAAAAAGCTTAATGAAACCTATTGAAAATTACGGTGTGAAAATGCTATCCATCGGATATTTTTCAGGAGCGAATCAGGCAGTTGTTTGGAGAGGTCCAATGGCTTCAAAAGCGTTGAACCAAATGATCAGAGATGCAGCCTGGGGAGAATTGGATTTCTTATTGATCGACCTTCCTCCGGGAACAGGTGATATTCATTTATCGATTATTCAGGAAGTTCCGGTAACAGGAGCGGTGATTGTAAGTACACCTCAACACGTTGCTTTGGCAGATGTGAGAAAGGGTATTGCAATGTTCAATATGGAAAGTATCAACATTCCGGTTCTTGGACTGATAGAAAATATGGCTTATTTTACACCGGAAGAATTACCTGACAATAAATATTATATCTTTGGGAACCAGGGAGCACAATATTTGGCAGATGATTTAAATATTCCTGTATTGGGTGAAATTCCTTTAATTCAGAGCATCAGAGAAGCGGGAGATGTGGGAAGACCCGCAGCACTTCAGGAAGGAACCAAAATTGCAGAAATTTATGTAGAAACTGCGAGAAAAATGGTAGAGAGTTTAGTAGAAAGAAATAAGTTTCTACCGCCTACAGAAGCCGTGAAAATCACGACAATGGCAGGTTGCTCACCAAAAAAATAAATAATGATTTCAAATTAATTTTTGAAAAACCAAATTCGAATATGGAGACAAATATAGCACACGAACAAACCGTAACCAAGGTATTGGAAGCTCTGGAAAGCATTCGTCCGTTTTTAAACAAAGACGGCGGTGATATCGAGCTTTTGGATGTAAAAGATAATACCGTTTTTGTAAAACTTCTGGGAAACTGTTCAGGTTGCTCTCTTAATTTCTCAACATTGAAATTAGGGGTAGAAAATACCATCAAGCAACACGCTCCCGAAATTGAAAAGGTAGTGAATGTAGAATAAAAAATACGACGATATATTTTTTGAAGACAGATCTGAAAGGGTTTGTCTTTTTTTGTCTTAAAGTATGTTTGTGGGTGTAACCTTGACAAGGCTTATTCTGAATAAAATTGCTTTAATATCAATAGAAAAGAGCTTTAGCCCGTTTTCTAAGTTGTAGATTTAAATGGCTTTAGCCGAATTTTTTTAAGAACTAATGTACGATTCAATCTCAACAAGACTTTCATGAAATTTTTCAGACGGTGATTGTCATCGACTTCAATTAATGTAAAGCTTTCTCAGCCAATTCTGACTTAAGACCGCATCTTTCTTTATAGCAATAATCAAAGCGTTTTCAGGATTCTTAAATTTTTGTAATTGTGGAATCATTGTTTCAGGAAATTCAAAATCTGCTATTCTTCCGTCAATGTTCAAAAGTGGACTGCTTAAAATCAATAGTCATTTTGTCATTCCGTAGGAATCTAAACTGTTTTATTTTTCGTGTGTTGAGATTCCTGCGGAATGACAAACAAACTTTTAAAAGCTGAGTGATTACAATTACGGACATTTATAAATTTAGATTAAAAATACAATATTTAAGATTAAACACAAACAAATGAGAATGTCAATATTTTTTAAATTATTACGCCAAAAACCTTGTCAAGGTTAATCTTTATGCAGTTTATAATCTTGACAAGGTTGATTCAATGGAGGAATCGAAGGTTTAGCCCAAACCCAATTTTTGGATAATCAAAAACGCGAAAAATCTTTAAAAAATGGAGTGAAAGTGTTTGATATCGATTACAATCAAAATTTTAATGATAGCTTTTCAAAGCTAGTTTTTTCACTCAAAGAATTGTTGAAAAGCTAAAACCTTGTCAAGGTTAATCTTTATGCAGTTTATAACCTTGACAAGGTTGATTCAATACCAATTTTACCAAACAAAAAAGCCCCGAGAAAATCCCGAGGCTTTCACAAAATCAAATATATAAAAGTTATTTTACAATGACTCTTTTTACCTCGCCTTCTGAAGTTTTAATTAGATAAACTCCGGTGTTTAGTTTTGAGGTGTCGATGGTTAAAGCGTTTTTCTCTTTTCCAAGAAGTTTTCCGCTCATATCGTACAATTCGTAACCTTGTGCTCTGTTGAAGTATAAAGTGTTTCCTTTGTTCACAGGATTCGGGAAGATATTGAAGGTCGCTTTTTCAGGTTTTACTTCGCCAGTTGATAATGTTGGCGAAAGGGCAACTTCGTACATCGATAATGTGCCGCTGATCTCGTTGGCAACGACGACGTAACCTTTTCCGTTATTCATATTTGCAGACGGAATGTAAGTGATCCCTTCCGGGCCGTTGTCACCACCAAATGCAGAAGTTGATCTTGAATTTTTGTAATCCACAAAAGTTACATTATTCGGATCTGTCACATTGTACACCATCACACCTCCGGTTCTTTCCAAAGTAATGAAGGCAAATGTTTGATTGTTGATGGTTCCTAAAGTTACCCCTTCCGGTTCAGGACCTTTTGCACGGCTTCGGGTTTTTGTACCGTTGGCCTCGTTATCGGCATTGAAAATCAATGGATGATTGGCTGCAACGTGTCTTTCAAACTGATCTCCACTGTCGAAAACCAACTGTTTCGTATCTGCATTGAAAATTGAGAATGAACGGGCTCCCAAAGCGTGAATTTCATCAAAGTCTGTATCTCCGTCAGTATTTCCATTCACATTCGTTACTCTGAATCTTCCTAAATTATGTGAAGCTTTTAAAATAGACGCATTCGGGAATATTGTTGAATCTAAAGTATATCCATTGGCTCCAACCGTTGTTCTTTCGCTGAAACCACCCAAATCTTTTTCGTCACCTTCATTGGCGGTAACCAGATAATTGGTGTTTCCGATTTTATAAGATGCCATTGCATCTGGGTTGTAATATGCTTTCACAGGCCAGTTGGCAATCAAAACTTCACCGTTATTGTCTGAAGCATCAAAACCGTTTCCTGGAAGACTCATGTCTTTTTTACCTAATCCCCAAATTCCGGTTAACGCTTTTGTGCCTAAATTAACTTCTATAATCGCATTGTTTTCCTGACATGAAACCCAAGCTTTCTGGCTGTCCGGACTGATCGCAATGTATTCAGGTTCTAAATCCTGAGCTAAAGTATTTGTTGATTTCACTTTTCTTCCTCCGGTTGCAGCTAGAGTAGCTTCCATTCCGTTAAACTGAGTAAAACCAAGTGTTGTAACACTCGTTTGCGTTAAAACCTGAATTCCTGCAGTTGTCAAAGAAGGAACATCAATAATACTGATTGAACCTTCCGGATCTACTGTGTATGCATCGTTCGGTTCGCCTTCGTTGGCAGTCATGACTTTAGTTCCGTCGGGCGTAAACGTAATCATATCCGGTAAAACGCCAACGTTTAATTGTTTCAGAAAAACTCCATTGATGTCGAAAAATACAACTGAACCATTTCCCTGAGGATTTGTTCCGTTCGGAGAAGCCACTGCGATAATGCCATTCTTAACAGCAATACTTGTAATGCCACCGTAAGGCGCCATGTTGACAGTCTGGATAACCGTTGGTGTGGCTGGATTTGAGAAGTTAATGATGTCAAAAACATCCGTTAGAGAACTGATGGTAAATAATCTTTGTGTTGCAGCATCATGAACTACAATTTCCGTTGAGCTTGTGCTGTTTCCTGATGGGTCAAAGCTTCCGATATAATTTAACTGAATCTGATTGGAAGCAATCGGAGCCGCTTTATCATTATCAATAATATAGATGGTAGAATTGGCATCGCCTGTAATCGTTGTTCCGAGAGGATTTTCAAGACTAACCACAAAATATTCAGCCTGTTGTTCTTCCAAAGTATCGTCAATGATTGGAATATTTACCGTGACGCTTGTCGTGGAAGGAGTGATGTTGATCGTCTGGTTGACCAAAGTAAAATCACTGCTGTTTGCGGTGTTAAAAGAAGCTGGTTTTACCACCAAATTCACAGTTGCATTTGAAGGATTGGTCACATTGATTTTAAAAGCTAAAGTTCCTGCATTTTCATTGACTTTAATTAAATTTTTCTCCAAAGCAATGCTCGTTCCTGCTGTAGTGAAAGTACTTGATGTGACTGTCGTTACGGCATTGTCGCTTGTGTCTTCAACTAAGTTTGGTTTTAAAGCTAAATAATATGCCTGATTCGGAACCAGACCAGCTGTAGGGATTACCGTAATAGCATTGTTGGCGAAAGTTGTAGTAAAAGGAACCACGGTTCCGGTAGCATTGTTTAATCTTAATTCAACCAAATTCTGAGCATTGGCAGAAGTAATCGCAGAATTGTCAATTAATCTTACGTTTTCGTTAAATGTGATCGTAGGATTTGCCGTTGTAGAAGCATTGTTCACATTGTTTGCTGGCAAATACGCAACTGAAGGTGCAGTTGTATCCACACCTCCGGCTGGAGTGGCATCTACAGTGAAGTTATCAAAACGGTTGTTTCCAACGGCACCACCTGAACCTGCAGCAAATTCAACTTTTAGCTTAAAATTTGGATTGTTGGAAGCTCCTGAAATGGCAGAAAAATCTAAAGTAGTCAAAGTCGGCACACCGTCTACCGGAGAAACAGTCTGGAAAGTCTGATACGTTGTTCCGTTAGTAGAGTACGACCACGTTTGGGTTCCTGCACCTGATCCTGATCTTCGGGTAATGAATTTTACAACAACATTATTGTAACCCGTTGTAGGAATATTGAATTGTAAATTTCCGAAAGTAGGGTAATTATATCTTAAATGTGTTCCGATTGGGTCGCTGTTTCTAGCATTTTCTGCAGTGAAGCTTTGCCCTGTTCCGTTAGCAAAATCTACGTAAGTGTTTGGTAAACTGGTCGCCGCAGTGATTGATCCAGCCAAAAGGGTAGAAGTGGGAGCCAGCATAGCTGCTTCCGAAGTACTGTTGTTAAAGTTCCAGTAATGAACCAAAGTGGTCTGCGCAGTCATGGCTCCGTGAAATAAGGCAGCAATAGGCAGTAAACCTCTCAAAAGGTATTTGTTCTTCATTTTTACTTAATTATAGATTTGTGCAAAAATGAAGATTTATCTTTGTGAAGGTTTTAATTAAACTTTAACAAATGATTAATTGTGTGTATTAGATCTCTATTTATTTGCTAAATTTTTAATGTCTTCGATCTCAAGTACAGATTTTTGATATCCACTTTTTACGACATTAATCATAGCTTCTCCAACCTGATGCAGCGATAATGTTTTCGACGGCAAAATAAGAGGGTAAAGCCAGATTAGAGGTTTGAAAAGTGTTTTAACATTTTTCTGACCTTCAAAAGGTCTCATAAAACCGGGACGAAAGTTATAAACACCTTTGAACCCGAGTTTCTGTAAATTATTTTCGGTTTTTCCTTTTACTCTTGCCCACATGAAGTTTCCTTTTTCGGAGCTGTCTGTATGCACTCCTGAGACAAAATTGAAAGTACTTTCGGGATTTTGATTTAAAACTGCGTTCGCAAAATGTAATGTTGTGTCATACGTAATTTTGGTGTAATCCTCTTCGTTCATTCCAACGCTGCTGATTCCTGCGCAAAAGAAACATGCATCGTAACCCTTAAAGTTTTCATCGTTAAGATTTATTTTTAAGAAATCAGGAACGAGATATTCTTTCAGTTTTGCATGTTTTTTCCCGGAGGGTTTTCTGCTGACACTTAAAATTTCAGAAACATCAGGATTTTCTAAACATTCCAATAAAATGCCCTCGCCCACCATTCCTGTTGCACCTGTAAGAATTACTTTCATTTAAATTTTTTTAGTTGTTTTGAATGACGTTTGTTTTTTTATGATTACTTTATAAGAAGATGAAATTTAAGTTTAATATTTGAAGATTCATACTTTGAAAGATGATAAAGTTAACCTAAGTTCCGGTTTATTGGTTCGTCGCTTCGAGTAGACTTTGAAAAAATCTATCGAGAAGTTTTTGATTGATGACCTGTCTGCAGTTCACGGGTTCTCAATACAAAATTCTTTCAGAATTTGACTCGAACTGATGAAAATTGAATTGAAGGTCAGGTCTTTAGCCCCGATTGAAGCGGCATCCTTTTTTTTGCGTTGGAAAAAAGACGGCTGAAAAAAAAGATAAAGTGGAAAGCGGGAATTAGCTCCTAAAAAAAATCCAGCCACTTACGCAACCGGATTTTATTACGTAGATTTTTTCTGATGGTGATTTACCATTCTCTCCATTCTTCAGTAATATCTTCTTCTGGTTTATTATAACCTTTTTTGCTGCTTTCTACAATTATAATTTCAGCAATCTGTTCACGTTCGGATGTTTCGATAAGTTCAAAATCGCATTTTTCATTGAGCTTATTTAGTTTTTCAACGGTAGTTTTTACGATTTCTGTTCCTTCATCTTTTGATTTGGAATTTGATATTTCTGAGATATAATTATTTAGAATCTTTACACATTCTTCAACATCAATTTTGGTGTAGGAAGGATTTGGATTTTCCATATATTCTAGCATTGACTTTTCTAGAATGGAAATTTTATTTTCTTCTTTTGTCATCGCAGTGGATTTTTTAGTTTCTATTTTATTTTCTGATGAATTAACATTTTTCTTCTGTCCGTCACAAGAATGTACAATAAATGGGAATGCTAAAATAGAAGTGATAAATTTGATTTTCATAAAGTGAAATTTAGTTCTAAGCAATCTTTAGATATTTATAGTGTTGTTGAAATATCTGTTACTTCTCCTCAGAAACCCTCTCATAAATATTATGAATCAACCCATCCGCAACAGAAATTTTCGGAACAAAAATCTTGTTGATGTCTGCCCAGTGCATCACAAAATTGTAAATTTTCAAAGCGTGAACTAAAACATCGGCTCTGTCTTCTCTGAACCCATATTTTGTCATTCTTTCTTCAACCGTCAGACTGTTAAATTCTTTGTAAGCATTTTTCAGATATGCAATTGACATCGGTTTGCCGTCTTTCGTTTTGCTCATTGAGAAAACTTTGTTGATGTTTCCACCGGAACCAATGGCTACAATTTGCATTTTGCTGTTGATATTGGCTTTTATTTCCTCTTTCATTTCCTTCCAGTTGTCTTCTGTCACGAGATTGTTGAGAAGACGGATGGTTCCGATGTTGAAAGATTTTTCGTAGACCATTTTGTCGTTTTCGTAGAAGGTCAGTTCGGTAGACCCACCGCCAACGTCTACATAAAGATAGGCGAAATCTTTGTCAAGACCTTCTGCAACGTGATTTTCGTACACCAAAGTCGCTTCCTCGTCTCCGGAAATGATTTCTATGGAAAGATCTGCATAATTTTTTACTTTTTCAATAATATCTTTTCCGTTTTCAGCATCACGCATTGCGCTTGTGGCACAGGCTCTGTAATGTTCAACTTTATAAACTTTCATTAAATCACTGAAAATTTTCATCGAATCCAAAACCATTTTTTCTCTTTCGACCCCGATTTTTCCTAGGGTAAAAACGTCCATTCCCAATCGCAGAGGTATTCGCAGGAGATTTAATTTAATAAATTCCGGTTTCCCATTTTGAATTTTCACCTCGTTGATTAAAAGTCGGGCTGCATTACTTCCTATGTCTATCGCTGCAATGATCATTTTTAGATTGTATTTTATTGAATTTCAATTATTAATTTAAATCGAAAGTTTTTAAAAATCGAATGTACAAAAATTTATTGTTTACAATGATTTTGAGCTGCTTTAAACCCTTATCAGAAACTATTTTTCTGTAGTTTTTGCTTTCAGATATGTATATGTTTCTATTTGCGAGCGGCATTCTTTCTGGTCGTTTCTGATGTACTCGTTGCTTAGTTTTTTATCTAAAATTCTTGCTTTCACATTATCTCTTAATTGAATATCAAGAATATCTTTCAGCTCTTTTTTTAGATTTTTATCAGTAATTTTTGCGGCGGCTTCAATTCTGTAATCCAGGTTTCTGTTCATCCAGTCGGCAGAAGAAATATAAATGTCTTCAGCACCTTTGTTGTAAAAATACATCACTCTTGCATGTTCAAGATACTCATCTACAATACTGATGGCTTTTATTTTTTCTTTAAAATCTTTCTGATTAATGGCACAGTAAATTCCACGTACGATGACCCGAATGACAACTCCAGCCTCTGCAGCTTCATACATTTTTAAAATCAATCCACGATCGCTTATAGAATTAGCTTTTACAATCATTTGTGCTTTTCTTCCCGCTTTTGCTTCTTCAATTTCTCTATCAATATGCTGCACAATTTTTTCACGCATGAATTGCGGACAGACCATCAGGTTTTTACAGGTTTTTAAAACAGACATGTAATCATCCTTCGGTTTTCTCAGAGCAGAAAAAACTTTATTGATATCTGCCATAATACCTCTGTCAGAAGTCATAATCAAATGATCACCGTAGATTCTAGCAGTTTTTTCATTGAAATTTCCTGTACTTACGAAGCCATATTGCAACGTTTTATTGTTTACCCTTTTTTTAATGATGCACAGTTTAGCATGAACTTTTTTGTCTGGAATTCCTATTAAAACAGTGATTCCTTCAGGTTCAAACATTTCCTTCCACATTAAATTTGATTCTTCATCAAATCTTGCCTGAAGTTCAAGCATTACCGTTACATCTTTGCCATTTCGGGCAGCATAAATTAAAGCGTTGCTTATTTTTGAGTTGCTTGCCAGACGGTAAGCGGTAATCTGAATTGATTTCACATCAGGATCCATTGCAGCTTCACGCAGCAAATCAATGACCGGAGTATACGTATGATATGGGAAACTTAATAGAACATCCTGTTTCATGAGGACGTCGGTCACTCTTTCGCCATGTTCAAAAGCCTGATGGGTAAATGATGTTCGTTCCACAGGTTTTTTATAATATTCAAAAACATCTGGGAAATCCATGAAATGTTTGAAATTATGAATCTTTCCACCGGGGATGATGCTGTCTTTTTTGCTTAAATTTAATTTTCGAATAAGCAATTCAAGTAAAGCCTTATCCATATCTTTATCGAAAACAAAGCGGGTAGGTTTTCCTTTTCGTCTGTTTTTAAGACCTTTTTCTATTTTCTCGGCAAAATTGGTTTTGATGTCATTATCGATGTCCATTTCTGCATCTTTTGTGACTTTAAAAGAGTTGGCAGAAAATTCGTCATATCCGAAATAAGAAAAAATATGCGGAAGATTGAACGTAATGACATCTTCTAAAAGCATCACATTTTTTTCTTCTAAATCTTCCGTAGGCAAAAGCACAAATCTACCCACAAAACGAGAAGGAATCTCAATAATTGCGTAATTGCTGTGGTACTGCCAGTCTTTTTTTCTCATTGCCACACCCAAATACAAACTTTTGTCTCTATAATAAGGCATTGGCGTATTTTCGTGAAGAAGAATAGGAATGACATTTGATTCTACGACCTCATCAAAATATTGTCTTACAAACTCCTTTTGTCTGGCTGTCAGGTTTTTTGAAGTTTTAATGAAAACTTTCTGCTCTGCCATTTCAACCTGAATTTTTTTCCAGGTTTTATCGAAATCTGCCTGTTGGGTAATGACAATTTCGTTAATCCTCTGAAGAATTTTTGAAGGCGGCTGATAGAAAGATTCTGCAATTACCTTTTCCTTAAAATCCATGGCACGCTTAAGACCTGCAACTCGCACTCTGAAAAATTCATCTAAATTGTTTGAGAAAATCCCAAGGAATCTGATTCTGAGATGCAAAGGCACATTTTCGTCCATTGCTTCCTGCAAAACTCTTTCATTAAACGCCAACCAGGTAATATCTCTGGGATTAAAGTGTACTGACATAGGTATTAGTAAAATTTATCAAAAATAATAATAAAACTCATGTTTTATCTGATTCCAAAGTTAATTCTTAATTAAATTTTTAGTTGAAGGAAAAGTCAGTAAAACAGTGAAATTATTTTTTAAGACATCAGTCACATTAGGTTTACAGAAAAATGTTTGAAAGCAAACGGAACATATTAGTTTTGAAGACTTCGGCAGGCTCAGCCTGACACCATCGATGATTTGAAAAAAATCTAAATAATGTCATCCTGAGCCTGTCGAAGGATTTTGTAAACTTTTAAATATCTATTAAATATATCTAAAATATTTGTCTCTTTTGCTGTAAAAGATAAGTTTATTACTGTCATCATAGAACATATTATGTTTAAAATTTGTCTCGGTTTTGTTTAAAAATAATTGAAACTGTCAATTTGTCACAAAAATTCTAATGGTACAGATATTGAGAAAGTGAGAGTGTAATTAAACCTAAAATTAGAAAAATATAAATATTATGAGTAAAATAATCGGAATTGACTTAGGTACTACCAACTCTTGCGTTGCAGTAATGGAAGGTAAAGATGCTGTAGTAATCCCTAATGCAGAAGGAAAAAGAACAACACCCTCTATCGTAGCATTTACAGAAGACGGTGAAAGAAAAGTAGGTGATCCTGCAAAAAGACAGGCAGTAACAAACCCTACAAAAACGGTATATTCTATCAAAAGATTCATCGGTACCCATTTTAAAGATGACGCTTCTGAAGTTTCAAGAGTGCCTTACGCAGTAGTAAGCGGACCAAACGATACGGTAAAAGTAAAAATCGACGACAGAGAATATACACCACAGGAAATTTCTGCAATGATTCTTCAGAAAATGAAGAAAACTGCTGAAGATTATCTTGGACAGGAAGTGACAAGAGCAGTAATCACTGTTCCGGCTTACTTTAATGATGCTCAGAGACAGGCTACTAAAGAAGCTGGTGAAATCGCTGGACTTAAAGTGGAAAGAATCATCAACGAGCCTACAGCAGCAGCTTTGGCTTACGGTATGGATAAGTCTCATAAAGACCAAAAAATTGCAGTTTACGATTTAGGTGGTGGTACTTTTGACGTTTCTATTCTTGATTTAGGAGACGGCGTTTTCGAAGTATTGTCTACAAATGGTGACACACACTTAGGAGGTGATGACTTTGATGATGTAATTATCAACTGGATGGCAGACGAGTTCAAAGCTGAAGAAGGTGTTGACTTAAAATCTGATGCAATCGCATTACAAAGATTGAAAGAAGCAGCTGAAAAAGCAAAAATCGAATTGTCTTCTTCTCCTCAAACTGAAATCAACCTTCCTTACATTACAGCTACAGCTACAGGTCCTAAACACATGGTGAAGACTTTAACTAAAGCTAAATTCGAGCAATTATCTGCTGACTTAGTAAGAAGATCTATGGAGCCTTGTAAAAAAGCACTTTCTGATGCAGGTCTTTCTATCAGCGATATCGACGAAGTAATCTTGGTAGGTGGTTCTACAAGAATCCCGATCATTCAGGAAGAAGTTGAAAAATTCTTCGGTAAAAAACCTTCAAAAGGTGTTAACCCGGATGAAGTTGTAGCAATTGGTGCTGCTATTCAAGGTGGAGTTCTTACAGGAGATGTGACAGACGTACTTTTATTAGACGTTACGCCGCTTTCTTTAGGTATCGAAACAATGGGTTCTGTTTTCACTAAATTAATTGAAGCAAACACTACAATCCCAACTAAAAAATCTGAAGTATTCTCTACAGCTTCTGACAACCAGCCGGCTGTAAGCATCAGAGTAGGACAAGGTGAAAGACCAATGTTCAACGACAACAAAGAGATTGGTAGATTTGACTTGACAGATATTCCACCGGCACAAAGAGGCGTTCCTCAGATCGAAGTAACTTTCGATATCGATGCCAACGGAATCTTGAGTGTTTCTGCTAAAGATAAAGGAACTGGAAAAGAACAATCTATCAAAATCCAGGCATCTTCTGGACTTTCTGACGAAGAAATCGAAAGAATGAAAAAAGAAGCTCAGGAAAATTCTGCAGCGGATAACAAGAGAAAAGAAGAAGTTGAGATCTTCAACAAAGCTGATGGATTGATCTTCCAGACTGAGAAGCAATTGAAAGAATTCGGTGATAAATTGTCTGCTGACAAAAAAGCAGCAATCGAAACTGCACACGCAGAATTGAAAACCGCTTTCGAAGCTAAAAACGGCGACGATGTGAAAGCTAAAACTGAAGCTTTAGATGCAGCTTGGATGGCCGCTTCAGAAGAAATGTATGCAGCAGGTCAGCAAGGACAAGGTGCTGATGCAGGACAACAATCTCAAGGAAATGCAAATGGAGCAGAAGATGTTCAGGATGCAGATTTTGAAGAAGTAAAATAAGACTCAACGAGTCAAACAATATAAATGTGAATCCCTGAGTGAGAACTCGGGGATTTTTTTGTTTACCAATGAAGCATTCCATATTCCTTTTTTTGATTTATGTATATTAATTTATTGTTAAGGTTGTTCATAATGAGTTGATTAGCATTATTTCTATCTGATAAAATCTGAGCAGGTAACTGCAGGATAGCAGAAATTTATGATAGCTATACTTTTAAGAAAATTAAAACATGAGAAATATCATGTCTTTAGGATTTAACCTTTCTTAAGTTTTAATTTAAATGAGAACATAAAGTAAATAATCAATAATCATCAATCAATAGAATGAAGAAATCTATAGTAACTCTGGGTATTTTATTAAGTACCACAAGTTTTATCTTCTCACAGGAAAAACAACCGACCGGTACGGCCAAAAATCAGGATACTATACAATCCAATAATAAAACCAAGGATATCGAGGAAGTAGTTATTATTGCTTACGGTACCCAAAAAAGAGGAGAAGTTACAGGTTCTGTGGGTAGAGTAAGTGCTGAAAGCTTTAAAGATCGTCCAATTTCCAGGGTTGATCAGGCATTAACTGGTCAGATTGCCGGTGTTAAAACGAGGGCAACTTCAGGAAAGCCCGGTGAGCCATTAGAAATCAGAGTTCGTGGTACTGCATCTATATCAGCAAGTAATTCACCGGTGTATGTGGTGGATGGTATGGTGGTAGACGATATGGCCAATGTTTCGCCAGACGATGTGCAATCGATTGAAGTACTAAAAGATGCCGCTTCTACCGCAATGTACGGCTCTCGAGGATCTAATGGTGTGGTAATCGTCACTACTAAAAAAGGAATGACAGGAAAACCGTCATTCACTTTCTCCCAATATTACGGCGTACAAACTATTGAAAAAAAGCTGGATATTATGACCAGTTCAGAGTGGATAGATTATGCAACTGAATCGATCAATAAACGATGGGTTGCCTTAGCACCGGGTAATTCAGCATCAGATAGTTACGAAGTGAGGGCTAAGTACTTTAATTTAGCAAATACTACCAATTACAATTTGGCTAATGTTCAATATATGATTGATCCTCGATGGGGAACCAATCAGGTTGCTAATATCGATTGGCAGGATGCGTTTTACCGTCCGGCATCCATTCAAAATTATCAATTGGGAGTACGGGGTGGAAACAAGAATGTAAAATATGCTATTTCAGCTGCGTATTTTGATCAGGAAGGTTTAGCTCTGAATACAGGATTCAACAGATTTAACTTAAGTGCTGTGGTTGATGTTAATATTTCAGATAAGTGGAAAGCTGGAATTGCATTGAGACCAAGTTACTCCCAAAGTTACGGAGCAGCAGTAGACGGAAAAGATAACGAAGCGCACAAAATGCTTTCTATGGTACCCGTAGCAGAACTGTCTGCAGGTCTTTATACCAATTTCTGGAAAAATGACCGGTACCGATGGGCAAGTTCTTCACAGAGCCCGATTGGGACGTTAGAAAACACGACCAATAATACCAATGAATTCAGGTTATTGTCTAGTTTATACATGTCTTACGATATTTTACCAAGTTTAAACTTGAAAGTTTCGGGAGGTGCCACCAATAACTTTAATCTTAATAACGGATATACACCCACTTTTAACTTAGTGACCAATATTCCGGGGCAGGTAAGTATTGCCAGCCGCAGAACGGTAAATTATAACCGTTACTTGGGAGAAGCTTTACTATCGTATAAAAAAACTTTCGGAGATCACAGCGTCAATGCGATTGCCGGTTACAGTGCTGAAAACTATAGAACTACAAGTCAGTACAACCGAAACAGAGGATTTCCTAATGATGATTTAAAGACCTTTAATTTCACGCAATCTGCATCGGTTCTTAACTCAGAATATACCGCTTCAGAATGGATGTTGGTTTCTATGTTTGGTCGTGTGAATTACGATTACAAAAAGAAATACATGTTGTCTGCGAGTATTCGTAGAGATGGTTCTTCCAGATTTGGGTGGAATAATCTTTGGGGAACATTTGCAGCATTCGGAGGTGCCTGGAAAATAGATGAAGAAGAATTTTTAAAGGATTCAAACTGGTTGAGCAATCTAAAGCTGAGATACAGCTGGGGTGAGAACGGAAACAATTCTATTGGGGATTACAGAGCCTTCGGGACACTTGCAGGCGGAAATTATTCATTTGGCGGAAATCTTTCAAATGGTTTGATTCCAAATACAATCCCGAATCCTGATTTGACATGGGAAAAAACAAGATCTTCAGATTTTGGTTTTGAATTGGGATTATTCAACAGAATTGATTTCACAGCCGATTATTATATCAAAAAAACCAATGACCTTCTTTTGCAACAGCCAATACCTTATGTATCAGGTTATAATGTCATGTGGAAGAATGTTGGTTCGGTTCAAAATAAAGGTTTAGAATTAGACTTAAGTACAAAAAATTTAACAGGAGCTTTCAAATGGAATACTTCAGCGAATATTGCATTTAACAACAATAAGGTTCTGCAGTTAGGTTCAGATAATGCGCCTATTTATACTGGTTTTAGTAATACTACAAATATTATTCAGGTAGGCGAAGAGCTGAATTCATTTTACTTGTATGAAGCAATTGGTGTACTTTCTAGTGCAGATATTGCCAATGCAGGAATTGCCAAAACTAATGGTGCTATTGCCGGAGATGTTAAATACAAGGATGCAAATGGTGACGGAATTATCAATGAAAATGACCGTCACATCATTGGAAGCCCGACACCTGATTATTACTGGGGTTTTACCAACACGTTTTCTTATAAAGGCTTTGATCTTTCTGTGTTTTTCCAGGGACAAAAAGGTGGATACAGCTATGCTTTGCTAGGCCGCGCGATTGACCGACCAAGTATGGGGACTGCGACCAATGTCATGGGGAACTGGGCAAACCGCTGGCGTTCTGATGCAGAACCCGGAGATGGAAGAACACCAAGATTAGACGGTACTACAGGAAGTCTCTTAGATACAAGATGGCTGTACGATGCAACATATATTCAGCTGAAAAATGTTACATTAGGATATAACTTTGAGCAGGATTTAGTGAATAAATTAAAAATTTCTAACCTTAGAGTGTATGTCAGCTTAGAAAATGTTTGGAGAAAAGATCATTACTATGGTGGTTATAACCCGGAATCTGTGCAGTCAGACGGTACTGATTACGGAGCATATCCGAATGCTAAAGTGTATATGATGGGCTTAAACTTTAACTTCTAAATTTAAAAAAAATGAAAATCAATAAAATAAATACATCCCTTTTACAATTAAATATGAAATCTCTGACAAAGGCATTGATTTGTGGAACCATGATGCTGGGAATGCTCAGTTGTGAAGACGATTTGATGCTTGAACCTGAAAATAATATTACCCAAAACTCTTTTTATACTACCGAATTGCAGATTCAGCAGGCTCTGTCCGGAGTGTATTCTGCAATGGTGAATGCTTCATCAAGAGGAGGTTATGATGTTAATTTTTATCTGTTGGCGTCAGAAGTTCGCTCAAATAATTTTAATGCAATTTCACAGAATGGAAACAGAGATTATTACGCAATTAACCGTTTTCAGGATACTTCTTCCACTGATGAGATGGAAATTCTTTGGGAAGATGCTTATCAGCAGATTTCTTATGCCAATACCCTTTTGTCAAGAATAGATGCAGTGCCGTTTGCAAATCCGGCAACAAAAGAACAATACCGTTCTGAAGCTCGTTTCCTAAGATCTTACGCCTATTTTGAGTTGATGAGAAGTTTTGGAAAAGTTCCGTTAATCGATAAACCGGTAAGTCCTGAAGAGGCCGCTAAAATACCAAGAACAGATCTTGCGACACTTTACAGCTTTATTACATCAGAAATTGAAGCATCGGTAGCAGGTCTGAAAGATGTGTATGATGCCGCAAATAAAGGAAGAATAACGAAGTCTGCGGCTCACGCCATGTTAGGGAGAATTTATCTTACAGGATCAGGATATCCGCTCAATAACGGCTCTTATGTAGCGAAAGCTAAGGATCATTTGTTTGCCGTAATTCAGGTTGAAAATCAGTTCGTTACTTTTGCGCCTGCGTACGCAGATTTATTTAAAAGCGTTAACGATAACAAGTATCATCTTTTTGAAATTCAGCACATCGGTGGAGGTCTGTCTCAGGGCTCTTATTTGCCAAGTTATGTTTCGCCGAATTTCGGCTCTGCTGATCCCTACTATAATGCGCAAGGTAGTTTATTCAGCTCGGCTGAATTAGGAGTTTCTCAGTCATTGATTGATACTTATGAGCCGGGAGATTTAAGGCTTCCTTTAACGATCAAAACAAGTTTTATTGGAACAAACGGACAGCCTGATCAGGCGAAATTTTTCGTCAAATTCCGTGAAAAAGGAATTGTTCTGAGTAACCGATACGACTGGCCGATCAACTTCCCGATTATACGATATGCAGATGTTCTTTTAATGTATGCAGAGATTTTAAATAATCAGGGAGCTACAAGTACAGCCGTTCAATATCTGAACAAAATTCGTCAGAGAGCTGGGCTTACCCCAGTTTCTGCATCTATATCAGCTGCCGATTTTACTACAGCACTTCGCAAAGAAAGAAGGGTAGAGTTTGCCGGAGAAGGCGTTTACTGGCATGATTTGGTGCGTTGGAATACAGGAGTTACTGTCATTAATCAGGCTGCAGCTGCTTTAAACTATAATTACACAATTACAACAAATGATTATCTGTATCAGGTACCTTTATCTCAAATTCAGGTAGCGGGATATGATCAGAATCCTTAAATATTTTTAAACTTAAATATGAAAACCTTAAGCACACGCTTAAGGTTTTTTTATGTAACTCAATCATTTTAAAATGATTAGATTTGTAAAAATAACCAAAAAACAAATTGTAATGAAAAATCCGAAAGTTTTATTCAGTAGTATTTTTTTAATAGTCAGCATTTTTTGTTATTCTCAAAACGACGAAAAGGCAATTCAGGCACAGGTTTCACAAATGGTTTCCGATTGGAATACCCATCAATTCAAAAATATGGATTCTTATATGACCGATGATGTAGAATGGGTGAATATCGTTGGAATGTGGTGGAAAGGCAGAAATGAAGTAAAAGCTGCACATCAAGGGAACTTTGACGCATTCTTTAAAGGTGTTCCGTTTGCTCAGAAAAGTTTAAAAACCCGTTTTTTGACTAAAGATGTAGCTGTTGCGACATTGATCTCCAGTGTTGGAGAGTTTTTTCCGCCTGACGGTATAGACCATGGAAATAACAGAATGCCTGCAAGTGACGATATTCTGACTTTAGTTTTTGTTAAAAAGAACGGGAAATGGCTCATCTCTTCCGGACAAAATACAGTAGTTGATGCCCGTGCTGCAGAAAATAATCCTGCAAAAAGGTAGCATATGCAATCTTATTTTTATGTGGTTCTTCATCTTCTTTACATATGAAATACCTAAACTGTATCTCAAACCTTTTCAATAAGATTAAAATGAAGAGAGTAAGGGCAGTAACTTTAGGAATTTTAAGCATCATTATTTTTCCTGTAATTGAAATTATGACAAAAAACCAGAGATGAAAAAGTCCGAAGAGCAGGAAATTTTATTTTTCCAAGGGGATAAAGTGTTCAATGACAAGTTTGTTGGAAATGTTTATCAGGCGATTTTAAGTGATAAAGCCTATTCAGAAAATTAAAACTGGCCGGCGTAAGTGAAAAATCAGACGATGACGCATATCGCAGTAATCATCGGTCATTGGAAAAATTCGTAACAATATTTTGAGCCAATAAGCGGCTAAGAGTTTACTAAAGAAATTTTCATGAAAATAAACTGATTATTTATCGATATAAAACGACAGCGCCCGGGCCATAAGCCCGGGTGCCGTCTATTGCAAAATTTAATTCTTCTTAAACATAATCTCATCCAGTCTCGTCTGGTTAAGATAAATCTGCTGGAATTCAACCGGCATATACTGATACAGAATATTCCATTGTTGGCTGTCAGTGTGTTTTTTTAAGCTTCCGAATGACCTTATAAATAGATTTTCAATAATGTGTTTTACATTGAAAGTTCCGTTTTTGTAAAGCCATTCCATCATTTTGATGTTTCTGTTGACAATGTTGATTTTAGATTCTTTTAAAAGAACTTTTAGATAGTCAACCGTCGACTGAATAATGCCCGGAAAATTGTTTTGTGCAGAAAGCTGCGAAATTTCGTTCTGAATTGATGGATAAAATATTTTTAAATGCTCGATTGCCTGAGTTTCATTAATAGTATCCGCTTCAAAATTCTTCATTGTTAAAATATTTTTTTAAAACATTCTAAGAGTTACTAAAAGTGTACCAAAACCATCAGAAAAAAATTAAATAAAATTAATGTTGTTTAGTTTTTAAAACTAAAACAATTTTGGTTAATAAATCCTTTATTGATGGGTGTTTTGAATATTTTAGCTAAAATAAATTTTTGCTAACTGATTGATTTTTAAATCTATTTTAAACTATTGTTTTTGAACAGGATGTAACGAAACCTTTAAAGTATGTAATGAAACGGAAATGTGATTTCAAAGAAATAATTTTTGGCTGACGATTTCCATAATAATGAAAGTCTATTCTATAATTATTATGTCGATTTCAAGATGATAAGTGACAAAATGTTTTACTGAAAATAGTAAAAGCTTTCTGACAATGTTTTGAATGTTCAAATTTCATAAGAAAAATTTTCACCAAATATGATTTCTGAAGCATCGTAGAAAAAGGACAAGTAAATACATCAATAACAATTGATTAATGAAGCGCAAAATTTAAAACCTTCGCTGACTTCGCGGAGTGAAACGGCTTTGCGAACAATAAATAAACAGTATGATTTTAAAAAAAACTTTGTATACTTTGCGTTTAAAAAGGCTGCAATACTATTGTAAATCCCAAACAGTTCTGCCTTTTTAATACAAAATTTTGAAAAATTATTTTTTGTCGTTTTTAATCCTGAGATTGAATATATTTGCAGTCCACAAAAAATCAAAGATGTTTTCAAAAATTGCAGTACACAGAGTCGGAAATAAAATCAACGGTGAATCACTGATTCTTTCTCAGGAAGAGCTTCAGCTGGATGAAGGAACCGTAGAATTGTTGGAAAATTATTTTTTAGGTTCATTCAAAACTGAAGAAACGTATCAATTTTACAGTGATTCTTATTTGGTCAATAATCCCGTATTCAGTTCAGTGTCAGAAATTTTTGAAGACAAAGCCAAGTTTCTTTGGGAATCTGAAAATTTAGCAAAACATCTATTTGAAGCTGCTGAAAATCCGAGAGTTCAGGGTGGTGAATTGTTTGTTGTTTATTTCGAAGACGACAGAGAAGGTGACGATAAAGTAGATAAAATCGGAATTTTTAAAACCGAAAAAAGAGAGTCTTTTCTAAAGATTTTTCCTAAAAATGAATCATTCGAAATAGATAAAGATCAGGGAATAAGCCTTTCAAAAATTGATAAAGCAGCGTTGATTTACAACAGCAGTAAAGAAAGCGGTTACGTACTATCTGTCGTTGATAATAACAAAAATGGCGACATGTATTATTGGTTCGAAGATTTCCTGAAAGTGAAGCAGCGTGACGATGAATATTTTCATACTCAAGAGGCATTGATGGTTTATAAAGACTATATCATCAAGCAGCTCCCGCAGGAATTTGAGGTTTCAAAGGCAGATCAGGCGGACTTTCTGAATCAGTCGATTAATTTCTTTAAAGAAAAAGAAGAATTTAAGCTTGATGATTTCGCAGCTGAGGTTTTGAAAGATGAGCACGTCATTGAAAGCTTTAATAATTTTAAAACCGACTATGAGCAGGAAATGCAGATCAACATTGCAGAAGAATTTCCGATCAGTGAGGCGGCAGTGAAAAAAACGCAGAGACATTTTAAAAGCATTATTAAGTTAGATAAAAACTTCCATATTTACATTCACGGAGACCGAAAGATGCTGGAGCAGGGTCAGGATGAAAAAGGAAAATATTATATGCTTTACTTTGATAAAGAAGTTTAAAAAAGGCGAGTAATTTATAATTGTTAGCTGTAGGATATTATGCATATCACAGAATGTTTTAATAAAAATTAACTGTGATGTATTGATAATCAGTTACTCATGTTAAATTGCTATTAAAGTGTAATAATTTTTATTAATAATCAGTACAAATTTCAACTTGAGTACCACAAAGTGTTTATCAGGCTGTAAAAATGATTAACTTTGATTCTTTAAGTGTTATTTATGAATTTTGTTGAGTGTCATGATGAGCCCATCCATATTCCGGGCTACATACAAAGTTTTGGTTATCTGATTGGCATCGATGCAGTATCTCATACCATTACATTTTTCAGTGAAAATATTACAGATATTTTTTATGTTGAAAATTCTGAGATCTTTTTCGGAAAGAAATTAACAGACTTTCCGGAGCTTTTTCAGACTGTTATGACTTCTGATATTTTCGAATCTTTAGAAAACCTTACCCGCAGAGACAACGAAACGTACTTCGATAAAATTTTTATCGGAGATCAGGAATATCACTTTTCAATTTTTAAAAGTCAGAACCAGATTTTTTTGGAGTTTGAAGCAGTATTAAAAAATCCTTCAAAAAGGATCACCAATAAGTACGATAACTTCTACATCATCGATAATGATCAGGAAATCTGGGATCAGCTTTTGGGCACTCTTTTCAATATCATCAACTATGACCGCATTATGGTTTATAAATTCATGGAAGATGGCTCCGGTAAAGTGATTGCTGAAAAAATAAGCAACAATCTTGAAAGTTATTTAGGCTTACATTATCCCGAATCTGATATTCCGAGACAGGCACGCGAACTTTACAGAAAGAAAAGAAAAAGAATATTCAGTAATGTATATTCGCAACCGGTGAAATTGATCAGCAAAACGATTGAAAACATTGATCTTACTTTTGCGGCATCACGTGCAATGTCACCTATACATGGGCAGTACATCAAAAACTCGGGTGCTTCTTCAAGTTTCAGTGTATCAATTATTATTGATGACAAACTTTGGGGGTTGGTAACCTGTCAAAATTCTGAGCCCAAACATATTGACCTTGAAGATCGTGTACAGGCAGGTATTTTTACAGTACTGGCATCGAATGCCTATTCTTCATTTAAGTCAAAAAAAGAATTAGAATACCGTTTAGATTTAAATGTAAAAGCATCAAAGCTTAAATCTGAATTTTTAAAACACAATACCTTATTCGAATCGCTTGTAGAAAACAAATCTGAAATCAGAAATCTGCCAGAAGCGGATGGCTTGGCGGTAGTTTCAGAAAATTATATTGTGACAGACGGTGTGACGCCAACACGTGATGTTATTCAGAAAATTGTTGATTGGGCGTATCAAAATACGGAAAAAACGATTTTTATCAGCCGTAGTTTTCTTAAAGATTTTGGAGGCGAGCTAGGTCTTGACGAAACAACAGGCGGTATCGTTATTTATTTTGTTGAAAAGAGTAAAAATGAGCTGCTGATCTGGTTCAGAAAAGAATTTGACGATCATATCAATTGGGCAGGAAATCCCGAAAAGAAAATCGGCGTCTTTTCTCAAAACGGAGAAGAAAGAAATATTATTTCGCCGAGAACGTCTTTTGAAGTTTTTAAAGAAGAAATAAAAGGGAATTCCAGAAGATGGAGCAGCAGAAACGAAATTGCGATACAGTCAATCCGGGATGTGATTTTAGAAACGTCTCACAGACAGTACATCACCATCAAAAGACTGAACGAGCAGCTTAAAAAAGTCAATGAAGAATTAGACAGTTTTTCGTATACCATTTCGCATGACTTAGGAACGCCACTCACTGTGATGAAACTGAATGCACAGATGTTACTGAAAAGCCTTTCTGATACTTCAGATAAAAACAAGCATAAAATCAGTTCTATTATCGACGAGATCGACAATATGGCTGAAATGATGCATGACGTTTTGCAATTAAGCAGAGCCAAGCACAGTGAAATTGAACTTGAAGATCTAGAAACGCAGCATACCATAGAGAAAATTACAGAAAATGCAAAACTGACCTTTGATACTCAGAAAAGTGAGGTTATAGTCAAAAACTGTCCAAGCGTTTTGGCTGACAAGACCTTATTGCATCAGGTGTTTTTAAATATCATCAATAATGCTATTAAATATTCGTCCAAACAGGAACATCCTAAAATTCTGATAGAAGGGATGGAAGACGGAGAGCAGGTTATTTATAAAATCACCGATAACGGTATCGGAATTCCTGAATCTGAAAAACACAGAATGTTTAAGATTTTCAACAGGATGGATAATGCCCGAAAATTTAAAGGAAACGGAATCGGACTATCAATTGTTCACCGAATCATGAATAGAATTGGCGGAAATGTAGATTATGAAAGCAGTATTAACGGAACTTGTTTTATTTTAACGTTTCAAAACCCTAAATTTGTGAAACAACTTTAATTAAAACAAAATAATGGTATCTGAATATCTAAAACAAAACACGGCTGAGTTTCATGATGCAGCTGAAAAACTATTTAGTTCTGATAAAATTTTCAGCAAAACATTCACTTTAGAAGATTATAAAAAAATCATCAATACCAATTATCTGATGCTTCTTCACAGTGAAAACAAAATATTCAACAGTCTTTCTGAAAACTTTTCTGAAAAGCTTCATTTAACCCAAAGAGTAAAACTTCCTTTGATTGAGAAAGATCTGGCAAGTTTAGCTTTAGACAACCAAACGGCTTCTCACGATTTTGAATTGGCTAATGAACATGAAGCGTTGGGAGCAATGTATGTGATTGAAGGTTCTACTTTGGGTGGAAACGTCATTGCAAAGCAACTTTCAAAAACTGAAGGTTTTGATGAGGTAACATTCAACTTTTTCGGATGTTATCAGGAAAATACAGGGCCAATGTGGAAGAACTTCAAAGAGGTTTTAGATGCTGAAGTGACGGAAGAAAACTACAACGAAGTATTGTCCGGAGCCAAAAAATTATATACGTTTTTACTAAACGTTAATTAATTTCCTTAAATAATAATTAAAATTCCCGAAAGATTGCTCAATTTTTCGGGAATTTGTACATTTGGGAAGCAAAAATTAAAACTAACAAAATAAACAATAAATAAATATTATGAAAGTAACCGTAGTAGGTGCAGGTGCTGTAGGAGCAAGTTGTGCAGAATACATCGCAATGAAAGACTTCTGTTCGGAAGTAGTTTTAGTAGATATCAAAGAAGGTTTTGCTGAAGGAAAAGCAATGGACTTGATGCAGACTGCATCTTTGAACGGATTTGATACAAAAATTACAGGTACAACGGGAGATTACACCAAAACAGCTGGTTCTCATGTAGCAGTAATTACTTCTGGTATTCCAAGAAAACCGGGAATGACCAGAGAAGAATTAATAGGTATCAATGCGGGAATCGTAAAAGAAGTTACTGAAAACTTAGTCAAAAACTCTCCTGAAGTAATCATCATCGTGGTTTCTAACCCAATGGATACAATGGCTTACCTAGTACACAAAACGTCAGGTCTTCCTAAGCACAAGATCATCGGTATGGGTGGTGCTTTAGATTCTGCAAGATTCAAATACAGATTGGCTGAGGCTTTAGAGGCTCCAATCTCTGACGTAGACGGTATGGTAATCGCTGCTCACAGTGATACAGGAATGCTTCCATTATTGAGCAAAGCTACAAGAAACGGAGTTCCGGTAACTGAATTCCTTGACGGTGCTAAACAAAAATATGTAATCGAAGAAACTAAAGTAGGAGGTGCTACATTAACTAAATTGTTAGGTACTTCAGCTTGGTATGCACCGGGTGCAGCAGTTTCTGTAATGGTTCAGGCAATTGCTTGTGACCAGAAAAAAATGATCCCTTGTTCATTAATGCTTGACGGAGAATATGGCGAAAGCGATATCTGCTTAGGTGTTCCTGCAATCATTGGTAAAAACGGTGTTGAAAGCATCGTGAACATTTCTTTAACGGAAGAAGAGAAAGCTAAGTTTGCTGAAGCTGCACAGGCAGTAAGAGAAGTGAATGGTGATTTGAAGTTTTAATATATTTCAATCTATTAATAAAAGGAAGCCTGAAATTTATTTCAGGCTTCCTTCATTTCAGTCATTCTCTGATTACCAGTCAATAAGCAGGTGCAGCCACTTGCATAAGTACTTTCAGGCAGTTTGGGGGGATCCCCGCTAATGAAGTATCTTGCCCACTACAATTATTGGTGATCCCTACTTCCGAACGGTCGTCATACACTTCCATAACTGGGTCAAGACACTTTCGTAAGTGGTGATCGGCAGTTAGGAAAGAGTAGTCAGATGTTTTTGCCATTGTTTCAGTGGATGGATGAATTTTGATCAAAATTCATCAATAGGGTCGGGCTTTAGCCCGACTACAATTAAAGATTTCAAATTTGGCTTTAGCCAAAACTTATTTAAGATCGATGAAATCAAGATGATTAAGAAAATCACAAGAGTTCTCGATACGCTGCGCTACTCGAACTGACGGAGTATTGGAATTTCTCTTTTAAAGTGAACTACTTCACAACTGTCGCTTCCATTTCCACTTTCAGCGTTTCAAACAAAGTTTTGACTTCAATTACATTAGTCGCCTGCTGAATGCCATGTTTTGTAATCCAGTTTTGCCAAATGTCGAAGTGTTCGAAAAATGCGGGATGATCTGTTGTATACACATTGAGTCTGACAATATTTTTCACCTCAAAGTCTGCCTGTAGAATCACTTTCTCCAGATTTTCAAACGTCTTTATCATCTGCGTTCTCATGTCGGCATCGCTTGTAATTCCATGATTGTCGATGGCGGTTTGCCCGGAAACATACAATGTGCTCTGAACATTTTTAACTTCTACTGCCTGTGCATAGTTTCTGTCGTTCTGCCATGCCCACGGGTTGATGATTCTTTTTTCCATGTTGAAATATTTTAATTTAATTAATGGAACAAAGTTCGGCAGAATTGAAAATTTTATACTGTGACCTGCGTCACAATTACTTTGATTCCAGAAAAAAGCGGCTTAAAGTTTCGCGCGACAGACCAAGGTAAGCGGCCAAAGTGATTTTGGGTATTCTCTGTAAAAGGGAAGGGTAGTATTTCAGAAACTGTTGGTAGCGTTCTTTTGCGCTCATCGTTATCAAAGAAAGAATTCTTCTTTGGCTGGAAATATGCCCGCCGATAGCTTTTTTCAGAAAGAAATCGGTCATTTTGGGAACTTCAGTCAACAGTTGTTGATAATTATCAAAGGAAAGTTTTAAAACAACAGTGTTTTCCAGACATTGTAGCGATTGAGTTGCTTTTGTTTGTGTATAAAATGCTCCGTAATCGCTTTCCCACCAATCTTCCATAGAAAATGAAATGATGTGCTCTTTGGCTTCAGCGTCGGTATAAAAAAGTTTTAAAAGTCCGGAAACAATGAAATAAAAATGCTCAACCTGATCATTTTCATTGATAATCATTTCCCGTTTTTTGAAATGTTGTTCTGTGAAAAATGATTCAACAACCGAAAATTCTTCTTCTGTTAATGAAATTGTTCTGTTAATATGTTCTTTGAGGACATTCATTTTAGTTTGATTTAATAATCAGTTGTACTCATTATCTGTACAATTCAAGATCAAGAAAGTTATTGTTTTTAACTAAATTTTTCTTTGCCTTTTCTATTCCTGATTTTCTGAATTTATTTGCGTCCATTTCATTCCCGTTTTCGTCGTAGGATTTAAATTGAGTAATCTGTGGATTCATCAATAAAAACTGTTCGTTTGCGCTAATCGGATTTTTCCTGAAGTCATTCCATTTTTTATTAAACTGCTTCCTGTTGGCCTCATAATTTTTCAGTAGATGAATTGGTTTGATCACGGAAGTGCCATCAGTGGTTTTATAATTGGCAATGAGTTTAAATAAGTGATGCTTTCTGGAATCTTCAATAGCCACGATTAAACCGGGAAGTTTCTGGAATAAATGCGGACCGTCCTGAAATGGTAATTCTGTTGTAAACCAGGCTGTCCATTCTCGCTTTCCAAACTTTAATACTGCTTTCTGGCAATTATAGTTTTGAATCTTTTTTATTTCATCAATTAATGTCCAGTTAAATTCAGTTTCATCGGTTACTTTATAAGATTCCATTCCGACGAATTCTGTTGAGTAATTTTTGATATTATTGTTATTTTTCCACACGAACATTTTGATATTTCCGGGTGAAAGGTCTGTGCCCACATGTCCATTTTGCTTCTGTGAAGATTTTACAATGGCAGAATCTCTTTTTGCTTTCATCTCACTCAGAAATTCAGAATGATCTTTAAAAATCGTGAGGCGCATGTTTTCTGTTAAAACACTGTCGACTTTTGTGGAATCAGGAACGTATTTATATTCATAGATAAATCTATGATTCTGCGCATTCAATTTTAAAAGAATAACGAGAAGTAGAATCGTGAAAATTTTATTCATGTAGATTTGATATATTAATCAAATCTACAAAATTGATTGAATACTCTGTCTTTTTTCTAAAAACAATCCGTCACCAATTCCATATTCACCATTGCTCCGGCTACATTTCCTGTCATCACTGCATTCGAAACCGAGCGCATCATTGAGGAATTGTCGCCGCACACAAAAAGACCGGGAATATTTGTTTTCCGAAACTGATCAGTTTTAATATGACCAAATTCAGTAAGCTCACAACCCAAATTTTTCGGAATATCTGAATGCTGTTGAAAAGGAAAAGCTCCATAAACTGCTTCAAAATCGATTTCTTTTCCGTTATCAAAAATCAGACTTTTTACATAACCGTTTTCATGTTTCAGCTCTGAAATTTCTGTTTCAATAATGTCAATCTGATTGTTTTTAAGTTTTTCTAATTGCTCTTCTGAAAAATTGGCTTTTCCTCTCGTAAGAATTGTTACCTCTTTGGTTAAATTTTTCACCAAAGAAGAAATATGAAGGGCTTTATCTCCATTGGCAATAATTCCTGTTTTTTTGCCTTTGTATTCGTAACCATGACAGTAAGGACAATGAATAAGAGAAATTCCCCAGGATTCCTGAAAGCCTTTGATGTCTGGAACTTCGTCAATAATTCCGGTAGCAATAATGATTTTTTTTGAACTAAATCTTTCACCGTTTTCTGTTGTAATTTCGAATCCAAAGTCTGTTTTTTGAGCTGAAATGGCTTTTCCATTATGAAACTTTACCGTATCATATTCCTTAACCTGATTTTTAGCTAAAGTTGAAATTTCTGCAGGTGTGCTTCCGTCATGAGTAAGAAAATTATGCGAATGAGGCGTTTGTTCATTACAAGGTTTCCCGCTGTCAATGATCAAAGTTTTTCTTAAAGATCTTCCTAATGCCATTGCGGCAGATAATCCCGAGTAACTTCCACCGATGATGATAACTTCGTATTGTTCTGTATTCATGATTTTAATGTTTAATTAATTTAGATAAACTTCAATTTCTTGTTTGAAAGTTTGGCAAAGTTAGAATATTTTTTTATTATTGCAACAAAATCGCATTAGTAAAATGATAAGAAGAAGTACCCCAACGAAAGATGCTGTTTTAAATATTTTAACGGATTCAAAAAAAGCAATGAGCCCCGATGGAATCATGCAGAAAGTAGATATCAGTATAGATCGTGCGACGATTTACCGTGTGCTCAACCGTTTTTGCGAAGACGGAATTCTCCACCGCATCGTTGCCGAAGACGGGAAACAGTATTTTGCAGTCTGTATCAAATGTGAAGAAAAGAAACTGACAGATCATCATTTTCATTTCCGGTGTACCCATTGTCAAACAATAGAATGTCTGCAGGTCCCGGTGCAGTTTTCGTTGCCGCAGGGATATGAAGTAGCAACTGTAAATTGTATTCTGACGGGGATTTGTAAGGATTGCGCATAGAAAAACCTCCAATATATACAGAGGTTTGTTTTTTATTTGGTAAAACTACTTTTTCTTTGTTTTCAAAGAATCGGTCTTCGGCTTTTCTCCGATAATAGACATTTTATTTTCAAAAGGTTTAGCTTCCAGAACCGTAATGCTGGTTTGTTCTTTTCCAAGATTATATTGTACGAAAACGGTTTTCTCGGCACTTCGGATGATGTATGTATTTACGTTTTTCCAGTTGTTGCAAGAGTGCATATATCCTAAATTGTAGGCTTCCGGATCTTCTTTTTTCAGGCGTTCTTCTTCACCTTCTCTTAGCGGTTCGCCGGTATTTATTTTTACACCACCTACATTTTTTATCAGCTCATCAAAACTCTTTTGGATTTCCAGCGGAGAGAATTTTTTGTCTTTAAATGCTTCAGATATTCTTATTTCGGCCTTAAAGGTTTTGCCTTCCATTGCAGTGTAGGTCCCGTGGTCATAGAAGTATTCTTTATCAAAATCTTTGATCTGTCCGTCTCCATGATAAGAATTTGGATCTTTGAAGGCATATCCTTCGGGGAGCTGAAAATAAGGAAATGTTCCATGAAATTTATCGGTTACAGGAATTTTGCTGATGTTATAACCTGTATCTGAAATGACTTCTGATGTATTTTGATTTTGAGTATTTTCTGATTGTGGCTTAAGTTGATCCTTATCTTTTTTACTGCACGACCACAAAGTAAATGCTGATAAAGCACTTATTAATACGATATTCTTCATATTTCAATAGATTGAGAGATGTAATTCTGCTTTTGTGAGGTAGCAAAATTGATGCTAAAGAGATTGAAGAAGTTTTAAAATTATGTTAAATGGTAGATGAAAAACATGATTTTAAGTTGATGAATGAACTTTTAATTCCGAAGGCGAAATTCCAAACTCCTTTTTAAAAACAAAAGAAAAATGAGAGAGATCCTCAAAACCGAGATCAACATAAATATCTGTCGGTTTTTTATGTTCTTTATTTAATAGAAAATAAGCTTCATCGAGACGCTTTTTCATCAGCCATTTTCCAGGGCTTATATTAAAGGTTGCTTTAAATTCTCTTTTAAAAGTAGATAGGCTTCGTCCTGTCATAAATGCAAAACGTTCTAAGCTGATATTAAATTTATAATGATGATTCATAAAATATTCCAGATCAATTTTGTGCGGAATATTAAAATTAAAGAAAATATCTTTCAGGTCAGGATTGTTTTTCAGTAAGATCATTAACAGTTCTTCACGTTTAATATCAACAAAAATATCATCGAGTTTCTCTGTTCCGTTGTAGTAAGATTCTAAAGACTGCACAAAATTATTGATCAGTTTATCTTCTTCGATAAATAAAAATGAATCAGTATTATCCGTAGCTTCTGCTTGATAAGGATGACGTTCCAGAAATTTCTTCAAAAAAGCTTCATCAAAAGCAATAATTACTTTTTCAAACTGTCCTTCATCTTTATATTTGGTATACCGAACCAGATGATTTTTTCTTGCAATGCAATAATCACCAGGTTTCATCTCATAATGTTTATGTCCGTCGTATGAAACCATCGAACCTTTCAGCAAAAACAAAAAGAAATGCTCAGGAATAAACTGTTCCGGAGATATTTCGGGACCTAGATGACAGGATTGTAGATTGTTAAATTTCATTTTAATTATTTTTCTTTCTCTTGAGACAAAAGAAACAATCCCGAAGTTTCGGGACAAGACTTGGAAACTGTCTTTTACGCTCAATTTTCCTATGTCAGTTTTATTTCAGTTAAAAATATAACTCTTAGTTTTCTAAGGAATTACCTTTACAAATTTACTAAAAGTGATTTTGATTTTCGTCAATTCGAGTAGCGAAATGAAATGGAGTGTATCGAGAATTTGTCTTTAATGAAAGATTCTCGATACAAAATATTTTCCACTTTGCTACAAATAGTTTCTACTCGAATTAGCGGACTTTATTAAATATTCATCAAACTGTCTGCACTTGCCAACAAAGCTTCTTCACGACTTCTTGGATTCCAATTAAGGATGTTTCTTGCTTTTTCGTTTGACATTTCTTTGTAGAATTCTTTTCCAATCGTTTCTAAATTTTTGATATGAGAAGTGTATTCTGGTCTTTCTTTTTTGAACATTTCGGCGACGTCATAGAAACTCATCACACCTTCTGAGGTGGCAATAAAACGTTCTCCTGCCGCTTTCGGATTCAACGTTGCTTTGATATGAATATCCGCAACATCTCTCACATCCACAACGCCCATTGTAAATGGTGGAGTAGTCTCAATACTTCCATTCAGAATTCCCGAAACGGCAATATCCAATGAAGCAGAAGTGATCCCGCCAATTGCAGGACCGAAAATCCCGACAGGATTGATGACCGACAATTCCAAACCTTTGCTTTCTTGCTCAATGAATTCCCATGCAGATTTTTCCGCCACTGTTTTCGATTTGATGTAAGCCGGAAGTTCTGCATTCACATCTGTCCAATCTTTTTCTGTGAAAATATGGTCTTTAATATCTTTGCTGTAACCCACTGCCGCAAATGAAGAAGTTAAAACAACCCTTTTTACTCCAGCATCTCTTGAAGCTTTTAAAACCCGCAAAGCACCGTCTCTCGCAGGAACAATCAATTCGTTTTCATCTTTCGGATCTTGCGCAGGAAATGGTGACGCAACGTGAAGAACATAATCACAATCTTTTACGGCTTCGTCCCAATTGTCGTCGCTTGTAAGATCTGCCTCAATGAATGAAAGATTGGAAAAGTCAGTAATTCCGCTTTCTTCCAATGCTTTGATGATGCTGTCTTTTTTCGACAGTGAACGAAGTGTTGTTTTCACTTCATAGCCTTGCTGTAATAATTGCAAAACGGTATGAATTCCTAAAAATCCTGTTCCTCCCGTTACCAAAACTGTTGTTTTTGTCTGTACGTTTTTCATTTTATTTAAATTTTACAGGACAAAGTTGGGGATTATTAGGAGTGGAGATTTTGTTGTGGAGTTCAATTTTTGTTTGTTGTGGGGTTCAAATATTCAGTAACTTGAGTAATGCTCATTAAAAATCTCCCACAAGAAACCTGTGAGAGATACAATATTTAGAATTAATTCCAATCATTAACCCTGTATTTCCTATACGAATTTCATAAAATTACTTTATAGAATTTAAAACTCTGTCAAATTCAAGATCACGCTCCTCCAAAATATCTTTGTCGCTATATTTTATCAGTTCATTGATTCGAATTCCTAGTTGTTGAGTTTGAGAATTATCGGGATAAAATATTCCGTTTCCTGTAAATTCTAAAAGATAATTTCCAGGAAGTTTTACTTTAACAACATCTCCATCTCCACCGGAAGTTTGTTGACCAATGGTTAATGACTGTGGGAAAATTTTCTGCAGGCTCATAGAATACCATTCGCTTGCGCTTCGGGTTTCAGGGTTAACAAGAATAAAAACTTTCCCTGAATAAGAATGTGTTTTTTTATCCTTAATCTCCGGAAAATAGTATTTTGAATCTTCCAAATAATAGAATGTACCAATGTTTTTTAAGTTAGGAGCGTAATATTTATAAAAATAATTTTCGACGGGCGAGAAGTATTTATAAACAAAATGATTCACAAAACCGCCCCAATCGGGATATTCTCTCATATCAAATACGATGGCTTTTTTCTTTGAAGCATCGGTTAAAATACTGTCCATTTTTGAATCCATTTTATCATCATCTACATTGTCGATAAATCCGTATGTCTTATTTATTTTAAAGTAACCGACGTCTTTGTGAGTGATTATACGACTTGCGTTTTTCTTAATTTTCTCTGTTAAATAAGTTTCCAGTATGGCATACTTTGCTTTATCAGTAATATCAATGAATTCCACAGTTTTAGAGTAGTTTTTATTGTCTTTTACAGATTTTATTTTTAATATTTTGGTTTGAAGATTATCAGTCCAGATCAGATTATTTTCATATTTTGAAAGAGTGTATTTCAGTTTTTCTTTGTTGGAAACAGAAAGCAGTTCACCTTTTTCCTTCAATATTTGTGTGATACTTTTTCCACCGATAGAAGTGATTTTATCACCAATGTTAATCTCAGCTTTTGCACAAACTTCGGGAAAGATTAGTTTGGTAATTAATAAATGATCTTCTACAATCTCAAAATCAAAAGGTGCAAAATAAGAAGCGTTAAAAATCTCTTTTTTATAATTCAGCTGACGGTAAAAAGATAAAGCATGACTGTCTTCCATTTTGGCAACGAGTTTTGTCATGATGAATTCAAAGTCCTTTCTGGTATTGGCTTTCAGATTTTCATCCAGCATTGTTTTAAAAAATTTATCAAAATCTTTATCCATCAAATATTTATGAGGAAAAAGATAATCTACAACTCCCTGTATTTTTGCCAAAGTTAACAAACGATATTCTAAAGGCAAATTTTCGGTTTTCGGGAAAGGATATTCTTTTTCATCACTGACCAGTTTGCCTTTTGGAAGGTTTTCAAAATTGTATCGATGCTTATAAATATTGTTGAGTAAATCTTTATTGTCAGCGTTTATTTTTCTGTTTTTCCGGAACCAATCAAAATTCTGATTCTGCAACATCAGATCCTTTGAAGTCTCAGTGGGAGCTAACGTCGTGAATTTCTTACTCAGCTTTGAAGTTAATTTAGCAATCACCACATTAAAATCATCATTAGTATTGATGCCTTTTACATTTGCCAAAAACAAACTGTCGGCATCTACTTTTCCGCTTGCGACATCGGGATGATAATATTTAATAAAATTCCAGGTCTTGATGAATTCATATTGCTGTTTGGTTTGTGCAGAAAGTGTTTGTTGAAACAATACGATTGTAAATAGGAGAATTAGTCTTTTCATAAGTAGCAGAGAAATTGATCGGTGTTGTTTTAGCTCTTGTTAAGCTTAAATGAACTTTTCAAATTTAATCAAAATTTCATATTCAAAACCTTGAAAACACTTAAATTTGTGTTCACAAAAAAGTTATTTAATGCTAAGGAAAATTACGATTGCTGCAGTTACTTTCATTTCTTTTATGACAGTGAATGCTCAGAAAAGCAAAAAGTCACAGTTAGAAAAGCCAAAATTGGTAGTGGGTTTGGTAATCGATCAGATGAGGTGGGATTATTTGTACCGTTTTTACGATAAGTATGGAGATGACGGTTTCAAAAGACTAATGAATAAAGGTTTTTCTTTTAATAATGTAATGATTCCTTACGTTCCGACGGTTACGGCGATTGGTCATACCACGATTTATACTGGTTCAGTTCCATCCATTCATGGAATTGCAGGAAACGACTGGACAGATAAAGCAACCGGAAAAAATGTATACTGTACAACAGATTCTGATGTAAAAGGTGTGGGAACAAATGATAAGATTGGCGGTCATTCGCCAAAGAATCTTTGGAGTACCACGATTACCGATCAGTTGAGAATTGCAAGCAATTTTCAGTCAAAAGTAGTTGGAGTTTCATTAAAAGACCGGGCTTCAATTTTGCCGGCAGGTCATAATCCGACCGGAGCCTTCTGGTTTGATGAAACTAATGGTAATTTTGTAACGAGTTCGTATTATATGAGCAGTTTGCCGGATTGGGTGAATAAGTTTAATGATCAGAAATTAGCTGAAAAATTAGTTGCCAACGGGTGGAATACCTTATTGCCCATCAGTCAATATACGGAAAGCACAAGAGACGATGTGCCTTGGGAAAAGCCGGTGGGAACAGCGAAAAATCCTACTTTCCCGTATAATAATCTTGCGGCAGATTTTGCGGTAAACAAAGGGGTTTTAAGAACTACTCCTTTCGGAAATACCTACACTTTAAAATTTGCTGAAGCTGCCATCGATGGTTATCAGCTGGGTGCAGATCCAATCACAGATTTTCTTGCCATCAATGTAGCGTCTACTGATTATGTGGGTCACGCTTACGGACCGAATGCAATTGAAGTGGAAGATACGTATCTGAGACTGGATCTTGAATTGGCGAATTTCTTTAAAATGCTTGATAAAAAAGTAGGGAAGGGCGAATATCTGGTTTTTCTTTCGGCAGATCATGGTGGTGCTCATGCTGAGGGTTTCATGAAAGAAAACAAAATGATGACCGGATTTTTTGATGATGGTTTAGAGAAGAACCTCGGTGCAGAATTAGAAACAAAATATGCTTCGAGCAAACTGATTTTAGGAATTGATAATTATCAGATATATCTTAATCATCAGTTGATTACAGAGAATAAATTGGATGAAAATGCCATTAAAAAAAGCATCATCGAAAATCTAAATAAAGATCCCCGTGTTTTGTACGCAGTTGATTTGAAAGATGTAGCCAATGCACCCATTCCTGAACCTATAAAAACCAGAGTCATCAACGGATATAACTGGCAGCGAAGCGGTGATATTCAGATTGTTTCTCACGACGGAATGCTTCCTACCTATGCTAAAAAAGGAACAACGCACAGTGTCTGGAATTCTTACGATGCACATATTCCGTTATTGTTTATGGGATGGAAAGTTCCTCACGGCGAAAGCAATGCCCCTCACTTTATGACCGATATTGCACCCACCATCGCACAGTTTTTGAGAATTGAAAATCCAAGCGGAAATGTTGGGCAACCGCTAATGGAAGTTTTAGGAAAATAAGATTTTAAATACATACAACAGAATCAGGCGCAGCTTTGCTGCGCCTGATTCTGTTGTATGATGTCTTCCTTTATAGGAAACCTTGAAGGTTTAATTGTGCCGTAGTTACTCAGGTGTTTCATCCTCATCAGAAGTCTCTTCTTCATCGTCATACTGTTCCAGATAGTATGCAAAAGAAAAATCTTCTACGTCATCTTCTGCATCTTCCAAAGTAGTCAGTAAATCTTCAAAAATCTCCAGTTGATCTACGCTCATATTGACAAATTCTAAATGCAGAGGCATCTGCAGTTCACCGGAAATAACATCTGAAAGTGCATCCAGATTATCCCCAAAATGAGCAGGAAGTTTTATTTTTTCTTTAAGCTGAGTATAAAAATCTTCGTAATCTCCAAGGTCTGCGAAGTCGATGTATGTTGTATTCATAGTTTATTTAAAATTTATTTGCAAATGTAGCGGTTTTTATGTCGCTGAAAGTGTGTAGTGGTTACTGTCATTGCGAGGAGCGTAGCGACGAAGCAATCTCATAGAGAATCTTAAACATCTCTAATTTCAGAAACGATTCATAATATTCTGAATGCCGGCTGCCAATCTCTCCATTTAGGATTTAATGAATTTATTAAATCCAATTTCTTTTGTCTTGAACCTGATTTTATCTGTTTTTCCGTAAGATTGCATCTCCAATTTCCTGAAATGCTTCCCAATATACCAGATTATTAACTTTGTATTTTGCACTGAAGCTCTGTTCGTGAAAACTTTTCTTTATGTTCTTGAACTCTTTTCGGTAAGATTTGAAGTAACACCAGTATAAAGAACAGTATTGTTTTCATTGATCATGATATAAAGCCGGATTTCATTTGTCTTATTTTAATATTATTTAAAAGATTGCTTCGTCGCTTTCACTCCTCGCAATGACAGTTTACTGCTTCTCAAAACTTTTGTAATGATTTTTAGTTAAATAAACCTCACCATTTTTAGTAAAAACAATTCGGTCGCCATTTCTATTTCCACAGTTGTAATTGACATCGGCTTCAAAGTATTTCACCCCTTTCGGTAACTTTCCTTCTCGGTTTCCAAAGTAATCTCCTCCGATTGCTTTTCCGGGAAGAACTTCACAAAGATTTCCTTCAGAAGGATTCCAACCTGATTTCTTTGCTTCATTTTTTGTAATGTAATAATCAGGAAGCTGATGATTTTGCTTCACGTAATTAATTACCGTATTCTCTTTGGTAAATTCATCAATTGATTGTTGGTCAGATTGATCAAAGGCCTGTTTTAAATCTAATCTGCTGTAAGTAGTAACAGTTTCGCCTTTATCCACAATAAAGTTATTATAAATATACATCACCGACATCCCGAAAAGAAGTCCCATGCAGGCAAAAAGTACCGAACGGATTTTAGAATTCATAGTTAAAATTTAATGTACCAATGTAACAATGTACTAATCCAGAATATTACAATTCATTGGTAAACTGTTATATTGGTAAATTGTTAAATTAATCAACCCTCCATTCTTCCGGAATATCACACACCGGAATCGGATTGATTTTATGCTGTGCAGCCTTATTCATTCTGCTGAAAATTTTAAACACCTCCAAATCTCTCCCGTTATAATCAGATTCTGTTTTAGTTCCCCATTCTTTCTGAATTTTTTCCAATTCAGGATAGGTTGCTCCAATCTGCATTTCATCAGTTCTTTCAGCATCCCAAAGTCCGTCTGTAGGAATCGCTTCCTGGATGTTTTTAACCAAATTTAAAGCCTTTGCTAATTTGTAAACTTCAGTTTTATAAAGATCTGCGATAGGAGACACGTCGACGCCGCCGTCACCGTATTTGGTGTAAAAACCAATCCCGAAATCTTCTACTTTATTTCCTGTTCCGCATACCAAAAGTCCGTTGATTTGTCCATAATAGTATAAAGTAAGCATTCTCAAACGTGATCTTGTATTGGCAAAAGCCAGTTTTTCGTTAGGAAATTCATCATCATGAACGTCAAAAGTTTTGTACAGTTCCTCAAAAGCCGGAGTAAGATTTACTGACATAGCTTCGACATTCGGGAATTTAGATTTTAAATCATTCATGTGTTCCCAGGCCCGGTTTACCTGATCTTCTTTTTGACGGATCGGCATTTCAATCAACAAAGTTTTCAAACCCGTCATTGCTGCTAAAGTAGAAACTACTCCAGAATCTACACCACCGGAAACTCCCAATACATAGCCCTTAACTCCTGATTTTTCGGCATAATCTTTTAGCCACTGTACGATATGATCAATTACTTTTTGTGTCTGCATTGTATAATTTTTATTTATAATTTTCTTTTTTAAGTTCGTACCAGAAACAATGGTCTCCTTCATCAATGAAGGTTTCTTTTTCTTCAAAACCCAATTTTCTCAAAATATGATTGGATGCGTCATTTCTGACATCAGCGTATGCAAAAACTTTCTCCAGCTTCATTTCGTTAAATGCATAATTCAAAACGGCAATAGACGTTTCTGTAGCATAACCTTTTCCCCAATACTCCGGTGTAAAACGGTAACCAAGATCGTGAATATTCTGATGATTGTTGATTTCTTTAATCAGTTTTAAACCGCTCCAACCCACCAATTTTCCGTCTTCTTTTCTAATGACCGCCCATCTTCCGATTCCGTTTTCTGTATACTGATTTCAGATGCTTTTAATCATTTCGGCACTTTGGCTGAGGTCGGTTAAAGGCTGTATTCCAACATATTTTACGACTTCAGGATTGCTGTCCATTGCGAAAAAAGCGTCAACATCTTCGGGAACTATTTCTCTTAAGATCAACCTTTTTGTTTCGATATACATATTCATCGTTTGTATGTTTTTATTTTAAAGATTTTACTATAATTATATAGCCACAAAAAAATCCTTTTTCGGCATAAGTTTATATTTATATCCTTATTTTTGTAAACTTAAATTTCATGTAAAAATAATGAAGATTTTTAGAATTGCCGCACTTTCATGCCTTTTAGTTTTAAGTTTGAACTCTTGTAAAAAAGAACAGGAAACTGATTGGAAAGTAGAAATAAAAAATCCTGCCGAAAAGGTAGAGGTTACCGATATCTCAAAAGAATTTTATGATCAGAATGTTCCACTGACGCAGTTCACAGCGAAGTTTCCCTGGTTTCAGGGGACAGTTCCTGATGAAGATTTTGGGAAAAGAAGAGCTGATGCTCAAGAAATAAAAATCTACAAAGAAGCGATTGGCAAAATTGACCAGAAGAAATTGCAGAATGAGCTTCAGGATTTGTTTTCACACATTAAATTTTATTTTCCGCAGTTCAAAAGTCCAAAAGTTTTCCTTTTTTCATCGGCTTTACAAATGGTTCAGGATCCTCTTTTGTATGATGATAAAACAAATTTTCTATTTATTGATATTTCAGGATTTATGGGAGATAAAAATCCAAATTATAGAGGTTTGGAGCTGTATTTCCAGAAATCTATGAACCCAAGCAATATTGTTCCTAAAATATCAAGAATGTTTGCCGAAAACATTGTTCCTTACACAGGAAACAGCCAGAAATTCATTGATTTGATCGTGTATAACGGTAAAATAATGACTTTACAAGATGCTTTTTTACCCGAAACGCCGGATTATCTAAAAATGGATTATACCAAAGAACAATATGATTGGTCAGCTGCAAATGAAGCTAATATTTATAATTACTTTGTTGAAAATAATCTGATTTTTGGTGATGATCACCGATTGGCAGAACGTTTCATCGCTCCCGGACCGTTTTCAAAATTTTATACAGAAATTGACAACAGCTCGTCTCCAATGGTTGGAATTTACACCGGGTGGCAGATTTGCAGAGAATATTTAAAAAAGAAACCTCAAACAAAACTGGTAGATTTCCTGAAAATGGATGCTACACAAATTTTTAATGAAGCGGGTTACAAACCGAAATTAGAAGAGTAAAAAAGTTGGAAGTTGGAAGATTGAAGCTGGAAGAAAGCTGAAATTGTAAAACGGAATGTTTAAAAATAATATAGCTTAGAAAAAATAGAAAAATGAGAAAGACTCAAATAACGATAGATGTAGAGCTGGATGAAAACCACATCCCCGAACTGATGACCTGGAATGCAGCTGATGGAGGAGTAGAAAAAGAAGAGACAAAAGCAGTGATGATTTCTGTTTGGGATGAAAAAACATCAGAAGCTCTAAGAATCGATCTTTGGACGAAAGATATGCCGGTAGACCAAATGAAAATGTTTATGCATCAGATTTTGGTTTCCATGGGAAGTACCTACCAAAGAGCAACAGGTGAAGATGATGTAGCGGCATGGATTGAGCAGATAGCAGAAGAATTTGCAGTGAAGTCAGCGATAAAAATGTAAACAATTAATGTAACAATCTACCAAAGTAACAATGTAGCAATCATTGGTAAACTGGTACATTGATACATTGTTAAATTATAAAACAATGAATTTCAATACAAAAGTTATACACGGAGGTCAACATCACGAATCTGCGACAGGTTCTGTGAATGTACCTGTTTTTTTAACATCTACTTTCGCACAGAAAAGTCCGGGAGTACATTCAGGATACGAATATTCAAGAGCGGCAAACCCTACAAGACAGGCTTTGGAAGACTCTTTGGCAAGCATTGAAAACGGAGCGAGAGGTTTAGCTTTCGGTTCTGGTTTGGCAGCGATTGATTGTGTTTTAAAACTATTAAATCCGGGCGACGAAGTGGTTGCTGTGGATGATTTATACGGTGGAACTTACAGAATGTTCACGAGACTTTTTGAAAAATATCAGTTGAAATTTATCTTCGTGAATTTTGATGATGCTTCAAAAATCAACGATGTCATTACCGATAAAACCAAATTAATCTGGATCGAAACACCAACCAATCCTTTGATGAAATTGGTAGACATCAAAGCGGTTGTAGAAATCGCAAAAGGAAAAGATATTTTGGTTGCGGTTGACAATACTTTTGCAACGCCTTATCTTCAAAGACCCATCGATTTGGGAGCTGATATCGTGATGCACTCTGCAACAAAATATTTAGGTGGTCACTCTGACGTTATCGCCGGAGCATTGATCGCAAAAGATGCTGAATTAGGTGAAAAACTCCACTTCATTCAGTTTGCAAGCGGTGGGATTTTAGGTCCTCACGATTCTTATTTGGTTTTGAGAGGAATTAAAACTTTAGCATTAAGAGTTCAGAGACATTCTGAAAACGGAATGGCTGTAGCAAAATATCTTGAATCTCATCCAGCAGTTGCACAGGTAATTTACCCAGGATTGGAATCTCACCCGCAATATGAACTGGCAAAAGCTCAGATGAAAGATTTCGGAGGAATGGTTTCTTTCACCTTCAAATCGGGGAAAAAAGAAGATGCGATTAAGTTTTTAGAGAAAGTGAGAGTGTTCACTTTGGCAGAATCTTTGGGCGGAGTAGAATCTCTGGCCAATCATCCAGCTTTGATGACTCACGCTTCCATTCCTGCAGAAAAACGTGCAGAATTGGGAATTACAGATGATTTGGTCCGTCTAAGCGTCGGAATCGAAGATGCAGAAGATTTAATTGCAGATTTGGAAAAAGCATTCTCTTAAATAAATAAATCATAAGCATCCGTTTTTACAGCGGATGCTTGTTTTTAATTAAATTTAAATGAATAATACAAGAAAAGCGACGATTCAAGATTTACCTCAATTAGCCGAACTGTTTGATCAATACAGAGTTTTTTATCATAAAGAATCTGACATTCCGGCAGCGGAAAGTTTTTTGAAAGATAGAATTGAAAATAAGGATTCTGAAATTTTTGTAGCTGAAAGTGAAGGTGATTTAGTTGGATTTGTACAGTTATATCCATTGTTTTCTTCTACAAGAATGAAGCGGTATTGGTTACTGAATGATTTGTTTGTCAACGAAAATTATCGTGGAAAAGGTTTTTCAAAAGAATTAATTGAAGAAGCCAAAGAGCTGGCAAAATGCACCAATGCAGCGGGAATTCTTCTTGAACCGGAAAATCTAATGACATCGGAAATAAATTATATCCATCTTGCGGATTTGAATTGTACGATCAGGTGAATTTTTACGAATGGACGAATAGATAGTGTAACAATTTACCAATGTAATAGTTTACCAATTTTTTTAATTGTTATACTGGTAGACTGATACATTGTTATATTAAAATATTACACATTACTAATTGCTTATTACTATCAACATGACAGATTTTCAAAAATACATTCAAAGATATTTAGATCTCATTCCATCCGAAAACTGGTTGGAAGAATTAAAATTAGTTGGTGAGAAAAACGTTTCTTTATATTCCTATTTGACCGAAGAACAGTCAAAGTTCGCTTATGCAGAAGGAAAATGGACGTTGAAAGAAGTGCTTCTTCATCTATCAGACACCGAAAGAATTTTTCAATATCGGATTTTAGCTTTTGCAAGAGGTGAAAAATCTGAATTGCCAGGTTTTGATGAAGAAGGTTACGCCGCCAATTCTTTTGCCAACGAAAGAAGTTTAGAATCTTTATTGGAAGAATATCAATTGGTAAGAAATTCTTCTCTGATTTTATTGGAAACGTTAAATCCTTCAGTTTTAAGTAACATCGGAATTGCTAACGGAAACCAGATTTCAATTGAAACGATTTGTAAATTGATTGTGGGACATAATATACATCACTTGAATGTGGTGGAGGAAAGATATTTGCCGGAATTATGATGTGAATTTTCCCATCGATCAAATTTTGTGAATAAAAAATCAAGAATTTTATCCTCAATGATTTATCAATAGGAACGGGCTTTAGTCCGTTTTTTTATTTAAATATTCAATCGGCTTTAGCCAAAATCAAAATTTTTATAATTTTGATGAAAACAACACAAATGCCTTTCATTAAAATTTATATTCATCTTGTATTTTCTACAGCTAATCGAATTCCTCTATTAAACTCAGCAGAATTACGAATCAAACTTTGGAAACATATTAGAGAAAACGCATCTAGTAAAGGAATTTATTTAGATATGATTAATGGTTTTTCAGATCATTGTCATTGCCTTATTTCTTTGGGTTCAGACCAAAATATAGAAAAAATTGTCCAATTAATAAAAGGTGAATCTTCTTTTTGGATTAACAAAAATCAATTAACAAAAAGCAAATTTTCCTGGCAGGATGGCTATTTTGCAGTTTCTGTTTCAGAATCTAAGATTGATTTGGTTAGAAATTATATTAAAAATCAAGAAAAACATCATCAACATAAAACTTTCGCAGAAGAATATCAGGAGTTTATGGAAAAATATGACTTTAAGATGTAAATTTTGGCTAAAGCCAAATGATTGCTTAATTTTGAAGGCGGGCTAAAGCCCGCCCCTACTGAGAATGGAAAACATCATACAAATATTAAAATCTGGCGGCACAATCCTTTATCCAACAGACACGATCTGGGGAATCGGTTGTGATGCAACAAACATAGACGCCATCAACAAAATTTTTGAGATCAAAAAGCGTGAGAAAAACAAATCCATGATCATTTTGGTGGAAAATGAAAAGAGATTGCAGGATTTGGTTGACGTCCCGGAAATGGCTTGGGAAATTATGGATTTAAGCGAAAAACCGGTTACATTGGTTTATCAGAACCCCAAAGGTTTACCGAAAGAATTGCTTGCTGAAGACGGAAGCATCGGAATTCGCCTTGTAAAAGATCTGTATTGCAAAAAACTGATTACAAAATTGAATAAACCTTTGGTCTCAACTTCAGCCAATTTTAGTGGCGATAAAAGTCCGTTGAAGTTTTCTGATATTTCGAAGGAAATCATTGATTTGGTAGATTTTGCCGTGGAGGAAGACAGAGAAAAAGTGTCACAATATTCAGGTTCTTCGGTGATTAAAATCTGGAATGACAACAGAATAAAAGTCCTTAGAGAATAAAAATTTATATTTAATTACCTTTGCTAAATATAACCATTAAGAAGTCGGAAATTCAACTTTTAAACCTGAAAATCTGAATTTTAATGGTTTTGAATAGAAAACAAGATTGTCAATTACCAACGGTTGTAAATCTAATATCTGAAATCTAATATCTAACATCTTTTAAAAAAAATGTTCATTAACCTCAATCAAAATCAAAACTTAAAACTTTTCAAACTCATTTCTGAAGTCGCTGCGGCAAATAACCAATCGGTGTACATCGTTGGCGGTTTTGTGCGGGATCTTTTAATGAAAAGAAAAGCATCTACCGATATTGATTTTGTGACCGAACAAAGCGGAATCGAATTGGCCCAAAACGTAGGAAAAGAAATTGATCCGAAAATGAAGGTTTCCGTTTTTAAAACGTACGGAACGGCGATGATCAGATACAAAGATCTCGAACTGGAATTTGTAGGCGCAAGAAAAGAAAGCTATACCGAATACAGCCGCAAACCTGAGGTGGAAGGCGGAACGATTGAAGACGACCAAAAAAGAAGAGATTTTACCATCAATGCAATGGCGATTTCTTTAAATAAAGATAATTTCGGGGAACTGATTGATCCTTTTGATGGAATTGGTGATTTACAAAAAGGAATTCTCAGAACGCCTTTAGAACCTGCACAAACCTATTCTGATGATCCGTTGAGAATGATGAGAGCAGTTCGTTTTGCTTCGACTTTAGATTTTACGATTGAAGAAAATTCTTTAAGCGCCATCAGACAGGAAGCAGAAAGAATCAAGATTGTTTCTATGGAAAGAATCATGGTTGAATTTAATAAAATCATGCTTTCAAAAAAGCCTTCTGTTGGTTTGAAACTCATGGAAGAAACAGGTTTAATGAAATTAATTATTCCTGAATTGATTGATCTGAAAGGGGTAGAAGAAGTAGAAGGACAAACCCATAAAGATAATTTTTATCACACCTTGGAAGTGGTTGATAATATTTCAGAAAATACCGATAATTTGTGGCTTCGTTGGGCAGCCTTACTTCACGACATCGGAAAAGCACCGACGAAAAAATTTGTTGATGGAACGGGTTGGACTTTTCATGGGCACGAGTTTTTAGGTTCCAAAATGGTAAAAACATTGTTTCAGAAACTGAAATTGCCATTGAATGCTGACATGAAATATGTTCAGAAAATGGTAAAATTGTCTTCAAGACCGATTGCATTGATTACGGATGATGCTTCTGATTCTGCGTTGAGAAGACTATTGTTCGATGCAGGAGAAGATATGGAAGATTTATTCACGCTCTGTAAAGCAGATATTACGACCAAAAATTCTAAAAAGCAGGATAAGTTTAAGAAGAACTTTCAATATGTTGCTGTTAAGATCAAAGAGGTTGAAGAAAAAGATCAGGTAAGAAACTTCCAGCCACCAATTTCCGGGGAAGAAATCATGACAATGTTCAACTTGAAACCCGGGAGAGAAATTGGAATTTTAAAGGAAAAAGTAAAAGAAGCAATTTTGGAGGGTGAAATTGCTAATGACAGCGCAGAAGCCAGAGATTTTGTCATTGCAGAAGCGGAAAAGTTGGGTCTGAAAATCCTTTCTTAGAAAATTAGATAATTTTTAATATAAAAAATAAAAAACCTCTTTCAAATAATCCTGAAAGAGGTTTTTACTATTGTAAACTCATCTTATTTTGAGATGATCAACTTGAGATTTTGTTTGTTGGAATTATGATCAATCTGAATGATGTAATTTCCATTCGATAAGTCTGAAACGTTCAATGTTTTATTAACGGTCTTCCCTTGCTTTACAAGAGCTCCGTTTACATTGTAGATTTTCACTTCAACATCTTTGTCTGTGCTGATTTTAATGAAATCTGATGCAGGATTCGGGTAAAGACTGATTTTGGTTTCTGTCTTTTGATTTTCGGCAGTAGATAATATATTAAATTCATTAATCACACCTACGGCATCCAAATCAAATCCTGAAGAACCACCTGGAGTTGGGAAAGGGTCTATTGCAACATTTCCGAAGCTGTCGTATGTTCTGTAGGTATTAATGTTTGTGCCTATAACATCAATTATTTTAACATGCGTGATTTGTTCTTTATTTAAAAGTGGGTTGTCCGGAAGATCGCTGATGTCGAAAGGAGTTCCGAAACCAGAGGTGTATTTCCCTGCAAAATTATTCAGATATCGGGCATCCATTGTTGCAAAACCTGGACCTCCGACATCAGTAGTATTCTGAATGTAATTTGAAGGATATTCATTATGAGAAGGAAAACGGAAGAAATTAACACCGTCTGAACTCACTTCTACAAAAGCCAGTTCTAAATATGCTTTACCTGACTGACCTGAAATAAATCCGTTCTCAAATATGGCAAAATCAAAACCGCTTCCATTGGTGATTGGCTTTGCAAAAGTAAGTACAGCATTACCTCCGTCGCCTAAGCTCACTATCGATCCAGTAGGCATCCCGGTAGCACTAGCATCTGTGCCAACATTAGCCAATGCAGATGCAGTGCTATTAATCTGCTGATAACCACGAACTACAGTTGCGCCAGTAGCCCATGATTTAAAGAGAGTACTGTTAGAAGGTATAGCAGTAGAACCCGCTACACCGGCTTGTGGAGCATAACTTTGAGCCATCAGAAAATGAGCAGAAAGAAACGCAGCAGCGATGAACATATTTTTCATTTTATTTATTTAAATTTTATATCCAATTACTTGATGATGAATTTCTCAGTTTGCTGAACGTTCTTACCTGAAATCTGAATGATATAATTTCCTTTATTTAGGTCTGAAACTGTAATTCCGTTTTGGTAAATACCAGATTTTACAATTCTTCCTGAAAGGTCAACAATTTTATATTGTGAAGCATTCGCATTTTTGATATAAAGGATGTCTGATACCGGATTTGGATAGATTGAAATGGCATTGTTTAATTTCGTCTCTGTAGTTGAAAGACTTACCGGGGTAAACACATTTTTGTAAACATTGTTGGCACCTACTGTAGTCGTAAATGTATTCAACAGAGTTCCGGTTTGGCTGTAAACATTTAAAGTCGAAGTTGGACCGAAATCATTAGCATTTCCCTGAAAAATTTTCCCGTCAACCGATGCAAAACCATAAAAATCTCCGTTAAATGTACTCGGAGTGGTAGTGAAAATAGGAGTGCTGCTGAATGTTGCTAAATCTGTGTTTAAAGAATAAACACTGGTAGCTCCTGCAATAAATAGTTTTGTTCCTTCGGATGAAAATTTCAAAGCATCATATTGTGATGGTGGTACAACTGCAGAATTTGCTATACTTGCTGATACTGTATCTGTTGTCGTATTGATTTTATAAACTGTAGATCCTGTATCTCCTGTACATAATGCAAAAATATCATTTCCAATTACCGTGATAGACTGCAATCCAGCGCTTAAAGTAATGGTACTGATAATGGTATTGGTAGCCGGGTTGATTACCTCAATACTGTTTCCTGCTCTGTAAGAAGATTTATTCACGTATACCTTTCCGTTTACAGTAACAATTTCTTCTGGGTTTTCACTTAAAGGAATGCTTGTAATATACGCTAAAGTGGTTGCGTCGTGTACTGTGATAAATTGGGTTGTATTGCCATAATCACCCCAATTTGCTGTGAAAATTTTTCCGTTGGAAACTGTTGTATATCTTGGAAATGCAAGATTGGTTATTTCTCCTGATTTAACAAAACTTGCTCTGTTTGTTACTACGACTTTGTTGGATGCATTTAATACTAAATAAGATTTATCTCCATTAAAATAGATAGATTGCAAAACATCTCCCAAAGCTTCATTGTTGTTGGCAAGATGGTAAACATTATTTGTGATATTATTGTTGGCATCAATGTAAGAAATTTCCGCTGTTGGAGAACCGAAGTTTCCTTCATTGGATACGATGTAACCGTTTGAATATTGTGCCGACATCAGCGCAAAGCCTGCAACTGTAAAGCTTAATCTTAAAAATTTAGAGTAAAAATGTTTCATTTTTTTTGAATTATTTTGATTGAATTATTTATTTAAAAAAGTTAAATGCCCCGGAATGTCTCCCGTCTTGACTTTCCATTTCAGTTTACCGAATTTGTTGTAGCAGAAAAGCTCGCCGGAAGAAACATAGTCTTTTGCGTCAGTTACAAAAATGTCGCTGTTTGCAGGATTTACTGCTATCCCATAAGGAATCACAATGTCATTGTGAGTGCCGTCTGTAATGAAATTGCTGCTCGTTTTGTCGAGCGTATCTGTATTAATGATTCCATAACTGCTGGTTGCGCCTCCGGAAGTCCATTCGTAACTGATATAGTATAACCTGTTTTCTACAATTGAAAAATCACTGATAGCAATATTGAATTCCTTGATTACCTGATCAGTCTGAGGATTCAAAACATAAGTTTTAGCAGAAATACTGCCGAAGTTTCCTCTTGAAGTTATCCAGAGTTTACCCGTGTCATCTTTTTTTATTTTACTTAAACTAATGGCAACGGGTATTTTTTTTATCTCGGTAAAAGTATTGAGATCGATCACAGAAACGGTATTGTCATAATCAGGAAAGCTGTACGAACCGGAATTGGCGACATACAATTTGTCCCCTACAACCTCCAGTTCGTCTGGTTGTTTTCCGACATAAATCTGACCAACAATTTGAAGTGTATTGACGTCTACTTTCACCACATATCCCGGTTGTGAAGCTCCGACGGCTCCACCGTAAGATGTAATGTAAGCGTAATTTTTATGAAAATTGATATATCTGCAGTTTTGTACCGGGATTTCTCCAATATGTTTTGCGGTTTTGGCATCCATCACTTCAACGTAATTTGAAAGATTGATGACCGCATACAATTTATCCTGATAGGTTTTAACATCATTTCCAACATCACCAAGACTGTTAACGACAGTAGGATTTTGCTGATTGTAATAATTTTTGGTAAAAACTCCTGTGATGTAATCGAAAAAGTCGAGCGAAGCCTTATTGCTTCCCATATTCCCTTCATTAAGAACATACAGACCTTTGATGTTGATGTCTTCCGGCTCCTGCACCCCTGAGCTTTTGCCACCATAGTTGACGTAATCGTAATCTTCTCTACAAGACTGAACTATAAGAATTAAAAAGAAAACTAAAAACAGATGTAATTTTTTCATATTTAAATCTTTTTGCTAAAAACTGAATCTTATATTAACTCTGTAATTTCTTCCCGGCATCGGGTAATTCTGGATAACGCTGTAATTCTGATCCAAAAGATTATTCACTTCCAATCCTAATCTGAATTTCCAGCCTTTCATCTTAAACTCTTTTGTACCGGAAATATCACTCGTGTACCAAGGCTGTTCATAGTTTTCCGGAATGTTTTCAGACATATTGTAACGTTCACCTACATAGATGAAACTGTAATTTAGCTGCCAGTCTTTATAGGTAAGTCCCAACAATGCGCTCGCATTATTTTTTGCGGTATAGGGAATCTGATGTCTGTAATAAGAAGTGATGTTTGTCTGCGTAACATTCAGAGCTTCAGTAAAAGTGTATGTAAAGCGATTGCTGAACAAAAGATCTTCGGAAAGAAGCCAAATAGCCTGTGCTGAGACATCAATACCTTTTATTTCCACCTCGCCCAGATTGACCATCGTCCATCGGAATAGCTGCCCTTTTGGAAAGGCAACAATCTTATCCTGAACTTTATTGTAATAAGCATCAGCAATCAGGTTGATGTTTTTTAAAACTCCTGAGCTAAAATCTTTATTAAAAGTGAATCCAAGATCATATTGATTGGTGAATTCCGGCCTCAGCTGAGAGCTTCCCACCTCTGTATAATATAAATCATTAAACGTAGGCATTCTGAAAATTCTTTTGTAAAATCCGTGAACTTTAAATTCTGCGGTAAACGGCTGATAAGAAGCAAAAACGGTTGGCGTAAACTCTGAACGGTCTTTGGGAACCGAAAATGTTGTGTTTTCTATCTTTTCCTGCACAAAAGTTCCTAAAATGCTTCCCTGTAATTTAAACTTTTTAAAATCAAGCTGTGTTGCAAGTGCTACAAGCTCCGTATTTCTTTCAGGATAAACAAACTGTCTTAAGTTGGCATCTAAAGCATTAAACTGATAATCTACGGATAAGTTAATTTTCCAGAATTTATAGGGAGAATATTGATGCGCAGTCGAAACATAGACCTCTTGCTGTTTGTAAGTATTATCTATAAACAAAGGTGTTCCGCCTGGGTTATCATTGTAATAATGAGTGTAGTCATCTGCAAATTTTGAATTGATGAGAAATTTATATTTCTTAGAAAATTCTTTCTCAAAACTTCCCTGTACAAAGAAATTTTTATCCCACTGCCTGCTCGACGAGATATCTCCATTCCGAATAATGGCTCCCGGAACTCCTCTTTCAGAATCATAATAATACGTCTTCAGCTTCCAGGTTCCGTTATTGATTTTACCAAAAACTCCCGCTTCAGCCCGCAAAGCTTCAACATCGCCGTTGGTTCTTGTTTCGTTTCTTTCCCATCCGAGACTTCCGTCGGGTAGGGCAACTCTCTGGTGAAATTTATATTCGCCATTTGCAGTAAGATATTCTGTGCTTAGAGCAAGGCTGATTTTATCTGTAATTTTTTGTTCAAAAAGTATCGAGGGATTCACTACACCGAAAGATCCTGAACGATAATTCAGGTCAATATTGGTTTTTTTTGAATCTGTGAAAACCGGAGTTCTGCTCTGAAGATAAATTGATCCCGAAGAACCAAAGTCTTTAGCAGACTGAAAAATTTCGCTTTTCTGACCGTTGTACAATGAGATGGACTCTAAATTATCTAAAGAAAATCTACCCAAATCTACGGTTCCGTTTTGCGCATTTCCTAAAGCAATTCCATCATAAAAAACGCCTACATGCTGAGAACCCATCGCCCGGATATTAACGGTTTTCATACCGCCAATTCCGCCATAGTCTTTTATTTGCACTCCGGCAAAATATCTTACTGCATCTGCCACAGAAGTACTGTTCAGTTTTTCAAGCTCAGCACCGGAAAGTTTTTGTGAAGAAATAACACCAGTTTCCTGACGCTTCATATTAAGGATAAGGGTCTTTATTGTTTCTGTACGAATGCTGTCGCTTTCTTTTTCTTGTGAAAAAAGAGAAACAGGGGTTGCCAACAAAAACAGCAGCGAAGCAGAGTAAAAATATGTATTCATTCTATTCTAATAAAGCCTTACCAACAGCTTTGTGAATGTAATGAATAGAAGGAATTAACCTATTATTGTTTGATACAAATAGGTTTTTAAACCGACTACGCCTCACTCCACGAAAGCTTCATCTATGTAATAAATTTAAAAAGGTGTCTGACTTGTGTATGTTTTCTTAATGTAATCAAACATCACTTACAGTAGCGGGTCTGCTTCGGATTTTCACCGAATTCCCTTTTTTAAATCAGTGCAAATTTAAGTTTTTAATTAATAAGAGGCAATGAGAAATTGTTAATTTTTAGGACGGTTTTTTAAAAATTCTTTAAAACATGAATTGTGAGAATTTTCTTGCATCATGATTTGAAATTAAATTTGCAGAATAATTTCATCTGTGCAAATCGTAATCTATGGAACTTACGTTCAATATTTTAACCAGTCAGCCTTAAACTTACCTGAACCTACAAAAACGTCGAATCAAAATAAAACGGCAGCAAATCTTTAATAGAATTTACTTTAAAAACTTCCTCATTCAAATTTGAAAAGTAAACATCAATATTTTCATTCTGCTTCGTTTCATATTCCATCAAACTCTGTCTGCATGCTCCACAAGGAGGAATGGGCGGGGTTTTTTCTGAAAATTCTCTCGGTCCGCCAATAATGAATATTTTCTTGATAATTTCATTCGGAAAATTAGCACCGATCCAAAATAACGCAGTCCTTTCTGCACAAAGTCCTGACGGGAACGCTGCGTTTTCCTGATTGTTTCCGGTGTATATTTTTCCATTTCCCAGCAAAACCGAGCACCCAACCAAAAAGTTGGAGTAGGGTGCATAGCCATTTTCACGTGCCTGTTTTGCTTTTTCAAAAAGCAGTTTTTCTGTTTCAGTCAGTTCGCTGATGCTTGTGAAATGTTCGTAACCTATTTTTATATCTTTTTTCATTTTGTCGCCGTAAAAAGGGCGATAAAAGTAATCCTTTTTAGGGAAGCTGGCAATATCTTTGTTACGATACTAAATTTGTAATTTTAAACTTTTAAAAAATTAAATTCAATGTTATATACTCCTATAAAATTTAGAAATGTAGAGCTGAAAAACCGTTGGGTAATGTCACCGATGTGCATGTATTCTTGCGAAAATGGTGTAGCCAACGATTTTCATTACGTGCATTACGGAAGTCGTGCTCAGGGCGGAACAGGTTTAATCATGGTGGAAGCAACCGGCGTAGAACCACGTGGGCGAATTACCAATCACTGCATGGGAATCTGGAATGACGAACAGGCGGAAAAACTTCAGAAAATAGTAGAATTTGTACACAAGAATTCAGATTCAAAAATCGGAATTCAGATTGCGCATGCCGGAAGAAAGGGTTCTACATGGGAAAATAAACAGATTTCTTTGGAAGAAGGTTGGGAAACTATTGCTCCAAGCCCGGTTCCGTATCATCCGACGGAGAGAATTCCACATGAATTGTCTGTGGAAGAGATTAAAGATTTGGTTCAGAATTTTAAAGATGCTGCAAAAAGAGCAGTGAATGCAGGCTTTGATGTCATTGAAATTCATGGTGCACACGGATATCTGGTTCATCAGTTTCTTTCACCCTTGTCGAACATACGAACTGATGAATACGGCGGAAGTTTTGAAAACAGAATTCGTTTTTTGCTGGAAATCGTTGATTCGGTAAATGAAGAATTGAATGAAAATGTTGCACTTTTTGTAAGAATTTCTGGAACTGAATATGCTGAAAACGGCTGGAATATCAATGACAGTGTAGAATTATCTAAAATTTTAAAAAACCATGCAGTAGATTTAGTCGACGTTTCAAGTGGCGGAAATATTCATGGTGCGAAGATTTCTGTCTTTGACGGTTATCAGGTTCCTTTTTCTTCGCAGGTTAAAAATGAAGCGGATGTTAAAACAGGAGCGGTGGGTTTGATTACTTCAACTTCTCAGGCTGAAGAAATTTTACAAAAAGGTGAAGCTGATCTTATTTTTGTGGCAAGAGAGATCCTCAGGAACCCATATATTGCGGTTCAGGGTTCTTTTGAAATGAAAGAAGAAAATTTTTTCCCACATCAGTACCTCAGAGCCAAAATTTCTTCTTAATTTTAACCTCATCAAAATCACAAAATAAATTATGAAGATTGAAGACTATATGCTGCCTTGCCCAAGCAAAAAATTCTTAGGGATAGAATGTTTTGGATGTGGTACCCAAAGGGCGATTGTATTAGTTTTTAATGGTAAGTTTACCGAAGCCTTCCACATGTTTCCTGCAGTGTATACTTTGCTCTTGTTTTTTGGTTTTGTAGCCCTCAATTTTATTGATAAAAAAAGAAATTATGGTCAGATTTTAATATTTTTAGCAATTATTAACTCACTAATCATGGTATTTTCTTACTTTTATAAACATTATTTTTAAATCCAAATATTAAACATTAAAAAAATCAAATTATGAATCAAAAACTGCCAAATGCACAAACGGTGCTGATCTTGGGAATCGTATCAATCGTTGGAACTTGTTGTTGTACAGGTTTAGTAGGTATTATCTGCGGACTTATCGGATTAAACAAATATAAAAGTGATAAACTTTTGTATGATCAAAACCCATCAGAATATTCAGATTTCAGCAATTTGAATACGGGAAGGATTTTATGTATTATTGGGCTTGTCTTAGGAGCAATTCAGCTTATTTATACTATTTTCATTCTTGCAACTGTAGGAGTAGACGGTTACATGCAACAGTATGAGCAATTCAAAAATATTGGTCAATAATCGCTTGTGTAAGATATATACTAAAGAAACCGCAGCAATGCGGTTTTTTTATGCTTGAATATTTTTGGAAAAATCTACTAAAGTATAAGAGCCTGTTTAAATTTTATTGAGTAATAATTTTATAGCAGATAATTTGACCATATTTTCAGAGGATTCCATTAGAAGTTCATAGTTTCTGCATAATCTTCTGTCGTTGTCAAACCAGGAAAAAGTACGTTCTATAATCCATCGTTTATGAATTGGCTCAAACCCTTTTTCTTTTTTGTCACTCCGCATAACGATTTGGATGATATAATTGAACCTTATCCTTATTTCCTCAATAATCTCTCCTCTGTAGCCTCCATCTGCCAGAATTACTTGAAGCGGAATCAGTAAATATTGCAGTGTTTTCATCAGTAACAATGCCGCTTTACTGTCATGAACATTGGCCACACTTACCATGACCGCTAACAAAAAACCGTTTTTGTCTACCACCACGTGTCTTTTGATTCCTTTTACTTTTTTACCTCCGTCAAAGCCATTGAGTGAACGGTTATTTCCCCAGCGAACACTTTGGCTATCCATAATTCCTAAACTTGCCTGAGCTTTCTGACCTCTGTTTCTTCGTACTTTCTCTCTCAATTTTGACAATAATAAATCGAAAATCTCTAGATTTGACCATTTTGAATAATAAAAGTAAACCAATTGCCATTTTGGGAAATCATGAGGTAAAAGCCTCCATTGGCAACCTGTTTTCACCAAATAACTAATTGCATTCCAAATAACAATTAAATCATATTTTCGTTTTCTGTCATCAAAATCTAATGCTTTTTTTATAAATTGCCACTGAGTCTGGGTTAAATCTGTTGGATACATTGACGTTTTTTGTTTTGCAACTCTAAAATGACAATTTTTATCAAACTTTTAGCCCTTACTCTTTTCTTTTTTTACTTTTTTAAACAGGCTCTAAGAGTAAATCTTATTTTTGATTTAAATTTAAAACACCAATTTTTATTTCAGGATGAAAAAAAACACTTTCTTTTTAACGATCATCAGTATATTTGTACTCACAATTGGCTCTGTTATTTTTATTAAAAGTGAAAATGACCACAAAGAATGCAGTCAAAAAATTGAATTTTCTATAGGCAAAAATGGAGAAGAAATAAAAGTAGAAAAGCATGTTTGTAAGGAAAACTTTAGTTTTTAAAATCCATGTTAAGTTAAATTCTCTATCGTAGTATTACTACAAGAAATCGTAGAACTACTACAAATTTTGAAATAATGATTTAAAAGTTTAAAAAATAGTTTTTGTGTAATTATCTTTGGGTATACAAAAAATCATTACACGAAATATTAACGATTAAAATTTACAATCATGGCATCAAATTCAAGAGGAATCTTAAAATTCAACGGCAGCGAAGGTCAGAAATTATTAAAGCTGAACTACAGCGTTTCAAGATCAACAGACGTATCGGGTAGAGTAGCATCAGACCCATCAAAC
>Ga0308164_10000131_pt1 | contig 210279 bp, 123 predicted proteins | sample PhyTR2_FD_201031 | JGI IMG/M metagenome (GOLD analysis project Ga0308164, IMG submission 201031) | Phyllosphere microbial communities from UC Gill Tract Community Farm, Albany, California, United States - DLSLT.R2 | ecosystem: Host-associated > Plants > Phyllosphere > Unclassified | place... | reverse complement strand
GTGGGTCGAGCAGCGTTTTGGCCATGAAGTGCTGAGCATGACCTTGGCGGATCTTTCCTCATCAGAGGCTGCAACATCTCCGGGAAGCGTGAAAACGCCTTCGCGAGCAAGCTCGCTCCCACAGAATAGGTGTGTAAATGTCGTGCGCGCGCACGCAACGCCTTGTGGGAGCGAGCTTGCTCGCGAAATCGGCGGTTCAGTCGCAGCGCCTTCGGGTGCAAGCGCGCTTGCGCAGGAGCAGAGTTCAACCTTCTGGCTGGCCGCCGAGCGGCTGAAGCGGGCGGCGTTCCATGTGGTCGATGGTGAGGTGGTTGCGCGCCTGCTGGCGGCAGACCCGCTAGCCTGTATCGATGACGTGCAGGCGGCGTATCTGGATCATGAGGCTGGCCGCACGATCAACCCCGACAGTTACTTTCTGCGCTTTGCGCAGGCGCCGGCCAATCGCATCATTGCCTTGCCCGCCAGCCTGTCGGGCAAGCAGCCGGTCAGTGGCATCAAATGGATTTCCAGCTTTCCGGGCAATATCGACACGGGCCTGCAGCGCGCCTCGGCGGTGCTGATCCTCAACGATCCACTCACCGGCTATGCCTTTGCCTGCCTGGAAGCCTCGCGCATCAGTGCCATGCGCACGGCAGCCTCGGCGGTGCTCGCTGCGCGCTGGATGAACCGCCAGCAGCGTCATGTCGGGCGAATGTCGTTCATCGGTGCCGGTTTCATTGCCCGCACCATCCTCGACATGTTCGTCAGCGATGGCTGGACGATGAACGCGGTCAGCGTCTTCGATCAGCACCAGGATTCGGCGCTGGCGCTGGTCGGGCATGCTGCCAGTCACCATGGACTGCACAGCGAGCCAAGCGACCTGGCGACGTGCTTGCAAGCCGATGTGGTGGTGTTCGCCACTACTGCGCCGAGCCCCTATGTACTGGAGCCGGTGTTTCAACCGGGGCAACTGGTGCTGAACATCTCGTTGCGCGATCTGGGGCCGGAGGTCATTGCCCAGGCCAACAACATCCTCGATGACGTCGAACACTGCCTCAAGGCTCAGACCTCGCCTGACCTCGCCGTGCAGCAGTATCAGCATCGCTCGTTCATTACCGGGACGCTGGCACAGCTGATGACCGGGCAAGTGGAGCTGAGCCCGGACAAGGCTTCGATCTTTTCGCCGTTCGGGCTCGGCGTGCTGGACCTCGCCGTGGGGCAGCGGGTGTATCGCCAGGCGGTGGCCGAGGGTAGCGCTTTGCCGGTGCCGCAGTTCTTCTTTGAATCGGCGCGCTGGTGATGGCCATGCACACGCATACCGTCGCCATTATTGGCATGGGCTCACGCGGGTTGAGCATTCTGGAGCAGTTGATCGGCATGAGTCGTCACGCCGTGCAGCAACCGCTGCGTATCGAGGTGTTCGATCCGCAGTCGCCGGGCAGCGGGTTGCACCTTGCGCAGCAGCCGGATTACCTGATGCTCAACACCATGGCCGGTCAGTTGTCGGCGTTTTCCTCGGCATTCCCGGCGTGTGAACCGCCAGGCCCGACCTTTTTGCAATGGTGCAGCCGTGAGGATATACGCCTGGACGGTCGCGGCCATGTCAGCCCGGATGGGCAGGGCAGAGCGGTCGCATTTGGCGATTTCGTGCCGCGAGCATCGCTCGGGCGCTATTTGCAGGACAGTTACCGTTTCCTGCTGCAACGCTGCCCGGCGCATGTGCAGGTGCGTCACCACGCCGAGCAGGTGCTGAGCTGCCAGCCAAGGTCGCGAACGCCGGGTTTCCGGCTGCGCACCGGCAGTCTGGCAATGGACGTAGACGGCGTGTTCCTCACCAGCGGACATGCGCCTGATCCCCACGTGCAGCAGGACGTCGGCGAGTGCGTGGTCATCGAAGGCCTTGGGCTGACGGCCATGGACACGCTGGCGCATCTGACTCAGGGGCGTGGCGGGCGCTACGTGCGTGATGGCGGCTTCGCCGGCTGGCGTTACCTGCCGTCCGGACGCGAGCCCAGGGTGTTGATGTATTCGCGTAGCGGATTACCGTTTCATGCCAGGCCGCAATGGCATGCCTGCCGTCACGCACCGTTGCCAAGGCTGTTTTTCACGGCCGACGCCCTAGCGCGTCTGCGCGAGCAGAAGGAAGGCGGGCGGCTCGACTTTCGCGCTGATGTGCTGCCCCTGATCAAGGATGAGATGCGTGCCGTGTTTTATCAGGCCAGGGTCCGGATGGAGGCGCCTGGGCGGTTGGACTCTGTCCAGCGCCTGCTGCGCGAGTCAATCTCCAGACCGGCAGTGTTTGCCCGTCTGGCAGAACAATGGGGTGCATTCGAGCCTGAGCACTTGATGATCACCCAGCCTTGGTCTGGCGCCGAAGGCTCGTATGGGCAGTGGTTCGTCGACTGGATCAAACGTGACCTGGCCCTGAGTCGGCTGGGCACCGCGCACAGCCCGATCTGTCAGGCGCTGGAGGTCTGGCGCGATTATCGCGACCTGTTGCGTCTGGTCGCCGATCGCAACGGCCTGACCGAGTCTTCGACGCTGGAGTTCTACGGCACTTGGGCAGGACTGAGCAACCGTCTGGTCGGCGGGCCGCAGAAGGAACGCCATGAAGACCTGCTGGCGCTGATCGAGGCCGGGGTCGTGACGGTCTTGCCGCCGATGAGTGACGTGCAGGAGCCGCACAACCGCCTGCCTGCCCGTGTCGCCCACAGCGGTGTGTCGGGCAGTCGTCATGGGTTGATCAACGATCTGCGCAAGCGCGGGCTGATTCGCGCCGCCCATGCCTGGCCTGCCGATGGCATCGACACCGACGCAGCGGGCCGCGCAATCGACCGCGACGGTGAGGTGCAGCAGCGGCTCTGGGTTCTCGGGCCTGCCGTGGAAGGCTGCACGTTCTACAACCACTACGTACCGACACCTGATCCGACCTGTCGCGCGCTGATCGAGGCGCGTCGGGCGGTCGAGTCCTGCCTGGATACGCTGACAAACACAACTTCAAGTGGCATCACATTTCAGTTGAGAAAAGCCACTCAAGCTATTAATTAAAAAGGAATTATTGCTATGTACGAAATCACTTTGCTGACCGCCCTTGCTGGCGCGTTCATCGTGCTGATCATCAGCCCCGGTCCGAATTTTCTGGTCATCACCCAACTCTCGTTCAGCCAGTCACGGCAGCAGGGCATCTGTGCCGGGCTGGGCGTTGCTTCGGGCAGCATCCTCTGGGCCTTGCTGGCCGCTACCGGGTTGGGACTGGTGTTTCAACAGTTGCCATGGCTGCAACCGACGCTGCAATTGCTCGGCGGTGCCTACCTGACCTGGCTCGGCAGCAAAAGCCTGCGCAGTGCCGGCCGCCAGCCCAAACCCAGGGACATCGCTGCGCTGGGCATTGGCAGTCTGAGCCGCGCCTACCGGTTCGGCCTGCTGACCAACCTGACCAATCCCAAGGCGCTGGCGTTCTACACCAGCGTGTTCACCACCGTGACCACGCCAGGCATGCCGATGTGGGTGCGCACTGCAGGTGTGTCGATCATCGCGGTACTGGCGATTTCCTGGTTCGTGCTGCTCGCCACGCTGTTTTCGATACCTGCGGTACAGACGCGCTATCAGCGTATGAAAAAGGCCATCGACATCATCACCGGGTTTTTCATGATCGCTTTCGGTCTGCGCCTGCTGATCGGCTTGCTGCCGGCTGGCTTCATTCACTGAAATCATCTGTAAAGGAATACCTGTATGCATCGCAACGACTGGCACTACCCGACTTCCATCCGCGCAGGCGCAGGACGCGTCAATGAACTGGCCGACGCCTGCAGGGTGACCGGCATACAACGTCCGCTGCTGATCACCGACAGCTTTCTCGGCAGCACCGACATGATCGCCAGCGCCGTAGAGGACTGCCGCAGCCAATTGGGTCACTGCGGCCTGTTTGACCGGGTCAAGGGCAACCCGACCGGCACCAATGTCGCCGAGGGGCTGCATGCTTACAGAGCCGGTGGCTACGACGGTGTGATTGCGTTTGGCGGCGGCTCGGCGCTGGACGCTGCCAAGGCAGTCGCACTGATGTCGGGCCAGACCCGCCCGTTATGGGATTTCGAAGACATCAACGACAACCATCTGCGCGCCCATCCGGATGGCATTGCGCCGGTGATTGCGCTGCCGACGACGGCCGGGACCGGCTCTGAAGTCGGGCGTGCGTCGGTGATTACCGATGAACAGGCGCAGGTCAAACGCACCATCCTGCACATTCGCATGATGCCGCGCATCGCGATTCTGGATGCCACGCTGACACTCGACCTGCCCAGGCACTTGACCGCCGCCACCGGGGCCGATGCCTTGACCCACTGCATGGAATCCTGGTGTTCGCCGGCCTGGCACCCGATGGCCGAGGCGGTTTCGGTCAAGGGCATGCAGATGATCAAAGCGTTTTTACCGCGCGTTGTTGCCGATGGGCAGGATCTGGAGGCGCGACAGCAGATGCTGGTGGCCTCCAGCCTAGGCGCGGCCGCGTTTCAGCGCGGGCTGGGCGGCGTACACGCGATCGCGCAGAGCCTTGGGGCGCTCTACGACCAGCATCATGGCTTGCTGAACGCGATCCTGCTGCCCTATGTGCTGGAGGCCAATCGATCGGTGCTGCAGACGCAAATGGACGATCTGGCGGTTTACCTGCGGTTGCCGTCGCCCGGGTTTTCCGGGGTGATGGACTGGCTGCTGACGCTGCGCGAGCAGATTGGCATTGCGCATACGCTGAGCGAGATCGGCATCGATGATCGCGAAGCCGAGCGGGTAGGGCAGATGGCCTTTGCCGATGGCTGCTCGCACACCAACCCGATTCGCCATTCGGCGCAGGTCTACGCGCAGATTTTCAGCCGTGCAGTGAGGGGCGAGTGAACCATGGCTGCCCTGAACGAGGCGGGCATACAGCGTCTTGACCAAGTCTGGCGGAGTTTCGTCGAGCAGGGCCGGATCGTCGGCGGCGTGCTGTTGCTGGCTCGCCAGGGCCGCCTGGCATACGCCAATGCACGCGGCTGGGCCGATCGCGAGCAGCAGATTCCGGTCACCCGCAGCACGCGTTTTCGCCTGACCTCATTGACCAAGCTGTTGACCTCGGTCGCGGTGTTGCGGCTCTGCGAACGGGGTGTGCTGGATCTGCACGCTTCGGTAACGCACTGGCTGCCAGCCTTTCGACCGCGTCTGGCCAATGGCCGCGAGCCACTCATCACGCTGCAGCACCTGCTGTCACACACGTCGGGTTTGAGCTATGGCTTTGAGCAGGCGCCCGATAATGCCTATCAGCGAGCCGGGGTGTCGGACGGGCTGGACCGGGTAGCGTTCGACCTGCAGGAAAACCTGACGCGTTTGGCGCGTGTGCCCTTGCTGTTCGAGCCCGGCAGTGCCTGGGGATATTCGCTGGCCACTGATGTGCTGGGTGCAGTGGTCGAACAGGCCACGGGGCTGGCGTTGTCAGAAGCCATCGATAAATGGGTCACCGCGCCTCTGCGCATGCATGCGACCTCATTCAGGCACCTGCCGGGATATCCGCCGCTGGCCAGCGCCTACAAGGACGGGGACGGCGGCCCGCAGCGTATCGGCGATGACGATGAGGTGCTGCTCGCCAGCGGCAAGGCGCAGCTTTCCGCAGCCCGCGCCTCTGACACTGATGCGTATGAGTCGGGTGGGGCGGGAATGCTCGGCACGGCGGATGACTATCTTCGGCTGCTTGAATGCCTGCGTCTTGGCGGAGCGCCGCTATTGGGTGAGGCCAGTACCGCGCGCTTGCTGGGCAATGCGATCGGCCAGACGAGCATCGCCAGCCGCGGGCCCGGCTGGAGGTTCGGGCTGGGGCCGATGATCCTCACCGATCCAGCGCTCGCCGGGCAGCGGCAGGGCGCGGGAACCTGGTCATGGTGCGGGCTGTATGGCAGCCATTACTGGGTCGATCCGCGTGCTGCGCTGAGCATGGTGGTCCTGACCAACACGGCGGTTGCCGGCGCGTGGGGCGAATTTGCCGACGCAATCGTCGATGCGCTTTACCCGGAGCCCGTGGTCAGGCCCGGGCAAATTGCTTGCGGTAACTGCTCGGGCTGATGCCTACCAGATTGCGGAAGTGCCGGCGAAACGACTCTTCGGAGCCGAAGCCGGCGCGGTCCACCACTTCGTTCAGGCGTAATTTCGACGATTCCAGCAGTTCCTTGGCGTAGGCAATACGCTCACCGAGCAGCCAGTCGTAAGGTGTCAGCCCGGTGCTTTCCATGAAGCTGCGGTGCAAGGTGCGGGTACTGAGCGCCGCGCGTGAGGCCATCTCCTTGATGGTATGCGGGCGCTGCAAGTCGCTGCGAATCCAGTCCATGAGGTTGGAAATCGGCCCGTCGCTGGCCGATACCAGCTGCCGGGATGCGTATTGCGATTGTCCACCTTCGCGATGAGGTGGAATGACCATGCGCTGCGCGACCATGTTGGCGACGCGCGAGCCGTGATCGTTGCGCACCAGGTGCAGCATCATGTCCAGCCCTGCGGCCGAGCCTGCTGCGGTCACGATGCTGCCCTGATCCACATACAGTTCGTTGGGCTGAATGGTCAGGCCCGGGTACATGGTGGCCAGCAGGTCGGTATAGCGCCAGTGGGTCGTTACCTTGTGCCCGTCGAGCAGACCGGCCGCCGCCAGTACGAAAGCCCCGGTACAGATCGAGCAGATTCGCGCGCCGCGTGCATGAGCCGCCTGAAGCTGTTCAATGAGCCGTTGCGGGACCTCGGATTCCACCCTGCGCCAGCCCGGCACGATGATCGTGTCGGCGTTTTCCAGCAGCACCTCGCCGGGTGTCGGCACGATGGTGATGCCCCCGGCAGCGGTGATCGGGCCGTCGTCGACCGGGAAGGTCGCGAACTCGTACCAACTGACGCCCAACTCTGGTCTTTTCAGCGCAAAGACTTCAACCGTGCAGCCAAATTCGAAGGTGCACAGCTGGTTGTAGATGAGTGCGACAACGAGATGATTTTTCATGGCGCGATGTTACCGGATATTGGCATTTCAGCCAGTAGTTTGGCGTGATGCTACTGAGTAATCTGCTCTGTGTCACCGCTGAAACCCGCTTAACCCTCAATATGATGCAAGTGGTCTGCCATGCAGGCCCTGGAGCCAACTCGTGCCACTCAATATCGGTATCTACGTTTATGACGACGTCGAGGTTCTCGACTTCGCTGGCCCCTATGAAGTGTTCACCACCGCAACCCGCATGCACGCCCGCAATAGCCGTGATGACCGGCAGTTGTTCAACGTGTTCACCATCGGCCGCAGCACGGCGCCGGTGCGTGCCCGCGCCGGGCTCAAGGTCGATCCGGATTTCTCGATCAACGACCATCCGCCCGTCGACTGCCTGATCGTCCCGGGTGGCGTGGTGACCGCCGAACTGGAAAAACCCGACGTGATCCACTGGATCAGTGATCAATCGGAGCCTGGTCGCGTGGTCGCTGCCGTGTGCACCGGCGCCTTCCTGCTGGCCAGGACCGGCAAGCTGGCCGGCAAGCAGGTGACCACGCACTGGGAAGACATCGACGACCTCAAGGAAATGTTCCCGTCGGTGGACGTGCTCAGCACGCTGCGCTGGGTCGATGAAGGCTCGTTCGTGACCTCGGCAGGCATTTCTGCCGGCATCGACATGAGCCTGCACCTGGTCGAGCGCCTGCACAGCCGTGAACTGGCCGAACGCACCGCGCTGCAGATGGATTTCGACTGGACCGAGAACGACTGAGTCATCCAGTCGCGCTGCGGATACCCCTGAAGAGGCTATGTGCCCGAAATGTGCATAGCCAGCGCTTCAACGCTATAGCCAGCGTCCGCCTTACCCCCGCTTGAGACACTCATTCGAACGACCGATAACCCGGCCAACTCGGTGTTTCGGCGGGGGTTTCCTGTATTCCCGAGCCTTCGGCTCAGCGGCAGGACCGCACCCACCTTTGCAAAACCAGAGTGCAGGACACATGAAAACCCACTTCTTCAAAGTCGTTCAAACCGTTGCACAGCACGGTTCGTTCTCCGAGGCCGCCGCCATTCTGGGCTGCAGCCAGTCGAACATCAGCTATGCGATCAAGGAAGTCGAAGATTTTTTCGAAAAACGCCTGTTCATTCGCAGCCGCACGGGTTGCACGCTCACCCCTGAAGGCAAGGTCATCAACCAGACCCTGGGAAATATCATGGCCACGCTCGAACAACTAAAAAAAATGGGGTCAGTGGCAGCGTCACCATTCATTACCACTCGCACATCCGCGAGACCGGCCTGAGCGCCTCGCTGGACTTTCTCGCCCATCATTACCCCGATATCCACCTGAATGTGCTGCACCGCAGCGAACAGAATCCGTCGCTGGACGCATTGATAAAGGGCGTGGCCGATATTCTCATCCTGCCGGGTACTGTGCTGGACGAGCATTACCTCGAACACCATTGCTGGTCGGACCACTACGTACTGGTGGCGGCGCGAAGCAAGCAGGGCAAGGCGCAATGTTTCGCCGAGCTTGCGCAGGTGTCGCGCTATGTTGCCTGGCGGCATCCAGGCGTGGAGCGCCTGCACCAGCAACTGGCATCGGCACAGGTACGGCTCAGCCATCGCGGCGAACTCAGTTGCCTGGACACGCTGCTGGATCTGGTTGGCAAGCGCCATTGCATCTCGATTGTGCCCAGCGCGCTGTTGAGCGGGCGGCTTCGCGAGCTGGAATCGATCCCGTTGCCGCTGACCGTGAGGCGTCAGATCAGCGTCGTGGCGCGGCCTGCTTCATTGCTGTCCAACGCCGCCAATGCCGTGGTTCAGGCACTGAAAAAACCACCTGCTTCAAACACTCAGTCTCATTGAGGAATATGTCGTAAAACGCTGTCAGAGTGCCTTCAACGAGCGTTTGACTGCGATATGAATGCAACGAATCGGGCCGGCAAGGCTCATATCCGTATGCAATACATTCAGGACGCCCCGCACGCGGGGCGTCTCAGGTCGCCGATTCGAGAGGAAGACTGAACGCTATGACGATACCGGACAAGCAGTACGTGGACTGGCTGGTCGAGCAATCGATGCTGAACGCCGCAAGACAGCGCGCCAAGACCTATTCGGGGCAGGGCAGGCTCTGGCAGCGTCCTTTCGCCCTTGCACGTCCCAGAGACGCCTCCGCTATCGCCTCGGTCTGGTTTACCGCCTACCCGGCCTCCATCGTCACCCGCGAAGGCGGCTCGGTGCTCGAAGCGCTGGGTGATGAGACCCTCTGGCATGCACTGTCGGAAATCGGCATTCAGGGCATTCACAACGGGCCGCTGAAGCTTTCCGGCGGCTTGCAGGGCCGCGAGCGTACGCCAAGTATCGATGGCAACTTCGATCGCATCAGTTTCGGCATCGACCCCGACCTGGGTACCGAGGCGCAGTTGTTGAGCCTGACGCGCATTGCCGCAGCGCACAACGCGGTGATCATCGACGACATCATCCCGTCGCACACCGGCAAGGGCGCTGACTTCCGCCTGGCCGAGATGGCGTACGAGGATTACCCCGGTCTGTTCCACATGGTCGAGATCCGTGAGGAAGACTGGCAACTGTTGCCTGAAGTGCCTGCGGGCCGCGATGCTGTCAACCTGATGCCCGATGTGGTGGATCAGCTGCGCGACAAGCATTACATCGTTGGCCAGTTGCAGCGGGTAATTTTCTTCGAGCCTGGGGTCAAGGAAACCGACTGGAGCGCCACTGACGTGGTACAGGGCGTTGATGGCAAGGCCCGCCGTTGGGTTTACCTGCATTATTTCAAGGACGGCCAGCCCTCCCTGAACTGGCTGGACCCCAGCTTTGCCGCGCAGCAGATGATCATCGGCGACGCGCTGCACGCCATCGATGTCATGGGCGCCCGCGTATTGCGTCTGGACGCCAACGGCTTCCTTGGTGTCGAGCGTCGCGCCGAGGGTACCGCTTGGTCGGAAAGCCATCCGCTGTCGATCACCGGCAACCAGCTTTTGGCCGGTGCGATCCGCAAGGCGGGCGGCTTCAGCTTCCAGGAGCTGAACCTGACCATCGATGATATTGCCTCCATGGGGCAGGGTGGTGCGGATCTGTCCTACGACTTCATTACCCGGCCGGCCTATCAGCACGCGCTGCTGACCGGCACCACCGAGTTCCTGCGCCTGATGCTGCGTCAGGTGCATGCCTATGGCATCGATCCGGCGTCGTTGATCCATGCCCTGCAGAACCACGATGAGCTGACCCTGGAACTGGTGCATTTCTGGACGCTGCACGCCCACGACACCTTCCATTACCAGGGCCAGACGTTCCCGGGCAACATCCTGCGCGAGCACATCCGTGAGGAGATGTACGAAAAGCTGTCCGGCGAACATGCGCCGTACAACCTCAAGTTCGTCACCAACGGCGTCTCTTGCACCACGGCGAGCATCATCACTGCAGCGCTGGGCATTCGTGACCTGAACACCATCACCGATGCCGACATTCAGCAGATCCAGCACATCCACTTGCTGCTGGTGATGTACAACGCCATGCAGCCGGGCGTGTTTGCTCTGTCGGGTTGGGACCTTGTGGGTGCCCTGACACTGCCGGCCGAGCAGGTCGATCATCTGATGCAGGATGGCGACACACGCTGGGTTCACCGCGGCGCCTACGATCTGGTCGATCTGGACCCGGAAGCCGAGTTTTCTGCGGGTGACATGCCGCGTCCCAAGACGCTGTACGGCAGCCTGGTCACTCAGCTCCAGCGTCCCGATTCGTTTGCCTCCCAGCTCAAGAAAATTCTCGCTGTGCGCCGCGCTTATGACATCGCCGCAAGCCGTCAGATTCTGATTCCGGATGTCGAGCATCCAGGGCTGCTGGTCATGGTCCATGAATTGCCGGCCGGCAAGGGCACGCAGATCACTGCGCTCAATTTCAGCGCGGAGACCATCGTCGAAACGCTGCAACTGCCCGGTATCGCGCCGGGTCCGGTGGTCGACATCATCAACGAGCGCGTTGAAGGCGATCTGACCGAGCAGGGCGAGTTTACTATCACCCTGGACGCCTACGAAGGGCTGGCCCTACGCGTGGTCAGCGCCTTGCCACTGTAAGGTGTAACGCGCAGCGGGATCGGCTGCGCGTTACCGCTGAGTCAGGCTGCTCAGGGCTGATGCTTTTTCAGGCGATAAGCAAACTGGGCGCGGCTCAGGCCCAGCAAGCGCGAGGCGGCCGCCAGGTTGCCTTCGCTCTTGTCCAGCGCCTCCTGGATCAGGCGCTGTTCGAGGCCGTCGATGGAGAACGTCTGATCCGGCTGATTCAGGGAGTCCAGCAGCAAAGCAGCAGGTGCCTGCTGTCCGGCAGGAGCCGATGCCTGACGCAGTGCTCCATGGTGATTCAGCGAGTAGGCGTCCCGTGGTAACGATTCGTTGCGGAAAATATGCACCAGATCGATGGCCTGGCCTTCGTCGCTGGCAATCAGGCCGCGCTCAATCAGGTTCTGCAATTCACGCACATTCCCGGCAAAGTCATAACCCAGCAGGGTTTTCAGCGCACGCATGGTCAATCCGGCAGGCGTCCTGCCGTACTCCTGACAGAAGCGCTTGAGAAAGAAATTGATCAGCAGTGGAATGTCATCGCGGCGCTCGCGCAATGGCGGCAGGGCGATCGGGTAGACGTTGAGGCGATAGAACAGGTCTTCACGGAAATCGCCAGCGGCCACCGCCTTGCGCAGATCGACGTTGGTCGCCGCCACCACTCGAACGTTGACCTTGATGCCGTGCCCCCCCCCAACGCGCTCGATCTCCCGTTCCTGCAAGGCGCGCAGCAGCTTGCTTTGCCCGGCAAGGCTTAGCGAGGTGATCTCATCGAGAAACAGCGTGCCACCGTTGGCGCGCTCGAAACGCCCGGGTCTGGAGTGCGTGGCCCCGGTATAAGCCCCTCGCTCGACGCCGAACAGTTCGGCCTCGATGAGGTTGTCGGGGATGGCTGCGCAGTTGAGCGCTACGAACGGGCCTTCGCGGTTGCGGCTGAGCTGGTGTAACTCGCGGGCGAACATTTCCTTGCCGACTCCGGACTCACCGCTGATCAATACGGTTGCCGGGGTCATCGCCACTCGTTGCAACGCCTGGCTGGCCGCATTGAAGGCAGCACTTGCGCCTACCAGTGGCTGGTCAGTGGCGGTCGGCGGGCTTGCCTCATAGCTCGCTGCTGGCGTCGGGGCGCTGTGCACTGGAGCAGGTGAGTTGACCGCTCTCAGGTAGCTCAGGTCGCGTTCGACATCGCCCCATTGTTCCGAGGTTTTGCCAACCACACGGCAGCTTGCATGCCCCATGCCCCGGCATTCGACTTCGCGGAAAACCACCATCTGCCCGAACAGGCCGCTGACAAACCCGGTGGCGTAGCCGATTTCGGTCCAGCACACCGGATCCTGGCCGATACCATAGGCTGCGACATGCTCGTCGGCTTCGCACGAGTGATGCCAGAGAAACTCCCCCTCGTAGAACCCTGACTCGGCGTCGAATTTGAAGTGCAACGGTTCGACCTTGGTCATGCCTTCCAGTGTATGCAAGTGCGTACCGGCCCGAAACGCCGAAGAGGCGTCAGCCTGTGGCCAGCGCTCGCGAATCAATCGGGCGTCCCGCGCGCCAGACAGGTACCCGGCACGGGTGAACATCCCGCGTGCCTGCTCCTGGCCCAGCCGCTCGATGATCTCGCGGCGCAGGGTGCCGAACGATGAGGTGTGCAGCAGCAACATGCGCTGGTCGTTGAGCCAGATGCGCCCGTCGTCAGGCGAGAAGAACAGGCAACTGGTCAATTCCTCGGCGGTTGGCGAGCCGCCTGCGTGCGTTTGACTGCTGTCGCCGCGAGGCGAGAAATGCTCGGTGGGAACGCTGTGATCGGGCAGCTCGCAGTGAGGGTTGTTCATGGGTGTACCTCGGCCGGGCGTTGGTCGAAATGATCAAATCGAGGCTTGATTAATAAACATAACTTCATCAAATGAACAAGCGCGTCCGCGTAGAGTTTCCACTGAGGGGGCTCGACACTTCAGCAAGGTCGTCGCAAACCCTCGTTCCAAAGCGGTTGAGTGATGACATGATGGTCGGATTACAATCCCGGCACAGGCTTTGCTCTGACGTATGTACGGCGCATGCTTCCCACTACAAAAGGGGCAGGCGATTACAACCATAAAAGCCGGAGTCTTAATATGTCAGCGTCTGATGGCACCCCTCTGTTGCAACGCGCGATTGAAGCCGAATGCGTTTTCAATGGCGACTGGATTCCTTCCTCGTCTCCTTCATTGCCCGTCATCGAGCCCGCGACAGGCGAGCTGCTGATGAACACTGCCATGGCCGATGCTGCGGACATTGCCGTTGCCTGCCGTGAGGCCGCACTGGCTCAACCTGCCTGGGCGGCGCTGGGGCCGCGTGAAAAGGCCGACATATTTCTTCTGGCCGCCGATCATGCGGTCTGTGCGTTCGATGAACTGGCCCTGTATGTCGCCCGCGAGACCGGCGGCAGCTTGCAAAAGGGCCAGCACGAAGTGAACGAGACCATCGTGTTGTTGCGTCAGGCTGCGGGGATGCTGTCGCAGGCCCATGGTCATGGCCTGATACTGCCGAGTCAGGCAGGTCGTCTGTCCTATGCGCGGCGTGTTGCGCACGGTGTGGTGGGGGTGATATCGCCGTTCAATTTTCCTTTGGTACTGTCCCTGCGCTCGGTCGCTCCGGCGCTGGCTGCCGGCAATGCCGTGGTGCTCAAGCCCGATCCACAGACGCCGATCAGCGGCGGTTTCCTGATCGCCCGGCTGTTCGAGGAAGCCGGCCTGCCCAAGGGGCTGTTGCACGTGCTGCCGGGTTTGGTCGATGCCGGCGAGGCGTTGTGCCGCGACACCAACGTGCAGATGATCACCTTTACCGGCTCGACTGGCGCCGGACGCAAGGTTGCCGAGGCTGCGGGTCGCAATCTGAAGAAAGTGTCGCTGGAGCTGGGCGGCAAGAATCCGCTGGTGATTCTCGAAGACGCCGACCTTGATCTGGCCGCCAGCAATGCGGCGTTTGGTGCCTGGCTGCACCAGGGGCAGATCTGCATGGCCACCGGGCTGATTCTGGTGCATGAGTCCATTGTCGCCGACCTGACCCGCAAGCTGGCGGACAAGGCGCGGGCGCTGACGGTGGGTAACGCGGCACGCGGTGAGGCTGCTCTGGGGCCGCTGATCAACAAACGGCAATTGCAGCACGTGCATCAGGTGGTCAGTGACAGCCTGCAGGCCGGCGCGCGACTGGAAACCGGTGGCGAGTATGAAGGCCTGTTCTATCGACCGACCGTGCTCAGCGGCGTGAAACCCGGCATGCGCGCATTCGACGAAGAGATATTTGGCCCGGTGGCGGTTGTGGTCAGTTTTTCCACGGACGAGGAAGCCATCGAGCTGGCCAATCGTTCCGAGTATGGCCTGGCGGCTGCGGTGATTTCCCCTGACATCGGCCGCGCGACGGCGCTTGGCGACCGACTCAGGTGCGGCATGCTGCACATCAACGATCAGACAGTGGCTGATGAGTGCGTCAACTCGTTCGGTGGGCGAGGTGCGTCGGGCAACGGCAGCAGCGCTGGCAGCCCCTCGGACTGGGATGAATACAGCCAATGGCAGTGGGTGACAGTTAAGAACCAGGCGCCGGCCTATCCATTCTGAGTCTGACTGATATTCCATGCTTCACTGCAACAAGTGATTTGATTCAACGGCAAAACGTGATCCAACAACAATAAGAGCGCGTGACTATGAACCTGAATAACAAAACACTGATCGTCACTGGCGTGTCATCCGGTATCGGCGCTGAGCTGGCACGTGTGGCGCGCTTCCAGGGTGCCCGAGTGATCGGCATCGATCGTCATGAACCGCAACTGACCGTGGACAGTTTCTTCCAGGCGGACCTCGCCGACCCAGGCAGTATCGACGCGTTGATCGAGCGTTTGCCCAAGCAGATCGACGGCCTGTGCAACATCGCCGGTGTACCCGGCACTGCCCCCGTTCAGGCAGTCGCCCAGGTCAATTACCTCGGGCTGCGTCACCTGACCCAACGCGTGTTGCCGCGCATCGTATCGGGCGGCAGTATCGTCAACGTGGCGTCGATACTTGGCTCGCAGTGGCCGGAAAGGCTGGAGTTGCACAAGGCGCTGGCTGCCACCGAAAGCTACGGCGATGGGCAGGAGTGGCTGGCGGCCAATCCGGTCGCCCATGAAACCTGCTACCAGTATTTCAAGGAAGCGCTGATCGTCTGGAGCTTCAAGCAGTCGCAGGAATGGTTTCGCGATCATTCGGTACGCGTCAACTGCGTCGCACCGGGGCCGGTGTTCACGCCGATTCTGGGCGATTTTGTCAGCATGGTTGGCCAGGAGCGGGTCGCCCGTGATGGCCTGCACATGAAGCGTCCTGCGCTGGCCGATGAGGTGGCCGAGGTGATTGCGTTTCTGTGTTCCGACGCGTCGCGCTGGATCAACGGTGTCAACTTGCCGGTGGATGGAGGGTTGGCCGCTTCCTACGTGTAATGGCTGCACGTGTTGCAACCCCGGCGACGCGTTCGTGGCGTCGGGGCTCTTGAAAACAACAACAATAAGTACAGGAATCACAAGATGCCCAAGTCAGTCTTGCGTACCGTTGCGACCGTATCATTCATCGCCTTGTCATCGACTGCATACGCCTATGACTTGCCCGGCCTCAATCTGGGCAACACCAGCTTCTACGACGGATCCCCGGCGCCTGCAGGCCCGGGCTGGTATCTGGAGGAGTATCTGAACTATGCCAAGGCCAATCGCTTCAATGATGTGAATGGCGACAAACTGCAACTTCCCAAACAGGATGTGGATGTCCTGGCGGTGACGACGCAGATCATCTACGTCGGTCAGCCAATGGCCAATGGTGCCATGCCGGGTATTACCGCAATCAATACGTCGCTGGCGCATGTCGACGTGGATGACGGTCTGGGCAACACCGCCCTGAGTTCGCGCGCCGGTTTCGGCGATTTGGTCATCGGCCCGTTTCTGCAGCTGCCGACGATCACCCGTGCCGATGGCAGCCCGCTGCTGACTCAGCGTATCGAGGCGGACATTGCGATTCCGGTCGGCGCCTACGATCGCAATCGCTCGATCAACCCCGGCAGCAATTTCTGGTCGTTCAACCCGTACTACGCCGCGACTTACTGGTTCTCGCCGAAATGGTCGGCCAGCGGGCGTTTCATGTATTTGTGGAACGGCAAGAATGATGACCCGCAAGCCGGGTTCGGCAATGTTTCCGACACGCAGGCAGGGCAGGCCCTGCACGCCAACCTGACGTTGCAGTACGCGGTTAACGAACAACTTTCGCTGGGGCTCAACGGTTACTGGCTCAAGCAGTTCACGGATACCCAGGTGGACGGCCATGATGTGAGTGGTCGCAAGGAAAAGGTCTGGGCCATTGGCCCCGGCTTCCTGTATGCCTTCAACAAGGAGAACGTGCTGACGGTCAATAGCTACTTTGAACAGGGCGCGGAAAACCGCACCGAAGGTAACAAGCTGGTGCTGAATTTTCTGCACAAGCTGTAAGGCATGAGATTGTTTTGACTATCGTTCCAACGCTCCGCGTTGGAATGCAGTTCGTGACGCTCTGCGTCACACAAGGGTTCTGCGATGTCAGGTGGATTGAGGTTCGGCTCAGGTCACCTTTTCGCCCCTCGGCGAGTTACTTTGATGGGGCCAAAGTAACCAAAGCCCCTCGCTCCTGTTTCCGGCCCGACTTCGTCGGGTTCCTTCGCCCTGACACTGATCCGGGGGTCGCCGCAACGGGCCATCCATGGCCCGGTGCGGCTAGCCTGGCGTCCTGCCAGGCTACCCCCGGATCAGCGCCAGGACTCAGCCGTCACTAACGTCGCACTCTGCGTCGACAGTGCCATCGCGATCAAAAAAGCAGCCTGAGATCTAAAACAAATCTCACTTAACCCCCAGAACGATGTGACACGGATTGCTCATTGTTATACATAAATCCGCTCTTGATTCTGGCCGGAGGCCGTGGGAGTGGACCGGGCGACGCTTCGCTTGTTGGCGAAGAGGGCCTTGATCAGCTCGACTCTGCAGCCTTGAGCTCACGCTTCTCGACAGTGATTGATCTGGACAGCACGGTGATCGCCGCCAGTGCCGCAATCACCAGGCCTGGCGAGGTGGCCAGCAGTACGCCGGCGGTTCCGGCGCCAGCGCCCAGCAGTTGCCCGGCCGCCAGGGGACCTGCGACCGAACCGAGACGGCCGATGGCCACTGCAGCTCCCACACCGGTGGCGCGTACCGAGGTCGGGTAGGAGGGTGGGGCCAGCGCATACAGCACCAACTGCGCGGCAATGACAAATACCCCGGCTGCAAACCCGGCAATGGCCATCGGTACGATACCGACCGACAGACCCACGCCTGCCAGCGCTGCGAGCAAACCGGCATAGACGAACAGCACGACCTTGATGCCATTGCAGCGATCGAGCAACAGCCCGCCCAACAGCGATCCCAGTGCGCCGCCGATGTTGAACAACATCTGCACCATGCCCGCCTGCGGCTTGCTGAAACCCTGACCGATCAGCAGTGAAGGCAGCCAGTTGAGCAGCATGTACATCACGGTCAGGGTAAAGAAGTAACCGAGCCACAAGGCCAGCGTCGTGCGCGCCCGACCTTCGCCGAACAACGCAGTGGCGCTCGAATGCCGAACGCTGCCAGCGCTGGTCTGCTGTCTGAAAGCGCTGGACTCGGGCAGCAACAGGATCATCAGCGGAACCACCAGCAGCGGCACTAGACCGCCGATGATGAACGTGGTCTGCCAGTGCTCGCTGGTGAACATGGCCACGACCGCCGCCAGGGCACCACCCAATGGCACTCCTGCGTACATGACGCTGATGGCCAGCCCGCGGTGACGTTCGCTGACGGCTTCGGCGCACAATGCAATCAGGTTTGGCAGCGCTGCCCCCAGACCCAGGCCGGTCATGAAGCGCACCAGCAACAGGCCGGAAAAGCTCTCGACATACGCAGTGCTCAGCGAAAAGACCCCGAACAGCAGTACTGCGCTCACCAGGATCTTCTTGCGGCCGATGCGATCGGCAATCCACCCGCCAAAGAACGCGCCAGGCAGCAGCCCTATGATCCCTGCGCTGAACACCCAGCCCATCATTTTCGGATCAAGGGCGAAGGTCTGACGCAACCCGGCGGCGGCCGTTCCGGCAGCTTGCAGGTCGAAACCTTCGATGAGCGCAACGATAAAACACAAGACAATGGTCAGCGTCGATCGACGTAACGGACTGTTCATGGCAAGCCTCATTGTTGTTTTTGTTGTGGAGAAAAGCCTGTTCCCTAGCGCCAATCGAGGCGTTGTGACAGGTAGTTATCAAGGTAACAAAAATAACTAAAAATTGAATCTGGTCGAAATGCTCGTAAAAAACGGATCTTAGTCGTTTAAAAACATTGAGTTAGAAGATGAATGTCGAGCGGCCGATAAAGTAGTTAATGATATTAATGTTCGATTATCGGTCACTTTGGATTGACGTGGCTGCGGAATCTTTCAATTCTCTGCTCACGGACCTGCAATCAAGCGCCGGACCGACTCCCAAAACAACAACAATAAGTGGACACCGAACATGTCGAAGCTCGCTCATGATGCAGCAAGCGCTGTGTCAGCTCCCTTTTTTCGTGGAAAACGTTGTGGCCTAGCGCTGGGCCTGCTGGGTATCAGTGCCATTCCCGACCCTGCACAGGCGCAGGGCTTTCTGGATGACAGCCATGGCACCCTGACGCTGCGCAACTATTATATGGACCGCGATTACAAGGATGATGGCGCCAAGACAGCAACTCGGGAGTGGGCGCAGGGCTTCATCATGAATGCGGAATCCGGCTTTACCCAGGGGCCGGTGGGGGTCGGACTGGACGCGCGAGCGCTGGTCGGCGTGAAACTGGATTCTTCGCCAGACCGCAGCGGCACCGAGCTGTTGCCGGTATCCGCCAGTGATGGCCGGGCGGCTGACGAGTATTCGCGGCTGGCTCTGACCGGCAAGCTGAAATTCCATGAAACCACGGTCAAGACCGGTGATGTGTCGATTTTCCTGCCGTTCGCTTTCGCCAGTCCCTCGCGACTGTTACCGCAGACCTTTCGTGGCACCACGCTGACTTCCAGGGACATCGATGACCTGACCCTCAACGCGGGCTACATCGACCGGGTCAACAAGCGTGACTCCAGCAACTACCAGGCCATCAGCATCGCTTCACCGAACCGCCGTTTCAATGGGGCGGCAACGTCGTCGCACATGGCTTATGCCGGTGGCGATTATCAGGTCGACAAGGACCTGAGCCTGCGTGCGTATCATGCCGAAGTAGACGATCTTTATACCCAGAACACCCTGGCCCTGCTGCACAAGCTGGCGATTGGCGACGGCGTGCTGAGCACCGATCTGCGCAGCTTTTTCAGCCGCGATACCGGCAGCGCGAAAGCTGGCGAAGTCGACAACCAGAACCTGTCCGCGCTGTTTGGCTACAAGTGGGGAGGGCACAGCGTCAGCCTTGGCTACATGCATTCCAGTGGTGATACGGCGACGCCTTATGTCTCGGGCACCGAACTGATGGGGTTGAGCGAGATGACCATGAGCTCGGACTTCCTCAACGCCAAAGAGCGCACCTGGCAAGCCATCTACGACTATGACTTCACCGCCGTCGGGCTGGTCGGGTTGCGCAGCCGCCTGCGTTATGTGCGCGGCGACAACATTGAGCTGGCCGCTTTCAATGCCGATGATCGCAAGGAGCGTGAGTTTCAGATGGAGCTGGGCTACGTTGTGCAAAGCGGTCCGCTAAAGAACGTCGGGCTGCTGGCGCGCAAGTCGATCTATCGCAACGACTTCCCGGCAGGTGCAGCGTTTCGGGACGAGAACCAGACACGCTTTATCGTGCAATACAGCTTGCCGCTCTGGTAGCGCCCCCCGCCTTGACGGCAGGGAAGCCGTTTAGGATTGATACACTTTTTTCAGCAACCTGAGCAGGTCCTGACGTTCCTTTTGATCCAGCGCTGCGGTGGATTCGAGGTCGCTGTCTACGGCGATCTGTTTCAGCTCGCGCAGCAGTGTTTCGCCGCTTTTGCTGAGAAAGATGCCGTACGAGCGTTTGTCCGGCTTGCAACGTACCCGGACGGCCAGCGCGCGTTCTTCGAGCTTGTTGAGTAATGGAACGACCTGAGGTGGTTCGATCGCCAGCGCTTTGGCCAGGTCTGCCTGCATGAGCCCCGGGTTCTGCTCGATGATCGCCAGGGCCGAGAACTGCGCCGGGCGCAGGTCGTGTGTGGAAAGACGTCCGATCAGGTTCTGGAACAGCTTGAGCTGCGCACGGCGCATGGCATAACCGATCAGATCATCCAGCGCAGAATCCGTTGGTAAAGGTGCCTCGGCAGCCTGTACGGGAGCCTGGCAAACGTCGGCGATGTCAGATGGCTTGGCCATTGAAAATGCGGTCCTTATGGTTTGATGGGTCAATCAGTCGATCAGTTTGCCGAGGTTGGCGAATGATAGCTATGGGGTGTTACTTCACTGTGACCCACGGGTTCGGACGGAGTGCCGAGATTTTGATTAATGTGGATAACAGTTAATTGACATAACTATATTTGCGGTTTAGCTTTGAGTCATCTTCAAGCCAAGAACAAGAGAGCATCGCCATGAGCAAATATGAAGGCCGCTGGTCAACCATCAAGGTCGAGATCGAGCAAGGTATCGCATGGGTCATCCTCAATCGGCCGGAAAAACGCAACGCGATGAGCCCGACCTTGAACCGCGAAATGATCGATGTGCTGGAAACCCTCGAGCAGGATCCCGATGCGGGCGTTCTGGTGCTGACTGGTGCGGGCGAGGCGTGGACCGCTGGCATGGACCTCAAGGAGTACTTCCGCGAGGTAGATGCCGGACCGGAAATTCTTCAGGAAAAAATCCGTCGCGAAGCCTCCCAGTGGCAGTGGAAGATGTTGCGCATGTACGCCAAGCCGACCATCGCCATGGTCAACGGCTGGTGCTTCGGTGGTGGTTTCAGCCCGCTGGTGGCCTGTGATCTGGCGATCTGCGCTGATGAAGCGACCTTCGGCCTTTCGGAAATCAACTGGGGTATTCCGCCCGGCAACCTGGTGAGCAAGGCCATGGCGGACACCGTGGGCCACCGCCAGTCGCTTTACTACATCATGACCGGCAAAACCTTCAACGGTCAGAAGGCCGCTGAAATGGGCCTCGTCAATGAAAGCGTGCCGCTGGCGCAACTGCGTCAGGTGACCATCGATCTGGCCAACAATCTGCTGGAAAAAAATCCGGTGGTACTGCGCGCCGCCAAGCACGGCTTCAAACGCTGCCGCGAACTGACCTGGGAGCAGAACGAAGACTACCTGTACGCCAAGCTCGACCAGTCACGTCTGCTGGACAAGGAAGGCGGGCGCGAGCAGGGCATGAAGCAGTTCCTCGATGACAAGAGCATCAAGCCTGGTCTGGAAGCTTACAAACGCTAGTCGGGTATCCAGAAGTTTTAAAACCGAGTCTGTAGTTCCTGATAAAGATAATAAAGAGGAATCACCATGCTGGACGTGCCCCTGCTGATCGGCGGCCAGTCGTGCCCCGCGAGTGACGGACGTACATTTGAACGCTGCAACCCGGTGACTGGCGAGGTGGTTTCGCGGGTGGCCGCGGCGACTCTGGAAGATGCCGATGCGGCGGTCGCAGCCGCTCAGGCTGCGTTCCCCGGTTGGGCGGCGATGGTGCCCGGCGAACGTCGGGCGCGTCTGCTCGAAGCTGCCGCGCAGTTGCAGGCCCGCAGCGCTGAATTCATTGCCGCTGCCGGCGAAACCGGAGCAATGGCCAACTGGTACGGCTTCAACGTACAGCTGGCCGCCAACATGCTGCGCGAAGCGGCATCCATGACGACGCAGATTACCGGCGATGTCATCCCCTCCAATGTTCCCGGCAATTTTGCCATGGCGCTGCGCCAGCCCTGCGGTGTGGTCCTCGGTATCGCGCCGTGGAATGCGCCGGTGATTCTTGCCACGCGTGCTATCGCCATGCCACTCGCCTGCGGCAATACCGTGGTGCTCAAGGCTTCGGAGCTCAGCCCAGCCGTGCATCGGCTGATCGGCCAGGTGCTGCAGGATGCCGGGCTGGGTGACGGTGTGGTGAACGTGATCAGCAACGCGCCGGCCGATGCGCCGGCGATTGTCGAGCGCCTGATTGCCAACCCGGCAGTACGGCGGGTCAATTTCACCGGTTCCACTCATGTAGGCCGCATCGTCGGTGAACTGTCGGCGCGGTATCTGAAACCGGCACTGCTGGAACTGGGTGGCAAGGCACCGTTTCTGGTGCTCGACGACGCCGATCTCGACGCGGCAGTAGAGGCCGCCGCCTTTGGCGCTTATTTCAATCAGGGCCAGATCTGCATGTCCACCGAGCGGCTGATCGTGGATTACAAGGTCGCCGACGCCTTCGTTGCCAAGCTGACGACCAAGATCAAAACCTTGCGCGCCGGCAATCCGGATGACAGTGAATCGGTCCTCGGGTCGCTGGTCGACGTGGGTGCCGGGACGCGCATCAAGGGCTTGATCGACGACGCCGTGGCGCTTGGCGCAACGCTGGTGATTGGCGGGCAGTTGCAGGGCAGCATTTTGCAACCGACGCTGCTCGACGGTGTGACAGATGCCATGCGCCTGTACCGCGAGGAGTCCTTCGGCCCGGTGGCCGTGGTGCTGCGCGGCGACGGTGACGAAGCGCTATTGCGACTGGCCAACGATTCGGAGTTCGGTCTCTCGGCGGCGATTTTCAGTCGTGATACCAGCCGGGCCCTGGCGCTGGCGCAACGGGTCGAGTCCGGGATCTGCCATATCAACGGCCCCACCGTTCACGACGAGGCGCAAATGCCCTTCGGCGGGGTGAAGTCCAGTGGCTATGGCAGTTTCGGCGGCAAGGCCTCGATCGAGCACTTTACCCAGTTGCGCTGGGTGACGTTGCAAAACGGGCCACGGCACTATCCCATTTGAACCACCCGATCTGAAACCTTCCAGGCCGGCGGTAACGCTCTTTTACACAAGACCGTGTCGCCGGTGACTCAGGCACAACAATAACAAGGCTGCAGCCTGGTGCTGCAACGCTTGGCCCGAACCGCTGCGTAGCGTTTGGCGCCTGCGTACCTTGATGGAGAGAACGCACGTGAGTTCCGATATCAGATCATCAACGCTGCAAAGTGAAGATAATGCACCGCGCTACCGTCAGGTCTCGATCGGCCACCCGCCCATCGAGGTGCGGGAAGAGCAGGGCGTTCTGCACATGCGTTCCCTGGAGCCCCTGGCACGCCTGCCCGACCGGCTGCTTGACCGGCTGGTGCACTGGGCTCAGTTGCGTCCGCAACAGACCTTTATTGCCGCCCGCGACAGCCGTGGCGGCTGGCGCAAGGTCAGTTATGCCGAGATGCTGACTGATGTGCGCGCTATCGCGCAGAGCCTGCTGGCGTACGACCTTTCCGCCGACAGGCCGCTGGCGTTGCTGTCAGGTAACGACATCGAGCACTTGCAGCTTGCTCTGGGTGCCATGTACGCCGGCATTCCATACTGCCCGGTATCACCGGCGTATTCGGTCATGTCTCAGGATTTCGCCAAGTTACGACACGTCTGCGACGTATTGCGGCCAGGATTGGTATTTGTCAGTGATGCCGCGCCGTTCCAGCGTGCCATTGATGCGATCATTCCTACGGACACGCCCGTCATCACTGTACGCGGGCAGCTCAATGGCAGGCCTCATTTGAGCTTCTCCAGCCTGCTCGAAGAGCCGGGTGGCAGCGAGGCCGATGCCGCTTTCCTGGCCAGCGGCCCTAACACCATCGCCAAGTTTTTGTTCACCTCGGGCTCGACCAAACTGCCCAAGGCGGTGGTGACTACCCAACGCATGCTGTGTGCCAATCAACAGATGCTGCTGCAGACGTTCCCGGTGTTCGGCGAAGAACCGCCCGTGCTGGTCGACTGGCTGCCCTGGAATCACACCTTCGGCGGCAGTCACAACATCGGTATCGTGCTGTACAACGGTGGCACGTTCTATCTGGACAACGGCAAGCCCACCGCACAAGGCTTCGCCGAGACTTTGCGCAACCTCAAGGAAATTTCGCCTACTGCCTACCTGACTGTGCCCAAGGGTTGGGAGGAGCTGGTCAACGCACTGGAGCAGGACGCCGAGCTGCGCGAGCGATTCTTCTCGCGCATCAAGCTGTTCTTCTTCGCCGCTGCCGGCCTGTCGCAAAGCATCTGGGATCGTCTTGACCGGGTGGCCGAGCAGCATTGCGGCGAGCGGATTCGCATGATGGCCGGGCTGGGCATGACCGAGGCTGCGCCGTCCTGCACCTTTACTACCGGGCCATTGTCGATGGCCGGGTACATCGGCCTGCCCGCACCGGGATGCGAAGTGTGTCTGGTGCCGGTGGATGGCAAGCTCGAAGGGCGGTTTCGTGGTCCGCACATCATGCCGGGCTACTGGCGCTCGCCGCAGCAGACGGCCGAAGTGTTCGACGAGAACGGCTTCTATTGCTCCGGCGATGCAATCAAGCTTGCCGATCCTGCGGCACCCGAACTGGGCCTGATGTTCGACGGGCGTCTGGCCGAGGATTTCAAGCTGTCGTCGGGCGTATTCGTCAGCGTCGGACCGATGCGCAACCGCGCGGTGCTGGAAGGCTCGCCGTATGTGCAGGATGTGGTCATCACTGCGCCTGACCGCGAATGCCTCGGGGCGCTGGTGTTTCCCAGGGTGCACGAGTGTCGGCAACTGGCCGGGCTGGATGCACAGGCCACGGATGCACAGGTACTGGCCAGTGCGCCGGTACGCGAATGGTTCGCCGACTGGCTGGCGCGCCTGAATCAGGGCGCGAACGGCAACGCCAGCCGGCTGGAGTGGATCGTGCTGCTTGATCAGCCCGCTTCCATTGATCGCGGCGAAATCACCGACAAGGGGTCGATCAACCAGCGCGCCGTCCTGCAGTGGCGCGCAGACAAGGTCGAAGCGCTGTACCGTGATCAGGACCCGGACAAGCTCAGTGCAGCGCCCAAGGCATGAGTGGCGGCGGGCAGTATTCGGCATTCAGTGACGTAGCCATCTTCGATGCCGTGCGCACGCCCTGGGTGGATCTGGGCGGCGCTCTGGCGGCTGTCTCGCCCATCGACCTGGGTATCAAGGTCGGCCGCGAGGTTCTGGCGCGTGCTGCCGTCGAGCCGGATCAGGTCGACAGCGTACTGACCGGTTCGATGGCGCAGGCCAGTTTCGATGCGTACCTGCTGCCCCGGCATATCGGCCTGTACAGCGGCGTCGCGCAGAGCGTTCCGGCACTGGGTGTGCAGCGCATCTGCGCCACCGGTTTCGAATTGTTGCGCCAGGCCGCCTTGCACGTGGGCGAAGGCGGGCAGATGGCGCTGTGCGTCGCCGCCGAGTCCATGTCGCGCAACCCGATCGCGGCCTATACCCACCGCAATGGCTTCTCGCTCGGTGCCGCTGTGCAGTTCAAGGATTTTCTCTGGGAAGCGCTGTATGACCCTGCACCGGCGATGGACATGATCGCCACGGCAGACCACCTCGCCAAACGGCATGGGTTGAGCCGTGAAGCAGTGGACCGCTATGCCTTGCTCAGCCATGAGCGGGCGCTGCAGTCGCAGGTTTCCGGCAAATGGACCGAGGAAATTGTCCCGGTCAGCAGCGAGCGCTTTGCGCTGGAAGGCTATCAGCCGCGCGGCATCGAGTTGCCGCGAGGGGTTGAAGTGGTGACGCAGGACAGCCATCCGCGTGCGACCCATCTGGCAGCGCTATCGCGTCTGCGCGCCATTCACGCTAACGGGGTGCAGACCGCAGGCAATAGCTGTGCGGTGGTCGATGGCGCTGCGGCGGCCCTGGTGGGGAGTGCTGCGCAATCGACGAGTCCGGTGTTGGCGCATCTGCTGGCTAGCGCGGTGACGGGGGTCGCGCCAGAGTTCATGGGTATTGGCCCCGCACCTGCGATCCGCTTGCTGTTGCAGCGCAGCGGGCTGGCACTGAGCGATATCGGTCGACTGGAAATCAATGAAGCGCAGGCCGCTCAGGTTCTGGCAGTGGCACAAACGCTGGAGCTTGACCACGAGCGGCTCAACTGCCTGGGTGGATCACTGGGCCTGGGTCACCCATTGGCCGCCACCGGGCTGCGTCTGGTCATGACCCTGGCCCGGCAATTGCGCGACACGGGCCTGCGCTACGGTATCGCTGCAGCCTGCGTCGGCGGCGGGCAGGGCATGGCGCTGCTGATCGAGAATCCCCACTATGCGTCCGAGCGTGTCTAGCCAGGAACATACCCGCAAATGCGACATTTTCCTGCTTTAAACGCTACGCCTCACGCAGGTCATCCTTTAGCGCTTGACCGAATCGTAGCGAACAGTGAATCTCGCACCTCTCGACCCCACGGAACCCCGTCTATGCGTGCCCTCGCTGAGCTTTCTTTCGATTTCGTCTGGCATTTGATGTTCACGGATGACAAGCAGCTCGACCAGGATCTGGCGGTGCGCTCGCTGGAAAATCTTTCCGATTGCTTTTCGTTGATGTCCGACGAAGAGAAAAGGGCGTTCATCGCGGTGGCTCACGAACGCAAGGCGCGCCTTTTGGCTGTGCCCGATGCCGACGGCTACTCGCCGATACGTCTGGCCACCGAAGAGCAGGCGCAGTTTCTCGATCATGTGGTGTCCGGGCAGTTCTTCCAGCAGTTCGAGGGGCCCCTGGCGGCGGATGCAAGCGACCGCGTGGTGCCGATTCGCCGCTGAGCGGACCCACGCCACCCGGTTATTGCTCGACGGCTTCTGGCAGCCTGGCGATGACCTTGATCTCGAAATCAAAGCCATACAGCCAGGTTACACCGACGCCGGTCAGGGTCGGATGCGGCGCGTCGCCCCAGAACTCTGGGATCACCTTCCATATCCGCTCGAACCTTGCCTCGGGATCGACAATGAACACCGTCACGTCGACCACATCGTCGAACGTGCAGCCGGCCGCCAGCAGGATGGCATTCAGGTTGTTGAACGCCAGGCGCACCTGTTTCTCCAGATCCGGCTCGGGTGAGCCGTCTTCGCGACTGCCGACTTGTCCGGACACGAATAGAAAACCATTGGAGCGTAGGGCGGGCGAATAGCGATTGCGCTCGTAAAGCGCCTGCCGGCCAGCCGGGAAAACGACGTCACGTTGGGTCATGGGTGTCTCCATCAACAATTGGGTACGAAAGCTGAAATCAGCGTTGAAGCCAGACTAGGGACTTGCGTCTGTGCGATAAACCAGCAACCGTACTCAGCACTGTTTGGGAAACCCAAACAATCGACAGGCTGATGAGGCATGACAGGCGGGGGCGAGGATGGATCGTTTCGACGCAATGCAAGCGTTTGCCCGCGTGGTGGAAACCGGCAGTTTCACCAAGGCCGCGGGTACGCTGCACATGAGCAAGACCAGCGTGACGCAACTGGTGCAGCAACTGGAGGCCCGTTTGCGGGTCAAGCTTCTCAATCGCACCACGCGCCGGGTCAACATGACTGCCGACGGTGCGGTGTTTTACGAGCGCGTGGTCAGGCTGCTGGCCGACATGGATGACGCCGAGACCAGCCTGTCCAGTGCCGCGTCGCTGCCCAGAGGACGATTGCGCGTGGACGTGCCCAGCCCGCTGGCCAGCATGCTGCTGATGCCCGCCTTGCCAGGCTTTCATGCGCGTTATCCGGACATTCAGATCGATATGGGCGTCAGCGACCGTATGGTCGATCTGATTGGCGAGAACGTCGACTGCGTGGTGCGGGGTGGCGAGATAGCCGATCAGTCGCTGATCGCGCGGCGGGTGGGCGACCTGCAACTGGGCGTTTACGCCGCGCCGGACTACCTGCAGCGAATGGGCACGCCTGTTCATCCGCAAGAGCTCGAAGACTCGGCCCATCGCATCGTCGGCTATCTGTGGGCGCGCACCGGCAAGGCGCTGCCCTATGCCATGCAACGCAACGAGGAGAAGGTCCATGTGCAGGGGCGTTATACGCTGGCAGTGGATGATGGCAATGCCTACGTTGCCGCAGGTTTGGCCGGAATGGGCATTCTCTGGCTGCCGGACTATATGGCCAGGCCGTATCGGGAGCGCGGAGCCCTTGTCCCGTTGTTCGAAGACTGGCAGCTGGACAGCATGCCGATGTACGTGGCCTTCCCGCCGAACCGTCACATCAGCATCAAGGTCCGCGTGTTTATCGACTGGATCACCGAGCTGATGGCCGAGCATGCGCCTGCCACTCGGCCACCGGCACACCCTGCGCAATAGTGCGCCGCGGGTTCAACGCCGTGCCGACAGTTGCTGCGGGGCCAGGAATGCGTCATGAAAATAGTTGCGGAAGGCCTGCATGGCCGGGCTCAACTCACGTTCGCGGTGCCAGGCCAGGCCGACGCTCATGGGCGTTACTGTGTCGGTGACGGTGATCGTTTCGATACGCTTGCCTTCCAGCGACCAGGGGCGATGCACCAGATCGGAAAGAATCGCCACGCCGCTGCCGTTGGCGACCATGCTGCGTACTGCTTCCACCGAACTGGTGCGGATTCTGACGTTGGGCTGTTGCCCGGCCAGTTCCCAGTAGCGCATGGCGCTTTGTTCGGCTTCGTCGACGGTCAACAGAATGTAGGGCTCCTGCGCGACGTCGGCGAGGCTGACAGAGGCGCGTTGGCATAGCGGGTGATGGCTGGACAGCCACAGGCGGCGCTCGGAGTTGAACAACGTTTCCGAGATGATATCCGGGTGAGTGATGTTTGCCGTCAGCACCACCGCCATGTCGAAGCGACCTTGCAGCAGGCCTTGTTCGATAGCTTGTCGTTCCTGCTCATGCACCTCGATGGCGACGTCCGGGTGCCAGTGTTCCAGGCGCTGCAAATGATGCGGCAGGAAGTAGCCGATGACCGTGTAGCTGGCGGCCAGGCGCAATACGCCGCTGGCGCGGATATCGGGCAGCGGGCTGTTCAGCGCATCATCGACGCTGCGCAGGATGACGTAAGCCCTGTTGAGAAAGTGGCGGCCTGCTTCAGTCAGGCTCATGCCCTGCGCCGAGCGCTGAAACAACAGGGTGCCGAGCATGCTCTCCAACTCCTTTATCGCCGTGGTGACCGCTGATTGGGAAATATTCAGGTGAATGGCCGCCTGCGAAATCTGCCCGATCTCGGCAGTTGCCACGAAATAACGGACCTGGCGCAGGGTCAGGGACATAAGCACTCCAGACAGAGTTTGTACTGAGCGGGGTATCTGTTTTTCAGAAGATAGCGTATCTGTTAATAGATCTACCCAAGGGGGGCGACTGAATTTAACGTGCTTTGCATGAGGCCGGATAGCCCTTTGTCCGGACAGCCACAGGAGCAACAGCCATGCAGGTGGATTTCAACTCGGACATGGGTGAAAGCTTTGGCGCGTGGACTATTGGTGACGGCGTCGATACTGAATTAATGACCTTTATCAGCTCCGCCAATGTTGCGACCGGTTTTCACGCAGGTGACCCTGGCACCATGCGCCGCACGATCGAGCAGGCGAAACGCCTGGGCGTTGCCATCGGCGCACACCCGGGGTTTCGCGATCTGGTCGGCTTTGGCCGCCGGCATATCAACTCGACGCCCCAGGAGCTGGTCGACGACATGCTCTACCAACTGGGCGCCCTGCGCGAGCTGGCGCGGGTTCACGGCGTGGCCTTGCAGCATTTCAAACCACACGGCGCCTTGTACATGCACCTGGCCAGGGACGAAGCCGCAGCCCGACTGCTGGTGGAAAACCTGCAGCGCCTGGAGCCTGATTTGCTGCTTTACTGCATGCCCGGTTCGGTTATCTGCAAGATCGCCGAGGAACTGGGCCAGCCGGTGATCCGCGAGTTCTACGCTGATCGCGCTTACGACCTTAGCGGCTCCATCGTCTTCACCCGTCACGTACGCGCCCTGGACCCGACCGAAGTCGCAGCCCGCGTGGTGCGCGCGTGCCTGCAAGGTCTGGTGCGTACTGTCGAGGGTGAGGACCTGAACATCGAATTCGATTCGATCTGCCTGCACAGCGACACGCCGGGTGCGCTGGACCTTGCAGAAGCGACACGCCTGGCGCTCGACGCTGCGGGCATCAAGGTGCGTGCACCGCGTTGAGTCCAAGGTATCGTGTGCACAGACGCACGAGCCGTGTTACTGATTTTTTGCCTGCCGTTCTACAACGATTTCAAGAAAGGAACAGACATGGCTGATCCGATTCGCTACAGCTTTGGCGCTGATGAACATTTGTTCGCCGAGGTCAGTGACAGTATGTCGCTGGAAGCATTTTTCAAGGGACTGGCGGTGACCCGTGCGGTCGAGCGTCTGGCGCTGGATGGTGTGCTGGACGTTTGCCTGGCCAACGCGTCATTCCAGATTCGTTTTGATCCGGACCGCATCGCACCACACATCTTACTCGAAGCGGTAAGGGCGGCCGAGGCCGGTGCGGTCGCAGAACGTACCCTGCAGACCCGGATCATCGAAATCCCGGTGCTGTACAACGATCCGTGGACCCACGAAACCCTGATGCGCTTTCGTGACCGCCATCAGGACCCCGGTTCCACCGACCTGGAATACGCTGCACGCATCAATAACCTGGCGGATGTCGATGCCTTCATCGCCGCGCACAGCGGTGCACCGTGGTTCGTTTCGATGGTCGGTTTTGTCGCCGGTCTGCCGTTCATGTTCCAGATGGTGGAGCGCGAGCGTCAGCTGCAAGTGCCCAAATACCTGCGTCCGCGCACCGATACGCCCAAGCACACACTCGGCCACGGCGGCTGCTTCGGCTGCATCTATTCGGTACGCGGAGCGGGCGGTTATCAGATGTTTGGCGTCACTCCCGCGCCGATCTATGATCCGCAGCAGAAGCTGGCCTACCTGAAAGAGCACATGGTGTTCTTCCGGCCGGGCGATATCGTCCAGTTCAAACCGCTTGACCGGCAAGCCTATGACGAGGCTGTCGCAGAGGTGGAAGCGGGGCGCTTCGACCTGCTCATCCGCCCGGTCGAGTTTTCGCTGGATGCCTTTCTGGCCGATCCGGTGGGCTATCCCAAGTCGTTGCAGGAGGTGCTGGCATGATCAAGGTGCTCAAACCCGGTCTGGCCACCTCGGTTCAGGACCTCGGCCGCGAGGGCTATTATCACTTGGGCATTCCGCCCTCCGGTGCGCTCGATCAGTATGCCCTCAGCGCCGCCAATCAGTTGGTCGGCAATCCACCCGGCGCTGCGGCGCTTGAATGCACACTGCTGGGGCCGGAGCTGGAGTTCCAGTGCGATACATTGGCTGCAGTCTGCGGCGCGCACATGGCGGCGCGTCTCGACGGCGTGGAAATGCACCACGACACCGCCTTTGCGGTGAAGGCCGGGCAAGTGCTGCGTTTCGACTTCCCCAAGGACGGTGCGCGTACCTATCTGGCCGTCGCCGGCGGTATTGATGTACCGCTGGTACTAGGCAGCCGTTCGACGTACACGCTGGGTGCGCTTGGCGGTTTTCAGGGTCGCCGACTGGCCGCTGATGACCAGCTGCCGATAGGCACACCCAGCGGCAAGGGACGCGCCGGGGCCAGCCTGCCGATGGCCTTGCGCCAATCGTTGGGCGGGGAAGTGTATCTGCGGGTGGTGCCGGGCCTGTACTACGAGCGCCTGACCGAATTTGCCGCCACCAGTTTTTTCTCCGAGCCCTGGAGCGTAGGGTCGGAAGCCGACCGCATCGGTTATCGCTTCAAGGGGGGCAGGGCGCTGACCTTCCAGCCCAGGGAGCAGCCCTTCGGCGCCGGTTCCGATCCGTCCAATATCGTCGACAGTTGCTACCCGATCGGCTCGATTCAGGTGCCTGCCGGGCTGGAACCGATTGTGTTGCACCGTGATGCAGTGTCGGGCGGGGGCTACGCGATGATTGGCACGGTGATCAGCGCGGACCTGGATCTGATCGGTCAGATGCAACCCAATCAGACAGCCCGATTTGTGGCCGTAACGCTGGAGGAGGCGCTGGCGGCGCGCAAGTCTTACAAGAAGAAGCTGGCCTGCCTGAGCAAACTGTTTCCTTCCTGAGACGGTCAGTCGGCCTGCCCGGACTCCAGTTGTGCCCGCATCTTCGCGCGGCACACTTCGAGTATTTCGTCCGCCAGCGGCGAGTCATTCGGGCAACTGCGTGACAGCAGCAGCGCCCCCAGCGCATGGGCAAAGCGGTCGATGGTGTTTGCCCGCGCCTGTTTCCATTCTTCGTCGCCGGGCGCTGCCTGAGCGGGAGCAAGCGCTGCAAGCAGGCTTTCGATGCCGTCGGCGAAGGTCGCTTTGAGCTCGTCCGACTGGCGTGCTGCATCGCCGCTCAGCGCTGCCATGGGGCAGCCCGTGCCAAGGTTGTCACGGTGCTCTCGGGACAGGTAGTAATCGATAAACTGCGCTGGATTGATGCCGGTCGAGTTGGCCACCGTCTGCGAGAAGGCGCAGGCCGCCGATTCGGCCATCAGGTCGGATTTTGAACCGAAATGCTTGTAGAACCCGCCGTGGGTAAAGCCTGCGGCAGCCATCAGATCGGCCACCCCGACACCGTCATAGCCATGCTCGCGAAACTGGACGGACGCCGTCTCGACGATGTGTGCCCGGTTGGCCTGGGCCTGCGCCTTGGTGACTCTCATGCAGGTTGCCTCTTTGCCTGTCTGGTGGTGGCCATCTCGGCCTGGAAGAGGGTGAATATAGCATTGATGCTGACCGTCATCAAAACCGCTGATCGTCAGGATGCTGACTGCAAGTGGTGGCTGACGATTAATACGGATCTTCGCCTCCGCGTTGAAAGTGTTAGCGTATTCCCCGCGTTTTTCTTTGAAACAAGAAAGTTCAGACTAGTCGGCAACCTGTTTATGGCACACAAAGCCCCCAATGCTGATGGGCAATTGGCCCCTCAGGAGAGAGCACTATGCATCGAACGAAAATTTCCGCAGCACTGGCCATGATTTCCGCCGCCACACTCGCTAGTTCGCTGGCTTACGGCGCCACCGCCGTTCCATTGCCTGCCAGTGCGCCTGCTGACAAACCGATTGGCAAGCTCGAGCAGGTTCATGCCTTTTATGACGCGATGCCGACCGGGGTGACGGTGACTGAAACAGGGCGGATCTTCGTCAATTTCCCGCGTTGGGGTGACAAGGTGCCGTTTACCGTGGGCGAGATTCGTGACGGCAAAGTGGTTGCCTACCCCGATCTGGCGGTCAACAAGGAGAACCCCAAAGACCCTGGCGACGGGCTGATCAGCGTGCAAAGTGTGGTTGCCGATGGCAAGGGGCGTGTCTGGCTTCTGGACACGGCCGCACCGGGCTTTGCGTCTCCGCGTCGAGGCGGCGCCAAACTGGTTGCGGTGGACCTGGCCACCAACCGAATCGTCAAGCGCCTGGTATTTCCGGATAACGTCATCTTGCCCGGCACTTATGTCAACGACATGCGCTTTGACTTGCGCAAGGGAGCGGAGGGGACGGTCTATGTAACGGACTCATCCTTGAGCGGGCCGGGTGCGATCATTGTCATGGACATTGCCAGCGGTCACGCCGTGCGGCGCTTGAACGGGGCGCAGTCAACATCTGTCGACCCGGCTTTCGTACCCGTCGTCGAGGGTGTGGCCGTGCTGGGCGATGGCCCGAACGGAACGCGCAAACCGGTCGGCGTCGCCTCGGACGGCATTGCGTTGTCGGCGGACGGCAAGACACTGTATTTCTCGCCGTTGTCCAGCCGCCATCTGTATGCCGTGGCCACCGAGCTGATGAATGACAGCAAGGTCAGTGAGCAGCAGTTGGCAGCGGCGGTGCAGGACCTTGGTGAAAAAGGCGCTTCGGATGGCCTGGAGGCCGATGCCAAAGGCGCAGTATACGCAGGCGACTACGAGCATAATTCGATTCGCAAACGCCTGCCGGATGGCACCTGGCAAACAGTGGCACACGATCCGCGCATGCTGTGGCCTGACACCTTGTCGATCGGCCCGGATGGCTACCTGTACTTCATCGTCAACCAGTTGCACCGCCAGGCCAACTTCAACGCCGGCCACGACAAGCGCGAAAAACCCTACAGCCTGCTGCGTTTGAAAATAGACGCTGCGCCCGCACCTACCCATTGATCGAATCGAATACCGGAGCATCGAAAATGAACACACCTGCAAAGCCATTGGCCTTGATGGCAGTCCTGAAAGCCAGTGCCGGCAAAGAGTCGGCCCTGAAACACGCATTATCGGCACTTGTGGAGCCGACCCGGGCGGAGCCAGGCAATATCGAGTACACACTGTTCGAAGCGCGCGATGAGCGCGGCACGTTCTACATGCGTGAATGTTTCAAGGATCAGGCAGCACTGGACGCCCATGTCGCCACGCCGCACTACCAGCAGTTCGCGGCAGTCAGCGGCGAGTTGCTGGCAGAGCCGCCGCAGCTGATATTTCTTGATCAGGTATCGAGCTGAGTGTCCGAAAGGGCCCGGTCAGTCCGGGCCCTATTGAGCGCCGCCTATATCTCAGAAAATATTGATCGGGTAACTGACGATCACCCGATGCTCATCGGAATCACGCTGGCTGGCGAATTCGGTACGAAGTTGCGCATGGCGCAGTGCTACGCTGAGGTTTTTCGCCGGGCCGGACTGCACCACGTAACTCAGAGTGACGTTGCGTTCCCATTCCTTCTTGTCGCCGTCGGACGTCTGGATGTTCGAGCCGCTTTCATACATTGCCAGGAAGTTCATGCCGGGTACGCCCAGTCTGGCGAAGTCGTAGCCATAGCGAACCTGCCAGGTACGTTCTCCGGCGCGCTGGAATTTACCGATCATTGACTCGGTCATGAAGTAGGCAGTCGAGCCGTCACCCTGATTCAGCCAGACCGCGTCGCTGTCACCGGTCACGGCCTGGTAACCCGCGGCGAACGTATGGCCATTGATCAGGTAGGTGAACTGGGCGCTGGAAAGGCGGCTGTCGACTTCACCCTTGGTGACGCCGCTGCCGTAATAACCCACTGTGTAGAACGCCGGGTCGTGACCGTTGGCGCCGTCCGAGCGGTTGTCGAAATGGCGCAGGTCGGTGCGCAGGGTGCCTGGACCCAGTTGCATGTCATATTTCAGGCCCAGAAAGTTCTGCTTGTAGAAGTTTTCCAGGTTGCCGTAGTAGTACTGCAAGGTCAGGTCTTTGGTCGGTTTGTAATCGACGCCTGCATAGTAGAACGTGTTGACGAACTCGCCGGTCAGCGGGTTGTTTGCACCCGGAATGGACATGCCCATCTGATTGGTCGAACCACGGCCCATGACATGTTCCAGCTGGCCTGCGGTGAAGGTGAAGTCCTTCAGGTCGCCAGACTGAATCTGCCCGCCACGAAAAGTCTGTTGCAACATGCGGTCGGTGGACATCACCACCGGCAGCATCGGCACCAGCGTGCCGTATTTCAGTTCGGTCCTGGAGACGCGTGCCTTGAGCGTCGCCCCCAGGCTACTGAACTCGTCGACCGCACGACCGTCGCTGTCCGTGGGAAAGATATTGCCGTTGAACGCCGTGCTTTGCGGGTTGTAGTGACGGCCTTTGCCCGAGTCCAGACGAATGCCCAACTGGCCGAGTGCATCGACACCGAAGCCCACTGTGCCTGGCGTATAGCCCGACTGGTAGTTGAGCATGAAGCCCTGGCCCCACTCCTGCGTGTAGTTCGGGTCGGCAGCGCCGCTGCGGTTGTCTGCGTTACTGAAGAAGTTGCGCGCAAGAATACTGGCCTTGCTGTCCTCCAGAAAACCTTCGGCGTAGCTCTGCTGAGCGATCAGCAGACCACAAAAGCCCGCAACGAAAGGGGCGGCGCGATTGATACGCTCCATCGGATTCATCCTCATGCTGTAATTAAGTGTTTTTTGAGAGGCAGAGTCAGGCGGCAGTCAGGTTTCTTGTTGTTTTTCAGGCGCAGGTGTTGCACATGAATCCGTTGCAGGCGTTGTTGCACCGGGCACTCGATGAAGCTCGACGCGAGGCAGACGATGCAGAACCAGCAGCGCGAGCACGCCCAGCCCGGCGCACGTCAGCAGCCCCGTGCCCACCGCCTGGGCGAGGGCGGTGCGGGCTATCAGCAGCGCCGCATCGACATTGGCAGGCGTGTGCTGCAGCAGAACCTGAGGGTCAGCCAAGCGCGGTAAGGCCGACGCCTGACCTGCTGCGTTCAGCGCACTTTGCAGGTTGGTGACATACAGCAGCTTGACCAGCACGCCCATGGCCGCCGTACCCAGCAAACCGCCGACCAGTCGCAAGGATTGCGTCAGTGCCGTGGCGATACCGAGAAATTGCCGTTCGGCGAGCGTCTGGGTGAATACGGTCAGGTTGAGCAGAATGAAACCCAGCCCCAGCCCCGCCAGCAGAATGAGCCCCAGCAAGGTGCTGAACCCGGCATGCAGCCCGACCAGTGCCAGGGCAATGCAGGCGACTGACAAGGCCGCGAACCCGGCGACCGGCAGCCGGTTGGGGTTGGCCATGCGTGTGACGATCCGGCTGTTGACGATGGCGCCCAGCGTAATGCTCAGCGCCAGCGGGGTAAGCAGTAACCCTGCGTCTTTCGGCGAGTAGCCGTAGCTGCCCTGCAAGAGCAGCGGCAGGTAAAAAAGAAGGGTGAACATGATGGCGCCGGCCAGCAGCGACATGATGAACAGCAGGCGGATGCTGCGGTTGGCGAACAGTCCGGCGGGCAGCAAGGCAAAGGCACAGCGGCGCTCCTGGAACCAGAGGCCGGCCATGGCCGCGAGGGTCACGGCGCCACAGGTCAGGCTGACGGACAGAGAACGCTGGCCCAGCCATTCGACGAACAGTTGCAGGCTGCCCAGCGTCAGTACGATCAATAAAGCCCCGAGCCAGTCGAGCCTGATCGCACCGGCAGAATGGGCTCGATGCCCTTGCGGGCGATACCACGGCAGAAAGCGCCATGCAAAAAACAAGGCAACCACGCCCAGGGGCAGATTCAACCAAAAAACCGAACGCCAGCCAAACTCGCCGGACAGATAACCGCCCAATCCTGGGCCGATGGCATTGACCACGCTGAACATGGCACTCAGCAACACCTGCCAGCGCAGCCGCTGGCGGGTGTCGGGAAACAGTTCGGGCACACACGCAAAGGCGGTACCGATCAACATGCCGCCGCCCACGCCTTGCAAGGCTCGCCCGATCACCAGCACTAACATGTTGTCTGCCAGTGCGCAGAGCAGCGAGGCCAGCGTAAAGATGATTGTTGCGGCCAGCACGAACGGTTTGCGTCCATAAAAATCGCCCAGCCGGCCAAAGATCGGGATGGTCACGATAGAGGCCAGCAGGTAGCCGGTGGCGACCCAGGCGTACAGCTCGAAACCGTTGAGCTCGGCGACGATGCTTGGCAGTGCGTTGCCGATGACCGTCTGATCCAGCGCGGAAAGGCCCAGCACCAGTGATATGCCAAGCATGGCCAACAAAGCCTGTTTGAAGGTCAGTGCTGGATGGCTCGGCGTCGTCATGCCGAGGTGCTCAGCGCAACGCAGCGACAGCAGTCGCCATGCGCGCGCAGCCGTCTTCAAGGGTTTCCAGTGCTGTAGCCGTAGACATCCGGAAAAACGGCGCCAGGCCATAGGCGGTGCCTGCGACAACGGCCACGCCCTGACTTTCCAGCAGGTACAGAACCACGTCTGTATCGGCTTCCAGTACCGAGCCTGACGGTGTGGTTTTGCCGATCAGTGCCCCGCAATTGACGTAGAGATAGAACGCGCCTTCCGGCTTGATGCAGCTCAGGCCGTCAATGGCGTTGATCAGCTCAAGGCAACAATCACGGCGCTGTTTGTAGACCTTGACGCTGTCGCTGACAAAAGACTGGTCGCCGTTGAAGGCAGCGACTGCGGCGGCCTGGCTCACCGAGCAGGCGTTGCTGGTGGACTGCGATTGCAGGGTCGCCATCGCCTTGATTATATCGTCGGGGCCTGCGGCGTAGCCGATGCGCCAGCCGGTCATGGCGTAGGTTTTCGACACGCCGTTGATGATCAGCACGCGTTCGCGCAGCGCCGGCTCGACAGTGAGCAGGTGGCTGAGCGGAGCGTCGTCGTAGCGGATGTGCTCGTAGATGTCATCGGTCATGACCAGCACGTGCGGGTAATCGAGCAGTACGTCGGCCAGCGCGCGCCATTCGGATGCGCTGTAGGTGGCACCGGTCGGGTTGCTCGGCGAGTTGAGCAGCAGCCAGCGGGTGCGCGGCGTGATCGCATTGCGCAGTTGCGTGGCAGTCAGCTTGAACTGATTTTCTTCCGGGCATGCCAGGGTCACAGGGCGACCGTCGCAGGCCAGAACCATGTCCGGGTATGACACCCAGTAAGGCGCGGGGATCAGCACCTCATCGTCGACACCCAATGTCGCCGCAAATGCATTGAAGATCGCGGCCTTGGCACCACTGGTGACCACGATCTGACCGGGCGCATAAGCAAGGCGGTTTTCACGCTGCAGCTTGGCGGCGATGGCCTCGCGCAGCGCCGTGGTGCCAGCGTTGAGCGTGTAGCGGGTTTCACCGTTCTCAATGGCGGTACAGGCGGCCTGACGAATATGCGCCGGCGTGTCGAAGTCCGGCTCGCCAACCACCAGGTTGATGATCGATTTGCCTGCGCGCCGCAGTTCATTGGCCCGATCGGCAGCAGCGCTGCTTGGCGACGGTTTGATGCGGAGCACGCGGGCAGCGATGCGAGATGCGGTCACGTTGGCATTCCTCGTTGATGGCCTTGATGAGGAATACGTTACGAGCCAGCGAGGCGCTCGCCATAAGACGAGTTCGTTCTGGGTTGATAGGCAGCGCTTATGACCGCAGATGAACCAGCGTTGCACCAAAAACGGGCGGGCAATGGTTGCAGGGGGATCAGCGCCTGGCAAACCCGATCAGCGGAGACTGACATAGCAATTGCTTATGTCTGGTTTTCTGGAGCTGGCCTGGGTCTTGCTCAAGCCTCCTGATCGCGACTCTGGAGTGCAGCACCTTGAACCTTCGCCGTTTGAAATATTTCGTGAAAATTGTCGACATTGGCAGCCTGACCCAGGCTGCCGATGTGCTGCACATCGCACAACCTGCGCTGAGCCAGCAGTTGGTGACGCTGGAGGCCGAGCTGCAGCAACAATTATTGATCCGCACCAAGCGCGGCGTCACCCCGACCGAGGCGGGCAAGGTGCTGTACGGGCATGCTCAGGTGATCCTGCGCCAGTGCGAGCAGGCGCAGAGTGACGTCAACGCCAGCGGTCTGGCGTTATCGGGGCCTGTGTCGGTAGGGCTGGCACCCGGCACTGCCGCTTCGACGCTGTCGCTGCCGTTGCTCAAACGCGTACGCGAGCGTCATCCGGGCATTCTGCTGTACCTCAATGAGAACTTTGGCACCACCCTCAGCGAGTTGATCATGAACGGGCGCATGGACATGGCCGTTCTCTATGGCGGGCGAGAGGTGCATGGCCTGAGTTTCGTGCCGTTGATACGCGAGCAACTGTACCTGGTGAGTGCCGAAGAGGTGCTTCAGGGCCGCGAGGAAATTCCGCTCAGCGAGCTGGCCGATATCGACCTGCTGTTGCCGCGCACCTACAACACTGTCCGGCGTCTGGTGGACGAGGCATTTGTGCGTATCGAGCGCAGTGGCCGGGTGGTCGCAGAAGTCGAATCTTCGACGACGCTGGCCGCAGCAGTGGCCGATCGATTCGGCTCGACCATTCTTCCCGAGTCTGCTGCACGGGTGCTGGCAGACACGCATGCGGTCAACCTGAGTCGCATCGTCGAACCCGAAATCGAAGCACCTCTCGCGCTGTGCCTTTCCGGGCACTTGCCGCTGTCGGTTCCGGCCCAGGCGGTCAAGGCGATCCTTCTGGAACTGGTCGCGGAAATGCGCGGCAACCGCCGTACGCAATGATCCCGACGTCATAAGGGGCGCTTATCACCCCACAGTCAAACCGTCTTGGCGGTCAAAAACCTGCCTCGTTACATTGCCCTTAGCCACATTTCATTTGCCAGGCAAGGGCTGTTGCATGAAACCGGAACGTATCAAAGCACTTATCGACCTGATGGCCGAATCGGACCTGAGCGAACTGAGTCTGTGTGAAGGCGATGCGCAGCTGCGTTTACTGCGCGAGCCCGCTCAGGTCGCCAATCGCGTCAATCCGGCTGTTTCGACAGCGCAGACGACGCCCGCAGCGCGCCCTGTTTCTCCGACTCAGGCAAGTACGACGGCCGCCGTACAACAGACACAGGCGTGCGCTTCGCTGTACGGGGTGTTGCACCTGACGCCGGCACCCGACCAGCCGCCTTTCGTCGAGATCGGCACGTCCGTCGAGGTGGGGCAGACCCTGGCCGTGGTCGAGGCCATGAAGATGTTTCATCCGGTGAAGGCTGAAGCGGCAGGGGTCGTGACTGCCATTCTGGTTGCCAATGGCGAAGAAGTTCAGGCCGGTCAGGCGCTGTTCAGCATTGCGTGATGGTCTTGAGCTGCCTTGCAGAGCGTCTTGCGGGTTCACCGATCAGGGGTTTTTGATGTTCGATAAAGTGTTGATCGCCAATCGCGGCGAAATCGCCCTGCGCATACAGCGCGCCTGCAAGGGCCTGGGCCTGCGTACGGTCGCGGTGTATTCCGAAGCGGATCGCGATGCCGGTTATGTACAACAGGCAGACGAAGCGCTGTGCATCGGTCCTGCCGCAGCGGGGCAGAGTTATCTGAATCAGGCGGCCGTGCTCTATGCAGCGCAGCTGACCGGTGCTCAGGCGATCCATCCCGGCTATGGGTTTCTGTCTGAAAATGCCGCGTTCGCCGAACGCATCGAGCAGGCTGGCCTGACCTTCATCGGCCCCAGCGCTGCGTGCATTCGGGTGATGGGCGACAAGGTCGCAGCCAAGCGGGCGATGCGCGAGGCTGGCGTGCCGTGCGTACCCGGTCCGGACACCAGCATGCCCGACGACTCGCAGAGCATCGTGCAAATCGCTCGCGACATCGGTTACCCGGTCATCGTCAAGGCCGCAGGCGGCGGCGGAGGGCGGGGCATGCGCGTGGTTCAGGAAGAGTCTCAGTTGCTCGATGCCATTGCGCTGACCCGCGAAGAAGCCCGGCACGCCTTCGGCAATCCCGAGTTGTATATCGAGAAGTTTCTGGGTCAGCCGCGCCATGTCGAGATTCAGGTGTTATGCGATGCCTACGGCAATGCCGTCTGGCTCGGCTCGCGGGACTGCTCGATGCAGCGCCGCCACCAGAAGGTCCTTGAGGAGGCGCCTGCACCCGGCATCGACTCGGCATTGATGGCCAGAGTAGGCGAGCGTTGCGCGCAGGCCTGCCACCAGATGGGCTATCAGGGCATCGGCACGTTCGAATTCCTCTTCGAAAAGGATGAGTTCTATTTCATCGAGATGAACACCCGCCTGCAGGTCGAGCACCCGGTAACGGAAATGACCTCCGGCATCGATATTGTTCAGCAGCAGATCCGCATGGCGATGGGCGAGCGCCTGAGTTTCAGCCAGGCCGACGTACGCGTTTCGGGCCATTCGCTGGAGTGCCGGATCAACGCCGAGGACCCGCGCAGCTTCATGCCGACGCCGGGGCAGGTCACCCGCTGGCAGATCCCCGGTGGTTTCGGCGTGCGGGTCGATTCGCATGTCAGCCACGGCTACCGCGTCCCGCCTTATTACGATTCGATGGTGGCCAAGGTCATCACCCATGGCGCCAGTCGCGATGAGGCGTTGGCACGCATGCGTCTGGCACTGAGTGAAATGCACGTCGAGGGTATCTCGACCAACATCGCGCTGCATCGCGACATTCTGCAGGACCCGGTGTTCTGCAAGGGTGGCATGGACATTCATCACCTGGAGCGCTGGTTGCAGACAAGGAGCCAACCATGAGTCTCGTGCAGGCGCCTAATGCGCCAAGAATCACCTTGCTGGGAACCACCGCGTTGCTGTTCGAAGCACCCGGCGAGCTCGACCTGGCACCGCAGCAACGGATATGGGCACTGGCCCGCCTGAGCAGGGACTGGCCGCAGGTACGCGAGGCGGTGCCGGGGATGAACAACCTGATGCTGACCTTCGCAGCGCCACCACGGGACCTGGCCGGTCTGAAAACCCGCTTGCTCGAGACCTGGGAGCAGTGCCAGCCGCTGCCGTTGCAAGGCCGGATCATTGAATTGCCGGTGGTGTACGGCGGTGATGGCGGCCCGCACATGGCTGATGTCGTCGCCCACACCGGGCTGGATATCGAAACCATCGCCAATCTGCACTGTGAGCCGCTGTACCCGGTGTACGCCTTGGGCAGCCATCCGGGTTATTGCTACCTGGGCGGTATGGACCAGCGCCTGGCGACGCCGCGGCGTAAGGTGCCGGTACTCGATATCGGTGCCGGGTCGGTCTCCATCGGTGGCGTTCAGACAGGTATTTCCGCCTCGGCCGGCCCCAGTGGCTGGAACACCATAGGACGCACGGAGATGGTGTTTTTTGATGCGGGTCAGCACCCTCCGGCGCTGTTGCAACCCGGCGATCAACTGCGCTTGCGCATCGAGAGGATCATCCGATGATCGAAGTTATCAGCGCTACGGCACTGGCGACCGTTCAGGATCTGGGACGGCACGGCAGCCTGGGTTACGGCGTCGGCACCTCTGGCGCGATGGACACGCTGTCACTGCGGCTCGGCAACCTGTTGCTGGGCAACGATGAAGACGCGGCGGGCATTGAAATTCCGCTGTTCCCGTTCGAAGTGCGCTTTGTCGATGACTGCACCTTCGCGATCACCGGCGCCGCCTGCGCTGCGTCGCTCGATGGTGAGCGGTTGCCGGGCAATTGGGTAGCTCAGGCACGTAAGAATCAGGTGTTGCGGCTCAATTACCCGACGATGGGCAGCCGCGTGTATCTGTGCCTGGCCGGTGGCGTCGATGTGCCGTTGGTACTGGGCTCGCGCAGTACGCAATTGCGTGGGGCTTTTGGGGGCTGGCAGGGCCGTGCGTTGCAGCAGGGCGATGTGATTCCTGCAGGCGCTGCCAATGAACCGCGCGCCAGTGATTTCGGTGTGCAATCGTCCGTGGCGGCCTTACCGTTGATGCTCGACGGGTTGCCCGCCATCCGCGTGCTGCCGGCTGCCGAATTCGACTGTTTCAGTGCCGAGGCGCAAGCAACGTTTTTTGCCGGCGAATGGAAAATTACCACGCAGAGCAACCGTTACGGCTACCGCATGGAGGGCACGCCCTTGATTGCGCGCGAGGCGCTGGAAATCCGCTCTCATGGCATCGTGCCCGGTGTGATTCAGGTGCCCCACGGCGGACAGCCGATCGTGCAGATGCGTGATGCCCAGCCCAGTGGCGGTTATCCCAAATTTGCCACGGTCATTGAAGCCGACCTGTGGCGCCTTGGGCAGGCGCCGATCGGCAGCAAGGTGCGTTTTGTGCAGTGCAGTTACGACGAGGCGGTCGAGGCGCTGGACACCAATCACGCTTTCATCGAAGACACCCGGCGCATGCTCGCGCTGCGCAGCCTGCAAGGACATCGCGGATGAACATCAAAGAGATTCGCCAGCTGGCAGCATGGATTCGGGACGCCGGGCTTACTGTACTGGAACTGAAACGCCCGGGATTCGAGCTGTTGATCCGCCGTGGCGAGCCTGTGCAGGCCTGTGCTGCGCCTTCTGCGCCACAAGTTGCCGCTGAACAGTCTGCGCTGACTGCGCATGTGGTGAGTGCCGATAACCCCGGCGTATTTGTGTCGAGTCATCCCGATGAACGCGACAGCTACGTGAAACCCGGCGATGCAGTGGCAGCAGGGCAGTTGCTTGGGCTGTTGCGTATCGGCCTGTTGTATCTACCGGTGCGCAGTCATCAGGCAGGGCGCGTACTGCGCTTCCTGGCCGCCGAGAACGAGCGCGTCGGTTATGGCCAGCCGCTGGTCGAACTGGAGGAACATGAGCATGCGCATTGACCTGAATGCTGATCTGGGCGAGGGCTTCGGGCCCTGGACCATGGGCGAGGACGAGGCGTTGATGTCATTGATCTCCTCGGCCAACGTCGCCTGCGGCTTTCATGCCGGAGACCCGTTGATCATGGACAGCACGGTGCGCCGCGCCAAGGCGCTGGGCATCGATCTCGGTGCGCATGTCGGCTTCCCTGATCTGCAGGGGTTCGGCCGCCGCAGGATGAACATCGAACTCAAGGAGTTGTGCGCCATCGTGGTGTATCAACTCGGCGCTCTGGCGGGCCTTGCAGCCGCTGCCGGTTACCGCGTCACGCACATGAGTTTTCACGGCGCGCTGGGCAATATGGCCGCAGCCGATGCCGAACTGGCCGGGCCTCTGGTAAGGGCCGTCGCAGCGTTTGACCCGCAATTGATCATCAGCTCATCCAGCAGCGCGGCCATCGAGAGCGCCGCCGAGGCGTGCAATCTGAGGGTGGCGACGACCTTTCTGGCTGACCGCGCCTATGACGAAAACTGTCTGCTGGTGCCGCGTGGCATTGCCGGTGCGGTGGTCAAGGACCCGGAGCAGGTCCGGGCCAGGGTTGCGCAACTGCTGCAGGACGGCACGGTCACGACCCTGAGCGGCAAGCGTGTGGCGGTCAACGCCCAGTCGATTCTGTTGCATGGCGACACGCCGGGGGCGGTGGAGCTTGCGCGCAGCATTCGCCTGAGTATCGAAGAGCAGGGCGGTGTCATCACCCCGGTTTCACAGTTGCTCGGGTCATAAGCGCAGCTTATCGCCACACAACCATTGTGTCTTGGTCGCTGCTCGTGACGCTCGTTAAAGTCCAGTACAAGGCGATCAGCATTAACAGCCAAGCGGCTGATCGACGCTTATTCAAGGAAACCCTGACATGCCTTTTTCCGATTACAAAACCGCGCTGGTCACCGGCGCTTCTTCCGGCATTGGCGAGGCCGTCGTCGAGCGGCTGTGTGCCGAAGGTCTGCAGGTTCATGCGCTGGCGCGCAGTGCCGACAAGCTGGCGGCATTGGCGCAGCGCACCGGTTGTATCGCGCACGCTATCGACGTGACGGATCTGGCTGGCCTGACGGCCCTGTTTCAGGCCCATCATTTCGATGTCGTGGTCAATAATGCCGGCGTCGACCGGCCCGGCTCGCTGCTCAAGGCGGATGCCGAAGGGATCGATCTGCTGGTCGATGTGAACCTGCGCGCGGTATTGCAGATCGCCAGGCTCTCGTTGCCAGGGATGGTCGAGCGTGATTGCGGGCACATCATCAACATCAGCTCGATCGCTGCCGCGTACAACTTCGGTGGCAACTCGACGTACCACGCGACCAAGGCGGCGGTGAGCATGCTGTCCCGGCAGTTGCGCATCGATGCCTTCGGCAAGCGCGTGCGGGTTACCGAAATCTGTCCGGGGCGCGTGGCGACGGATATCTTCGCCCACGTGCATGGCGACTCCGAGGAAGTGCGCAAGCGTTTCATCGAGGGCTATGAGCTGCCGGTGGCCAAGGACATTGCCGATGCGATCGCCTATGTGATTGCCGCGCCCATCGCAGTCAACATCGGCCATATGGAGATCACCCCGACGCTGCAGGTCCCCGGCGGGCTGTCGACTGCGCGCCCGCAGGACTACGAAGGCTGAGGCTGCGTCTTCGAGGGCTGTACCCATCACGAGAGCGGCACCAGCCGCCATGCCATACCCGCGCCAGACTCACTGGCGCCTTGCTTCTGCCCTGGCTGAATGTCTATGGGAACAACCATGACGAGTAAATTCGATCTTTCAGCGATCCTGCAGGGCGAATACGCCGAGCTGATCGTCAAGGGCATAGAAACGACCCTGCAACTGGCCTTGGTTGCCTGGTGCCTGGCCATGGCGATTGCCCTGCTGCTGGTGTCGATTCGTCTGACCGGCAACAAGTACGCCGAGCGCCTGGTGGCGGGCTATGTGTCCTACCACCGCAATGTGCCAACGCTGGTGCAACTGATGCTCTGGTATTTCGGTATTCCGACGTTGCTGTCCGAAAGCACGCAGATCTGGCTGGCCAACTACAGCACCGAATATCTGTTCTCGGTCATCGCACTGGGGCTTTGCCAGGCGGCGTACTTCAGTGAAGACATCCGCAGCGGGTTGCGCGCGATTCCGGCCGGGCAAGTCGAGGCGTCGCGCGCCCTGGGCCTGGGCTATGTGCGTTCGATGCGCTACGTGATCCTGCCGCAAGGGGTTCGCAACTGTTTGCCGTCGTTGATCAATCACACGGTCCTGTTGTTCAAGAACACCAGTCTGGTCATGGCCATCGGCGTGGTGGAGCTGACTTATGCCACCCGCGAGGTCGAGAACTACACCTTCCGCACCTTCGAGGCGTATCTGGTCGCAACCGTGGTCTACCTGGCCATTTCACTGATGCTGATGGGCTTGGGCGCGTTGCTGGCCCGGCAGTTCAGCAAAGCCATGGCGAGGTAGGCGGCGATGTTCGATGTCTTCACGATTGTTCGCGATAACTGGACCTTGCTGCTGGTCGGTCAATACCCCCATGGCCCGATGGGCGGCCTGATCTCGACGCTGATGCTGGCGGCGCTGGCACTCTTGCTGGCCTTTCCCCTGGGGCTGCTGTTGTCGCTGGCGCGGGTTTCACCGTGGCGCTGGTTGCGCTACCCGGCGACGGTCTGGGTCTATGTGATGCGTGGCATCCCGCTGCTGATGGTGATTTTCTGGACCTACTTTCTGGTTCCGTTGCTGATCGGCCATAACATCACCGGTTTCACCACCATGCTCTGCACGCTGGTGGTCTATCAGAGCGCCTACCTGTGCGAAATCATCCGCGGCGCTATTCAGGCGCTGCCCACCGGTCAGTACGAAGCCTCCCGCGCACTGGGCATGGGCTACCTGCGGACCACGATCTGGGTGATCCTGCCGCAGGCGCTATACAACGCCTTGCCGAGCCTGATCAGCCAGTTCATTTCGATCATCAAGGAAACGTCGCTGGGCTACGTGATCAACGTCCAGGAAGTGACCTTTGCTGCCAATCAGATCAATAACCAGCTGCTGACCAAGCCGTTTCAGGTGTTCTTCATCCTGGCGATCACTTACTACGTGCTGTGCTACGGCCTGACCCGTCTCGCCGCCGTGGTGGAGCAGCGTATTGCCCGCAAACGCGAAGGCGATGTATCGCCTGTGCCCGTTCCCCGGCCTTTGACTACCGATAACTGAGGGTTGCCCAATGCATCCGATGATCATGTTTTCCAGGATCAATAAATGGTATGGCGAGTATCAGGCCCTGACCGATATCACCGCTGAGGTGCAGCGCGGCGAAGTGGTAGTGCTGTGCGGGCCTTCAGGCTCGGGCAAGTCGACGCTGATTCGCACCGTCAATCGTCTTGAGGACGTGCAGCAAGGCCAGATCCTGTTTGACGGCCGTGACGTCAACGGCACCGACGCCAACGTCAATCGGCTGCGCAGCCGCGTGGGTTTCGTGTTCCAGAGTTTCAATCTGTTTCCGCATCTGTCGGTGCTCGACAACATCATCCTGACCCCGACCAAGGTCCGCGGCCTGAAGAGCAGCGAAGCGCGCGCCCGCGCCATGGAGTTGCTGGATCGGGTAGGGCTGGCACACAAGGCCGGTGCCTACCCGGCGCAGTTGTCCGGTGGCCAGCAGCAGCGTGTGGCGATTGCCCGTGCGCTGGCCATGGAGCCGCCCGTCATGCTGTTTGACGAGCCCACCAGCGCACTCGACCCGGAAATGGTCGGCGAGGTGCTCAGTGTCATGAAAGGCTTGGCCAAAGAGGGCATGACCATGATGTGCGTCACCCACGAGATGAATTTTGCCCGGGAAGTGGCCGACACCATCTGGTTCATGGACGCGGGGCAGATCCTTGAAAAATCCAGCCCTGAGGTGTTCTTTCAGCAACCGAGCCATCCGCGTGCCCAGCGCTTCATTGCCGACCTGCGCAGCCACTGAGCGCAGGCACTGATTTCAGCGAATCACTCAATTCATTTCCAGGAGTCTCACCATGCGTATCAAGTCTGTACTGGCTGCACTGGCGTTGTCGCCGTTGGCTGTTTCAGCGGTCCATGCCGATCAGCTCAGCGATGTGATGAGCAAGAAAAGCCTGAGCTGTGGGGTGTACGCCGACGTTCCGCCGTTCTCGGCACCGGACCCTCAAACCCGCGAACTGGTGGGCATGGACGTCGATCTGTGCAAAGCCCTGGCCAAACACATGGGTGTGGAGCTGGAACTAAAGCCGCTGTCGGTCGAAGCACGGATCCCGGAAGTCAAAATGGGCCGCGTGGACGTGATTTTCGCCAACCTGGCTTACACCAAGAGCCGCGCCGAGCAGATCCAGTTCAGCGACCCTTACTACATCGCCAAGGAGACGCTGGTAGTCCGTGCGGCGAATGCCGATCAGCCGAAATCATTCTTCAAGGGCAAACGCATCAGTTCGACCAAAGGCTCTACGTCCGAGCAGTCGATCCGCCTGGCTGACGCAACGCCAGTGACCTTCCAGGACACCGGCTCTGCCTACATGGCACTGCAACAGAACAAGGTGGTGGGCCTGGTGACCAACACCATGACTGCGATCAAGCTGGTCGGGCAGGCCAAGGCCGGCGGCGTGGAATTGGCAATCGCCAAGGAACCGATGGCGCTTGAGCCCATCAGTGCCGGCATGCGCCAGGGCGAACCGGCTTTTCTGGCGAAGGTCAACGAATCGCTGCGCGAAATGGAAGCCGCAGGCGAGATTGATGCAATCTGGGCGCACTGGATCGGCCCGAACACCGAATACAAGATGGTTCGCGAAGACAAGGTGCAAAGCCTCAGCGAATTGAAGTTCGATCCGTTGCCTTGATCAATGGCATGACGCCGACCAAAAGGTCGGCTTCATGCAAGACCACACGATGGATTCCCGCCGCAACGGCACCATCGCGCCTTGATCAGATCTTGATATTTCCTTGATGGTTTATTGAAAGCCGAGGTTCAGAGTTCGACCGACAGTATCAATCGTCGGCATGACCCCTTGTGGGCGTCTCAGAGGACAAAATGTCTGATCGCTCAGGTTCGGTTTCTGCATCGGCAGTCGGCGCTTCACTCTCCCGAAACAGACGTTTCGGCATATCCCCGGTTTGGCTGGTTCCGCTGCTTGCTGCCTTGATAGGCCTTTCGCTGCTGATCGGCAGCACACTGTCCAAAGGCCCGAGAATCTTCGTCACCTTCCAGAGCGCCGAGGGGCTTGAAGCTCAAAAGACGAAGGTCAAGGTCAGGAATGTCGTGATTGGCGAGGTATCGGCCGTGGTCTTGAACAACGACCGCACAGGCGTGGTGGCGACGGTGGACCTTGATGCCAACGCCCGTGCGTTCACTGCCGAGGATTCCCTGTTCTGGGTGGTGCGCCCGCGTATAGGCGCCACCGGTGTGTCGGGCGTGGATACCTTGCTTTCCGGGTCATTTATCGCGGCGGACAGTGGCACGTCCGGGCGTACGAAAAAACACTTTGTCGGTCAGGAAACTGCGCCACCCATTACCTACGGTACAAAAGGCACACGTTTTACCCTGCACGCCGGGGACATGGGCTCACTGGAGGTGGGGTCTCCTGTGTACTACCGACGCATTCAAGTCGGACAGATAGCGGCCTTTCATTTATACGATGACGGCAAGGGCGTGGATGCGGAAGTTTTCATCAATGCGCCCAACGACAGGTTTGTGAGTACTGATACACGCTTCTGGAATGCCAGTGGCATCGGCATGACGGTGGACGCCGATGGTCTGAAAATAAAGACTGAATCAGTTTCGACGATACTGGCGGGAGGGGTGGCCTTCGTCGAGCCGGATTACAGCACGAAGGCACTCAGGGCTGCAGAGCATGCACGCTTTACGCTGTTCGACGATCAGCAGAAGGCGCTGTCGCCGCCCGACGGCGAACCGGGTTACATCCGCATAATATTCAGTCAGTCGCTGCGGGGGCTTGAGGTCAATTCACCGGTCGAGTTCATGGGGATAACACTGGGGCGAGTCGTCTCTGTAGACCTGGATTACGACGCGGCCAGCCAGTCGTTCACCAGTATCGTCGGGGCGGTGATTTACCCGGATCGCCTGGGGATGGCCAATGAAAAAATCGTAAAGACATTGGGCGTTACCGACGATGCACGTACGGCGCAGTTGATAGCCGACTTCGTCAAGCGGGGCCTGCGTGCACAGCCTCGCAGCGAGAGTCTGTTGACCGGACAACTGTATATTTCCCTGGGTTTTATCGCCAACGCTACGCCGGTACCGTTCGATGTCAGTGCGCAGCCGCTGATAATTCCGACCGTGCCGGGGGAGCTTGAAAAGATGCAGGAGCAGGTACAGCAGATCATCGACAAGGTCGGCAAAGTGCCGGTGCAGGAGATCGCCGGCAACCTGAATGGCAGCCTTGGCGAGGCGCAGAAGACGTTCAGGCTTTTCAACGCGCAGGTGATGCCTGAACTGCACGGCGTTCTGCTGCAATCCCGAAGCACGCTGGACATTGCCGGCGCAGCGCTCGCCGAGGACTCGCCTGTGCGTCAACAGATCGACCGGACAATGGATGAGGTTCAGCGCATGGCCCGCTCGGTAAGGGTCCTGACCGATTACCTGGGCCGCAACCCCGAAGCCTTGGTGCGTGGCCGCACCCGGCAGGATCCACCGGGTGTCTACCAGACGACCGCGCCTGCTCAGCAGGCCGATTAAGCCGAGCCGGACGGCTTCAGTACCTCGGTTTGACCGCCTTCCAGTCCGGCTTGTACTTCTGCATCTGCTTCACATCATCGCGCTGCCGGATGCCACAACTGTGGTACTGATCGTTGAGTTTGCCGAGCTGGTCGTAGTCCAGTTCCAGCCCCAGGCCAGGGGCGCGGGTGATGCTGACACAGCCATCGACAATCGGCAGTTTACCGCCCTTGATGACTTCCTCGTCCGGTTCCTGCCACGGGTAGTGCGTGTCGCAGGCGTAGTCAAGATTGGGCACCGACGCTGCGACGTGGGCCATGGCCATGAGGCTGATGCCCAGATGCGAGTTGGAGTGCATCGACACGCCCAGGCCGAAGGTGTCGCACATCTTCGCCAGCGCCTGAGTGTCGCGCAGGCCGCCCCAGTAATGGTGGTCGGCGAGCACGATCTGCACGCTGTCGAGGGCCACGCTGCGGCGGAACTCGTCGAAATCGGTCACCACCATGTTGGTCGCCAGCGGCAGGCCGGTGCGTTTGTGCAATTCGGACATGCCGTCGAGGCCCGGCGTCGGGTCTTCGTAATATTGCAGGTCATCGCCCAACAGTTCGGCCATGCGAATCGAGGTCTCCAGTGACCAGTTGCCGTTGGGGTCGATGCGCAGTGGATAACCGGGGAAGGCTTTTTTCAGCGCCTTGATGCACGACACCTCGTGTTCCGGCTGCAGCGCACCAGCCTTGAGCTTGATGCTTTTGAAGCCATAGGCTTCGATCATGCGCCGGGCCTGAGCGACGATCTGCTCTTCGCTGAGCGCTTCACCCCAGCTGTCGGGCGCGTAAGGCGCATCGGCATGCTGCGCGTATTTGAAGAAAAGGTAAGCGCTGAAGGGTATCTGGTCACGAAGGGCACCGCCGAGCAGGTCCACCAGTGGCAGGTTCATGGAACGCGCCTGCAGGTCCAGAAACGCCACCTCGAACGCAGAATAAGCATTGCTGACCGCCTTGCTGGCGTGTGAGCCCGGCGCCAGTTCGGCACCGGCCAGGCTGGCAGGCTTATGCGCCGCCACGGTCGCCTGGACGATGCTGCGCAGCTGATTGAGGTTGAACGGGTCGAGCCCGATCAGTTGGTTCTGCACCTGTTGCTGAATCGCCAGTGCCGGGGCATCACCATAGCTTTCACCGAGGCCGATGTAGCCGTTGTCGCTTTCCACCTCGATGATCGAGCGCAGGGCAAAGGGTTCGTGAATACCACTGGCGTTGAGCAGCGGCGGGTCGCGAAAGGCGATAGGGGTCACGGTTACACGGATGATTTTCAAAGGGCGGTCTCCCGAAGGTCAGGGTTTGAGGCTGGAAGGGGTGCCAGTGACGGCAGGGCTGAGCGCTGCGGGCCGCTCAGCCCTGGACGGGCGGCCGCGGTCACCTCGTGGCGTAGTGCGGGCGAAGAAGATCACCACCGCAGCCAGCAGCGATGTCGCTGCCAGCCCATACAGACCGCCTTGAATCGAACCGGTGGTCTGCTCCAGAAAGCCGAACGTGGTGGGCGCAACGAAGCCGCCCAAGTTGCCGATGGAGTTGATCAGCGCAATGACCGCAGCGGCAATGCGTGCATCCAGATAGCCCTGAGGGATTGGCCAGAACAGCGCAGAGGCGGCCTTGAAACCGATTGCCGCGAAGCAGATGGCGACAAAGGCGAACACTGGACCGCCTACGGTGGACATGAACATGCCGGCTGCGGCAATGACCAGAGTGACCGCCACCCAGGCCTGCTGGTGTTTGAAGCGTGCCGCCAGTGCTGCGAAGCCGTACATGGCCACGATGGAGATGATCCACGGGATCGAATTGAACAGCCCGACCTCGAGATCGCTGAAGCTGCCCATCTTGCGGATCATGCTCGGCAGCCAGAAGGTGGCGCCGTAGATGGTCAGGGCCACGGAAAAGTAGATGAAGCAGAACAGCAGGATCTGCCGGTCCGCCAACAGTCGGAATACTGATGGTCTGACGGTTTGTGAAGCTTCGCGCAGCCGTTGCTCTTCGGCGATGGCGGTGCTGAGCGCGTTTTTTTCTTCTTCACTGAGCCAGCGGGCTTCATGAGGATGTGATTGCAGCCAGAACCAGACGAAACCGCAGAGCACGATCGACGCGAAGCCTTCGATCAGGAACATCCATTGCCAGCCATGCAGGTTCAGGCCCTCGATGCCGAGCAGGGCGCCGGACACCGGTCCGGAAATCACCGACGCTATCGCCGAACCGCTGAGAAACAGCGCCATGGCCTTGCCGCGGTCGCTGGAAGGCAGCCACTGGGTGAAGTAATAGATGATGCCGGGGAAGAAACCGGCTTCGGCAGCGCCCAGAATGAAGCGCAGTACGTAGAAACTGGTTTCGCCTTGCACGAACGCCATGGCCATCGCGGCCGCGCCCCAGGTAAACATGATGCGGGTCAGCCAGGCGCGGGCGCCGTAGCGCTGCAAGAGCATGTTGGAGGGGACTTCGAACAGTGCGTAACCGACAAAGAACAATCCGGCACCCAGCCCGTAAGCTGCTGCGCCGATACCCAGATCGGTTTCCAGATGGCTGCGTACAAAACCGATATTGACCCGGTCGATGTAATTGACGATGAACATCACCACGAACAGCGGCAGCACGTGGCGTTTCACCTTGGCGGCCGCACGGGCAAGCACCGTGACGTCCGTAGTACCAGGGACGGTATTCAAGAGGCGACTCCCATTCATTGTTTTTTTGGGGATGAGTCGATCATGAGGGCGTGTATTATTCCCGTCCAATCCAGTTAGTGACTTGATTGATACCGGGAGTGGATCAATGTTCGAGCTTTCCCAACTGCGTTGCTTCACCACGGTGGCCACGGAGCTGAATTTCCGCCGTGCCGCCGAACGGCTCAACATGACGCAGCCGCCGTTGAGTCGGCAGATTCAGATACTGGAGCACAATCTGGGCGTCGAGCTGTTCACCCGCAGTACCCGCAGTGTGGCCCTGACTGCCGCGGGCAGGGCTTTTTTCATCGAGGCGCAGACCTTGCTGGAGCGCGCGCAGCAGGCGGCCATTTCGGCGCGGCGCTTCGCCGAAGGTGACATCGGCTCGGTGACCATCAGTTTTGTCGGCAGCGCGGTGTATGAGTTTCTGCCCAGAGTGATCGCCGAGGCGCGCCTCAAGCAGCCGCAGGTGAAGATTTCCCTGACGGAAATGAACACCTATCAGCAGCACGAGGCACTCAGGGCGCGGCGCATCGACCTGGGCATCGTGCGAGCGCCGTTGTTTCAGCCGGGTTACGAGAGCGAATGCCTGGTACGCGAGCCGTTCGTGCTGGCCGTACCGAGCAATCATCGGTTGGCGCATGCCGACTCGGTGGCGGTTGCCGATCTGGATGGCGCGCCGTTCCTGATGTATTCGCATTCGGCGTATCCACCGTTCAACGAACTGCTGACCGGTATGTTTCGTTCCGCGCAAGTTGCGCCGGAGTATGTCCAATGGCTTGGATCATCACTGACCATCCTGGCGCTGGTCAACGCCGGAATGGGGTTGGCATTAGTACCGCGTTGTGCGACCAATGTGGTGTTCAAGGACGTCGTGTTTCGTGACATTGACCTGGGCGAGGGCGTGCAGAGCGAGTTGCACCTGGCCTGGCGTACCGACAATGACAATCCGGCGTGCCGGATGCTGCTTGAAGCCATACGTGCGGCCGTCAGGGCAGATGAAAACTGAAGCGAAAAACCTTGCAACGCAGTGGCATCAACTATCATTCATTCAGTCGATAGTCATCATCAAGCAAGGCAAGTTCTGTTTTTCCGGCAAAGGAGGAGGATGGCGCCATAGCCAACTGCTCCAAAGGGAGACGACGCGATGAGAATCTTCAATCTGTTGACGTTTGCTGCCGTGTTCAGCACCAGCATTGTGTTCACTGCCCCCATCAATGCTGCCGTCTCCCCGGTCTCCGAACAGTCCTGCCATTTCATGCCCGTCGTCGACAGCGCCGCGAGCCTTCAACACACTCAGTCGGTGGGAGTGCTGTACAGCGAAAACACCCTCAGCAACCTTCAGTATTTGAACAACTACCATTCGGTTGCACTCAGGAGCGGCAGCAATGGCGCACTCGATGCGCGTATCCGCAACGCATTCATCAACAGCTCGGCCCCTCAACTGGCGACCGACTGGCTGGTGGGTTCATTAAAGAAAGAGTTCGCCTCGGTAACCGTTTACGACACTCTCGATGCGCTGATGCAGGCGCGGCCGGACGTGGTGGTCATGCTCGACACTTACAATCGTCTGGTGAGCAAGCGCAACAGTCAGGTCGAGGCGCGGTTCATGGCGCGCTTCTATGACAACGACCTGCAATACATCGGCAAGGCCGAAGGTGAAGTGGTTCGGGAAATGACCTCGGTCTGGGTGCAAGGCAAGGCCGCTCCAGAGATCGCGGCACAGATCGATCAGCAGCGTGATTTGCAGGTGAATGCCTTGAAACAGTTCGACGCCTCGCTCAAAGCCCTGGTCATGCAGGCCGACCGGGCGCAGGTGGCGGCGAACTGATGGAGTGACTGCGCCTGGCTGAGAAGGCGCGGCGCAGCACTTCACCATGGTCTTAGCTGTTGATGATCTGGGCAAAGTTGTTTCTGAACGCGACCTGCGAGACACCCAGCACTGCCGCAATCATTCGTGAACCACTGCCTTGCACCTGTATCTGACCACAGTGGTTGTCCTGCGGCGTCAACTCGGTGTTGACCGACAGAAACTGCTCATCGACTTTCGTCGCTTCAATACCGCCCGCCATCAGCATGGTCGCCAGCGGATCGAAGATCGGCACGGGAAGCCCTTCAGCATACGTTCCGGATTTGTGTTCAAGTACTTGTTTGACCAGCGTGGCGACAGGGTCGGTGGCGGTGATCAGTTGCCAGTAGCTGGCGTCGAGGATGATCTGGTTGCAGACATCCAGCGGCACCAGGGTCAACGGCAGGTTTGACTGGAAAACGTTGTTGGCGGCGACCGGGTCCACGAACACATTCCATTCTGCATAGTGATTGCTGCTGTAGGCCACTCCCTGATCCCATGCCTTTTGCGCGTTGTTCAATGCGGCAACGTTGCCGTCGACGTAGACAGCGCCGGCCATGGCGACAATCTGCTCGATCATCTTGAAGTCGGCAGGCTGGCTGCTCAGCGCGAGCATCTTCGCGATGTTGGTAAAGCCCCCCAGCGACAGCACCGTGATGGGGTCCTGGCTGTTTTTCACTGTCTGGTACATGAACTCCCAGGCGGGCAGGCTCGACAGTTCCGGCAGCGTGGCAGGGTTCAGTGTCCCGAGCAGCCCCATGATGTCGTTCATATCGTTTTTGAAGGGTTGCGGGAAGCGGTTGTCGTACTCAAGCGGCTGATCGGTGCCCTTTGCCACGACGCTGCCGAGTCGATTGCCAATGCCCAGCAAATGCTGCGCGATGACGACACCCCAACCGAGGTCCGTTTCGCCGCATCCGGTCACTGTAATGCCGAGGATGTCGATGTCCGGTCGTTTCATCAGGTAGGCGATCGACAGGACGTCATCCCAGCCCATGTCCGTATCAATAATGACTTTCCTGTTCATGGTAATGCTTCCTGCTCATTGGGGACGGTTAAAAAGAGGGTCTGTAAGCGTCGCTGTCTTAGCCGAGTGTGCGCTCGAAAAGGCGATCACCGGGTTATTTCGATTAAACCGACGCACGGCTCGGTTTTACCGTAAAGAATTAATCACATCCGCCGAGAGCCTGACAAGCGAACCGACAATTAGCTGTCCGGTTCGCATGATGAGCAGCAAGCCACGTGTGCTTTGACTGTGGTAACAGAGAAGCCTTGCGATGCTGAAAAAATTATCGGGTGCCTTGCGTGCCCTGATGTCTGTGCCTGCTGATAACCCCAGGTTGTTGCAGGCCCAATACGTTGCGTTGTCCCGACAACTGCCGTTGATGTACTTCGTGCTGCTGGTCAATACCTGGGCATTGGCGTTCACCCATTGGCGAACCGCTCCGGTATGGCTGACGCTGCTGGTCCCTGCGCTGCTGACGGTTATCTGTGGCGTCCGTGCACGCAAATGGTTGCGCACGGTAAACCGGCCGCCGCCGGCTCCGGCGATCATCCTGGCCACGTTGCGTGGTACGCACGGCCTGGCTGGCGTCATAGCGGCCGGGTTTGCCGCCTGGTCGCTGTCGCTTTACCCCTATGGCGATGCCTATTCCCAGGCGCATGTCGCGTTTTTCATGGGCATTACGGTGATTGTCTGCATCTTCTGCATGATGCACTTGCGGCCTGCAGCGCTGACCACCGCGCTGGTCGTCAACACCGCCTTCGTTATTTTCTTCGCTTCCACTTACAACATTACCTTTATCGCCACAGCGGTGAACATCGTGCTGGTGTCGATCGGCATGCTGATCATTCTTCATTACCAGTACCGCGATTTCACCAGCCTGGTGAATGTGCAGGTAAAGACCGAGCAACTGAGTAACGAGAACCTGTTGCTGGCCAATCAGGACAGCCTGACAGGCCTGCCCAATCGTCGACAGTTCTTTCAGACGCTGGATGCCGCGATGATTGAGGCAGTGGCGCAGCGCAGCGAGCTGGCAGTGGGCGTGTTGGACCTGGACGGGTTCAAGCCGGTCAATGACCTGTATGGTCATCGAATCGGCGACCGTCTGTTGATGCTGGTTGCTGAACGCCTGACCAGCGCCTCTAGTGACAAGGTGCATGTATCGCGACTGGGCGGTGACGAGTTCGCGCTGGTGATCAAGGGTGACATGGACAGCGACGCGTTGCTGGCGTTTGGCAAGCACCTGTGTGACCTCATGCACGAAAGTTTCGAGCTGTCGGACATGCCAATCCAGATTGGCGCAACACTGGGCCTGGCGACGTACCCGGCCACGGCGGATAACGCGACCCAGCTGTTCGAGTTTGCCGATTACGCGCTGTATCAGGGCAAGAACCATAACCCCGGCACCACCTGCCTGTTCTCCGCCAGCCATCGTGAGCAATTGCATGTGGACGGCGTTACCGAACAGGCCTTGCGGCGCGCCAATCTGGAAACCGAGTTCCACGTATTGTTTCAGCCGATCATTGAAAGCTGCACGCGCGAAACGGTCGCTTTCGAGGCACTGGCGCGCTGGAACAGCCCGGAACTGGGATCAGTATCGCCGGCGCATTTCATTCCGATCGCCGAGCGCATCGGTATGATCAACAAGCTGACCGCGCCTTTGTTGACCCGCTCGCTGCACATGGCCCTGTCCTGGCCTGCGCCTGTCAGGCTGTCGTTCAATCTGTCCGCGCACGACTGTGCGTCTCTGGAAAGTGTCAGCCGAATTGTCGAGATCATCAAGAACAGCGGCTTCGATGCGTCGCGGCTCGATCTGGAAATCACCGAAACGGCGGTCATGCAGGATATTGCTCAGGTGCAGCAGGCCATTACCCAGTTCCGCAAGCTGGGTTGCGGCATCTCGCTGGATGACTTTGGCACCGGTTTCTCCAGCCTCAGTCAATTGCACGCGCTGGCGCTGACCAAGCTGAAGATAGACCGCAGCTTTGTCACCGGAGTGCACCACAACCCGGCCAGCTACAAGATCGTCAAATCGCTGGTTGCCTTGAGTCTGGACATGTCCCTGGGCTGCGTGATCGAAGGCGTAGAAACGCAGGATGAGTTGAATGCACTGACCACTCTGGGTTGTACGATGGTGCAGGGCTACTTCTACAGCCCGCCGATCAGTTTTGCAGAGACGCTGGTCTGGATTGAAATACCCGATGAAGAGCGCACCTTCGGTTACGCCATCTCGTGCCCCTTCTGATCGATTGCATGTGGGCCATTCACTCGGGCGTGCGTGGGGTAAGATGCCTTCTTTGATCTCCACGGAAGCCTTTTGATGAGCAAACCCGGGCAGACCGTCCTTGTTGCGCTGCGCAAGATGATTGCATCAGGCGAGCTGGCTGCCGGCGAGCGCCTGATGGAGGTGCCGACCGCCGAGCTGTTCGGCGTTTCGCGCATGCCGGTGCGCATGGCGTTCCGGACGCTGGAGCAGGAGGGGCTGCTGGTGCCCTTTGGCGGGCGTGGTTTTCAGGTGCGCTCGATCAGCCCGATGGAAATCGCCGGCGCTGTGGATGTCCGCGGCGTCCTTGAGGGGCTTGCGGCGCGGCAAATGGCTGAGCGCGGCGTGACCCAGGAGGCGCGCGACGAGCTTGAGGCCTGTCTGGTGCAGGGTGATGCGCTGTTCGAAAAAGGCCATGTCACTGAAGATGACCTGGAGGTCTATCACGACATGAACATGCGTCTGCATCGCGTGATCGTCGAGGGCAGCGGCAATCGCGCGATTGCCGACGCACTGTCGCGCAACGACCATCTGCCTTTTGCCTCGGTGACCGCGCTGGCCGTGGATCGCGACAACCTGATTCGCGAATACCGGCGATTCAATTTCGCCCATATGCAGCATCACGCCGTGGTGGATGCGCTGGTCAACGGGCAGGGCGCTCGCGCCGAAGCGATCATGCGCGAGCATGCCAATGCCACTTTGCGCTACGCGGAAATCTTCGGCGCCGGGCAGAACGAGCGCATGAAGGTCATTCAGCGCCCGGACTGATCAGATGTCGAGCACCAGCACGGGCGTCTTCGAACGTGAGCAGCAGGGCGTGAACTGATCGTTGAGCGCCTGCTCGTCTTCGGTCAGAAACAGGTCGCGATGATCCGGAATGCCTTTCAACACCCGCGTCAGGCAGGTGCCACAGACACCTTGCTCGCACGACAGCGGAATATCGATGCCATGGCTTTCGAGCACCTGAGCGACGGTTTTATTGGCCGGAATGGCAATGACCTGCCCGGTACTGGCGATCTCGATTGAAAAACTGCCGTCGTTGCTGGTGTCTACCGGCTCTGCGGAGAAGTACTCGCGGTGCAGAGTGTCCTCGGACCAGCCAGCGGCCCGCGCGCTGTCGAGGATGTATTGCATGAAACCGCCTGGCCCGCACACGTACAGATGGGCATCTGGCTGTGGGTTGGCGAGCACTTTGGCAGCCTCCAGCGCGGTGTTCGGCTGTTCATCGAAGTGCAGCGTGATGCGCTCGGCAAATGCCGAATGCTTCAAGCGCTCGATAAAGGCGCCGCGCTCGGCGGAACGCACGCAGTAATGCAGCTCGAAATCGGCAGCCTCCAGCGCAAGCTGTTCGGCCATGCAGAGGATGGGCGTGATGCCGATACCGCCGGCGAACAGCAGCGTGCGTCGGCTGTTTTCAGCCAGCGGGAACAGGTTGCGCGGTTCGCTGATACGCAACTGTGCGCCAGTCTGAATCTGTTGATGCAGGCTGCGCGAGCCACCGCGCGAAGCCGGGTCGTTGAGGACGCCGATCAGGTAGCGGTGACGCTCGTTCGGGGCATTGCACAGCGAGTACTGGCGGATCAGCCCGTCCGGCAGGTGCACGTCAATGTGCGCGCCCGCGGTAAACGGCGGCAACAGCGCTCCGTCTGCTCGCACCAGTTCAAAGCTGCAGATATCCAGCGCTTCATCGTTACGTGATAACACCGTCACGTCGATCATGGTAGGTCCTCGGGTGACCGCGGCATGGGTCACTTCTGATTGTTGTCTTGGTGTTTCGACGGGCAATGGCCGGTCATTTAGTTGCCATCACGGGAATCTGCTCGCCGGGACCGGCCTGCTCGGCCGCGATAAGCCGCTCCAGAATCTTGCGTGACTGCACGCCACCGGCGTCGATATTGAGCTTGAGCAAGTTGCGATGCGGGTGCTTGAGCAGGTTCTGTTGCTGGCGTTCAAGCATTTCCAGGTCTTCGGTAAAGATCTTGCCCTGGCCTTCGCGGATGCTGGCGGTCAGCGCTTCGTCAGCGGGATTGAAGTTGCGCGCCATGCCCCAGAAGTACCAGATGGACGTGTCGGTCTCGGGGGTGATGAAGTCGACGACGATGCTCGACGCCTTGAACTCTTTAGGCGCGTTATAGCCGCCTTTGCCCGCATGGGCGACGCCGACTTCGATCAGCACATGGCTGGGTGGCGTGAAGCGGCAGATCTGCCAGCGATCGACCGGCACGTCATCGGCCAGGTTGTTGCCACGCAATGCCATCTGCCAGAACGGCGGCGGCATGATGTTTTCCATATGCCGGGCGGTGACCACTTCCTCGCCTTCGACCGTTGTGACAGGCGCGGCCTCGTCGATTTCCTTCTGGCCGATGCTGGACGCATGCACGTAGGTTTCGTGGGTGAGGTCCATCAGGTTGTCGATCATCAGGCGGTAGTCGCACTGGATATGAAACAGCCCGCCGCCGTAGGCCCATTCGTCGCTGACGGCCCACTCCAGATGATGAATGAGCGCCGGGTCGGCTTTTTCCCGGTCACCGGGCCAGACCCAGATGAAGCCGTAGCGCTCGACCGCGGCGAAGGTCTTGTTGCACGGGAAGCCTCGAACACGCTGGCCGGGCATCGAAACCGTCTTGCCGTCGCCGCCCATGACCAACCCGTGGTAACCACACACCAGCTGGCCGTTCTCGACATAGCCCAGCGAGAGCGGGGCGCCGCGATGCGGGCAAAAGTCTTCGACGGCAACGACCTGCTGGTTCTGGTCGCGATAGAACACCATCTTTTCGTTGCAGATCTGCCGGCCCAGAGGCTTGTCGGCGACTTCATCCGCTGTGCAAGCGACGTACCACGCATTTTTCGGGTGCATGATGGTTCTCCACGGTTCGCTTATTGGTCTTATGGATCCACAGAATGAATCAAGTTGTTTCCTCACGATTATTAATGCCACAGGATCGCGATTAATCCAATGATTAATTTAGTTAACTATTATTTAATGGATCCACAGAGGCCGATCAGCCGGGGCTGGATACCTGCAACGCTGCGCGCAGGCGCGGCGCGAGGGCTTCCAGCAGGGTCTGCACGGAACGCAGTGCGCGACAGTCGGGGCGGGTCAGCAGCCACAGCTCGGTGCGGCATCCTTCCAGCGGGCCACTCAGGCGTTCAACCGCTCCAAGGCCCTCGACCGTGAAGCCGGTCAACGCCGCGACGCCCAGGCCGGCAGCGACCAACTGCGAGACAGCCGACATGTTGCTGCAGCGGTAGCTCGGTAATACCCCCGGAAAGGCCTGTTTGCGCCAGATCACCGAGGTATGGTCGGGCATCGAGTCGTCGGGGCTGATCCAGGGGAGCGAGGCAGGGTTTTGCGTCAAGGCCTCGCGGTATTCGGGGCGACCGCAGACAAAGTAGTCGGCACTGCCCAGGCAGCGCCCGATCAGGTGCTCGGGTGGCGTATTGGTCAGGCGCAGGGCGATGTCGGCATCGCGACGGCTGAGGTTGGCAAAAGCATTGGAGGTGGCCAGCTCCAGCGTAAGGGCCGGGTACTGCGGCATGAAGTCCGCCAGCGCTGGCAACAGCAGGCTGTGCAGTACCGCATCGGTACAGGTCAGGCGTACCGTGCCGCTGACCACCTGTTCGCCCTGTTGCAAGGCGATGCGCGCGGCGGCAAGTGCCTGTTCGGCGCGCTCGGCCTGCTCGGCCATGGCCTGCGCGGTATCGGTCGGTATGTACCCGCGCCGGTTCTTTTCAAACAGCGCTGCACCAAGGGCTGTTTCCAGGCGACGGATCGAGCGGAATACGGTCGATACATCAACCTGCAACAGATCGGCGGCACGGGCCAATGTGCGGCCGCGAACCAGGGCGAGCACCAGTGAAAGGTCGGCGTGGCTGATTTCATATTGCATCGGTGCATTGTTCCTTTGCCTGAACGCCTATGTTTGTTGCGCAGATGACTATCCTAGACTGGTTTCATTCCCGCTGGATAGCGTCCAAATGGCGCTGACCACTCAGATTTCACACAGGATTCAAGCTATGTCGCGACCTCCCTTGATCGGTGTCACCGCCTGCCGTCAGCAATTGGGCAAGTATTCCTCTCACACGGCAGGCGACAAGTACGTCGAGGCTGCAGCCTTCGCCGGTATGCCGGTCATTCTGCCTGCACTCGAGGTGCCCACCGAGCCTGCGCAACTGCTCGCGTCGCTGGATGGCCTGCTGTTTACCGGCTCGCCGTCCAACGTCGAGCCGCGTCACTACAATGGGCCGGCGAGCGTGGAGGGCACCGCCCATGATGTATTCCGGGATCGCACCACTCTGCCGCTGCTCAGGGCTGCCATCGCTCAGGGCGTGCCGGTGTTGTGCATTTGCCGCGGTTTTCAGGAGCTGAATGTCGCGCTGGGCGGCAGCCTGCATCAGCGGGTCCAGGAGTTGCCCGGCTATCTGGATCATCGCGAGCCGCAAAGCGATGTGCTGGCGGGGCAGTACGCGCCGAAGCATGCCGTGCAGGTGCAGCCGGGCGGTCTGCTCGACGCGCTCGGGCTGGCACCGGGGTTCGAGGTCAACAGCCTGCACAGCCAGGGTATCGATCGCCTGGCGTCGGACCTGCGCGCAGAAGCATTGGCCCCGGATGGCCTTGTGGAAGCGGTTTCCATGCCCGGCGCGCCAGGCTTTGTGCTGGGCGTGCAGTGGCACCCGGAATGGGAGTTCATGGACAACCCTGTTTCGCTCAGCCTGTTCAAGGCCTTTCGCGAGGCCTGCCAGAGGCATGCGCGCAGCAGCCGCTAGAGAGATGAGCTGCTGAGTGTTGTGGGCAAACGTGATTTAATATCCGGCTTGACGGGCTCCGGGTAATGGACGATCCATTGCGCCGGGGCGCTGCCTCATTCACCGGATATCTTTCACATAAGGCCACTATGGATACGGGAGCACGACTCAAACTGGTGCGTGAAAGCTACAAGCTGTCACAGCGTGAGCTCGCCAGACGCAGTGGTGTGACCAATGCCACGATTTCCCTCATCGAGCAAAATCGTGTCAGTCCTTCCATCAGTTCGCTGAAAAAGCTGCTTGAAGGCATTCCTATGACGCTGGCGGATTTTTTCACGTTCGATCAGCCTCCTGGGCAGGATCAGTACGTGTTTCGAGCCGGTGATCAACCCGACCTGGGGCGCAACGGTGCGCGCCTGCTGCTGGTCGGGGCGACCCTGCCGAGCCGGCAAATGCGCTTTCTTCGTGAGCAATACGCGCCAGGCGCCGACTCGGGCGATGAACCGATCGTTCACAGCGAAGGCGAGGAGTGTGGTCTGGTGACGCGCGGCACTGTGGAGCTGACTATCGATGGACAGGTCAACATCCTCGGTCCAGGGGACGGCTATTACTTCCCGACCACCTTGCCGCATCGCTTCCGCAATATCGGCCAGGATGAAGCCGAGATCATCAGCGCCAACACACCCGCTAACTTCTAGCCTGCTTTTGCTGACGTGCCGTTACGATGGCGTGGATACCGTTGGCACGTCTGGATGAAATTCAAATGACCAGCGCTGTCGGTCTATAACCCTGCGGGTTCATGCACTGCCAGCGCCAGGCATCAGTGAGCATCGAATCAAGGTTGAACCTGGCCCGCCAATCCAGCTCACGCGCTGCTTTTCCTGGATCGGACCAGCATGCTGCAATGTCTCCGGGCCGGCGTGGCTCAAAGATCAAAGGCACAGCTTTGCCGGAGATACGTTCGAAGGCTTGCACCACCTCAAGCACTGAATAGCCCTGTCCTGTGCCCAGATTCCAGACGGATACGCCGCGCTGGTCATGAATTCTGTCCAGCGCCTTCAAGTGTCCCTCGGCCAGATCCATGACATGAAGGTAATCACGCACACCTGTTCCGTCCGGCGTGGGGTAGTCACTGCCAAAAATGTGCAGAGCGGGGCGCAGTCGATTGGCAACCTGCAGCAGGAAGGGCAACAGATTGTTCGGCGTGTTGCAGGGCGACTCGCCCAGCAAGCCGGACGGATGCGCACCAATGGGGTTGAAGTAGCGCAGCAGCCCGATGGACCAGCGTGGATCCGAGCGAGCGACGCTTTGCATCACATGCTCGGCCATCAGTTTGGAGTGCCCGTAAGGATTGGTCGGTAAACCCAGTGGGCAGTTCTCATCCAGCGGCATTTGCTCACACTCGCCGTAAACCGTCGCGGATGAGCTGAATAACAGGTCGAACACGCCTGCTTCTGCCATTGCCTGACACAAGTTGACGCTGCCGCTCACGTTGGTCTCGAAATAGCGCAGCGGCTCTCGAACGCTTTCGCCCACCGCCTTGAGCCCGGCGCAATGCACCACCGCCTTGACAGGGTGCTGAGCGAACAATCGGTGCAACGTCGCTTTGCTGCGCACGTCGCCGTGGATGAACACAACCTGTCGCCCGCAGAGTTCCTCAACCCGTCTTAACGGCTCTCGCGAACTGTTGCACAGGTTATCAAGCACGACGACATCGTGGCCATCTTCAAGCAATTCGAGCGCGATATGAGCGCCAATGTATCCCGCACCACCGGTAACCAGAATCATGAATGTCCTTCCTGGATTTTCGCCGCCTCGTTAAGAAGCGAGCTGAGGGCTCCGCCTCGTGACCTTTCTCAACAGGACGACAGCGGAGCCTTGCTTGCGAAAATCAGGACCAGACCACCGCGTGGGGGGACGTGGTTAAAACGTACTGCAGGTACCAAAAAACATTCGCTCAAGACTAAGGGCGTATTCTCTGCGACGAGTTCAATGCGTCATTCCCGACGGCGCATACCCTTTATCGGAATCAACGAACAGCGGCCTGGGCGCGTGTTCGAAACTGATGAGCCGGTCTATGGTTGCTGCATGCATGTGATGGTTCCATGTACGCAACAGCCGCCACTGCCTATCCTCATCATGAATGCCGTCGAAGCTTAGCCCTTTCAAGAGCCCTTCAGTTTCATCCAGGACTTTCTAACAGAAGGGAAACTCTATGAACGGTGTTCGAACAATTCAGTCCGAGACGTTGGCCTTAACCCGAGTCGAGGCCGTCGTCAGGCCTTTGCTGCTGTGCCTGTCCCATCTGCGATGGGGGTTTGTCTATCAGCGTCCTCAGCACATCATGTCGCGCATGGCGCAGGATTATCAGGTGGTGTTTCTTGAGGAGCCTGTTCTGTCGGACTCCCCTGATATTCGCCTTGAGCAGTTGCCGCAAGCGTGCGGTGTCACAGTACTGGTGCCGCACCTGCCCTGGAAGATGCAGCCTGATGAGGTGATCACCGCACAGCGTGTATTACTGAATCGTTTTATCGATGCACAACGTTTTGGTGAGTTGCTGTTGTGGTATTTCACCCCGATGAGCCTGGCGTTTACCGATCACCTCAGCGCGCACGTGACGATCTTCGATTGCATGGACGAATTGTCTGCGTTCAAAGGTGCGCCGCCAGAGCTTGTCGAACAGGAAGAAGCGTTGATGAAGCGCGCAGATGTTGTGTTTACTGGCGGCTTCAGCCTGTGGGAGACCAAGCGTCGGCAGCATGCGAACGCGCACGCCATGCCCAGCAGTGTCGATTTCGGGCATTTTTCAGCCGCTCGCAACGTGCAGCCTGACCCCGAGGATCAACAGTACATTCCTTATCCAAGACTCGGCTTTTTCGGCGTCATTGACGAACGTTTTGATATCGGGCTGATTCAACAACTGGCCGAGTTGCAGCCGCACTGGCAAATCGTTTTGATCGGCCCGGTGGTGAAGATCGACCCGGCAAGCCTGCCGCATTTGGCCAACGTCCATTATCTAGGCAGCAAGTCCTATGACGACTTGCCAGCCTATCTGTCTGGCTGGGACGTTGCGTTGATGCCATTTGCGCTGAACGACTCCACACGCTTTATCAGCCCGACCAAGACGCCGGAATATCTGGCTGGCGGCTGCCCGGTGGTATCAACCCGGATTGCCGATGTGGTCAGAACGTATGGTGAGTCGGGTGTTGTCGCGATTGCCGATGATGCCGACGCGTTTGCGCGCGCGATTCAAGAGGCACTGGCGCACAAAGGGACTATTGATTTTCTTCGCAAAGTTGACGCGTTGCTGGTCGGCGAGTCCTGGGACAATACGTGCGCGGCCATGAAGGCGCAAATCGACCTGGTGGCCATCGGGGAGCACATAGAATGCCTCGGATAAATCTTGAATCAGCCACGTGTGAAAAGACGCCCTATGACTTTCTGATCGTCGGTGCAGGTTTTGCAGGCAGTGTGTTGGCGGAAAGGCTGGCGGCTGGATCGAGTAAGCGCGTTTTGCTCATCGACCGACGTCCACATATCGCGGGTAACGCTTACGATCACCTGGACAGCGCCGGGGTGTTGGTTCATCGATACGGGCCACATATATTCCACACCAACGCTGAGCGGATTGTGGAATACCTTTCACGATTTACCGAATGGCGCGATTACGAACACCGCGTGCTTGCCAGCGTAGACGACCAACTGCTGCCTGTTCCGATCAACCTCGATACGCTCAACAGCCTGTACGGCTTACAGATGAATGAACGAGAAGCCGAAGCGTTTCTTGCCAGCCGTGCCGAGCCCGTCGAGACGATAAGAACCTCCGAAGACGTTGTGATCAATCAGATTGGTCGGGAGCTGTACGAGAAGTATTTCCGTGGCTACACCCGTAAACAATGGGGGCTGGATCCCTCGCAACTGGATCGGTCGGTTACCGCCCGAGTGCCTACCCGCACTAACTCGGACAATCGTTATTTCACAGATACTTTTCAGAAAATGCCGCTGCACGGTTACACGCACATGTTTGAGCGGATACTCAACCATCCGCTTATCGATACGGTACTGGGGGTCGACTTTGCCGATGTCCGCACGGCGGTGAAGTATTCGCATTTGATCTATTGCGGGCCGATTGATGAATACTTCGGTTATTGCTATGGCCGTCTTCCGTATCGGTCGTTGCGTTTCGAGCACAAGACCGTTGATCAGGCGCAGTTTCAATCGGTGGCGGTGGTCAACTACCCGGATGAAGCGGTCCCTCATACGCGCATCACCGAATACAAGCACCTTACCGGTCAACTACACGCCAGAACCAGTCTCAGCTATGAGTTTCCAAGTGCCGAAGGCGATCCTTATTACCCCATTCCGCGACCCGAAAATGCCGAGTTGTACAAGCGTTACAAGGCATTGGCCGATCAGTCGGATGAGGTCACTTTCCTTGGGCGGCTGGGCACTTACAAGTATTACAACATGGACCAGGTCGTGGGCCAGGCATTGGCGTTGTACCAGCGGCTGGCCCATGACTTCCCTGAGCCTCCTCCCGAACCGATCGAACAGCCTGCGCGAGGTTGAGCATGGGCGGTCTGTTCGACAGTTTTTTCATCGGCGGATTCGAGTGCGCCAGCCATCGACGAGGTGACGGTGTGCGACTCGACCTGCTTCACGCCACCGCGCACGACCGCTGGGCACAGAAAGATTTTGCCGTGCTGGCTGAGTGCGGAATGCGTACTGTACGTGACGGTCTGCGCTGGCATCTGATTGAAGCCCGTCCAGATTGTTACGACTGGAGCAGTTTTCTGCCCATGCTGCGAGCTGCGCGGCATCAGGGCACCCAGGTCATCTGGGACTTGTGCCATTACGGTTACCCAGATCATCTGGATGTCTGGCGGCCGCAGTTTGTCGAGCACTTTGCGCGTTTTGCAGCGGCGGTGGCTCAGGTCGTCAAAGACGAAGGGGAGACCGCACCTTTCTATTCGCCGATCAATGAGATTTCGTTCTGGAGTTGGGCCGGGGGCGACATGGCTTATTTCAACCCCGCTAGCGAGCAGCGCGGCATGGAGCTCAAGCATCAACTGGTCCGGGCCAGTATTGCGGCAATAGACGCGGTACGCACGGTAGAGCCCAACGCGCGTTTTATTCAGGCCGAGCCATTGATTCATGTAGTACCGGCAACGCGGAGCGGCGCAGATGCCGCCGCAGCAGAACGTTATCGGCTGGCGCAGTTCGAAGCCTGGGATCTGTTATCCGGACGGCAATGGCCTGGGCTGGGCGGCCGCCCCGAGTATCTGGATATCCTGGGCGTCAACTTTTATCCGCATAATCAATGGCAGCTCAATGGCCATAAGCTTACGCACGACGATCCGCAGTACAGGCCTTTTCAAGGCATGTTGAGCGAGCTGCACAGGCGATACGCCAGACCGATATTGATTTCTGAAACCGGTGCTGAAGACGTTCAGCGTCTGCCCTGGTTCAATTACGTTTGTGCCGAGGTCAGCAAGGCGGTGAGGGCAGGCGTACCTGTGCAAGGTATCTGCTGGTATCCCGTTCTCGATTATCCGGGCTGGGACGACGGTCGATACTGTCCGGCGGGGCTGCTGGGTTATGCAGACGGGCAGGGTGCTCGGGCGATCTTTGACCCTTTGCAGGTGGCGTTGCGCGAAAACACGCTTGAATTGGCGGCTCTCATTCGAGAAAAGAATGGAAAATTTGCCGTTTGAGTAAGCGCTTCGGGAGTGCGTGACCCTTCAAATGAATATAATTCGATTTTTGTCAGATACTTTAGAACCCTTTTGAGGCTTCGCCAGTCCTAGTCATTAGAGAGCAGGCGCAATAGCCCAATAAACAGTCGTGGAGTTTCTGGAGTGTCGGACAATAAAGCCCGGGTCGACAATGCGGCGACGGGAGATATCAAACATCAGGGAAAGGATATCTTTTTCGCGGCGGTAGAAACGACCCGGATGCCGATGATCGTGACGGACCCCAATCGCCCGGACAATCCCATCATTTTTGCCAACCAGGCGTTTCTGGAAATGACCGGCTATGCGTCAGAGGAAATCATCGGGAGCAACTGCCGGTTTCTTCAAGGGCCGGACACTGACCGGGCGGCGGTGCAGTCGATTCGCGATGCCATCGAAGAGCGCGTCGATATCTCCACTGAAATTCTCAACTATCGCAAGGACGGTTCATCGTTCTGGAATGCGCTGTTTATTTCCCCGGTCTATAACGACGCGGGCGACCTGATTTATTTCTTTGCGTCGCAGCTGGACATCAGCCGCCGTCGAGATGCCGAAGAAGCATTGCGTCAGGCTCAAAAGATGGAGGCCTTGGGGCAGCTTACCGGTGGCATCGCGCACGACTTCAATAACCTGCTGCAAGTGATGGGTGGTTATATCGATCTGATCGGCAGTGCGGCAGAGAAACCCACCATTGATGTGCAGCGTGTCCAGCGCAGCGTTCATCACGCCAAGTCTGCCGTCGAACGCGCCAGTACACTGACCAAGCAACTGCTGGCATTTGCCCGGAAACAGAAACTGCAGGGGCGAGTCCTCAACCTCAATGGCCTGGTTTCCACGACAGAGCCGCTGATCGAGCGTACTTTTGGCCCGGAAGTGGTTATCGAAACCGATCTGGATCCGGCACTGAAGAACTGCCGTATCGATCCAACCCAGGCAGAAGTCGCACTGCTTAATATTTTCATTAATGCGCGCGATGCACTCATTGGTAGGCCCGACCCGAAGATATTTATTGAAACCCGCAATCTGGTCGTCGACGAGTTGGCCAATATGTCTTACGACGGTCTGTTACCCGGCCGTTATGTCTCTATTGCGGTGACGGACAACGGCATCGGCATGCCCGCGAGTATCCGTGATCGGGTAATGGACCCGTTCTTTACTACCAAAGAAGAAGGCAAGGGCTCCGGGCTCGGTCTTTCGATGGTCTATGGCTTTGCCAAACAGTCGGGTGGTGCGGCGCGTATTTATACCGAAGAAGGTGTCGGCACCACGCTGCGCCTGTATTTCCCTGTAGACGAAGCCGTGCTGAGCAAGAACGATCCGCCGAAAGCATCGGAAAGGCGCATTGGCAGTTGCGAACGAATTCTGATCGTGGAAGACCGTCCTGATGTGGCCGAGCTGGCGAAGATGGTGCTGGATGATTACGGCTATGTGTCGGAAATCGTCCTCAATGCCCGTGAGGCGCTGAAGCGCTTCGAGGCCGGCGCCACATATGATTTGCTGTTCACTGACCTGATCATGCCGGGTGGCATGAACGGGGTGATGCTCGCGCGTGAAGTGAGGCGCAGGTACCCGAAGGTCAAAGTGCTGTTGACCACCGGCTACGCTGAAAGCTCGATCGAGCGAACCGACATTGGCGGTTCCGAGTTTGAGGTGGTATCCAAGCCTTGCATGCCGCAGGACCTCGCCAGGAAGGTCAGGCAGGTCCTCGACGGGCCGAACGGCATCGCCTGACGATACTGACAATGAACACATGAAGGCCTGCCTGTTCTCAGTCAGGCCTTCGTGCTGTTTGATATATAATTAAGCCTATCCAATGAGTGCCGATATTCAAAAAGCAATCAGCCCGTAATGCCCGTCTGTTATTAACGGACATCAGACAACTGCCAATAGTTAGAGCAAAAAACCTAATAAAATGACAAGTGTGTAAATCGCTTGGAGCAAGGCGAGCAGGTAACGTTCCATTGATGTGCGTCACTATCAATACAGTTCTATTGTGCTTTTTCAAGCCTGAAAAAAAGTCTATAAAATTTTTAAACTTCTTGAACGTCGCTCGGGTCATTGTTTTGTACGCCACAGATGTGTGCGTTTACTGCCAATGACTCAAAGGACTATGACTATGATTCGCGACGACCGTATCGCCCCAGGTGCTCCTGTGTACCACGAAACTCATGCAGCGGCTCCGCTGCTTAAACGAATCTCCTGGAGTGCGATTCTGGCCGGTGTTGTTCTGGCCATGGTTGTTTCGCTGTTGCTGAACCTGTTGGGTACGGCAATCGGAAGTGCCAGTATCGATCCCATGCAGGAAGCCAATCCGTTGTCCGGCATTGGCACGGGTGCAGGTATCTGGGTCGTTGTAAGCTCGGTTATTTCGCTGTTCGTCGGCGGCTGGGCCGCTGGACGTCTGGCGCAGCGTGAAGGTGCATTTCATGGCCTGCTGGTATGGGCGAGCGTCTCGCTGATCACGGTTTATCTGGTCTCCAGCGCAGTGACCGGCGTCGTGCGCGGCGGGCTCAACCTGGCGGGTAGCGGCATGTCGGCACTGGGCAGTGGTATCGCACAGGTGGCTCCAGCCGTTGGCAGCAAGATTCAGGATCAATTGCGCGCCCAAGGCATCGATTTCAATCTGGACGATATTCAGGGCGAGATCGAAACAGCCATGCGTCAGACCGGCAAGCCCGAGCTGAACCCGGATAACGTCAAGCAGGAAGCTCAGGCGACCCAGCAAGACGCACAGAACACTGCCAAGCAGAGCGCACAGAATCCTCAGCAAGCCGACCAGCAATTGAGCGGCCTGATGGATCGCATCAAAGCCAAGGGCGACCAGGCATGGGATGCCGCTGACCGTCAGGCGCTGGTCAATCTGATCAAGGCGCGTGGCAACAAGACTGATGCCGAAGCCAACCAGATCGTTGATCAGGCTCAGGCCAGCTACCGTCAGGCTTATGCCAAGTATCAGGAACTGAAAGCTCAGGCTGAACAGAAAGCCCGCGAAGCGGCTGAAGTGACCGCCAAGCGTGTTTCGCAAGGCGCCTGGATTCTGCTGATCACGCTGGTGATCTCGGGTCTGGTAGCTGCGGGTGCAGGTGTACTGGGTCGTCGCACTCAGCCGCCAGCCAAGGTTGTTGCTGCGGTCTGATTCACTGCAAAAAAAGTGAACTGATGTATTGAATGGGGGGCGATTATCGCTCCCCATTTTTTTTGTTTTCATAGAGCTGCAATGAAGTCTGAACAGTGGCTGAACTGTTCAGGATCAAGGCTGGGATTTCACCCTGAAGGCTTCATGGGGTAACACATTCTCAACAATAACCCTCTTATACTTTATCGCTCCGATTGTATGTCTCCCCCTTCCACGTCGCTGCGGTCATTCCCTTGATAACTTCTCGCGTGCTGTCGCCATTGCTTTTGCTGTTGGGCGTGTTGCTGTTTTTTATCGCGCTGGGCAATCACCAATTACAAAACTCGACAGAACCCCGCGTGGCCGGCATCGCCATGGAAATGCACCTGAGCGGCAACTGGGTTACCCCGAAATTGAACGATCAACCGTTCCTGGAAAAGCCGCCGATGAGTGTCTGGCTCGACGCTGCGTCTATCGGGGCGTTCGGTGCGACTCCCTGGGCGGTCAGGCTTGCGTCCGCCTGTGCCGGGCTGTTCAGCGTGTTGCTGCTTTACAGCATGCTGCGTCGCTTCGGGCGACCTGCCTCCATAGCGTGGGTGGCTGCATTCATGCTGGCGACCCAGGCCAGTTTCTGGAGCAATTCGCGGCAGGTGGGCGAGGACGCGTTGCTGGCGCTGGGTGTGAGCATGGCGTTGCTGGGGTTCTTTCACGCCAGTCAGCGTTTGCGCAGCGACGGATTTTCCGCAGGGGCCTGGCTGCTCTTCGTAGTGGGGATCGCGCTGGCAACCCTGAGCAAGGGCGTGCTGGGCCTCGCGATGCCGGGTGTGGTCATTTTCGCCTGGCTGGTGTGCGAGTCGGTGCAGAGCAAACGCATTGTTCTCGCCCACTGGCTACGCCCGGCGATGTTCACCGTCCTGGCTTTGGTGCCTTTGCTGGTATGGCTGTGCTTTCTATACGGGCAGGGCGGTACGCAGTCGTTGAAGGACGTGCTCTGGACCAACAGTGTCGGACGCTTCAGTGGTTCGTTCGAAGAGGCAGGGCATTACGAGCCCGTGCATTATTACCTGAGCAAACTGCCTGAAGCGTTTTTGCCGTGGAATGTGCTCGTCTATCTGGGGCTGTGGCATTTCCGCAAACAGCTGCGGGCCAACCGTTACCTGCTGTTTTTCAGCCTGTGGCTGATCGCGCAGTTCCTGCTGTTGTCGCTGGCCTCGAGTAAACGCATGGTTTATCTGATGTCACTGGCCCCTGCGGCTGCGGTCATTGCGGCGGAATATACCTTTGTGTTGGGCGAGCGACTCAAGGCGCGCTCGCAGCGCTCTCCGTATGCGGCGTTGGTTGTACGAAACGCAAGGGCGATGACGGTTGCCGGTGCCGTTTTGATCGTGGCGGGGTATCTCGGCGCAGCCATATGGCTGGAACCGCGAGCGGACCGGCAGTTGTCGTTCCTGCCGCTGACTGACAAGGTCCATTCCCTGCAAGTCCAGGGACGGCACGTCGCCTTGTTTCAGCCCAGTGAACGGCTGGCAGGTGCCAGCGTGTTCTACAGCCAGAGCTTGCTGGATACATTCATATCCAGCGCTGACCTGAGCAGCTTTCTGACCCGTGCCGACGGCAATGTGGCGATCATGGAAAGCCTGCAGCCTCCCGAACCACCCTTGCGAGTGGTCGACAGCGTCAAGGTTGGCGAGCGTATCTACTATTTCGTCAGCCAGGCTCCGGTGACTGTCGGCAACTGACGGCCACCGGAGTAGGGCCGTTACACAACCTGGCTGCTGACAAGCTGATTACAGGCCGTCCACTGTTTTTGCGGGATTGGCAGATCGCACGATTCGCCACGGCCGATGGGGAAGTAGTGGAAGCCGCGTTTTGCCAGTCGTTCGGTGTCGTACAGATTGCGTCCATCGAAGATGATCGGTGCGTTCAGGCGTTGCTGGATCAACTCGAAATCCGGGGCTTTGAACTGTTGCCATTCAGTGCAGACGATCAATGCATCGGCCTCGTTGAGCGCGGACTCCGGCGTGCCCATGAGCATCAGGTCCTTTCGATGGCCATAGAGGCGCTGGGTTTCCTGCATGGCCTCGGGGTCGAACGCCCGCACGCTGGCGCCAGCCTCCCACAATGCTTCCATGAGTACGCGGCTCGGGGCATCACGCATATCGTCGGTGTTGGGTTTGAACGCCAGGCCCCACAGGGCAAAGGTCTTGCCGCGCAGATCGCCCTGATAGAACGCGTTGACCCGCTCGAAGAGTTTGTTCTTCTGCCGTTCGTTGATCGCCTCGACCACCGACAGCAGATCGTTGGAGCAATGAGCCTCCCGGGCGCTGTGAATCAACGCGCGGATGTCCTTGCCGAAGCATGAACCGCCGTAACCGCAGCCGGGATAGATGAAGTCGTAACCGATCCGTGAGTCGGCACCGATGCCCAGCCGCACCGACTCGACGTCAGCGCCCAGATGCTCGGCCAGTTCGGCGATCTGGTTGATGAAGCTGATCTTGGTTGCCAGCATGCAGTTGGCGGCATACTTGGTCAGTTCGGCGCTGCGCAGGTCCATGAACATGATCCGCTCATGATTGCGGTTGAACGGCGCATACAGCTCGCGCATGACGTTGCGCACGGCTTCATTTTCGCAGCCGATGACAATACGGTCCGGGCGCCGGCAATCGTTGACCGCCGAGCCCTCCTTCAGAAATTCCGGGTTGGAGACGATATCGAACTGCAGCAGCCGGCCCGCCTGACGCAGTGCCTGATCGACGTGGTTGCGCAAAGCGTCGCCACTGCCGACCGGCACGGTGGATTTCTCGACGATGATCAGCGGTTCGCGCCGATGCCGGGCTATGGCTTCGCCCACCGCAAAAAAGCCGCTCAGGTCGGCCGAACCATCGGCACGAGAGGGCGTGCCGACCGCGATAAACAGGACCTCGGCATGTTCCACTGCCAGTTGCTCGTCAGTGGTGAAGCACAGACGCTGCTGGTCCAGGTTTTCACGCACCAGATTGGCCAGGCCTGGCTCGTAGATATGCACCTGGCCCTGACGCAATTGGTCTATCTTGGCCTGATCAATGTCCATGCAGACCACATCGTGGCCGACTTCGGCAAGCACGGTCGCTTGTACCAGGCCGACATATCCGCTACCGAAAACGCTGATTTTCATGGGAAAGATCCTGAAGTGATGGGCCGCACATGCGCCGGAAGTTGATGGTCAAGACACCTGCCACGATCAGGGTGACACCCACAGTTTTCGATACCGTGAATGTCTCGTGGAAAAACGGCAGTGCTGCGGCGAGCGTATAAACCAGCGCGTAGCTGATGCTGAGCAGCGAATAAGCACGGCTCAGGGGCAAGACCCGAAGAGCCAGCAACCAGAAAAGCATGGAGAGCGCATAAGCAGTGATCGAGGCGCAGACGACCATCAGGGCACTGAGATCGAGCTGCGTCGAATTGTGCAGTTCGAGCCATTGAGCGGGCGAGGGCAGGCGGCTCATGCTCCAGCGCATACCCAGCTGTGCCGCGCTGACCAGCGCCACACTGGCCATGGCGCACAGGGTTGCCCGGCAGCGGGTCACGCTTGATGCCCCAACTGAAATACCCCGACAAGAATCAGCGCAATACCCAGCCAGTGCTGTGCGTCAACCGGCTCGTCGAACACATAGCGCCCCGCCAGAGTGATCAGCACGAAGTTAACACCCAGCATCGGATAGGCGATGCCGACGTCCAGGCGTTGCAACACCAGCAGCCAGACCAGCAGGCCCGACCCAAGGCAGGCCAGCGCCAGCCACAGCCACATTGAGCGCAGCGCTGCAAACGCGCCGGGAAATGCCCCGCGCCAGTCTTGTACCGCGCACTTCTGCGCGATCTGGCCCAGGCAGGTCAGCAGGCATGCGCTTGCCAGCATCAGCCAGGTCACGATGCCGACTTCTCGTAAATGAGGATGGCCAGGTTGCCTTCGTCATAGCGCTGACCATCCTTGGGAAGACTTTCGAGCTCTTTCAGTTCCTCATCGCTCTTGCCGCGCATGATGACGCCGACCCGGCCTTGGCTGCGGGCGTTCTTCATCCAGGCATCAATGTCCTGCAGGCGGACTTCTCGACCCTGCACATCCGGATAGCCCAGGCCGTATTCCAGCTCGCCCCAGGTGTTGAACAGTGCAACATCAGGCCGTTTCAGGCGCCACGCCAATGCCGAGGCAGCGCCCAGGTCGTTGCTCAGCAGATGCGTGCAGTCCGCCAGTTCGGCCTGGTGCCTGACGACGAACGGGTCGGGAGTCTTGTTGTTGATCACATCGTTTGGCAGCGCAGCGGGCAGCAATGCGATCAGCAGCCAACCGCCCAACGCCGGCGTGGCCCAAAAGGTCAGGGGGCGCAAGCCTTGCAGGGCGTTGGCGAGTGTCCATCCGAGAAGCACGATGACCGCCAGTGACAGATGCATCGGTTCGTTTTCGTAGACGGGCTGCTTGAGTTGCAGGTAGATCAACGCCACGAGCCCAAGAAAAGTGACGGTCGCGTTGAATATGCCGTTCGCGCGCAACGCTGTGCTGTGGCCTCGATCGAGGCGCTCGACCAGAGTGTTTGCCATCAGCAGCGCCAACGGCAGCAGACACGGCAGTATGTAGGTTGGCAATTTACCTTTGCTCAGGCTCAGAAACGCCAGTGGCAGCAGCAGCCACAGCAGCAAAAAGGCAATGTCAGGGTGGCTTTTTTCTTGCCATGCCTGTTTCAGTGTTACCGGCAGCAGCAGTGCCCACGGCACACAGGCCGCCACCAGCAACGGCATATAGAACCACCAGGGCTGGGCATGCTGGGCATTGTCCCCGGCAAAGCGGCGAATATGCTCGTGCCAGAAGAAGTAGCGCCAATAGTCGGGCTCTTGCTGGTGGATTGCCAGCGCCCACGGCAGGCAGACGGCGATGGCAATCAAGATAGCAAGCGGGCCGAATTTGAGTAGCTCGGCCAGGCGTCGCTGGCACAGCATATAGGGCAGGGCGATGATGACGGGCAGTGCCCAGGCGAGAAAGCCCTTGGTCATGAAGCCCATTGCGCAGGCCACGCCGACTGCCGCCCATGCCGCTAGACGCGCCCGGCCGATGCTGTGCACGGCGTACCAGAATGCCAGCAGTGTCAGGTTTGTCCAGAAGGTGAATTGCGGATCAAGATTGGCGTAACCGGCCTGGCCGGCGACAAAGCCGAAGCTCATGAACAGCAAGGCGCTGGCGAACTGTTTGCGCGGGTCGTTCCAGATCTTGCCGGCCAGTAGATAGGCCAGCAGCACGCTCAAGCCGCTGGCCAGTGCCGACACAATGCGCACGCCGAACAGGTTCTCGCCAAAGACCTGCTGCCCTAGTGCAATCAGCCAGTAACCGGCAGCCGGTTTTTCGAAGTAACGCAGCCCCATGAAGTGCGGCGCAATCCAGTTGCCGCTGTAGAGCATTTCCTGGCTGATCTGGGCATAGCGGGTTTCATCGGGAATCCACAGGCCGTGAAAGCCCAGCGGCAGCAGATAAGCCAGCACGAACGCCAATAACAGCAGTGCAAGATGACGATGCCTGACGTGCATCACTGCTGCACCCCCAGCCAGCCTTCGCGGCCCGGCAGGTGGCCGCGAACGATATGCCCGGAAGGCAACTGTTCGATAGCATCGGGTAGCAGATGGCCCAACGGCGCGAAGTGGATGCCTTGGGTATTGGCCCGCTTTAACAGTTGCCTGAAACCTTCGGCCATGATGATCCCTTCCACTTCGGCGTGAAGGGTGTAGACATTGAGCCGTCGTGCGGCGAAGCGGCCGAGAATGTAGTCGTTGAACGCATTCGGCTGCAGGTGCGGGCCGATTACTTCATCGAAGGTCGGCAAATCCACCGGAACCTGAGCGGTACCGAGACTACCGTCGGCCAGCAACGGGCGAAACAGACTGGCGCCACGGCAGTCACTGTTGTAGCGAAAGCCAAACGCCTCTTTGGCCTGCACAATGCGCTGGTCGGCGCGCCAGCCTGCCGCTGCGGAGCACACCACCGGGTGGCCGAGGATGTCGCTCAGGCAGTCGACCCCACGGTGTATCTGGGCAGTCAACTGTCTGTCGCTCCAGTGTCCGGCATTCGTTTGCCAGCCATGATGATCCCAGGCATGCAGGCCGATTTCGTGACCTGCATCCAGCGCGCGGCGCATCAGTGGGCCAAGGTCACGGCCGATCGGTTTGCCCGGCCATGCAGTACCGGCCAGCAGAATATCCCAGCCATACAGGCTCGCCGCCCTGGAGCGAAGCATCTTCCAGAAGAACGTGGGCCTTACCAGGCGCCATAGATGGCGCCCCATGTTGTCGGGTCCGACACTGAAAAAGAAGGTCGCCTTGACCTGCGCTTCGTCGAGTATGTCCAGCAGCCTGGGCACGCCCTCACGCGTGCCCCGGTAAGTGTCGACATCGATTCTCAAGCCTGCCTGCATCAGCACTGATCCGCTTTTTCAGCCATGGCTTCGCGCAGGAAGAAATCCAGGGTTTTGCCGATGGTCTCGCTCAGCTCGATACCCGGCGTCCAGCCAATCAGCTTTTTGGCGTTGTCGATGCTCGGCGTGCGGTGACTGACATCCTGATAGCCCTTGCCGTAGAAGGACTGGCTTTCAACTTCACGAAAGCCCGCAAAGGGCGGGAAATGGCCGCGCAACGGATGAGCTTCGAACTGGCGAAGCAGCTCTTCACCTAATTGACGGATGCTTGCTTCGTTGTCGGGGTTGCCGATGTTGATGATTTGTCCGTTACAGCGCCCATCACGGTTTTCGATGATCCGCGCCAGCGCCTCGATGCCGTCGACGACATCGGTGAAACAGCGCTTCTGGGCGCCGCCATCCACCAGGCGAATGGGCGTGCCTTCGACCAGGTGCAGGATCAGTTGGGTGATGGCCCGCGAACTGCCAATGCGCGCCGAGTCCAGGCGGTCCAGTCGCGGTCCCATCCAGTTGAATGGGCGAAACAGGGTGAATTGCAGGCCTTTCTGGCCATAGGCCCAGATCACCCGGTCCAGCAGCTGCTTGGACACCGAGTAGATCCAGCGCTGCTTGTTGATCGGGCCAACGATCAGGTTGGAGGTGTCTTCGTTGAAGTTTGCGTCCTGGCACATGCCATAGACTTCGGACGTGGACGGGAAAATCACGCGCTTGTTGTACTTCACGCAGTAGCGAACGATCTTCAGGTTCTCTTCGAAATCCAGCTCGAAAACCCGCAGTGGATTGCGCGTGTATTCAATCGGCGTGGCGATGGCCACCAGCGGCAGCACGACATCGCATTTCTTGATGTGGTATTCGATCCATTCGGTATGGATGCTGATGTCACCTTCGATGAAATGAAAGTTCGGCTTGGCACGCAGGCGCTCGATGGCGTCCGAGCCGATATCCATGCCGTAGATTTCGTAACGGTCATCCTGCAGTAGATGCTCTGACAGGTGGTTGCCGATGAAGCCGTTGACGCCGAGGATCAACACTCGGGTACGACGAACCGACCGGCGCTTTGCCTTGTCGAGCAGTTGTGAGCCTGCTACCAACCCGAATTCGCGCGCCAGTTGCGCACCACTGAGGTACAAGCCGTTGTCACCGCGTTGCCCTGCGGTGATGACCAGCGAACCCTCGCCACAGGCGATACGCAATGGCTCGTGACTGATGACCGTGCCGGGCGCCTCGCCATTGCTGCTCGTGTCCACGCTGGCAGCCCAGACGATCAGCTTGTTGTCGCCGACCGGGCAAAACGCGCCAGGGTAGGGCTGTGTTACCGCGCGGATCAGGTTATAGAGCTGTGTGGCTGGCAGCGACCAGTCGATCAAACCGTCGGCCGGGGTGCGCCGACCGAAATACGTCGCACGGGATTCATCCTGGGGCGTAGCTGGCAGTTGCCCTTGCGCGGCCAGCAGGGGCAGTGTTTCGCAGAGCAGGTCAGCGGCGGCGTCACGCAATTTGCCATGCAGCGTCAAGGCAGTATCGGTGGCACTGATCGATACCCGCTGCTGAGCGACTATCGGCCCGGCATCCGCGCGTTTGACCATCTGATGCAGGGTAACGCCGGTTTCACTTTCGCCGTTGACCAGCACCCAGTTGGCCGGCGCGCGTCCGCGATATCGCGGGAGCAGCGAGCCATGCAGGTTCAGCGCAGCTTTTTTCGCGCAGGCCAGCAGCGAATCGCCGAGCAGCTGGCGATAGTAGAAGGAGAAAATGAAGTCCGGCGCCAGTTTGCCGATGCGCTCTACCCATAGCGGGTGATTCGGGTCCTCGGGGGCATGCACCGCAATGCCGTGCCGGGCGCACATCTGCGCCACAGAGCCGAAAAAGGTTTTTTCTTTGGGGTCGTCGGCATGGGTGAACACCGCCGCAATCTCATAGCCTGCATCCAGCAACGCTTGCAGGCCGACACAGCCAATATCGTGATAAGCGAAAACGACAGCTTTAGTGCTCATGGCGCGACCTTGTTCATATAGGGAGTTACAGAGGAATCAATGTTGTCGGTGGCAACCGGTGACGAGCTGCGCACGACCTTTTCGATAAAGAACCGAGGACGCGCACGCACATCGCTGTACATCCGGCCCAAGTATTCACCCAGCAGTCCCATGCCGATGAACTGCCCGCCGGTGAATACGAACAGCACGGCAAACAGTACGAACATGCCGTCCCCGGCCCATGACGCGCCGAAGATCAGGCGTAGAACGATCAGCAGCGCCGCGAACGAGACACCGAGCAACGCCATGCTGAAGCCGATGATGCTGAGCAGGCGCAGGGGCGTGGTGGTCATGCAGGTGATCAGGTCGAACATGAGGTTGATCAGGCGCATCGGGCTGTATTTGGAGTCGCCGTGCTCGCGTTCGGCGTGATCGACCAGCACCTCGGTGGTGTGTCGAGCAAAACTGTTCGCCAGAATCGGAATGAACGTGCTGCGCTCCCGGCAGGCGAGCATGGCGTCGACAATCGTGCGCCGGTATGCGCGCAGCATGCAGCCGTAATCGTTCATGGCCACGCCGGTGGAGCGCTGCACGGCCAGGTTGATGAGTTTCGATGGCCAGCGTCGCCAGGCGGAGTCCTGACGATTGCTGCGCACCGTGCCGACTACGTCGTATCCCTGTTCAGCGAGCTTTACCAGACGAGGGATTTCCTCGGGTGGATTCTGCAGGTCGGCATCGAGGGTGATGACCACGTCGCCCTGGCACTGCTCGAATCCGGCCATGATGGCTGCGTGCTGACCGTAGTTTCTATTCAGGATCACTGCGACGAAGGGGCTGTCAGCGCGCTCGGCAGCCCGCTGGAGGATGTCTGCCGAGTCGTCGCGACTGCCATCGTCGACCAGGACGATTTCGAAGCGGTGGTCGAGCTGTTTGCAGGCCGCTTCAGTACGGCGCAACAACTCAGGCAGGCTTTGTCGTTCGTTGTAGACAGGGATGACGATCGACACGAACTTGATCGGATACGGTTTCAATGGCTGGATTCCACGGTCGATTCAATGGCACCGACAACCCGCTCGACATCATCGAGGGTCATGTCGGGAAACAGGGGTATGGAGCACAGCCTTGATGAATTCCATTCAGTGTCGGGCAGGCGGACGTCGGGGAAACGTTTGCGGTAATAGCTGTGCAGGTGAGTTGCGATGAAGTGGATGCCGGTGCCGATGTTTCGCGCTTGCAAGGCCTTCATGAAGGCGTCGCGATCCAGCCCGCAGCGCTCGGGATCGATGCGCAGAATGAACAGGTGCCAGGCGTGTTGCTGGGCATGCCGGGGCAGGGCGAGAGGCAGAACGGGGCTGCTGGCCAGTCGTTCGAGGTAATGGCTGGCGAGTGCCTGACGCTGCGCATTGATTGCATCGAGGTGTTGCAACTGCACCCGCGCAATGCTCGCATTGATGTCGGCCAGGTTGTATTTGAAACCAGGCTCCATAACCTCGGCCTGGGGCTTGCGACCCAGGGTCAGGCGGTCGTAGGCATCGACACCCAGGCCATGAAATTTGAGCTGACGCACCCGATCAGCCAGTCGCGCATTGTCGGTGACCAGCATCGCGCCTTCGGCACAGGTCATGTTCTTGATCGCGTGAAACGAAAAGATCGCAGTGCCCTGCTGGCCGACCGGACGTCCCTGGTAACCGGTGCCGGCGGCATGCGCAGCGTCTTCGATCACGGTGATGCCGTGCCGGTCGGCCAGCGCATACAGCGGGTCGAGATCGAATGCAGCGCCTGCGTAATGCACCGGCACGATCGCCTTGGTTCGCGGGGTGATGGCTTGCGCTATCAGCGCGGCGCTGGTCATCAGGGTGTCACGGTCGACATCGACGAACACCGGAGTGGCCCCCAGCAGGCAGATCATGTTGGCTGTCGACACCCAGGTTTGCGACGGCGTAATCACTTCATCGCCAGGCCCTACGCCCAGCGCCAGCAGCGCAACGTGCATTGCCCCGGTGGCCGAAGACAGTGCCACTGCATGCTGAGCGCCGACCCGCGCGGCGAACTCTTCCTCCAGCTTCTGACATTCCGGGCCAGTGGTGATCCATCCGGAGCGCAGCACGCGCGTTACCGCAGCAATTTCTTCATCGCCAATGGACGGCCGTGAAAAGGCAAGAAAAGTTTGACTCATCTACAGAGACTCTCCGATTGACGCAGCAGGGCCGAACATAAAAAAGTCACACCACGAGTGCGCGTGAGTGCGGTGAACTTAGGCGTTCAAATATGAAAATAATGTCTAGACGTCGTTGCTTTTTTGTATCGCCTGGCAGGCTTTCGAATCATAGAGTAGGGTGAAAGCCAAACGAACGACAACGCCGTTATGCGTCCATGTAGAATTATTAATCTGCCGTTCAGATTTCATCGAGCGCGTCATGAACAGACAGCTTTAGTTCAGCTTGCTCATGATAATCATGAAAAGTTAAAGCGGATGAAGTGTGTTGCAGTTGCAGGTTTTTTTAATGAAGCTTTCATGACCGGGGAATGGGTTTTGCGTTGTCGGACAGGGTCGAGCCTGAATCGAGAAGGTTGCTATTGACCAGGTTTCATTGGGGGGCAGCTTTTTTCTCGGTTTTTTTTAGACGCAGACGGTGCGTTTGCGGAAACCCCGGTCAGGAGGAAGCTTGCCGGGTGTAGAAAACATGACCGCTATCAAGTGATATATATAACCAGGCGGTAGGGTCGGGCAGTGCGGCAGAGAGAAAGTTTGCTGATAAGGAACAGGATGGTATAGGTAATCATCGAGAAATGTTTGGGTGAGTTATAAGGTCAAGGCAGTTTCATGCAGGCGTGCTGATGGTTGCGAAGTGTTCAAGGCTTACTTCATGTGCCTTTATATTCGACACGATCCTGTAAGGAGAGGGTACCGACGAAGTAGTTAACGATGTGTGTAGAACGACGGTCCGCTTGACTGCCATTGCCAGGTTTATTCGATGCAGCAAAGTAAAGGGCCACGCGGCGTGCCTTGCTTCGTGCGAACACGTGGCGGACTCGGCGGTTATCGATCCTGCGAAGGGCTGCCGACCCGCTCACCCCGTTCTGTCTAGTTCCGGCCAGAGATGTTAAATTAGCCGCCATGAACTTCTTCCGAACCCATTGCTCGCCCATTGCCTGGATACTGTACGCAGTTGTCCTGTTCAATGGTCTTGCGTGCAGCGTCGGTCACGGCCAGATGATGGCCGCTTTTGCCGGCACTGCAATGGCTTCGGTTTCCCATGCAGATCATGGGATGTCTGATATGCATGCCGGGCATCACACGATGCACATGGCCATGCACGATTCTTCCAAGAAGATGGACATGTCAGGCAGCATGAAGGCGCAGTCGGGAGAGTGTTCGTTTGCCGGCACACTGACGCTGGCGATGATTTTCTTCGTGGCGCTGGGCTGGCTGATCCGTGTCCGTCGTACTCGTTTTGTGTTGCCCGAACTCTGGCTCGGCAACCTGCCAAGGTATACCCTACCGGGACTCAATCCACAGGCCCCTTAGGCTCTGTACGAAAAGTGGCTGCGCTCGGTGATGCTTCGTTAAAAACAGGCTCGGAATGCTCATTTACAACACGTAGAGTCGAACGCGACCCCGGCCGTTCCTCGTCTGTTTTTGCCTTGCCTGACCTTCGCTCGCCGACTTTTCGTATAGAGCCTAGTGCACATCGTGGACGTGTGAGTATCGCTCGCACGAACAACCGATAGTGCCTTTACAGCCTGCCGGAAGGTCATTCCGGCGGGGCGCGTTCATACGTTGGTGAGTCCCTATGTCTGCATCGTTTTCAAGCCCGGAGCCACGGCCTTCCGGAGCATTTGTCGCCTTTCTGAAAAGGCTCCATTTTTACATCGGCGTATTCGTCGGTCCGTTCATGCTGGTCGCGGCCTTGAGTGGCGTCGTCTATGCACTGACCCCGCAGATCGAAGATTCGCTCTATGCGCATGCGCTGCACACAGACAGCCGTGGCCCTGCCATGAGCTTGCAGGCGCAGATCCAGCGCGCGCAGGCATCGGCAGGTCCAGGCCTGAGCATTGCCGCAGTGCGCCCGGCACCCTGGGAAGGGGATACCACTCGGGTCATGTTCAGCGATCCGGACTTTGGCCCATCGGAGCATCGAGCGCTGTTCGTGGACCCGGTGAGTGGCGAAATTCGCGGAGACATGAAGGTCTACGGTACCAGTGGCATATTACCGCTACGTACCTGGATCGATCAGTTTCATCGAGGCCTTCTGCTGGGCGATGTCGGCAGGATCTACAGCGAGCTGGCAGCTTCATGGCTGTGGGTGGCTGCGCTCGGAGGTCTGGTGCTGTGGGCGGTTCGCCGTCGTCGGCAGAGTCGTGAACGCGGCAACGTGCGCCGCTGGCATGCAACCACCGGCGTATGGCTGCTGCTGGGCCTGCTGTTCTTCTCGGCCACCGGTTTGACATGGTCACAGTACGCTGGCGATAACATTGGCGTACTGCGTGCCTACTACGGCTGGTCAACGCCCAGTGTGGCCACCTCACTGGGCAAGTCGGCGGCGATGCCCATGTCTATGCCCATGGACGAGCACGCCGAGCATCATATGCACATGGCGCCGACGACACAGGCGTCCGAGCTGGACCCTGCCTTGTTCGACAGTGTTCTGGCCAGCGCGCGTGCCGCACATATCGATGCTGCCAAGGTTGAAATCAGGCCATCCGCAAGCAATGACAAGGCCTGGGTAGTCAGCGAGATAGATCGCAGTTGGCCGACGCAAGTAGATGCCGTGTCGATCAACCCGCAAACACTTGAAGTGGTCGATCACGTCAGGTTTGCAGACTATTCGCTGCCCGCCAAGCTCACCCGCTGGGGCATTGATGCGCACATGGGCGTGTTGTTTGGTCTGGCCAATCAATTGGTACTGGTGGTGTTCGCCAGTGGCCTGGCGGCCATGGTCGTCATGGGTTATGTGATGTGGTGGCGACGTCGTCCAACGCTTTCTCAGCCGCGCAATCAGCAGGCAACGCTCTTGAGTCTCTGGCGCTCGTTGCATCCGGGTGCGCAATGGGCGTTGATCCTGGGTGCAGTGTTGACTGGCTTTGCGCTGCCCGTACTGGGCGTGAGCCTTCTGGGCTTTATCATCCTGGACGCGCTACTGGGCTACCGGCGAGCCGCAAGACCCTTGGTCGAGGGCAAGGTGTAATCCTTAGTTGCGCGGATTACCAAGCGCATCGAGCAACTGATTCCCGACCAGGGCCGTCTGCTCGATGGCTTGTCAGTAGCGGATATCGCGGTCGCTCAATACGCTGCGACCGTTCCGTCCTTCCTCGGATCGGTCCCGCCCACGTATCCATGTGCGGTGCGCTGAATAATCTGCGCACCGCCGAAGGCAAACACGCCACTTGGCTCTTCGACATCGATATCGTGCCCTTTGGCGCGTAGTGCTTTCACCACTTCGGGGTCAAACGCACGTTCCACGGCGACTTTCAGGCCGGCTTCGATCCGCCAGCGCGGTGCGTCGGCAGCGGCTTGCGGGTTCTGTTTGTAACGCAGGATGCGCATCATCATCTGCAAATGACCCTGCGCCTGCATCGGGCCGCCCATCAAACCGAAGGACATCAGCGGCGTGCCGTCGGCATTCATGACAAAACCGGGGATGATGGTGTGGAACGGGCGTTTGCGCGGCGCGACGTAATTGACGTGCTGCGGGTCCAGCGAGAAGCCCGCGCCGCGGTTCTGCATGCTGATGCCCGTACCGGGTACCACCACACCCGAACCGAAGCCCATGTAGTTGGACTGGATGAACGAGATCATCATGCCGCTTTCATCCGCTGCCGACAGGTACACCGTGCCACCCGGTTTTGGCGAGCCGTGCCCGGGATTGGCGGCCTGATCGGTGATCAGCCCTGCGCGTTCCGTCAGGTAAGCCTGGCCCAGCAAATCGGCTGAGGGCACGCGCATGTGCTCGCTGTCGGCGACATGTTCGTCGAGGTCGGCCAGGGCCAGTTTCATTGCTTCCAGCACCGGATGAACCGTCTCGAGGCTGTCCACCGGGTGTTTACCGACGCCCAGTGCTTCGAGCATGGTCAGGCCGGCAAGGGCGGCAATGCCCTGGCCATTGGGCGGCAGTTCATGCACCACAGCGCCTGCGTATGGCACTGACAGGGTGTCGATCCAGTCCACAGTGTGCGTCGCCAGGTCGTCGAGACTCATCACGCTGCCATTGGCGTTGGCATGGGCGATGATTGTGTGCGCCAGTTCGCCGCGATAGAACGCTTCGCCTTTGGTCTGCGCGATCAGTTCCAGCGTACGGGCGTGGTCCTTGAGCCGGATTTTTTCTCCGGCCATGGGGGCCTTGCCATCCGGCATGAAACACTCGGCAAAGCCCGGTTGGTCCTTGAGCAGATGTGCGCCGCGTTTCCACAACTCGGCGATTATCGGCGTGACCTGATAGCCGTCGCGGGCGTAGCCAATCGCCGGTTCGGCCAGGGTCGCGAAGGGCAGTTTGCCGTAGCGCGCTGACAGCTCCACCCAGGCCGATACCGCACCCGGCACGCTGACTGCAGGCCAACCGCGCTGCGGCATCTGGCTCTGGCCTTCGAAGTATTCGGGTGTCCAGGCTTGTGGCGCGCGACCGGAAGCGTTCAAGCCTTGCAGCTTGCTGCCGTCCCAGACGATGGCAAAGGCATCGCTGCCGATTCCGCAGCCGGTGGGCTCGACCACGGTCAGCACCATGGCCGCGGCGATGGCGGCGTCGACCGCATTGCCGCCACGGCGCAGCATGTCCAGCCCGGCCTGAGCGGCCAATGGCTGAGAGCAGGCGACCATGTTGTTGCCCATCACCGGCGAGCGGGCCGACGCGTAGGGTTGGTTGTAATCCAGATCATCGAACATAAGCGTTTCTCTTTGGCAGAAGACGAAAGGTTTAGCCCTTGGGGTCCAGCGCATCGCGCAGGCCGTCACCCAGCAGGTTGAAACACAGAACCGTGATGTAGATCGCCACACCAGGCGCAATCGACATCCACGGAGCCTGCTCCATGAAATTCTTCGCAGTATTGAGCATCGAGCCCCAGGACGGCGACGGCGGTTGCTGGCCCAGGCCGAGGAACGACAGGCTGGCTTCGGCCAGAATCGCCGAGGCGATGGTCAGCGTTGCCTGCACGACCAATGGCGACATCACGTTGGGCAGCACGTAACGCAGGATGATCCAGCGATCCGGCAGACCGATGGCGCGGGCACCTTCGAGGTAATCCTCGTGCTTGATCGACAGCACCTGGCCGCGGGTCAGTCGGGCAAAGATCGGCATCGCGGACAGGCCGATGGCGATCATCGCGTTGGTCAGGCTGGGGCCGAGAAAAGCGCCCAAAGCGATGGCCAGCACCAGAAACGGGCAGGACAGCAGCGCTTCCATCACCTGCGAAATGATCATGTCCAGCTTGCCACCGAAGTACCCGGCCAGCAGGCCCAGCGGCACGCCGATGAACATGGCGATGGCTACCGAAACACCCCCGGCCAGCAGCGAGCTGCGGGCGCCATACAGCAAGCGCGAGAACAGATCGCGCCCCAGTTCGTCGGTGCCCATCCAGTAGATCAACGAGGGGGCCTTGCGTACCGCGAGGAAGTTGGCTTTGAGCGGATCATGGGGCGCAATCCAGGGCGCCAGAACGGCCGCCAGGACAAACAGCAACAACACCGCCGCGCCAAGCACCGCGCCTTTGTTGGCCAGGAATTTCTTCAGAAAAGGCGAGCGACTGCGGGGCAGGATCGCGCTGTGCGAGAGGCTGGCAATAGCGGTCATCAGGCAGTCCTCAGACGTGGGTTGATCAGGCGATAGAGCACGTCGGCCAGCAGGTTCAGCATCAGGAAGCCAATCGCGACACACAACACCACGCCTTGCACCACGGCGTAGTCACGGTTGAACACAGCGTCGACGATCATCTTGCCGAACCCCGGAATGCTGAACACTTGCTCGGTCAACACCGCACCGCCGAGCAACTCGCCGAACAGCAATGTCGTGAGGGTGATGATCGGCATCAACGCGTTGCGCAGCGCATGCTTGAGAATCACTGTGCGCGGGAACAATCCCTTGGCCCGGGCGGTGCGGACGTAGTCAGCGCGCAGTACTTCCAGCATGGCGCTGCGGGTATGGCGCATGAGAATCCCCGAAAGCCCGGCACCCAATACGAAGGCAGGCAGGATCAGGGTCTTCAGGTTTTGCCCGAAGTCCTCGCCCATCGGCACAAAGCCGGAGGCGGGCAGCCACTGCAGTTTCACCGCAAAGACCATGATCAGCAGAATGCCCAGCCAGAAGTGCGGAATGGAAATCCCCGACAGCGCCACCACGTTGGCCCCATAATCCACGGCGGTGCCTTTGCGCACTGCCGAAATGATCCCGGTGGGAATACCGATCAGCAGCGCAATCAGCAGGGCCAGCACCGCCAGTTCGAGGGTCACCGGCAGTTTCGACGCCAGCAGCGTGGTTACCGGTTGCTCGGTTCGCAGCGATGAGCCCAGGTCGCCGGTCAGTACGTTGCCGACCCAGTTCAGGTACTGCAACGGGATCGGGTCATCGAGCCGGTACTTGTCGCGCAGGTATTCCATGACCGCCGGATCGCGCTCTTCCCCGGCCATGGCCAGCACCGGGTCACCCGGCAGCAGCTTCTGCAGGGTGAAGACGAACAGCGAAACCAGAATCAGCGTCGGGATCGAGCTGAGCAGGCGTCGCAGGATGAACATCAGCATACCGGAACCTCGCAGGTGCGCCCGTCAGTCATGGCTTGAACGCGACATTGTTCAGACGAATCAGACCGTCCGGGTTAGGGACGAAACCGGTCACGTTGTTACGCATGGCAATGATTCGCGGGTCGAAATACAAGTAGGCGGTCGGTACTTCATCGGCCAGCAAGCGCAGTGCGTCGTTGTACAGTGCCTGGCGTTGTGCAACGTCGTTCACGGTGCGCGCCTTGTTGAGCAGTTCGTCGAGCCTGGCGTTGCAATACTTGCCGTCGTTCTGGCCGCCTTTGCAGGTCACGAACTGATGGATATCACCATCCGGGTCAGGACGGCCCGACCAGGCGCTCATGCCGATCTGGAAGTTGCCGCTCGCCTGTTCGCTGAGCATCGTCGCGTATTCAGTGGCAATCAGGTTGACCTTGAAGCCCGCTTCCTCAGCCATGGCCTGAATGATCTGCCCGACCTGTTGCGCGATGGGGTTGTTGGCCACTTTCAGGTCCACCGCCAACGGTAGTTTCACGCCGGCCTGCGCCAGCAGCGCCTTGCTTTTCTCGACATCGCGAGCCGGGATCGGCAGTTCCTTGTCGTAATACGGGCTGTTTTTCGGGAACGGTTGAGCGCTTGGCGCGTACAGACCCTCGAACACCACCTGATTGATGGCGTCGCGGTCGATGGACAGCTCAAACGCCTTGCGTACGCGCTTGTCCTTGCCCATCGGCGAGTTGGCTTTTTCACCATTGCCGATGTTGAACATCAACTGCATGTAGCCCAGGCCCGGTGTGTTGTAGATCGCCAGCTTGCTGTCGGCCTTGACGGTTTTCACATCGGTTGGCGCAACACGCTCAATGATGTCCAGGTCGCCGGATCGCAGGTTGGCCAGGCGCACCGAGGTGTCCGGAATCGGCAGGAACACCACTTTGTCGAAGTGATACGCCTGTTTATTCCAGTAGTTGTCAAAACGTTCCAGCACGATTCGATCCTGCTGCACGCGCTGGACAAATTTGTAAGGGCCGGAGCAGACCGGGTTGGAGGCGAACTCGCCTTGCGCGGCTTTCGGCGCGAGCATCATCCCGGCACGGTCCGACAGCTGAGAAACCAGCGTGGCATCGGCTTGCTTGAGCTTGATGGCGACGGTTTTTGCGTCTATCACCTCGACGCTGTCCACCGAGGCCAGCTCGCTTTTACGCAGGGAGTCGGGGAGGGTACGGGCGCGGTCGAGGTTGAACTTCACCGAGGCGGCATCAAAAGGTTCGCCATCGTGGTACGTCACGCCTTCGCGCAACGTCATGGTCAGGGTTTTACCGTCTTCGCTCCAGTTCCAGGCAGTGGCCAGTTGCGGCGAGTAGGTCAGGTCCGGGTTGACGTCCACCAGTTTGTCGCACAGCGCGGTGTACACCAGACGGCCTGAGTAGGTGCGCGAACGATGCGGATCCAGCACGTCGGGATCGTCCTGAATGCCTATGCGCAACGTCGATTCGGCAAAGGCAGCGTTGGCGGCCAGCAATAACAAGGTTCCTGTCACGACGCGTGCGATTTTCATGGCTGGCTCTCCACTGCAAGGGATTGGTGGTGCTTGAACAGATTCAGGCGCTGGGTGTAGGCAGCGCTGGGTGTCGGCAGGATCAGCGTGGCGCTGCCTGCGTTGGCGATTTCACGCCAGAAGTGGCAGGCGACCTGGCGTTCGGCCTCGACGGTTTCCATGACCGGCGCAGCCTCCTTGCACAGCGCACGGGCGTGCGGGCAACGGGTATGAAAGCGGCAGCCCGAAGGCGGGCGGCTGGGGCTGGGCATGTCGCCACCGAGGAGCGGACGCGGCTGGCGCAGGTCAGGGTGGCTGACCGGCACGGCGGCCATCAACGCCTGGGTATAAGGGTGCAACGGGTTTTCGAACAGCGCGTCGACCGGCGCCAGTTCGACGATTTCACCCAGGTACATCACCGCCACGCGGTCGCTCATGTGGCGAATCACGGCCAGGCCATGGGCAACAATCACCAGGGTCAGGCCGAATTGATGCTTGAGGTCTTCGAGCAGGTTGACCACTTGCGCCTGCACCGAAACGTCCAGTGCCGAGACCGGCTCGTCACCGAGGATCAAGCGTGGCTCGGAAGCCAGTGCGCGGGCGATGCCGATGCGCTGGCGCTGACCACCAGAGAATTCATGGGGATGCCGACCACCGTGTTCAGGAGCCAGACCTACCGTGCGCAGCAACTCGGCGACCTTTGCCTGGCGGTCGCTGCGGCTGGCCTGGCTGTGCAGCCAGATCGGTTCGCCAACGATGGATTCAACGGTCATGCGTGGATTCAGCGAGGCGAACGGGTCCTGAAAGATGATCTGCAAGTCTCGGCGTACCTGACGCAGCTTTTCCGGTGTCAGGTTGGCGAGGTTGCGGCCCTCGTAAATCACGTCACCCGCAGTCGGTTGCAGCAGGTTGAGCAGCAAGCGGCCAAGCGTGGATTTGCCCGAGCCGGACTCGCCTACCAGTGCCAGCGTCTCGCCTTTGCGGACCGACAGGTTGACCTCATTGACGGCCTGTACAGGTGGCTTCTTCGGCTGCAGAAGGCCGCTTTCCACGGCAAAGTGCTTGCTCAGGCCGATGCCTTCCAGAATGGGTTTCTGCGCGTTGCTGTCGGGGCTGACGCGCCCGGCGATGTCAGGTTTGGAAAGGTTCACGCACTGACTCCCACATGCTGTTCCAAAGGCGCACGGATGCACGCGGCGAAGTGTCCGGGAGACAACTCAAGCAGCGGCGGGCGTTCGTCTCTGCATTGCTGGATCACGAACGGGCAGCGTCCGGCGAAGCGGCAACCACTGGGCATTTCTGCCGGCGTCGGCACTCGCCCATTGATCGTTGCCAGGCGGCCTTCACGAGGACCGATCGAGGGCATCGAGCCCATCAGGCCGATGGTGTACGGATGCTGCGGATCGTCGAACAGGGTTTTCACCGGGCCGCTTTCCACGACGCGTCCGGCGTACATGACCATGACCTCATCGGCGACTTCGGCAACCACGCCCAAATCGTGGGTGATCAGAATCATCGCTGTGCCGGTCTCGGTCTGCAGGTTGGCGATCAGCGAGAGAATTTGCGCCTGAATGGTGACGTCCAGCGCAGTCGTCGGTTCGTCCGCTATGATCAGCGCCGGGTCATTGGCCAGCGCCATGGCAATCATGGCCCGTTGCCGCATGCCTCCCGAGAGTTCATGCGGGTAGGCGTCCAGCCGCTGGCGAGCGTCCGGCACGCGGACTTTTTCCAGCATGTCCAGAGCCCTCTGGCGGGCAGCCTTGTCTGAGAGGCCCTGATGACGCATCACGCTTTCAGCGATCTGTTCGCCGATGGTGAAGACCGGATTGAGGGAGGTCATCGGCTCCTGAAAGATCATCGCCATGCGATTACCGCGCACGTCCAGCAGGCGCTCTTCGGACATGCCCAGCAAGGCTTCATCGATCAGCAGCGAGTCGCTGGCATCTACCTTGGCCGTCGTCGGTAACAGGCCCATCAGGCCCATTGAGGTCACGCTCTTGCCGCAGCCGGACTCGCCGACGATGGCCAGGGTCTTGCCGCGCTTGACGGAAAACGATACGCCGTCGACAACATTGGCGGGCGCACCGGCAAAGCGTACGGTCAGGTCGCTGATGCTGAGCACCGTGCCGTCGCCGTTTTCTGTGAGGGGGGCAGTGGCGCTCATAGGCTGGCCTCCAGGTCTTGGTTGATGACGGTGTTCAGGGCCTGTTGCAGCGCACGTAAATGGCCGCGCATGGCGGTGGCGGCCTTGATCGGATCGCGGCTTTCAATGGCGCTGACGATGTCGTCGTGATCGTGGCTGTAAGTGTCGAGGCGGTCGGCATTGCGTGCCCGGTGACGCAAGTCGCGCCAGGCCGGGTCCAGACGGATCGCATCGAGCATTTCGAAGATGTCGAGCATCAGCCGATTACCCGCCGCTTCGGCAATGGCGCGGTGCAGGGCGCTGTCCCACAGCTCAATGCCTTCGGCATCGGTCTGCTCGGCGACCTGCTGGCGAGTGGTGCGCTCGGCAAGACGGCGCAGAATCGCCATCTGTTCACCGTTGGCCCGTACCGCTGCCAGTGAGGCAAGTGCCGGCTCCAGGTGCAGACGCGCTTCCATGACCTCGGTGAAATTGGTCCGGCCGGAAAGCCGCGCGAAGCTCATGGCAGCACTGGGTGGCGTCGGTCCGACAAAGGTCCCTTTGCCTTGTCGGCGCCAGACCTGGCCTTCGGCTTCCAGTACCGACAGGGCGCGACGAACTGCCCGTCGGCTAACCCCGAAATCGGCCGCCAGGTCGCGCTCGGTAGGCAATGCCCGTTGGGGGAATGCTGCATGCTGGGCAACGATCTGGCGCAACGCATCCAGCGCCAGTTTCGAAGAGTTGTCGATAGGGATGTCAGGGTCGAACCTTTGCATCGTGGTACTCGCGCCAGACCAAAAAAAGATGCCCTGAACTGCCCCTAGGCAGAGGTTCCAGGCAGAAGGGCTGGTGCAAGAGCGATGCCAATGAAAATTGGTTCGGTTGATTTTGAGCTACAAGATGACCAGCGACTGGCGACGATCAAGCCTGGCGGGCCAATGTTCAAAGGTCCGCCCGACTGGTCCGCGGCATGCTGAGAGGATTGGTCCGCCGGTGGGTGAACCAATTTTTCAACGGGTACGGATTTGTTGCATCAATGCGTGCAGGGTGCGCCAAAGTGCGCCGTTAGCTGGTCGACCGAAGTGTTGCATCGGGTGGCGCGGCTTGCCATTCCAGAGCCAGATCGAGCAGGGCGGCCCCCAGAGCCTTGCCGTGGGCGTCGAGCGCCAGTGACCGTGTGACTCCGCCACGCAGGATGCCGGGCAGGACGAAGTTGAGCGCACCTACACAAGGCAGTTCGTAGCGCCTTACGGGTGGCCCATTCAGGTCCAGCAGTTCGGCGAAGTGTGCAGTGACCCGCTCAACCGTGAGCAGCTCAGCCAGACGTGCATAATCGTCGATGTGAAAGGCAACGATGGAGATATTGGAGACGTCACCCTTGTCACCGGTACGTGCGTGAGCGATGTCCCGCAGTTTGGTGGTGTTCATGCCAGGAGCTCCAGGTGTACGTGCAGGTTGACGTGGTCTCTCGGCACAAACAGTGACGCCACCGCGACCACCTGGCGGACTGATTTGCTCGCACCGCCGCCTCCGTATGGGCCGTTGGTGTAGAGGGTTTCTACTTCATTGCCGACGCGTACCGCATCGCTTTTGTCCACGCAACGCGCGGCGACCCGAAGGCGTACCTCCCAGGGCTCGCCCTCGGCGCGCGCCCCCAGGTGACTTCCATGCAAGGCGCTAACGCCGATCAGTTCGGCCTGAATGTCCTCACATGCCACGCCTGTCAGAGCCAGTCGTTTGAGCACGATGTCCTTCGCCAACAGCCCGCGGGCCAGCGCGCCGGGGCCGCCGTAGGACATTTGTCCTTCGCCGATCCAGCCATCGAGAAAACCTACGGACACCTTCAACGTCTCGGGACGTGCGTGTCCGCCCGCCCCCTGAACGCGTACTTCGTCTCTCGCGATGGATTCGAAGCCAGCATGGGTGAAGTCCGCGCTGACATCGGGCGTCAGGTAGGCGGCAGGGTCATGCACTTCGTACAACATTTGCTCGGTGCAGGTGGCGGTATCAATGCGGCCGCCTGAGCCCGCCACTTTGCTGATAACGGCATTGCCTGCCGCATCTATCTCGGCCAGCGGGAAGCCCAGGCGGTCGAGGTCGGGAACGTCTTTAAAACCGGGATCCGCGAAATAGCCGCCGCTGACCTGGCCGGCGCATTCAAGCAAGTGCCCGACCAAGGTTCCACGGCCCAGCAATGCCCAGTCGTCTTCGGCCCAGCCGAACTCGAACATTTGCGGTGCGAGAAACAGTGACGGATCAGCGACCCTTCCGGTAACGATCACGTCAGCATCGACGCGCAAGGCCTGGATGATTCCTTCTGCGCCAAGGTAGGCATTGGCCGAAATGAGTCTGTCGCCGAGGGATCGCAGAGACCTGCCGTTGTCGAGGGTTCGATCGGGCTGTTGCAGTAGGGCTGCGAGCACGTCATCGCCTGTCAGCGCTGCGACTTTCAAGCCCGTCAGGCCAAGATCTGCCGCTATCCGGCGTATTTCACTTGCGGCGCCAAGCGGATTTGCAGCCCCCATGTTGGTGATGATTCGCAAGCGACGGCGCGTACCGTCAACGCCTTTGCCCACAAAAGGCAAGACCCGGCGCATGCGCTCGCTCAGCAATGGATCGTAGCCTGCTGATGGGTCTGCCAGACGCGACTGTTGTGCCAGCGCAATGGTACGTTCCGCGAGGCATTCAAATACCAGGTAATCCAGTTGCCCATGCTCGGCCAGCTCGATCGCTGGCTCGATGCGGTCGCCGGAATAACCGGCCCCTGAACCAATCCGTATTGTTTTCATTCAGAAAACTCCTATGACCATAGCGGTCAGGGTCATGATGACCGAGGCCGCAAACAGGAAAGGGATAGTGAAGCGCTGATGGTCGGCCAGTTCGATCTTGCACAGGCCGACCAGCAGAAAGGTTGCTGGCGTCAACGGGCTGACCGGGAACCCGGTGGTATGCACGCCGAGCAGCGACGCTTGCGCGACCTGCATCGGGTCAACGCCGAGCGCTTTGCCGACCTCGGCGACCACCGGCATGATGCCGAAGTAGAAAGAGTCCGGATCGAAAAGCAGGCTCAAGGGCATGGATAGAAAGCCTACGACGACCGGGATCAGCTTGCCGTGCCCGGCCGGGATCTGGCCCACGGCCACTTCTGCCATGGCCTTCAGCATCCCGGTGCCTTGCATGATTCCCGTGAACACCCCAGCAGCGAGCAGAATACTGGCCATGGTCAGGGCTGTTTTGGCGTGTGCGTCGATGCGTGCCCGTTGTGCGTCCACGGCGGGGTAGTTGATGCACAAGGCAATCACGGTGCCGAGCATGAACATCACCACCGGATCGACAACGCCCGCGATCATCACGCCCATTACCACCAGCGTCAGCAGCAGGTTGACCCAGAACAGCCGAGGCTTGCGCAGTTCACGCTCGGCATCGCTAAGCACGCGTTGGTGGGGTTTTACATCAAGATTGTCGGGGCCCAGGCCGAGGCGTCGCTCTTCGCGCCGTCCCAGGAAAAACGCGCAGGTGAAGACAAAGATCAGTCCGACGATCTGCACCGGAATGAGCGGCTGAAACAGATCCGAAACCGGCACATGAAGGGCGGCGGAGGAGCGCAGCACCGGGCCCGTCCAGGGCAGGAAGTTGACCCCCGCAGCCATCGCCGTCACGCAGGCCAGTATGCGTTTATCCATGCCAAGGCGCGTGTACAACGGCAGCATTGCGGGAATGGTCACGAGAAAGGTAACCGCGCCGGAGCCGTCCAGATGCACCAACAGCGCCAGCAGTGCGGTGCCCATGACAATGCGGGTTGGCCGTGTACCGACCCGTTTGAGGATGCGGTCGATGATCGGATCGAGCATGCCGGCATCCGTCATGATGCCGAAGAAGAGGATGGCGAATACAAACATCCCGACTACGGGCGCAACGTTCTTGATGCCTGTGATGATGAAGCCACTGGTTTGCAGACCAAAACCAGCGAGGAGGGCGGCGATGATCGGCAGGGCGATCAATGCAACCAGGGGAGATATGCGTTTGCTCATAATGCTGACGAGCATGGCAAGGATGGTTATCACACCGAGTGTGGCGAGCATAGGCTGGTCCTCTTCGGCATCCCTGTGCGCGGCAGCGACGAGACGCCCTATTGTTGTTTTGCAAGAGTAATAGCAACGACGCTATGCTCTGTGAATTGAAATATTCAGTGGGTCATGTTCGGAAAAACAAAATGAAGAATTCGATCCAGCACATTCGCGCCTTCCTGTCAGTGGCTCAGACCGGCAGTTTTTCCAAGGCTGCAGCCGCTCTCAACTTGTCGCCGTCTGCACTGACCGTGCAAATCCAGCAACTGGAGGATTGGCTCGGCGTTGCCTTGCTGGAACGAAGCCCACGTCATGTCTGCTTGACCGGGGCTGGCCAAAATGCGCTTTTGCCTATGGAGAAACTGCTGCTGGATCTGGACAACATCGTTAGTGCCGCGCGGGACATTGCAGCCTCACGACGCGGGTTGATCACCATCGCCGCGTTGCCGTCGCTGTGTTCAGGCGTACTGCCTGCAGTTTTGAAGACGTTTCGCGAACGGTTTCCCGGTGTCGAGGTCAGGCTGCGAGATGTCGTCGCGCAACGAATCGATGCGCTTGTCATGGAGCGCGAAGTGGATTTCGGATTAGGCGTGCAGGCTCGGCCCACCCATGGGCTGGAGTTCAACGCCATCCTGGAAGACCGGTTGTGCCTGTTCGCTCCAAAAGACCATCCCTTGGCGAATCGCCGCGCAGTGAAACTGAACGAGATAGCTGGTTTCCCGATCGTTCTTACCGGCAGGGAAAGCAGTGTTCGCGATCTTGTCGAGCGAGTGTTTGCTGACGAGCAACTGCCTTTATCTGCGGGTCTGGAAGCCAATTACATGTCTACGGTACTGGCGTTGGTCAGACAGGGGCAGGGCATTACGCTTCTTCCGGAGTCGGCGGACGATGGGCGGGGAGACCTGAGTAAAGTGCCAATCGATCATCCGGGCGTTGTTCGGCAGATTGGGCTTATTACCCGTACGGAGCAAACAATGGCTCCCGCCGTCGTCGAATTTGTTCGGTTGCTGGAGGATCTGCGCACGCTCGGCCATCACAGCCGTACTGAAGCTATTGCTCATAATGAGACTGTTATGCCGCGCCGTTGATCGTCAGCTGTAGTGTTTTATGTTTGGGTAAAGTGCAGGAGGGGCGCTTGTTGGTGTTGATGGATAACTCAACTAAATGACTGTTTAGTTGAGTTATTAATCTCAGTGATTTTAAGGTTGGGTGAGGGCGGTTGTTCTGGTTTCTCAAGTTTCCTTGGAAAAGCGTCCTGAAAAGCTCACTGACTCAACCGGATTTTCAATCATCTACTAAAAAGAGACTCGGCCGGTAATGCATTTTTGAACCTCACCACCAACCCAGATGCGCTCGCCAATTTGTTCTACCTGAATTCGTCCGTGACGCCCTAAAGCCGTACCTTGGCTGACAGTATATCGTTTCGGCATTAGCCCGGCTGGTATTAGCCATTGGGCAAGGCTGGCATTAAGGCTACCAGTAACAGGGTCTTCGGCAGACCTGTCACTAATGAAGGCTCTAACTTCGACATCAGCTCCTGCCTCTCGCCCGGTCCAAGGCGCAAAGGCTCCTACATTTAACCCATTCAGTGCCGCATAGTCTGGATGTATTGCCAACAATTCTTCACGCGAGCGCAGCATTACGACAACCCAACCCGGACCGTTGTCTGCCCATTGGCTCGCAATAATACGGTCAGGTGCGACGCCCAATCCATCGATGATGCGGTGCAAAACATCGCCTTCAACCGCACCTCCACGCAGCAATGGTGGTGCCGCGAAAGCCAGGCGAGTGCCGTCGCGGCGGATGTTAACTAAACCTGCACCACACTCCTGAACGACTTCTTTACTTTGCGAAAAACCATTATCCCCCAGCCACACGTAACAGCTGCCTAAGGTAGGGTGGCCAGCGAAGGGAAGTTCACGCATTGGCGTAAAGATACGTACGCGATAATCCGCATCAGGATGGGTAGGACGCATGAGAAATGTAGTCTCGCTAAGGTTTGTCCAACGTGCGAACGCGGCCATTTGTTCGGTGGTCAGATCATCGGCGTCGCTTACGACTGCGAGGGCATTGCCTTCCAAGGGCTTGTTAGCGAATACATCAACCTGGTGAAAACTCAGTGTATTGGGCATGAAGCTCTCGTAGGTTGGTTTGCGTGGAATGGTAACCCTAAATACATCGCAGGAGAGTGTCCACATGGATGCGCGCTTGCCGCCGCACAAAATTCCCGGCGAAGAGCCAGGTCTTGCGTCCAGGTGGATACAGCGCAGGGCTCGCTCGGCGAGCGTACTGTTGATAGATCAACGTGCGTAGAAACTCCGCAGGTGCTGGTAATGCAGTGAGTTTGAGCTTCTGTTTTTCTCGGTCGCCACTGACATCGTTCGGAAGGCCGGAAGCTCAGCTTCAATCGCCGCGATCAAGTTTTTGTTAGTGGCGGTTTCGCTCAGGTTAGATTCGAGGCTGATTGGCATGTTTCGACAGGAGCCTTTTCCTGGTGAAATGCGGTGGGCACTGGCCTGGATTGTGAAATACTTTGTTACGCATAATGTATATTATGTTAAATTATGTATAATCCTATGTCTGTTCATGTTTGTCCAATGTCACTAACCTCCGTGCACGTTTGCACAAAACCTGCGCCAGTCGCGATTTGAGTGGAAAACCCCCTCTTTTCATACTAACCCTTGATTCTGCTGGGTTTCAGCTCGTTCGACATGCTGGTTACACGCGACTTTTTGACGAAACGAGTGGAAATCTCTGTGACGCACAATTACGCAAGTCTATGATTTGTATGGTTTTTATAAAATTCCGTTTAAATGGAATAGCTCTCGCACCCAAGGAGAAATCAGTGGAATGATTTTTCAGTGGGTGCGTCATTGGCCACCTCGAAACCCTTGCAGTACAAGGGCTCCAGGGCTTTTTGAGGAGTTAAGTGGACATTCCGCACTGCCGTTACCCAAGACGAAACCAGTGGAAAATCCACGAAAACAGAGGCCTCCTGCGCACTGCTCGACGCCTAAGCCAATATCGATAGAGACACGTAAACCGAAGCTGCTGAGATCCTCCGATATCCCCGCGCCCCCCGTAATCCCTAGCCCTAGCTGGGCCGAGAGCCCCTAATTCAGACCTACCGGGATGCCCCAGCATGGCAATCGGTGCGTCCTGCGAGGCCTCGGCGCAGGTTGCGGAGTCATGAGATTGTGACGCTTCCTGATAAAACAATGTGTGGAAAATCCGTGCGCGAACTCGGTCAAAAAAGCCATGACCCCCCCTTAAAAACGGGCGTCTGGGGATTTTTAAAGAAACGAGTGGACATTCCAAACGGTTTTTCCATTCAAAGATTTAAATGGAAAAACCGTAAGGTTGCTCAGCTCACTCTCCGCGCCTTCGACGATCCTGATCGTGATAGCGCGGAAAGCATGCAGAGCACCAAGGTTCCTGCCCGGTAGACGGAAGCGACGGCTGCGACCGCCCCCTTGAAATCAAGGTATTGCGGGCGCAGCGTTGAGTGGTTGTGTCCGTACCCGTGAGCAGCGCCTATGTCTCGATACGCCTTTAATCGTTAATTACCCAACAATTGTGATCCTCGATTCCCCCCTAAAATCCAAAAAAAGAACCAACAAAGAAACCGGGAACCCAATATCTGAAAATCCAGCGCTCGAAGACTTAAAGCTGAGAATTGAAAGAATCGCCAATATCCTTATAAAGAGCAACAAAGCCACCAATCCGGCCACGCCTAGCAATTCCAAAAAACATTTTGGCAATATACGATTAAAACAACTAACGTCTACGCACCTCCTACAAAAATACGGAATGACACAATAAGTGGGAAAAACCATAGCGCGCCTCTTAGTTCATGCCACAAGATTTTGTCAAGCCAATGACAAAAGCCTTCAAAGGCGAGTAGTGGTAGTTGCAACGGTGCCCGCCGAGGTCTACCATCGGGCATCGTCAACGAATTGGGCAAGGGGGGGGGATGAACGAAATGCACACGGTCAAAATGCAGAAAATCACTATGCAAAAAACCAAAATGCGAAGAAGCGAGCAGCTACCCTGCCCTAACTTCCAGTTACTTCCATTACTGGAAGTCTCTCATCAGCGCCAAGCCACACGGTAATGCACCAAAATGCCTACGCAGCCAATGCCTATTTTTGAGACTTACGAGATCTTCATTGATACGGACTTTAGTTTGCGCGAATCCAGTATGGTTTGTGTGCGTGACTATATTGATCAATTTCCTGCCTCAGTTGAGGCTCATAAGGGTTATGTCACCGCGCGAGATTTTCTTAGAACGTTCTCAGACAACAACCTGACATTCACTTCATACAGGACGCATGTCGAGCGCTTGCTTTTATGGACACTCATCATAAAGCAAAAGCCGTTCTCACAGCTCAAGCGCCAGGACGCTGAAGACTACTTAGAGTTTTGCCGCAATCCGCCGGCTGAGTGGATTGGTACCATTGTGCGTGGTCGGTTCGTCACCAGCGACCATACTGAGTCTACGTGGGGTGATCCGATCCTGCCGAACCCCAAATGGAGACCATTCAGCCTGAAACGTGCGAAAGATTCTTCGGGCGAACTGAAAGCGACTTCAAACGATCACCCCCGGGATCCCGAGCTTGGCGTGGCTCAAGATGTCGCGATGCAATACAAGGCTTCGCCTAGCACCCTCAATCAGATTTACACAATCTGCAGCCGTTTCTTTGAATACATGGTCGAGGACGGTACGGTCGCAGCCAACCCGTTCAGGATGATCAAGAAGAAAAGCCTCAGCGGTGGCACCCCTCAAGAGGAAGGGACAAACCGTGCTCTGACTCCTTTGCAGTGGGACTACGTGCTTGAGACTGCGGAGCGAATGGCGCTTGAGGAACCCAAACGGCACGAGCGAACCCTTTTCATTGTGGCGACCCTGTTCGCGATGTACCTACGGGTGTCTGACATCGTCGGCAGACCGAATTGGCGCCCAGTGATGGGAGACTTCCGCCTAGATCCGGAGGGCAACTGGTGGTACCACGTGATCGGCAAAGGCAACAAAGCCGGGAAGGTTGCAGTCAGGGACGAGTACATCTCTAAGTACCTGACGAGGTACCGTAGGTTTATTGGGTTGCCTGCACTGCCCGGCTGGAATGATCAGACTCCCCTGCTCATGACTATCCGAGGTCGTTCAGGGTTGTCGGGGCGGCAAGTACGTGCCCTCCTCCAATCAGTGTTCGATAATGCCCTAGCGCGAATGCGCGATGAGGAGCGCGAAGAGCATGAGATGAACAGCCTACGGGCGGCTTCCGCGCACTGGCTCAGACATACCTCTGCGACGTTCGACGCGCCCCTGCGAAGCCCCAAGGATCTGCAGATGGACTTACGTCATAGCAGCCTCAGTACTACGCAGAACGTCTACTATCACTCACATGATCAGGAACGTAGTCTGTCTGTTCGTGGCGTAGGGATGCGCGACAGAGGATAGGGCACACGTCGCGTGAAGACCGGAACGCCAGCCAAAAACAAAATCTGAACAGCCCAGAGCCGCATACGCAGATCACCAAACCGCCTTGCGTTGTTACAGCGGCCTGTTTTTATTGATTTGGGCAATCCTATACAATCGAGCAACGGGACTAGTACGTCTTGCCACGCGTCGTAGATCGCCCCACGCCTGGTCGTGCATGACCCTCGTCCCTGACGGCATGGTAAGGGCATCGGCGGATGCTATTGCCCAGATCGGCGCAGTGATTTTTCCGACCCTGTGATTTTCCCGCTGTTTTTTTGGACATCCCGTCGAATTTGCTCCTGGCTTATCGCGTCCATTGAGGCTTTTGATTTTAGAAATTCCTCATGCCCACGTTTGATGTAGAGCTTTAATACATCTGGAATGTCTTTAATCTTGTCGACCTGCATCTCACCGACCTCAAGTTTTGTCGCTTTGCTAGTTTCTTTATGCGCCCATCCAGGGCTCAAGATATAAAAGTACATGAAAGGGAGTTTAAAAACTGCGAAATACCGATGAGGATTGTCTCCAAATCGGATGTCCTGAGATCCAATTGAGCGTTCAAGCTCGTAAGAGTATTCTATTGGGAGGCCGTAATATGGAGGCTCTCCGTAGAAGGGGGAAAAGTAAATCGTCGCACCGCACTGACTATTCAAAATTTCCTTTTTAGCTGTTTTCAGGAATTCACTCACTACAACTTTGTCTTCATAAGTCCGATCATTGTCATCGCCATTAGTAGTGAGCAGTACCCGCCAGAAAATAGACAGTACCGCTAGCTTTATTTCATCACTAATCATCACGACTTGGCTTTGTTTCTGGTAATTTGCAATTTTTCTAAATACACCCTCAGCAAGTTTTTTCTCCCAGGCTGAAAGTTTTCCTTCGCACTCTCCGCACAAAATATGTGTTTTTGGCCCGTCTTGATGTCGGATATTAACGTCTCTAGTGTCCCTTATGAACTGAGTGGCTGAAGTCTTTTTAAGCCAGTCATATGCAAATTTAGGGATGCTGTGTGACTCCTTGAGTGAGACATTATTTCCATCGCAAAGCGCACAGGTTCCGTGAACTCCCTCAACTGTTTTCACATCTTTTCTCGGCTCATCATCGCATTTTTTTATCGTCAAAATCTTTCCTTCTGGCCTATCTCTTAGGCCCGTTAAAACTTGGTATCTGCGGTGCGACGGCTATTTGAAAACGATCATTAGCCCATGTTTTTCCCACAATGCCTGGCCGACGGCATAATCTCCGATAAGCTTTATTCGCCATGAGCGCCGACTGCCAGTTACCGAGACTCACTCGACAATTTCCTGAAGCGCGACCGCGACCTGTTTGGTGTCATCCGCAAACGCAACAACATGCCTACGGCACTTGACGATCTAGATTTCGCCGCTGATGAATCCATTTCGCTGGGCTTCGGTGGGCTCCAATCTGTTAATGACCGCTCAAAGACGGCCATTTCCCTAGTGTGTTTTAAGCTACAGAGCCAACAAGACTATCTGAGAATTACCAGTTTAAAGCTATCCCCGGGGACGAATTCCTATATAGGACGAATCGGGTCTGCAGCTAAGAGGCCTCATATTGCGGCCTACACCTGCTTTGGAAACATCCCCTTGCGATAGGCAACGATACGTTTGTCCTCAGGCTTGATTTTGCCAACAAACCCTCGGCGAGCGAGCGAATCAATAAGGCGCCGGTCTCCGTCCGATACGGGCAGATCGGCACGAGTCTTCTGGGTCAGCTTCACATACTCATCGCCCAACAACCATAGGCCACCTGCTATATCGTCACGCGTGCAATTGAGCGTCAGCGCCTGGATGCACATCTCAATTCGGTGCTCCCTTGTTAGCGCTCCATCTTGAACAGCCTTTTGGATGACCGGTAGATAGGCGTCAGGGAAACTCGCGCCCGCTGCGTTGGCGCGGCGGCATACCCTTGCGAGCTCGACCACTGCCCCCTTCGCGCCCGTCAGCACCTCGACTGATATGGCCTGCCACATCCTCAGGTCGTCTTGGACAGAGCCCTTCCCTAAACGTGTGAGGCCGCAAACCAGGTTAATTGGCAAGGCACTGAGGTCGAGGTCTTTGCGCGCAACATCCCATCGCCTACTGACATACGAAGGCTCCATGCCTGGAGCTTGAGCTCTGAATGCTTCTCGAATTTCAGGCGTATAGGGCACGAAGTCTTCGAGGGCAAACATCGATGAACGTTTTTGCATGACGTCGGTGCCCAGCACCACGGCGGGATTGAGAACAATCCCCGCAAAAAGCGCACAGATCGTCTCCTTGCTTATATCCGAACGAAGAAGATAAACCTGCAGGTCTTGGTGATGCTTAGACTCGACAGCCCATAGTTCTTGAGAAAGGACGTCCGCATGCGTCGTTACGAACGAACAGAAGGCTTCACCGACAAGCTCCTTTACTTCGTCCGAATCAGCATCAGTGGAAGGAGCATTGAGGATTATGGAGAAGACAGTCCACACTGCACGCCCAACAGGCCTTACCCGATCATCCGCCAAAATCCGCTGCCAAAGGGATCGGGGAAAGTCATTGATGTCTGCGATGTAGCACTCGGTTCGATCCAACAGTTTCTCGATCAACTCTGGATCCGAACCAACAAACCCTACCAGTTTAGTCAGCGATTCACTGCTCTCGGGGATAGCACCATCTTGACTAAGAAGCTCAGTAACCAGGGCTTTTGGATCAGCCAGGTTATCTTCAAACCACGGGATATCTAGAGCGGTGAGGCGCTCATAACTAAGCAAGTCATCCGGCTGGGCGTCGGGTTGAGACGCCTCCCAGAGCAAGCGTAGCATTGGCAGCGACAGCTTCAGGCACCCCCATGCCACTAGGGCCTTTAGATCCTGCGCTGAAGTCGCCTTATCAAGGCTATCAAATTGAGCTGGCTTCTTGCGAAGCCACTCCCAACCACCGTGATTGGCAGCCAATGCCGGCATAACCGTCGAAACGTCAGTCAGCCCATTGATAGCCTTCAGAAGGATGCCTTTACGATCCCTCATTCCGTCTAACTGTTCAAACGTCAAGTGTTCCAGGATGGCGCAGATATACCGGTGCTTGGCGTCGTGGAGCTTGAACCGATCAGCATTGAGCAGTTTAAGGAGAAGGTTATGGTCGGTGGAGTAAATTGCCTGAATGACTTGAGAGACAAAGCGCCCATGGAGCAACAACAGAATCGCTTCTGCCATACGATCTATGTGTTGGTGGCCACTTTTCAGAACAAGCTCCAGCTTGCTCGCGGCCAGCTCAGCGGTTTCATTATCACTATGGTTAACCAAGGCTGAGATCAGCTCCGCGACAATGCCCCTTCCCTCATCGAGAGAGTCACGGTCAAGCTTGCTCACAACTCGGTCTGGGTTGTTCAAGGATGTGGCGACATCTAGCGTTTCGCCACGACCGAGAGCAAGGATAAAATTCTTATCGGCTTGTGTTAGGGAGCCTTCGTAGAAATATCCGAGGTAATCCACATAATCTGTGTCGAGGTATCCCCGACGCATGAGGTAGGTGACAACCTCCAAGCCCACCAACGCTTTCGCGATTTCTGCTCCGTAGGAATTACGGGCAGCGTCTCTAAATGTCATTTTCTCAAGACGAGTAATCTGCTTGTACAAGCCAACGTGTTCGGTTTCAACAGCTTCGACCCAAGTGTCCAAACGTTCAGAACGCACCTCATATCCAACCGCCTTCAACACTTTCGCTGTATCCACTGCCTTCCCCGACGCATGCTCGTATTGAGACCTGAGCTGAGGTGTCACTCGAACAGACTGTGAGTACTGCTCAAAGACGCTATCTGTGACGAACTGGAGAAGCGTGAATCCTTTCGAGCCTCCAATATCGATCACGTTGGCGTTCGGGATCTCCCCATGCCGCAAAGTCTCGTACCAGACACAGGCACGCAAGTGCTCCATGCTCGTAGCGACCTCACTCTCGCACTGTTCCACTTGCTTACGTAACACATTTGCTTGCTCCTGCAGGACATGCACCTCCCGCCTGACCCAGTCTGGGAATCCAGTGAGCACACCGTAGATAGCGCCCCTGCGCTTGATCAGATGAATGTATGCGTCAGGGTGCAGGTTTCTCAGCACGACGATAGCGAAAAGCTTGTTCGGATTGAGCAGCAGGCCATCTCTGGCCAAGAGATTGGAATAGATGTCGAACTCATTGACGATGTTCTTGATCAGCCTCATTTCGTCAATGTAGTAGCAGACGGTTTCCACAAGAGCAGGCTCTAAACGTGCGCCCAAAGATGCGCCACCCAGCTTCCTCTCACCCATTAGTTGCGTAAGCTTTTCTCGGGAGTTTTCCGAGTTCACTACCGGGATCACAGGGATGATCAGATCGAAGAATTTGGTCTTATCTGTGACGGTGAAGAGCTCGTCGCGGATGGCATAGATGAAATGCACAGGGCGTTTGATTTGAGGGGATTGCTGGATGATGAAATTGATTTCCCGCAGCCGGAAGAAAATGTCCTGGATGTCGAATCGATCCAAGTCCTCAATGACAACCACTCTGACGTTGCTGCGTTCGAAGCAGTAAATAATTTCGTCGACGTTCTTGTGGAGCACCGACCCGTGGTGGGTAGCCTCAAGCTTTCCTCCTTTGAGCGTGAGCCCATCGATGCTGAACATGGAAAGAAACCTGAGCCCCCGGTACGCTAGGTACACGGCGCTACCAACCGCAAACAGTGCTGCAACCCAATCGGGCACAATTTGAAGTTTCTGGATCAACCAGACGAGATCTAAATTTTTCTGTTTTTCTAGTCTCGGTATGTTCAGGCGCAAAAGGCTGGTGAGCAACAGAGCGAACAGCACCGTGTTGGCATAAACACTTCCACTAGACGCCTGAATAATCCGTTTGAGCCGTGTTTTCGGTACACGATCAGCAGGGACTGCGTACAGCAGCTGCTGAACAATGGTTTCTTCGATCCGATTGATCAGTTCGGAGGTTGGTGTTGTCTTAGGCTGCCCTGCATCAGCGGCGATGGCAGCGGGACTAGCTCCCGATTCATTCCTCGACTCAGTCTCGGAGGCTAAGGCCGGAGGGTCTTGGCTGAATGTTGCCAGCGAAACGAGCGCGTGTGGGAATTTCGGGTTGCGTTCGAAGAAGGTCTTCACCACGCTACTTTTCCCTGCTCCGTAGCTGCCGGTCAACGCGATGTTCAGTACCTCCGGGTTGTGGAGCGCACCCAGCAGTTCCTGTTCATACCGAGTGAAACGGGCATCTTCCAATAACACAGGAGTCAACGGCTCGAAGGAAGATCCTGGCAAATCGGTTGACCGCGACGCGTTGAAAACCTTGCGCCCTGCCATGAACCCAAAATACAACGCCAATCCATTACGTTTGGTACTACTGATCAATTTAAACATCTACCCTGATCCTGATTACAAGCCTTCCAAACCGCACAATGACGATGTCATCCGTCACGCATGTGTAAGTGGGCTCAGCGCCCCCATACTAGAAATATCTGTAGCGGCTATATGCCACAATTTCAGATGTATGGGCAGGAATATAAAGCAGATCGCATGAGGTGGCAGCTGTATGATCACTTGGCGTATCGATTAAGGGACGTCTGGCAGCGGCTCAGATAAGGTTCAACGATGCGGGCAGGCGTACTCCCGCGCCCTGCCATTTTTCAAGGATGAATCTATGCGTATCCAGCACCTGGAAATCGCGAATTTTCGCAAGCTGAAGTCCGTCAGAATTGACCTGGCCGCCGAGACAACACTCCTGGTGGGCGCCAACAACAGCGGCAAGTCCTCAGCGATGCTGGCTCTACGCAAATTCTTGGTGAAACCCACCACATTCAGACTGCAGGATTTGACGCTGTGCCACATAGCCACGCTTGACGCTATTGGGCGCGAGTGGGAGCAGGCAGCCGATGGCTTTGCAATTCCAGAGACTAATACTTGGGCTGACTGGCTGCCAACGCTCGACGTGTGGATACAGGCAGCTCAGGGTGAGCTCCATCACATTCGCGATCTGATTCCCAATTTTTCCTGGTCTGGTGGAATGGTCGGGATGCGGTTTCGATTGGAACCGGACGATCTATCCACGCTCTACGCCGATTATCGAAAAGAGCGTGCTCGTGTGGCCACTCTCCTTCAGGAGATCCAGAATCAGGCTGAGCAAGGACAACAGCGCCCTACCCTACAGCTATGGCCGCAGAGTCTTCATGACTATTTAAACCGGCGCTTGGTCAAGTCGTTCAAGGTGCGCTGGTATCGGCTTAACCCGGATATGCTTTCTGCCCCGTGTACCGAAAACCGGACAGCGATCCTACAAGCGCTGGCTGACACTGCAGTGCCACTTGAGCGTAATCCACTCCTCAGTCTGATCCGGGTTCATGAGATCAATGCTCAGCGCGGTTTCGGAGACAGCGCCGATGAGGGGCAAGATGACAGTAAAACGGGAAGTGGCAGGAAGTTGTCTGAGCAGCTGCGAACCTATTATCGCCGCCACCTCGACCCTGGCGACAGCCCAGACGTATCGGATCTTGAAGCGCTCAGGGCCATTGAAGCTGCCCAAAGCGCTTTTGACACTAGGCTAACAACGAGCTTTGCGCCCGCGCTTAGAGAGGTTGCAGGCCTTGGGTACCCGAACAACAGCGATCCCAGCATCAAAGTGGCAACCCGCCTCGGCCCAACTGATGGCTTAGATCATGAGGCAGCAGTTCTGTTTGAGTTGGACTCGGTTGCAGGTGCGCCTGGAGAACCTCGCTTAACGCTTCCAGAGACATCGAACGGCTTGGGTTACCAGAATCTGATCTCCATGATCTTCCGGCTCATGGCATTTCGTGACAACTGGCTGAGGAAGTCCCGAATCCCCGAAGAACGCACCACTGCGAACGTCGAGCCCATACACCTTGTGCTGGTTGAGGAGCCCGAGGCGCACCTGCACGTTCAAGTCCAGCAAGCGTTTATAAAGCATGCGTACCACGTGCTGTGCAACGACCCGGTGCTTGAGGAATTTCCTAACCTGAAGACCCAACTGGTCGTCAGCTCCCACTCAAGCCACGTCGCTCACGAAATCGAATATGAGCACCTGCGCTACTTCCGGCGGCTACCATCCGGCATGGCAGGCATACCCATCCCTGTTTCGACCGTTTCCAACCTGAGCACCGTATTTGGCCAAACAGGCAAAACTAAAGAGTTCGTCACACGGTACCTGCGAGCGCACCACGCCGACCTGTTTTTCGCTGATGCTGTGATCTTGGTGGAAGGCGCTGCAGAGCGAATGATCCTGCCCCATTTCCTGCGGCAGCATTTCAAGTTCCTCGACCAATGCTACATCACCATCCTAGATATTGGTGGAAGCCATGCACACCGACTGAGGCCATTGGTGGATGCGTTGGGTATCGCCACGCTGGTCATCACCGATCTCGACGCGGGGAAAGACAAAGCGGCTCAACCAGTGGCTAGGGGCGCAGAACAGATTACTAACAATCCGACTGTCCGCCATTGGATGAGAGTGAAAGGACTCGGCCATGATGTGGACACGCTGCTCGACCTAGAGGATGCGCATAAAGTCGAAGAGATCGACTCCCTATACTCAATCAGAATCGCGTATCAGACCCCCATCTCTGTTCAGTTGCCGAAGACCGGTGCGCAAGGCGAAGCGTTGCCAAATACGTTCGAAGACAGCTTGGCATTAACCAATATCCAGTGCTTCTCGGGTAATCGCCGACGTGGATTGATGCGTGCTTTCAGCCAGGCTATCCAGGAGTCTGAAACAGGACAAGCTTTGGCCTCGGCGCTGTTCGATACGCTGCGCACGGGCGACAAAGCCGAATTCGCACTTGAGGTGCTCGGTGATCCGGCGTTCGGTCAGCTTGCAGTACCCGCCTACATCCATGAGGGCCTGACGTGGCTGCAGTCCAAGCTGGAGCTCAAACGCAAGGATCTACTGGTCGTTCCTGCCGCGATCGTTGAGGTAACAGAGATCGTTGAGGTGGCAGAATGAGCCCCGCGACGACTGAGTACGCCGAAGGTGCCCGTGATGCCGATGAGGTGATCCGAGAGTGCTTGGACTTGGATCACCCGAAGAGCTTTTTTCTTTACGCCGGCGCAGGATCAGGGAAAACGCATTCCTTGGTTACAGCGGTGAGTGAGCTGAAGTCCCGAGAGCACAAACGGTTGACGTTCGAAGGGCGTCAGGTGGCAATCATCACCTACACCAACGCGGCGTGCGAGGAGATTGCCCGTCGTCTGGAGAATGACCCCTTGGTAGTCGTTTCAACCATCCATGCGTTTTCATGGCGGATGATCCGGGGCTTCAATGACGACATCCGCGAGTGGCTTCGGATCAAGCTTGGCGAAAGTATTGAAGAGCTGAACGCAAAGCTCCTCAAAGCCCGAGATCTGAATAACAAAACGGCTCGTGCCAATCGTGCATCGCTTGATAGTAAAACGCGGCGGCTGGCTGCCTTGAATGAAGTCGTCAGTTTCACTTACAGCCCCACCGGAGAGAACCGAGGGCGCCAAGCGCTGAATCACGCGGAGGTTATCCAGATGGCGGCTGCATTTATTCAGCGCCCGCCTCTGCTGGACGTTATGGCCGATCAGTACCCGGTGCTTCTGATCGATGAAAGCCAGGATACCAATGGCGCTCTCATGGACGCGTTTCTGACCGCTCAATCGCTTATCCCTGCACGGTTTTGCCTGGGCCTTCTCGGCGACACCATGCAACGAATTTACAACGACGGGAAAGAACACCTGGAGCGGGCTATTCCCGATGACTGGGCTATCCCTGAAAAACCCGTAAACCGCCGATGCCCCACGAGGGTCGTTGAGCTCATCAATGTCATTCGCAGCGCTGCCGATGATCATCAACAGACTCCAAAACCTGACGCGTTCCGAGGTGCCGTCCGCCTGTTCTGCACTCATCAAGCTGCGGGCACTGGCTTTGAGTTGGAAAGTCGGGTTGCCGAGCGTATGGCGCAAATCACAGGCGATCAGCAGTGGGCGGCTGGGACCTCAGAGCGCAAAACTCTAATCCTTGAGCACAAAATGGCAGGGAGACGCCTTGGCTTCGAGGGGGTCTTCACGCCCCTTTATGCGGTAGAGCATCTGCGCACCGGTTTGCTGGATGGGACGCTACCAGTACTCAAAATGTTCTTCGAGGGCGTCATGCCTATCCTGGCCGCTGCCAACGAGAGCGAATTTGCTGTGATGGAAGCTGTACGGTTGATTTCGCCTCTGCTGGACAGTGATCGGATGAAAGCGGCCCCTGATCAGCTGGCATTGCTTCAGCAGGCAGGTATGGGCTGTCAAACGCTGTGCGGACTATTCGCCGACAACAATCCATCCTTGGCCGATGTCGTGTGGGCACTAGTAGAAACAGGTCTGCTCGAAATTCCGGAACGGCTACTGATGGCAGTTGCACAAGGTGTGACCGACGAGGAGCCGCCGGATACCATCGACCGTGAGGCGCTTGAAGTGCACGCGTACCGTGTGCTCCTGGGGCGGCCTTACTCTGAAATGGCCGCATTCGCCGGATACGCAGAAGGCCTGTCTCCCTTCGATACACACCAGGGGGTGAAAGGCTTGGAGTTTCCAAGGGTCATGGTGATTCTCAACGATGAAGAGGCCGGAGGATTCCTGTTCAGCTACGACAAGCTGTTAGGCGTTAAGGCGCCCTCAGACAACGACATCAAGAACCAGCAAGCAGGCAAGGACGATGCCCTTTCTCGGACGCGACGATTGCTGTACGTCACTTGCAGCCGGGCTGAGGAAAGCTTAGCCATCGTCGTGTACACCTCACAGCCAAGAACTGCCATGCAGCGCGCAATCGAGGCCGGTTGGTTTACCGCTGAGGAAGTCGAGATTACGTGATTATGATGGCCAAACAATTCCGGTTCTATCTGCGCCTTCAAGCCAGAAAGCATTGAGCTTATGATCCAGCACCGGGATGCACTCGTCGTGAAAGCATGACCGAACTTGGGAACAGACGTCAGCACCATCAGCACGTCAGTTTCATCGGAAGCGCTCGACCACCTTCCCCACCCGGTTGCCCTAAAAAAACACTGACTGACGCAATGTGCAGAATTTGCACAATGCATATATCGTGTTCCGCGACAAAGCGCTTGAGGTGATGGCGCAGTAGATCAGACCACCTCTGTCACGGAGGCTTCGTCCTTGGCTCCAGATTCCGGCACCGCGCCCAAGTCAAAGCTCGTCTGCTCTTGGGTTGCGAGAACCTTGAGAAGAAGCGCGTCCGTTTTGAGGTTGCCATAGCGGTCTTCCAAGGTTTCCCGCAGACGCATCAGACGTAAATTGGCCGTGCCGACCAGTGTTCCATAGGTAGTTGCGCGCACCTGCCCATACTTATGGTGCTCATCGCCAACGGTCTTCGTGGTGGCCACCCCTGCTGCAATCGACTGCCCCACTACCCATGCCGTTATGAACGGAGAACCGTTTACATACCCTGAGCTCGCGATGTCCTGGACGTACTCGTCGGCCTGGTTGACCTCTTTTCGGTTGAGTTTGAATCCACCTTTCTTAAGTTCAATCAGAAGGATGTTTTGCATTTGGGCGAGCGAAGCGTCGTGCGGGTCGAACTGCTCGATCCCCACAAGCTGCGCGGTGGATCGATCCGGCAGTACCACGATGTCGGGACGTTTGCGCTCGTTGATGAATGCTGCGTCAGCATCCCTCCACAGCTGCTTCGCAACGCTTTTCAACGTCATGTTGGAGCAGTACTCCATTGACTCAAATTCGGGCCCAAACAACCACCGGGAACGCAGTATTAGGGGATGCAGAGTGTGCAACTCATCGGTATCAGGATCCTCAGCCAGCCTGCTGATAGCTTCGATGACACTGAGCCGGTCATCGATCTCGTCCAGCACTCTCAGAGCATCCTTGACTGACCAGTCTGCCAACAATGAGTCCAGCCCCTCGATATCGGACGCAGGTAGGTGGGCCAGCTTGGTGAGCAAGGATGCCCCGCTCTTGGATTTTTCCAGGTTGATCACCGCCTTGACTGCTGTCGCGAGAAAGTCTGGTGAGACCATTGGGTGGGCCTGGGCCACGGCTTTAGTGAATTCAGTCACTTCCATCTGAGCGCCCTGCCCCAAGGTTTTGAGCTCAGAGCGATTCTGCACCAATGCATCTTCAGACGTTGCCTCTACAACCTCGTTAGCCAGCTCATTCGCAACGTGGTTGATGCACTCCGCTGCAGCCTTGAATAACTCCTCGACGGCTGGCGTTGACTGAAATCCCGTCCAATCTTGGAATACGTGCCCCTCAAATCCTTGGGTGTCCACGATGACTTTGTAGCGTTTTGCGAACCGTGTACGACCATCGAAGTTAGCGACCTGGCCAATCACCCATGAGGGGTCACCCACGAGCCGATTCTCAACCCAGAACGCCACGCCTTGATGAATGGACGAATGATTCTGCTGTGTGGAGTCGATGACGATGACTTTTGCACTACGACCATCGCTCAATTCAAGGAGGTGGGTTCGAGCGTGCTGCTCAAGCTTCGCCAACGTCAGAGGCACCCCGTTCACTCGAATCTGAAATGCCGGATCATGGACGAATCGGGCGGCAAGCACTGTCACGATCTCTTTAATATCGGGCATTTTACGGGTGACCGATACAGAGAGCCGGGTGCCAGAACCATCTCGTTCGGCAAACTCTTCCGAGCGCACGACAAACGGGCTGGGGCCGGACTCTGTCCCCACGACGAATGTGCAGAGCTTTCTGTCACGCCAGGTTTCGACCTGATACTGATCACCGAAGCAAAGCAGCCCATGTCGACCTACCCCGTTGCGCCCGTAGGCCTTCCTGAGTTTGGCATTTCTGCCTTTGGGAAATTCGACCTTGGAGCTCTGGTGCTTCAGGCGGTCATACCGCAGAGTCATCCAGCGCTTGCTGAATTGCGCGGCCGTCATCCCATGGCCGTCATCAACGACGGTGAGCGTACCGCCCGGCTCGGTGGGGAGAAACAGGTCAACCTTGCTGGCACCGGCATCCCATGCATTCGCCACAAGCTCGGTTAACGCAACCTGGGGCACATGCGCAACGGGGCCTAGTTCACGGAGAAGGTAGTCCTCCTCAAACAACGAAAGATGACGGGTTTGGTCAGACATTAATTCCCTCCATGGATGAGTGTTTCCAGACCAAAAGGCCACAAAGCAAATACATGCCCGCAATCGTACCCCAATAGCCCGTCTGGCTGAATCACCAGTTCTGGTAACACCTCCGGCCCGACGGGATGAGATGGAAGGCGCTACAGCACTACGCGTTTTCCGATTCCTGTCAATGAGGACGGTGGTGTCCGCGACTTTTTATCTCAGTAGTCGGCGTGCGCGTGGGGCTATCGGATTGCCCATTCCCGGCGCAAGCATTGATAGCTGCAACGCCTCTCGCAGAATTTTGGTTCAGCAATAATTATCGCTGAGCCATAATTTCAAATAACTCTAGCCGTAAGCTCTGCACTGTTCGAATTGCCGAGTACATATCAAGGGCGATCCAGCATGCCCCCCGTGAGTTCGTGATCCCTGCATACTCAAGAACTACTGGACTGAACAAACGAGCCAATTCTGGTCATGGCGTGCAGGCATTACCGTCTCCCGCTACCTCCTCAGCTATGGGTGCCGCTGCTATCACACGCCAGATGAGCATCATCTGCAGTAGCCCAATAAACTGCGACATGGCGAGTCTAACCCATACCGCTCAGCACTCCGGTCAGTAGCATTCGCGATCAGACCTGACCGGTAGGAAGAAAGCTCACCATAACAAGATCGGAAGTTCGTGACGGATTCTGTCCACACTCGCTCAGCGTGGTATCGATCACCAAACGCAACCCGGATGGCCTTGGCTCATCCTGGGTAGCGCCTTGAATTACGTCTCCCAACGTCCGTCTTTCGTGCAGCCCACCCCAAATCCAGTGGCACCACATACCGCAACCCGCAACCCGCAACCCGCAACCCGCAAGGCGGTGTTCGATCAGCAGCAACCGTTTAGCTCATCAAGACCAATAGACATAGTTAAACAGTGCGTCTAACTCTGAAAGGTTCTCTAGCCCCAGTTGGCTTTGAACATCCCGCGCGTCTCGGCAGAACCGCGCGTAAAGCTCCGGGGTAACGTTGGTTTTTAATGGTCGGAGGGGGTATTGATCGTATCCGGCAACCAGTAAGCCATTGACCGCGTTTTGGTTCATAACCGCGTAGCGCTTGTTATCCAAGGCATGCAGGATCTCCGTCAGGACATTAATGCCCGCCCGATCAATGTTCGAGAAGTGGCTATGCAAAAGTCCGAATGCCTCCCCAGGAGTAGCCCGGCCCACCTGTAACACCTCCGCGAGAGCCCTTATGAAGAGTGCCGAATTCGTCGACACAATGGTCTTCCCGCGATGCAATCCCCCGGAGTGGAAATGTCCGATCAAGCCCTCGTAGGCCTCCAGAAACGCTTCAGAAGTGACTTTGCCAAGCGCTCCGATCTCTCGGATGTCTCGCCTAGCTATTTCCCGATCCTCTGCTCTATAGCTTTGTTGCGCTGTGAATCCGAACGTCGTTTTGTCGGCCTTCATGTCTGCGAGCCTGTCTATCAAGACATCCAAGCTAAGCAGTTCCCCCCTACCTACTTTGTCCGCACGCCGACTGGCCATCCTGCGCCAGGCTTCATGGATAGCGTAAAGTTTTGCGTACTTGTCTATGCGGGGCCTCGTCGCGCGAGCTAGCGAGCCATCCTCGATCAGACTGCCGAAATACTCTTCGACCGAAGACATCAGCGTCCCGTCACGATCTTTGACTACGACTGATGCTTCGTAGTTGTTCGAAAAACCTCCAGCAGTCATGTTCGCCGAACCAACGATCACTTTATGGCCACTTGGCTCACGTACCGCATAGATTTTTGGGTGAAAAGTGTCTTCGGTATTGCTCAGATAAAGTTCCAGGTTTGTCGGTGATAGCTTTTCCAACGCGAGCAGTTCATAAAGGATCGCAGGATCTGTAACGAAGAGGCTCAAGCCAATCGCGACGCGAGCCGTCATGCCGCGATCAATAGCCTGCTTGAGGGGCTCCATAATTGTCTCGCCGACCGACGATTTGGCAAATGCAACCATGCATTCCAAATGCTGAGCATCAGCAAGCAGCCCGATGATCTCGTCTCCATGACCAGTGTCATAGCCGTTAAGTAAAAGCTTTAATCCTTCTGCCATCTCATCGCTCACTGTCTATGCCACAGGCGTGTTTTCTTCGAAATTGACGAGGTGTTGCGAATGCGCTGAGATATGGCCAGGCCACTCTGACTGAATTCAGTTCGTAGTCTGCTCGACTGTAGTACCGGCAGCGAGAGCCTGGCACTCCTCTTTCAGCTTCGCCCGATTTCGTCGGTCTTGACCGCGTTGCCGCGAGGCTTGCTGCTTCGCGTGCATAGCTTGAGGCGCGGTTACAACACCGGCTGGTTGACCACTCAAGTCCAAGCGCGGTGCATTCTCCACCATGCTTGCCCAATACCGAGTTCCCCGACACCAAGTCGAGATACCAAGCTTCAGCTGCTCAGGGGTTAACCCGAGTAGCCCCAAGTGCTGCTCAGCATCATTGAGAATGCCTTCTTTAAGCGGAACCTTTGGGGCCGGGTTGACAGGGAACGCCAGTGGAAAATGCTTCTGCAACGGCCAGATCGCTTCCACTGCTGGATCCTGAATACGAGGCTTAACCTGCGAGGAGGACTTGCGCTTAGGCTGTTTCGCGCTATCTGACCTTTGCGGCTCTTTTTCAGCCCGCAGGCGGTCACGGAGTTCAGCTAGTTGTTCAAAACCCATCTTCTATTCACTGCTCGAAAGTTGATTGCGGGGTGCAAGGATATTCCATGCAACGCTTAGGAGCAGCTGAAACAAGATCAATCGTTAGAAGTTTCGTAGCCGCTTCACGTCATCGCCCCCAAAGTCCCGGCTGTTGATAGGGGCGATAATTTTCAATCATTAGTAGGCAGCCTAGTTGGGTGACCTGAAGGCCCGGATGTGCGCGCCCTTCGGGACGGCTGTCGTGAACCAGGCCCGGCGATGCTCGCCGTTGTCCTGGCCCTGCAGGGCTTCCATCCTCGCGCCTGCGCGCTCCGCTTGCTCGAAGTGATGAGCTTTCACCATGTAGGCCGTCCTCGCATTCTAAATTTCCGCATCAGCTCAAGGTTTTCCGAAACCAACCGTTTGTGAAGGGTAAGCACCTTTTTCGAGCAACGGCTTTGACTCCTTCGACAGATGACTTCGCACTGCGCCTCTGCAGCGCCATATCGTTTCCTAACACGACCTTAGGCAATCGCCAGCGCGGGGCTTGGAAGCGGCTTATCAACAACATCGCATCCTCTGCCTGCAGCTCCACATTCGACAAGGCTGCCGCTTACGCAGAGGGATATGCACATGCTCTGGTAGACAGCGACCAGATCGACATTTCCATCGAACGAGATGTGTTGATCATCGAGACTGTCGACGCTTGGCGATGCGCCCGTGTTGGCTCCAGCACCTCCACCTATTTGTAGCCACCAGTGAGTACCATGACTTCTATTTTTCAACGCTATGCCGACGACGAACCGTCTGAATTACGCATCCAGATGCCGCAGCGGGTATTGGCTACAACCGTCAGTCATTACCCAATTGATGTTCTGGTAGGTCACTGGGAAAAGTATTTGGTAGACCCCTCCTCCGCTCGCGATAGGTTTCCATGGGCTGAACGATTTGTAATGGGCATGCCTGTACCCAAGTGGGCGCGCTGCGTGGTATGGGACGTTGGCCAGCAGGCTCGTTTCATTACCGCTGTTTGGGCGGGGCTAGACTTGGGAAGCTACCTTACAAACGAATGGTGCGAGCCGGCGAGCACTGGCAGGGCATTGGCGGAGAACAGCGAGATTCTGGTCGATGGTCAGCAACGTCTGCATAGCCTGGAGGAATATCTCCTCGACCGGCTGGCGGTTCCTGATGCACAAGGTCAGCCAAGGGTTTGGTCTGAACTCGGCAACGGCGAGCGTAAGCGTTTTTTGTCGACGATCTTGACCCATGCGAGGGTGTCTTCTGGCGACGAGGCGGCATTGCGCAGGACATACGATCTTTGCGCGGTGGGCGTAGTTCCTCGGTCATTTGATCAGCGAGCTGTTCGGTAACATTGGCGTTGCCAGTAGTTGGGCGTACTCCTCCGGGGGCGGCTGTCGTGAACCGAGCCCCGTTCTTACGGGTCTCGGCCCTCCGGGCTTCCATCCTTACGCTCTTCGACCATCATGGTCTGCGCTCCGCTTGCAGGTGATCCAACTCACCGTATTGCTTGGACATTGGCTACCGATCCCACATACTGCTGAGCATCCGATTGAAGATGAGGCCGGGCAAATGGGTTGGCTCTTTTGGAAAGACAAGCGTCCCGCGTGGGTTCAGGCGGAAGAACGGGAATTCATCAAGGCTGCGAATAGTCTAAAATCGCTCCAGGTCACACCTCGCGGTGGCATGCGCATAGATCCCGAGGAGATCTGGGATCAGATCCTTGAGGCCCGGGGTTTATACAAGGATCTTGTTCAAAAATAACGATAGTGAGCAGGCAAGCCCAAGATAATCTAGGGGAGCCGTGGCTCCTCAGTGCGACGCAGCCAATCGATTTCCCTGCTGAGCCTGGCGAGATACCTGCAGACTCTCATCGGTATGCAATCAGAGCATGGCGTCACGAGAACCGTACGAAGGACTGGTGAAGAGATAGCGGTGTCGAAATGGTCACCAGCAGATGTGAAATCTCAGGCAAGCCGGGGGGTACAAAATCCGGAGCTTTTACTGGATGCTCATTGAACCTAACCAACTGTTATGACACATTAACAACGCATCTAAAGCAATGCTGGGACATTCCGACAAGGAGCGATAGGGTGAAAAAGGGACTAAAATTTGCAATATCTAAGCTAACAGGTATTTCTACAACTTTTTTTGGAATCTCATGGCAGCCTTCTACTACTGAGGCAGAGATCGTCAAAAGACTTCTTATATACTTTGAGAGTAAAAGGTCGCTTGGTATTAATGATTTGGGTATTAGCCATCATGGCATAGGTGGCCCTCAGCCCACCTGGCTCTCAATGTCAGTGATACAGGTGAGAGATCAAGCAGTTGCATCTATGCAAACAATGCAGCTATCTCGATCTGCTGACAACGTCATTAACATCATTGCCAGCAGCTGCAACAAATTCCTTTCGAATCTCGAGTCAGAACCAAATTCCTACTCTCACTTACTTGCACTGTGGCAGAGAGATATGGCCTCTTGTATCTACTTACTTTGCCGAAATGTGGAAGTATATCCTGGCAATCAATTGTGCCTGCTATTGGAGTGGCGACTCCCAAGCAATGTAAGGCTCTCCGACCTTGAAAAATTCATCTGATAAACGCTAACACCAAGCAGATCTATGCCAACTGTCCATTGGTTTATCGGTGTGGCTTCCTCTTCGTAAATACAAAAGTCGCGCGCTTTGTAGTTGCAGAGCGAGGTTCGCGAGCGACCTAAGTCCTGAACAGGACACTCTTGATCGCGTGGCTCATTACCATGCGAACGCCCTGATGGAGCTAGCAGCAAAATCAGTAATCCTCACTCGACTGCCTGACAGATGCAATCAAGCGCGAGCAGCGACGTACGGATGCTGCGCAAGAACAGCTCCTTCGCCAGATCAATGATGGGCTCTCCCGCCATGAGGAGCTTCATGACAAGACCGCCCGAGAGATCGAAAGGCTGAAAGCCCTGCCAGAGAAAATCACTGCGGTCTTCTTCGCAGCCGACCCGGTAGTGACCACAGCAACAGACTTCGACTGGATGAGCAAGCATGTCTGATCGGCGAGAAGATTAGGGCATCGGAGCACCGAAAAGTGCTTGAGTTTCACACCCGCTGGGCCGTCAGGCCGATGGACGTATTCCAGGCCATGAACGAGCTCAAACCGACCATCGTCCATTTCAGTGGTCACGGCACGACTGCTGACACGCTGGTAGTCTAGGACGACCAAGGGAACCCGAAACACGTCTCTCTGGAGGGCATCGTGAGCGCCATGGCGATCGGCTCAGAATCCCTGAAACTCGTCTTCTTCAACACCTGTCACTCGTTCATCCAAGCCGAGGCATGTATCCGCCACGTACCAGCGGCTATCGGCCTGAATCGAGATGTGGGCGATCTGCCCGCTCGTTTCTTCGCCGCGCAGTTCTACTTAGCGATTGGATTCGGCCATTCCACCCACCGAGCTTTTCACCAAGCAAAAGCTTTGGTTGCCATGGAATTCCCTGGTGAGGAGGCGATACCAGAGGCTTACGAGCAGCGCGACGAATCGCTTATCCTTGTAAGGTCGCCTGAAGCTTGATTGTCTCAACCGATCAAAGTTTGGGGAAGAACTTAGCACACCGGTACCGAACTCGACTGGTATTGCTATGAAAAACCTCTAATATCACCAAGAAGACATGCATTGAAGGAGCTATTCATGGAAGAGAGAAAGCTGAAAGGCTGGGAAAAGAACATACAAATTCTTTTCGAAAAATCACCTCAACTCAAAGAACTTATCAAAAACCCCGTTTATTACTCTAATGCACCATGGGCTGCACAGGCGAACAGTCGCTTTCTCAGCAACACTGGAGGTTCTGCGGGTGAAAACTTCTATCGCGTAGTATTCAAGCAAGGGTCGCCCCAAAGCCTCATGACCATTGGCTCCGGCGAACTATCTGGACTAAAAACAACCAGCGTCGTACACAAGGGTCGAATTAAAGCAGTCGCCGGTTTAGAGCCCGTCGAGGTGCCGGCAGCATCCAATCTGCTGCCGATGTTGCTGATGATGGGCATGTTCGGTGCAATTCAGCATCGCCTTGCTTATATCTCAGACATCTGTATTGATATTCGGAATCGCCAGATCATTGGCGATCATGCAAGGCTTGAAAAAATATCGGAGATCATCTTGGACTGCTTTGAGGGCATTCCTGAGATGGATCAAAACATGACGCGCTTAAATCTGGCGCGCATGGTAAGCACCACCGATGAATGCTTGGAGCTTGTGGTCGTTCTGCGAGAGGAACTGGCAAGAGAGAGCAGGGCTAACACCCTACCGCGTAGCACCTTCGATGGAAAATGGGTGGAGGTACCCGGGGCGAACTGGCCTAACTCCACCTATATGCCGGCTGATTTCATGCGAAGCATGATATACCATAACGTTTTCGCCGCTTATGAGCGATTTGTTGCGGGGAAAATTTGCCAGATCGTTCTCAGCGGCAATTACTCATCCAGCAATATCGAACGCAGCAAGCAGTCGGCTATCCGAGTGCTAGAGCCGATTCGAAAGATTTTTGAAGAGCGAATTAATGCGCACAAAAATGGCGCTGATGAGTATGCAGATCTTATTCAACGGCGGAGCCAAGACTGCGAAGCGGACATAGGCAACTGGACTCCCTATGGTTTGGAGCAGGCACATTCTCAGCAGTTGCAAACTATCACCAACATTGAAGATAAGCTCCATGATGCTCTCGATACGAAACTAGAGAGCTTTGACTTTCTTTCTCGCTTGGCAAATATGGATGAGATTGATGTATACCTCATTGATGGCGCTATTGTTATCAGCGAAAAAAAAGACCCCACGATGTAGAAGTGAAGAATCGTATTACAGAGCACTCAGATGACGTTTCTTCTCCATCGAGCAAATGACGCTCGTGATATTTGAGGCGAAAGGCGTGCTCACGCAACTTGCCATGGAGATATCGGTTTGAGCTCAGTTAGCGTTACTCCACAGCAGTTCGTAGCGCGCTGCACTCAGCCTTACCTCTGCGTCGAGACCGCCCCCCTCTAGCCGCGTCGCCTCACCGCCCGCAAAGCACCGGCTGTTGATAGGGGCAATGATTTGTAGGCAGCCGAGCTAATGGCCTGAAGACGTGGTTATCCGGGGCTATTCCTGATGCCTCGAAATCTATAAAAAACGAAGGCCATTCCATCTTGCGGCTCCTGTTTGGAGGGTGCGACTTCACAGGGCTACACCGACTGCTTATGCATACGTGTTGCCGGTGATGCAGAATTGACCCAACTGCCGAAAATTCGCTGACCTAAGCTTTTACTTCGTAAAGCGTTAGCAGATCTGACTTTGGGCTGAATACTTGTGGGGTAACGCCAAGTCGGCAGATGGGTCAATTCTGCATCAGCGATAACAGTGCTTCATAAATGAAGCACCTTAACCATCGCGGCAAGCAGTAAGCAGACGCTAGCCACGGCGGTAAGCCGTAATCGCATCGGAAGGTACCAGGCGGGCAAGCTTATAACCTGCGAGAGCTGCCTATCCTGCCAGAAGTGGACAACAAAGCCGATGACCAACAGCAAGCAACCCAATGGCATTGGCAGTAACGTGGCAATCCAGGCAATAAGTGCAGGGATGACACTCCAGATGAACCGGCCGCTGCGCTGCTCGGCTTTCATGTCTTGCGCGGTCATGGCGAAGCCCCAGTGCAAGGCGCCGACGAAGCTCAGGATGACGGCTCCATAGTTAACAAGCGCAATCGCAAACAGCGGCCGATAGTCGCCAGAGAACGGGATCAGCAGCGCCAGAGAAATAAACGGTAAAAGGCCGCTATAACCCAGCAGGCTGACGTGCTTTGGCAGAGAGGTTGAAGGCAACGCGTTCATGTGTATTCCTTGCAGTGAGCGACACTCAAGACTGTAGGCCCAAAAGCCCCGCTTGAGCGATACATTGATGGCAGGTGGGCCCGCCTTATGACCCGGTCTTCAGGGTAACCCCATATCGTGATTGAGCCGAGAGCAGTGACCATTTGGGCAATTCAACGAGATTCCGCATTGGCCCCCTGCCCGGCTTAGGCTTTCCGAAAGCGCGCAGCCTGGTGTTTGTCGGAATTCGATAGCCACCGTTAGCCTGATGATGAAAAACCAAGTGCTACCGGGACTCGACCCACACCCACAAGGCCACTCTTGACAATCTCTCATCGTCGGACAAATACTTTACCTTGATTCATATAAATGACTATATAACAAGGTGAATCACTCAATGAATGCTGTGCACAACGATAGCCGTACACCCCTTTATCAGCGCCTTAATGACCCCTTGGCTCAGCAGATTGCAAACATCCAGGGGCGCTCTGGCGAAGCTATTCCCAGGGAGACGCCGCTTTCAGCTGAATACTTGCTATCAACCTGCATCGTACGCAAGGCGGTAGATGCGCGGGTCAATGCAGGTTTGCTGGAGCGTCAACAAGGGCGCCGCACATTGGTACGTCGACCTCTTCGCTTGCCGGACATCAAAGGCCTCAACCTTGGTACTGCACGTGCCCGCGCCCCTATTCGCTTCACACCTAAATTACCTGACAGCATCGGCATAGCCGCAGGATACGACGTGTTCGCCTTCTTAATTCGGCCCGTTGCATGCGGATGCTCCCATGCTTAATTTTTAGCCTGCCTCGGCAGCGTTACGACTTTTTTCAGGGCTGAGTACAGCTTCAGCGCTCCCATTACTGAGACCTCTTCATGACTACCCTAGATATACAACTTCTAATGACAGCGCTTGTCAGCGTCTTGGTGCTGGTGGCACTGATCGTGTCGCGACTCAAAATGCACCCGCTTTTGGCCCTGTTGATAGTTTCGGTTGGAGTGGGCTTTGCCACCCAAATGCAGCCCGAAAGTATCGTCGCTCATTTGATCGCTGGTGCCGGAAAGACACTGGGGGCAGTTGGGATCGTAATTGCGCTTGGCGCGATGCTCGGCAAAATCCTGGCTGATGCTGGCGTCACGGAGCAAATAGCCGAGGTCATCCTTAAGCGCACCTCGGATCGCATGATTCCTTGGGCAATGATGATGGTTGCGTTTGTAATTGGCATACCCATGTTTTTCGAGGTGGGTCTGGTGATCATGCTACCGCTGATATTCAGTGTGGCGCGAAAGCTGGAAAGCCAGGCTCGCTTCAAAGGCTCGGCATATGTTTATGTCGGTGTTCCTGTGATTTCGGCGCTCGCCGCTATGCATGGCATGGTACCTCCGCACCCTGGCCCGTTGACGGCCATCGCCGCGCTTAAAGCCTCAGTAGGTCCGACAATGCTCTACGGCTTTATCGCGGCTATTCCAGCCATGATTCTGGGCGGACCACTGTACGGTGCGTTCATTTCGAAGCGCATGAGCACCAGGCCTGACCAGGCATTACTTGATCAGTTTACTCTGGCTGAAAAAGCCGACAATCAACACCGCCCCGGGGTTTGGCTCGGCGCACTGGCAGCCCTGCTACCGGCGATCCTGATGCTGATAAATGCCGTCGCCGAGATGCTGCTACCCAAGGGCAATGCGATCCTGCAGATGGCCAGTTTCGTGGGCAACCCTCTGATCTCCATGCTCTTAGGCGTGCTTTTCGCCGGCGCAAGCCTGGTACTGGCGCGCGGTGGCGACGCCGAAAAGCTGCGCGATTCGCTGGGTAAAAGCCTCAAACCTATCGCCTCCATCATCATGATCATCGCTGGAGGCGGGGCATTTCAGGAGCTGCTGACGAGTGCCAAGGTAGGCGATGCCATTGTGCACTTGACCCAACAGTCTGCCTTCCCTCCGTTGATCCTGGGTTGGCTGATTGCGATGTTGCTCTCGGTCTCTACAGGTTCCGCAACTGTGGGTATCGTAGGCGCTGCGGGCTTGCTCGCGCCGCTTGCGGGTGCCGATCCCAGCCTTAACCTGCCCTTGCTGGCATTGTCCATCGGCTGCGGTTCGCTGTTTTTCAATTATGCAAATCATGCAGGCTTCTGGATGGTAAAGGAGTCCTTTGGCATGACAATGGGAGAAGCGACGAAGACGATCTCGGTGGTTCAATCCATTGTGGCTGTGGTCGGATTGATTGTCGTGTTGATCCTGAATTCGGCTATTACAGTTTAAGCGCCCCGCCCCGCCCCGCCCATGCGGCTGCGCCCTCAAGCGCATGGGTGACCGGTGATGCATCGGTTGCATGCTTCGATAGTCGCCCAGCGTGATGTTGTGCTCGAAGGTTTAGACCACTACAGCTCTCTGATTTTGAGAGGCTTCATAAATGAAGCACCTCAACTATCGCGGCAAGCAGTAAGCAGACGCTAGCCACGACAGTAAGCCGTAATCGCATCGGAAGGTACCAGGCGGGCAAGCTTATAACCCGCGAGAGCTGCCTGTCCTGCCAGAGGTGGACAACAAAGCCGATGACCAACAGCAAGCAACCCAATGGCATTGGCAGTAACTTGGCAATCCAGGCAATAAGTGCAGGAATGACACTCCAGATGAACCGGCCGTTGCGCTGCTCGGCTTTCATGTCTTGCGCGGTCATGGCGAAGCCCCAGTGCAAGGCGCCAACGAAGCTCAGGATGACAGCTCCGTAGTTAACAAGCGCAATCGCAAACAGCGGCCGATAGTCGCTAGAGAACGGGATCAGCAGCGCCAGAGAAATAAACGGCAAAAGACCGCCATAACCCAGCAGGCTGACGTGCTTTGGCAGAGAGGTTGAAGGCAACGCGTTCATTTGTATTCCTTGCAGTGAGCGACACTCAAGACTGTAGGCCCAAAAGCTCCGCTTGAGTGAGACATTGATGGCAGATGAGCTCCGCCTTATTACCCGCTCTTCAGGGTAACCCCATATCGTGATTGAGCCGAGAGCAGTGACCCGTTGGGCAAATTGAACGAGATCCCGCATCGGCCCCCTGCCCGGCCTATCCAGATCAAACTCCAGCGTTGATCTTCAAGGAGTGCAATCAGTTTGCTACTTGCTGACGGAGTCATCTAATGAGCCCTGATGCTGCAGAAAAACCCTGCTTTCCGTGCTTTTGCCCGTCGTTGCGCGCCACCGTTGTTGCCCTTTCACGTGCGCAATAAAGCAAATCTTATGGCCTTCAGATATCAGGGAACTGACAAGCAAGTATGAGCCACTTAGACGACGGTGATGTCTGGAACCCTTTGGTGCGTGACATTCGATGTGATAGCGACACTCCCAACTAACGTGGCTCGAACAACGAAGGACATAATATGCTAAATAGAATTTCATCATCCAGCCCGACCAGCTATGTCAGTTCAGGCAGCTCATCGGCAGGCATCAACCCCAGTATAAATGTCAGGCCTCCAAGGGGTGGGCCCGTTGATACGCTAGTCGGCGCAGCCAGTGACAACAACCTTGTGTACATTGGTGATGAGCACGGTAAGCTTTTCATACCTAAACTCATAACCGAGTCCGCTGCAAAACTTAGAAATGCAGGCGTCGACCACTTGGCTGTAGAGTTTGTAAAGCACTCCGATGGCGCGGCATTCAGAGAAGCATTGAACGATGGAAAAAGCGCTGTCAAACACTTTCTGGAAGCATCATGGGGGCGACACGGAGACGCTTGGCTAGACAAGGTTTCTGAGGCGCTGTGCAGTGCTCATCGTGCAGGAATTTATGTTTCTGGAATTGATAGAAAAATGGCGATAGATCAGCCTAAAACGCCGATGCAAAAAATTTTGTACATGAAAAAGAGGCTAGCTTTGAATGTAGCGTGGGATGCGGCGGCTACAAGAGAGGCCTCCGCTGTCTGCGCGAACAAAAGTATCGTATGGGGCGGTGCCGGCCATTTCAGCAACAGCAAGACTGACGGCCCGAAAGACATGCGGCCAGGCTTGGTAATCTCGTTTGATCTGACTGGAAGAGGCTCTAGCAGAATCAATGATGCTGATGAGCATAGCCATATAGTGATCGCTGGCGAGGATAACTAACGAAAATTTTCCTTAGCCATTCCATTTGACGTCCTGGCGAAATCCCGAGCAAGGTCATTGCTTCCGGTCAAACCGTTTGAGGTTTCCAGCTGCGTTTCCATCGCTTCGACTGGGCTGACTGGGCTTTCGGCCCGGTCAACCCTCTTGCGGGCGCAACTCATTCACCCCCTCCACCGCTCCCTCGCCAAAGCGCGAACTCGCTTTTTTTCAAGCCTGTTCTTCAAAACAAAGCTGCGCCAAGGTGTTAAGTAATGTTATATAAAAATTAACTTAACATTATCTGATCGTTGGACGATGATCCTTTCGACATCCATGACGCCCTGAAAAAAATACAAAACGGGACGGGAACCAAGATCCCCTGTATCGACACCGGGGACATTGCGCCGCGGTGGCACCATCCCAAGAGCCAGCGAAACGCGCGCCAAGTAATCACTCCTGCAGGCATCTGAGCGCAGGACCTCCTAAAACAAAAATAATAGGACACAATCATGCATAGATTCATTTCACGTCCCGCGATCGGGCTGTTGTTTTCTGTAGCGTTAATGGCCTCCGCCGTCAGTGCCGCACCCTTACCCGCCGCAACCGACGGCGACTGGGTTGCCCCGCAGTTCACCTTTCATACCGGTGAGAAACTCGCCAACCTCAAACTGCACTACATCACCCTTGGCAATCCCAAGAATCCCGCCATCCTCTTCCTGCACGGCACTTATCGGCCAGGCAGCGATATGCTGAGCAAGGACTTTGGCGGTGAGCTGTTTGGCCCTGGTCAGCCGCTGGATGCAAGCAAGTACTACATCATTTCCACCGATGGCATCGGCGTAGGCCAGTCCAGCAAACCATCGGACGGCTTGCGCACTCGGTTTCCGGCGTACAATTACGACGACATGGTTCAAGCCCAGTATCGCTTGGTCACCGAAGGCCTGGGTATCAAGCACCTGAGGCTGATCATCGGCAACTCAATGGGCGGCATGCAAACCTGGATCTGGGGCCAGAACTGGCCGCAGATGATGGACGCGCTGGTGCCCATGGCGTCCCAACCCACCGAAATGTCGTCCCGTAACTGGATGATGCGCCGCTTGCTGGTGGAGTCAATCAAGCAAGACCCGGCCTGGAACAACGGTAACTACAGCGCGCAACCGCCGTCCCTACGCTTGGCCAACGCGATGTTCAGCGTGGCGACCAGTGGCGGTACTCTGGCGTATCAGGCGGCTGCCCCGACCCGCGCTCAGGCCGATAAGCTGGTGGATGAACGCCTCAGCGCTGCACAAACCGCCGACGCCAATGACTTTATCTACCAATGGCAATCTTCCGCCGACTTCAACGCAGCCCCCGGTCTGAAGAAAATCCAGGCACCGGTGCTGGCCATCAATTCGGCGGACGATGAGCGCATCCCGCCGGAAACAGGTCTGATGGAGGCGTCGATGAAAGAACTCAAGCACGCACGGCTATTACTTATCCGTGCCAGTGCCGACACCCGTGGTCACGGCACCACGAGCATGGCGAAGTTCTATAGCAAGGAACTCGGGCAGTTTATGCGCGAGACTGAAAAGGTGAAATAAATCCAGCCCCTCGGCCCAGCTTCAGCTCAAAAGTCCGCCACCTTGCCCCAGGCGGACGTTTGAAAACGGTCCGGGTGATAAGGCCGCGGATCAACAATGGGGCTCACACCGCTGACAATATCGGCAATAAGGTGGCCCGCGCCCGGACCAATGCCAAAACCATGTCCGCTGAACCCGGCCGCAATCACTAACCCAGGCAGGCTGGCCATCTCGCCAATACCGGGAACGCCGTCCGGCGTACTGTCGACGTAACCGGCCCAGGACGCCTGGATTGACGTGCCCTGCAGTGCCGGCACCAATTCCACCGCGCGCTTGTAAGTCAGCGCAACTGCGGAGGCGTCAGCGCTTGGGTCGAGAATGCGCATTCTCTCCATCGGCGTGGGCTGGTCCAGGCGCCAGTGCTTCAAGCTTTCGTGGCCTGCTTGCCAGCCTTCCAGCCCCCCAGGGGCAAGGTTGCGCCAGCGGCGCTGAAACATTGGCAGGAATTGTGTAGAGAACCTCAGCAACTGCGGCGTGATATCGACTCGCCCCCGGCCACTTATCGCCAACGTGTAACTGCCATCAAAGCGGCGGGTCATGGACGCGCCGGTGGTATGCAGCGCACTGGGAATTTCCTGGCTCGGGGCGGAGACTGAGAGCACGGTTTGACGAATCGTCGCTTGCGGGAAGCGAATGCCATACTGGCGGCAGAACGAAGATGCCCAGGCGCCTGCGGCAAGCACTGCGAGCCGAGTGCGGATGGTGCCTTTTTCGGTGACCACTGCCGACAATCGACCGCCTTCGGTCTCGACGCCCCGCACGGCGCAATCCTGATGCACGCTACTGCCCAGTGCCATGATCGCGCGCGCGACTGCGGGGGCTGCGCGGGACGGGTCGGCAATGCCATCGGTAGGCGCAAACACCCCACCTTTCCAAGGCTTGCCTGTTGCCCTGCCCCGTTCGGCGGCCTGCTCGGCGGTGAGCATCTGGGTCTGCACATTGACGGTCCGCGCAAACTCGCCCCAGCGCGCCCACCCTTCCAGCTCCTGCTCGTTGTTGCTCAGGTAGAGTAAGCCGCAACGCGTAAAACCGGTCTGTTCACCGGATTGCTCGGCGAATTGCTCCCACAGTTCCAGGCTTTTGGTGGCCATCGGCAATTCACGCGCATCGCGATTCTGCTGGCGGCACCAGCCCCAGTTACGACTTGACTGCTCGGCGCCTATGCGGCCCTTTTCGACCAGTGCGACCTTCATGCCGCGCCTGGCAAGGTAATAGGCGGTAAACGCGCCAATTATACCTCCGCCGATCACAACCACATCGGCCTCCGCCGGCAGATCTGCAGAGGTATGCACGGGAGTTAAAGGTGCTGGCATGTTCTGGTTATCCACATGAGTTCAAAAGAGAAACCTGTTGCTAGAGCCCGACCAGCCCGGCCAGCCCGCCGATATCCGCGATCTGGTGGTAGCCGAAAGCAGCATTGGCCGGCTGTTCATGCCCCCGCGCCACGAAGGCTTTGTGCTTGATCTTCATGTCGTGGGCCGACATCAAGTCATAGCGAAAGCTCGACGAAACGTGCAGCACATCCTCTGGCCCGCAGCCCAGGTTATCGAGCATGAATTCGAACGCCGCCAGACGTGGCTTGTAGGCCTGGGCCTGCTGAGCGGTGAAGACCTTGTAAAACGGTGCGCCGAGCTTGTCGACGTTAGACATGATCTGTTCGTCCATGGCGTTGGAAAAAATCACCAGGGGAATCTTGCCAGCGATTTTCTCCAAACCCGCCGGCACATCAGGATGTGGCCCCCAGGTCGGCACGGCGTCGTAATACACCTGACCTTCATCGCGGTATTCGATGCCCCAACGCTTGCACGTGCGCGCCAGGGCTATCTTTAGAATCTGATCATAAGGCAGCCAGTCACCCATGACCTGGTCCAGGCGATAGGCCGCGTAGTCCTTGATGAATTGTTCCATCCGCTCCACCGGTATGCGATCGGCAAACAGATCCCGCGTCAGGGCTGCGGTTTTGAAGTTGGTCAATGTGCCGTAGCAGTCGAAGGTGATGTACTTAGGGCGAAGATCGCTCATGAATGCGGTCCTTGATCAGTGATGAGGTCATTACGGCGCAAACCGCTGTGGTGTGCCGAGCATCTGGCCATCATGGGGTCATTACACCACCATGAGGCCGTAAATAAGCGGTTAAATGCAGGGTTGCTTGGTACAAAACACCGTTTAAAAGGCACGTCTCAGCAGACTTTGTCGAGACGCCGGGGTGGGCTTTACAACTCGGCAAAAGCGCTTTCCAAAGCGTCAAGCAGACGACCCGCCTCCCTGGCTGTCCAGATCAAGGGCGGGCGAATTTTCAGAATGCTCGCATCGGGTCCGGTGGCGGAAATGAGCACCCGTTTTTCTCGCAGATGGTTGACCAGGCGCAGAGCAGTCTGCATGTCGGGCGTCTTGCTGGCCCTGTCCTTTACCAGCTCGACGGCGAAGTACATGCCGGTACCTCGCACGTCGCCAATGTGCTCATACCGCGCAGCCAGGTCCTTGAGTCCGGCCATTATCAGGCTGCCCACACGATTGGCGTTAGCCATCAATTGCTCTTCGGTAATGACATCCAGCGTTGCCTGGGCGGCCGCAATCGCCACGCTGTTGCCGCCAAAGGTATTGAAATAGCGCATGTCGCGACCGAAGCTTGCGACCACCTCCGGACGCACCATCAACCCCGCCACCGGGTAGCCGTTACCCATGGGTTTGCCCATGGTGATGATGTCCGGCTCCACCGCGTGGCGCTGATGCCCCCAGAAATGCGTGCCGCTGCGACCGAACCCTGACTGGACCTCATCGGCGATGAACAGGCCTCCAGCCTTGCGCACTACCTCGGCGATCGGCCCGAATACATCCACCGGATCACAGAAAACGCCATCGGACGAGAACAGGCAGTCGGCAATGAATGCTGCTACGCCGCCGCCATGGCGTTGGATATCGCGGATCTGCGCCGCCACCTGGTCGGCCATGTAGCGACCCAGTGCTTCACGTGGAATGCGATAGGAGTCCGGAGCAGGCACCCGTCGCACGAACGGGTCGAGCTTGGCATTGAGACCCAGCGACGGCGAAAAGGCTGCCACGGTCGCCGAATTGCCGTGGTAGGCCTCGGCGGTGACGATGACGCCCGTATTGCCGGTGTGATGCCGTGCAATGCGGATAGCAAGATCGTTGGCTTCCGAACCGCTGCACGTGAACATCAAGTGCCCGTCGGTGCCCATCTCTCCGTCCGCCGTGGCGCGCAGCTGTTCGGCGTAGTCAAGAATGCCGTCCTGCATGTAACGAGTGTGGCTACACAGCTTATTCATCTGCTCAGTGATGGCAGCGATAACGCGCGGATGGCAATGCCCCACCGACACCACGTTGTTGTAGGCATCCAGGTACTCGTTGCCGTCCTTATCGTACAGATAAGCCCCTTTGCCACGCACGACCCCCACCGGCTCGTTATAGAACAAACGATAGGCAGGCCCCAGCAAATCGATCCGACGCTGAATGTGTTCACGTGCAGCAGCGTCGAGGCGATCGACGTTGGCAGGGTTGAAGCCGTTGGGCATGTCACCACGGATGGCCTGGATGTTTGAGTTGCTCATTTAAAAACCCCCTAAGCAATGGATGAATCAGTGGGCGAAGTGCATCAAAAGCGCTGACATCTGTGACGATGACCGGTCAAGCATCCAGTCCAGCTGGCCCCATCCCGGCGCCGCGTTTCTCAAGATGTAGGCACTGTTCTGCGGGAAGAGCTGCGAGCGCCAGGTGGTAATCAACGCTCTGGCAACCAGGCGCGCCATGGCCAGATGAGGGATAAGCGCCAGCTCCTCAGCCGTGAGGTCGGCAACGTGCAGGTAACCTCTGAGCAGGTCCTTGGCGGGGGCAAAAATATCGACGTCCTGACCGGTTTGCACTGCGAGCAACTGGTTCATCATGGCCGTGGACACATCGATGGCAATAGCGGTCTTGACCGTGTCGCCGAAATCGATGATCGCCCCGACACACTGCGGGCGATGCTCATCGATGACGATGTTCGAAGTATTGAAGTCGTTATGCAGCACTTGTTGTCGGCACCCGGCGATCAAACCCTCCACCTCGCCAAAGCGTTCCAGCGCCCGCTCCAGCGAGTGCCGACGCGCGGGCTCGACGACACCATTGAGCAGGGGCTCAAGCACCCGCAGGTGCTGCACATCCCAGCACACCTTGCGGGACTCTGCCGGGTGGGCGAAGTCGGCAGTGGCCAGCCTGAGGTGCGCGAGCAATTGGCCGATCTGCTCGCGCCCCTGGGTATTGAGGGTGGTTTTATCCAAGGGAGTGCCTGGCAGAAAGCTCAGAAGCCTCACCTGCCTTGACTCACCACTATCGGTTACGACGGAGGTCAGGTACCCGCCGTCCAGCGCGGGGTAAACCCTGGGAATCGGCAGTTGGGGTGCCCTGCGCCCGATATGCTGCATGACTTCGATTTGCAGCGACAGCTCAATGGGCGACTCCTGCGGGTTGGCGATCTTGAGCACATAGGACTGACCGCTTGAACAATCGCAGCGAAACGTATCGTCTTTTTCTGTGGCGAATCGCGTCAACTGCGCGCTGATACCAAATTGCTCCAGCACGATACGCCGGCCTTCTTCCAGCGACACTGGCGTGAAAGGCGCCGCCAAATCGCCCTGCAAGGCGATAAGGCTTTCGCTGAACTGATCTTTCCCAATCACTTGCATCGCTGGACTCCTGGGCCGGCAAAGCCGTGCATGGCACGACGTCGATGCGCAGATATTGTGCTACAACTATTTTTATTGGAAGCGAAGATTTTGGCTGAAAGGCCTGATTTGCAGATGATATCTTTTAAAAAGTCTTAATAATCATATTGTTGAAATGATGTTAAAAAATATTGAAAAATAAAATTGTTGTACAAATTAAAAAGAAGCTGGGTGGCTTACTGGTGTGCGCACACCCAGTCGTACTAGAATCGCGCACTCTATCGAGCCCCAACCCCCGTCGTGGTTACCATGATTCTTTCCAGCGCGAACATCGAAACATCCCCAGCCAGGCTCTCGGCGGTCGAAGCACTGGCCGCGAAGCTCAAGTCCAGGATCCTGAACGGTGACTTCGAGCCAGGCGAATTCCTTCGGGACGTCAAGATGGCGGAAGAGTACGAAGTGGCGCGCAACACGTTTCGCAGTGCGGCACAGTTGCTGGTGTCATTCGGCTTGCTGCTGAAAGTGCCTCATCGCGGATTCTGCATACCCGAGTTCGGCCCGGACGACGTCGTCGACATCGCCCGGCTGCGCGGGGTACTGGAAACTGAAGCGGTGCGCATGATTATCCTCAATGGCACGGTCCCGGCTGATGCGCTGGACGCCGTGGAAAGACTGCGCAATGCCGCACCCGATACCCCGCGCTCAGACATTGTCACCGCTGATGGTGACTTCCACCGGGCGATCATCCGCGCCAGTGGCAGCGCACGCCTGCAGCGCAGCTATGCCATGCTGGAAAGCGAGATTGAACTGCTGCTGGTGCTGCAACAGCCGTGTTATGAGGACCCTAAGCAAATCGTCAAGGACCATGAGCACTTGATAGCCTGTCTTCGCAGTCGTGACTTCGAAACAGCCCGCACGGCGTTCGTCGAGCATTGGGAGGATTTGAGCGCCAAGCTGTTACGCGCACAGTTCGAGCGACGGCAATCGCTGTGAAGCCGTGCAACATCGTTCGTCATTCGATGCTGGGAAATTGCCCCCCCTACGCCCTGCCCCTCATATCAAAAAAACGGACCTTTTCAACGCAAAGGCGTCAAACCTGGGTATCGCTACCACCGATCAGCCTCATAAGCCCTCGACCCAGGACAACCCATGACCTTCTTCATTTTCCTTCTAGCCTGCTGCGCCGCCGGAGCAACCGGCATCATCTTCAAGCCGGGAGCATGGTACGAATCTCTTGAAAAACCGAGCTTCACCCCGCCTGACTGGGCGTTTCCGGTGGCGTGGACGACGATTTATCTGCTTCTCGCCTGGGCAGGCTATCGCCTGACGCTAATCCCTGGCAGCGAGATCGTGCTGGCCTTGTGGGCAGCTCAAATTGCGCTGAATACACTGTGGACGCCGGTATTCTTTGGCGCGAACCGCCTCGTTGCTGCGATGGTGATTCTGGTTCTGCTGTGGATCGTGGTTGCCGTGATGATCGTAATGGCCTTGCAACTGGATATCATCACCGGGCTGATTTTATTCCCCTACCTGGTCTGGCTCTCGGTGGCAGCGGCGCTGAACTTCTCCATTCTGCGCCACAACCGATAAGTGCCTGGCGCTCACTGCCTTATGCGTTCCCCAAGAATATGAGCGGAATATCGATTAACTGAATTCTGTTCCGCTCATCTCGGCATTCACAAGGCGCTACAGCGCGTAGCGCCGACAGTGCTCAAGGTAGCCTTGCTCGTGACTGCCGACCAGTTGAACGACGCTCGACCATAGCCAGGAGGGAGCGTCCAGGGTATCAGACCGATTGCTTTGCAGATCCCTGATCCACGCCGCGCGTGTGGCCAGATCCATCTGTCTGGCGTGGGCATTACCGACCACTTTCGCGAGGTACGCTGCGGCCTGCATCGCCTCTTGCTCAGTGAGCTCATCAAGTTCCAGCTTCATGTCCTGAGGAAGCAGCTCACGTATGAAGAACGAATGATCCAGCATTCGTACGGCAACCATTCGGCTACCCAGGCCGGGAGACAGGTTCCGGGCGCCCTCCACTACCCGTTTGCCATTGTCTCTGGGCATGCGAGCCCTTGCCGTACGTGGGGCCGCCGCTGCGACGGCTTCCTTGACGTCGAGCAAGCAGAACTCTTCATCCTCTTCATCGCCAACACCCATTAGCACCGCATAGCGAAGCAGCCCCAGAGAGCTACATCCTTTTACCCAATAGGCGGAGTCGAGTAAGCGCACACGGTCATCCTGGGACCGGCCTTTGAGCGATGTCACCAGCGCATGAATCTCCGGTGTCTCACAAAGCTCCTTGATTGCATCGCGTTCCGCACGTGACAGTTGCCAGAAATGCTTGCCAAGCGGAATGGTCGGTTGTGTACCTTCGAAACGCTCCTTGGCCAGATGCTTCCAGGTGCGTTGTACCGCGCTACGCATGCCGGCTTTCACTTGCGCAGGACGATCGGGCTCTTCATCGTCGTCGCCCATAAACGCCTCTTCGTAGCCCTGCATCATCTCTTCCAGCATTCTTGCCGTGGTAACGCCGGGCAGATCCGAGCCTCGAGCAGCTGTCGCCAACGACAACCCCAGCCTCACCAGGTCATGGGCAGGATTACCGATCACGGCTTGATCGAGGTCGCGGATATGCATGTCGATGCGCCCTCTCGAATCTCCCGTGGGCCCCAGGTTGCCGGCGTGACAATCGCCACAGATCCAGACCGGAGGACCGCTGGGCAGGCGTCTCCCCGACTGGCTGTGAAGCCACTCATAGAACTGGGCGGTATTGCCTCGCACGAAAGCGTGCGCAGACCGCGCCATCTTTAGATTGCGCAGGTTGATGAGGGATTTGAGACGTGTATTTGGGCGAGGCGTTTTCATCGGAAAACCTTGAAGAGGGTTATTCCATTGACTCTTCATGTGACACGAATGTTTCAAGATATTTCAAATCTGGCGATTGTCTGGTCTTTAACACAGCAGCCAGACTCAAATCAGCCTCAAGCGAGTCGCCCCAGAAAATGACGAGGTCGACCCTTAAACAAGGAAAAGCAGTGTGTATTCCCGGCCCAAATGGTCCAGACGACCAGACCGGGAATACACCTGCAAAAGCCCGTTAAAGCTTGAACTGCGCCACCATGGTATTGAACGAAGTCGCCAGGCGTGACAGTTCCTGACTGGACGCGTTCGTTTGATTGGCACCTGCTGCCGACTGTGCGCTCAGTTCCTGGATGTTGACCAGGTTGCGATCTACTTCGCGTGCCACCTGGGCCTGCTCTTCGGACGCCGAGGCAATCACCATGTTGCGCTCGTTGATCATCCCCACGCCGCTAGTTATTTTTTCCAGGGCGCTGCCGGCGCGCTGAGCGAGTTCCTGGGTGTTGGTGGCCGTCGCCAGGCTTTTGCTCATTGCAGCGACCGCACCGTCGGCACCGGACTGCACGGTACCGATCATGCCTTCGATTTCCACCGTTGAAGCCTGGGTGCGGTGCGCCAGAGCGCGCACTTCGTCGGCTACCACAGCAAATCCTCTGCCTTGCTCACCGGCGCGTGCAGCCTCGATGGCGGCGTTCAGCGCGAGCAGGTTGGTCTGTTCCGCGATACTGCGGATGACCTCAAGCACTTTGCTGATATCCCGGACGTGGCCAGCAAGCGTAGTGACAGATCCCGTCGACTCGGTAATCTCGCTGACCATCGTGCCGATGCCCTTGACGGTATTATCCACCTGGCCCCGCCCGTTAGCGGCGTCGGTTGCCAGTGATTTCGACTCCTCCGACGTAGACACCGCATTGCGGGCGACCTCTTCCACAGCCGCTGTCATTTCGTTCACTGCCGTTGCAGCCTGTTGAATCTCGTCATTTTGCCGAGTAAGACCGCGGGTGCTTTCTTCAGTGACCGCGCCAAGCTCTTCGGCAGCGGACGCGAGCTGATCGGACGCGCTGGAAATCTCCTGAATGGTCCGCTTCAAATTGCCCTGCATCGTGCCGATCGCATTGAGCAACTGCCCTGCTTCATCGCCTCGGGTGCTGGAAACGCTCTGGGTCAGGTCACCCGATGCAATACGTTGTGCAACTTCGATAGCGCTTCTCAGCGGCCCGCTAATCATGCGAGTGATCAGAATACCCAACATGATCGCCACCACAAACGCGATGACAACACCCGCGGTCAGCATGAATACCGAGGTGCTTTGCAACCTGTCAGCGGCTTCTGCACCCTCTTTGATTTGGCGCTTGTTGGAGTCGATCATGATCTGCAGATAGCCGCGAGCCTTGTTGAACTCCCCGTCAGCCAGCGCGTTTAACCGAATGCGCGCATCTTCCAGTTTGCCGGCCTGTTGCAGGTCAAAGATATTCTGGGAAGCAGACATGTAGGCTGGCATCAAGGCGTCATACTGGTCACCCGCTGCACGTTCATCGTCCTCCAACGGAGTCGCGCGGTAGATGGCATAGACTTTTTGCGCACGCTCCAGCTCGGCATTGATACTTTGGCGCATTTTCTCCGCCGTGGCCGTGTCCTTGGCATCGAGCAAACGGTAAAGCCCGCGGTTGTGAGTGGTCAGGGCAGTCATCGTCTCGTTGGTGTTGGCCACTGAAACCAGATTATTCGAGAACGTCAGCTCAAGGGCATCGGAAAGCCGGTTGATACCGAGCATACCCACACCCCCCACAGCCAGTGTGATCACGGCGCAAACGGTGAACGCGGCCATGAGTTTTTTAGCGAAACTGGTGCGATTTATCAGGTTCATTGATTATCCATCATCGTTAAGTAAGGGGTCACTTCTGTCCGGAAGCCCTACTGCACTAGAGACAACTAGTTGCACGTGGTTCTAGGTACCTTTTCTACAAGCGGTTCATCGGGCTACGGAAATGGCTATCCAATTTCTATGCCAGAGCGGAACCTGTTTATAACAGCAACTAACGGCGTCACTGCGTAGTGGCTATCTGCCGTCAAGCCGTTAGCTTTACAGGTCGTGAGAGGTGGAAAGCGCTGTTCACTGCACGCTAACCTTTCGCAATCCCTGACGTTATCGGCATGGATTGGATTTTATGAACAGGCGTAGTGTGGAACGGACTAAAAAAGTGGTAATTAGATGAAAACGGGCACTGATGCGCTGGGTGCGTTCAGTGGAATCCAGAGAGGAAGTGTATCGAAATGCGAAGTATTCTCTTGGATGCGTACCCCTTTCAGGGTGCCCGCCTCTATGACGGATTACATTGTTTTATAAAGGCCTGCGGAACAAACTTTTAAGCCTCTCATGACCATCATCGACATAAGTAAAGATAACGGGCACTACCAACAGGCTTAGTACGGTCGAGGCCAACAGTCCGCCGATAACGACCACCGCCATCGGTTGACGGAAACCTGATTCGCCGCCCCATCCCAGTGCGGTCGGCAACATGCCCGCGCCCATTGCGATGGTGGTCATCAGGATCGGCCGGGCGCGTTTGTGACAGGCGTCGATCAACGCTTCATAGCGGCTCACGGTGGGTGCGCGGCGAGCCATGATTGCGTATTCCACCAGCAGGATCGAGTTCTTGGTCACGATCCCCATCAGCATCAGCAAACCAATGACCGACGCCATGGAAAAACTCATTCCGCCGATCAACAGTGCCAACAGTGCGCCGCCAAGCGATAGGGGGAGCGCCGAAAGGATTGTCAGCGGCTGCATGAAGTCATGGAACAGCAGCACCAGCACCGCGTAGATACAGAATACGCCGACGGCCATCGCCAGGCTGAAGTTGCCAAACAGCTCGCTCATCAACTGCAACTCGCCCTGCTCCACCAGTTTCACTTGCGCTGGCAGGTTCTGCATGGCCGGCAACTGCCTGGCCTGCTCCATCACTTCGCCCAGATTGCTGCCATTGAGTTCGATGGACAGCGTGATATTGCGCAAGCGGTCGATACGATCAATCTCCGCGGGACCGCTGCCCATGCTGAGCTCTCCCAGCGACGCCAGCGCAATCTGGCCATCACGCCCCTTGATCCGTAGCTGAGCGAGGCTCTGCAGGTCGGTGCGTACTTGCGGTTGCATACGCACCCGCACATTGACCTGGCGCTGGGACAGATTGATCTTGCCCAGGGACGAACTGTATTCGCCGTAGGTGGCCATGCGCAGGGTGTCGGCGATGTCCTGGCTACTGATGCCCTGCTCTGCCGCCCGGAAAACATCCGGGCGCATCTGGATTTCCGGGCGTTGCACAGCAGCACTCGAGGTGACGTTGCCGATGCCGTTTATCTGGCGTAGCTGCGGTTCAAGAGCGGCGGCAGTGCGCTCAAGCAAATCGCCATCATCGCTGGCGAGGACGATGTCCAGCCGTTCTCCGCTGCCGTCACCACCGACCGTTACCCGCACACCGGGCAAGCTGCGCAGACTTTCACGCATGCTCGCTTCCACCTGCGACTGTTTCAGTGTGCGTTGGTCACGCGGCAACAGATCGACGGTCAGTTTCGCGTCCCGATCACCTGCACCGCCCGCATCGCCGCTGCCCGCCGCGATGAAGACGTGGGCCACTTCAGGAATCGCGCGTAAACGCTTTTCAGCCTGCAAGGCAATCTCACCGGTCTGAGCCAGACTGGTGCCGGGCGGCAATTCCAGGCTGACGGTGCTGCTGGCAATATCCTGAGCAGGCAAAAAGCTGGTTGGCAGCAACGGGATCAGCGCCAGCGAGCCGATAAACAAAGCACCAACAATGGACATCGTGGTCTTGCGGCGGCTCAGGCTGGTGTGAATCCAGCCCAGGTAACGTCTCATCAAACCGCTGTCATGCTCGCCATGCGGCCGTGCCTTGAGCAAATACGCCGCCATCATCGGCGTCAGAAGACGGGCGACCAGCAACGAAAACATCAACGCAGCACTGGCCGTCACGCCGAATTGGCGAAACAGTTTGCCGGAAATCCCGCCCATGAAAGCAGTCGGCAGAAACACCGCGACCAGGGTCACGGTCGTTGCCAATACGGCAAGGCCGATCTCGTCGGACGCCTCGATTGCCGCCTGTCGCGGGGTTTTGCCCATGCGCAGGTGTCGAGCAATGTTTTCGACCTCAACAATTGCATCGTCGACTAGAATGCCGATTACCAGCGCCAGCGCCAGCAGCGAAACGGTATTGAGGCTAAAGCCGGCAAAATACATGACGCCGAAGGTCGGGATAATCGACAAAGGCAATGCCGTGGCCACGATAATGGTCGCTCGCCAGTCACGCAGGAACCACCAGACCACCAGCACCGCCAGTAACATGCCTTCGTAGAGCAGCGCCATGGAGCCACGATAGTTTTCCATCACCGGCTCGACGGCATTACTCGCCTCTTCAATATGCACGTCAGGGTGTTGCCTGGCGAACTCACTGACTGCCTGGCGCAAGTCTTTGGTCACGCCTACGTCGGAAAAGCCCAGGGAGCGGATGACCTGAAAGCCAATTACCGGTTTGCCGTCGCGATACGCCAGGGTGTTGCGCTCGGCATGGGTATCACGCACGGTGGCCAACTGCTGCACAGCGAGCATCCGTCCATCGCTGACAGGAATGCGGATAGCACCCAGCGCCGCCGGGTCATCAATGCCGCCAAGCACACGCAGTGCCTGTTGGCCGCTGCCCAGGTCGCCCTGGCCACCGGAATTGTCTTTCTGCATTGCCCGCAAACGATCTGCAATGTCCGTCACACTCAGACCCAGACCGGCCATCAGCGCGGGATCAAGGTCAACCTGGACTTCGCGGTCCACACCGCCCACGCGACTGATCTTCGCGACACCACGCACGGTCAGAAGCTGCTTGCTCAACTCGTTGTCGACAAACCATGACAATGCTTCTTCGTCCATACGTGGCGCATCGACCACATAGGTCAGCAATGCCGTGGTATTGGTGGTCAGGCGGGTGACCGATGGCGTGTCGAGGTTGGCTGGCAACTCAGCCGCAGCGCTGTCCACCGCATTGCGCACTTCGTTGAGGGCTTCGTTGCCATCCTTGTCAATCTCGAAGATGACATTGATGAGGACACTGCCTTCGGAAATTTTCGTAGTGACGTGCTTGAGCAGGCGCAGCGATGTCAGCTTGTCTTCGAGCTTGCGCGCGACTTCGGTTTCCAGTTGCTCGGGGGCGGCGCCTTCCAGTGAGGCACTGATGACCACTGCAGGCAGATCGGTGTCGGGAAAGTCCTGGATACCGAGACGTTCGAATCCGAGGAAACCAAACAGGGTCAGCAGTAAAAACAGCATGACCGCCGGGACCGGGTAACGAATCGACAACGCGGAGATATTCATTGCGCACGGACCTCGGCGTTGACCAGCGTCACGCTGGCCCCGTCATTGAGGAAGGCCCCACCGCTGCGGACGATCTGCGCCTGCTCTGCCAGGCCTCCGACGATTTCCAGCGCCGATCCACGACGTCGGCCGATCTCGACCACGTGTTGGCTGACGCGCATGTCTTTGCCCAGCACAAACACATAAGAGTGTCCGTCGCGCAGGATCACGCTGGTGTCCGGAACCGTCAGCGCCGGGCTTGAAGGCAGTTCGATGCGACCGCTGGCGTACATGCCGGCGCGGGCCACAGCCCCCACCGGCAAGGAAACGTAGACCAGCGCCCTGCTGGTCTTGCCATCGAGCACTGGCGAGACCAGGCGCACGCGTCCCTGGACCTCGATACCGCCCGGCAACATCACCCGGGCCAGCTGGCCAGGCTTAACGCCCGGCAGTTGCTGGGCATCCAGTTCCGCCTGCCACTCGATCCGGCCATCCCGGATCATCCTGAACATCTCGCTGCCCGCCGACACCACGTCGCCAAGCAAGGCCTTGCGCCCGGAAATGATCCCGTCATCCACCGCGACGATGCGCGTCTGCGTGAGTTTGATCCGGATGCTGCGCAGATCGGCATTCGCCGAAGCCAGGTTGGCTTCGGCGGTCTGTACCTTGACCCGGTACTCTTCCAGTTGCTGCTCGGACAAGGCCCCGCTCTGTCCGACCACCGCCGCACGTCGCGCATTGGAACGGGCTTCCTGCAATTGTGCAGTGGCCTGGGCGACCGCCGACTTCTGCTTGTTTTCCTCGGCCAGCACGCTGTCATCGGCCAGAGTCGCCAAGACCTGGCCCTTCTTCACCTGATCGCCTATATCAGCCTTCAGGCTGGCGATACGCAAGCTCCCGGTCTCGGCACTGATCACGGCTTCCTGCCACGGCGCGAGCGCACCGCTGGCCACTAGTTCCTGCGGCCAGTCTTCGCGGTGCGGTTGAACCGCCTCGACCGTCAGGCTGGTAGCTGGCGCTGCAACGGCGGCCGGGGTCGGTTCTGCACGGCCAAACAATATCCAGCCCGAGACACTAAACGCTGCCAACGCCAGCAGCCCATAAACGTGTATCTTCCTCATGCGCCGCCCCGCTTCGGTGTCTCTCTGGCCAAACCTTCGCGACTGTCCTGCCATCCACCGCCCAGGGCCTTGTAAAGGGCAATCCAGTAACGCACCTGATTTTGTTGCACGGTGATCAATTCGATTTGCGCCGACAGCGCCGAGCGTCGAGCCACTTCGCGGTCCAGCAAGCTGGCATTGCCGGCCTGCCAGTTGCGGTCTGTGGCCTCGAACGACGCTTCATAGCCGTCGGCTGCCTGCTGCGTACTGGCTTGCCCACGCCGTGCCGCGTCCAGACGCACCAGTGACTGCTCGACTTCCATCACCGACGTGCGCAAGGTCTGCCGATAGGTCGCCAGCGCCGCGTCATAATCCGCCTGCGCCGAGTCCACCGCCGCCCGGCGCTTGCCTGCGTCGAACAACGGGACGGTCAGTTGCGGGCCGAGGCTCCAGACACGGCTGAATACTCCGGTGGTAGTCCCCACCTGGAACGAGCCAACCAGACTCAGTTTGGGCAGACGATCAGCCTGGGCAGCGCCGATCTTCGCATTCGCGGCGGCCAGCTCGCGCTCGCTGGACGCCAGGTCTGGGCGCTGGCGCACCAGGTCGGCGGGTATTTCCCGTACATCCAGCAACGCGGGCTGCGGCAGTCGCGCGGGGTTATGGCCGAGCACTTCTCGCACCTGTTCCTCGTCGCTGCCGGTCAGGGCCACCAGGCTTTTGAGCAGCACGTCGCACTCGCTTTGCTGTTTGATAAGAGTCGCATTGCTCGCCGCCGCACTGGCGTCGCTCAACGATGAATCGGCGGCTGCGGTGAACCCGGCCTGAAACGACACGCGAGTCAGACGTGCGGTCTGCTCCTGGGATTGCGCCTGATCACGGTAAGCGTTGACCAGCATCTGGCAGCCGCGGTACTGCACGAAGTCATCACCGACCTCGGCGGCCAGTGACACACGAGCGTCATGCCAGTCATTGACACGTGCTTCGAGCAGATTGCGCGAAGCCTCGTCGGTGCGTCGCAGTTTGCCGAACAGGTCCAGTTCCCAGGACGCATCGAGGGTTGCGCCGGAGGTCGTACCGCTCTTGTGCAATCCGCTCTGATTGATGCCGGCGCGCGATTTGCTCACGCCGCCGCTTACTTGCGGCAGCCTGTCGGCAACGCTGCCGTCCAGCGTGGCGCGAGCCTGGGCAATGCGCGCCAGAGCCTGATCGAGGGACGGGCTGTCTGCCTGTGCCAGACGCAGCAGGGTTGCCAGTGCCGGGTCATTGAACTGTTGCCACCAATCCTGCAGCCCGACCATCGACGCGCCATGAGGCAGCGGCGCATGCCACTGGCTGGCAACCGCCACCGCAGGCAATTGGTAGTCCGGTCCTAACGTGCAGCCGCTCAGCAGCGATACCCAAAGCGTTGACACCAGGAAGTAGCCAGCAGGTTTGCCAATCGACATAAAGCTCTCGAAGATTCCGGAACAGTGGTGTCTTGAGAAAGGGGTAACGGGGCAAGAGTCCGGACGATCAGGAGCATTGTCGCGAAGTTTCTTACAGCGCCACAAATCCCTTTCGTAGCATGCATTTAACGCCTGAGGCCGCGAGATGTCTGTCGTGGAATACGGGGACAGTCCGGCGGCGATAAGTTGGCGATCACCCTGAGGTTCTTACAGAATCGGACTCTGCTCGAAGCGAGTAGCAATGAATCCGTACCTGTGCCAACAAGGGATCGACTATGGAAGAGTTAAGCAATCTCAAGAAACTGGAGTCGAATGCGCGCACTTACGCAGCGACCTTCCAGCAGCTGTTTGTCAGCGGCAAAGGCATGCGAGTCAAGGACGCCAACGGCCAGGAATACCTCGACTGCCTGTCGAACGCTGGCACGCTCGCACTGGGTCATAATCCACCGGTTGTCCGTGACGCGGTGATCGAATTCCTCAACAGTGATCATCTGCAGCAGGCCCTTGACCTGGCCACACCGGCCAAGCACGCCTTCGTCGAAGAACTGTTCGCGACGTTGCCCGCCAGCATGCGCGACAACAGCAAAATCCTGTTCTGTGGCCCCAGCGGTTCAGACGCAGTGGAAGCCGCCATCAAACTGGCCCGCCATTACACCCAGCGCTCGCCGCTGATGTCCTTCCACGGTGGTTACCACGGCATGACCGCTGGCGCATTGTCGGCCATGGGCAACCTCAACCCCAAGGCCGGCCTGCTGGCGCAGGGTACCCACTTCCTGCCGTTCCCCTATCGCTTCCGCTGCCCGTTCGGCACCGATGGCGAACACACCGACCGTCTCTCCATCGAGTACATCCGTACGGTACTCAGTGACCCGGAAAGTGGCGTGCCCAAACCGGCGGCGATGGTGGTCGAAGTGATCCAGGGCGAAGGCGGCTGTATTGCGGCATCGGCCGAGTGGTTGCGCGCCGTGCGCGAGATCACCCGCGAATTGGGGATATTGCTGATTATCGATGAAGTGCAAACCGGCCTCGGACGTACCGGCAACTTGTTTGCCATCGAGCATTCCGGGATAACGCCGGACATTCTGGTGCTGTCCAAGGCGATCGGTGGCGGTTACCCGATATCGGTGATCGTCTATGCCGAGCACCTGGATACATGGGGCCCGGGCATGCACGCAGGTACGTTCCGTGGCAACCAGGTGGCGATGGTGGCAGGCGCTGCGACCATGCGTCATATCAAGGAACACGACCTGGTCGGCAATGCCACGCGCCGAGGGGAGCAGTTACAGACCGGGCTGGAGGATATCGCCCGGCAGTTCCCGTTTATCGGCGACGTTCGTGGCCGCGGGTTGATGCTCGGGGTGGAAATTGTCAAACCGGCCAGCGGATCGCGTCCGGGGGCTGGCGATGGCGCACGTGCGCGGGCGATCAAGCTGGAGTGCTTCAAGAATGGCGTGATCATCGAGACCGGTGGACGCAACAGTGCAGTCCTGCGCTTCCTGCCTCCGTTGAATATCACAGAGTCAGAAGTGGGCATGGTCCTCGACCGCTTCGAACAGTCCCTCAAGAGCAGCAGCGCCGCACGGGTTTCCAGCGTCAGCGCGGTTGGCTGATCACTCGCAAAAGCTTGCTTGAGAGGTTGATGCAGCCGACAGATAGACGTCGGCTGTATGAGCCCCTCACGAACGCTATCCTATTCTGAAGCCTCCTGCATCGACGTTTCATACGCCGATCTTTTTCACCCCGCGCGCAGGCGTCTTTCAGTGCGCGGTCGCGCACAGGCGTTACTCTCCGTTGGGCAGGACATCCTTGTCCTGCAATCCCCTTGTCAATCCCGAGCCAGCGCCTCGATCGGATCGAGCTGTGCCGCGTTACGTGCGGGTACGAAGCCGAACACGATGCCGATCAATGTCGAGCAGATGAACGCCGTGACAATCGAGCCCACGGAGAACACCATCTGCCATTCCTTGACCAGCAGTGAAAACACATAGCCAATCACGAACGACAGACCGATGCCGATGACCCCACCAATCAGACAGACCATCACCGCCTCCACCAGAAACTGCTGACGGATATCCGACTGGCGTGCCCCGACTGCCATGCGAATGCCGATCTCGCGCGTCCGCTCGGTGACGGATACCAGCATGATGTTCATCACTCCGATGCCGCCTACTGCCAGCGAAATTACCGCGATCAACGACAGCAACAGGGCCAGCGACTGGCTGGTCTTCTGCACCGTTTGCATCACGCTGTCGAGGTTGTAGGTGAAAAAGTCCTTGGTTCCGTGCCGCTTTTGCATCAGCTTGTTGACGTTATCCTCGACCACCTTGCTCGGTTGCCCGTCCTTGACCCGCACGGTGATGCTGTCCAGGTAGCTCTGACCCAGCAGGCGGCCAGAGGCGGTTTCGTAGGGCATCCAGATATTCAGGTTCTTGCTGGTATCGAAGATGTTCTTCTTGTTCTCGGTCACGCCGATCACTGTACACGGCAGGTTACCCACCAGGATCACCTGGCCCAGCGGGTCGACCTTGGGCCCGAACAGGCGGATCCGGGTGTTGTAATCGATCACCACCACCTGCGCCTGCCGACGGGCGTCATCCTTGTTGAACCCCACCCCCGAGCCCATCTTTGTGCCACGCACCTGGAAGTAGCTAGGGCTGACCCCGCTCACCGTCGCCGATACGTCGATGTTACGGTAGCGCAGCAGCATGTTGCGGCCGATGTTCGGCGTGGCGCTGTCGATGTAGTACTGACTGCTCAGCGCCGCTACATCGGACAGCGCCAGGGTCTGGATATCCATTGACTTGGTGTCGCCAAAGTCACTGCCTGGGAACACCTCAATGGTGTTGCTGCCGATGGCCTCGATGTCCTTGAGCACATAACGCTTGGCCCCTTCGCCGATCGCAACGATAGACACCACCGAGGTAATGCCGATGATGATCCCGAGCATGGTCAGCAGCGTGCGCATACGGTGCGAGATCAGCGCCACCCACGCCATGACGAAGGCCTCCTGGAACAGGCCGATGTTGGCCATCAGGCGGTTGCCCTGCCTGGGTTTGGACGGCAGGCGCTCGGTAGTTTTTTCGTTGATGATCGGGCGATCGGTGTTGACCCGGTCGGCGATGATCTCGCCGTCACGCATTTCGATGATGCGCTCGGCGTGCGCTGCAACCTTCTCGTCGTGGGTCACCAGGATCACCGTATGCCCGGCGCTGTTGAGCTCGAGGAGGATATTCATCACCTCCTTGCCGCTCACGCTGTCGAGGGCCCCGGTGGGTTCGTCGGCCAGAATGATCTCGCCACCGTTCATCAGCGCCCGGGCGATACTCACCCGCTGCTGCTGGCCGCCTGACAACTGGCTTGGTCGATGCTCCAGATGCCCCGAAAGGCCCAGGCGCTCGAGCAGCTTCTGCGCGCGCTCCACGCGCATGCTCTTGCCGGTGCCTGCGTAGATGGCCGGCATTTCGACGTTCTGGATCGCCGCCAGGTGCGGTAACAGGTGGTAACGCTGAAAAATGAAACCGAAGTGATCGCGACGCAACTCTGCCAGCTCATCATCGGTCAGCGTACCGGTTTCACGCCCATCGACCTTGTAACTGCCGCTGTTAGCGTGGTCCAGACAACCCAGGACGTTCATCAGTGTTGACTTGCCGGAACCCGAGGCTCCGGTAATGGCAATCAGATCGCCGGCATTGATCGTGAGGTTGATGTCATTCAGCGCGATGAAGTCTTTCTCGCCGGCGACGAAACGACGGGTTACACCCTTGAGTTCCAGAAGAGCTCGACTCATGGTCAGGCCCCCGCTGCCGCTGGTGTGGCCGATGGTTCACCGATCACCACCTGGTCACCCTCGGCAAGGCCGCTCTTGATCTCGACCCGCACATTGTTATTGATACCGGTCTGCACATTGCGGCTCTGGGCCTGGCCTTGAGCGTCCATCACGCGCACCGGGAAGGTTCCGTCGCCGTTCTTGTCGCCCAAGGCCGCAACAGGCACCGTCAGTACGTCCTTGGCCTTTTCGCGGACGATATGCACCTGGGCGGTCATCGAAATACGCAGACGATGATCCGGGTTGGGGACGTCGAACAACGCGTTGTAGAACACTGCACTGTTCGGCTTGCTGGCGTTGCTGGACTGCGAGTCAAGAAAGTTCTGCGGCGCCGGTTCCGTGCCTTTCAGTTTGGCGTAATAGCGTTTTTCGGCATCACCGAGGATGGTGAAATACACTTCTTGCCCCGGTGTGATATGAATCACGTCGGCCTCGGAGACCTGTGCCTTGACGGTCATGGTGTCCAGATCCGCCAGTTTGAGAATCACTGGTGTCAGTTGGCTGGCGATCACGGTCTGCCCTTCCTGCGTCACGATACCCACCACATCACCGCTGATCGGCGCGACGATACGGGTGTAACCCAGGTTGATCCTGGCGGTCTCGATCTGGATTCTTGCGTCGCGCACTTGTGCCTCCAGCGAGCGCAGGTTGGCACTGCGGACCTCGAAGTCCGATTGCGCCGTATCGAAGTCCTTTTGCGAGATCGCGTCATCTGCACGCAGTTGTTTGTAACGTTGGTAAATGGCTTTGGCGTCCTTGAGCTGTGCGACAGCCGCGTCCTTCTGGGCGATCAGGTTCTGTTCGTTGACCTGCGACTGACGCAGGGTGTTCTGCAGCACCACGGGATCGATTTCCGCCAGCCACTGACCTTGTTTGACCTTGTCACCCAGATTGACCTTCAGTGACTTGAGCTGGCCCGAGACCTGCGCGCCGACGTCAACCTGTTTGATGCCTTGCAGCACCCCGCTGGCCAGCACCGAGTTTTCAATTTCGGTGCGTTCGACCTTGGCAGTCAGGTACTCCGGTGGCTTTTCCGGGGACTGGATGCTGTAGGCAATACCCGCTGCCAGAACCAACAGCACTACAACAATGAGCACTTTGCGAAACTTCAACTTTTTCATAGAAAGCCACGAATGTGTTGAGGATTGACCCGGCGATCAACCGCCGGGCTTGAAGAAACAACGTTATTGACGGGGTAGCCACCAGTTCGCCAGATGCTGTACATGCTGCGCCTTGAGGATGGTGAAATGGTTGCCCGGCCCACGCCAGACAGTGAGGTCCGGGGCACACCGGCGCCAGCCGCTGACCATCGCCTGTTGCTCGCGCTGATTGCCTGCCGCATCCAGCACCGGGTCATCGGCCAGCACCAGACGCACCGGCCCGGTGTAGATCTGCGACGGTTGATAACGCGTGCGCAACGCCGTACCGAAGGCCCGCGCAGGCCCACGCATCGCGTCCGGCGACGAACGCTGCGGCAGCAGCCCTGCCCGCACCATTCCGGCATGCAACAAGCGCATCTGGCCGATATCGTCCTGGGCCCTGAAGGCCTTACGATCGATGCCCAGCGACTTGCCCGCAGCCAGCTCCATGGTCTCGATCAAACGTTCCAGTACGCCTATCGCGGTGTAAGGTTTGCCCACCACGCCGTTGCCGCCCGGCGACTCGCTGTCGATCAGTGTCAGCGAAGCCACTTCCCTGCCGCTTGCCGTCAGGCGCGTGGCCATTTCAAAGGCCACCCAGCCGCCGAACGAATGACCGAGCAGATGCACCGGCCCTTCGGGATGAGTGCTGTCGAGTGCTTGCAGATACGCCTCGGCGGCGGTTTCCACCAGGCTGTAAGGCACCGTGCGGCCATCCAGCCCGCGTGGCTGCAGCCCGTGGATTGGCCAGTGCGGCCCAAGGGCATCGGCCAGGCTGATGAAGCCGGTCACACTGTCCCCTGCCCCCGGTACACAGAAAATTGGCGCGTGATCGCGACGTCCGCCCTGAATCGTCAGCAACGGCCGGTGGGCGCTTTCAGCCCCCCGCGGCCGATCGGGCAGATCAGCCAACGCCTGGCTGATCGCCTGACCCAGGCCCTCGATATGCGGCGGCTTCATCATGCTCAAGTGATCGCCCGCGACCTTGATACTGCGCAACTGACCGACTGGCAGGACGCTATCCCAACCCAGGTAACCGCTGTGTTTCTGCGAGTTGGGTTCCCACTCTATGGCGGTAAACAAGTGCAGCGGCACGCTGTTGGGATAAACCGTGTAATTGGCCTGCGCATGACCGTGAGCCACCTCTCGGTCTAGGTACTGCCAAAGATCCTCGGTCGTGTAGGTTTCCAGCTCCGGAGGCAGCGCACCCTGCTCACGACAGTGTTGCAGTAGCCCTGCGAAATCAAAGGCCTGCCGGTTTGCACGCACTCGCTCAAGGGTCTCCAGGGCCTGCGTGCATTCGCCTCGGGCTCTCCAGAACTGCTCGCAGTGTTCCAGCAGGTGCTGGCGGTGGGCGGTCTGCAGGTCCCAGCGTTCGCGACCCTGATCCACCAGGCGCGGCATGTAGGTGTCGAGCAGGCCGATAAACTCCACCTCCTCGTCCATACCCTCCAGCTGGATGGCGATTTCGTAGGCCAGAAGCCCACCGAACGACCAGCCCGCCAAGCGATAAGGTCCGTGCGGCTGAACGCTGCGCATCGCACTCAACAAGCGTGTTGCCAGGCATTCCATGGTCTGCAGCTGCTCCTGACCGAGGGGGATGCCGCTCAACCCGTAGACCGGAATATCGCTATCGATGTGCACCGCCAGCGCAGGGAAATGCACGTCCTGGCCAGTGAACTCATGAACCAGGAACAGCGGACGCTGACTACCGGTGGTACGCACCGGCACCAGTTGTTCATGAAGCTGCGGTGCAGCCTCTTTGCTGCGGCTGTCCAGCAGGCCCGCCAGGTCCGCGACGCTGGCGTGCTGGAAAACGTCGGCCAGAGACACCGACAAACCACTCTGTACCAGTTGGTTGACCAGTCGCACTGCCATCAGCGAGTGACCTCCGAGATTGAAGAAGCTGTCATAACGGCCCACCTGTTGTAATTCAAGTACTTGCGCCCAGGCTTTCGCCAGACGAATCTCCAACTCCCCTACCGGGGCTTCAAACGCATGGCTCGCGAACTGATCCGCCGTTGGTGCTGGCAGCGCCTGAACATCCACCTTGCCATTGAGCGTGAGCGGCAAATCTGGCAGGCAGATGAAGACGCTCGGGACCATGTATTCCGGCAGTCCGGCGCTCAGTTGCGCACGCAGGGTCTCCGGCTCGGGTGCTTCAACGCCCGCATGCACGGTGTAATAGGCCACCAGCCGCGTGTCGCCCGGGCTGTCTTCGCGCGCCACGACCACGGAGTTGCGTACGCCATCGCACCCATGCAGGCTGCTTTCGACTTCCCCAAGCTCGACCCGGAAGCCGCGGACCTTCACCTGACCATCATTACGCGCCAGGTATTCGAGGTTGCCGTCCGGCAACCAGCGCGCCAGGTCGCCGGTGCGATAGAGCCGCGCCCCCGCCTGCTGACTGAACGGGTCGTCGCTGAAGCGTTCAGCAGTGAGTTCCGCGCGATTCAGGTAGCCAAGCGCGACGCCGACACCGCCGATATAGATCTCGCCAACGCTGCCCATCGGCACCGGCTCGCCGCACGCGTCGAGCAGATAGATGCGCACGTTGGCGTTGGGTTTGCCGATTGGCAGGCTCAGGGTGCCCGGCTGCACATCGAACACTTCGTAACGAGTAGCGCACGTCGTGCCCTCGGTCGGGCCGTAGCCGTTGAACAGGCGCACTTGAGACGAATGCTCACGTACCCGGCGGAACGACGCCGGATCCGCCCGTTCGCCACCGCACTCCAGCATGCGCAAGCCTGCCAGCGCTTCGGGAATCAACCCGGCATACAGGTTGAACAAGGCGGTCGAACTGAACATCACCGTCACTGCATGGCGTTTGAGCAAGGCGGCAAAGGCTGTCGGCTCAAGCAACACTGAAGGCTCGACGATTATCGACTGACCGCCATTGAGCAAGGCACCCCAGATTTCCGGGCTGCTGGCGTCGAACGCCGGGTTGGAAGAAAACGCCACGCGGTCATCGGCACGGAAGTCATAGTTGTCCCGCACCAGCCGCACAATGCCGTTGTGGGTCACAATCACGCCCTTGGGCATGCCGGTGGAACCGGAGGTGTAGATGATGCACGCCGGAGTCTCGCCTGCGACCTCATCTGCAAGCGTGACTGGCCCCTGGTGAGCCACTGATAGGTCCAGGGTGTCCAGATCGAGTCGCGGCGTCGATTCAGGTGCCGTCAGCTCGCTGCGGGTCAGCAACATGAGTGCTTCGCTGTCCTCGAGCATGAAGCGCACACGCTCCTCGGGGGCCAGGCGATCCAGCGCCAGGTAAGCCGCGCCACACTTGAGCGTGGCCAGCATACCGGTCAGCAGCTCCACCGAACGATCCAGCAGGATCGCCACTCGGGTTCCCGCTTTCACGCCGTGCTGGCGCAAGTGCTGAGCCAGGGTGTTGGCGCGGCTGTCGAGTTCGGCATAGGTCAGCGTCTGCTCACCCTGACGGGCCGCAAGCGCCTGAGGTCGAGACGCTGCATGCGCCTCGAAAAGGCGATGCATCAGCTGACCCTGAGGGTAAGCACATTCGGTTGCATTAAGACCGCTCAACAGGTGCTCGCGCTCGACCGCATCCACCAATGGCACGTGCTCCAGGATGCGGTGTTCATTGGCGACCATGGCTTCCAGCAATCGCTGGAAATAGCCCAGGTAACGGACCATGGTGCTTTCGTCGAACAGCGCCGTAGCGTATTCCAGCGTGCCGACCAATTGATCGCCGACCTCGGTCATGTCCAGCACCAGGTCGAACTTGGCCGTGTGGTCGTTCACCGCCACGCCTTGCAGGTTCATATTGCCCAGCGCCAGATCGGACGTTTCGTTGTTCTGCCAGGACAACATGGCCTGGAAGATCGGGCTGTGGGACAGGCTGCGTTGCGGGCGAACCACCTCGACCACCTGTTCGAACGGCAGGTCCTGATGGGTCTGCGCTGCCAGCGTTTGGCGCTTGACCTGCTGCATCAATGCTTCGACGCTGGGTGCGCCGGAGAGATCGACGCGTATCGCCAGGGTGTTGACGAAGAACCCGATCAGGTCCTCCACCTCGGCACGCAGGCGGTTGGCTACTGGTGTACCGATCACCACATCGTCCTGACCGGCCAGACGCCCCAGCAGCGAGGCCCATGCGACCATCACGGTCATGAACAAGGTGCTGCCATGCCGCTGGCTCAGGGCCTTGAGGCCACGGGTCAGCTCTGCATCGAGCACCAGACCGCGTATGTTGCCGCTGTAGTCCTGTTGTGCCGGGCGTGGCCGGTCGGTCGGCAAGGTCAGCAACGCTGGCGCACCGCCCAGCGTCTGCTGCCAGTACTGGCGCTGTTGCTGCAGCACGTCGCCGCTCAGCCAGTTGCGCTGCCACACCGCATAGTCGGCGTATTGCACCGGCAACGCGGGCAACGGATCTTCGGCGCCGACACTGAACGCGGCATAGAGCGCACCCAGTTCTCGGGTCAGCACATCCGCAGACCAGCCGTCGGAGACGATATGGTGCATGGTCACCAGCAACACATGATCGTCCTCGGCCATGCGCACCAGGCGTCCGCGTACCAGCGGGCCGTTGAGCAGATCAAAACCCTCGTTGGCCTCTTCAGCGGTGATGGCGAGCAGTTGCTCTTCAGCATCCGCCTGCCCGGTCAGCACCTGCAGTTGCAGGCTGAAACCGATATCGGCCGGGGCGATGCGCTGTACCGGATCCTGGTCCTGATCCTGCACAAAGGTCGTACGCAGCACTTCGTGGCGCGCCACGATACGGTCCAGCGCCCTCTCCAGCGCAGGATTGTCCAGAGTGCCACGTAGACGCAGCCCTGCCGGGATATGGTACGCCGCGCTGCCGCCTTCCAGTTGGGCGAGGAACCACAGCCGCTGCTGGGAAAACGACAGCGGCAAGTCCTGATCACGGGACACCGGTACGATAGGTGGCTGAACGCTGCCTTTGGCTTCGGCGAGTATCCGTGCCATGGCGGCGAGCTCCGGCTGGGCAAAGATATCCGCCAGGCCCAACTCGACACCCAGGTGCTGGCGCACCTGGGAAATAAGACGCATCGCCAGCAGCGAGTGCCCGCCCAGTTCGAAGAACTGGTCATGACGGCCCACCTGTTCCAGATTGAGCAGGCTCTGCCAGATCTGCGCCAGCGCCAGCTCGGTGTCGCCTTGCGGTTCCACATGTTCGCGGCTGGCAAAGGCCTCGGCTTGCGGAGCCGGCAAGGCGTTGCGGTCAAGCTTGCGGTTCGGCGTCAACGGCAAGGCATCGAGGATCACGAACGCGCTCGGCAGCATGTATTCAGCCAGTTGCGGCGCCAGTTCGGTACGCAGGCTGGCGGCCGTCAGGTGCATATTCGGCTGCGCGACTACGTAGGCCACCAGACGTTTGTCTCCCGGATTATCTTCCCGAGCGATCACCACCGCTTCCTTGACCCCGGCGCAATTGCCGAGGCGTGCTTCGATTTCGCCCAGTTCGATACGGAAACCGCGCACCTTGACCTGGAAGTCGTTACGGCCCAGGTACTCGATGCGACCGTCGGCCATGTAGCGCGCCAGGTCGCCAGTTTTGTACATTCTGGCATCAGGGCTGTTGCTGAACGGATCCGCGAGGAAGCGCTCTGCGTTGACCTCGGCAAGGTTCAGGTAGCCTCGCGCCACGCCATCGCCACCGATGAAAATCTCACCGGCCACGCTGTATGGCACCGGCTGCTGGTGAGCGTCGAGCAGGTAGATGCGCGTGTTGGCCATCGGTTTACCGATGGTCGCGTTGCCGCTGCCTTCGCTGCCGGTCACGGCGTCATGGCTGACGTAGGCGGCGGTGCAGGACACTGTCGCTTCGGTTGGGCCGTACGTGTTGATCAGGCGGGTATGCGCCGGGCGCACCTCGTCCCAGAGCTTGAGCTTCTGTGCTGACAGTGCATCGCCAGTGACGTTGATCAGACGCACATGTTGCAGGCGCTGAGCCGCCACCTGCGGTTGCTTGTGCCATTCGGCTACCAGCGTGTGCCAGTGGGCGGCGGTCAAGTGCAGGACGGTCGGATAAATATCGTAATCTTCAGAGCCTTCGCTGCCGAAGATCTCGCGACTTGGCGCCAGAGTGGCGCCAGCCAGCAGCGCCGGGAAGATCTCCTCCACCGAGAGGTCGAAGTTCAGGGTGTTCTGTTGCAGCACGGTGTCGCTCTGGGACAGGCCAAACAGGCGTGCAGCATCGACGCTGTAGTTGACCAGACCGCGATGTTCGATCATCACCCCCTTCGGATTGCCGGTGGAACCTGAGGTGTAGATCACATACGCCAGATTGCGCACGCCGAGGGCTTCCACCACCGGGTTGTCGTCACGCTCGGTAAAGGTGTTGCGCTGATCGTCGTCGAGCAACACCAGTGGCAAAGCAAGCGTCGGCAGGCGTTTCTGCAGATCACGCTGGGTCAGCAATGCCGTTGGCTGGCTGTCGTTGATCATGTAGGCCAGGCGCTCGGCCGGATACGCCGGGTCCAGCGGCACATAAGCCGCCCCTGCCTTGAGCACACCGAGCAGGCCGATCATCATTTCCACGCCACGCTCGACGCAGATCGCCACTCGATCATCCGGGCCAATGCCCAGGCCGATCAGGTGATGGGCCAGACGGTTAGCCTGACGGTTCAGTTCGGCATAGCTCAAGCGCTGCGCCTGGAAGGCCACGGCGATGGCGTCGGGCTGTGCCTGGACCTTTTCTTCGAACAGTTGATGAATCATGCAGTCTTGCGGGTAAGGCACGTCGTTAGCGTTAAGCTCGACCAGCAGATGCTCGCGTTCCACCGCATCGAGCAACGGTACCTGTTCCAGCAACTGGCGGTCGTCGGCGACCATCGCTTCCAGCAAGCGTTGGAAGTAGCCCAGGTAGCGCTGCATGGTGCGTTCGTCGAACAGTGCCGTGGCGTATTCCAGCGTGCCGATCAATTGATCGCCAACCTCGGTCATGTCCAGTGTCAGGTCGAACTTGGCCGTATGGCCTGCCACCGCGACGCCCTGCAGGGCCATGTCGCCAAGCGCCAGGTCGGACGCTTCGTTGTTCTGCCACGACAACATGGCCTGGAAGATCGGGCTGTGGGACAGGCTGCGTTGTGGGCGAACCACCTCGACCACCTGTTCGAACGGCAGGTCCTGATTCGCTTGGGCGGCCAGGGTCTGCTGTTTGACCTGCTGCAACAGGTTTTGCACGCTCGGTGTCCCCGAGAGGTCGACGCGCACGGCCAGGGTGTTGACGAAGAACCCGATCAGGTCCTCAACTTCGGCGCGCATGCGGTTGGCCACCGGCGTACCGATGACCACGTCTTCCTGACCGGCCAGACGTCCCAGCAGCGCCGCCCATGCGGCCATGACCGTCATAAACAGGCTGCTGCCATGCCGCTGGCTCAGCGCCTTGAGGCCGCGGGTCAGGTCGGCGTCGAGTACCAGCCCGAGCAACTTGCCACTGTAGTCCTGTTGCGCCGGCCGTGGCCGGTCGCTCGGCAAGGTCAGCAAGGACGGCGCGCCGGCCAGAGTCTGCTGCCAGTACTGGCGTTGCTGTTGCAGTACGTCGCCGCTCAGCCAGTTGCGCTGCCACACGGCATAGTCGGCGTATTGCACCGGCAACGCGGGCAACGGATCTTCGGCACCGGCACTGAACGCGGCATAGAGCAGGCCCAGTTCACGGGTCAATACATCTGCGGACCAGCCGTCAGAGACGATGTGGTGCATCGTCACCAGCAACACATGGTCGTCATCGGCCAGGCATACCAAGCGTCCGCGCACCAGCGGGCCATTGAGCAGATCAAAGCCCTCTTCGGCCTCTTCTGTGGCGATGGCGAGCAATTGTTGTTCTGCATCGGCCTGCCCCGTCAGCACCTGAAGTTGCAGGCTGAAACCGATATCGGCCGGGGCGATACGCTGCAGCGGATCCTGGTCCTGCTCTTGTACAAAGGTCGTACGCAACGCCTCGTGGCGCGCAACGATGCGGTCCAGCGCTCGTTTCAATGCGTCCTGATCGAGGCTGCCGCGCAGACGCAGACCGGCTGGAATGTGATAAGCCGCACTGCCACCGTCCAGCTGTGCGAGGAACCACAGGCGTTGTTGGGCAAACGACAGCGGCAAAGCCTGATCGCGAGATACCGGCACGATGGGCTGCTGGCTGCTGCCGGCAGCGTGCGCCACTACCTCAGCCAGTGCCGCTAGCTCCGGCTGGGCGAAGATGTCCGCCAGGCTCAGCTCGACGCCCATGCGCTGACGCACCTGGGAAATCAGACGCATCGCCAGCAGCGAGTGCCCACCCAGTTCGAAGAAGTGGTCATGACGCCCTACTGCTTCCAGGTTGAGCAGGTTCTGCCAGATCTGCGCCAGGGCTTTTTCGCTGGTGCCTTGCGGGGCGACATGTTGACGACTGGCAAAAGCATCGTCCGCCGGGGCCGGCAAGGCGTTGCGATCGAGTTTACGGTTAGGTGTCAGCGGCAGTGCATCGAGCAGCACGAACGCGCTCGGCAGCATGTATTCGGCCAGTTGCGGTGCCAGCTCGGCGCGCAGTCTGGCGACATCCAGACTCGCTTGTGGCTGGGCGATCACGTAGGCCACGAGACGTTTTTCACCGGGATTGTCCTCCCGAGCGATCACCACCGCTTCCTTGACCCCTTTGCAATTGCCGAGACGGGCTTCGATTTCGCCCAGTTCGATACGGAAACCGCGCACCTTGACCTGGAAGTCGTTACGGCCCAGGTATTCGATACGGCCGTCGGCCATGTAGCGTGCCAGGTCACCGGTTTTGTACATTCTGGCATCAGGGCTGTTGCTGAACGGATCCGCGAGGAAGCGCTCTGCGTTGACCTCGGCAAGGTTCAGGTAACCCCGCGCTACCCCGTCGCCACCGATGAAAATCTCACCGGCCACGCCATACGGTACTGGCTGCTGGTGGGCATCAAACAGGTAGATGCGCGTGTTGGCCATCGGTTTGCCGATGGTCGCGTTGCCGCTGCCTTCGCTGCCGGCCACGGCGTCATGGCTGACGTAAGCCGCAGTGCAAGACACCGTCGCCTCGGTTGGCCCGTAAGTGTTGATCAGGCGCGTATGTGCCGGGCGCACCTCGTCCCAGAGCTTCAGTTTCTGTGCCGACAATGCGTCACCGGTGACGTTGATCAGGCGCACCTCGGCCAGGCGTTGTTCAGCAGCCTGCGGCTGGTTGTGCCATTCGGCGACCAGCGTGTGCCAATGGGCAGCGGTCAAGTGCAGGACGGTCGGGTAAATGCCGTGATTTTCAGTGCCTTCACTGCCGAAGATCTCGCGGCTTGGCACCAGGGTTGCACCGGCCAGGAGTGCCGGGAAGATCTCCTCCACCGAAAGGTCGAAGTTAAGAGTGTTCTGTTGCAGCACGGTGTCGCTCTGGGACAAGCCAAACAGGCGTGCCGCATCGACGCTGTAGTTGACCAGACCGCGATGCTCGATCATCACCCCCTTCGGATTACCAGTGGAACCCGAGGTGTAGATCACATACGCCAGGTTGCGCACGCCGAGAGTCGCTACGACCGGGTTGTCATCACACTCGGTGAAGCCTTGGCAATGCTCGTCGTCGAGCAATACCAGCGGCATGGACAGTGCTGGCAAACGCTCCTGCAGGCCGCGCTGGGTGAGCAACGCCGATGGCTGGCTATCGTTGATCATGTACGCCAGACGCTCGGCCGGATACGCCGGGTCCAACGGCACATAGGCGGCGCCGGCTTTGAGCACACCGAGCAGCCCGACTATCATTTTCACCCCACGCTCGACGCAGATCGCCACCCGATCATCCGGGCCGATGCCCATGCCGATCAGGTGATGAGCCAGGCGGTTGGCCTGACGGTTCAGTTCGGCATAGCTCAAGCGTTGTGCCTGGAAGGCCACGGCAATGGCGTCGGGCTGGGCCTGGACCTTTTCTTCGAATAGCTGATGAATCGTGGCGTCTTGCGGGTAAGGCACGTCGGTAGCGTTAAGGTCGACCAGCAGATGCTTGCGTTCCACCGTATCGAGCAGTGGCACCTGTTCCAGTACCTGGCGGTCATCGGCGACCATGGCGTGCAGCAAACGCTGCAAGTACCCCAGATAACGCGCGATGGTGCTTTCGTCGAACAACGCAGTGGCGTATTCCAGCGAACCGAACAGTTGGCCCTGCGCTTCGCCGATGTCCAGCGAGAGATCGAACTTGGACAGCGTATGGCCTGCGCTCAGGCTTTCCAGTTGCAGATCGCCGAGGGCGAAATCCCCGCCGCCCATGTCCTGCCAACTGAGCATGGCCTGGAACACCGGGCTGTGCGACAGGCTGCGCACCGGCTTGATCACTTCCACCACTTGCTCGAACGGCAGGTCCTGATGGTCCTGAGCGCCTAACGTGTTGGTCTTGACCCGCGCCAGCAGCGTCTCTGCCGTGGGCTTGTCGCTAAGGTCGACGCGGATCGCCAGGGTATTGACGAACAGGCCCACCAGTCCTTCGACTTCACTGCGTGTACGGTTGGCCACCGGCGTGCCGATGACCACGTCGTCCTGACCGGCCAGACGTCCCAACAGCGCAGCCCAGGCGGCCATTACAGTCATGAACAGGGTGCTGCCGTGACGTTGGCTCAAGGCCTTGAGGCCGCGAGTCAGGTCCTGGTCGAAAACGATGGGTAGCACCGCGCCGGCATAGTTCTGCTGCGCCGGACGCACCCGGTCGGTGGGCAACATCAGCAGCGCCGGAGCGTCTGCCAGGGTGTGCTGCCAGTAGTCGCTTTGTTGCTGTAGCAAATCGCCGCTCAACCAGCGACGCTGCCACACCGCGTAGTCCAGGTAGTGCAGCGCCAGTGGCGCCAGCGGGTCGTCCTGGCCCTGACTGAATGCCGCATAGAGCGCGGCCAGTTCGCGGGTCAGCACGCCAATCGACCAGCCATCGGAAACGATGTGGTGCATGGTCAGCAACAGGACGTGATGGTCCTCGGCCATACGGATCAGACGACCACGGATCAACGGGCCCTGTTCCAGATCGAAGCTTTGCAGCGACTCTTCGCTGGCCAGTGCCTGAAGCTTCTCTTTGGCATCCACCAGCCCTTGCAGATCATGCAGTTGCAGGTTGAAGCCGGCATCCGCCGGGCTGATCCGTTGCAATGGTTGTTCGTCATCGCCCTGAATGAAGGTGGTGCGCAAGCCCTCATGGCGCGCGACGATGCGCTCCAGCGCCCGTTGCATCGCCGTACGGTCCAGCTCGCCATGCAGGCTCAGGCCGATAGGCATGTGATAGGCCGCGCTGGCGCCTTCCATCTGGGCCAGGAACCACAGACGTTGCTGGCCGAACGACAGTGGCCAGGCCTGATCGCGTGCCACCGGCACGATATCCGGCAGGATGCTGCGTCCGGCTTGGGCGATGGCCAGTGCCAGGGCACTCAGTTCGGGGTGGGCAAACAGCGCGGCCAGGCTCAGTTCGACACCCAGTTGCTGGCGAATCTGCGAAATCAAACGCATGGCCAGCAACGAATGGCCACCCAGCTCGAAGAACTGGTCGTGACGGCTGATGCGTTCAACCGAGAGCAAGTCGCTCCAGATTCCCGCCAGCAGGGTTTCGGTTTCGCCTTGCGGGGCTTCATAACCACGGCGGATCAGTGCATCGGCGTCCGGTGCTGGCAAGGCCTTGCGGTCCAGCTTGCCGTTCGGCGTCAGCGGCAGTGCGTCGAGCAGCACATAGGCCACCGGGATCATATGAGCCGGCAATTGTTCCTGCAGCCAGGCGCGAAGGCTGTCTATATCTGCCGAAACATGCCCTGCGCTCAGGGTGTAATAAGCCACCAGACGCTTGTCGCCCGGCACATCTTCGCGAGCCGTCACAACCGCTTCATGGACCGCCGGGTGTTTGGCCAGCAGTGCATCGATCTCGCCCAGTTCGATACGGAAACCACGGATCTTCACCTGATCATCGTTACGGCCCAGGTATTCGATATTGCCGTCTGGCAAGTAGCGCCCCAGGTCGCCCGTGCGGTACATGCGTGCTGCTGGTTGCTGGCTGAACGGGTCCTTGAGGAAGCGTTCGGCAGTCAGGTCGTCGCGGTTCAGATAGCCACGGGCCACTCCGGCACCGCCGATGTAGATTTCACCCGCAACACCCAGTGGGACGGGCTGTTGCTGTTGGTCCAGCAGGTAAAACTGCGTATTGCCGACCGGTTTGCCGATGTGTGGAGCGAAGCCGTCTTCGCGATCCATGGCCACCCAGCTTGAATAGGTGGTGGTTTCAGACGGGCCATAGAGGTTGCACAGGCGCTGCACGCCAGTCTTCTCGAACAGCGATTCCACCAGGCTACGCTTGAGCGCTTCACCGGCCACGTTCACGGTGTGGACAGATTCCGGCAGACCGTCAACGTCCAGTAGTGCTTTCAGCGCCGACGGTACGGTGTTGATCAGGCCGATATCGTGCTCGGCGTGTTGCAATTCAAGGACGTTTTTAACGACGTCGATGCTGCCGCCCGACGTTAGCGGCGCAAAGCACTCGTAGACCGCAAGATCGAAGTTCAGCGAGGTAGAGAAGAGTGTTTTTTCCAGAGCAGACGCATCGAAAGCACTATGCGCCCAGCTCAGGAAGTTCACGGTGTTGCGGTGTTCGATCATCACGCCTTTCGGCAAGCCGGTCGAACCCGAGGTGTAGATCAGGTAGGCCAGATGTGCGGAAGTCAGCCCCGGTACCTGCGGATTCTGGACGGATTCGTCCTGCCAATCGCTCAGGTCAAGATTGATCACAGGCACCGAAACGTCGGCCAGCAAGCCCTGAGTAGCGGTGTGAGCCAACACGGCTGCCGGAGCGCTGTCCTGCAACATGTACGCAATACGCTCCGCTGGATACGCCGGGTCGAGCGGCACGTAACCGCCGCCCGCCTTGAGAATCGCCAGCAAACCGATGACCATTTCCGCGCCGCGTTCTACACAGATTCCGACTCTGGAATCCGGCTGCACACCCTGCTTGCGCAAGGCATGGGCAAGACGGTTGGCCTGCTCGTTAAGCTCGCGGTACGTCAGGCGCTGTTCGCCGTGCACCACTGCCAGTGCTTCCGGTGTGCGCTTGGCTTGCGCTTCGAATAAGCCATGAATGGTCTGTTCGTGCGGGTAATCCAGAGCGGTGTCGTTGAACTGCACCAGCAACTGCTCACGCTCGTCGACCGGCAGGGTCGGCAGGCTGTCGAGGGCCAGGGACGGTGACTGCTCAAGTGCATCCGCCAGATGCTCCAGCACGGTCTGCATGTAACCGCAGACCCGTTTGGCACCGACTTCGCTGCTGACCTGTACGGTCAGACTGAACCCGTTACCCACGTCGTCCACGTTCAGGGTCAACGGGTAGTTGGTGTGGTCCTTGGCGCCAAAGGACTCGATCCCTTCCCAGGCAGTGGCGGTTTCTGCCGAAACATCGTTCACGCCGCTGTGCCGGTAGTTGAGCAGCGCGCTGAACAGTGGTGTCGGTGCCGCCACGCCGCTGCAACGCTGGGCGAGTACCAGCGGTGCGTGTTCATGGCCCAGCAACGCCGTCAGTTGCCTGTGCGTAGCTTTCAGTCCCTCGACCACCGTTGTCGCGCCGACATCGACGCGCAGCGGCAAGGTGTTGATAAACATGCCCAACGCACGGTCGGCACCCTCGCCGGCCTGCATACGGCCTAGCAGTACGGTGCCGAACACGACCTGGTCACGGGCCGAGACACTGCCGAGCACCCGCGCCCACGCCAGGTGCATCAGGCTCGCGGCGCTGACGCCTGCTTGCCGAGCCTGAGCCCGCAAACGCAGGTTCAGTTCAGCGGGCAGGATCACGCTCGCCTCTTCGAGGTCACGACCACCGTCCTGCACATCCTGCAAACCGAATGGCAGCGTTGGCTCGTCGATATCGCTGAGCATGTCGCGGAAGAAGGCTTCGTGCTGTGCCTCGCTGACACCCAGGCGAGCCTGGGCTACGTAGTTGCGATACGGCACGCTCTTACCCAGAGCAGCTTGCTGACCGAGCAGGTGCGCCTGAAGTTCACGCAACACCACGTACAGCGAGGTGGCGTCGTTGACCAGGTGATGGAACAGCAGCATCGCCAGCCAGCGATCGTTGAGCGGATCATGGCTAAAGACAATCTGCATCAAGGGCGCTTGGCGTACGTCGAGGCGGTAATGCCGAGGATCGAAGCGCTCGTGCAATTGCTCGGCCAGCGGGCCGTCTGCCGGGTCTAGGTACACCTCGGTGACGTGCATTTCAGCCTGACGCAGCACCACTTGCAGCGGTTCTTCGAGACCCTCCCACAGCACAGCGGTGCGCAGGATATCGTGACGGTTGACCACCCCTTGCAAGGCACGGCTGAAGTCATCCAGTCGTGCGCGGTCGCGCAGACTGAACAGCGCTTTCAGGGTATACGGGTCGCCCTGCTCGGCACTGATGTGGTGATAGAGAATGCCTGCCTGCAAAGGTGCCAGCGGGTAAATGTCCTGCACGTTAGCGGCACCGCCGGGCACATGCTTCACGACGCGGTCGATCTGCGCCTGAGTCAGGCTGATCAGTGGCAGCAGGTCCGGTGTGATGTGTTCGCAACGTTCCGGGATCAGATTGGCCGGCACCACGACTTCCGTGCCACCACCTACCGCTGCCGCCAGTGCGGTTAGCGTAGGCTGGCTGAACAGCACGCGTACATCGGCACTCAGCCCGACTTGACGCATGCGTTCGATCAATTTGACTGCGAGCAGCGAGTGGCCACCCAGTTCGAAGAAGTGATCATGGCGACCGACCTGCCCGACCTTGAGCACGTCAGCCCAGATCGACGCCAGCAGGGTCTCAACCTCGCCCTGAGGTGCTTCATAGCCTCGGCTGATCAGCGATTGCGCATCCGGCATTGGCAGGGCCTTGCGGTCGAGCTTGCCGTTGGCGGTCAGCGGCAGCGCATCGAGCTGCACGTAGGCCGCGGGCACCATGTACTCCGGCAATGTGCCTTGCAGATGGCTACGCAGGTGTTCGATGTCGACAGGCTGCTGCGCTGTGACATACGCCACCAGACGCTTGTCGCCAGGTGTGTCCTGACGGCAAAGCACCACGGCCTCTAGAACATCAGGATGTTCGGCCAGGCGCGCTTCGATTTCACCCAGTTCAACACGGAAACCGCGGATTTTCACCTGATCGTCATTGCGACCTAGGTATTCCAGGTTGCCGTCGGCACGCCAGCGAACCAGGTCGCCGGTGCGGTACATCAGTGCGTTTTCCGACGCACTGAACGGATCGACGACAAACTGCGTGGCGCTCAATTCAGCACGATTCAAATAGCCCTTGGCAACGCCCTGCCCGCCGATATACAGCTCGCCGGGCACGCCCAGCGGTAACGGTTGGCCTTGGCCATCGAGCACATACAGGCGGCTGTTACCCACCGGTTTGCCTATAGGAATCGAGCCATTGCCGACCGACGTAATTTCGTAGGTCGCGGAAAACGTCGTCGCCTCGGTCGGGCCGTAGCCGTTGAGCAGATGCTGTGGAGGACTGTTGGCCAGCACCCGGCCAATAACGGCAGGGTCCAGCACATCGCCGCCGACAATCAGGTAGCGCAGGCGTGAAAAGGCCTCGCCCAGCCCCGAAGCGTATTGATGGAACAGCCCGGCGGTCATCCACAGCACGGTTACCGATTGCTCCAGCAACAGGCGCTGGAAATCGCGCGGGGACAGCAAGTCGCTCTGCCCGATCACCACCACGCAGCCGCCATTGAGCAACGGTGCCCAAACGTCAAGCGTGCTGGCATCAAACGCAGGATTTGAAGCGAAAGCTACGCGATCCTGTGCATTGAAATCGGCGTAACCGTTGTTGATCACCAGCCGGCTGATGGCCCTATGCGGCACCAGCACACCTTTCGGCGTGCCGGTGGAGCCTGAGGTGTACATGATGTAAGCGACGCTTTCGCTGGACTGCGGCAATGCCAGGTCGGTGCCTTTAAAGTTCTCTACTTTCAGGCCATCGAGGTCAACACGCTGCACAGCGGTCGTCAGCGACACCTGGCTGTGAGTCAGCAGAACACGCGCCTGACTGTCTTCGATCATGAACGTCTGACGTTCGACCGGTGCATTGATGTCCAGCGGTATGTACACCGCCGCGCACTTGAGCACCGCCAGCTGGCTGGCGAGCAGGTCGAGGCTGCGTTCCAGCAGGATCGCCACGCTGTCACCCGGCTGCACACCGAGCCCCAGCAGATGCCGCGCCAGGCGATTGGCCCGGGTGTTGAGTTCGGCATAGCTCATGGCCACGCCATCGTGGATTGCAGCGCAAGCGTCGGGGCAAGCCCGTGCCTGGGCTTCGAACAGACTCTGCAAGGTCTGTTGCTGCGGGTAATCCCGCGTGGTGTCGTTGAACGCCACCAGCAGTTGCTGCCGTTCGGCTTCCGGCACTACCGATAAGTCGCACACCGCTGAGTCCGGCGCGGATTCAAGGGCTTCGGCCAGATGGCTCAAGACGGTCTGCATATAGTCGCAGATGCGCCGCGCATCGATACCGGCCACCGCCTGTACATTCAGGCCGAAACCCGCACCCATATCATCGACGTTCAGAATCAACGGGTAGTTGGTGCGTTCTTCACTGCTCAGGGCATGGATACCCTGCCAGGACTGCACGGCCTGTTCGGACACACTGCCAACCGCACTGTGGCGGTAGTTGAGCAGCGCACTGAACAATGGCAGCGGCGCGGCCACCGCGCTGCAACGCTGGGCCAATACCAAAGGCGCATGCTCATGACCGAGCAAACCGGTCAAACGGGTGTGGGTCTGACGCACCGCCTGGCGTACCGCGCAGGTGTCGATATCGACGCGCAGCGGCAAGGTGTTGATAAACATCCCCAGCGAACGCTCGGCGCCCTCGCCGCCTTGCATCCGGCCCATCAGTACGGTGCCGAACACCACGTCCTGCCTGCCTGAAACCTTGCTCAGGACCTGCGCCCAGGCCAGGTGTGCCAGGCTGGCAACGCTTACTCCAAGCTGCCGGGCCTGGGCCCGCAGGCGCAGGTCCAGTTGAGGCTCGAGGACCAGGGTGTGCTCTTCAATATCACGACCGTCACCCTGCACATTCATAAGGCCGAACGGCAAGGTCGGTTCTTCGATGTCGCCGAGCATGTCGCGGAAGAATGCTTCGTGATCCGCTTCGCTCACCCCCAGACGCGCCTGAGCCACGTAGTTGCGGTACGGCACCGGGCTGCCCAGTTGTGCCGTCTGCCCCATCAAGCCGCTCTGGATTTCGTGTTTCACCACCTCCAGCGCCACATGATCCAGGGCCATGTGGTGGAACAACAGCATCGCGCAGATCCGCTGATTGAGCGGGTCTTCGGCGTAAGCCACGCGCATCAAGGGGGCCTGGCCGATGTCCAGACGGTAGTGGCGCGGGTCGAAACGGCTGTGCAGTTGCTCTGCGATATCACCGTTTGCCGGATCCAGTTCAAGCGCTTCAAGGTGCAACTGCGCCTGACGCCAGACCACCTGCACCGGCGAGTCGAGACCTTGCCACACCACGCTGGTGCGCAGGATGTCGTGACGATCGATGACCAGCTGCAATGCTTCGGCAAATGCATCCAGGCGCTGGCGGTCATCAAATGCGAACCGGGTCTGCAAGACATAGGGGTCGCCCTGCTCCGCAGCGATATGGTGATAGAGAATGCCTTCCTGCAGCGGCGCCAACGGGTAGATATCCTGCACATTGGCCACGCCGCCCGGCACGCCGGCGACCAACTGATCGATCTGCGCCTGGGTCAGGTCGGCCAGCGGCAGCAGGTCCGGAGTGATGTGTTCACAGTGTTCATCAATCAGGTTGGCGGGCACCACCACTTCCGTGCCAGCACCGACTGCCGCTGCCAGTGCAGCCAGCGTCGGCTGACCGAACAGCACGCGCACGTCCGAGCTCAAGCCCGACTGACGCATACGTCCGATCAGGCTGACGGCCAGCAGCGAATGACCGCCCAACTCGAAGAAGTTGTCGTGTCGACCGACCTGGGCAACGCCCAGCAGGTCTTGCCAGATAGCCGCGATCTGCGTTTCGGTTTCGCCTTGTGGGGCTTCATAACCACGGCTGATCAGCGCACCGGCTTCCGGTGCTGGCAGGGCCTTGCGGTCCAGCTTGCCATTCGGGGTCAGTGGCAGTGCATCGAGCAGCACATAGGCCACCGGAATCATGTAGGCCGGCAATTGTTCCTGCAGCCAGCCGCGCAGGCTGTCGATGTCTACAGAAGCCTGCCCTGCGCTCAGTGTGTAATAAGCCACCAGACGCTTGTCGCCCGGTACATCTTCTCGAGCAGTCACTACCGCTTCGTGGACGGCCGGGTGTCTGGCCAGGCGTGCATCGATCTCGCCCAGCTCGATGCGGAAGCCGCGGATTTTCACCTGATCGTCGTTACGACCCAGGTACTGGATATTGCCATCCGCCAGATAGCGACCCAGGTCGCCGGTGCGGTACATGCGTGCCGCTGGGTTTTGGCTGAACGGGTCTTTGAGGAAGCGTTCGGCAGTGAGGTCGTCACGGTTCAGGTAGCCACGAGCCACACCGGCACCGCCGATGTAGATTTCACCCGCTACACCCAGTGGCACGGGCTGTTGCTGTTCGTCCAGCAGATAAAACTGTGTATTGCCAACCGGTTTGCCGATGTGCGCAGCGAAGCCGTCTTCGCGATCCATCGCCACCCAGCTTGAGTACGTGGTTGTTTCAGATGGGCCATACAGGTTGCACAGGCGCTGCACGCCTGTCTTCTCGAACAGCGACTCAACCAGGCTGCGCTTCAGCGCTTCACCGGCCGCGTTTACGGTGTGGACCGATTCCGGCAGACCATCGACGTCCAGCAGTGCTTTAAGCGCCGAAGGCACAGTGTTGATCAGGCCGATATCGTGCTCGCCGTGTTGCAGTTCCAGCACGTTTTTGACAACTTCGATACTGCCTCCCGACGTCAGCGGCGCGAAGCACTCGTAGACGGCGAGGTCGAAGTTCAGCGAAGTGGAGAACAGCGTTTTTTCCAGTGCACAGCCGTCGAACGCCTTATGCGCCCAGCTCAGGAAGTTCACGGTGTTACGGTGTTCGATCATCACGCCTTTCGGCAAGCCGGTCGAACCCGAGGTGTAGATCAGGTAGGCCAGGTGCGCGGAAGTCAGTCCAGGCACCTGCGGATTCTGGACGGATTCGTCCTGCCAATCGCTCAGATCAAGATTGATGACTGGCACCGAAACATCGGCCAGCATGCCCTGGGTAACGGTTTGAGCCAGTACGGCTGCCGGAGCACTGTCCTGCAACATATAAGCAATACGTTCTGCCGGGTAAGCCGGGTCCAGCGGCACATAACCGCCGCCCGCCTTGAGAATCGCCAGCAAACCGACGACCATTTCCGCGCCGCGTTCTACACAGATTCCGACACGAGAGTCAGGCTGAACGCCCAGCTTGCGCAAGGCATGGGCCAGGCGATTGGCCTGTTCGTTAAGCTCGCGATACGTCAGACTCTGTTCGCTGTGGACGACTGCCAGCGCTTCCGGTGTGCGCTCTACCTGCGCTTCGAACATCCCGTGAATGGTCTGTTCTTTGTCGTAATCCAGCACGGTGTCGTTGAACGCCACCAGCAACTGCTCGCGCTCGACAGCTGGCAGGATAGACAAACCTTGCAACGACGTTTCTGGCGTCTGCTCCAGCGCCGTCAACAGGTTTTCCAGCGCCGTGTGCATGTAGCCGCACACACGTTGCGCGCCGATTGACGAAACCACCAGCGCCGTCAGGCTGAACCCTTCGCCCAGATCGTCGACGTTCAAGGTCAGCGGGTAGTTGGTGCGTTCTTCGCCGCTGAGGACCGCAATGCCCTGCCAGGCCTGCATGGCCTGGTCGGACACACTGCCGACCCCGCTATGGCGGTAATTGAGCAGTGCGCTGAACAAGGGCGCCGGTGCGGCAACCCCGCTGCAACGCTGGGCCAACGCCAGTGAGGCATGTTCGTGACCGAGCAAGGCAGTCAGGCGTTTATGAGTGGCCTTGACCCCATCACGCACGCCCTGCTCGCCCACCGAAACCCGCAGCGGCAAGGTGTTGATGAACATCCCCAAAGCCCGCTCGGTTCCTTCGCCACCTTGCATCCGGCCCATCAGGACGGTGCCGAACACCACATCCTGCCTGTTTGATACCTTGCCCAACACCTGAGCCCAGGCCAGGTGCACCAGACTTGCGGCACTCACCCCTTGTTGCCGGGCCTGAGCCCGCAGGCGCAGATTTAACTGAGGGTCCAGCGCCAGGCTGGCCTCCTCGATGTCACGACCTTCACCCTGCACATCCATCAGGCCGAACGGCAGGGTCGGCTCGTCGATATCGCCGAGCATGTCGCGGAAAAATGCTTCGTGATCGGCCTGGCTGACACCCAGGCGTGCCTGGGCCACATAGTTGCGATACGGCACGGGTACCGACGCCGCCACAGTGTCGGCCTCGCCCGCCAGCCATGCCTGCATTTCATGCTTCACCACTTCCAGCGCTACGTGGTCCAGGGCCATGTGATGGAATAGCAGCATCGCGCAGATGCGCTGGTTGAGCGGGTCTTCGGCATAGGCCACACGCATCAAAGGTGCCTGGCCGATGTCCAGTCGGTAATGACGCGGATCAAAGCGGCTGTGCAGTTGCGCACCGATATCGCCGTCTGCCGGATCAAGCTCAAGTGCGTCAAGGTGCAACTGTGCCTGACGCCAGACCACTTGCACCGGTGAATCGAGACCGTCCCATACCACGCTGGTGCGCAGAATGTCGTGACGATCGATGACCATCTGCAAGGCCTGAACGAAGGCGTTCAGACGCCCGCTGTCAGCGAACGCGAACTGGGTCTGGAGCACATAGGGGTCGCCTATTTCGGCGGCCAGGTGGTGATAAAGAATGCCTGACTGCAGAGGCGCCAGCGGGTAGATGTCCTGCACATTGGCCACGCCGCCGGGCACGGTGGCTGCGACTTGATCGATCTGCGCTTGAGTCAGGTCGGCCAGTGGCAGCAGTTCAGGCGTAATGCGTTGGCAGTCCTCGGTGATCAGGTTGGCAGGCACCACAAGCTCGGTGCCACCGCCCACCGCCGCGGCCAGTGCCGACAGGGTGGGCTGGCTGAACAGCACGCGCACGTCGGCGCTTAGGCCCAACTGGCGCATACGCCCGGTCAGGCTCACTGCCAGCAGCGAATGGCCGCCGAGTTCGAAGAAGTGGTCGTGACGCCCAACCTGTGCGACACCCAGCAGGTCTTGCCAGATTACCGCGATCTGCTCCTCGATTTCGCCTTGCGGTGCTTCGTAGCCACGGCTGATCAGCGCATCACCGCCCGGTGCTGGCAGCGCCTTGCGATCAAGCTTGCCGTTGGACGTCAGCGGCATGGCCTCGAGCAGTACATAAATGGCCGGAACCATGTATTCAGGCAACTGTTGCTGCAGGTGACTGCGCAGGGTGTCGATATCGACAGCAGTGTGCTCGGCAGACTGCGTGTAGTAAGCCACCAGACGTTTGTCACCGGGTATGTCTTCGCGAGCGGTGACCACCGCTTCGTGGACTGCCGGGTGTCTGGCCAAAGCGGCCTCGACTTCACCGATTTCGATGCGCAAGCCGCGGATCTTCACCTGAAAGTCATTACGGCCCAGGTATTCCAGCGCGCCATTGGCCAGCCAGCGACCCATGTCGCCGGTTTTGTACAGGCGTGCCTGTGGATCGCTGGAAAACGGGTCGGCGATGAAACGCTCGGCACTCAGCTCCGGCAGGTTCAGGTAACCCCGCGCCACGCCGATGCCGCCAATGTGCAGTTCACCGGCCACGCCCATTGGTTGCAGCTGGCCCAAGGCATCCAGCACGTGCATCTGAATGTTCGCAATCGGACGGCCGATGGGCACGCTGTCGCCCGGATCCGTCGGGCGGCATTCCCAGGCGGTAACGTCGATGGCCGCTTCGGTCGGGCCATAGAGGTTGTGCAGTTCAACGCCCTTCAGGTGTTGCTCGAAGCGGCGCTGCAACGCACGCGGCAAGGCCTCGCCGCTGCACAGCACGCGGCGCAGTTGCGGGAAGTCGCGGGTCGAGCGGTGTTCCAGAAACACATCGAGCATCGAGGGCACAAAGTGCAGCAGGGTAATGCCCGCGTCAGTCATTACCTGCGCCAGGTATTCCGGCTCCTGATGGCCACCGGGACGTGCCATGACCAGTTCGGCACCGGCCAGCAGCGGCAGGAAAAACTCCCAGACCGACACGTCGAAACCGAACGGGGTCTTTTGCAGCACACGATCATTGCTGTCTACGTGATAGGCATCACGGGCCCATAGCAGGCGGTTGACCACGCCCAGGTGTTCGTTCATCACGCCTTTGGGCTGACCAGTGGAACCCGAGGTGTACAGCACGTAGGCCAGGTGATTCGGCTTCAGGCCCAATGCCTTGGCATCGGGATTGTTGATCGGCTGTAAGGCAAGCCGGGCGCTGTCATCGTGGCCATCGAGCACCAGCGCCGTAACGCTAAGGGCTGGCAGACTTGCAAGCAGATCCTGGCTGGTCAGCAGCGCACGGGGGGCGCTGTCGCTGAGCATATAGGCCTGGCGAGCGCTGGGCAGATCCGGGTCGATCGGCACGTAGGCGCCACCGGCCTTGAGGATACCCAATAGCGCCACGACCATTTCCGGGCCGCGACGCAGGCTGACCGCGACCCGCGCATCCGGCCCCACGCCCAGCTCAATCAGACGATGGGCGAGCTGGTTGGCCTGTTGGTTGAGTTCGGCGTAAGTGAGCAACGGCCCGCTGTCGCCGCGTACGGCGCAGGCATCCGGACGCTGAGCAGCCCTTTGTTCGATCAGTTGATGGATCAGTACATCGCGCGGATAAGGGTGAGCGGTGTCATTGAAGCCCGCCAGCAAAAGCTCGCGCTCGTCGTCCGGCAGTATGGGCAGGCTGTTCAGCGCTGCTTGCGGTGTGTGTTCCAGCGCTTGCACCAGGCTGCGCAGTGCAACCTGCATGTACTCGCCGATGCGCGTGGCACTGATTTGCTTGACGGCCTGAATGGTGAGCATGAAGTCATCGCCCAGGTCATCGACGTTCAGGCACAACGGATAGTTGGTGCGTTCCTCCATGCTCAGGGTCTGAATGCCCTGCCAGGCTGACAATGTTTCGCTCGAGGCCGCACCACCGTTGCTGTGGCGGTAGTTGAGCAAGGTGCTAAACAGCGGCAGCGAACTCGGCACGCCGCTGCAGCGCTGGGCCAGCGACAGCGAGGCATGCTCATGCCCCAGCAGGGTCGACAGGCGCTGGTGGGTGAGCTTGACCGCCGCCAGAGCGCTCTGGCTTCCGACGCTGATGCGCAGCGGCAAGGTGTTGATGAACATTCCCAGCGCCCTGTCGGCGCCGTTGCCGCCCTGCATGCGGCCCATCAGTACGGTACCGAACACCACTTCTTCACGGCCCGACACCCGACCGGCCACCTGAGCCCATGCCAGGTGCGCCAGACTGGCAGCGCTAACCCCTAATTGCCGCGCAATGCTGCGTATACGGCTGCTCAGCTGGCTGTCGAGTACCTGATGCACTTCCTCGATACCACTGCCATCGCCCTGCACGTCCTGTATGCCGTAAGCCAGAGTCGGTTCGTCGATGTCGCCGAGCATGTCGCGGAAAAACGCTTCGTGCTCGGCCTGGCTGATACCCAGACGCGCCTGTGCCACATGGTTGCGATAAGGCACCGGGGCCGGCAATTGCTCGATCTGCCCCTGCAGGCTGGCCTGCATTTCCTCCACCACCACTTCCAGTGAGGTGTGATCCAGCGCCAGATGGTGGAACAGCAACATGCCGACCAGACGCTGGTGGGTGTTGTCCTCGGCATAGGCAATGCGCATCAGCGGCGCCTGGCCAATGTCCAGGCGATAGTGACGTGGGTCAAAACGCTCGCGCAGTCGTGTCAGCACGTCACCGTCGAGCGGATCGATGGCCACCTCTTCCAGACTCAGTTTAGCGTTGCGCCAGACCACCTGTACCGGCTGCTCAAGCCCTTCCCAGACCACGGCGGTGCGCAGGATGTCGTGGCGTTCGACCACGTTCTGCAGGGCCGCGGCGAAACTGGCCAGGCACTCGCGATCATCGAACGCGAAGAGCATCTGCAAGACATAGGGATCACCTTCATCCGCAGCCAGATGGTGATAGAGAATACCTTCCTGCAAGGGGGCCAGGGCGTAGATGTCCTGAATGCTGGCCAGGCCGCCCGGGACGCTGGCGACTACCCGATCGATCGCTGCCTGATCCAGATCAGCCAGCGGCAGCATGTCCGGGGTAATACGCTCGCAGCCCGGCACGATCAGGTTATCCGGCACCTGTACGTCGGTGTGCCCGCCCACCGCAGCAGCAAGTGCGGCAAGGGTCGGCTGGCTGAACAGCACCCGCACATCAGCCGACAGGTCGATCTGGCGCATGCGCTCGATCAGTTTGACGGCCAGCAGCGAATGCCCGCCCAGTTCGAAGAAATGATCGTGGCGGCCAACCTGTGGCACTTGCAGCAGAGACTGCCAGATCTGCGCGATGGCGATCTCGACATCGCCTTCGGGCGGCGCGTATTCACGCATTGCCAGTGCCTGCGCATCCGGTGCGGGCAATGCCTTTTGGTCGAGCTTGCCGTTGGTGGTCAGCGGGAAGCTGTCCAGCGCCACAAAAGCACTGGGCACCATGTAATCGGCCAGGGACAGCAGCAAGCGCTCACGCAAGTCAGCCGCCACGATCTCGTGGCCGGGCGCAGCGATCACATAGGCCACCAGGCGCTTGTCACCCGGTTGATCTTCGCGGACCAGCACCAGCGCTTCGCGGACCGTGTCACAGGCGGCCAGCGCAGCCTGGATTTCTCCCAGTTCGATACGGAAACCACGGATCTTGACCTGGTCGTCGTTGCGGCCCAGGTAATCGAGACTGCCATCATCCATCCAGCGACCCAGGTCGCCGGTTCGGTACAGACGCGCCTGAGGATCTTTACTGAACGGGTTCGCCAGGAATCGCTCGGCCGTCAGCGCTTCACGATTCAGGTAGCCCCGCGCGACACCGGCGCCGCCGACATATAGCTCGCCGACCACACCCACCGGCACCGGCTCGCGGCGCGCGTCCAGTACATACAACTGCAAATCGGGAATGCGTACACCGATAGGGCTCACGCCCGCACGTTGCGCATCTGCCGCCACCAGGGGGTGATAGGTCACATGCACCGTGGTTTCGGTGATGCCATACATGTTCACCAACTGCGTACCGGCGTTGATCACCCTGGCGTACCACGGCTTTAGCATCCCGGTATCCAGCGCTTCGCCACCAAAAATCACCTGGCGCAAGGAATGTCGCTGATCGCTCTCGCCCTGGGCGTTGAGCAACTGGCGGAACGCGCTCGGGGTCTGGTTGAGCACCGTCACTTCGGCGCTGCACAACAGCGCGTAGCAGTCTTGCGGGGAGCGGCTGATCAGTTGCGGCACGATCAGCAAACGCCCGCCGTGCAACAGCGCACCCCAGATTTCCCAGACCGAGAAGTCGAACGCGAATGAATGGAACAACGCCCAGACATCCTGCTCGTTGAAACCAAACCAGCTCTGGGTGGCCGAGAACAGCCGGGCCACGTTGCGGTGCTCGACCATTACGCCCTTGGGCAGGCCGGTCGAACCGGAGGTGTAGATGACGTAAGCCAGGTGGCGCGGGCTGAGCCCGGTCAGCTGTGGATTGTGACCCGGTTGGGCCTGCAACGCCGGACTGTGCAAATCCACGCGTGGGCCGTCGAACGCACCCAGCAGCGCCAGCCCGGCAGCATCGGCCAGCACCGCCATCGGGGCGCTGTCCTGCAACTGGTAAGCAATACGCTCCGCCGGATAGGCCGGGTCAATCGGCACGTAACCCGCACCGGCCTTGAGCACCCCGAGCAAACCGACAATCATCTCCAAGCTGCGCTCTACGCAGATCGCCACCCGGTCATCCGGCTGCACGCCCAGGCCCAGCAGATAATGGGCCACCTGATTGGCGCGGGTGTTCAGCTCGGCATAGGTCAGGGTGCGGTCTTCATAGTGCAGGGCCACGGCATTCGGCTGCGCCACCACCCAGGCTTCGAAGGTACGGTGAATCAGGGTGTCATCGGCCTGCAGCGCATGGGGGGTGTTCCAGCTTTCCAGCAGTTGCTGGCGCTCGATCCCGGGCAGGATATGCAGCGCTCCCAGCGCAGCGTCCGGGGTCTGTTCCAGTGCTTGCACCAGGTTTTCCAGCACACAGTGCATGTACGCACAGACACGCTTGGCACCGATCTGTCCTTCGGCCATGACGGTCAGGGCGAAACCTTCGCCTATGTCATCCACGCACAAGGTCAGCGGGTAGTTGGTACGTTCTTCGCCGTGCAGCGCCTGAATGCCTTCCCAGGCGACCTGCGCATTGTCGCTCGCGGCGACATCACCGGTATGACGGAAATTGAGCAGCGAGCTGAACAATGGCGTCGAAGCGGGTACACCACTGCAACGTTGGGCCAGTACCAGCGAGGCGTGTTCATGGGCCAGCAGCCCGCTGAGTCGCGCATGGGTCGCTTTCAGACCGCTGCGCACGCCCTGCTCGCCCAGCGTGACACGCAGCGGCAAGGTGTTGATGAACATTCCCAACGCCCGGTCGGACCCTGCGCCGCCTTGCAGGCGACCGAGCAACACGGTGCCGAACACCACATCCTCTTTGCCTGACACAGCGCCCAGTAAACGAGCCCAGGCGAGGTGATACAGGCTGGCAGAACTCACCCCGAGTTGACGAGCCTGTACGCGCAGGCGTCGGCTCAGGTCGACGTCGACCAGCAGGCGTGCTTCCTCGATACCGCTGCCGTCGCCCTGCACGTCCTGCAGACCGAATGGCAGCGTCGGCTCATCGATGTCGCCGAGCATATCGCGGAAAAATACCTCGTGCTCTTCACGGCTGACACCGAGCATGGCCTGAGCTACGTAATTGCGATAAGGCACGGACGGCGGCAGCGAGGCTTGCTGACCGAGCATGTGTGCCTCGATTTCGCTTCTGAGGATGCGCAGCGATGTAGCGTCGTCCACCAGGTGATGGAACAGCAACATGCCCAGCCAGCGGTTGTTCACTTCATCGTGTGCATAACCGATGCGCAGCATCGGTGCCTGACGGATGTCCAGACGCGTGTGACGAGGGTCGAGACGCTTGAGCAACTGCTCGGCGATGTCGCCATCGGCCGGGCCCAGCACTTGCTCATCCAGGCCCAGGGTCGCTTCACGCCAGACCACCTGCACCGGGGCGTCGAGACGTTCCCAAAGCACGGCGGTGCGCAGGATATCGTGCCGCGCGATCACGCCTTGCAGCGCGTGGGCGAAACTGTGCAGACGCTCAAGACTGTCAAAGGCAAACAGCGCGTATTGCAAATACGGGTCACCCTCGGTAGCGGCAAGGTGGTGATACAAAATCCCCTCCTGCAGCGGCGCCAAGGCATAGATATCCTGCACGTTGGACAGACCGCCAGGCACGCTGGAGACCACGCGATCAATATCGTCCTGGGTGAGCGACACCAGCGGCAGCATATCCGGGGTGATGCGCGAGCAGTCCGCGGGAATAAGGTTGGCGGGAGCCTCGACTTGCCCCTTGCCGCCCACCGCTGCCGCCAGGGCAGACAGGGTCGGCTGGCTGAACAGCACGCGCACATCGGCAACCAGATCGATCTGGCGCATGCGCTCGATCAGTTTCACGGCCAACAGCGAGTGGCCGCCCAGCTCGAAGAAGTGGTCATGCCGGCCGACCTGCTCCAGTTGCAACAGGTCTTGCCAGATCCGCGCAATGGCCATCTCGGTATCGCCTTCAGGCGCTTCGTAGCCTTGACTGGCCACCGCCGAACGGTCGGGCGCGGGCAGCGCCTTGCGGTCAAGCTTGCCGTTGGCCGTCAGCGGGAAGCTTTCCAGACTGACGAAGGCACTTGGCAGCATGTACTCGGCCAGCGACAGGCGCAGTTGCTCGCGCAATCGGCTAGCGTCCGGTTCCAGTCCCGCGGTGCCGATAACGTAGGCCACCAGACGCTTGTCACCAGGCTCGTCCTCACGCACCAGCACCAGCGCATCCTGTATACCGTCACACGCGGCGAGTTGCGCTTCGATCTCGCCCAGCTCTATACGGAAGCCGCGAATCTTCACCTGTTCATCGTTACGTCCCAGGTATTCCAGGCTGCCATCGGCCAGCCAGCGGCCCAGATCGCCGGTGCGGTACAGGCGCGCACCCGGTGCCGTACTGAATGGGTTATCGATGAAACGCTCGGCCGTCAGTGCTTCACGGTTCAAGTAGCCACGTGCCACACCGGCACCGCCGACATACAGCTCGCCGACCACGCCGACTGGCACCGGTTCGCCATGGGGATCGAGGACATACAGTTGCAAATCGGGAATGCGCCTGCCGATTGGGCTGGCACCGATACGCTGTGCATCTTCGGCCTGCAACGGGTAATAGGTAACGTGCACCGTGGTTTCGGTAATGCCGTACATGTTGACCAGTTGCGTACCGGCATTCACCTTGCGGGCGTACCACGGCTTGAGCATGGCCGTTTCCAGTGCTTCGCCGCCGAAGATCACCTGGCGCAACGAATGCGCCTGCCCGTTCTCGCCCTGTGCTGCAATCAGTTGGCGGAACGCACTTGGCGTCTGGTTGAGCACCGTTACCCCGGCGCTGCACAGCAGGTTGTAGCAGTCTTCTGGTGAACGGCTGATCAGTTGCGGCACGATCAGCAGACGTCCGCCGTGCAGCAAGGCGCCCCAGATTTCCCAGACCGAGAAGTCAAAGGCGAACGAGTGGAACAGCGCCCAGATATCCTGTTCGCCAAACGCGAACCAGTCTGCGGTGGCCGAAAACAGTCGTGCAACATTGCGATGCTCGACCATCACGCCTTTGGGCAGACCGGTTGAGCCGGAGGTGTAGATGACATAGGCCAGGCTCGCAGCCGTCAGCCCCGCTACCTCGGGATTGCAGACGGATTCGTCCCGCAAGTCGGGATCATCGAGACTGATGATAGGCACTTCCGTCACCGGCAAGGCTTGCTGCACTGACTGCTGGCTCAATAATGCCACCGGCGTGCTGTCACCGAGGGTATAGGCCAGGCGCTCAAGCGGGTAAGCCGGATCCAGTGGTACATAACCGGCCCCGGATTTGAGGATACCCAGCAAGCCGATAATCATCGCCGGGCCACGCTCGACACAGATCGCCACGCGATCATCCGGGCGTACACCCAAGGCCAGCAAGCGATGCGCGACCTGGTTGGCACGCGCGTTGAGTTCGCCGTAGCTCAGGATCTGTTCTTCGAACACCAGAGCGACGGCGTCTGGCTGTTCTGCGGCGCGGGCTTCGAATTGCTGATGGATCGGTGTTTCGTGTGTATCGGTCTTGTTGGGCAGGTTCCACTGTTCGAGCAACTGCGCACGCTCGCTGAGCGGCAGTATCGAAATACTGTGTAACGGCGTTTGCGGCGCCTGTTCCAGCGCATCCACCAGCCCTTCTGTAGCCAACTGCAAATAGTCACAAACACGCTGCGCGCCGATGCTCGCCGTCACCAGTGCTGTGAACAGAAATCCTTCACCCATATCGTCGACGTTGACTGTCAACGGGTAGTTGGTGCGTTCTTCATCGGCCAGACCCAGCGACTGCATGCCATCCCAAGCCACCATTGCCTCATCGGTCACGGCAACGCCGCTATGGCGATAATTGAGCAAGGCACTGAACAGTGGTGTCGGTGCGACCACGCCACTGCAACGCTGAGCCAGTGCCAGCGACGCATGTTCATGGCCGAGTAACCCGGTCAGGCGTCGGTGCGTGGCCTTGACCCCGTCACGTACGCCCAGATCGCCCAGGTCTACCCGCAGCGGCAAGGTATTGATGAACATGCCAAGGGCCCGTTCGGCACCCTCGCCGCTCTGCATCCGACCCATCAGGATGGTGCCGAACACCACCTGTTCACGTCCGCTGAGGCGACCGAGCATTTGCGCGAACGCCAGGTGGATCAGGCTTGCCGCACTGACCCCAAGTTGCCGCGCCTGAACTCTCAGGCGTTGGCTCAAAGCGCCGTCCAGCCGCAGACGGGAATGATCGAGAGCGCTGCCGTCGCCTTGTACATCGTGCAGGCCGAAAGGCAGCGTTGGCTCGTCGATATCGCCGAGCATGTCCTGAAAGAACAGTTCGTGGTCCTGTTCTTTCAGACCCAGTCGTGCCTGAGCGACATAGTTGCGGTAAGGAATGGAGTGGGCAAGTTGTTCGGCCTGACCGAGCAGGCAGACCTGCATTTCATAGCGCACCTGATCCAGCGCAGTGTGGTCAAGGATCATGTGGTGAAACATCAGGGTCGCCAACCAGCGTTCGTTGCCGCTGTCCAGGGCACACACCAGGCGCATCAAGGGTGCCTGGCGGATGTCCAGGCGTATCTGAAGCGGGTCCAGGTAGTCTTGCAACTGACTCGATACATTACCTAAACAAGGGTTGAACTCAATCTCTTCGACGCTGAGCTCGACATGGCGCCAGACCACCTGTAACGGCTCGTCGAGGCTTTCCCAGTGCATGGAAGTGCGCAGGATGTCATGGCGATTGATGACCATTTTCAGCGCGTTGGCGAATGTCTCCACGTGTGCGCGGCTGTCAAAGGCAAACTGCGCCTGAAGCACATAGGGGTCGCCCCGTTCGACGCTGATGTGGTGATAGAGAATACCTTCCTGCAAGGGGGCCAGCGGGTAGATATCCTGCACGTTCGCCGCGCCGCCGGGCACGCAGGCCACCACCTGGTCGATCTGCTCCTGACTCAGTTCGATCAACGGCAGCATGTCCGGAGTGATTCTCTGGCAGTCCGCTGGAATACCGTTGGCAGGTATCACCAGATCGTCGACCGCGCCTGCCGCGGCTGCCAGTGCCGCGAGGGTCGGCTGGCTGAACAGCGTACGCACGTTGGCACTCAGGCCGGCCTGGCGCATACGTTCGATCAGGCTCACTGCCAGCAGCGAATGCCCGCCCAGTTCAAAGAAATGATCGTGGCGACCGACACGTTCGATGTTGAGCAAGTCCCTCCAGATCTTCGCCAAAATGATTTCGGCTGCGCCTTGCGGCTCCTCGTAGCCGCCACGGATCAGTGCTTCACCGTCCGGTGCTGGCAGGGCCTTGCGGTCCAGTTTGCCGTTAGGGGTCAGCGGCAGCGCATCAAGACGCACGTAGGCCACAGGGATCATGTAGGCCGGCAGTTGCTCCTGCAGCCAGTCGCGCAGGCTATCGATGTCTGGCTCATTGTGGGCGGCCTGGACGGTGTAATAAGCCACCAGGCGCTTGTCGCCCGGGATGTCCTCGCGGGCGGTGACTACTGCTTCATGGACCGCCGGGTGTTTGGCCAGTAGTGCATCGATCTCGCCCAGTTCGATACGGAAACCACGGATCTTCACCTGATCGTCGTTACGGCCCAGGTATTCGATATTGCCGTCAGGCAAGTAACGACCCAGGTCGCCGGTGCGGTACATGCGTGCCGCAGGCTGTTGACTGAACGTGTCTTTGAGGAAGCGTTCGGCAGTGAGGTCGTCACGGTTCAGATAACCCCGCGCTACACCGGCGCCGCCAATGTAGATCTCGCCCACAACGCCCAGTGGAACGGGCTGTTGCTGTTCATTCAGCAGGTAAAACTGCGTATTGCCGACTGGCTTGCCGATGTGCGCAGCGAAGCCGTGTTCGCGATCCATCGCCACCCAGCTTGAATAGGTGGTGGTTTCCGAAGGGCCGTAGAGGTTGCACAGGCGCTGTACGCCAGTCTTCTCGAACAGGTTTTCCACCAGACTGCGCTTGAGAGCCTCCCCCGCCACGTTCACGGTATGGACCGACGTTGGCAGCCCATTGACTTCCAGCAAGGCCTTCAGCGCCGACGGTACGGTGTTGATCAAGCCGATATCGTGCTCGCCGTGTTGCAGTTCCAGCACGTTCCTGACGACTTCGATGCTGCCGCCCGATGTCAGCGGCGCGAAGCATTCGTAGACCGCGAGGTCGAAGTTCAGCGAGGTGGAGAACAGCGTTTTTTCCAGTGCAGAACCGTCGAAAGCCTTATGCGCCCAGGTCAGAAAGTTCACGGTGTTACGGTGTTCGATCATCACGCCTTTCGGCAGACCGGTGGAGCCCGAGGTATAGATCAGGTAGGCCAGGTGCGCCGAAGTCAGCCCCGCCACCTGCGGATTCTGGACGGATTGGTCCTGCCAATCGCTCAGGTCGAGATTGATCACAGGCACCGAAACGCCGGCCAGTAACGCTTCAGTCGCCGACTGTGCCAGCACGGCAGCAGGTGCGCTGTCCTGCAACATGTAAGCAATACGGTCCGCCGGATAAGCCGGGTCCAGCGGCACATAGCCGCCGCCCGCCTTGAGAATTGCCAGCAAGCCGACGACCATGTCGGCGCCGCGCTCAACGCAGATACCAACCCGCGAATCAGGCTGAACGCCTTGCTTGCGCAACGCATGGGCCAGACGGTTGGCCTGCTCGTTAAGCTCGCGATAGGTCAGGCGCTGTTCGCCGTGAACCACCGCTACCGCATCCGGAGTACACTCGACCTGTGCTTCGAACAAGCCATGAATGGTCTGTTCGTGCGGGTAATCCAGCGCGGTTTCGTTGAACGCCACCAGCAACTGCGCACGTTCTGCAGCAGGCAGGATCGGCAGGCTGTCGAGGGCCGAGGCCGGGGACTGTTCCAGTGCATCCACCAGATGCTCCAACACGGTCTGCATGTAACCACAAACCCGTCTGGCACCCACGGCGCTGCTGACCAGCACGTTCAGGTTGAAGCCTTCACTGAAGTCATCGACGTTCAAGGTCAATGGATAGTTGGTGCGTTCTTCGCTTTTCAGCGTATGAATACCTTGCCACGCCTGGGTAGCCCGATCGGATACGCTGCCAGGCGCGCTATGGCGGTAGTTGAGCAGCGAACTGAACAGTGGCGTCGGTGCGGCAATGCCGCTGCAACGCTGAGCCAAGGCTAGCGACGCATGCTCATGACCCAGCAAGGCAGTCAGGCGTTCATGAGTGGCTTTGACCCCTTCACGCACGCTCTTCTCGCCCACCGAAACCCGCAGTGGCAAGGTGTTGATGAACATCCCCAATGCCCGTTCGGCGCCTTCGCCGGCCCGCATCCGGCCCATCAGCACGGTGCCGAACACCACGTCCTGTCTGCCTGAAACCGTGCTCAACACCTGAGCCCAGGCCAGGTGCAACAGACTGGCGGCGCTCACGCCCTGTTGACGAGCCTGAGCGCGCAATCTCAGGTTCAACCGAGGGTCCAGTGCAAGGGTGGCTTCCTCGATATCAAGGCCATCGCCCTGCACATTCATCAGACCGAACGGCAGCGTCGGTTCGTCTACATCACCGAGCATGTCGCGGAAGAACGCTTCGTGATCGGCCTGGCTGCCCCCCAGGCGTGCCTGGGCCACATAATTGCGATATGGCACCGGTGCCGACAGGGTTTGAGCTTCGCCCAACAGCCAGGCCTGCATTTCATGCTGCACCACGGCCATCGCCATGTTATCGAGGACCATGTGATGGAACAGCAGCATCGCGCAGATCCGCTGATTCGGCGGATCCTCGGCATAGACCAGGCGCATCAGCGGTGCCTGAGTGACATCCAGGCGGTGGTGACGCGGGTCAAAGCGGCTATGCAGTTGCGTGCCGATATCACCGGCTGCCGGATCGATGTGTAGTGCCTCGAGAGGCAACTGCGCTTGACGCCAGACCACCTGCACGGGTGAGTCCAGGCCTTTCCAGACCATAGAGGTGCGCAGAATGTCGTGACGCTCGATGACTGCCTGCAAAGCTTGAACGAAAGCGTCCAGAGTTGCGCGGTCATCGAAAGCGAAATGGGCCTGCAGCACATAGGGATCGCCCTGCTCGGCAGCAATATGGTGATAGAGGATGCCTTCCTGCAAGGGGGCCAGCGGATAGATGTCCTGCACATTCGCTACGCCGCCCGGCACGCCGGCGACCACGTGATCGATCTGTGTCTGGGTCAGGTCGGCCAGTGGCAGCAATTCAGGCGTAATGCGTTGACAATTCTTGGTGATCAGATTGGCTGGCACCACGATATCAGTGCTACCGCCGACTGCAGCAGCCAGTGCGGCCAGGGTCGGCTGACTGAACAGTACGCGTATATCGGTGCTCAGGCCCAACTGGCGCATACGCCCGATCAGGCTAACCGCCAGCAGCGAATGGCCGCCGAGTTCGAAGAAGTTTTCGTGACGACCAATCCGGTCGAAGCCCAGCAGGTCTTGCCAGATAGCCGCGATCTGGGTTTCGGTTTCGCCTTGTGGTGCTTCGTAGTCGCGGCTGATCAGTGCATCACTGCCCGGTGCTGGCAGGGCCTTGCGGTCGAGTTTGCCGTTCGGTGTAAGGGGCATGGCCTCAAGCCGCACATAAATGGCCGGCACCATGTACTCAGGCAGCTTTTCCTGCAAATGCCTGCGCAGGCTTTCAAGGTCCACCAGGTCGTGCCCGGCTGCCAGCGTGTAATACGCCACCAAGCGTTTGTCACCGGGAATGTCTTCGCGGGCGGTGACTACGGCTTCATGGACCGCCGGGTGTTTGGCCAGACGTGCATCGATCTCGCCCAGTTCGATACGGAAACCACGGATCTTCACCTGATCGTCGTTACGGCCCAGGTATTCGATATTGCCGTCAGGCAAGTAACGGCCAAGGTCACCGGTACGATACATGCGTGCCGCGGGCTGCGGGCTGAACGGGTCTTTAAGGAAGCGCTCCGCAGTGAGGTCGTCACGGTTCAAGTAGCCTCGCGCCACACCGGCACCGCCGATGTAGATTTCACCCGCGACACCCAGTGGCACAGGCTGTTGCTGTTCGTCCAGCAGGTAAAACTGCGTATTGCCGACCGGTTTGCCGATGTGTGCAGCGAAGCCGTCTTCGCGGTCCATCGCCACCCAGCTGGAGTAGGTGGTGGTTTCCGATGGGCCATAGAGGTTGCACAGGCGCTGTACGCCAGTCTTCTCGAACAGATTTTCCACCAGACTGCGCTTGAGAGCCTCCCCCGCCACGTTCACGGTATGGACCGACGTTGGCAGCCCGTCAACGTCCAGCAGTGCTTTAAGCGCCGACGGCACGGTGTTGATCAGGCCGATATCGTGTTCGCCGTGTTGCAGCTCAAGGACGTTTTTGACGATTTCGATACTGCCGCCCGACGTCAGTGGCGCAAAGCACTCGTAGACGGCCAGGTCGAAGTTCAGCGAAGTAGAGAACAGCGTTTTTTCCAGTGCAGAGCCGTCGAACGCCTTATGCGCCCAGCTCAGGAAGTTCACGGTGTTGCGGTGTTCGATCATCACACCTTTCGGCAGGCCGGTGGAGCCCGAGGTGTAGATCAGGTACGCCAGGTGCGCCGAAGTCAGTCCCGCCACCTGCGGATTCTGGACGGATTCGTCCTGCCAGTCGCTCAGATCAAGATTGATGACTGGCACCGAAACGCCGGCCAGTAACGCTTCGGTTGCCGACTGGGTCAGCACCGCGGCAGGCGCACTGTCCTGCAGCATGTAGGCAATACGTTCTGCTGGATAAGCTGGGTCCAGGGGCACATAACCGCCGCCCGCCTTGAGGATTGCCAGCAAGCCGACGACCATGTCGGCACCGCGCTCAACGCAGATACCAACCCTCGAATCAGGCTGAACGCCTTGCTTGCGCAACGCATGGGCTAGACGGTTGGCCTGCTCGTTAAGCTCGCGATACGTCAGGCGCTGTTCGCCATGAACCACTGCCAGGGCTTGCGGCGTGCGCTCGACCTGCGCTTCGAACATTCCATGAATGGTCTGCTGCTGCGGGTAATCCAGTGCGGTGTCGTTGAACGCCACCAGTAACTGCTCGCGCTCGACGGCTGGCAGAATCGACAAACTTTGTAGCGACGCTTGTGGCATCAACTCAAGTGCGTCCACCATATGTTCCAGCGCCGTGTGCATATAGCCACACACGCGCTGCGCACCGACAGTGATCGTCGCCAGCGCAGTCAGTTTGAAGTCCTCACCAAAGTCATCGACGTTCAACGTCAATGGATAGTTGGTGCGTTCTTCACTGTTCAGGGCACGAATACCCTGCCAGGCCTGGGCGGTCCGTTCTGAAGCGCTGCCAACCGCACTGTGGCGGTAGTTGAGCAGTGCGCTGAACAGCGGCGTCAGCGCGGACACTCCGCTGCAACGCTGAGCCAATGCCAGGGATGCATGTTCGTGAGCGAGCAACGCGGTGAGTTGCGCGTGTGTCGCCTTGACCCCGGCGCGTACCCCTTGCCCGCCCACGGCAACCCGCAGCGGCAAGGTGTTGATGAACATTCCCAGCGCCCGATCAGCGCCCTCGCCGGCATGCATACGGCCCAGCAGTACGGTGCCGAACACCACGTCGCGACGATCGGAAACCTTGCCCAGCACCTGAGCCCAGGCCAGATGCACCAGACTGGCGGCACTCACACCCTGTTGTCGGGCCTGAGCACGCAGTCTCAGGCTCAACTGGCTGTCCACTACCAGGACGGCTTCTTCGATATCATGGCCATCGCCCTGCACATCCTGCAGGCCGAAAGGCAGTGTCGGTTCGTCGATATCGCCCAGCATATCGCGGAAAAACACTTCATGATCAGCCTGGCTGACACCAAGACGCGCCTGAGCCACGTAGTTGCGGTATGGCACGGGCGCCGACAAAGTTTCACTCTCGCCTAGCAGCCAGGCCTGCATTTCATGCTGCACAACATCCATGGCCGTGTGATCCAGGGCCATATGATGGAACAGCAGCATCGCGGTGATGCACTGGTTGAGCGGGTCCTCGGCATAGACCAGGCGCATCAGTGGCGCTTGAGTCATATCGAGGCAGTAGTGACGCGGATCGAAGCGGCTATGCAGTTGCGCGCCGATCTCGCCGTCCGCCGGGTCAAGTTCAAGCCCTTCAAGGTGCAACTGAGCCTGGCGCCATACCACTTGCACCGGTGATTCCAGACCGTCCCATACCACCCCGGTACGCAGAATGTCGTGACGATCGATGACCATCTGCAAAGCCTGAACGAAGGCGTCCAGGCGCTCGCGATTGTCAAAGGCGAACTGGGCCTGCAGCACATAGGGGTCGCCGGCCTCGGCTGCCATGTGGTGATAGAGAATGCCTTCCTGCAACGGCGCCAGCGCGTAGATATCCTGAACATTTGCCACGCCGCCGGGCACGGTGGCGACCACTTGGTCGATCTGCACCTGGGTCAGATTCGCCAATGGCAACAGCTCCGGGGTGATGCGTTCGCAGCCTTTGTCTATCAGATTGGCCGGTACCTTGATGTCATGGCTTGCGCCGACGGCTGCGGCCAGTGCGGCCAGCGTGGGCTGGCTGAACAGCACGCGAACATCTGCGCTCAGGCCCGCCTGGCGCATGCGTTCGATCAGACTGACCGCCAGTAGCGAGTGCCCGCCGAGCTCAAAGAAGTGATCCTGACGGCCGACGCGTTCAACGTTGAGCAATTCGGACCATAAGCGCGCCAGGGTAATTTCCACTTCACCCTCGGGTGCCTGGAATTCACGGCTGGCATAGGCGTCTGCGTCCGGTACCGGCAAGGCTCGGCGATCAAGCTTGCCGTTGGCGGTCAGCGGGAGCGAATCCAGCACCATAAAGGCGCTTGGGACCATGTATTCGGACAGAGACGCCGCCAGTTCGCGGCGCAGTTCGACCGCTGACAAGGCGCTGTTTTCGTCACCGACGACGTATGCCACCAGGCGTTTGTGTCCAAGCTCGTCCTGACGGGCCAGAACCACCGCCTCTCTGACACCAGGGCAATCGACCAGACGCGCTTCGATTTCACCCAGTTCGATACGGAAACCACGGATTTTCACCTGGTCGTCGTTACGGCCCAGATACTCGATCACTCCGTCTGCGTTCCAGCGACCAAGGTCACCGGTGCGGTACAACAGGGCTCCAGCGTCGTCGCTGAAAGGATTGGCGACAAACTGCGTAGCGTTAAGCTCCGGGCGGTTCAAGTAACCCTTGGCCACGCCCTGCCCGCCGATATAGAGCTCTCCGACCACACCGATCGCCACCGGTTGGCGTAGGGCATCGAGCACATAGACCTGGCTGTTGCCAATCGGGCGGCCGATAGGAATACCGCCGTTGCCGACCGAGGTGATCTCATGGATCGTAGAGAAAGTCGTCGCTTCGGTCGGGCCGTAGCCATTGAGCAAGTGTCTCGGTGCGCCGTGTTTCAATACTCTGGCGATCACTGCCGGGTCCAGCACATCACCACCAACGATCAGGTAGCGCAATCTGGCGAAGGCCTCCATCAGGCCGTCGGCATATTGATGGAACAGACCAGCGGTCATCCACAGCACGCTGACTGACTGGGACAGCAACAGCCCACGGAACTCGTCGAGAGACAGCAATACCGACTGCTCCACCACGACCACGCAGCCGCCATTGAGCAGTGGCGCCCATACATCCAGGGTGCTGGCGTCGAAAGCCGGGTTGGAGGCGAACGCTACACGATCCCTGGCATTGAAATCGGCATAATTGTTGTTGAGCACCAGACGGCTGACAGCACGATGCGGCACCAATACGCCTTTGGGCATACCGGTGGAACCGGAGGTGTACATGATGTAGGCCACCGACTCGGCGGACGCTGACGGTAGCGGGTCAGGCGCATCTTTTTGCAGTTCCAGCAGGTCAAGGTCAATCCGCTGGATGCCTTCAGGCACATCATGGCGAGCCAGCGTCAATACGTACTGCGCTGCGCAGTCTTGCAGCATGAATGCCTGACGCTCGACAGGAGCATTGATATCTAGCGGTACATAGGCCGCACCGCATTTGACGATCGCCAACTGACCGGCCAGCAGATCAAGGGAACGCCCCAGCAGCAACGCCACCCGTTCGCCCGGTTGCACACCGAGTTCGGTCAGGTGGCGGGCCAACGCGTTGGCGCGACTGTTGAGTTCATGGTAGGTCAGTTGCTGGTCATCTTGTACAGCGGCCAGTGCATCGGGCTGCGCTGCCACTCGTTGTTCGAACAGTTCCTGCAGGCTGCTGTTACGTGAGTAGTCGCGTGCCGTGTCATTGAAGTCGTGCAGTACTTGCTGGCGTTCGGTTGACGAGAGGATTTGCAAACGCTGCAACGGGGTTTGCGGCTGCTGCTCCAGCGCCTCGACCAGCGCGCCGAGTGCCGTCAGCATATAGTTGCCGATGCGCTTTGCACCGATCTGTGCCAGTGCTTGAACCGTCAGGCAGAAGCCCTGGCCCAAATCGTCCACCGACAGCGTGATCGGGTAAGTGCTGCGCTCCTCGCTGCCCAGGCTCTCCAAGCCTTTCCAGGCCTGGAGCGCCTCTGACGAAACCTCTGGTTCGCTGGCACTGTGGCGATAATTGAGTAGTGAATTGAACAACGGTGCCGGTGCGGCCACGCCACTGCAACGCTGGGCCTGGGCCAGCGATGCGTGTTCGTGACCGAGCAACGCGGTCAGCCGTGCGTGGGTGGTTCTGACCCCTTCACGCACCGCATGCCCTTCAAGCTTGACCCGCAACGGCAAGGTGTTGATGAACATACCCAATGCCCGGTCGGAGCCGTCGCCGCCCTGCATCCGGCCCATCAGTACCGTACCGAAAACCACGTCCGACTTGCCTGACAGCGCACCCACCACCCGCGCCCATGCGAGGTGATGCAGGCTCGCGGCACTAACCCCAAGTTGCCTTGCCAAGGTTCGCAGGCGCGCGCTCAATGCGTCATCGAGGGGCAGGCGGACATCTTCGATCAGCGAGTCGCTGCCCGGCGTTTCGAGCACGCCGAACGGCAGCGTTGGCTCATCGATATCGGCCAGCATCTCGCGAAAGAAACCTTCATGAGCATCTGCCCCGACACCCAGTCGGACCTGTGCCACGTAGTTGCGATACGGCACGGCTTCGGGCAAGGCATGGCCTTCGCCGAGCAGGAAGGCCTGCATCTCGTGTTTCACCAGCTCCAGCGCGGCGTGGTCGATGGCAATGTGGTGGTACAGCAGGATAGCGACCCAGCGGGCATTGGCCGGGTCTTCAACGCATACCATGCGCATCAGCGGCGCATCGCGCAGGTTCAGGCGATGGTGCCGGGTATCAAAATGCTCGAGCAACTGGGTCTCGATGGGACCGTCGGCGGCGTCCAGTGTCAGCTCATCCACTGTCAGCGTCGCCTCACGCAACACCACTTGCACCGGTTCGTCGAGGCCTTCCCAGACCATCGCCGTGCGCAGGATGTCATGGCGTTCGATCACCGCCTGCAGTGCCTGGGCGAAGTCATCAAGGCGCTCGCGACTTTCGGCCCCGAACAGCGCCTGCAATACATAGGGGTCGCCCTGCGCGGCGGTCAGGTGATGATAGAGAATCCCTTCCTGCAGAGGCGCCAGCGGGTAGATGTCCTGCACATTGCCAGCACCGCCCGGTACCGCGTTGACGATCCTGTCGATCGCTTCCTGGCTTAGATTGGCCAGCGGCAGCATGTCCGCGGTAATGCGAAAGGCCGGGCTGAGCCAGTCACCGCCCATTCGAGCCACCAGCGTCAGCAGTTCTGCCTTGTGCACGCTCAGGCTTTCAAGGGTGGCACTGTCCAGCCCCTCGTCGTCTCCGAGAATCACGAGATCGTCTTCTTCCTGTTGAAGACGGATCGCATGCGTGGAAAGAACTGCCATCAATTCGCTGAAGTGCATCGAATAACCTGCTGTTTATCATTTCAGAGGGGGTCGACGATCCCTGAGATCGGTGTCGCAACCAGTGTTTCGCACGATAAAAACGGAGGGGCTTCTAAACTCGAAGACAGAACGGGATCCGGGTGCAGGTATGATGGGCGCCGCAGCAATAAAGGGCTGCGGTCCTCTGACACACACGAAACTTCCCATTCGCCGTGCTTCCCACACGCCGCAAAAATTAGAGCATCCATGGGCGACTGTCTGTCGTGGGAAGCTGGGACAAGACTTGAGGGTGGCGGTCGGCGCCGCGATGTGCGAGCGGCTGGCTGAACAGACAGAGTGTAATGTTGCGAGGGGGGGCGAAGCTGTTACGCAGGACTTCAGGGTGAAAGGCAACCGCCCGACCGGTTGCCGATCGGGCGGGCAGTTACCGTCGCTTCAGATACGGCGTTTGCGGTTGAGTGTCGGAATTGTCGTCTGCGGCACCTCCAGCCGCTTGACCTTACCCACCGAGGCAGCCACCTGAATAAGCGTCGGATGACCGAACAGCACCTGTACGTCAGCTTCCAGGTCCGCCTGACGCATGCGCTCGATCAGGCTGACCGCCAACAGTGAATGCCCGCCCAGTTCGAAGAAATGATCATGACGCCCGACCTTTTCGACATTGAGCAGATCCGCCCAGAGCGCTGCCAGCTTGATCTCGACGTCACCCACCGGGGCTTCGTAAGCACGCGAGACCAATGCGCTGCTGTCCAGTGCCGGCAGGGCCTTGCGGTCGAGCTTGCCATTCGGCGTGAGCGGCCACGCATCAAGCGGCATGTAGGCGGCCGGCAGCATGTAGTCCGGTAGTAGCCCTTGCAGGTACGTGCGCAGATCGCTGCTTTCCGGTAACACTGTCGGGTCGGACGGTGTGAAATACGCGACCAGACGGGTTTCGCCGGGTACGTCCTCACGGGCGACAACCACCGCTTCCTGCACCTGCGGGTGTTTGTTCAGGGACGTCTCGATCTCGCCCAGTTCGATACGGAAACCACGGATCTTCACCTGATCATCGTTACGGCCCAGGTATTCGATATTGCCATCCGGCAAGTAGCGACCAAGGTCGCCGGTGCGGTACATACGCGCGCCGGGTGAGAGGCTGAACGGATCCTTGAGGAAGCGTTCAGCGGTCAGATCATCACGGTTCAGATAACCGCGGGCCACGCCGGCACCGCCGATGTAGATTTCACCCGGCATACCCCGCGGAACGAGCTGTTGCTGCTCGTCGAGCAGGTAGAACCGGGTGTTGCCCACCGGCCTGCCGATGTGCGGAGCGAAGCCGTCTTCGCGGTCCATGGCCACCCAGCTTGAGTAGGTGGTGGTTTCGGACGGCCCATACAGGTTGCACAGGCGCTGCACGCCGGTTTTCTCGAACAGTGATTCCACCAGATTGCGCTTGAGTGCTTCGCCGGCGACATTGACGGTGTGGACCGACCCTGGCAAACCGTCGATTTCCAGCAGCGCTTTCAGTGCCGAGGGAACGGTGTTGATCAGGCCGATATCGTGATTGCCATGTTGCAGTTCCAGGACGTTTTTGACCACGTTGATGCTCCCTCCCGATGTCAGCGGCGCGAAGCACTCGTAGACCGCGAGGTCGAAGTTCAGCGAGGTGGAGAACAGCGTTTTTTCCAGCGCAGAGCCGTCGAACGCAACGTGTGCCCAGGTCAGGAAGTTCACGGTGTTGCGATGCTCGATCATCACGCCTTTCGGCATACCGGTGGAGCCGGACGTGTAGATCAGGTACGCCAGATGTGCCGAGGTCAGCCCAGGCACCCGCGGATTCTGGACGGATTCGTCCTGCCAATCACTCAAATCAAGGTTGATTACTGGCACCGAAACGTCGGCCAGTAACGCTTCAGTTGCCGACTGTGCCAACACGGCGGCAGGCGTGCTGTCCTTCAGCATGTAAGCAATCCGCTCAACCGGATATGCTGGATCCAGCGGAACGTAGCCGCCACCCGCTTTGAGGATCGCCAGCAAACCGACGACCATTTCCACGCCGCGTTCTACGCAGATCCCCACGCGGGAATCGGGCTGCACACCCTGTTTGCGCAAGGCATGGGCCAGGCGGTTGGCCTGTTCGTTGAGCTCGCGATAGGTCAGGCGCTGTTGGCCATGCACCACGGCCACAGCCTGCGGCGTGCGCTCGACCTGTGCTTCGAACAGGCCATGAATGGTCTGCTCGTGCGGATAATCCAGCGCGGTAGCGTTGAGCCCGAAGACCAGTTGCTCACGCTCTGCTGCCGGCACAACCGACAAACCAGCCAAAGGCATCTCGCTGGACTGCTCCAGTGCGCTGACCACACCCTCCAGCGCTGTCTGCATATACGCGCAGACCTGTTGCGCATCGATACTGGAAATGGCTTGAACGGTGAGGCTGAAGCCCACACCTTCATCGTTCACTGAAAGGGTCAGCGGATAGTTGGTGCGTTCTTCTCCGTGCAAATGTTCGATGCCCTGCCAGGCCTCGAAAGCCTGCTGATTGACCTCCACGTCGATATGCCGGTAGTTGAGCAAGGCGTTGAACAGTGGCGTTGACGCCGGTACACCACTGCAACGCTGAGCCAGCACCAGCGACGCGTGTTCATGGGCCAGCAGTCCGCTGAGTCGAACGTGGGCAGCTTTCAGACCGCTGCGTACGCCCTGCTCGCCCAGCGTGACGCGCAGCGGCAAGGTATTGATGAACATCCCCAGCGCCCGGTCGGAGCCGGCACCGCCCTGCAGGCGGCCGAGTAGAACGGTGCCGAACACCACATCCTCTTTGCCTGATACCGCGCCCAATACACGGGCCCAGGCCAGGTGATACAGGCTGGCAGAGCTGACCCCGAGTTGACGAGCCTGCGCCCGCAAGCGCTGGCTCAGGTCGATGTCGACCCGCTGGCATGCTTCCTCGATACCGCGCCCGTCGCCCTGCACGTCCTGCAGGCCGAACGGTAGTGTCGGCTCGTCGATGTCACCAAGCATGTCGCGGAAAAACGCTTCGTGTTCCTCGCGGCTGACGCCGAGCCTGGCCTGAGCCACGTAATTGCGATAAGGCACGGATGGCGGCAGCGAGGCTTGCTGACCAAGCATGTGCGCCTCGATTTCGTTTTTGAGAATGCGCAGTGATGTAGCGTCGTCCACCAGATGATGGAACAGCAACATGCCCAGCCAGCGGTTATTTACCGAATCGTGGGCATAGCCGATGCGCAGCATCGGCGCCTGACGGATGTCCAGACGCGTGTGACGCGGGTCCAGGCGCTTGAGCAGTAATTCTGCTATGTCACCATCGGCCGGGTTCAATACCCACTCATCAAGCACCAGAGGTGCTTCACGCCAGACCACCTGCACCGGTGCCTCAAGACGTTCCCAAAGCACGGCGGTGCGCAGGATATCGTGCCGCGCGATCACCCCTTCCAGTGCCTGGGCGAAGCTGTGCAGGCGCTCGATACTGTCAAAGGAGAACATTGCGTACTGCAAGTAGGGGTCGCCTTCGACCGCTGCAATGTGGTGATACAAAATCCCCTCCTGCAGCGGCGCCAGGGCATAAATGTCCTGCACGTTGGCCGCACCACCCGGTACGCAGGACACCACATGGTCGATATCCTCTTGGCGTAGTGACACCAGCGGCAGCATATCCGGGGTGATGCGCGAGCAGTCGGCAGGAATAAGATTAGCGGGTACTTCCACTGCACCTTTGCCACCCACCGCTGCCGCCAGGGCAGACAGGGTCGGCTGACTGAACAGCACGCGTACATCGGCAACCAGATCGATCTGGCGCATGCGCTCGATCAGTTTCACGGCCAGCAGGGAGTGGCCGCCCAGCTCGAAGAAGTGGTCATGCCGGCCGACCTGCTCGAGTTGCAACAGGTCTTGCCAGATCCGCGCAATGGCCATCTCGGCGTCGCTTTCTGGCGCTTCGTAGCCACGACTGGCCACTGAAGATCGGTCAGGTGCAGGCAAAGCCTTGCGGTCAAGTTTACCGTTGGCGGTCAGCGGCAGTGCATCGAGCTGCACGTAGGCAGCCGGCACCATGTACTGCGGCAAAGTCCCTTGCAGATGCTCGCGCAGGGTTTCGATATCCAGCAGCCTTTCCGACTGCAGCGCCGTGACATAGGCCACCAGGCGCTTGTCGCCGGGCACATCCTCACGGCACAGCACCACGGCATCGCGCACTTCAGGATATTCAGCCAGACGTGCTTCGATTTCACCCAGTTCGATACGGAAGCCGCGAATCTTCACCTGCTCGTCGTTGCGGCCCAGGTATTCCAGGCTGCCATCGGCCAGCCAGCGGCCGAGGTCGCCGGTGCGGTACAGGCGAGCACCCGGAGCGTTACTGAACGGGTTATCGAGAAAACGCTCGGCCGTCAGTGCTTCGCGGTTCAGGTAGCCACGGGCAACACCGGCACCGCCCACGTACAGCTCGCCGATCACGCCTGCCGGCACTGGTTCGCCATGCGCGTCGAGCAGATAAAGCTGCAGGTCTGGGATGCGCTTGCCGATCGGACTGGCACCGACACGCTGGACGTCTTCAGGCTGCAACGGATAGTAGGTGACGTGCACGGTGGTTTCGGTAATCCCGTACATGTTCACCAGTTGCGTGCCGGTATTCACGTTGCGGGCGTACCACGGTTTGAGCATCGCCGTTTCCAGTGCTTCGCCGCCGAAAATCACTTGGCGCAGCGAATGTGTCTGCTCTTTCTCGCCCTGGGCCGCAATCAGCTGGCGGAACGCACTCGGTGTCTGGCTAAGTACGGTTACACCAGCACTGCACAGCAGTTCGTGGAAGTCTTCAGGCGAGCGGCTGACTAGTTGCGGAACGATCAGCAGACGTCCGCCATGCAGCAACGCGCCCCAGATTTCCCAGACCGAGAAGTCGAAAGCGAATGAGTGGAACTGTGCCCACACATCCTGTTCATTGAAACCGAACCAGTCCTGGGTGGCCGAGAACAGTCGTGCAACGTTGCGATGCTCGACCATCACACCCTTAGGCAGGCCGGTAGAACCGGAGGTGTAGATGACGTAGGCAAGGTCGCTGGGCTGCACCGATACCATTGGATTGCTGACGGACTCATCCAGCAGGTCTGTGTCGTCAAGATAGATCAGTGGCACACCGGAGTCCGGCAAGGCTTGCTGCACCGATCGCTGACTCAACAGCGCCACAGGGGTACTGTCGCCGAGTGCGTAGGCCAGGCGCTCAAACGGGTAAGCCGGATCCAGTGGCACGTAACCGGCGCCGGATTTGAGGATCCCCAGCAAGCCGATAATCATCGCCGGGCCCCGTTCGACGCAGATCGCCACGCGATCGTCATTGCGTACACCCAAGGCCAGCAAACGGTGCGCGACCTGGTTGGCACGCGCATTGAGCTCGCCGTAGCTCAGGGGCTGCGCTTCGAACATCAGCGCGACGGCGTCTGGTCGTTCTGCGGCGCGTGCTTCGAATTGCCGGTGGATCGGTGTCTCGTGTGCATAGCTCTTCTCAGGCCGGTTGCACTGCTCGAGCAACTGCGCACGTTCGGCGAGCGGCAATATCGAAATAGCATGCAGCGGGGTTTGCGGCGCCTGTTCCAGCGCATCGACCAGACTGTTCAGGGTTTGTTGCATGTAGGCGCAGATCCGTGTCGCCTCAATCAGTGGCACGGTCTGAACAGTCAGCTGGAAGCCTTCGCCCTGGTCATCGACGTTCAGCGTCAGCGGGTAGTTGGTACGTTCTTCATCGCCCAGCGACTGCATGCCATCCCAGGCTGTCAGTGCCTCATCGGTCACGGCAATGCTGCTGCGACGATAATTGAGCAAGGCGCTGAACAGCGGCGCCGGTGCGGCCACGCCACTGCAGCGCTGGGCCAGTGCCAGCGAGGCATGTTCATGGCCGAGTAACCCGGACAAGCACCGGTGCGTGGCTTTGACCCCGTCACGTACGCTCAGATCCCCCAGGTCTACCCGCAGCGGCAAGGTGTTGATAAACATTCCCAGCGCCCGGTCTGCGCCTTCGCCGCCTTGCATGCGGCCCATCAGTACGGTGCCGAATACCACGTCGCTACGCCCCGAGACCTGGCCCAGCAGTCGCGCCCAGGCCAGGTGGACCAGGCTCGCGGCACTCACGCCCAGTTGCAGGGCCTGGCTCCGCAAGCGACTGCAGAGGTCTGCGTCTACAGTCAGTCGGGCTTCTTCGATGTCGTGTGCATCACCGTGCACCTGTTGCAGACCGAACGGCAGCGTCGGCTCGTCGACATTGCCCAGCATTTCGCGGAAGAACACCTCATGCTCTTCCTGGCTTACGCCCAGTCGGGCCTGAGCGACATAGTTGCGATACGGAACCGCGACGCCCAGTTGTGCCTCCTGCCCCAGCAGGCTGGCCTGCATCTCGTAGCGCACCACGTCCATCGCGGTATGGTCCATGACCAGATGATGAAACTGCAGCAACGCCAGACAGCGCTGGTTTGGCTCATCCCAGGCGCACACCAGACGCATCATCGGCGCTTGACGAATGTCCAGACGATGGTGCCTGGCGTCAAAACGCTGGTGCAACTGTGCTGCCATGTCGCCAGCATGCGGATCGGCATCAAAGCTTTCGCGCATCAGTGGCGCCTGACGCCAGACCACTTGCATCGGTTCGTCCAGTCCCTCCCAGACCAGCGCGGTGCGCAGCACATCATGACGCTGGATCACGAACTGCAAGGCGCGGGCGAAATCGTCGACATGCTCCTGGCTGTCAAAGCTGAACAGCGATTGCAGCAAGTAGGGATCGCCGCGTTCAGCGCTGAGGTGGTGATAGAGGATACCTTCCTGCAGCGGCGCCAGCGGGTAGATGTCCTGCACGTTGGCAACGCCGCCGGGCACCGTGGCAACGATCCGGTCGATGGCGACCTGATCAAGACTTGCCAGCGGCAACATGTCCGGTGTAATCCGCTGACAGTCCGCATCAATGCCATTGGCCGGGACGTGAATTTCACGACCGCTGCCCACCGCCGCTGCCAGCGCGGCCAGGGTCGGCTGGCTGAACAACACACGCACGTCGGCACTCAAGCCGACTTGGCGCATGCGTTCGATCAGCATCACTGCCAGCAACGAATGACCGCCCAGTTCGAAAAAGTGATCATGACGACCGACCTGTTCGACCGTCAGTACGTCTGCCCAGATCGACGCCAGCAGGGTCTCGACCTCGCCTTGAGGGGCCTCATAACCGCGGCTGATCAGCGATTGCGCATCCGGCGCTGGTAGCGCCTTGCGGTCGAGCTTGCCGTTGGCGGTCAGCGGCAGTGCGTCCAGCTGCACGTAGGCCGCAGGCACCATGTAGTCCGGCAATGTGCCTTGCAGATGACTGCGCAGGTGTTCAATGTCGAGCACGGTTTCAAAATGTCGCGCTATGACATAAGCCACCAGGCGCTTGTCGCCCGGCACATCCTGACGACATAGCACCACAGCCTCACGAACCTCTGGATGTTCGGCCAGGCGCGCTTCGATTTCCCCCAGTTCAACGCGGAAACCACGGATTTTCACCTGGTCGTCATTGCGACCCAGGTATTCCAGGTTGCCGTCGACACGCCAGCGAACCAGATCGCCGGTGCGGTACATCAGCGCATCGGGTCGCTCACTGAACGGATCGACGACAAACTGTGTAGCGCTCAACTCATCTCGATTCAAATAGCCTTTGGCAACACCGTGCCCGCCGATATACAGCTCGCCGGGCACACCCAATGCCACGGGTTCGCGCAGCGCATCGAGCACGTAAGTCTGACTGTTGCCGACAGGTCGACCGATGGGGATACCACCACTGCCCACTGAAGTGATCTCGTAGGTCGCGGAAAAGGTCGTCGCCTCGGTCGGGCCATAGCCGTTGAGCAGATGTTGTGGAGGATTGTTCGCCAATACTCTGTTTATAACGGCAGGGTCCAGCACATCGCCACCGACGATCAGGTAGCGCAGACGTGAAAACGCGTCGCCCAGACCCGAAGCGTATTGATGGAACAACCCGGCGGTCATCCACAGCACGGTTACCGATTGCTCCAGCAGCAGACGCTGGAAGTTAAGTGGAGACAGCAAGTCGTTCTGCTCGATCACCACCACACAGCCGCCGTTGAGCAACGGAGCCCAGACATCCAGCGTACTGGCATCAAACGCAGGGTTTGAGGCAAACGCCACGCGATCCTGAGCATTGAAGTCGGCGTAACCGTTATTGATCACCAAGCGGCTGATGGCCCGATGCGGCACCAGCACACCTTTAGGAACGCCCGTCGAGCCAGAGGTGTACATGATGTAGGCGACGCTTTCGCTGGACTGCGGTAATGCAAGATCATCGCCATTCATGCTTTCCAGCGTCAGGTCATCGAGGTCAACACGTTGGACCCCGGTTGCCAGCGCCACCTGGCGCTGGGTCAGCAGTACGCGCGCCTGGCTGTCCTCAATCATGAACGTCTGACGTTCGACCGGTGCATTGATGTCCAGCGGTACGTACACCGCCGCGCACTTGAGCACCGCCAGTTGGCTGGCGAGCAGGTCGAGGCTGCGTTCCAACAGGATCGCCACACTGTCACCCGGCTGCACACCGAGCCCCAGCAGATGCCGCGCCAGACGATTGGCCCGGGTGTTGAGTTCGGCGTAGCTCACGGCAACATCGTTATGGACTGCTGCGCAAGCTTCGGGGGACGAATGCACCTGAGCTTCAAACAGGCTATGCACAGTCTGCTGTTGCGGGTAGTCCCTTGCGGTGTGGTTAAACGCCACCAGCAACTGCTCACGCTCGGTAGCCGGCAGGATCGGCAAGCTGTTGACGGCGGTGTCCGGTGACTGCTCAAGCGCATCTACCAGTTGCTCCAGCGCGGTCTGCATGTAACCGCAGACCCGTTTGGCACCCACGGCGCTGCTGACCAGTACCGTCAAGTTGAAACCGTCGCCCACATCATCGATATTCAGGGTCAGCGGGTAGTTGGTATGGTCTTTGGCGCCGAAAGACTCGATCCCGTCCCAGGCGGCGACGGTTTCTGCCGAAACATCGTTCACGCCGCTGTGCCGGTAGTTGAGCAGCGCGCTGAACAGTGGTGTCGGTGCCGCCACGCCGCTGCACCGCTGGGCAAGCACCAACGGCGCATGCTCATGGCCCAGCAAGGCCGTCAGGTGCTCGTGAGTCGCTTTCAAACCCTCGACAACTGTTACCCCGCCGATATCAACGCGCAACGGCAAGGTATTGATAAACATGCCCAAGGAGCGGTCGGCGCCGTCGCCGGCCTGCATACGGCCCAGCAGTACCGTGCCGAACACGACCTGGTCACGGACCGAGACACTGCCGAGCACCCGCGCCCACGCCAGGTGCATCAGGCTCGCTGCGCTGACACTCGCCTGTCTGGCTTGGGCCCGCAGACGCAGGTTCAGCTCAGCAGTCAGGGTCACGCTGGCTTCTTCGATGCCACCGCCGCCGGCCTGCACATCCTGCAAACCGAATGGCAGCGTCGGCCCGTCAATATCGCCGAGCATCTCGCGGAAGAAGGCTTCGTGCTGCGCCTCGCTGACACCCAGGCGAGCCTGCGCTACGTAGTTGCGATACGGCACGCTTTGACCCAGAGAAACTCCCCGACCCAGCAGGTGCGCCTGCATTTCATGCAGCACCACGGAAAGGGAAGTAGCGTCGTTGACCAGGTGATGGAACAGCAGCATCGCCAGCCAGCGATCGTTGAGCGGATCATGGCTAAAGACAATCTGCATCAAGGGCGCTTGACGTACGTCGAGGCGGTAATGCCGAGGATCGAAGCGCTCGTGCAACTGCTCGTCCAGCGGGCCGTCTGCCGGGTCGAGGCACACCTCGGTGACGCGCATTTCAGCCTGACGAAGCACCACTTGCAGCGGTTCGTCGAGACCTTCCCACAGCACGGCGGTGCGCAGGATATCGTGACGATTGATTACCCCTTGCAAGGCGTGGCTGAAATCGTCCAGTCGTGCGCGGTCGCGCAGACTGAACAGCGCTTTCAGGGTATACGGGTCGCCCTGCTCGGCACTGATGTGGTGATAGAGAATGCCTGCCTGCAAAGGTGCCAGCGGGTAAATGTCCTGCACGTTAGCGGCACCGCCGGGCACATGCTTCACGACGCGGTCGATCTGCGCCTGAGTCAGGCTGATCAGCGGCAACAGTTCAGGGGTGATGTATTCACAATGTTCGGGAATCAGATTGGCCGGCACCACGACTTCCGTGCCACCACCGACCGCTGCTGCCAGCGCCGCCACGGTCGGCTGGCTGAACAGCACGCGAACGTCGGCACTCAGCCCGATTTGACGCATGCGTTCGATCAATTTGACTGCCAGCAGCGAGTGGCCACCCAATTCGAAGAAGTGATCATGGCGACCGACCTGTTCGACCTTGAGCACGTCAGCCCAGATCAATGCCAGCTGGGTCTCAACCTCGCCCTGTGGTGCTTCATAGCCCCGGCTGATCAGCGATTGCGCATCCGGCATTGGCAGGGCCTTGCGGTCGAGCTTGCCATTGGCGGTCAGCGGCCAGGCGTCCAGACGTACGAAGGCGCTGGGCACCATGTAGCCCGGCAGCACCGCCAGCAAGGCAGCGCACAGTTCGGAAACCGGCATCGACGGCGAACCGTCGCGTTCGATGAAATACGCCGCCAGCCTTGGCTGGCCCGGCTCGTCCTCACGGGCCAGCACCAGCGCTTCTTCGATGCCCGGCAATTGACTGAGCTGCGCTTCGATCTCGCCCAGTTCAACGCGTAAGCCGCGGATTTTCACCTGATCATCGTTACGCCCCAGGTAGTCGAGAGTGCCATCGGCATTCCAGCGTGCCAGGTCGCCAGTGCGGTACATCCGTGCGTCGGCGTGGAACGGATCACGCAAAAAGCGCTCGGCGGTCATCTCCGGCCGGTTCAGGTAACCCCGCGCCACGCCGTTTCCGGCCACATACAGCTCGCCCGCCACACCCAGCGGCACCAGTTGTTGATGCTCGTCGAGCAGGTACACGCGGGTGTTGGCAATCGGTGTGCCGATGTCGAGGCTGCCGTCGGGCAGCAAACGCCCCGACGTGGCGACCACCGTGGCCTCGGTCGGGCCATAGTTGTTGATGACCGCGAAGCCCGGATCACGCTGGAACTGGCGCAGACGGTCGCCACCGATCAATAGCGTACGCAAGGTGGGGTGAGACAGGTCGCGGCTGAAGGCATATTCGGCGACCGGTGTTGGCAGGAAGGCCACCTGCAGCGGCTGGGCAACCCACCAATCAAGCAGCGCATCGATGTGTTCATTGCTCACCTCCGCAGGCGGCAGGTGCAGGGTTGCCCCGGCACACAGCGCGGGCCAGACTTCCCAGGCCATGGCGTCGAAGCCGAAGCCCGCGACACTGGCGGTATGGCCGCCAGCCTGCAGATCGAATGTTCGGCAATGCCAGTCGATCAGGTTGCCGAGGGTGCGGTGCTCGACCATCACGCCTTTTGGCTGACCTGTGGAGCCGGAGGTGTAGATCACGTAAGCCAGATGTGTGGCGTTGAGCCCGGCCACCTGTGGGTTTTCCAGGCGTTGCGGCCATTCAGGTCGGTCGAAGGCGATGACCGGTGCAGCCGTTTCCGGCACACGGCTCATCAGGGCCTGCTGGGTCAGCAGCACTTTGGGTGCGCTGTCGGTCAGCAGATAGGCAATGCGCTCGTCAGGGTGCGACGGATCAACCGGGATGTAGCCGGCGCCGGCCTTGAGCACGGCGAGCATGGCCACCAGCGTGTCCAGGCCGCGACGGGCCATGACCGCCACACGATCATCAATACTTACGCCGAGGCTGATCAGGTGATGGGCCAGTGCGTTGGCGCGATGGTTCAACTCGCCGTAGTGCAGACGATCCTCGCCCACCTGGGCCGCCACACTTTCGGGCGCGCTGGCCGCCCGGGCTTCGATCATGGCGTGCACGGTCTGCTGCCGTGGGTAGTCCAGCGTGGTGTCGTTGAACGCCACCAGCAGCTGCTGGCGCTCGGTTTCCGGCACCACCGGCAGGTCGCAAACGGCTGAATCCGGTGCGGATTCAAGGGCCTCGACCAGATGACTCAAGGCGGTCTGCATGTAATCGCAGATGCGCCGGGCATCGATACCCGCTACAGCCTGTACATTCAGGCTGAAACCATCGCCAAAGTCATCGACGCTCAAGCTCAATGGATAATTGGCACGTTCTTCACTGCTCAGAACATGAATGCCTTGCCAAGCCTGGACCGCCTGCTCGGAACCGCTGCCAACCGCACTGTGACGGTAGTTGAGCAAGGCGCTGAAAAGCGGCGTTGGTGCGGCAACGCCGCTGCAACGCTGGGCCAAGGCAAGAGATGCATGTTCGTGGCCGAGTAACGCGGTCACGCGCTTATGGGTCGCCTTGACCTCTTCACGCACGGCCTGCTCACCTACCGAAACCCGCAGCGGCAAGGTGTTGATGAACATACCCAAGGCGCGCTCGGCGCCCTCACCGGCCTGCATCCGGCCCATCAACACCGTACCGAACACCACGTCACGCTTGCTCGACACCGTGCCGAGCACCTGGCCCCAGGCCAGATGCACCAGACTGGCAGCGCTCACACCTTGTTGCCGAGCCTGAGCCCGCAGGCGCAGATTCAGTTGAGGGCTCAGCGCCAGACTAGCTTCCTTGACGTGGCGGCCGTCTCCCTGCACATCCAGCAGGCCGAACGGCAAGGTCGGTTCGTCGACATCGCCAAGCATGTCGCGGAAGAACGTTTCGTGATCATCCTGGCTGACACCCAGGCGTGCCTGGACCACATAGTTGCGATACGGCACGGGCACCGACGCTGCCAAGGCTTCGGCTTCGCCGAGCAAGCAGTTCTGTATTTCGTGCTTCACCACTTCCAGCGCAGTGTGGTCCAAGGCCATGTGGTGAAACCGCAATATCGCGCAAATCCGCTGGTTGAACGGATCTTCGGCATAGGCCACGCGCATCAACGGTGCCTGACCGAGGTCCAGACGGTAGTGACGCGGGTCGAAGCGGCCGTGCAGTTGCGCGCCAATATCACCGTTCACCGGATCCAGTTCGAGCCCTTCAAGGTGTAATTGTGCCTTGCGCCAGACCACCTGCAGCGGTGACTCAAGGCCTTGCCACACTACACTGGTGCGCAGAATATCGTGACGGTCGATAACCGTTTGCAGAGCTTGAACAAAGGCGTCCATGCGTTCGCGGTTATCAAAGACGAACTGAGTCTGCAACACATAGGGATCGCCGATTTCTGCGGCCAGGTGGTGATAAAGAATACCTTCCTGCAACGGCGCCAGCGGATACATGTCCTGCACATTCGCCACGCCACCCGGCACGGTTGCCACAACTTGATCGATCTGCACCTGGGTCAGATTGATCAACGGCAACAGCTCAGGTGTAATGCGTTTGCAATCCTCGGTGATCAGATTGGCTGGCACCACGACTTCCGTGCCACCACCGACTGTTGCAGCCAGTGCGGCCAACGTCGGCTGGCCGAACAGCGCGCGCACATCGGCGCTCAGGCCTAACTTACGCATATGCCCTATCAGGCTGACTGCCAGCAGCGAATGACCACCGAGTTCGAAGAAGTTGTCGTGACGACTGACCTGCTCGACGCCCAGCAATTCTTGCCAGATAACCGCGATCTGCGTTTCGATTTCGCCCTGAGGGGCCTCGTAGCCACGGCTGATCAGCGAGTCACTGTCGGGCGCTGGCAGCGCCTTGCGGTCGAGCTTGCCGTTCGGAGTCAGCGGCATTGCGTCAAGACGTACGTAGGCCACAGGGATCATGTAGGCCGGGAGTTGTTCCTGCAGCCAGCCGCGCAAGCTGTCGATGCCCGGTTCCGTTTGCGCGGACTGGACGCTGTAATAAGCCACCAGGCGTTTGTCGCCGGGAACATCTTCGCGAGCGGTGACCACCGCTTCATGGACGGCCGGGTGTCTGGCCAGACGCGCATCGATCTCACCGAGCTCGATACGGAAGCCACGGATCTTCACCTGATCATCGTTACGGCCCAGGTATTCGATATTGCCGTCTGGCAAGTAACGGCCAAGGTCACCGGTACGGTACATGCGTGCCGCTGGGTTTTGGCTGAACGGATCCTTGAGGAAGCGCTCGGCAGTGAGGTCGTCACGGTTCAGGTAGCCACGGGCCACACCGGCACCGCCGATGTAGATTTCACCCGCAACACCCAGTGGAACCGGCTGCTGTTGCTCATCCAGCAGATAAAACTGTGTGTTGCCGACCGGTTTGCCGATATGAGGAGCGAAGCCGTCTTCGCGATCCATCGCCACCCAGCTTGAATAGGTGGTGGTTTCCGAAGGACCGTAGAGGTTGCACAGGCGCTGCACGCCTGTTTTTTCGAACAGGTTTTCTACCAGACTTCGCTTGAGCGCTTCACCGGCCACGTTCACCGTGTGAACCGTTGCCGGCAGCCCGTCAACGTCCAGCAGTGCTTTAAGCGCCGACGGTACGGTGTTGATCAGGCCGATATCGTGCTCGCCGTGTTGCAGTTCCAGCACGTTTTTGACGACTTCGATGCTGCCGCCCGAGGTCAGTGGCGCAAAGCACTCGTAGACGGCGAGGTCGAAGTTCAGCGAGGTGGAGAAGAGTGTTTTTTCCAGTGCAGAGCCGTCGAACGCCTTATGCGCCCAGCTCAGGAAGTTCACGGTGTTACGGTGTTCGATCATCACGCCTTTCGGCAAGCCGGTCGAACCCGAGGTGTAGATCAGGTAGGCCAGGTGCGCCGAAGTCAGCCCCGGCACCTGCGGATCCTGGACGGATTCGTCCTGCCAATCGCTCAGATCAAGATTGATCACAGGCACTGAAACGCCGGCCAGCAGGCCCTGAGTAGCGGTTTGAACCAAAACTGCCGCCGGAGCGCTGTCCTGCAGCATGTAGGCAATACGTTCTGCAGGGTAAGCCGGATCCAGCGGCACATAGCCGCCGCCCGCCTTGAGAATCGCCAGCAAACCGATGACCATTTCCGCGCCGCGTTCTACACAGATTCCGACGCGAGAGTCAGGCTGAACGCCCTGCTTGCGCAAGGCATGGGCCAGGCGGTTGGCCTGCTCGTTCAGCTCGCGATAGGTCAAGCGCTGTTCGCCGTGAATCACTGCCAGCGCGTCCGGTGTGCGCTCGGCTTGCGCTTCAAACAGGCCATGGATGGTCTGCTGCTGCGGATAATCCAGCGAGGTGTTATTGAAATCCACCAGCAACTGCTCACGCTCGTCGGCCGGCAGGATCGGCAAGCTGTTCAACGGCGCCTGCGGCGTCTGCTCCAGTGCATGCACCAGGCTTTCCAGCGCCGTCTGCATATACCCGCAAACCCGCTGGGCACCGATACCGGCAACAGCCTGAACATTAAGGCTGAATCCTTCGCCAAGATCGTCGAGGGATAAAATCAACGGGTAGTTGGTGCGTTCTTCACCGCCTCTCACCTCGATCCCTTCCCAGAGTTGATCGGCCTGATCGGTGACTTCCTGATCGCTCGCCGCTCCGGCTGAACTGTGGCGGTAGTTGAGCAATGCGCTGAACAGTGGCGTCGGTGCCGATACACCGCTGCAACGCTGGGCCAACGCCAGCGAGGCGTGTTCGTGGCCGAGCAACGCTGTCAAACGTGCATGGGTCGCCTTGACCCCGGCGCGTACATCCTGCTCACCCACGTCCACCCGTAGCGGCAAGGTATTGATAAACATCCCCAAGGCCCGGCCAACCCCCTCGCCACCGCGCATGCGCCCCAGCAGCACCGTGCCGAACACGACATCGTTACGCCCGCACAGGCATCCGAGCACCCGTGCCCAGGCAAGGTGATGCAGGCTCGCCGCGCTCACCCCTTGCAGTCGCGCCTGAGCACGCAAGCGCTGGCTCAGTTCGGCAGGCAGAGGCTGATGCGCCTCTTCGATGCCATGGCCGTCGCCGCGCACATCCTGCAGGCCGAACGGCAACGTGGGTTCATCGACGTCGCCGAGCATCTCGCGGAAAAACCCTTCGTGCTGCTTGTTCGTGACGCCGAGCCGGGCCTGGGCCACGTAGTTGCGATACGGCACCGGTTCGCCCAGTGTGTGGGCCTTACCGTACAGATACGCATGGATTTCATGATGGACCTGGTCCAGCGCCGCATGGTCGATGGCGATGTGGTGAAACAGCAGCATCGCCACCCAGCACTGGTTGACCTCGTCGTGGGTGAAGGCCAGCCGCAGCAAGGGTGCCTGGCTGATATCGAGGCGGTAATGCCGTGGGTCGAAGCGTTGTTGCAATTGCTCGCTAGCGGGGCCGGCGGCAGGGTCAATGGTGATTTCGCTGAGCACCAGATCAGCCTTGCGCCACACCACTTGCACTGGCTCGTCCAGGCCTTCCCACACCACGCTGGTGCGCAGGATGTCGTGGCGGTTGATGACCTGCTGCAAGGCCGCGGTGAACTCGTCGAAACGTTCCCGGCTGGCAATTGTAAACTGTGCCTGCAGTACGTAAGGATCACCCTGTTCAGCAGCGATATGGTGATAAAGAATGCCTTCCTGCAACGACGCCAGCGGGTAGATATCCTGCACATTGGGCACGCCGCCAGGGACGCGGGCAACGATTGTTTCGATGGCTGCCTGGTCGAGTTCGATCAACGGCAACATGTCCGGGGTAATGCGCTCGCAGCCCGGCACAATCGCCTGGGCAGGAACGTCCACTTCATCGGCCTTGCCGCTGTAATACTCGCCGGCATTGATCAGTTCGATCAATGCCGCTTTGTTCTCGCGCAACATTGCCACCACAGAGGGTTCCATGAGGGACTGTCGCTTGCCGCTGACGAGCAGTTGGTCGCCCTTGACGGCAAGCTGCACGTCTTTCTCTTCCAGTAATGCCAACAGTTCAATCATGCTCACAGAACAATCTCCATTCTTTCCGTTGTAGCTGCGTATTCCGAGAGTGTCGGGTGCTTGAACAGCGACTTGACTTCAGCCTCCAGGCCTTCCTGTCGCATGCGTTCCATCAGGCTGACAGCGAGCAGAGAGTGGCCGCCCAGCTCGAAAAAGTGGTCATGCCGTCCAACCTGCGTGACACCCAGCAAGTCTTGCCAGATACCGGCGATCAGTATTTCTCGCTCACCTTGCGGGGCTTCATAGCCACGGCTGATCAATGCCCCCTCGCCCGGCGCGGGTAGCGCCTTGCGGTCGAGTTTGCCGTTGGGCGTGAGAGGCAATGCGTCGAGACGCACGTAAGCCACCGGGACCATGTAGGCCGGCAACTGCCCCAGCAGCCAGCCGCGCAAGCTGTCGATGTCCGGCGCAGTTTGCGCGGATTGGACCGTGTAATACGCCACCAGGCGTTTGTCGCCGGGGACGTCTTCGCGTGCAGTGACCACCGCATCCTGGACTGCTGGATGCCTGGCCAGGCATGCGTCGATCTCGCCCAGTTCGATACGGAAGCCACGAATCTTCACCTGATCGTCGTTGCGGCCCAGGTATTCGATATTGCCGTCTGGCAGGTAGCGACCGAGATCGCCGGTGCGGTACATGCGTGCCGCTGGCTGCGGGCTGAACGGATCCGCGAGGAAGCGTTCGGCAGTCAGATCGTCACGGTTCAGGTAGCCACGGGCCACGCCCGCGCCGCCAATGTAGATCTCACCCGCTACACCCAGTGGCACGGGTTGTTGCTGTTGGTCCAGCAAGTAAAACTGTGTATTGCCAACCGGCTTGCCGATGTGTGCAGCGAAGCCGTGTTCGCGATCCATCGCCACCCAGCTTGAGTACGTGGTGGTTTCCGACGGGCCATAGAGGTTGCACAGGCGCTGGACGCTGGTCTTTTCGAACAGGTTTTCCACCAGGCTGCGCTTGAGCGCTTCACCGGCGACGTTGACGGTATGCACCGACTCTGGCAGCGCGTTGATTTCCAGCAGCGCCTTCAGCGCCGACGGCACGGTGTTGATCAGGCCGATATCGTGTTCGCCGTGTTGCAGTTCCAGAACGTTGCTGACCACCTCGATGCTGCCCCCTGAGGTAAGCGGCGCGAAGCACTCGTAGACCGCGAGGTCGAAGTTCAGCGAGGTGGAGAACAGTGTTTTTTCCAGTGCAGCGCCGTCGAAAGCCGTGTGAGCCCAGCTCAGGAAGTTCACAGTGTTGCGGTGTTCGATCATCACGCCTTTCGGCAAGCCGGTAGAGCCCGAGGTGTAGATCAGGTAAGCCAAATGGGCCGAGGTCAGCCCCGCCACCTGTGGATTCCGCACGGATTCTTCTTGCCAGTTGTTCTGATCAAGATTGATCACCGGTACCGAAACGTCGGTCAGTAACGCTTCTGTCGCCGACTGTGCCAACACGGCAGCAGGCGTGCTGTCCTGCAGCATGTAAGCAATACGCTCTGCCGGATAAGCCGGGTCCAGTGGCACGTAACCACCGCCCGCCTTGAGGATCGCCAGCAAACCGACGACCATTTCCGCGCTGCGCTCTACACAGATCCCGACTCTGGAATCCGGCTGCACACCCTGCTTGCGCAAGGTATGCGCCAGGCGGTTGGCCTGCTCGTTAAGCTCGCGGTACGTCAGGCGCTGTTCGCCATGGACGACTGCCGGCGCTTCAGGTGTGCGCTCGACCTGTGCTTCGAACAGCCCATGAATGGTCTGTTCGTGCGGGCGATCCAGCGCCGTGTCGTTGAACCCCACCAGCAACTGCTCGCGCTCGGCAGCCGGCAGAATCGGCAGGCTCTCGAGGGCAGTATCCGGCGACTGCTCCAGCGCAACCAGCAGATTGTCCAACGCGGTCTGCATATAGCCGCAGACTCGCCCGGCGCCAACCTTGCCGGTCACCAGCACTGACAACCTGAAACCGTCGCCTTGATCATCGACGTTCAAGGTCAGCGGGTAGTTGGTGCGTTCCTCGCCACTCTGTACGTCGATGCCGCGCCAGGCCTCGATCGACTCAGCAGAGGGTTCGCCCACGCTGCTGTGGCGGTAGTTGAGCAGCGCGCTGAATAGTGGCAACGGTGCCGCCACGCCGCTGCAACGCTGCGCCAGCACCAACGGCGCGTGTTCATGGCCGAGCAGCGCGGTGAGTTGAGCATGGGTCGCCCGGACCCCGGCCTGCGCACCCTGCCCGGCCAGATCGACGCGCAGTGGCAACGTATTGATGAACATGCCCAACGCCCTTTCTGCGCCTTCACCACTCTGCATGCGGCCTATCAGCACGGTGCCGAATACCACAGATTGCCTGCCCGATACCTGGCTCAATACCTGAGCCCAAGCCAGATGGACCAGACTCGCGGCGCTTACCCCCAGCTGCCGGGCCTGGGCGCGCAGGCGCAGGTTTAATTGACGGTCCAGTGTCAGACTGCTTTCTTCAATGTCGCGGCCATCGCCCTGCACATCCAGCAGGCCGAATGGCAGCGTCGGTTCGTCGATATCACCGAGCTGTTCGCGGAAGAACGCTTCATGGTCTTCGCGGCTCACACCGAGGCGAGCCTGGGCCACATAGTTGCGATACGGAATGGCGACCTCGAGTTGGTCAGCCTGGCCCAGCAGGTGTGCCTGCATGTCGTGGAGCACAACCTCCAGCGCCGTATGGTCGAGGACCATGTGATGGAACAGCAGAATCGCCGCCCACCGCTGGTTGGGCTGATCTTCGGCAAAAACCAGCCGTAGCAGCGGTGCCTGGCTCATGTCCAATCGCGAATGGCGAGGGTCGAAGCGCTGTTGCAGCTGCGCCATGATCGGCCCTTCAAGCGGGTCGAGTTCGACCTGCTCCACAGGCAGACGGGCCTGACGACAGACCACCTGCACCGGTGTTTCCAGGCCCTGCCACTGCACCGCAGTGCGCAGGATGTCGTGGCGATCAACCACGCTTTGCAAGGCGCCGACAAAGGCGTTCAAGCGCGCACGGTCAGCAATCTCAAACACCGATTGCAGGACGTACGGGTCGCCTGCGTCTGCCGCCAGATGGTGATAGAGAATCCCCTCCTGCAACGGCGCCAACGGGTAGATGTCCTGCACATTCGCCACGCCGCCAGGCACGCTGGCGACAATAAGGTCGATGGCGGCCTGATCGAGATCAGCCAGCGGCAGCATCTCCGGCGTGATGCGCGTGCAATTGTCCGGGATAGCATTTTCCGGGACTGTTATTTCATTTCCGCCACCCACCGCCGCAGCCAGTGCGGCCAGCGTCGGCTGTGTGAACAGGGTGCGAATATCGGCATCGAGCCCCTGGCGCCGCATCTGTGCAATCAGATTGACAGCCAGCAGCGAGTGACCGCCGAGCTCAAAGAAGTGGTCATGACGCCCCACCCGCTCGACGTGCAGCAGTGAACTCCAGATCTCGGCCACAGCCGTTTCCACCACCCCTTGAGGTGCTTCGTACTCACGATCAGGAAGCGCTTCGCGATCCGGCAATGGCAAGGCCTTGCGGTCGACCTTGCCATTGGCGGTCAGCGGCCAGGCGTCCAGACGTACGAAGGCGCTGGGCACCATGTAGCCCGGCAGCACTGCCAGCAAGGCAGCGCGCAGTTCGGACACCGGCATCGACAGCGAACCGTCGCGCTCGATGAAATATGCCGCCAGCCTTGGCTGGCCCGGCTCGTCCTCACGGGCCAGCACCAGCGCTTCTTCAATGCCCGGCAATTGGCTGAGCTGCGCTTCGATCTCGCCCAGTTCAACGCGTAAGCCGCGGATTTTCACCTGATCATCGTTACGCCCCAAGTAGTCGAGAGTGCCATCGGCATTCCAGCGTGCCAGGTCGCCGGTGCGGTACATCCGTGCGTCGGCGCCGGCGTGGAACGGATCACGCAGGAAACGCTCGGCGGTCATCTCCGGCCGAT